>Ga0160495_100018_pt1 | contig 383185 bp, 334 predicted proteins | sample DID4MG_4_FD_108251 | JGI IMG/M metagenome (GOLD analysis project Ga0160495, IMG submission 108251) | Enriched soil microbial communities from UW Madison campus, WI, USA - DID2933_E24_FP4 MG | ecosystem: Environmental > Terrestrial > Soil > Unclassified | place: USA: Madison, Wisconsin...
GCCCGGGCGGCTCAGCGCCAGCACCGCCATCAGCTCGGGCTTGCTGCCCGCTTCCAGGCCGAAGCCCTCGCCGTGGTGGCTGGCCAGGGTGCCGGCCACGCCGCGGTGCTGGTTGACCTTGATCGGGTACACGGCGGTGTAGCCGCCGCTGTAGTCCCAGTCGGCCTGGGCCTGGGCGAAGGCGCTCTGCAGCTTGCCCAGGCGCTGGCCGAGGATGTCCGGGAAGCGCACCAGCATCGGCAGCCGGGCGCCATTGGCGCGCGCGGCGTCGACCACCTCGGGCAGGGCCACGGCGGGGCCGGACTCGCCGGTCGGGCGCACGACGATGCGGCCGGCGCCGTCCACGTCGAAATACCCGTCGGCCCAATGCGGGATCGAATAGGTCCTGCGGGCCTGGTCGGTGGACCACTCGCTCATCGTGCTGGGCGCCTGTCTGCGGGGAAAACGGCCGCGGATTGTAACGCCTGGCTCGCGAGGGGTCCGTTACAATCCGCGCCCGCGCCCTGCGACCGACCGGTCGCGGCGGCTCCGCAGGCTCCGCCACGGCGCCGTCAGGCCATCCTTCCCTCTCCAGGGCCGTCGCTCCACGTGGAGCCGGGCCCATCGACCAAGGACTTCCATGAGCACCCAGGACAACTGGCACATCGAACGTTTCGAGCCGACCGGCTCGGCCATCGGCTACCGGGTCAGCGCCAAGCTGGACGAGGTGCAGTCGCCGTTCCAGAAGATCGAGATCTACCAGACCACCGACTGGGGCAAGCTGATGCTGATCGACGGCGCGGTCATGCTGACCAGCCGCGACAACTTCCTGTACCACGAGATGATCAGCCATCCGGTGCTGTTCACCCACGCCGCGCCCAAGCGCGTGGTCATCATCGGCGGCGGCGACTGCGGCACCCTGCGCGAGGTGCTCAAGCACCCGGGCGTGGAAAGCGCCACCCAGTGCGACATCGACGAGCAGGTCACGCGGATGTCCGAGAAGTACTTCCCGGAGCTGTGCGACTCCAACGGCGATGCGCGCGCCGAACTGCTGTTCGACGACGGCGTGGCCTACATGGCCAACTGCCCGGCCGGCAGCGTGGACGTGGTGATCGTCGATTCGACCGATCCGGTCGGCCCGGCCGAGGGCCTGTTCAACCAGGCCTTCTACGCCAGCTGCTTCCGCGCGCTGAAGGACGACGGCGTGCTGGTCCAGCAGTCGGAGTCGCCGCTGGCGCAGCTGGAGCTGATCCAGGCCATGCGCAGCGAGATGGGCAAGGCCGGCTTCAGCACCTTCAAGACCCTGCCGTTCCCGCAGCCGTGCTACCCGACCGGCTGGTGGAGCGTGACCCTGGCGCGCAAGGGCCAGGGCTTCGACTTCCGCCGCAGCGACGCCGAGGCCAAGGGCTTCGCCACGAAGTACTACAGCGCGCATCTGCACCAGGGCGTGCTGGTCGCGCCGCCGTTCGTGGCCGAAGCGCTGGGCGAAATCTGAACCGGGGCGTACTGGAATTCCGGATGGCGTGAAACCGGATTCAGGAAAGTCGTTGAAATTGCTAGTTTTCCGTTAAAAACGGAACAGTGGGTGCGGCCGATGGCGTCGCGCGGGCCGGTGGCAATCACTAGCCTCTGCGCCTGAATCCGCAGTTCGCCCGCCATGGCAGATGCCGTGGCGGGCCCCACATCGCATGAACATGTTCCAGATCTCCACCGTCGGCCTGATGGCCGGCGGCCTGCCCGCCGCCCAGATCCTCAAGCGCGGCGAGCGCCTGCTCGAACCCGACGTCTACGTCACCTGCGTCGACGACCAGCCCACCGTGGTCAAGGACTACGGCCGCTACCGCCGTACCTGGCTGGACCCGTTCGCCCGCCTGCTGGTCCGGCGCGAGGCCCGTGCCCTGCGCCGCCTGCGCGGCTGGGCGCACGCGCCGATGCTGCTCGGCATCGCCGGCGGCCTGGCCCTGGCGATGGAGTTCGTACCCGGCCAGCCGCTGGGCAGCGAAGGCCAGGTCGACGACGAGACCTTCCGTCGCCTGCGTGGCGCGGTCGCCGGCCTGCATGCGGCCGGCTTCACCCACAACGACCTGCACCCGGCCAACGTCATGGTCGACGGCGAGCGCCTGGTCCTGCTCGACTTCACCTCGGCCCTGCACGTGCCGCGCTGGCTGCGCAATGCACCGGTGCTGCGCGAGCTGCGCCGCAGCGATCTGGCCAACACGCTGAAGATCGAGCAGCGCCTGACCGGGCGTGCACCGAGCCAGCGGCGCGCCGCCGCGGTCGCCGACCCGGGCTGGGTCACCGCGATCCGGCTGGGCTGGAAGCGCGTCTACCGCAGCCTCAAGCAGGGCTGAGCCGGCGACCGGCGCGCTGGCTCCGCCGCACGCGGTTCGTGCATGCGGCGGGGTGAGCGGTCTGCGGGAAGGTGGACCGGCCGAGGTCGGATGCCGACTGCTTCAGCGGCGAACCCACATCGTCAGATGCGGTGGAGACGCTGGCCGAGAGGCGGTGCGCGTCATCCATCGCTGCGCGGCTGGTGCCTGCGGGCGCGCGCACGCCCTTCACCGGTGGATCGACCCGCGCCGGCCAGCAGCGAAACCGCACTGCGTCATCGACGATGGCGTACCAGCCGGGCGGCCACTGCCGCGGTCGCGCGTCGCCCGGCCCACCGGGGTGGGCCGCACGCTTACAGCGCGTCGCCGTCCAGCTCGCCGGTGCGGATGCGCACCACCGTGCCCAGGTCGTAGACGAAGACCTTGCCGTCGCCGATCTTGCCGGTGCCGGCCGCGCGCACGATGGTCTCGACCACCGCTTCGACCTGGTCGTCGGTGACCGCGATCTCCAGCTTCACCTTGGGCAGGAAATCGACCACGTACTCGGCACCGCGGTACAGCTCGGTGTGGCCCTTCTGCCGGCCGAAGCCCTTGACCTCGGTCACGGTGATGCCGGTGACGCCATGCTCGGCCAGTGCTTCGCGCACATCGTCGAGTTTGAACGGCTTGATCACGGCCATGATCATCTTCATCCGGTGTCTCCTGGCGTCGCTGGCTGCATGGCATGTCGCGGGATGCACAGGATACCGCGCGCGCTTGCCTCACCGTGGACGCTCCTGTTCAATGCGCGCCACGCCGTCGGATTTTCCCGACATCCCGCCACGCCGCGCGCCGATGCCGCCGGCGACCCGACCGGCGCAGGCTGCACACCTTGCCGGAGGATCACGAATGATCGACCTCAACCAGATTGACGACCTCGCCCGCCGCCTCAGCGACCTGCTGCCGCCCGGCCTGCGCGAGTCGCGCGACGAACTGCACGCCAGTTTCCGCCAGGCACTGCAGTCCGGCCTGTCGCGGCTGGACCTGGTGACCCGCGAGGAGTTCGAGGTCCAGCGCGCCGTGCTGCTGCGCACCCGCGAGAAGCTCGAGGCGCTGGAGCGTACCGTCGACACGCTCGAGGCGCGCCTGGAGCAGGCGGGCCCGACCCCGCACTGAGGCCGGACGCGTGGGCCTGGCACTGGTCCACAGCCGCGCCCGCGCCGGGATCGCCGCCCCGGCGGTCCAGGTCGAAGTCCACCTGTCGGGCGGCCTGCCCTCCACCCATATCGTCGGCCTGCCCGAAGCGGCGGTGCGCGAATCGCGCGACCGCGTGCGTGCCGCCATCCTCTGCGCGCAGTTCGAATACCCGCAGCGGCGCATCACCATCAACCTCGCGCCCGCCGACCTGCCCAAGGACGGCGGGCGGTTCGATCTGCCCATCGCCCTGGGCATCCTTGCCGCCAGCGGCCAGATCGACCGCGACACGCTGGCCGGCTGCGAGTTCCTCGGCGAACTCGGCCTGACCGGCGAGCTGCGCGCGGTCGACGGCATCCTCCCGGCCGTACTGGCGGCCGCACGCGACGGCCGCCGCCTGGTGGTGCCTGCCGCCAGCGGCAACGAAGCGGCGCTGGTCCGCGATGCCGACGCCTTCACCGCGCGCACCCTGCTGGAAACCTGCGCCGGCCTCGGCGGCAAGTCCGTGCTTCCACGCGCGGAAGCCGACCCCGATGCCGGCGCACCGCCACTGCCCGACATGGCCGACGTCCGTGGCCAGGCACAGGCCCGGCGCGCACTGGAAATCGCCGCGGCGGGCGGCCACCACCTGCTGCTCAGCGGCCCGCCCGGCTGCGGCAAGACGCTGCTGGCCTCGCGCCTGCCCGGCCTGCTGCCCGAGGCCAGCGAAGCCGAAGCGCTGGAAACCGCCGCGGTGATGTCCATCAGTGGACGCGGGCTGGACCCGGCACGCTGGAAGCAGCGCCCGTGGCGCTCTCCGCATCACGGCGCCAGCGCGGTCGCACTGGCAGGTGGGGGCAGCCCCCCGCGTCCCGGCGAGATCTCGCTTGCGCACAACGGTGTCCTGTTCCTCGATGAACTGCCCGAGTGGGACCGCCGTTCGCTGGAAACCCTGCGCGAGCCCCTGGAATCCGGCTGCGTCACCATCGCACGCGCCGGCCGCAGCGCGGAATTCCCCGCGCGCTTCCAGCTGGTCGCCGCCATGAACCCCTGCCCGTGCGGCTGGGCCGGCGACCCGTCGGCGCGCTGCCGCTGCACGCCCGATGCGATCCGCCGCTACCTGGCGCGCATCTCCGGCCCGCTGATGGACCGCATCGACCTGCATCTGCAGGTCGCGCGCCTGCCACCCAGTGCGCTGCGCCCGGATGCGCCGCGCGGCGAGGACAGCAGCGCGATCCGCACGCGGGTCGTGGCCGCACGCGAGCGCCAGCAGGCACGCGGTGGGCGGCTCAACGCGCACCTGGATGCCGCCACCCTGGCCTCGGCCTGTCGCCTGGCCGAGGCCGACCAGGCCCTGCTCGAACACGCCAGCGAACGCCTGCGCCTGACCGCGCGCAGCATGCACCGCGTCCTGCGCGTGGCCCGCACCATCGCCGACCTGGACGGCGCCGACAGCATCGCCACCGCGCACCTGACCGAGGCGCTCGGCTATCGCGCGCAGGACGCGACACAGGGCTGAGCTGCGCAGCAGCTGGACCGTCGCGGCCTCGCGACGTGGCGTCGCCGACGCACGAAGCCGCGATGCACGGCGGTCGAATCGCAGCGGGGCAGGCCCCGCCCGACAGCGGCCGCCATCCATCGCATGCCATCCGACTCGTGGAACGCCATGCCGGGCCGGACTCTCAAGGGCCACTCTTGCGCTTCGAGGCCAGGCCGGCAGCTTGCGCGGCATGCCACGTCCTGGGAGGCGCTGCATCGCGGGAGCGGGCTTGGCCATCGTCGTCCATCGCACGACAACCACCTCGCCATCGTGCAGACAGGACGGCTGCAGCCTGCGATCCGCACCCGGCCCGCCAGCAGCATCAGGGCCATGCCACCTCGAATCGATGGCGGCAGCTCACGCGTCACCCACGTCGCGTCGTCCGGCCCGCTGCCATGCGCGGATCGGATCGCCGTGCGGCACGCATCGCTCGACCGCGACCGTGACGTGCTGCTCCAGCGGCGCAGGGCACGGCGCGGCCGATCCGACGCTCCGGCGTTCTCGTCGCGTTCGCGCGCGGCCCCGCACCGCGTTCCCGTACCGGCCTCCATCCCCCATCAGTCATCCCGGCGTTTAACGGGTTTCGAACGATCGCCGCCACGCTTTCCCGGTAGCGTGGGACACCTGCCATCCGGCATCGAAGGAGCGACCCTCATGCACCGCCCACTGCTGCTCGCCACCAGTCTCGCCATCGCCCTGTCCGCCTGCAGCGGCGGCAAGGACGACGCCACCGTCGCGGCCACGCCCGCGCCGCCGAAGGAGGTCGAACTGATCCCGCGCGACGCGCTGTTCGGCAATCCCGAGCGCGCCGGCGTGCAGATCAGCCCGGACGGCAAGTACCTGAGCTGGGTCGCGCCGGTCGATGGCGTCATGAACGTCTGGGTCGCACCGGTCGACGATCCGTCCGCCGGGCGCGCGGTCACCGAAGACAAGGCGCGCGGCATCCGCAGCTACTTCTGGTCCTACCGCACCGACACCCTGCTGTACCTGCGCGACACCGGCGGCGACGAGAATTTCCACCTGTTCTCGGTGGACCTGGCCAGCGGCCAGAGCCGCGACCTCACCCCTTTCCCGAACACCACCGCGATGGTCAGCGGCGTCAGTCACCAGCATGCGGACTCGATCCTGGTCGGCATGAACGACCGCGACCCGAAGTGGCACGACCTGTACACCGTCGACCTGGCCAGCGGCCAGCGCACCCTGGTGGAGAAGAACACCCACGAGATCGGCGGCTACATCACCGACGGCGACTACACGCTGCGCTACGCCAGCCGCTCGCGCCCCGATGGCGGCATGGACATCCTCAAGCGTGTCGGCAACGGGTGGGAGACCTCCGAGGACATCCCGTTCGAGGACGTGATGACCACCAGCACCCTGGGCCTGACCCAGGATGGTTCCACGCTGTACCTGGCCGACTCGCGCAATCGCGACACCTCGGCCGTCTACGCCATCGACACCGCCAGCGGCGAGCGCAGCCTGCTGGCCGAGGACGCCCGCGCCGACATCGGCGACAGCCTGTCCGACCCGCGCACCGGCCAGCTGCAGGCGGTGTCGGTGAACTACCTGCGCGACGAGTGGAAGCCGCTGGGCGACAGCATCAGCGCCGACCTGAAGACGCTGGAGGCGATCGGCCCGGGCGAAGTCGGCATCAATTCGCGCACGCTGGACGACCGCACCTGGATCGTCACCTATTCGGCGGCCGAATCGCCGGTGGTCTACTACCGCTACGACCGCGCCGAAGGCGCCGAGGGCAAGCTGACCCGGCTGTTCTCCGGCCGGCCGGCGCTGGACGGCAAGCCGCTGGTGCCGATGTGGCCGCAGGAGATCAAGTCGCGCGACGGCCTCACCCTGGTCAGCTACCTCACCCTGCCCGCAGGCGCCGATGCCGACAACGACGGCAAGGCCGATGCGCCGGTGCCGCTGGTGCTGCTGGTCCACGGCGGCCCGTGGGCGCGCGATGCCTACGGCTTCCGCAGCAACAACCAGTGGCTGGCCAATCGCGGCTACGCGGTGCTGTCGGTCAACTTCCGCGGCTCCACCGGCTTCGGCAAGACGTTCACCAACGCCGGCGACGGCGAATGGGCGGCGAAGATGCACGACGACCTGATCGACGCCGTGCAGTGGGCGGTCGGCGAAGGCATCACCACGCAGGACAAGGTGGCGATCATGGGCGGCAGCTACGGCGGCTACGCCACGCTGGTCGGCCTGACCTTCACCCCGGACACCTTCGCCTGCGGCGTCGACATCGTCGGCCCATCCAACCTCAACACCCTGCTGGCCACCGTGCCGCCGTACTGGGCCAGCTTCTTCGAACAGCTGGCGCGGCGCATGGGCGACCCGCGCACCGAGGAAGGCAAGGCCTGGCTGACCGAGCGTTCGCCCCTGAGCCGCGTCGATGCGATCAGCAAGCCGCTGCTGATCGGCCAGGGCGCCAACGACCCGCGCGTGAAGCAGGACGAGAGCGACCAGATCGTCAACGCGATGACCGCCAAGAACATCCCGGTCACCTACGTGCTGTTCCCCGACGAGGGGCACGGCTTCCATCGCCCGGAGAACAACAAGGCCTTCAACGCGGTGGCCGAAGGCTTCCTCGGCGAGTGCCTGGGCGGCCGCGTCGAACCGATCGGCAGCGAACTGACCGGCTCCAGCATCACCGTGCCGACCGGCGCCGACAAGGTCCCCGGCCTGGCCGAAGCGCTGCAGTCGCATACGCAGGATGTGAGGAAGTAAGCATCGCGCGTGTCATGCGTGGCGGCTTCGGAACGAAAGTTCCGGGGCCGCCGCAGGGCGAGCGGTGCGGCATCCAAGCGTCATTGGGCCATCTGCTCCGGCCAGACCCGACCATTCGGGTCGAACTCGGCGTTGCACATGTCACCGCCGCGCCATCCAAAACCACCAACAGCCATCACGCCCTCCTCAAGCGGGTCAAGGCCGAACGCCTGCTCGATATCCACCTCGTTGATCGCGCAGGTGACGAACGCTCCGAGGCCCAGATCGGTCGCTGCCAGATACAGCGTCTGCGACAGGTGGCCCGCATCCATCGTGACCGCGCGATACGCCTTCGGATGATGCCGGTATTTCCAGAAGCAGCGCCTGAAGCGTGTCGCCATGACCACCAAAACATGCGCTTCGGAAAACCAGTGCTGACCGGCAACGGCTCGTTTCGCCAGCTCATCAAGTGTTTCATGCTGGACTGCGATCCGCACGACCGCATGATCGATCGGATGATAGTGGTACAGCCCATCATCGAGCCCGTCGACATCGCGGACGATGAGATAGGCCTCGGTCGGATGCAGCCCTCCTCCCGACGGACTGCTCTTCTTCAGAAAGACCGTTTCTTCATCAGCCTGCCATTGCCCGTGCGCGGCGAACACGCGCTCAAGCATCCGTGAAAGCAGTGCCTGCGGGAGTGGGATCGAACGATTGAAGTTTCTGCATGTTGTTCGGCGCTTGAGCATCGCATCGAAATCACCATCCTCATTCCTTCGTAGGGGTTGCCGCACGCCTGCGTCGTATCTTGCAGATACCGCTTCGGGTGGCGGTCCCAGCACATTCCGTAGACCGATCGCCGTCGAAAGCCCGGCCTCCTGCGTCGCTGCGGCCGCATCCACGCCCGCCCACCGGCTGCTCCTGTAAAGAATTGCCGCCGCAGGCCACCAGTACATGGAGCGCAACTGCAGATCACGCACGCTGGCATTGTCCGTCCCATGCTCTGCGACCACGAGACCACAGGCGAGCAGAAACTCCAGCATTCCCTGCGGCCATTCGCCAAGCACGTCGTCGGTCACCCACTGATCTGGCGAGAGCGATCCCATGCATTCACACACCACCGCATCGACCTCGACAGGCGCGTCGAGGTGCGCCGCATGCGCCATCCACTTCATCCGGCGGCGCGCACCATTCCCGCCGGAAAGCAATCCCCCAAGGTCGAACTCGACAGCTTCCTGCGACTCGAACTGAACCACTGCACATCGACGAACCCGCATTGCTCCCCCTTGTTTTATCGTTAACTCAAACCAGACAATGCAATTGATCGACCAATCCGATCGATCCTAACCTAGGGGAACAGTGATGTACTCGATCAACGTACAGCAGCACACTCCGCAGCTCATTCAAGCAACCGTCCCCATGCCGTCAGACACGCACCCGCCGTTGGACTTTGCCACTGCCGACCGTTTGCTTGAGAAGCTCTCCTGCGATGATGAGTTCCGGGCGCTCTTCTCGGATGACTGGCGCGCTGCGCTCGCCCAAGTGGGCTATTCGAGTGCGTATTCGGAGTCGGTGCTATGTGCGGCAACAAGTACTCTTGCCTCCAAGGTGGAAATCGCGGAGTCGCGTGAAGCGTTGCGTGCACATCTGACAGGCCACAAACCGATGGCAATGACGGTCATCTTTAACTTTGAGTCTGGTCACGTAAGGGAATCACTGTCGACCTGAGCTTCCGGCGAGCCACGGCGAATGCCGTGGCTCCCGATGCACGTTGCCCGCCATCATTCGGATGATTCAGCCACATGCCCATCGACATGACAGATGCCACGATGAATGATCGGGATGTCAGTTTCGTCGTTCAGCTACAGGTTGACGCCTACAACCGACGCGACCTCGAAGGATTCCTGGCGACCTATGCCCAGGACGTCAGACTCTACGAGTACCCGGACAAGCTGCTGCTTTCGGGAATCGACGCAATGCGGCTCTCGTACGAGCGGCTGTTCGCCTCGGCGACCGACCTTCTGGGAACGGTCGACAACAGGATCGTGCTGGGTGACTTCGTCATCGACCACGAGACGATCAGCGGCGCCAGCGAACAGCCCGTCAGCGCCACGGCGATCTATCACGTCCGCGACGGACTGATCCACAGCGTGCGCTTCATCTACCGGACGACAGGGCGGGACGCACAAGACGCCATCGCGGCAGTCACAGCCAGCGCCTGACAGGCGCTGACCGTTTCGTCCGGGCGTCCGCATTCTGCCGATGCCGTCATCGCTGCTAAGCTCGACTACACGTACTTCACACTGGACCGGACCCAACGACGGCACACGCCGTCGCCGTGTCCGCTGCTCCTGCCTACAGCTGCCAGATCGCGCCCAGCGGATCGAGCTCCATCGTCTCCATGTTCTCGCCGCGCCAGCCGAAACCGCAGATGGCGAGCACGCCTTCGCGCACCGGGTCCAGGCCGAATGCCTGCTCCAGCGGCACCTCGTTGATCGCCGCGGTGATGTAGGCGGCCAAGCCGGCCTCGGTCGCGGCCAGGTACAGGGTCTGTGACAGGTGCCCGGCTTCCAGCGCGACCGCACGGTAACTCTTCGCGTGCCGGCGGTACTTCCAGTAATGCCGGTCGTAACGCGGTGCAAGGATCGCCATCGCGTGCGCGTTGGCGAACCAGTGCTGGCGGGCCACCGCCTGCGACGCCAGCTCCTCCAGCGCCAGATCCGGCGCGGGCAGCGGTTCCAGCGCATGCTCGCGCGGCCTGTAGTGGTACAGGCCGGGTGCAACATCTTCGACGTTCTGTACCAGCAGGTAAGCCTCGACCGGATGCAGCCCGCCGCCAGACGGGCTGGTCTTCTTCAGGAATGCGGTGTCGTCGGTCACTTCGACATGCGCTTTGGCGGCAAAGACCCGCTCCAGGACCTGGGCGAACAGCGCCTGCGGCAGCGGCCGTTCCGCGTCGAAGTTGCGGCATGTCGCGCGTCGGCCCAGCAGCGCATCGAAATCGTCGGGCTGGGAACGGGGCAAGCGCAGCACGCCCGCTCCGTCATCGCGCTCGATGGTTTCCGGTGGCGGCGCACCGAGGACCTCGCGAAGTCCCTGCGCAGTCGCCGTTCCGGTGTCCTCCATCGTCTGCACCGCATCGGCATCCTGCCAGCGGGTGAAGGCATGCAGGGTTGCGGCCAACGGATGCCAGTGCACCTCGCGCAAGGCCTCCTCGCGCTCTCGGACCGCGGCATGCTGGCGGTCGTCGGTGAGCACGATCCCTTCATCGACCAGGCGTGGCAATGCGCCTGCAGCTGCCGCATCAAGCTCGGCGGCGTCCAGCCAGCGCTCGGCGCTGAGCCGACCCAGCAGATCGCGCTCCACTGCATCGATCTCGATCTCGGTTCCCAGGTGGGGCGCAAGCGCGACCCAGCGGAACGCACTCTGCAACCCGTCACCGCCCTGCATCAGACCAACCAGATCGAACTCCACTTCCTCGCGCGGCTCCAGATAGAGCACGCGGCAGCGCCGCACCTGCATGTTTCCCCCTGATGAGTCTGTTGAAATCGCCACGCGATCGCGCCAAGCAGGAGCCGCCCAATCCTGGCCGCCCCCCCCCCCAAGAACCACTGTGATCGCAGAAGCGAAGGACGGTATCAGACTCGGCAGCAAGGTTGTTGAGCGTGCGCTCGATCTACTTCGGCTCAGACGAAGCATTTCGCGCACTGTTCGCACAGTCGCCATACGCCGCGTTGCTACAGGCGGGCATATGCCGATGGATCCCACGCGCGATGCCGCACTCAAGCAGGCCGGCAAGTACCTGTTCGTGCAGCAGTTGGATTCGAAGGATGCGATCAGGGCATCGCGTTCGGCGCTGGAAAGGCAGCTCAATGCGCCAATGGGTACGAGCCCGATCATGCTTAATGTCGATGGCCTGGCAGAACGCAGACTCCGGTCAACGCACGCCTGATGAAGAGGCGGCGTGCTGCACCTGCCGGGTTTCGGCACGCCGCCTTTCGACTGCCGCGCGCACATGCCGCAGCCCGGACATACGCGCGCGCCACACGCTTCGGGTGAGCCTTGCGATGCACGCGGCCGTAGTACAGGACTTCAACTCGGCTCGGTCCTGCCGATAACGCTGGGTGTCCATGATCGGGATGTCCAGCGGCATCCCATGATTGAACACCAACCCACATCCGACAGGCCGCCGATACAGCGGGCCGATTCACGCAGGGGACACATGATGGCAACAAAGAAGGTGGAAGCGACCCTTGATCCGAAGGTCGTGCGCAAGTTGTTGGACAAGCTGAGCACCGACAATGAATTCCGACGGCTATTCAAGAAGGACCCGAAAGCAGCACTGATCGCATCAGGCCACAAGATCGCCAAGGGCGACAGTACCGCCGAGGCGGAACTGGATCAGATCTGCAAATGCCTGAAAATTGATCGCATCGCGCCGAAGGACGTCATCGTGAAGTCGCGCGATGCACTGGAAGAACAACTTAAGCTTTCGATGGGCATGTCGCCCATCATGCTCAATGTTCAAAGCAACGCATCACGGCGGCTACGTAAATGATCAGGTAATTTCTGCACTGGCCAAGCTGCGTCAAACTGGCGCAGCTCTTCCAAAGATTCAGACTTCTGGCCCATGGTGGCCAGAAGCTCAGCACTGACTAATCTCATAAGTGTCGACTGATGGACATTCAACGGTTGTTGACAGAATGCACACCCTTGTTCCGTATATGCCCTTCCACGATGCCCCGCTAGCCATTGCGCGTTTTCCAAAGCACCTTGATAGTCTCCAGAGGAGATCAGGGCATCAACCAGCATAGCTCTTACCTGTAAAGGCTCGGTACCATCAGAGATGGCGCTCAAGAGTGCAACTGCCTGACGGCTCTTACCCTGGTCCAATAGAGACGACGCCCTCAAAGCCACCAGGAGTGCATCGACAGGTGTCCCCCTAAAGACTGACTGCTTATCTTGAAGAATATTTAAGGATTTTTCAGATAAGTGATTTTCTCCAATCTTCGCGGCAAACAGTCCTGCCGCAGCTAGAGCGTAGGATGCTTCCAGCGCCATGGCCTGAGACGATGCAGCATCCAAAACCACCAAAGCATTAGTTTCCGCCATTTCCTTTAGAGTAAAACGCGCCTTACGGATATCACCGTCGGCCCAAGCTGCTACCGCGACAGGAAACAAAGACGCTCGCCAGCGTTGCGCACGACCACTAAGGGCGTCGCTAATGTTTGAGGCATGCTGGCTAGCAGCTTCCGTCTCACCTTGATCAAGGAGCATGCTCACTCTGTCAAAATGAGTAACACCGCGAGATTTCTCGACAAGCGAAAAAAACTCATCAGCTGCGACGAAATCCCTCTGCATCGCAGATGATAACGCGTTCCCCAAGTCCACGACACTTGAACCTGCCGCAATTGATGCGTTGAATGCATCGTTAGCGCCAATATAGTCCTCTTTCGCGAGTCTCAGCATCCCAACAAGATTCCAAGATATCGCAGAGTACTCGCTCTGCTTGGCCACGCTTTTTTCAGCAGCTGAGAGCGCCTCATCGTAGCGATTTAGAACACGCAGACCAAATCCGACATTGACTGACGCCGGGAAGAAGTCCGGGTACAACGTCAACATCATCTTCCACTTACTCAAGGCCTCTTGTGGGGCATTGATCTCCGCGTACCATGCATCCAAATACAGCTGATCGCGCGGTGGCAGGCGATCACGAAGTTCCATGGCACGATCAAGAGAGGCAGCTCCCGCATCGGCATCCGCGAGTGCGTTATGGGAGCGCATCACACCGATATGTGCCAAAGCAAAATTTGGATCCAATTGCACTGCCTGCTCAAGGAATTCCCTTGATTCGTCGTACCTCCCTTGTGCGTGGGATTTTTGTCCTAGCGCATATGCACGTAAGGCGTCCAAATTAGGTGTGGCCATATCTGGAAGCGGCGAGTAATCATGCCGTATCAATGCAAAACTCTCTCCAAGGCGATCACGAAGATCCGCTACAACAGTATCGATCGAGTGAAGAACCGATGTCATTCCAATTCCGTCTGCCGACCTGACAAGCAGTGTTCGAGAGTTATTTGGGTCGACCACTTCGACACTGACACGAACCCTCCCGCCAACTTCCGAAACAACGGGTAGGAGCAAGAGGCGCGCACCGTCCCTAATCGCAACCTCTCCGCCTACCTTTTTATCCAAAACCGCAGACCGCGGATCTTCCCCCATCAATCTCAAGGTTTTCTCGACCTTGAGTTCACTCAGCACATTTACATAACGCGACTGCTCCAGACTGATCCGGAACGCCTGCTCCAACGACTCGTCCAGCACGGTCTGCCCGGTCAGGTTGCGCAGATCCCCTACCACCACCCAGTCGCGCTCGTTGAACGCGATGGCCGGCTCCGCGCGCGTGGCCAGCCAGATGCCGGCGCCGAGCACCGCCACTGCCGCAATCTCGGCGGCCAGCGCGATCGGGCGGCGCCACAGCGGCACGTCGCGCCATGCCTTGCCGTCGCTACGCGGGGTGCGCAGCGGGGCTAGTCCGGCCTCGCCGACCTCGTGGATCTCGAACGGAGTCGGCACGCCCTTGAAGCGCCAGCGGCCGTACGAACGCCATTTCAGTTCCTGGCCACGCTCGCCGAGTTCGCGCGCGGCGCGGCGCACCAGCGGCTCGGCCACGGCCGACACCAGGATCTGGCCGGGCAGCGCCAGCTGCATCAGGCGCGCGGCGAAGGGCTTGGCCAGGCCCTCGATCTCGACCGGCTTGGCGCCGACGTCGACCGCTTCGTCGCTGTTGCGCCAGATCAGCACTTCGCCGACATGCAGGCCGGCGCGGGCCAGCAGCGGGCCGACGCCCTGGCTGCGGCCCAGGTCGTCCAGGCCGTGGCGGTAGTCGAGCGCGAAGCCGAGGCCGTCGATCGGGCGTTCGAACAGCAGCAGCAGGCCGTCGGAGCGGTCGATCAGGCGGCCACGCCAGCGCTGCTGCAGTTCCAGCACCAGCCTGTCGTGTTCGCGGAACAGGTCGGCCGCGGCCAGGTCGCCGATGCGTTCGACCAGGCTGGTCGAGTCGCACAGGTCGGTCAGCAGAAGGGTGCGCAGCTGCGGTGCGTCGCGGTCCTGTTCCGGTGGAGTCTGCATCCGGCGGTTTCCTGGGTCAGAACGGCGTGGTGGCGGTATCGACCCAGAACGCGCGGTTGCCGCCAAGCCGCTTGGCCTCGTACAGGGCGGCGTCGGCACGGGCGTACCACTCGTTCCAGTCGCGATTCGGGTCGATGAGGCAGGCGCCGACGCTGACCGGGCAGATGGTCGGCCGCACCTGCTGCAGGCCCAGCAGGTTGCGCGTGCTGGCGATGATGAACTCGGCGAAGCGCATGACGTCCTCGCGGCTGTTCGCCTCGACCAGCAGGCAGAACTCGTCGCCGCCAAGACGGCAGGCGAGGTCGCCCGACGCACTGACCGAACGCAGGATGCCGGCGATGTTCTGCAGCACCCGATCGCCGACCAGGTGGCCGTGGTCGTCGTTGACCTGCTTGAAGCGGTCGCAGTCGACCAGCAGCAGGCCCATGCCGCGCGTGCCTGCGGCGATGCGCGCCTCCTGCAGGTGCAGGGTCAGGCCGCGGCGGTTGTACAGGCCGGTCAGTTCGTCGGTGCGGATCAGCTCTTCGGTCTGGCTGAGCTGGTGCGTGGTCGCATAGAGGTTGTCCAGCGCGGCTTCCAGATCCTGGTTGCGGCGCCGCAGCTGACGGATCAGCGCCTGCTCGTTCAGGACCACGCGTGCGATCGCACGGCGCAGGAACTGCGCGACCAGCGCGGGATCACGCTCGACCAGGGCCTGGAATTCGCCCGCGCCGAGCTCCAGCAGCAGGCCGTCGCCATGCGCGATGGCATCGGCGGTACGGGTGTGCTCGCCGATCAGCAGGCCGAGTTCGCCGAAGAATTCATGCGCGCCGAGGAGCTTGAGCGCCAGGTCGCTGCCGAAATCGAGCTCGACCTGGCCGGCGGCGACCACGTACAGATGCTGGCCCGGGTCGCCACGGCGGAAGATGCGCTCGCCGGCGACCACCGGGCGGGGCCGCGCGACCGCCTCGAACAGGGTGAATTCGTCGGCCGCAAGTACGGCACCGCCGCCCGCGTGGGCAGGCGCCGTCCTTTCCTTGTCCGGCCTTTCGACCGGGACTGTGACTGCCCCGCCGCTCGTCATTCCTGCGACTCCCTGGCCCGCCCCCCCGGGTTGATCGCGGAGCATACCATCGAGATGGCGACACGCAGATGCCGGCCGCGCGACGCCCCCCCACCATTCGCGGCTAGGGGGCGGGCGTATGGGCCTCAGGCCGCGCGGGTCTGCTGGAACTGCTCTTCCTCGGTGGACCCGCTCAGGGCGGTGGTCGAGGACTGGCCCTGCTGGATCGCCTGGGTCACCGCGTCGAAGTAGCCGGTGCCGACTTCGCGCTGGTGCTTGACCGCGGTGAAGCCCCGGTCGGCGGCGGCGAACTCGGCCTCCTGCAGCTCCACGAAGGCGCTCATCTGGCGGCGGGCATAGCCGTGGGCCAGGTTGAACATCGAGTAGTTCAACGCGTGGAAGCCGGCCAGGGTGATGAACTGGAACTTGTAGCCGTAGGTGGCGATCTCCTTCTGGAAGGTCGCGATGGTGGCGTCGTCCAGGTTCTTCTTCCAGTTGAAGCTGGGCGAGCAGTTGTAGGCCAGCAGCTTGCCGGGGAACTTGGCGTGGATCGCCTCGGCGAACTTGCGGGCGAACTCCAGGTCCGGCTTGCCGGTCTCGCACCAGATCAGGTCGGCGTAGGGCGCATACGCCAAGCCGCGGCTGATCGCCTGATCCAGGCCGTTGCGGGTCTTGTAGAAGCCTTCCACGGTGCGCTCGCCGGTGGTGAACGGCTGGTCGTTGCCATCCACATCGCTGGTCAGCAGGTCGGCCGCCTCGGCGTCGGTACGCGCCACCAGCAGGGTCGGCACGCCCATCACATCGGCGGCCAGGCGCGCAGCGTTGAGCTTTTCGATGGCCTCGCGGGTCGGCACCAGCACCTTGCCGCCCATGTGCCCGCACTTCTTCACCGAAGCCAGCTGGTCCTCGAAGTGCACGCCGGCCGCGCCGGCCTCGATCATCGCCTTCATCAGCTCAAAGGCATTGAGCACGCCGCCGAACCCGGCTTCGGCATCGGCCACGATCGGCTGCAGGAAGTCGATGTCATCCTTGCCTTCGGCATGGTGCAGCTGATCGGCACGCAGCAGGGTGTTGTTGATGCGCTTGACCACCGCCGGCACCGAATCGGCCGGGTACAGCGACTGGTCCGGGTACATCTGGCCGGCCAGGTTGGCATCGGCGGCGACTTGCCAGCCGGACAGGTAGATCGCGTTCAGGCCGGCCTTGACCTGCTGCATGGCCTGGTTGCCGGTCAGCGCGCCCAGCGCGTTGACGAAGTCCTTTTCCTGCAGGTACGTCCACAGCTTCTCCGCGCCCAGCCGCGCCAGCGAGTGCTCGACGTGGACGGTGCCGCGCAGGCGCACGACGTCCTCGGCGGTGTAGTTGCGGGTGATGCCGGTCCAGCGCGGATCGGTGTTCCATTCGTGCTGGATCTGGTCGGCCGTCTTCAGCGTGCTCATGGTGGTTCTCCGTTGTGAGGTGGAACGTGGACGTGGGCGCTACCGGGTGGACGTGTCGGATTCGATTGCGATGACGCATCGGATGACCGGGACTGCTGCAGGAGCGCGCTTTGCTTGCCGCTCCTTTTCGTGGGAGCGCGACCGTGATGCGTGGTGACGCATGGAACGGCGACGCTGCGGCGGCGGTCGCGGTCGAGCCCGCTCCTACGAGGGCCGCGGCACGGAACGCCGGTTGGCGGCGGTGGGTCAGTCGATGCGGGCGTAGGCCGGCAGGGTGAGGAAGTCGACCAGCTGGCAGGCGCGGGTCAGCTGGTCGAGCAGGACGATGGCCTCGTCGATGCGGGCACCGCCGGGCAGCCCGCTGCGATCGCCCAGGCGCGCCGGCAGCGCGCGCAGCGTGGCCTCGAACAGGGCGAAATCGATCAGGGTGCCGTCGCTCAGGCGCTTGCCCTGGCCACGGGTGTCCTGGCCGCGCGGCTCGGCATGGTGCAGCCACTGCCAGACCTGCGAACGCGAGATCTCCGCGGTGGCCGCATCCTCCATCAGCCAGTGGATCGGGACGCAGCCGTTGCCATCCAGCCAGGCGGCCATGTAACGCACGCAGACCTCGACGTTGCCCTCGAAGCCGGCACGGGTGATGGTGCCCTCGCTGGGCCGGATCAGGTCGTCGCGGCCCACCTGCACGTCCTCGCGCAGCACGTGGTGCTGATGCGGCGTGGGCATGTGCGCATCGAACACCTCGCGGGCGATCGGGATCAGCGCCGGATGCGCGACCCAGGTGCCGTCGTGGCCGGCCGTCACTTCGCGCAGCTTGTCCGCACGCACACGGGCCATCGCCTGTTCGTTGGCGGCCGCATCGCCCGAGATCGGGATCTGCGCAGCCATGCCGCCCATCGCGTGCGCGCCACGACGATGGCAGGTCTGGATCAGCAGTTCCGAGTACGCCTTCAGGAACGGCTGGGTCATCGTCACCTGGCCACGCTCGGGCAGCACCTTGTCGGCGTGCGCGCGGAAGGTCTTCAGGTAGGAAAAGATGTAGTCCCAGCGGCCGCAGTTCAGGCCGACGATGCGCTCGCGCAGCGCATGCAGGATCTCGTGCATCTCGAACACCGCCGGCAGCGTCTCGATCAGCACCGTCACCTTCATCTGCCCGTGCGGCAGACCCAGCATCGCCTCGACGTGCGACAGCGCGGTCTCCCACAGCGCGGCCTCTTCCATGCTCTGCAGCTTGGGCAGGTAGAAGTACGGGCCGCGGTTGTTGGCCATCAGCGTGCGCGCGTTGTGCCAGGCGAACACGGCCATGTCGAACAGGCCGCCGGCGATCGGCTCGCCATCGACGCGCACGTGCTTCTCGTCCAGGTGCCAGCCGCGCGGGCGCACGATCAGCACCGCGCGCGCTTCGGCCGGGCCCAGCCGGTACTCCTTCCCGTTCGGCGCGGTGTGGACCAGCGTGCCGGTCACGGCCTCGGCCAGCGCGCGTTGCCCGGCCAGGAGATTGCGCCAGGTCGGAGCGGTCGAGTCCTCGAAATCGGCCATGTAGCAGTTGGCGCCGGAGTTCAAGGCGTTGATCACCATCTTCGGGTCGGTCGGCCCGGTGATCTCGACGCGCCGGTCCTGCAGCGCGACCGGGATCGGCGCCACACGCCAGTCGCTGCTGCGGATCGCCGCGGTGTCGGCGCGGAAGTCCGGCAGGCCACCGGCATCGAAGAACGCCTGGCGCTCGCGCCGGGCCGCCAGACGCGCGCGACGCTCCGGTTCGATCGCCCGGTGCAGCGAGACCAGCAGGCCCAGCAGCGGCGCCGGGAGCACCTGCTCCTGACCGGCGACGCGCTCGGTCAGCGAGAGCCCGGCGGCGGGCCTGGGTGCATGGCGGACGGGACCGGGAATGGCGGCAGCAGCGGTGGCGGACATGTCGATTTCCTGACGAGGGGTCGGGCCACCACCCTCCTCCCGCCGCATTTATTTGACAAAACAGTTTTTGCAATGCAATAGATAAGCCAGACTTATATAGGCGTGACGATGCCGCGAAAGGCCGCCGCAAGTCCTCGTTTTTCCTACAAGTCCGACCGGCTCAAGCCGCTGCGCGCGTTCTGCCAGACGGTCCGCCTGGGCTCGGTGTCGCGCGCGGCCGAGGCGCTGTTCGTCAGCCAGCCGGCGATCACGCTGCAGCTGCAGGCCCTTGAACGGGAACTGGGCGTGCCCCTGCTGGAGCGCAACGGCCGGCGCCTGGCGCCGACCCGCGAGGGCGAGTTGCTGTACGAGATGGCGCTGCCGCTGGTCGAGCAGCTGGACGGTCTGGAAGCGGCGTTCCACGACAAGGTCCGCGGCCTGGATGCCGGCGAACTGAAGATCGCGGCCAACAGCTCGACCATCCTCTATCTGCTGCCCACCATCGTGGAGGCCTTCCGCGCGCGGCACCCGGACGTGCGCCTGACCCTGCACAACGCGATCAGCGCCGACGGCACCGACCAGCTGCGCGAGGATGCGGTGGAACTGGTGATCGGCTCGCTGATGGATGTGCCGGCCGACCTCAGCTACGAACCGGTCTACCGCTTCGACCAGATGCTGATCGCCGCGCCCGGCCACCCGCTGGCGACCAAGCCGACGCTGGCGCTGGAAGACCTGTCGCCGCACCCGTTGATCCTGCCGCCGAAGCGGCAGATCACCTGGCGGCTGGTCGACCTGGTGCTGCAGCAGGCGCGCGTGCCCTACAGCGTCGCGCTGGAGGTCAGCGGCTGGGAGGTGATCAAGCAGTACGTGGCGATGGGCATGGGGGTGTCGATCGTGCCGGCGATCTGCCTCAACGAAGGCGACCGCGGCCGCCTGGTCTCGCGCTCGCTGGCGGCCTGGTTCCCTGCGCGCAGCTACGGCATCGTGGTGCGCAAGGGACGGATCCTGTCGCCGCAGGCGCGCGCCTTCATCGACCTGATCAGGCCCGACCTGCTCGCACCGCGCGAATACGACCAGCGCGGGCATTCCGAACGCTGAGGCCGGCCCCACGCATGCGGGAGCCGGCGCCGGCGCAGACTTCGCCCTGCAATCGCCTCCCGCGCCTGCCAGGTGGTGCGACGGCGGGGCCCGCGCAGGCGCCCGGTTGCATGGGGCCTGCCGTGCTCCGTCGCAGGCCCTGTGGCGATGCAGGCAGCCGCGCTGTGACGGCTCTCAGAACCGGCCGAAACCCTTCGCCTCGGCGCCGACGGGCGCCACGGACACCGCCCGGGCCAGGGCCTTGGACCGCTCGCGGATGCGCCGCGCCGCATAGGTCAGGCTGGCGGCCAGGATGAAGCTGTAGCCGAGCAGTTCGGTGGTCTCCTCGACCGCGTTCTTGAAGAGGCGGATGTAGCCCTCCTCCAGCAACCCCTGCCACAGCGCGGTCATGCCGAACAGGCGCGAATAGAACAGCAGCATCACCAGGCCGACGGTCATCAGCGTGCCCGGGCGCGAGGCCAGGAAGCGGACCAGGCCGGCCAGGGCCGCGCGCCAGTCGCGCAGCGCATAGGCCAGCGCGCTGCCGGCCACCGCCGTCACCAGCAGCGACCAGAGGCCGCGGAACAGCAGGTCCCACACCGCATCCAGTTCGCGGATCAGCATGCAGGCGAACAAGGCCGCGGCCAGCACCGCGAAGCGACGGTCGTCGGCACGCTGGCGGGCCAGGCGGACGAAGGCCAGCACGCTGGCGAACAGGAAGCCGAGCTGGGTCAGTTCGACCAGCGACCACTCGCCGACGTTGTCCTTCAGCCAGTGGATGTCCAGGTACAGCAGCGCCACCGGCAGGGTCACCATCACGGCGAACAGGACGGTGTTCCTCAGGTGGGCGAGGAGGGAATGGAGGTCGTTCTTCATTGCAGGATCCAGGGAGGTCCGCCGCGCAGCGCGGCGTGGGGACGGTCGCCAGATGGACCGCCGCAGGACACGCCACCGGCTGCGGGCCGGGTGGCGAACCGCATATTCTGAACCCTTGGGTGCATTATTAAAAGTTCGTTATGGGTGGTGCAGGGGTGCGGGCACAGGCTGTAGCGCAGCGCAGCGCGGCGCGGACGGCGGACGGCGGACGGCGGACGGCGGACGGGACGATGCCTCGCGCCGTGGCGCGGCTGGTCAATGGGGTGTCTGTCTGCGCCTCCGATGGGGTGTGGGCTGGGTGGAATGCAGCCCCTCATCCGCCCTTCGGGCACCTTCTCCCCAAGGGAGAAGGCACGTCATGGCGCCGTGACGTCGTGACGTGACGCGGATCAGCGTCGGGACGGCGGACAGCGGACGCGCGACGCTGCCTCGCGCCGTGGCGGGGCTGGTCAGTGGGGTGTCTGTCTGCGCTTCCGATGGGGTGTGGGCTGAGTGGAATGCAGCCCCTCATCCGCCCTTCGGGCACCTTCTCCCCAAGGGAGAAGGCACGTCATGGCGCCGTGACGTCGTGACGTGACGCGGATCGGCGTCGGGACGCCGGGCGGTGGTCGCGCGACGATGTCTCGCGCCGTGGCGGGGCTGGTCAGTGGGGTGTCTGCGTGTCGCGCTCCCGATGGGTGTGGGCTGGGTGGAATGCAGCCCCTCATCCGCCCTTCGGGCACCTTCTCCCAAAGGGAGAAGGCACGCCATGGCGCCGTGACGTCGGGACGTGACGCGGATCAGCGTCGGGACGCCGGGCGGTGATCGCGCCTTCTCCGGCATGCGGAAGGAACGGGGCAGACGATTCCTGGCGCGGTCGGCTGCCGGGCCTCCCGCAGGGAGCGGGTCCCCGCTTCCTGCGGGAGCCGAGGCCTGCAGCGCGGATGCGGGTCAGTCCTGCGACCAAACCGCCAGTTCGTAGCCATCCGGGTCGGCGAAGTGGAAGCGGCGGCCACCGGGAAAATCGAACACCGGCTTGGTGATGCGCCCGCCGGCGCGGGAGACCGCCGCCTGGCTGGCGACGAGATCGTCCGAATACAGGATCACCAGCGCACCACCGGGCTGCGGCTGGCCGTGGAAGAAGCCGCCGGTCAGGCGGCCATCGCGGAACTCGCAGTAATCCGGGCCGTAGTCCTGGAAGGTCCAGCCGAAGGCTTCGCCGTAGAAGCGCCGCGATTCGGCGATGGAGGACACAGCGTACTCGAGATAGTCGATGCGATGGTGCGCGTCGGGACGGGACATGGCGATCTCCTGCGGTGGGTTCGGCGGCCATTGTCGGTCGTCCGCAAGCGGCTGGCTTGCAGAAATCGGACAGGCCGTGGGCATCCGCCAAGAGGCCTGAGGCGGAGGCCTTTCGTGGGGTCGTGGGACTTGGGACATTGGACCTGCGACATGGCGGTCGCGGCTGGGGCCGCTCCTACGGGATGCGGAGGCGGCGGCTGGGGGCATTCCGGTGACATCTGCGGGAGGCTGCTGGGCCAACCTTCATGCCGGAACGATGACCGAATCGAACGGTGATGCATGGCGGTCGCGGCTGGAGCCGCTCCTACGGGGTGCGGAGGAGGCGGCTGGGGGCACTTCGATGACATCTGCAGGAGGCTGCTGAGGCCAACCGTCATGCCGGAACGATGACCGAATCGGACGGTGATGCATGGCGGTCGCGGCTGGAGCCGCTCCTACGGGGTGCGGAGGAGGCTGCTGGGGGCATGCCGACGACATCTGCGGGAGGCTGCTGGGCCAACCTTCATGCCGGAACGATGTCCGAATCGAACGGTGATGCATGGCGGTCGCGGCTGGGGCCGCTCCTACGGGGAGGCGCGGCTGCGACCGGCGTGCGGTGCGGCGATCAGGTGTCGTAGGAGCGGCCCCAGCCGCGACCGCCATGCCGACGCTCCGCAGACGGCACGCGTCATGCACTGCGCCGACACCGGCGAAACAGCGCGCGTCGTGCATGGCTTGGCGCGGGAACGAGCAGCAGGTGGTTCGAGCGCCGCTGCACGGGAGGCAGAGCGACGAGGTGACCGACGCGCGCAGGCTCACCGGTTCGAGCACGGAAGGCAGGCCATCACCACGACGAATGACGTCGCGCGGGTAACCACCAGGCGAGCCGCAAGCAATCTGCAGGCTGCCTGCTGGCAAACCACGGGCAATCCGCAGGCAACGGAGAGCGCGCATCGGCATCGACACGGGCGCACCGGTACCACGACGCGACCGACTGGCTCGCCAACGAAAACGGCCGGCTTGCGCCGGCCGTTCCTGCATCGATGATCAGCCCAGCAGCAGGCGGTTGATCCGCTGCACGAAGGCAGCCGGATCCGGCAGCGGGGCGCCGGCGGCGATCTCGGCCTGCTCCAGCAGCAGCGTGGCCAGGTCGTTGGCCTTCGCCGCGTCGGGCTCGGCGTCGATCCGCTGCAGCAGGGCGTGCTGCGGATTGATCTCCAGGGTCGGCTTGCTCTCCGGGATCTCCTGGCCGGCCTCGCGCAGCAGGCGCGCCAGGTGCGGGGCCATCTCGTAGTCGGCCAGGGCCAGGCACGAGGGCGAATCGGTCAGGCGCGCGGACACGCGCACGTCGCCGACGCGCTCGCCGAGCAGGCCCTTGAGCTTGGCCAGCAGCGACTCGGCGGCCTTTGTCGCCTCTTCCTGCTTCGCCCTGTCGGCTTCGTCCAGCGGCAGCTCGCCCTTGGCCACGTTCTTCAGCGACTTGCCGGCGTAGGTGTGCAGATGGCCGAGCATCCACTCGTCGATGCGGTCGAACATCAGCAGCACCTCCACGCCCTTGGCGCGGAACGCCTCGAGCTGCGGGCTGCCGGCCGCGGCCTTGTAGCCATCGGCGGTGATGTACCAGATCGTGTCCTGGCCCTCGGCCATCCGCCCGACATAGTCGTCCAGCGACACGGTCTGCGCGGCGCCCTCGCCCTTGGTGGAAGCGAAGCGCAGCAGGCCGGCGATGCGCTCGCGGTTGGCGTGGTCTTCGACGATGCCTTCCTTCAGCGTGTTGCCGAAGGCCTTCAGGAAGGCAGCGAACTTCCCGGGCTCGTCGCGCGCCAGCTTCTCGATCAGGTCGAGCACGCGCTTCACGCACGCGCCCTTGATCCGCTCAAGCTGGCGGTTGTGCTGCAGCAGTTCGCGGCTGACGTTGAGCGGCAGGTCGTCGGCGTCGACCACGCCGCGCACGAAGCGCAGGTAGTTCGGCAGCAGTTCCTCGGCCGCGTCCATGACGAACACGCGCTTGATGTAGAGCTTGAGCCCCTTGCGCTCGTCGCGCCCGCCCATCATCAGGTCGAACGGCGGCTGCGACGGCAGGTACAGCAGCGTGGTGAAGCTCTGGCTGCCCTCGACCCGGTTGTGGGTCCAGGCCGCGGCATCGTTGAAGTCGTGGCCGAGCGCCTTGTAGAAGTTCTGGTACTCCTCATCGCTGATGTCCGACTTGGACCGGGTCCACAGCGCCGAGGCGTCGTTGGCGGTCTCCCACTCCGGTGCGGCGTCGGCCGTGGACGCGTCGCCGTCTTCGGACGCGACGTCCTTCGGCATGCGGATCGGGAAGGCGACGTGGTCGGAGTACTTGGTGATCAGCGAGCGCAGCTTCCAGCCGTCGAGGAACTCATCCTCGTCCGCCTTCAGGTGCAGGATCACGGTGGTGCCGCGCTCGGGCAGGGTCACGTCTTCCAGCGTGTACTCGCCGCGGCCGTCGCTGTCCCACTTCACGCCGCTCTCCGGCGTCGCGCCGGCCTGGCGGGTCAGCACGGTCACGCGGTCGGCGACCACGAAGGCCGAATAGAAGCCCACGCCGAACTGGCCGATCAGGCGCGCGTCGGCCTTCTGCTCGCCGCTCATCGCTTCCAGGAAGCGGCGGGTGCCGGAGCTGGCGATGGTGCCGATGTTGGCGACCACATCGTCGCGGCTCATGCCGATGCCGGTGTCGCGGATGGTCACCGTGCGCGCGGTCTTGTCCCAGCTCACGTCGATGTGCAGTTCGGCGTCGCCGGCCAGCAGGTCGGGATCGGCGATCGATTCGAAGCGCAGCTTGTCGCAGGCGTCGGAGGCGTTGGAGATCAGTTCGCGCAGGAAGATCTCCTTGTGCGAATAGAGCGAGTGCGTGACCAGGTGCAGGACCTGGGCGACTTCGGCTTCGAACCTGCGGGTTTCGGCGGGTGCGGTCATTGCGTCAAGCGTCCCTGTGGATGTGGTGCAAGCGACGGATATTGGTGTCGATGGCCGGGAATCAAGGCAGGCGGCACGGCGCTGGCCTGCATCGGCGGCAGCGTCGGCCCTGGACGGAAGCACTGCACAGCGCCACCCGTGCCGTGGGATGACCGGCAAACGGCAGGGGAAGGGCGCCCAGCGCCGGCAGCGACACGGATGGATCAGAGACGCGAAACCACGTGTTTTCAGCGCAAAAACCGCCTGAAGCAGACGGCTTTGTTAATCCTGGTTGAACGTTTCACGAACATCGGAAGACTGAATAGCCGTGCTTCACCCGCCTCTCACGTTAACCGAATATTAACTTGCGCACGCATCGTTCGACATTGGACGTGGACCGATCACCACGCCGTATTCCGCGACTTCCATCCGTCCAGAGAGTGCCTTCGCCATGACCACCATCCGTTCCAACCGTCCGCGGGTACGACGCACCCGCCTCAGCCTCGCCATCCCCGCCGCGCTGTGCGCCCTGGCCCTGCCGCTGGCGGCATCGGCGCAGAGCACGGCCGGGCAACCGACCGACCTGGACCGGGTCACCGTCACCGGGTCCAACATCCCGCGCACCGACACCGAGACCGCATCGCCGGTGCTGGTCATCTCGCGCGAACAGATCGACCGCACCGGCCGCACCACGGTCGGCGAGTACCTGCAGAGCCTGTCCATCGACGGTGCCGGCTCGGTGCCCAAGAGCTTCGGCAACGGCTTCGCCGGCGGTGGCTCGGCGATCTCGCTGCGCGGCCTGGGCGCCGGCTCCACCCTGGTGCTGCTCAACGGCCGGCGCATGGCGCCGTTCGGCCTGGCCGACGACGGCCAGAAGGTCTTCACCGACCTCAGTACGATCCCGCTGGATGCGGTCGAGCGGATCGAGGTGCTCAAGGACGGCGCTTCGTCGATCTACGGCTCGGACGCGATCGCCGGTGTGGTCAACGTGATCCTGCGCAACGACTTCAACGGCGCGATCGCCACCGTGTCCTACGGCTGGTCCGACGACGGCGGCGGCGACCAGCCGAAGGTCTCGCTGACCGCCGGCACCGGCGACCTGTCCGAAGACGGCTTCAACGCCTTCTTCAGCATCGAGGCCGCCAAGACCGATGCGATCCGCGTCAGCGATCGCCGCAACCGCAAGTGGATCGGCACCGGCGACACGCGTCCGTGGGGCTATCCGATCGGCACCAACCTGCCCGGCCGCATCACCGGCGGCGGCACCGGCGCCGGCGGCGGTCCCAGCGGCGCGATCGAGAACCCGGTCACCGGGCTGTTCGAATCGCTGCCCGGCTGCGCGGCGCTGTCCGACGTGACCCCGCAGGATCCGGCCGGCGGCTGTCTGTGGGACGTGGGCCGTTTCCGCGACCTGTCGCCGAAGGAGGAGTACGTCAACTTCTTCTCGCGTGCGGCCTTTTCGGTCGGCGACACCGGCGAGCTGTACATGGAGCTGAGCGCGGCCAACAAGAAGACCGAGTTCCAGAACACGCCGTCGGGCGTGTCCGGCGCCTGGGGGTATCCGGGCGGTCCGGTCAACGCCAGCGATCCTGGCCCGGGCGCGACCGTGCTCGGCCCGGACCATCCGGACAATCCGTATCCGGGCACCGCCAACCGGCTGCGCTACACCGCGTTCGACGTCGGCCCGCGCGTGACCTACAACGACAGCCGCTTCGTGCGCCTGCTGCTCGGCTTCAAGGGCAGCTACGGCGAGTGGGACTACGACGTCGGCTACCTGCATTCGGGCACCGACCTGACCAACGAACGTACCGGCTTCCTGCGCTACAGCCGGGTCAAGACCGCGCTGGAGGATCCGAACAGCCCGGTCGGCTACTGGCGCATCGGCGACGATGCCGGGCTCAACTCGCAGGCGCTGTACGACTTCATCTCGCCGCGCATCACCGCCAACGGCCGCACCCGGCTGGACGTGGTCGACGCCAAGGCCACCCGCCCGCTGATGGACCTGCAGGGCGGCTCGCTGGGACTGGCGCTGGGCGCGGAGTACCGGCGGCAGTCGGTATCGCTGACGCCGCAGACCTTCACCGACCAGGGCGACATCATCGGGCTGGGCTACTCGGCCTACGAGGGCGTGGAGAAGATCGCCAGCGTCTACGCCGAACTGCAGGCGCCGGTGCTGGAAAGCCTGGAGCTGACCGGCGCGCTGCGCGTGGACAAGTACCAGGGCGGCGACACGGCGACCACGCCGAAGGTCGGCATCAAGTGGTCCCCGACCGACTGGATCGCGCTGCGCGGCACCTACGCCGAAGGCTTCCGCGCACCGAACCCGGCCGAAGCCGGCACCGGCGGCCTGGCCGCCTTCAGCACCGCGGTCGATCCGGTCCGCTGCGCCGCGCCGGGCAACGAGCCGCAGGACTGCGACGCCGGCCCGATCGCGCTGATCACCTCGCCCAATCCGGACCTGTCGCCGGAAGAGTCCAAGAGCACCACGCTGGGCGTCGTGCTGTCGCCGTGGACCGGCGGTTCGCTCGCGTTCGACGTGTTCCGGATCAAGCGCACCGACGAGATCTTCGGCGGCAGCGCCGACGCGGCGATCGCCGCCGGTGGCGCCAACGTCATCCGTGGCACCAACGCGATCCCGGGCACGCCGGGCAGCGGCTCGATCCTGGCGGTGCTGGTGGGCTACGAGAACGCCTCGTCCACCACGGTCGAAGGCTTCGACGTGGACATGGAACAGCGCATCGACCTGGGCGAAGCGGGCAACCTGCGGCTGGACATGCAGCTGACCCACATCAGCAAGTTCGAGCGCGAGGATGTGGACGGCACGGTCTACGAGTTCGCCGGCACCCACGGCAACTGCGACGTGACCAACTGCATCGGCACGCCGAAGAACAAGGTCAACTTCGGCGCGACCTGGGAGATGGAACGGTTCTCGATCAGCAGCGTGGTCAACTGGCGCGACAGCATCCGCAACGTCGGTGCGGCCAGCGACACCGAATGCGCGAACGGCTTCGCCAACGGCGACGACGCACCGCGTGGCTGCGAACTGGACGACTTCTACACGATCGACCTGTCGGCGCGCTGGACGGCGTCCGACGCGTGGGAAGTGTTCGGCTCGGTCAACAACGTCACCGACCGCATCGCCCCGCTCGATCCGCTGACCTACGGCGCGATCAACTACAACCCGATGGACTACAGCGGTGCGATCGGTCGGTTCTTCACGGTGGGCGCCAAGCTCCGCTTCAACTGAGCCCACCGGACGAGGCAAGCAGGGACGCGGTGTGCGCCACCGTGGGGACAGGGATCGTCCCTGCGGCGGCAAGGACGGGGCTGCGCCCGCAGCCTCAGCGCACGTGGTCGCGCAGCAGCAGGGTCGGCGTCAGTCCGGTCAGCCGGCGGACGTCGTGCGACAGGTGCGTGGCATCGGCATAGCCGGCATCCAGCGCGGCCGCGGTCAGGCTCGGCGCGTCGCCGGCCAGGCGCAGCAGCCGCTGCAGGCGCAGCACGCGTTCCAGCACCTTCGGCCCGTAGCCGAACGCCTGCAGGCAATGCCGGTGCAGGCTGCGTTCGCTGATGCCCAGGTCGCGCGCCAGCCCGGCGATCCGCGGCGGGTGATTGGCGGACAACCGCGCGAACAGCCAGGCCATGCGTGGATCGGGGGACGCCTCCATCGCGTCGACCGCCTCGATCAGCGCCGTCATCGGCTCGCCGCCATCGGCCAGCCGCTGCAGCAGCATCCGGGCGCGCACGCCGAACACCGCATCGGCATCCACGCGCTGATCGGTCAGCGCGTGCATCGGGATGCCCAGCAGCCGGTGCGCCACGCCGGGCGCCAGGCGCAGGCCGGTCAGCGTGGTGCCGGCGGCGAGCCGGGCGATGCTGGCACGCTGGTCCGGCCCTGCGACGAACAGGCGCGCGCCATCCCAGATCAGGTCGACGCAGCCATCGGGCAGCACCCGGCTCTCGGTGTCCGCGGATGCATCCGCGCGATAACGCCAGACCCGGCGCAGCCGATCGCGCAGCGCCGGCGGCGGCAGCGCTTCGGCGTACGGCGATCGAGCTGGCGAAGATGGTGTCGGCATGCCCCGATGATGACATCGCGCGGACGGGGATATCCGTGAGTGCTGCGGCCGCCTGCGTTCAGTGCAGCCACGTCCGATCCATGGCGGTCGGCCTCGAGCGGCCTCCTACAAGATCGGATCCCCGCGGGAGTTCGGCCCGAGCGTCCTCCATGCAGTCCAGATGCCCGTAGGAGCGGCCCCAGCCGCGACCGCCATCCCGATGGCGCGCGGCGCAGCACCACGCAGGCAACGCGGCCACCTCCGCACCACAGGCGCCCGCTCAGCACGACGACCGAAAATGCCGGCCGTCGTGTCGCGTGATGGGCAGCCGCCAGCCACAAGGAAACATCGCGCGACGACGGTGACGGAGGTTTCAGCTGTCAGCTGCGTTCAGTGCAGCAACGTCGGATCCATGGCGGTCGGCCTCGAGCGGCCTCCTACAAAGGTCGGATCCCCGAAGGATTCGGCGTCGAGCGTCCTCCACGCAGTCCGGATGCCCCGTAGGAGCGGCCGCAGCCGCGACCGCCATCCTGCGGCGCGCGGCGCAGCACCACGCAGGAGGCGACGCGGCCACCTCCGCCTCGCAGGCCCCAGCACGAGGGCCGGGAGTGCCGACCGTCGTGTCGCGTGCTGGACAGCCGCCAGCCACGAGGAAACATCGCGCGACGACGGTGACGGCGGTTTCAGCTGTCAGTTGCATTCAGTGCAGGGACGTCGGATCCATGGCGGTCGGCCTCGAGCGGCCTCCTACAAGGTCGGATCCCCGTGGGAGTTCGGCCCGAGCGGCCTCCATGCAGTCCGGATACCCCGTAGGAGCGGCCGCAGCCGCGACCGCCATCCCGTGGCACGCGGCGCGCAGCACCACGCAGGCGACGCGGCCACCTCCGCACCACAGGCGCCCGCACAGCACGACGGCCGGGAGTGCCGGCCGTCGTGTCGCGTACTGGACAGTCGCCTGCCGACCGTCGTGTCGCTCGTGTCGCGGTGTCGGCTTACTTCAGGCCGCGGTGTTCGAGCAGCGGTTCCACCGACGGATCCTTGCCGCGGAATTCGCGGTAGGCCGCGGCCAGGTCCTTCGAGTGGCCGATCGACAGAATCTTGTCGCGGAAGATCTGGCCGTTCTGCCGGGTCAGGCCGCCGTTCTCGCGGAACCACTGGAACGCGTCGTGGTCGAGCACTTCGGCGCCGAAGTAGGCGTAGTAGCCGGCCGCATAACCGCCGCCCCAGATGTGGCTGAAATAGCTGGTGCGGTAGCGCGGCGGCACCGCGGCGAGGTCGACCTTGTACTGCGCCAGCGCCTGTTTCTCGAAGGCATCCACATCCTGCTTCGCCTCGCCAGCCGGCAGCGTGTGCCAGGCCAGGTCGAGCAGCGCCGCCGACAGGTACTCGGTGGTCGCGTAGCCCTGGTTGAAGGTGCGCGCGGTGACGATCTTGTCGACCAGCGCCTGCGGCATCGCCTCGCCGGTCTGGTGGTGCTTCGCGTAGTTGGCGAAGACCTTCGGATCCAGCGCCCAGTGCTCGTTGAACTGCGAGGGAAACTCGACGAAGTCGCGCGGCGTGTTGGTGCCGGCGACCGACGGATACTGCGTCTTCGAGAAGAAGCCGTGCAGCGCGTGGCCGAATTCGTGGAACAGCGTGGTCACGTCGTCGAAGCTCAGCAGCGCGGGCTGGCCGGCGGCGGGCTTGGTGAAGTTCTCCACGTTGTAGACCACCGGGATGGTGCCGGCCAGGCCATCCTGCTCGACGAAGTTGCCCATCCAGGCGCCGCCCTGCTTGCTCTCGCGCTTGAACGGATCCAGGTAGAACAGCGCGATCTGTGTGCCGTCCTCGTCCTTGATGTCGAACACGCGCACGTCCGGGTGGTAGACCGGGATGTCGCTGCGCTCGGTGGCGGTGATGCCGTACAGCTGGTTGGCGGCGAAGAACACGCCGTCCTTGAGCACGCGGTCCAGTTCGAAGTACGGCTTGATCTGCGACTCGTCCAGGTCGAACTCGGCCTTGCGCACCTGCTCGGCGTAGAAGTCCCAGTCGGCGGCGCCGGCGGTGAAGCTGCCCTGCTGCGCGTCGACCACGCCCTGGATCCTGGCCAGCTCGGCGCGCGCGCGCGCGGTGGCGGCCGGCACGGTGTCGGTCAGCAGCTTCAGCGCCACCTCGGGCGTGCCGGCCATCTGGTCGGCGATGCTGTAGGCGGCATAGTTCGCGAAGCCCAGCAGCTGCGCCTTGCGCGCGCGCAGTTCGGCCAGGCGCTGGATGGTGGCGCGGGTGTCGTTGCCGTCGCCCTTCTCGGCGCGGCCGGTCGACGCGGCCAGCACCTGCTCGCGCAGCGCGCGGTTCTTCAGCGAGCCCAGCACCGGCTGCTGGGTGGTGTTCTGCAGGCTCAGCAGCCACTGGCCGTCCTTGCCCGCCGCCTTCGCCGCATCGGCCGCGGCCGCGATCGTGCCGTCGTCCAGGCCGTCGAGCTGGGCACGGTCGGCGACGAACACGCCACCGGCATTGCCGGCCGCCAGCAGCTTGTTGCCGAACGCGGTCGACAGCGAGGATTCCTCGGCGTTGAGCTTGCGCAGTTCGGCCTTGTCGGCGTCGTTGAGCAGCGCGCCGGCGCGTTCGAAGTTGCGCTGGTAGTGCTCGACCAGCACCTGCTGCTCGGGCGTCAGGCCCAGCGTCTGGCGCTGCTCGTGGATCGCCTTCACCCGGGCGAACAGGGCCGGATCCAGGTGGATCGCATCGCTGTGCTCGGCCAGCTTCGGTGCCAGCGCCTCTTCGGCCGCCTGCAGGGTGTCGTTGGTGTTGGCGCCGGCCAGGGCGAAGAACACGCTGGTGGAGCGGGTCAGCAGCGCGCCGCTGCGCTCCATCGCCTCGATCGTGTTCTGGAAGGTGGCCGGTTCGGCGTTGTCGGCGATCTGCCGGATCTCGGCCAGGTGCTGCTTCATGCCCTCTTCGATCGCCGGCTGGTAGTCGGCGTCCTTGAGCCTGTCGAAGGGCGGTGCCTGGAACGGCAGGGTGCTGGCGGCCAGCAGCGCGTTGCCGGCGGCGTCGGCCGGCTGCGCGGCGGTGGTGGTTTCGGACACGGGGGCGGACTCTTCCTTGGAACAGGCGGCCAGCGCCAGGCTGATGGCGGCGGCGAGAAGAAGCGGACGGGTCATGGACAGTGCTTCGCGGGAGCCCGGAGCGGGCGATTGCCCACTTTACGCCTGCCCGCGCCGCCAGTGATGTGCCGGCGGAGGCGTCTCGCGGTCGCCGCCGGGGTCAGGCTGCGACCGGCACGGACACCGGTCGAACGACGGGCTGCCCGGCCATCCGCGTCCACGCGGCCGTCCCGATGCCGGCCCAGCCGGTCCGTGGCGTGCCCTGCATCGCGCGGGTGGCCGCTGGCCTGCCCGGGGATGGCCGGGCGGACGGACGGCAGCGCATGCCGCCGCCGTCCACCCGGCGTGGACTCAGCCGCGCGGATCCAGCCGCAGCAGCCTGCCCTGGCCGCCGCGGCGCCCGTCTTCCAGCAGCCAGACGGTGCCGTCCGGGCCCTGCTCGATCTCGCGGATCCGGGTGCCCATGTCGTAGCGCTCGGCCTCGCGCGCGGTGTCACCATCGAAGGTCACGCGCACCAGCGCCTGCGAGGACAGGCCGCCGATCAGGCCGCTGCCGGTCCAGCCCGGGTAGCGGTCGCCGCTGTAGATCACGAAGCCGGCCGGCGAGATCACCGGCGTCCAGGTGATCGCCGGCGCGCGGAATTCCGGCCGGGTGGCGTGGTCGGGAATCGGCTTGCCGCCGTAGTGGTTGCCGTTGGAGACGATCGGGTAGCCGTAGTTGGCGCCCTTCTCGATCAGGTTCAGTTCGTCGCCCCCCTCCGGGCCCATTTCGTGCACCCAGAGCCGGCCGCCTTCGCCGAAGGCGATGCCCAGCGGATTACGGTGGCCCAGCGACCACACCTGCGCGGCCACCCCGCCCTGCGACGCGAACGGGTTGTCGGCCGGCACCGAGCCGTCGTCGCGCAGGCGGATGATCTTGCCCATGTTCGACGCCATGTCCTGCGCCGGATCGAACTTCTGACGGTCGCTGGAGGTGATCCACAGCAGGCCGTCGTCGCCGAACGCGATGCGGTGCCCGTAATGGCCCTGCCCGGACACCTTCGGCACCTGGCGCCAGATCACCTCCAGGCCGTCGAGCGTTCCACCACCCTGCGCGTCCAGCACCAGTTTCGCCCGCGCGACCACCGCGCCCTGGCCGCCATCGCCAGCCTCGGCATAGCTCAGGTAGACCCAGCCGTTCTGCGCGAAGCCCGGATGCAGCACCACGTCGCCGAAGCCGCCCTGCCCGCCATGCACCACCTTCGGCACGCCGGTCACTTCGCCGCGCGTGTCCGCCTTGACGTCGTAGACCACCAGCTTGCCGGCCATCTCGGTGACCAGCAGCCGCCCATCGGGCAGGAAGCTCATCGCCCATGGCTCGGCGAAACGGGTGATCTCCTTCGCCTCGAACGGCTTGGCCGCCGGTGCAGGCGCGGCGGCATCGGCGGTGGTCGCGGTGCAGGCCACGGCCAGGGCAGAAGCGAGCAGGAGAACGGTCAGCGGACGGGGCATCGGACACCTCGGTCGTCATTCGGAAGGATTCCCGATCCTACCGGCTGCCACGTGACAGGGGTGATGCGCTGCGAAGCTGCGGCCCATTGCACGCAGCGCCCGTGCTGACCAGCACCCCTGCATCGCCACGGATGTCGTCCGGACCTGCAGCCACCAGTCCTGGCGCACGCGCGACGGTGGCGGACAGCTCGTCACGCCATGCCTGCAGCGTGACACCGAGACCACACCGACCGCATCCGCCGTCGTCGGAACGCAGCCCTCGAACGCCCTGCCCGCAGTACGCGCGCAGCAGCCGACAACAACAGGCAAGGGCCTGCCATCGCAGCAGTCAGCCCCGGTCCAGCGGGCTCACCACACCACGGACACCGCGATTGAGCACGTGCGTGTAGATCTGCGTGGTCGCCACATCCTTGTGGCCCAAGAGCTCCTGGATCGTGCGGATGTCGTGGCCGGCCTCAAGCAGGTGCGTGGCGAAGCTGTGCCGCAGCGTATGCGCCGATACCGGCTTGGCGATGCCGACCTGCCGACACGCGCGCTTGAGCGCGCGCGCCAGACGATCCTCGTCCAGATGGTGGCGCCGCTCCCGCCCGTCGACCGGATCGCGGCTGCGCCGCGTCGCCGGGAACACGTACTGCCAGCCAGGCTCCGTGGCCGCATTCGGGTACTTGCGCGCCAGCGCATGCGGCAGCCACACCGCACCACACCCTTCGGACAGGTCCTGACGGTGCCACTGCAGCGCACGTGCGATCTCCTGCTGCAGGGCCGGCACCAGACTGGCCGGCAGCATGGTCCGCCGGTCCTTGCCACCCTTGCCGTCACGCACCAGGATCTCGTTGCGCTGGAAGTCCACCTCCTTGATCCGCAGCCGCAGCCCTTCCATCAGCCGCATCCCGGTGCCGTACAGCAGGCTGGCGAGCAGCCAGATCCGCCCCTCCAGGCAAGCCAGTAGTGCGCGCACCTCCTGGACCGACAGCACGGTGGGCAGGCGTGCCGGACGCTTGGCCCGGGTCACGTTCTCCATCCAGGGCAGGTCGATCCCCAGCACCTCCCGATAGAGGAACAGCAGCGCCGACAGCGCCTGGTTCTGGGTACTGGCACTGACCTGCCCCTGCACCGCCAGTGCGGTGAGAAACGCCTCGACCTCGGCAGCGCCCATCTGGGCGGGGTGCCGCTTGCCATTGGCGAGGATGAAGCGCCGGATCCACGCGACATAGCTGCGTTCGGTGCGCAGGCTGTAATGCTTCACCCGGATCCGCTGCCGGACCTGCTCGAGCAGCCGCGGCTTGCCCGGCTCCACCGTTCCTCCAAATGGCACCGCATTCCGGGGGTGATAAGACATCGCACCGCATTCCGCTTTGTATGCACGGAAGGGTCCGACACCCGGGCAGCCCCGAGGCATCCTCCAAGTCTTTGATCGAGGGTCAGATTTACCTGATTGACGGCATCTTCACGCGAATGAATACTCGGCGCTATCCCGCGCGTAAATGCGGACTACTAAGCGTTAGGCCTGCTTTATGGTGTCGCAGAACTTGAGACATACATAAGCTCAACTCGACTCATTCAACCAAGGAAGGAACCACAATGTCAGACCACAGGATCACTTGCATCAAGAAATCAAACCGTCAAAGCGCGCATGACCGGATTCAGAGCGTTGGCGGCGTCAATGACAACGGCACCAGATGGAAGCTTTCACAACCTGACGCTATTGCCGGAATTGAGTCGGGGAAATGGCGCTTTTGGGTCAGTGTCAACGGAGAATCCGTATGGGTAATCGTTGCCACAAGCGCTGCAGGCAATAAGTACATCAAGACCCAGAACGACGGTGAGCAGCCGAACAATTTGTTGAGCCTCCCCGAGTGTCCATGACCAGCAGGCCTAACAATTCATTCAAGCCGACGCCGCTTCGCGGCGCGGCTTAATTCAGGCGTTAGGCAGCATGTCCGACTTCTACGATCGCCCCGGTTTATTGCTGTCACTCCAACGCGCGCTTTGGGGTGAAGTACATCCTCAATTGAGGCAAGCGTCTATTGAGGCTGATCCAGAACAAAAGATCGTGCGGCTACGCTTTGAGTACGACGGAGAACCGTCCGAACAGGTACTAGAAAGTGGGTCTTGCGCTGCAGCAGAAGTGATCGCTGACTTCCCATCCCCTTGGCAACTCGACGAGCAACATGTCTCCGTCGCGCACTCAGGCAAGCTGTCCCCACTCGCCCATATTGCTTATCGCCGTTGGGAGCCCGAGCATGCTGCCTAACAATTCATTCAAGCCGACGCTGCTTCGCGGCGCGGCTTAATTCAGGCGTTAGGTGTGCAATGGCAACTCCAACCTTCAAGGAGCAAGATTCGGAGATGCTGGCCGCGCTACCCTTAAGCGAGCTCAATCATGAGATTGGTCGCTGTCTCTTGGGCTACGAGAACGGCGGCACATCTCAAGGTCGCAAATCGTTCTTCAAACGTCTGGTTATACTGGAGGGGATCAGAGAGCAGGCTCATGGAATTCCAGCAAAGCAGCGATCGTTTCGGACAAGGTAAGAGTCATGGCTTACGGACACAGCACACCTAACAATTCATTCAAGCCGACGCCGCTTCGCGGCGCGGCCTAATTCAGGCGTTAGCTGTCATGAGCAAGGACCCAGCCTACCTCGCAGAGATGCGCCCCGCTTGGCGGCGCAGCTGGCTGCAGAGCATCGCGGAGTTCGCCGACTACGCTCTACAGCGTCAAAGCTGGTTTGGCGGCCCTGATTACAACAGTCCACACTGGTCGTTCAGTGAGTGGATGTGCTGCTATTTCGACGATCTTTCATTGTCGTCGGGCTACACCGGGGTCATTGAGGACGGACTGGTGAGCCGAAAAGAGGCAAATGCAGTTCACGAATTCCATGCGGTTGCTGATGCCTACAAGGCCCCAGACGGAGACGACCACAATCATTCTGCCATCCTCTCCGACCCAGCCTGGCTGCGAGTCGTATCGCTTGCAGACGCAGCGCGGGGGCAGTTACTTGAAATCATCACTGAACCGTCAGAGCGCGCCCTGTTGGAGCGCAAATGACGGCTAACAATTAATTCAAGCCGACGTCGCTTCGCGGCGCGGCTTAATTCGGGCGTTAGGCCGCTATGGACAACGACGACATCGTGCAGATTCAAGACGTGGCTGCCGCACGAGCATCGGTTCTACGGGCTCGTCGCAAGGTCTTGGCCACGGCGGTCATCACTCCTTTGCTAGTAGCGCTGTTAGTTTTCCTGGCCACTCACTGCCTCACCTCTTTAGGGACAACCGCTTCGCTTCTTCTCGCGTCCATGTTTGTCTTATTCGGAATTCCTGTTTTCATTCACTGGCTGCGTCACTACCGGAGCATTCTCCGGCAGTTAGATGGTCTTGATCACCGTGTTTCCAGCGGAGAGACTGTCTATGGCTCTCAAGCGACTTTTCACTCTTATCGGTGAGCGGCCTAATAATTCGTTCAAGCCGACGCCGCTTCGCGGCGCTGCTTAACTCAGGCGTTAGGCCTCATGGATCAGCTAAGTCGCGTACGGAATTGGTACGCCACTCAATGCGACGGCGACTGGGAACACTCCTATGGCATCAAGATCGACACGCTGGACAATCCCGGCTGGCTGCTTAGTGTTGACCTTGCGGACACTGATCTCCATGACAAAGCCTTCCAACCAATACATCGCGGCGACTCAGAGGACGATGTAGATTGGCTTCATTGCAAGGTGGAGTCTGGCAATTTTGAGGCGGCCGGAGGCGTACCAAATCTTCCGGACATGCTAGAGGCGTTCTTGATGTGGGCAGGCCATTGAGGCCTAACAATTCATTCAAGCCGATGCCGCTTCGCGGCACGGCTTAATTCAGGCGTTAGGCCGCTCAATGACTGTCGTTATGATCTATGGATTCACTGGGAAATACTCTGGCAACGCCGAGTACACCTGGAATCATCCAGAAGCGGGTGCAACTCACAAGTGCATGCTGTTCTTGCGGCAGAACTCTGACTCAAATGAGTATAAGGCGGCAGTCACTGAGTGCCGGAGGTATGGCTTCACCGACATTGAGAACATGCGATATGGCAAGCTTCAGGTCGAAGTTCTCAATACAGATCTGTACAGAGGATTCGCCGGCTTATACGAAGAAGCGCTACAAGAAGGAAGCACCCTCTTGTTCTATCCAAACAAGGACGCCTGTGGTGCCGCGGCCTAACAATTCATTCAAGCCGACTCCGCTTCGCGGCGCGGCTTAACTCAGGCATTAGGGCGCACAGGTGGATACGTCAAGCGTGCAACTACGAGGTGATCCAAGAGCTCGCTTCTTCAACGAATCTGGCGATTGCATTCCGCCGTTCGTGGATGCTTCTTGGCGGGGGTGCTGCCTCAACCGCGACCGCTTCGACGCAACCATGATGCCGCGCTTCTTGTTCGAGGCGCTCATGGACGCGACGAAGCCTCACGAGATTGACGTTTCCTTCTACACACCGGAGCAGCCAAAAGTCGTAGGCGTCGCGCCTACCTGGACTGCTTTCCGTACTGTGGCCAGCCGTCCGGCCAACCAGTCACTGGAGCACGTTCTGTCTGACGCTTCCGGCAGGTGGGCAATTCTCTGCGAGTTGGATGTTGTCGTGTTAGGCGCGTCACCCGAGGTTGCAGATCGCATCGACGGTGAGCTCAAGCAGCACGGAACCAGCCTCGAGCGAATGACAGTTTGGGACTATCCAGATACGACGTCCCCAGATCCGCGGTACTCATACATGAGGGCGGTCGTCGGTCTGGAGCCTGCGGGTGCGCCCTAACAGTTCATTCAAGCCGATGCCGCCTCGCGGCACGGTTTAATTCAGCGTTAGATGGCCATGGAAGAACTCAGCGCGTATGAGCGGCGAGCAATCGAAGTCATAGCTACTGCTGACCCGCAGGGAGATGTGATTCTTGCCCAGCTAGCTGCTGCCAAGTGCGCTTCCCGCGACTACACGGGCGTTGGGCTTTACACGGACCTTGCCGTAAAACCGGGCGCGCCACTGCTAGATGAGGCACGCTGGAAGATCGAGGACATGCCCAAGGGTCATGCGGAGCACCCAGAGCTGCCGAACGGCGCCGGGCTGATCCTGTGGGTCAAGGACGGCTACATTAGCTGCCTAGAGTCGTACACATATGACGGTAGCTGGCCGCAGGACGAGTCATTGTTCCGGCTGGCCACCTGACAATTCATTCAAGCCGACGTCGTTTCGCGACGCGGTTTAACTCAGGCGTTAGACCCGTGAGCCACACGCCATCGAACGTTGAGATAGATAGAGCGCTGACCTCCGACGAGCGCGCTGTAATCCGTTGGCTTCTGGAGCATGGAGATGGCGATTGCGCCGAATTCACTGAGCAGCTACGACACGCTCGAGTGACCCGTCTTTGCGGATGTGGTTGCGCCAGCATCGATCTTTCCATCGGGGGACAGCGCCCTGAGCACTTCGCAATGCGCACGCTTTCGGACTATCAATGGCTCAATGATCAGGGTCATTTGTACGGAGCCTTTGTGTTTGAGCAGGATGGCCTGCTCGCTGGGCTAGACTTGTGGTCAATTGATGGCCTGAGCACTCCAGACGCCATGCCGCCAATAGGGCGGCTCGTTCCGTTTGGAAGTTCACGGGTCTAACTATTTATTCGAGCCGAACGCACTTCGCGCGTCGGCCTAATTCGGGTGTTATGCGCTTAAACGCAAGCCGATAGCCTTTAAGCATTTCTTTCCATCGGCAAGTAAAGGAGTACGGCAATGGCAAAGGGCAGCAGTGGTGGTAACGGCGGCGGGGGCAAATCTGGCGGCGGCTCTGGTGGCAGCGGTCGCTCGGGTAGCTCCGGTCAAGGTAGTGGCGGTCGTGGGCAGGGCAATGCGGGCGGCTGGCCCAGCACAACAGGCCGCGCTTCCGGCAGCGGCCGCAGCAATGCGCCTTCGCGCGGAAAGTGATCGCGCCTAACAATTCATTCAAGCCGATGCCGCTTTGCGGCACGGCTTAATTCAAGCGTTAGGCCGCATGTCAGATTGGGTGAGCCCGGACGCGGCGCGCATTCGCCTGGTGTCGCGCCTGCCGGCGAGGTGCTGCACACGGCCGCGGTGCGATTCCAGTCCGGTGAGCGCATCGTTCGCGCACAGGCTCTGCAACGGGCAGGTGACCTGCATGAGCCCGGCACCCGCCGCGGTCCCGGGATGCGGCCCGGCGTTCCACCCAAACCGACGCCGCCTTGCGGCTCGGCTCACTCGGCCGAGGGAATCTCCATGTACTTCATCGAAATCGCGCTCTTCACGGCCGGTATCGTCGTTCTGGTCGTTGGATATCGCAGACATCATCGCAACCTCCTGCTCGCGGCGGCGGTCGTGCTGTTTCTCGCAGGCGCCTTGAGCAGTGCGGTGGATGGCGTCATCGAGGGCTACCAGGAGTCACGCACCAGGCACAGCACCTGAATGTGCGCGCCCGGGCCCGCGCGCTGGCGGAGTGATCCCCTGCGCGATGGCCCAGGGTTCCAGCGGTCGTTCGGGCCGCCACCATTTCACGCCAGTGCCCGATGCATGCATCGAGCGCGACGTGATACGCGCGTACCGTGATGTATGGTGCGGCCACGGCCGGTGCGGGAGCCGGCTCCGATCGACTGGCGTGCATGGAGACGGAACGTGTTGGCTGCACGTTCCGTCTCCCCGGATCAGTGCAGCGGGGTGTGCACTGGTCGCGCAGCGTGTCCCGGCGGCAGCGCTACCGGCTCGACGGCCGCGTGTGCCACCGCCGATTCGCGTCCGACATCGTAGGCAGCCCGTGCCTCACGCACCATGGAACCGGTGCCGCTTCGCGAACGGAGCCGCTGCGCTTCAATCTGGTCCAGCAGCGCACGGACCTCGATGGCGCCGTCGAAGATCGCATGACCGAGCAACGGCAGCGTGGCGTCGGCGGAGTCGGCCATGTCCCTGGCCGCCACCGCATCGCCGTGCGCCGATATCGTCTGGACCAGGCGGTTGAGCATGTCGATCTGGTCGATCGTGATGCCAAAGGCGAACCCCGCGACGCCGACGTCCGGCATGCCGAAGGCTTCGCCGTCTTCGTTGTCTGCAGATGCGGCAGGTGCAGCTGCGTCGGCGTCATCGGCCGCCTTCGACGGCCATGCGACCTGCCGCAGCACGCTGTCCAGCGGTTCGGCCAGCAGGTTCAGGCAGAACGCCAGTTCGCCCATGCGTGCGTCGGGCGGCCACCCACTGCTTTCGTCCGCTGCGGGGGGGCCAGCCGCCCGGGAAACCGGATGTGACCGCGCAGTTGGGTCAGCCGGAACCGGCTGTCCTCGGGCAGTGCGTCGTGCAGTGCTTTCCACGCGTTCGATGCATGCGTCGTCATTGTCGCCTCCTTCCATTCCATGAAGTGGCCGCCCACCGCGACACGGCGGACGGGAAGTCGGGAGGTTAGAAGCCGCTTATAGAAGGCGGGCGTATTCCCCTTGCGGGTGTTGTATTCGCCGCCCTCTCGACGCAGGCATCGCGTCGGCTGCGCCTACAAGGAGGCGGGCAAAAAGGACCCACCGGTTTGACGGAGGTGGGGACCGCTATGAGAGGAGTTTCTACGCTCCGCGGCCGAGTCCGCTACCGCATTTTGGCGCAGTCAAGGCGGCTCCGGCTGCCGGGTCGGGCATCGGGCTGCGGATGGTCGGTTCTGCCTCGAGCACGGGGCCGCGTCGATCGCGACGCCGTTCTTCGGCATGTGGACGATCCCGCGCCGGGACCGCGTTTCGGTGCCATCATCCGGACGGCGCGGCCAGCTGGCCCGCCACCACCTACATGCCCCTGGAGCATCGCGATGTCCATCGTCAGGTTGGTTCTTGCCGTCGTACTGGGTCTGATCGTGGGCAGCGCGGTCAACATGGCGCTGATCCTGCTGGGTGGCCAGGTGATTCCAGCACCGCCTGGCGCGGACATGCACACCGCGGAGGGCATCGGCGCCGCGTTGCCGCTGCTGGACGCGCGCCATTTCCTGTTCCCGTTCCTGGCCCATGCGCTGGGCACGTTGGCGGGTGCGGCCGTCGCCACGCGCGTGGCCTCGCGTCACCGGCTGGCGGCCGCGCTTGTGGTCGGCGTGCTGTTCCTTGCCGGCGGAGTGATGGCGGCGCGGATGATCCCGGCGCCAGGCTGGTTCATCGCGCTGGATCTGGCCTGCGCGTACCTCCCGTTCGCACTGCTTGGTTACCGGCTGGCGCGGCCGCGCGTGGGCTGAGCTGCTGCACCGCACGCCCGTGTGCCGGGGGTCGGTGCTCGGGTGCATGGCATGCGTTGACGGTGTCCGCCGTGCAGGCTTGATGACATTTGCAGGGTGGGTAGCGGGTAGCTGGACGGAGAGCAGTGGGGCGAGCCCCACTCTACGACGGTGCTGGGAGTCCCGTGCCACGGGTGACTGCGTGTCGTCGCGCCTGGCTTGCCCGACGCCGTTATGTTTCATCGCGCGGTGTCGGCCTTCAACGCGGCGAAGGCATCGAATGTGTGATCGCGGCTTTCGTCGATATCGACGGTCGGATTGCGCGGCACGCTTACGCATCGGCGATGCATGCGTCGCGGTTTCATGAGCCTGCAGGGTGAGTAAAGCAGTGGGGCGAGCCCCACTCTACGGCGGTGCTGGGAGACCCATGCCTCGGGTGGCTGCGTCTCGTGGCGTCGGGATTGCCCGACGCCGTTACGTTTCATCGCGTGATGTCGGCCTTCAATGCAGCGAAGGCATCGAATGTGTGATCGCGGCCTTCGGCGATATCGACGGTCGGATTGCGCGGCACGCTTACGCATCGGCGATGCATGCGTCGCGGCTTCATGGAGCCTGCAGGGTGGACGACTGGGCGGAGAGCAGTGGGGCAAGCCCCACTCTACGGCGGTGTGGCGAGGCCCATGCCACGGGTGGCTGCGTCTCGTCGCGCCGGGCTGGCCCGACGCCGTTATGTTTCATCGCGCGGTGTCGGCCTTCAACGCGGCGAAGGCATCGAGCGCGCCCTGGCGGCCTTCGGCGAGGTCGACTATCGGGCGACGCGGGTAGTCCGGTGCGATGCGGCGCAGCAGGTCGGCGTGTTCCCACGGCGCCATCCGCGCCTTGGCGGGCAGCTTCGCCAGTTCCGGCACCCAGCGGGCGATGTAGGCGCCGTCGGGGTCGAATTTCTGCGCCTGGCTGACAGGATTGAACACGCGGAAATACGGGGCGGCGTCGGCGCCGGTGCCGGCGGTCCACTGCCAGCCCTGGGTGTTGTTGGCCAGGTTGGCGTCGACCAGGGTGTCCCAGAACCAGCGCGCACCGTGCTCCCAGTGCAGGCGCATGTGCTTGGTGAGATAGCTGGCGACGACCATGCGGATGCGGTTGTGCATCCAGCCGGTATGCCAGAGCTCGCGCATGCCGGCGTCGACGATCGGCACGCCGGTACGTCCCCGTTGCCAGGCCTGCAGCGCGCCCGGGTCGGGCGTGGCCCAGCGGAACGCGTCGAACCGCGGATTGAGGTTCTGCGTGGGCACGCGCGGGTAGTGGTGCAGGACGTGGTGCGCGAACTCGCGCCAGCCCAGCTCGGCCAGGAAGCGGTCGCGGTCGGCGACGGGGATCGCGTCGCCGGCATCGAGGACCGCGGCGGCCGCGCGCGCCGGCGAGAGTTCCCCGAAATGCAGGTGCGGCGACAGGCGCGAGGTGCCGCGGACGGCGGGCACGTCGCGGCTGGCGTCGTAGCCGGCCACGACCTCGTCGAGGAAGCGCGCCAGCGCGACGCGTGCACCGACTTCGCCCGGGGTGAAGCGCTGCCAGAAGCCGGTATCCCAGGTAGGCGTCGGCGCGGGCAGCACCGCATCGATCGCTTCGCCCCGGGGCAGTGCGAGCGACGCAGGCGACGCCAGCCGGGCCGGCGCATCCCACAGGCGCGGCGTGCGCCACGAGGCGCGTGCGGTCTTCCAGAACGGGGTGAACACCTTGTACGGGTCGCCCTGTTTCGTCGCCAGTTCCCAGGGCTCGAACAGCAGCGCGCCGTTGAAGCTCTCCGCGTGCAGGCCGGACTGGCGCAGGGTGCGCTTGATGGCGGTGTCGCGCTGCTCGATGGCCGGCTCGTAGCGGCGGTTCCAGAACACGGCCTCCGCGCCGGTGCTGGCCGCGAGCTCCTGCAGGCACTGCAGGCTGTTCCCGCGCAGCACCAGCAGCTGCGAGCCGCGCGCGCGCAGCGCGTCATCCAGGCGGGCAAGCGCGTGGCGCCGCCAGGCATCGGATGCGCCGCCGGGCGCCCATTCGCCTTCCTCGTGCGGTGCGTGCACGTAGACCGGGATCGGCAGGTAATCGCGTTCGACCGCAGCGCGCAGCGCCGGGTTGTCGTCCAGGCGCAGGTCGTCGCGGAACCAGATCAGGGCTGTCTGCATCGGGGTAGGCCGTCGGTTCGCGGGCACGCGCGGCCATGGCGGCGCGCACCCGGGTCAGGGAAGGAGAGGATGCGGATGTTCGCAGTGCCGCGTGCGATGGTGCGCCGGCGGCGACATGCGCTGGTGTTGTCGGGGAACGCACGCGCGAAGCGGACCGGCATCGCGGCGCGGTGCGGCCTGCGCGCAGCCTGCCGTGGCAACCGGCAGGAGGCGGCGCCAGGCGGCACGACGCGATCGGCGCGGATGCGCGCGACGCCATGGCCGGGTATCGAGGCCATCCGCTAGACCGTCCCGCGGTTCTTGCCGATCCATGGCCGGTACCAGTGGCGGATGGCGGCCATGTCGGCCTGCATGTCGCCGCTGGTGTGGAACAGCGGGCCGAAGCCCATGATCCGTTCGGGATAGTGGAAGTAGGCCACCAGCACCGGCACCTGCGCGCGCGAGGCGATCTTCCAGAAGCCGGTCTTCCAGTGTTCGACCGGGCGGCGCGTGCCTTCCGGCGCCAGCGCGAACCAGAGCCGGTCCGAGTGCTGGAACAGCTCGACGGCCTGCTCGATCACGCCCTGCGGCCGGTTGCGGTCGACCGGGACCACGCCCAGGCGATGCAGCAACAGGCCCAGCGGCCACCAGAACAGCGAGGACTTGCCGAGCACGCGCGCATCGAAGCCCAGCGCCAGCTTGGCCGCCATGCCCCAGATGCCGTCCCAGTTGGACGAGTGCGGGGCGGCGATCAGCACCAGCTTCGGCACGTCGGGCAAGGTGCCGACCATGCGCCAGCCGCCCAGCCGCAGCACCGTGCGGCCGAGCCAGCGGGTGAAGCGGTTGTGCCGCACCTGCGGCATGTTCGGCGGGATGGCGGGCAGCAGCGGCGCGTCGTGCGGCATCGGCTCAGTCCCAGTCGCGCGTGCCGCGCCCGCGCTTGATCTCGCTGCGTTCGCGCTTGCCCTGCAGGCGCCGCTGCTTGGAGGCACGGGTGGGCTTGCTCGCGATGCGCGGCTTGGGCACGGCCAGGCCGGCGGCGATGAAACCTGCCAGGCGCTCGCGCGCGTCCTGGCGGTTGCGGTCCTGGGTGCGGAAGCGCTGCGCGTCGATCACCAGCACGCCGTCGTCGGTCACGCGGCGGTCGCGGCGCGCCAGCAGCCGCTCACGCAGGGGCTCGGGCAGCGACGGCGAGCCGGCGATGTCGAAGCGCAGCTCCACGGCGGTCGAGACCTTGTTGACGTTCTGCCCACCGGCGCCGCTGGCGCGCACGAAGCGCTCGACCAGTTCCGATTCGGGAATGGCCAGGCTGGGCGAAACGGTGACGGCGTCGGCGGACATGGGCGGATTCTAAGGGAGTGGCGGCATCGGCAGGCGAAGGCTGGCGGGCCTGGTGAACGGCAGCGCGGGGCGACGGGGTGAGCCGGCTGGCGCTTGAACGGTTGCTGGCGGGCGCTGCGGATGTGAGCGGATGCACGTGGCGAGTGTGTGCGGCGATTCTGCGTGTGAGGGGCGATACCGCTGGTGGTTGTGGTTGCGGATTCGATCCCTGCAGAAAGAGTTGAACGTGCAGGCCGTGCTGGAATCGTTAGCTGCGCGGGAACGGTAGGAGGGTGGTCGGGGTCTAGCCCCCTCCTACAGAATCGGCGGCTGCGCGGGAGCGTCGGGCGGGGCTGTCTGGGTGGAGCCACCTCAGGCAACACCTGGCGCGTCGCTGCGGGTCTGCGTCTACAGCTCCCAGCCGAACAGGGCCATGGCCTTGGCGAATTCATCGGCCGGCGGTGCGGTGACGCGCAGGGTGGCGCCGGTGTGCGGATGCGGGAACCCCAGCTGCCAGGCGTGCAGCAGCATGCGATGCACGCCGAGCATGCGGAAATTCCGGTTGTGGCGGCCATCGCCGTGGCTGGTGTCGCCGATCAGCTGGTGCGAGGCGTGCTTGAGGTGGCGCCGGATCTGGCGGAAGCGGCCGGTCTGCGGCATGCATTCGAGCAGCGCATAGCGCGAGGTTTCGAAGCCGGTCGAGGGCATCGGCAGTTCGCCGGTGGCCAGGCGCCGGAACCGGGTCAGCGCTGGCTTCTTGACCGGCTTGCCCGGGCCGCCATCGAGCGGATGGTCGATGTCGAACGCCTCGTCCGGCCAACCGCGGCAGACCGCGAGATAGCGCTTGTCCAGCTGGTGCGCCATCACCGCCTTGCCGAGCGCCGACGCGCTGTCGCGGTCGAAGGCCAGCAGCAGGCAGCCGCTGGTCGCGCGGTCCAGGCGATGCACCAGGTGGATGCTGCGGCCGAACTGCGCGCGCAGGCGGTCGGCGGCGAAGTCGGTCTCGTCCACGGCCAGCGCGCTGTCGTGCACCATCAATCCGGCGGGCTTGTCGACCACCGCCAGCCATTCGTCGGCATACAACACCGGCAACTGCATGCGTTCCACTCCTGCTGCAGCACGCGGCTGCATCTGCGACACTCGGGAGTTCCGGCAGGCTGCCGGAACCATCATCGAAAAGGAGACCATGGATGATCCCCAAGCGACTCATTCTCGCATTCGCGCTGGCCACGGCGATCGCCGCGCCCGGCATCGCCTTCGCCGACGCGCCCACGCTGCCGCGCGGCGTCAGCGCCGGCCAGAGCATCGAGGGCATCAGCGAATACACGCTGGGCAACGGACTGCGCGTGCTGCTGTTCCCCGACCCGACCAAGCCGACGGTGACGGTGAACCTGACCTATGGCGTCGGCTCGGTGCACGAGAACTACGGCCAGACCGGCATGGCGCACCTGCTCGAGCACCTGCTGTTCAAGGGCACGCCCAAGCACGACGACATCAGCGGCGAAATGAAGCGCCGCGGCATCAACTTCAACGCCACCACCTCGCTGGACCGCACCAACTACTTCTCCTCGTTCCCGGCCAGCGAGGCCACCCTGGACTGGGTGCTGGGGATGGAAGCCGACCGCATGCTCAACTCGCGCGTGGCCAGGTCCGACCTGGACAGCGAGATGACCGTGGTGCGCAACGAGCTGGAGGCCGGCGAGAACAATCCGTCCGGCGTGCTGATGCAGCGGCTGCGCTCGGCCGCCTTCCTCTGGCACAGCTACGGCAACTCCACCATCGGTGCGCGCTCGGACGTGGAAGGCATCGCGATCGAGCAGCTGCAGGCGTTCTACCGGACCTGGTACCGGCCCGACAACGCGACCCTGGTGATCGCCGGCCGCATCGACAGCGGCGATGCGCTGCGCCGCGTGCAGGCCGCGTTCGGCCCGTTGCGGACGCCGAAGGCGCCGCTGCCGGTCGCGCCGACGATCGAACCGGCGCAGGACGGCGAACGCGAGGTGGTGGTGCGCCGCAGTGGCGATCTGCGCCTGGTCGCCGCCGCATACCACATCCCCGCGCGTACCCACGCCGACAACGCACCGCTGAGCGTGCTGGCCAACATCCTCGGGCATACGCCCGGTGGTCGCCTGCACACCGCACTGGTCGAACCCCGCCTGGCCGCCGGCACCGGCACCAGCGCCGAGGGCCGGCGCGATCCGGGCCTGTTCACCGCGGTGGCGGTGGCGCCGAAGGACGCCGACGCCGACCAGGTCCAGCAGGTGCTGCTGGCCCAGCTCGAACGCCTGGCCCAGACGCCGGTGACCGAGCAGGAAGTCGCCGAAGCGAAGCAGCGCGTCGCGAACGCCTACGAGCTGTACTTCACCGACGTCAACGCGGTCGGCATGGGCCTGTCGGAATTCATCGCCGCCGGCGACTGGCGCCTGCTGTTCACCAGCCGCGACGCGGTGACCGCGGTCACCGCCGCCGACGTCAACCGCGTCGCCGCGCTGTACCTGCGTGGCAGCAACCGCACCCTCGCCCGCTTCGTGCCCACCGAGGTGCCCGACCGGGTCGAAGTCCCGGCAGCGCCGCCGGCCGCGGCGATCGTCGCCGGCTACACCGGGCGCGAGGCCGTGGCCGCGGGCGAGCACTTCGAGCCGACCCCGGACAACATCGAAGCCCGCACCGAACGCTTCGTGCTCGGCGAAGGCCTGAAGGTGGCGCTGCTGCCCAAGCGCACCCGCGGCGGCACGGTCGCGATCATCGGCAACTTCCGCTACGGCGATGTCGCTTCGCTGACCGGGCGCGCGCATGCGGCCGGGCTGACCGGCGCGATGCTGATGCGCGGCACCGAGGGCATGGACCGGGTGCAGATCGACAAGCGCCTGGAGGAACTGCAGGCGCGTGGCGGCGTCGGCGCGAGCATGCAGGGCGCGCGCGTCTCGCTGCTCGGCCGCCGCGAGCACCTCGCCGACACGCTGGCGCTGGCCGCCACCCTGCTGCGTGCGCCCACCTTCCCCGCCGACGAATTCGAGCAGCTGCGCATGCAGTCGATCACCGGGCTGGAGGCGTCGCGCCAGGAACCGGGCAGCATCGCCGGCCGCGCACTGGCCGAGTATTTCGACCCGTGGCCGGAAGGCCATCCGCTGCACGCCGACACGCTGGACGAAACGCTGGCCAGGGTGAAGGCGCTGCGCCGCGAGGACCTGGTCGCCTTCCATCGCGATTTCTTCGGCACGGCCGAAGGCGAGATCGCCATCGTCGGCGACTTCGACGCGGCCGCGGTCAAGGCGCAGCTGCAGCAGCTGTTCGCCGATTGGCGCAGCGGGAAGCCGTACGCGCCGATCGCCACGCGCCACACCGCGGTGGCCGCGGCCGAACGCCGGCTGGAAGCGCCCGACAAGCCCAATGGCGTGCTGCTGGCCCGCCAGAACCTGGCGCTTCGCGTGACCGATGCCGACTATCCGGCGCTGGTGATCGCCAACCGCATCTTCGGCGGCGGCGCGCTGAAATCGCGCCTGGGCGACCGCATCAGGCAGAAGGAAGGCCTGAGCTATGGCGTGTCCAGCAGCCTGCAGGCCGACGACAGCCGCGGCGGGCAGGACGACGCCGGCAGCCTGTCGATCCAGGCCATCGCCGCGCCGCAGAACATCGACAAGGTGGACGCGGCGCTGCGCGAGGAACTGGCCCGCCTGGTCGCCGACGGCATCACCGCCGAGGAACTGCGCGACGCGGTCTCCGGCCTGCTGACCGAACGCGAGCAGGGACGCGCCGACGACGGCTCGGTGGCCGGCATGCTGCGCGACCAGTTGTTCTTCGACCGCACCATGCAGTTCACCGCCGGGCTGGACGCGGCCTACACGGCGATGACGGTGGAGCAGGTCAATGCCGCGATCCGCAGGCACCTGGACCCGAAGCAGCTCAGCGTGATCGCCGCTGGCGATTTCGCGGCAGCGGCCAAGGCAGCGCCTGCCGCGGCCCCCTGAGTTCCGCGCCACGGGCATGTGGCCTCTGCGTGCCCGTGGTGGAGTAGCCGCTTACCCGCAGCAGCGCAGTGGAGACGCCAGCCGAGTGGCGTGCGGTGGCCGCGAACGGAACCATGGCGGTCGCCCTCGAACGGGCTCCTACAGAGATGCTGCAGCGCACGTTCCCTCATGTAGGAGCGCGCTTGAGCGCGACCGCTGTCGGTGCAACGTGCGAAACGGCGATACGCCGGAATGCCGGAACAGCGGAACGGCGGAACGACGGCCCACCATGACGGCGAATGGAGACACGGCGGTCTCCCGCACTCCACCAGGACATGCAGGCGCAGGACGGCGTCTGTGCAGCAGGCGCGTCGTGCCCTCCGCTGCGGCTGCGCTTACACGAGGCGCTCTCCTGCTCAGCGCCTCGGAATCGCCGCCAGGATCGCCCAGATACCGCCCAGGCCGGCGATCCACGACGCGGCCGGGATCGACAGCAGGCGCGGCCCACCGGCTTCCAGCGCGAACAGCACCGCCGCCACGATCAGCAGGCCGCTGCCGAGGATCGCGGAGACCGAACGCCGCTGCATCACCTGCAGGGTCCGTGCGACCTCGGCCAGGTCGCTGGAGCGGATCGCCATCTGGTGGCGACCCTCGACCTGCTGCTGCAGCCACAGGTGGACCAGGCGCGGCATGTCCGGCGCCTGGGTGATGATCTCCGGCAGCCGGTAGCCCAGTTCCTTCAGCAGGCGACGCGGACTGTAGCGCTCGCGCAGGATGCGCTCGAGCACCGGTCGCGCCACCGCCCAGATGTCCAGGCGCGGATCCAGCTGGCGGCCGACGCCCTCGATGTTCAGCAGGGTCTTCTGCAGCAGGATCAGCTGCGGCTGCAGGGTCAGCTGGTAGCGCTGCGCGGTGCGGAACAGCTTGACCAGCACCTCGGCCAGCGAGATCTCGCTCAGCGGGCGGGTGAAGTACGGCTCGCACACGGCGCGGGTGGCCGCTTCCAGTTCGTCGATGCGCACCGTCGGCGGCATCCAGCCGGCCTGCACGTGCAGCTCGGCGATGCGCCGGTAGTCCTTGTTGAAGATCGCCATGAAATTCTCGGCGAGGTAGTACTGGTCCTCGGACGAGAGCTGGCCGACGATGCCGAAATCCAGCGCGATGAAGCGCGGGTCGTGGCGGCGCGCCGGATCGGCGTCGACCCAGATGTTGCCGGCGTGTGCATCGGCGTGGAAGAAGTTGTCGCGGAACACCTGCGTGTAGAACACGCGCACGCCCTTGGCGGCCAGCACCTGACGGTCGATGCCGGCAGCGTCCAGCGCGGCGATGTCGTCGGACGGGATGCCGGTCACGCGCTCCATCGTCAGCGCGCGCTCGGCGGTGTGGCTCCAGAACACTTCCGGCACGTACATGTCCGGCGAGTCCTGCCAGAAGCGGCGCATCACGCTGGCGTTGGCGCCTTCGCGCTGCAGGTCCAGCTCGGCCGCCAGCGTGGTCTCGATCTCGTCGACCACCGCGTGCGGCCGGATCTTGTCGGCGCGCGGATGGGTGCGCTCGACCAGCGAGGCCAGCGAACGCAGCAGCGCGATGTCCGAGGCGATCTTGCGCTCGATGTCCGGGCGCAGCACCTTGACCACCACCGCGCGGCCGTTCGGCAGCGTCGCCGCATGCACCTGGGCGATCGAGGCCGAGGCCAGCGGCACGGTATCGAACGTGGTGAACGCGTCGGCGATGCTGCGGCCCAGCGCCTGCTCGACGATGGCGCGCGCGGCCTGCCCGTCGAACGGGGCGACCTGGTCCTGCAGCAGGGCCAGTTCCTCGGCCACGTCCGGCGGCACCAGGTCGCGGCGGGTGGACAGGATCTGGCCGAATTTGACGAAGATCGGGCCGAGTTCCTGCAGGGCCAAGCGCAGGCGCGCGCCGCGCGGCTGCGCGGCCACCGCGGCCGAGGCGCGCGGTGCGAACGGCCGCGCGAGCTTCAGCCAGCGCTCGGCCGGGGTGCCGTCGAGCAGCGCATCCAGCCGGTAGCGCAGGACCACGCGGCCGATCCGCCACGCACGCAATGCGGCCTTCATGCGCCGGCTCCGCGTGCGGCCAGGCGTGCGACGCGTGCGGCCATGCGCTCGACATCGTCGCGGATCGCATCGACGTCGTCGTTGAAGGCGGCCAGTTCGCCGCGCGCGACCACGTCGCGCGATTCCTCGGTCACGAACTCGGCCGCATTGCGGGCCAGGCTGTCGGCGGTGTCGCGTGCCTGGCGCAGGCCCGCGCCGACCGCGCGCGCGATCTGCACGCCCAGCACCTCGCCGAAGACCTCGACGAAGGGCTGCTGCCAGTCTGGCGCGAAACGGCTGGCCAGCTGCTGCAGGCGTCGCGCCAGGTCGGCGTCGCCGGACACGTGCAGGCGCCCGGTCGGCGCCGCGCCGCTGCGGGCACGCGCCGCGGCGAAGAACGGCAGCTGGCCGAGCAGGCCGCCGACGCTGCCGCGCACGGCCAGATCGGCGACCGGCTCCAGCGGCGGACCGACCTGCAGGTAGCCGCCGGACACGCGAATCTCCAGCGCCAGCGCAGGCGCTTCGAGTGCCAGCGACACGCGCCGCCCATCCAGCGGGGCCAGGCCCGCCCTGGTATCGGGATCGAGGATGAGCGCACGGTTCAGCGCCGTTTCCAGGGCGCGGCCGGCGAGCGGCTTGAGGGCATCGAAGGGCGAAGGCATGTGCGCATTCTAGGGCGGATGACGCCTGGCCGGGTGTGGGCCGCGGCCGCGGATGCCGGGATGCATCCCTCGGTTTACGCGCCACCGACGCCCGGATACGACACGGGCGCGATGATCGCGCCCGTGTCTGGATCCGTCCGATGCCGACGCGTCAGACTTTTCGGCCACGCAGCAGCGAGATCGCGCCCAGGATCAGGAACACGACGAACAGGATCCAGGCGATGCTGGTCGCGGTACCGGCGATGCCGCTGAAGCCCAGCAGACCGGCAATGATGGCGATGACGAAGAAGACGACGGCGTAGTGCAGCATGGTGGAACTCCCTGTGTAGTGCGCCTGATCGCGCGGTACGGAGTCCATCATCCGCATCGTCCCATCACCGTCAGGTGACGGATGGGGCGTCTTTCCAGCTGGCCTTCAGCTTGGTGAGACCTTCGTCGATGGACACCCGCGGCACATAGCCGAAGTCGCGCCGCGCCGGCTCCATGCTGTACCAGTGCGGCGTGCACAGCTGCTCGGCCAGGAACCGCGTCATCGGCGGCTCGCCCTTCAGGCGCAGCAGCGGCCACAGCCGCTCGCAGACCGCGCCGATCCGGTAGGCGGTGGCGAACGGGATCGTCTTCGTCACCGGTGGCGCACCGACCGCGCCGAGCAGCCTGTTGAGCAGTTCGCGCATCGGCAGCGGCTCGCCGTTGGAGATGAAGTAGGCCTTGCCGGCACAGGCCGCACCCGGCGCCAGGTGTTCGAACGCATCGAAGTGCGCCTGGGCGGCGTTGTCGATGAAGGTGGTGTCGACGCGGTTGCTGCCGTCACCGACGAAACGCAGCCGGCCGGCGTGGGCGCGCTGCGCCAGGCGCGGCAGCAGCTGGTTGTCGCCCGGGCCCCAGATCAGGCGCGGACGCAGCGCGACCACCGCCAGGCCGGCGTCGTTGGCGGCCAGCGCTTCCTGCTCGGCGATCGCCTTGGTCGCCGCGTACGGCGCCTGGAAGTGCTCGCCATAGGGCACCTCGTCCGCACCCAGGCCTTCGACCGGGTGGGTGGCGCGGTGGGTCACGCTGGGCGTGGAGGTGTAGACCAGCCGGCCGACCCCATGCGCGCGGCAGGCGGCGATCACGTTGCGGGTACCGACCACGTTGGCCTGGAAATAACTGTCGTAGCTGCCCCAGGCGCCAGCCTTGGCGGCGTTGTGGAACACCGCGTCGACGCCGGCCACCGCATGCCCGACCGCATCGGCGTCGGCGAGGTCGCCGCGCACCTGGCCCACGCCCAGCGCGGCCAGCTCCGGGTAATGGCCGCGGTTGAAGCTGACCACGTCGTGGCCGCGCGCGACCAGGCCGCGGCACAGGGCCTGGCCGAGGAAACCGCCGCCGCCGGTGACCAGGATCCTCATTGCCGACTCCACACGATGCAGGGGCGCACACGATAGCGAGCCGCACCGGGATTGGCGACGCGTGGGCGCGCCGGCCCGCCAGCGGCCGGCGCCCGGGACCGCCACAAGCCCCTGATCGGCAAGCACTTCAGAAATCTTCACCCGCGCATCAGGCACTTCAGCAGGGGCTGCGCTGCAGTGGGGCTTCCCACCACCGGAGTTGATCCATGCCCCTGCTGCCACGCCTCGCCCTGCTGGCCGTGCTCGTCCTGCCCGCCTCCGCCGCCTCCGCCGCGTACCGTGCGCCCGCACCCGCCGACGACGGCTGGACGGTGGCCGATGCCGGCCGCCGCGGCTGGAACACCGCCCGCCTGGAGGCGCTGGACGCCGCCATCGCCGGCGGACAAGCGCCCGACACCACCAGCGTGCTGGTCGTGCATCGCGGCGCCCTGGTCCACGAGGCCTACTTCAATGGCGCCGACCCGCAGACCCTGCACAACACCCGCTCGCTGACCAAGAGCGTGACCGCCCTGCTGGTCGGCGCCGCGATCGACCGCGGCCTGATCGCCGGCGTCGATGCACCGGTGCTCGGCTTCTTCCCCGAACGCACGCCGGCCAATCCGGGGCCGTTCAAGTCCGCCACCACCGTGGAGGACCTGCTGACGATGAGCGCGCAGTGGGAGTGCGACGACAACAACGAGGTCTCGGCCGGCCACGAGGAGCGGATGTACGTCAGCGCGGACTGGATCCGGTTCGCGCTCGACCTGCCCGAGCGCGGCTACGCGCCGTGGACCACGCGTCCGGCCGACAGCCCGCATGGGCGCGCCTTCGCCTACTGCACCGCCAATGCCTTCCTGCTGGGCGCGATCGTCGAGCGTGCCGGCGGGATGCCGCTGGCGCGCTTCGCCGCGCAGGTGCTGGAAGCGCCGCTGGGCATCGACGCGGTAACCTGGAAGCGGTCCTCCGACGGTACCGGCATGGGCGGCGGCGGCACCGAATACCGCAGCCGCGACCTGGCCAAACTGGGGCAGCTGATCGTGGCCGGTGGCCGCTGGCGGGGCCGGCAGGTGGTCCCGGCGGACTGGGTGCGGGCGATGACCCGGGTGCATGCGCAGACGCCGTTCGATGCCGATTACGGCTACCAGATGTGGCGCTTCCCGTTCACCGCCGGCGGCCGGTCGCTGCATGCCTGGACGATGTCCGGCAACGGCGGCAACTACGTGCTGGTCGTGCCGGAGGAAGAGCTGGTCGTGGTGATCACGCGGACCCGCTACAACCAGCGCGGCATGCATGCCGAGTCGCGGACGCTGTTCGCCGACTACATCCTCAGCGCGTTGCCGTGACCGCCACCGCATCGTCCGGCAGCCGGCCGGAGGCCAGCACCGCGGCACGTTCGGCCGCCAGCGCGGTGTCGATGCGGCGCAGCGCGGCATCGAAGGCCGGCGCGTCGCGCAGCGCCGCCAGCAGCGGCGTCGCGCGCAGGTAGCCGGCATTGCGGAAGCCGGCGGCCACCGCGGCATCGAGCGCATCGAGCGCCGCGGCGCGGTCGCCGGCCAGCGCGTGCAGCAACGCGGCCTCCACCCCATCGAAGGGATCGGCGCCACGGTCCAGGCCGGCGCGCAGTGCCGCCGCGCGGCCCCGCAGCACGGTGCCGTCGGGCCGGTCCTCGGCACCTGCAGCCCAGGCGACGGTATCCGGCAGGCTGGCATGCGGTTTCAACGCGCGCGCCCGGAGTGCGGCGCTGCGCGCGCGCGCGGTCTCGCCACGCAGCAGTGCCAGCTCGGCGGCCAGCAGGTGCAGGCCGGCGTGTTCGGTACCGCGCGCCAGCGCCTGGTCCAGCACGGCCTGTGCCTCGCCGCTGCGGCCGTGCTCGTACAGGAAGGTCGGCCAGGCCAGGTTGGAGAACACGTTGTCCGGATACAGCTGGAAGCTGCGCCGGTAGCGCGCCTCGGCCGCCGCGGTGTAGCCGAGCAGGTCGAGGTTGGAGGCGATCTGCAGTTCCAGGAAGCGCACCCCGGCCGGCTGCCGCACGTCCAGGTTGGCGGCCAGCGCATCGGCGATGCGGCCCTGGCGCGCGTAGAGGTAGGCGGCGGACGCGCGGCTGCCATCGGCGGCCGGATCCAGCTGCATCGCCTGCACGTAGCCGGCCAGTGCGGCGGCCGGTTCGCCGCGACAGTCGTGCGCGTAGGCGCGCGCCGCGTGGGCGGCGGCGTCCTGCGGCTGGCGCGCGATCACCGCGTCGGCCAGCGCCAGCGCCTGCGCCGCGTCGTCGGCGCTGCCGTTGTACAGGCACAGGCGTGCGCTGTAGGCCCGGCTCAGGCCAAGCTGCGCGGCCGTGTCGTCGGGCGATTCCTGCAGCCGCTGCCGGTACAGCGCGATCGCACGCTCGTTGTTCTCGGTCTGGCCGATGCCGGCGTAGTAGGCGGCGCGTTGCAGCAGCGGCGAGGCGACGTCCGCGCCTGTCCGCGGCCACTGCCACCAGGCCGCCACGCCCAGCAGCGGCAGCAGCGCCAACACCGCGACGCGTGCCGACCACCAGCGCGCGGAAGGCGGTGCCGGATCTCGCGCCTGCGGCGGGGCCTCCGCCGTCGGTTCGCTGCACAGCTGGTAGCCCTGGCCGCGCACCGAACGCAGGTAGCGCGGTTGCCGGCCGTCGTCGCCCAGCGCCTGGCGCAGCAACCGCACCCGCTGGGTGACGGTCTCCTCGCCGACATGCGCCGGCGCCCACACCCGCGCGATCAGCTCGTCGAAGCCGACCACGCGCGTGCCCTGCTCCAGCAGGCAATGCAGCAGGCGGAAGCTCAGCCCGGCCACGTCCAGCACCTGGCCGTCGTCGCGGAGCACGCGCTGCCGCGCCACATCGATGCGCAGATCGTCGAGGCGGTAGTGCGCCGGCGACGCGGCCGCCGGATCAGGCATGGCTGGCGGCCCAGACGGCGAGCTTCTCGCGGCCGATCTTGGCGTTGTGGCGGATGTCGACCGGAAAACCGCGATGCCGCAGGAAACGCCCGATGCGCGCGGCCTGCGCATGCGGTGCGGCCAGCGCGCGCAGTTCGGCCTCGATCGCGGCGAACCGCGCGGCCGGCACGCCGGGCTGCAGTTCCACGCACAGCACCGGCTGCTGCGCGCCGGGCGCACCGACGCCGACCAGCGCGCTGCGACGCACCTGCGGATGCACGTTGAACACCGGCTCGACCTGCTCGGTGTAGAGCGGGCCGTCGGCGGTTTCCACCCGATGCGTCTTGCGTCCGCAGAACCACAGGCGGCCTTCGCCATCGAAATAGCCGACATCGCCCATGCGATGCACGATGCGTTCGCCGCCATCGGCCAGGCGCTCGCGGATCTTGGCGCTGCGCGTGGCCTGCTCGCGGTTGAAGTAACTGTCGGTGGCGGTCGGGCCGGCCACGGTGATCTCGCCGACCTGGCCGGCCGGCAGCACGCGCACGCCCGCCCAGTCCTCGATCGCCGCGTCGTCGATGGCGATGATGCGCACCTCGTTCGGCGCCACCGCACGGCCGACGCAGGTGCCGGCGCCGGCCTCGGTGGCCGCACGCGTGGCATCCAGTTCGCGGCCTTCGATCACCGCCACCGGCAGGCATTCGGTGGCGCCGTACGGCGTCCAGAACTGCGCGTCCTCGGGCAGCAGCGCACGGATCCGCGCGACCACGTCCGGCGGCACCGGCGCGCCGGCCGAGGTCACCCGCCGCACCGTCGGCAGCGGCCGGCCCGCATCGGCCAGCACCCGCATCAGGGCCGGCGAGCCGAACAGCTGGGTCACGCCGAAGCGGGCGATCGCCGCGTGCAGGCGCGCCGGCTCGGCCTTCGCCGGGCGGGTCGGATCCATGTCCGGAATGATGCTGGTCAGGCCCAGCGCCGGGTCGAACAGCGCGAACGGCGGGAAGGTCGGCAGGTCGACGCCGCCGGGCTGCATGCCGAAGGCGTTGCGCAGCAGTTCGATCTGGGCGACGAAATGGCGATGGCGGTAGACCACGCCCTTGGGTACGCCGGTCGAGCCGCTGGTGAACAGGATGCCGGCGACCTCGTCCGGCGCCGTATCGGCCAGCTGCGGACCGGCGCCCGCGCCATCGCGTTCGACCCGGTCCAGGGTGATGCCGCCCCAGCCGAAGCGGCCGCCGACCGCGACGATCTTCGTCGCCGAGCGCGCCCAGCCCAGCAGGCGGCGCGCGAACTGGGCCAGCGGGATGCCGATGAAGGCCTCGGCCTCGGCCTCGTCCAGGCACTGCTTCAACGCGCGCCTGTCGATGCCCGGGTCGACCAGCACCGGCACCGCGCCGGCCTTGAACAGGGCGAACATCAGCAGGAAGAACTCGGGCGAGGGCCGCACCATCACCACGGTACGGGTGCCGCGGCCGATCCCGTGGCGGGCCAGGCCGGCGGCGATCGCGTCGCTGCGCGCGTCCAGGTCGCGGTAGCTCAGGACCACGTCGTAGCCGGCCAGGCCGCTGCCGGCGGCACGCCGGCCCGGGCAACGGATCGCGGGCTGTTCGGGCCGCTCGGCGGCCAGCCGCGGCAACGCCGCGGCGATGTTGCATGGCGAAGTCATGCGCCGATTATCGCCGAAGCGGCGCGCGGGCTTCCCGCACGCGGACCGACAGCGTGCGCGGGCCGCATGGACGTTGCCGGCCCACTGGCCGACAATCGGCATCGCCCGCCAGCGCGATGCCCCGCAGCGCCAGCCCTTCCGCGCCCTGCGCGCATCCGCCCCGGAGCCTTCCGATGTCGATCCGTTTCACCGAGGCGCTGCGCGCCTCCGCCGAGCCCACCTGGTCCCAGGCCGTCGAACACCGCTTCGTGCAGGAGCTGCTGGACGGCCGCATCGCCGACGAGGTGATGGCCTCGTACCTGGTCCAGGACCACCGCTTCCTGGACAGCTTCCTGACCCTGCTCGGCGCGGCGATCGCCAGCAGCGACAGCTTCGAGGCACGCCTGCGCCTGGGCCGTTTCGTCGGCATGGTCAGCGGCGAGGAAAACACCTACTTCCTGCGCGCGTTCGAAGCGCTGGGCGTGGATGCGGCGACCCGCGCGGCCATCCCCGACACCGCGCCGACCGCCGGCTTCCAGGCGATCATGCGCGAGGCCGCCGCCACCCGGTCCTACGCCGCCACCCTGGCGGTGCTGAACGTGGCCGAATGGCTGTACCTGGACTGGGCATCGCGCGCCCCCACGCCGCTGCCGCCGAACTTCGTCCACGCCGAATGGATCACCCTGCACGACAACGCGTTCTTCCGTGAGTTCGTCGCCTTCCTGCGCGAGGAACTGGACCGCGTCGGTCCGGCAGAGGAAGCCCTCGCCCGCGATTTCTTCCAGCGCGCGGTCGCGCTGGAACTGGCGTTCTTCGACGCCGCCTACGCGCCGGCGACGGTGGCCTGAGATGGCGCTGTTCGAGCGCCTGAAGCAGGCCGCGTCGGCCGACTGGAACGCCTATGTCGACCATGCCTTCGTGCGTGGCCTCGGCGACGGAACGCTGCCGCAGGCCGCGTTCCGCCAGTACCTGGTGCAGGACTACCTGTTCCTGATCCAGTTCGCCCGCGCGCATGCGCTGGCCGCCTACAAGGCGCGCACCCTGGCCGACATGCGTGCGGCCAAGGACGGGCTGGCCGCGATCGTCGATGTCGAAATGCAGCTGCACCTGCGCCTGTGCGAGCGCTGGGGGCTGTCGGCCGCCGACGTGGAGGCGACCGCCGAGCATCCGGCCACCGTCGCCTACACGCGCTGGGTGCTGGACATCGGCATGTCGGGCGACCTGCTCGACCTGCAGGTGGCGCTGAGCCCGTGCACCCTGGGCTATGCCGAGATCGGGCGACGGCTGGCGCCGCAGGGCCTCGACGCGCTCGGCGCGACCCACCCGTATCGCGAATGGATCGGCGAGTACGCCGGGGCGGAGTTCCAGCAGCTCGGCGGCATCACCCAGGCCTGGCTCGACGATCTTGGCCGGCGCTACGCCAGCGAAAGCCGCTTCGATGAACTGGTCGCGATCTTCGCCAAGGCCGCCCGGCTTGAAGCGGACTTCTGGCAGATGGGCCTGGACGCGGCGCGCGGCTGAGACGCACGCGGACCGGGACATCCCACGCGCGACGGAATGCGACCCGCGCCCATCGCGGTGCCGGATCGGAGTGCGCGGGCGCCGATGGAAACGGATCCGGACGATGGCGCCGGCTCGCGGATGCGGCGCCGGCCCTGCCGGCCGCCGCGCACGGCCGGAGTCAGTCGACCAGGTCCGTCGCGATCCGCACCTCGCCGGTCAGCAGGCGATGGATCGGGCAGGCATTGGCGATCTGCAGCAAGCGCTCGCGCTGGGCCGCATCCAACGGGCCGCTCAGGGTGATCCGGCGGACGATGCCGGTGCCCTCGCCGGCTTTGGCCGCCGGTTCGAGCTCCAGCGCCACCGCCACGTCCTGCAGCGGCCACTGCTTGCGCGCGGCGAACATCTTCAGGGTGATCGCGGTGCAGGCGCCCAGCGCCGACAACGCCAGCTGGTAGGGCGTCGGCGCGGTGTCGCCGCCGCCGAGCGCGGCCGGCTCGTCGGCCTGCCAGCGATGTCCGGCCGGATCGGTCAGGGCCACGACGAAATCGGTGGCGGTGGTGGTGGCCTGGACGCGGGCGGTGTCGGACATGGGGCGCTCCGGTGGACGGACGGGCGGTCATCATGGCCCCGGCCTGCGCTCCCGCACACGCCAGCCGCCGCCCGGAGCGTTGCATCGGGGCCACTTGCGGGACGCCCGGTCGCCGGAAAAGAATCCGCATCCCTCCCACCGGCGCGCGCGTCGATGCCGCATCCCTGCCTGAGCTGCGGTGCCTGCTGCGCCCATTTCCGCGTCGCCTTCCACTGGATGGAATCGGACGCGTCCACGCCCGGTGGCGTTCCGGCGGCGCTGGCCGAACCACTGGACCCGCATCGCCTGTGCATGCGCGGCACGCACGCGGCACCGATCCGCTGCATGGCGCTGGATGCGCAGGTAGGGGTGTACTCGCGCTGCACGATCCACCCGCAGCGCCCGTCGGTCTGCCGCGAGGTCGATGCGTCGTGGGAACACGGCCTGGCCAGCGACCAGTGCGACCGCGCGCGCGCCGCGCACGGCCTGCCGGTGCTGACCGCCGCGGACTGGCGCTGGCGCGACGCGGCCGGCAACGACGACGACCATCCCGACGACAACGGCCACAGCCCGCCTTCGCCGCCGCCCACGCCGATCGCCGCCTGAGCGCACGCCGTCTCTACGGTCGCGGATGCGCGTGGTCTGCCGCCGAAGTGGAATGCGGACGCCGGGCCGGCGCACGCGGGTTCCTGCGGGGCGCGGATGCGCGGCGCTGCCGGACACCTGCGAGGGGCCCGCGGCGCGGCGCCACGCGGCTTACAGCGGGTGGCTGTCCAGGAACGCGCGGATCGCCGGCACCAGCACTTCGTGCTTGTCTTCCAGCACGTAGTGACCGGCGTCGTCGAAGCGCATGACCTGCGCCTGCGGCAGGTCGGCGCGGAAGCGCTCGAAGAAGTGCCGGTCGAACACGAAATCCTTCAGCCCCCAGCCGATGAAGGCCGGTCGGTCGGCGAACGACGGCAGCGCCCGGCCGGCCGCTTCCAGCAGCGGCCACGCGCGGTCCTTCGGCGACAGCGGGATGTCCTGCATGAAGCGCACGGTGGAGATGCGGTTGTTCCAGCTGTCGTACGGCGCCACGTAGGCGCGGCGCACGTCGGCCGGCATCTTCCGCTCCACGCCCAGGTACGAGGCGCCGCCCGAGAACGCGTTGAAGCCACGGATCGCCAGCTCGCCCAGCACGTAGTCGCGGCCCAGCGCGATCTGCCACGGCATCGCCTTGGCCGACGGCATCGGGAACGCGGCGGTATTGGTGATCACCAGCCGCTTCACCTGCGCGGCGTGCGACAGCGCCCAGCCGAAGCCGATCATCCCGCCCCAGTCGTGCACGGCCAGGGTGACCGGGCCATCGATGCCCAGGTGCTCGAGCAGCGCGGCGACGTCGTCCACGCGCGACTGCAGGGTGTAGTCGTAGCGCGGCAGCGCGCGTTCGCCATCGTCGGGCTTGTCCGACAGGCCCATGCCGACATGGTCGGGCACGATGCAGCGGTAGCGGTCGGACAGCCCGGCCACCAGCGTGCGCCACAGGTAGCTCCACGACGGATTGCCGTGCAGCATGACCACGACTTCGCCGTCGCGCGGACCCTCGTCCAGGTACGACATCGCGATGCCGGGCCGGACCTGGAAACGCTGCGGGTGGGAGGGGTAACCGGGGAAATTCGCCATCTGTTCGCACCTGTGCAAAGGGCCGGACGAGCCGGCCCTTGCGTTCATCGCCGACCGTGGGGTCGGATCACCATTCGACTTCGGCCATCGAGCAGTTCAGGCCCGAGCCGATGCCGAGCAGGGCGATGCGGTCGCCCTTCTTCAGGCGGCCCAGTTCCTTGAGCTTGCTCAGCACGATCGGGACCGAGGCCGGGCCGATGTTGCCGTGCTCGCCGAAGATGGTCATGACCTTCTTCGGGTCGATGCCGATCGACTTGATGAAGGCCTGGGTATGCGGACGGCTGACCTGGTGGATCACGAACTGGTCCAGTTCCTCCACCGCCCAGCCCAGTGCGACCTTGGCGGCGGTGAAGGTCTTCTGCGCCAGCTTCACGCCCTCGATCAGCAGCATGCGGGTGTCGGTGACCATGCGGTCCAGGTTGCCGCGGCACAGCTGGTTGAACTCGGTGGCCGAGCGGGTCACGCCGCCCTTGTAGCGCGGTGCGTCCGGGGCCAGCTCGCGGCGGCACATGACCATGGCGGCGGCGCCGCAGCCCAGGGTCAGCGCGGCCATCTCGTCGCGGAACTGCTGTTCGGTCACGTCCGGCGAGGTCATCCGCTCCAGGGTCTTCTCGTAGACCAGGTTGGCGGTCTCGCCGTCGACCACCAGCGCGTAGTCGATCTCGCCGCGCTCGAGCATCCGCGCCGCGATGTCCATGCCGTTGATGAAGGCCAGGCAGGCGTTGGCGACGTCGAAGTTCATGCACTCGTCGGTCACGCCGAGGTTGCCGGACACGATCGACGCGGTCGACGGTTCCAGGTAGTCGCGGCTGACGGAGGTGTTGACCAGCAGGCCGACCTTCTCCACGCCGATGCCCGCATCCAGCAGCGCCTTGCGTGCGGCAAGGGTGGCCGCGTCGGACGCCTGCATGCTGTCGTCCCACATGCGGCGCGCGTGGATGCCGGCGACGTCGCCCAGCACGTCCGCACGGATGCCGAGCCGATCCAGGGTCGGCTTCAGCCTTGCGTTGATTTCCTGCGAGGTCAGCGTGTGCGGCGCATCGATATGCGCCAGCCCCGCGATGGAGACGTTCTTGAAGAGCATGGAATCGCGCCGGTAGGGCGAAAGGGGCGCCAATTCTACCGGCTGGCCGCTTTCACCGCATCTTTACGGTTCAGGCAAGGGCGTTCACGGACGACCGGTTCAGCCGCCGCAGCGCCAGCCGGCGAAGCGCTGGCTGCCACCGAGCGGCTCGCCCAGCGGCTGCAGGGTGTTGGCGCCCAGGCCCGGCGCCTCGTTGCGGGCCAGGGTTTCCAGCTCCTCGCGCACCCGCAGCGGGTTGCGTTCGTAGAAGGCCACGTTGTGCTTCACCGAGACCTCGATGTCGCCCAGCTTGGTGCAGCCGGCCGGGGCCGGGCCGCCGGCGATGACGCGCACCGACTTCGCCTCGGGCTTCATCGGCACCCAGGTGCAGGCCGCCAGCGGCAGCAGGGCGGCAATCAGGACGAGCAGGCGGGGGGTCGACATCGGGCACTCCGGCAGAAGGGGTGGGAACGGAGAATGGCGCGGCGCACAGCGTGCATCGCGCCACATGAACATCGGGCGACGCCTGGCCGGGGCGGCGTGCCACCCCGGCCGGGCGCTGGCTCACTTCGAACCGGCGGTCACCGGCTTGCCGTCGGCATCGACGACCACGACCTCGCCCAGGCCCAGCGCGCGGACCGGGGCCTCGACCTGCTTGAGGTCGCCGACCACGACCCAGGTCAGGGCATCCGGATCCAGCGTGGCGGCCGCTTCACGGACCTGCTCGGGAGTCATGGCCTCGATCTCGGCCTTGCGGGTGAACACGTAGTCGTCCGCACGGCCGTAACGGACGATGCCGCCGATCGTGCCCATCACCGCGGCCGAGGTCTCGTAGGCGCCGGGCAGGCTCAGGGTCTGGATGTTGCGGATCCGGGCGACTTCGGCAGCGGTCGGCGGCCGCTCGCCGCTGGCGAACTGGGCGATCTCGCGCTGCATCTCGGCCAGGGCCTCGCCGGTCTTGTCGATCTGCACCGGCGCGCTGGCCAGCCACGGGCGCTGGCCCAGGGCACCGGACACGGAGGTGCGCGCACCGTAGGACCAGTGCTTGTCCTCGCGCAGGTTCATGTTCAGGCGCGAGGTGAAGTCGCCACCGATCACACCGTTGGCGATATCGAAGCGGGTGGCGGCGGCGTCGCCGCTCGGCGGCACGACCTGGCCGGCGAACAGGTTGGCCTGGACCGCGCCGGGCTGGTCGATCAGGTAGACACGGGCCTTGCCGGGCAGTGCGACGGTGGCCGGGGCGGCCACGCTCGGTGCCTCGCCGCTGGCCTTCCAGTCGCCCAGGTGCTTGTCCAGCAGCGGCACGATCTGCTTCAGGGTGGTGTCGCCGACCACGATCAGGGTCGCCTGCTCGGGACGCAGCCAGTCGCCGTAGAAGTCGGCCAGGTCGGCGCGGGTCAGCGCGGCGATGCCGTCCTCGGTGCCGCTGCCGCTGAACGGGATCGCATACGGATGGCCTTCGCCGTACAGCAGCGGCGGCAGCACGCGCATGGCGACGCTGCCCGGACGCACCTTCTCCTGGCGGATGCCGGCGATCCAGGTGGCCTTGATCCGGTCGATCTCGGCCTGGTCGAAACGCGGCGAACGCAGCATGTCCGCGTACAGGCCCAGCGAGGCGTCCAGGTTCTCCTTCAGCGCCGACAGGTAGACGTTGCCGCCATCCAGCGAGGCGCCGGCGGCCACGCGCGCGCCCAGCTTCTCGGCCGCGTCGGCGAAGGCCAGCGAGCCGAGCTCGCCGGCGCCCTCGTCGAGCATGCCCATGGTGAAGTTGGCGGTGCCCGGCTTGCGGCCCTGGTCGGCGGTGAAGCCGCCGGGGAACTCGTAGCTGAACTGCACGACCGGGATGTCGTGGCGCTCGGCCAGGATCACCCGGGTGCCGTTCTTCAGCGTGGCGCGCTGCAGCGCCGGGAACTTCAGCTCCGGGAAGCTGCCGGTCGTGGGCACGCCGGCGCTGCGGTCAACCGTGGTCGGCAGCGTGGTGTACTTCGCGTCCGGCGCGGGCGGGGTGAACGGTGCGGGGGTGGCGGCCGGCTCTTCCTCCAGCGCCACGCGCTCGCCGGGCTCGACCACGATGGTGTGGTCGCCCACGCCCAGCCAGGTCCGGCCCACGGCCTGCAGGTCGGCCACGGTCACCGCGTCGACGGTGGCCAGCGAGGCGCGGAAGCAGCCCGGATCACCGGTGTAGACCGCGCATTCGGCCAGCGCGTCGGCCTTGCCGCCGAACCCGCCGATGCGCTCGATGCCGCGCACGAAGCCGGCCCGGATCATGGTCTTGGCGCGGGCGAGTTCGTCGGCGGTCGGGCCTTCGGCGATCAGCCTGTCCAGCTCCTCGTCGATGATCGCCTCGACCTTCGCCGGATCCACGCCCTGCTTGACCGTGGCGATGATCCCGAAATTGGAGCCCAGCTGCGACGGCCAGGCGCCGGCGCTGACGCTGTCGACCAGCTGCTCGCCGTGCAGCAGGCGCTGGTCCAGGCGCGAGGACTTGCTGCCGCCGAGCACGCGCGCCAGCACCTGCAGCTGGTCGATGTCCACGCTGCCGACCTCGGCCACGTTCCAGACACGGTAGATGCGCGGCTGCGGCACCTTGTCGCTCATGGTCTCGCGGGTGGAGGCCGGACGCTTGCCCACGTCGACCTTCGGCTGGGCCATGGTCGGGCCGGCCGGGATGTCGCCGAAGTACTGCGCGACCTTCTTCCTGGCGGTGGCCAGGTCGATGTCGCCGGCCAGCACCAGCACCGCGTTGTTCGGGCCGTACCAGGTGCGGAACCACTGCTTGACGTCGTCCAGCGAGGCGGCGTTGAGGTCGTTCATCGAGCCGATCACGCCGTGGTGGTACGGGTGGCCCTTGGGATACAGCGCGCGGGTCAGCTTGTCCCAGACCTGGCCGTAGGGCTGGTTCTCGCCCTGGCGCTTCTCGTTCTGGACCACGCCGCGCTGCTCGTCCAGCGCCGCCTGGTCGACCGCACCGAGCAGGTGGCCCATGCGATCCGATTCCATCCACAGCGCCATGTCCAGCGCGGTGGTCGGCACGTTCTGGAAGTAGTTGGTGCGGTCGGTGTTGGTGGTGCCGTTCTGGTCGGTGGCGCCGACCTGCTTGAACGGCTCGAAGAACTCGCCGGAGTGGTTCTCGCTGGCCTGGAACATCAGGTGCTCGAACAGGTGCGCGAAGCCGCTGCGTCCGGCCGGTTCGTCCTTGCTGCCGACGTGGTACCAGATGTTGACCGCCACGATCGGCGCCTTGCGGTCGGTGTGGACCACCACGCGCAGGCCGTTGGGCAGGGTGAATTCCTCATAGGCGATATCCACCGCCGGCGCGGCGCGCTGGGCGCTCCTGGCGACCGCATCCTGCGGGATGGCGAACGTCGCGGTGCCCAGTGCACAGGACAGGGCGACGGCAAGCGTGGCCGCACGCGGCCAGCGGGAAACCATCATGGATCACTCCTTCATTGACTGAACAGAGGATCCTAGCGAGCGCATGCCGTCATTACACTAGGCCACAAGCCATGCCCGCCCCGGAGACGCCCATGTCCACCCGCCACTGCCTGGTGACCGGAGCCAACCGCGGACTGGGCCTGGAATTCGTCCGCCAGCTGCTCGCCCAGGGCCATCCGGTCGTCGCCGCCTGCCGCCAGCCCGGCAAGGCCAGCGCCCTGAACCTGCTGGCGGGCGAGCACCCGGGCCGCCTGCATGTGCTGCCGTTGGACGTGACCGAGGCGCGCAGCCGCGAGGCGCTGGCGCACGAACTGCCGCTGGTCCTCGGCGGCGGGCGGCTGCACCTGCTGATCAACAATGCCGGCGTCCTGCACGGGGGCGAACGCTTCGGCACGCTCGACGGCGCCCAGCTGGAAGAGAGCCTGCGCGCCAACGCGATCGGGCCGCTGCTGCTGGTCCAGGCGCTCGCGCCGCTGCTGGCGGACGCTGCCGAAGACACGGCGGGCGCGATCATCGCCAACCTGTCCTCGCAGCTGGGCTCAATCGGCCGCAGCGACCGCTTCGGCACGCCCGGCTACGCCATCGCCAAGGCCGCGCAGAACATGGCCAGCGTCCAGCTCGGGCATGCCCTGGCCGGGCGCGGCATCCGCGTGGTCGCCCTGCACCCGGGCTGGGTCGCCACCGACATGGGCGGCGCCCAGGCCCCGGTCGCGCCGGCCGACGCGGCCGCCGGGCTGCTCGCGGTGATCGACCGGCTGGATGCCGATGCCGGCCAGGTCCGGTTCCTGGACTGGCAGGGCCACGCCCTGCCCTGGTGAACGCCGCGGCTGACGCCGACGGATCAGCCGCGGACACCTTGCAAGCACGCCCACCCCGTGCCCGTCCCGGGCGGCGCCTGCTCGCCTGCTCGGCGGCGCATCGCCCCGACAGGGCCCGCCAGCGCGGTCGATCCCTCACGCAGCGCGGCAGCGACCCCGGCGTCCGTTGACCGGCTGGCGGACGTCCGGACGCTTGCGGACACTCCGGCGTACCGATCAAAAGGCTTGAATATCAACGACCTGGAGATGGCACGCCTCGTGCGATGCCTATTGAGGGCAACAGCCGATCCGTCCAGATAATGAACAAACACTGAATCAATGGCGGAATCTTCAACGCGCCGCTTGCAACTGCAGATTCGGTGTACTACCTTACTACCACACCACTGATCAACAACACCGGAGCACACCATGAACGCCAAGATCCTGACCGCCGCGATGAGCCTGGCCCTGTCCCTGACCGCCGTTGCCGCCAACGCGTCCGACCGCATCGTCGACCTGCCGGCCGTCCAGGTCCGCCCGGATGCCGTGCAGCTGGCCGAGCGCGCCGCGATCGTCGAAGCCCAGCAGCGCATCGTCACCCTCGACGCCGTCGTCGTCCGCCCGACCACCGCCCAGCGTGCCGAGCGCGCCGCGTTCCTGGCGGCCGAGCAGATGCTCAACGAGAACATCATCACCCTGGCCACCGTCTACGTCCGCCCGACCGCCGAGCAGATCGCCGAGCGCACCGCGGTCATCGCCGCCGAACGTGCCCAGGCCATGGCGTCCCAGGCCGCCGTCTCCCTGGCCACCGAGGCCCAGGCGCTGCAGCGCTGATCCGCTGCAGTCGCTTCCGGGCGACACGGTCGCCTCCACGCAGCACTGCGGCTGCTGAGTAGAATCCGCGGCATGGAATCCCCTGCTTTCGATGTCCTGCTGTACCAGCCCGAGATCCCGCCGAACACCGGCAACGTGATCCGGCTCTGCGCCAACACCGGCGCGCGCCTGCACCTGATCGAGCCGCTCGGCTTCGTGATGGAGGACAAGCAGCTGCGGCGCGCCGGCCTGGACTACCACGAGTTCGCCCAGGTCCGCATCCATCCGGATCTCGGCACCGCGCTGGCGGCGATCCAGCCGCGACGCCTGTTCGCCCTCAGTACCCGCGGCACCGTGCGCCACGACCAGCCACGCTATGCCGACGGCGACGCCTTCCTGTTCGGGCCGGAAACGCGCGGCCTGCCGCAGGACGTGCTCGACGCGATCCCCGCACCACAGCGGCTGCGCCTGCCGATGCGTCCGGGCAACCGCAGCCTCAACCTGTCCAACAGCGTCGCCGTGGTCGTGTTCGAAGCCTGGCGCCAGAGCGGATTCGCCGGCGGCGGCTGAGTTCCGCCGCGATCCGACCGGCCGTGCACGTTCGCGGGAACGAAAGTTCCCATCCGGCACGCCTAATTTATATACCGCTCAGTTTGGTATTCAGGACCGGTTGCGTTCACGTATCGATAATTCACCACAGCCGAGGCAGGCGCCTCCCCCCGACGCGGCCCGGCGACAACAACGACAAGAGAGTCGATAAGAAAATGAAGAAGTCCCTGATTGCCCTGACCCTGCTGGTCGCCGCTCCGTTCGCCGCTTCGGCCGCCGACGGCATTTCCTACAACTACGTCGAGGGTGGCTATGTGGCCACCAACACCGACGGTCCCGATGCCGACGGCCTGGGTGTGAACGGCTCGGTCGCGATCGCGCCGAACTTCCACCTGTTCGGCAGCTACAGCAACCAGGAGATCGACCACAGCAACGTCGATTTCGACCAGTGGCGCGTCGGCGTCGGCTACAACCGCGAGATCTCACGTTCGGCCGACCTGGTCACCCGCGTCGCCTACGAGAAGTTCGATGCCGGCCGCGGCTTCGACTACGACGGCTGGAGCGCCGAGGTCGGTGTGCGCGGCGCGCTGACCCGCAACCTCGAAGGCTATGCGATGGCCGGCTACGAAGACGGCGACAGCTACGACGGCGAGTTCTACGGCCGCCTTGGCGCGCAGGTGAAGTTCGCGCAGAACTGGGGCGTGTCCGGCGACGTGAAGTTCGTCGACGGCGACACCCAGTGGTTCGTCGGCCCGCGTTTCAGCTGGTAAGCGTCCCCCGGCAGGGGCAGACCTCTCTCCCTGTTCCTGCCACCGCTGGCGTGTTCCCTCCCTCCACGCCAGTTCCAGAGCCCGGTGCAAACCGGGCTCTTTCTTTTTGTGCGCCGCGCAGGCGCACCCGATGCGCCGGTGCCGCGCACATGCAGGCTGGCCATGTCGACATGCCCATCGGGCATTCCGCAGCGGCGTCCATCGCGCAACGGCTGTGACAGACTCGCGGCAACGGGGACGCATCGACGCATCGCGGGCACTGCAGCGCTGCGTACGCGCAGAACCATTCCGGCAAGACGCGCGCAGGCGGCCCCCGCCTGGCATGCGCGTGGCCGCCCGCCTGCCAGCCGCCCCGATGACCCTGACCCAGCTCCGCTACTTCGTCGCCATCGTCGATGCAGGCCTGAACATCACCCTGGCCGCCGGCAAGATGCATGCGACCCAATCCGGCCTGTCCAAGCAGATCAAGCAGCTCGAGGAGGAACTGGGCTTCCTGCTGTTCACCCGGCGCGCGCGCAGCCTGACCGCGCTCACGCCGGCCGCCAGCCGCGTGCTCGAACAGGCGCGGCCGCTGCTGGCGCATGCCGGCAACATCCGCGCCCTGAGCGAGAACCTGCGCCAGGAAACCGAAGGCGAGCTGCGCATCGCGACCACGCACACGCAGGCGCGCCACGTGCTGCCGCGCGTGCTCGCCCGCCTCAAGCGCAGCTACCCGAAGGTGGGGATGCACCTGGCCCCCGGCGGCGACAGCGAATCGCTGGCACGCCTGGCCCGTGGCGAAGCCGACCTGGCGATCGTCAGCAGCAGCGGCACGCCGCCGGTGGCCGACATCTGCCTGCCGCTGTTCCAGTGGGAACGCGTGGTGATCGTGCCGGCGCGGCATCGGCTCACGCGGCTCGGCCGCGCCCTGCAGCTGGACGACCTGGGCCACTACCCGTTGATCAGCTACGAATCCAGCGGCGATCGCAGCTCATCGCTGCAGCGTGCGTTCGCCGATGCCGGCCTGGTGCCGCAGATCGCGATGACGGCACGCGACGCCGACCTGATCGCCACCTATGTGCGCAACGGGATGGGCATCGGCGTGGTGGCCGAAATGGCGGTGGAGGCGATCGGTGGCGAAGACCTGGTGACGGTCGATGCCGACCACCTGCTGCCGACCTGCACCACCTGGTTGCTGCTGCGACGCGACCGGCTGCTGCGCGACCACACCGTGGCCCTGATCGCGCAGCTGCTTCCCGGCATCGATGCACGCGGGCTGCGCCGGGTGATCGAGAACGGCGACGCGCTGCCGCATGCGGTGCCGCACTGGCGCGGTGCGGACAACCCGTTCACCGATCCGCGCGCCCGCTAGCGTGTGAAGCACCGGCACGGCCGCGCGGGTGCCGCGGCGTGCGGCGACGCCATGCACGCCATGCCCGGGAGCGACGACGCTCCGGGCGAAGGAAGGACGCTAGCCTCCGGCCTGCAGCGCGGCGATGTCGGCCAGGACCTGGCCGACGTTGGCCTGCGGGTCGACATCGCGATAGCGCCGCACCACGATGCCGGACGCATCGATCAGGAACGTCTCGCGGCGCGCGTAGTCGCCACGTCCCTCGCGGTGCGCCAGGACGCCATAGTCGCGGGCGGTGCCACGGGCCGCATCGGAGAGCAGCGGGAACGGCACCTGGTACTTCGCGGCGAACTCGGCCTGCGAGGCGACATCGTCCAGGCTCACCCCGACTACCGCGGCGCCTGCCCGGCGCAAGGCCACGATGTCGTCGCGGAAGGCGCAGACCTGGTCGGTGCAGCCGCTGGTGAAGGCCTTCGGATAGAAGTACAGCACCAGCCATCGGCCGGCGTAGTCCTGCAGCGTGTGCTCGCGCCCGTGCTGGTCGGGCAGGGTGAAGGCCGGGGCCGGCTGACCGGCCTCCGGCCCGTCGGCCAGGGCCGGGCCCGCCAGCAGCAGCGCAAGCCACAGCAGCGACGACACGCCGCGGCGCAGCGATGCGCGTGCGCCCCGGTTCACGTGCCCGACTCGGCGACCGCGAACAGCGCGATGCGGATCTGCAGCGCGTCGCCGATGTTGGGCAACTGCTGGACCAGGCCGAAATCGCTGCGCTTGATCGTGGTGGTCGCATCCACGCCGATGGCAGGAACGTTCTTGCCGGGATGGTTGGCCGCCTTGTTCAGCACCGCCTCCAGCACCACCGGCCGGGTCACGCCACGCAGGGTGAGATCGCCTTCGATGCGCAGCCGGTTGCCTTCGAGCGCGCGTACCGCGGTGCTGGTGAAACGCGCTTCCGGAAACTTCGCGGCGTCGAAGTAGTCCTCGCGCTGCACGCGCTGGTTCAGGCGCTCGACGTGGCCGTCGAAGCTGGCCACCGGCAACACGACCTCGACCGAGGAAGCGCCCGGTTTCGCCGCGTCGTACACCACCTTGCCGGTGGCCTCCAGGCGCGCGGTCGGGCGCGCGAAGCCGAGATAGTCCCAGCTGACCAGCACGTCGGTATGGGTCGGGTCGATCGCGTAGCTGACCGGCGCGGCGAAGGCGCTGGCGCTGGATGCCAGCAGGGTGGCGGCGATGAGGATGCGGCGCAGGGTCATGCGGTCTCTCCGGAAACGGGTTGGTGGGTGGTGGAGCGATCAACGTGGAAGTGCGCGCTGCCAGGCGCTCAGTTCGGCGGCGGTCAGCGGGCCGGCCTTGCTGCGCACCACCCTGCCCTGCGCATCGAGCAGCACCGAGTAGGGCAGGACGCCATGCGTGTTGCCGTAGCGCGCCGAGCTGCCGCTTTCGCCATAGCCGACCACCTCGATCAGGATCGGATAGCGGACCGGCGCCCGGCCCAGGTACGCCTTCACGTTCGGCACCTCGTCGAGCGCGATGCCGACCACCTGCACGCCGCCGTCGCGCGGCTGCGCATGCGCGAATTCGTCCAGCTCCGGCATCTCCTTGATGCAGGGGCCGCACCAGGTCGCCCAGTAGTTGAGCAGCACCGGCTGGCCGCGCCACTGCGACAGGCTGTGCGACGTGCCGGCCGGGTCGGGCAGGCGCAGTTCCCCGCGTGCAGGCGGGCCGGCGGCGGTCGCAGGCGCGGCGCCCGCGACCAGCGCGAACAGCAGCGCAGCCCGGGACAGCTGGACATGCAGGCTCAAGAGGGATCTCCTTGCAGGGCGGCATCGACCTGGGCGCCGGTCGGCACGGTCGACAGGACGATGCCCTCGGCCTGGCCGGGGCGATACACGACGTACAGCGGCACGCCGACCGCGCCGTGCTGGTCGAGAAAGCGGGTGATGGCCGGATCCATCCGGGTCCAGTCGCCCTTCACGTAGACCGCGTCGCGCGCGGCGAGGCTGGCGCGGAAGCCATCGGTATCGAACAGGCGGCGTTCGTTGGCCTTGCAGGTCACGCACCAGTCCGCGGTCATGTTGACGAACACCGGCTGCCCACCTCGCTGCAGCGCGCGCAGGCGCTCGTCCGAGAACGGCACGCTGCCGTCGGAGGCGAGTTGGGCCGGCGCACCCGGTGGCGGCAACCGGTGGATCTGCCACAGCGGCCAGGCCGCGAGCAGCGGCAGCAGCAGCAAGGCCAGCGGCCGTGCGGCGGGCCAGCGCGCATGACGCAGGCGCTCGCTCGACCACAGCGCCAGCGCGAGCAGCAGCAGGCCGGCGAACAGCCAGCCCAGCGCGCCGCTGCCGTGCTGGCGCGAGAGCACCCACGCCAGCCAGGCCACGGTCGCGTACAGCGGGAACGCCAGGCCCTGCTTCAGCGTCTCCATCCACGCACCAGGGCGCGGCAGTCGCGCCGAGAGGGCCGGCACGAAGCCGATCAGCAGGAATGGCAGGGCCAGGCCCAGGCCCAGCGCCAGGAACACCGCCAGCGCCACTGCACCCGACAGGGCGAACGCCGCCGCCAGGGCCACGCCCATGAACGGCGCCGTGCACGGGCTGGCCACCACCACGGCGAGCACGCCGGTGAAGAAATCGCCGCCGAGGCCTTCGCGCGTGGCCAGGCCATGGCCGACACCGCCCAGGCGCGTGGCGAACAGCACCACGCCGGACAGGCTCAGCCCCAGCGCGAGCATCACGTAGGCGAGCGCGGCCACGATCACCGGCTGCTGCAGCTGGAAGCCCCAGCCCAGGCCGAGCCCGGCTTCGCGCGCGACCAGCACCAGCCCGCCGAGTGCGGCGAAGCTGGCCAGCACGCCGGCGGTGTAGGCCAGCGCACGCCGACGCGCCTGGGCCGGGTCGGCGCCCGATCCGGCCAGCGCCATCACCTTGAGCGACAGCACCGGCAGCACGCAGGGCATCAGGTTCAGCAGCAGGCCGCCGAACAAGGCCGACAGCAGGATGCCGGCCAGCTGCGCCACACCCGGGACCGCGGCGGCGGGCGCCGCCTGCCTCGCCGGTGCGGCGGCATCATTCCGTGCCGCGGGCTCCGCTGCGGTGGCCGCGTCGGCGGCCGGCGCACGCGCATCCTCCACGTGCACGCCGCTGGCGTCCCAGCGCAGCGTGGTCGCATGCGGCGGATAGCAGACCAGCGGCTCGACCTCGTGGCAGCCCTGCACCACCACGCGCAGGCGCGTCGGCGGCGCGCCGGCCTGCGCCGGTGCCAGCACCACCTGCGCCTGGGTGCGGCCGCGGTAGACCTCGACATCGCCGAAGTAGGGATCCTGCTTGAGCGCACCAGCCGGCGACTGCAGCGCGAGCAGCGCGCGGCCACCGTCGAGCACGTCGACACGAAGGCGGTCGCGGTACAGGTAGTAGTCGTCGGCGATGCGCCATTCCAGCGCAAGCCGGTCGGCGCCGTCGCCACGCACCTGCAGCGCGAAGGCTTCGGTCACCGGCAGCAGGTCGCCCTGCCCGGCCTCCTGCGCCGCCGCCGGCGGCGCGACCAGCGCACACACCGCCATGCACGCCCACGCACACCAGCCCTGCATCCCGGAGCGCGGTCTCATTGGCGTGCCACCGCGTCTGGGTCGGTGCGGAAGCGGTCGTCGGTCAGGGCCACCAGGAACTGCTCGAGATCGGCGACCTCGGCCTCGCTCAGCTGCAGCGGACCGGCCATCGAGGCATCGCGCCCATGCGCGTCCGGCACCACGCTGTCGGGGTCGTTGTAGTACGCGATCACCTCGCGCAGGGTCGCGAACATGCCGTTGTGCATGTACGGCGCGGTCACCGCGACATTGCGCAGCGACGGCACCTTGAACTGGCCGTCCTCGTCAGGATTGCCGGTCACCGCGCCACGCCCGCGATCCTCGAGCCGGCTGCGGTCGAACAGGCCGATGTTGCGGAAGCGGTCGGAGGTGAAGTCCTCGCCGGAATGGCATTCGGCGCACTTGGCCTTGCCGATGAACAGCAGCCGGCCGCGCTTGGCGGGCGCGCCGATCGCATCGTCGTCGCCGTGCGCATAGCGGTCATAGGGCGAATCGACGGTATCCAGCGTCTTCTGGAACGCCGCCAGCGCGCGGCCCAGGCTGCGTGCGGTCGCCGGCCCGCCATAAGCGGCCTGGAACGCGGCGCCGTAGCCGGGATCCTCGTTGAGCCGACGCAGGGCCTCGGCGATCGGCAGGTCCATCTCCAGCGGATTCTCGATCGGGAAGATCGCCTGGTCCTCGAGCGTTTCGGCGCGCCCGTCCCAGAACATCGAGGTGCGTCCGGAGGTGTTCATCACGGTCGGCGTGTTGCGCGTGCCGAGCCGCCCTTCCACGCCGGGGCTGAGCGCGACGTTGTCGGCGAACGCCACCTCCGGCTTGTGGCAGGAAGCGCAGCTGACGGTGCGGTCGCCGGACAGCAGCGGATCGAAGAACAGGCGGCGACCGAGCTCCGCGCGCGCTTCGCGCTGATCCGCTGGCAACGGCGGTGCCGGCTGCGCCATGGCCAGCAGCCACGGCGTCGCCAGGATCGCGCCGGTGGCCAGCACCAGCGCCAGTGAGGTGGGAAAGCGGACGGACACGTGCACTCCACAGACGGTCTGGAACGCGCTCGACTCAGTCGAGCGACGCGACGAACGGCTCCTTGAACAAGGTGCACAGCCCGCTTTCCTCGAAGCAGCTCTGCCCATCGAGCACGCCGCTCACCTGCCGCACGCCGGGTGCGACGCGCACGCGCTGGCGGAACGTGGCGGTACCGCCGAAGTAGGTGTAGCGGTACTCGCCTGCGAAGTTGCGGTCGGTCCGCGCCTGCGAACCGACCGACTGCACCGGCTGTTCGACCACGCCGCCGGCCTCGACCTTCAGCCGCGCCGGACGCGGACCGAATTCAGGCGCCTCGAAATCGGAGCCGTAGACGATCCAGCCGGCGGCGATCGGCGAGGTGGCCACCAGGTCCACCTCGTCGACCGACACCCGCTCGGCGCGCCACTGCCAGGCCAGGTCCCCGCTGTCCCTGGCCTGCAGTGGCAACGCCGCCGCCAGCAGCATCCATGCCGCGCTCCACGTCCATGCCAGGCGACTGGCGCCAACCGCCCTGCTCCGCTCCTCCCTGTTCAAGGTGCCGCCGCCAGCGCCGGTGCCGCCTCTGCCCGGTCCTGCGCGGTGGTCGCATACGGATCCGGCTCGGCCAGCAGTTCATCGAGCAGCGCGTTGAACCTGGTGACGTACTGGTCGTAGTACTCGCCGGTGATCGTGCCGGTGTACCCGGTGTAGATCTCGCGCACCTCGCCCTTGCGGTCGATGATGATCGTGGTCGGGAAGGCGGCCATGTAGTTCAGGCCCTGCAGCTTCTCGGTGGCGACCTTCTTGTCGGCGATGCCGCCGAACACGATGTCGTACTTGATGTCGAAGTAGTCGCGGAACTTGCCGAGCGTGCGCTGGAAGTAGCCGAAGTCGTCCTCCTGCTCGAACGCCACCGCCACCGCCTCCACGCCGCGGTGCTGGTTGCGGGTGAACCACGGCGACAGGAAGTAGGTCTGGTCGGTGCAGTTCGGGCACCAGGTGCCGATCACCTCGACGATCACGACCTTGCCGCGGTACTTGGCGTCGTCCAGCGACACCGGCTTGCCTTCAAGGTCGGGGAAGGTGAAGTCGATGGTCTTCTGCCCGTCCTTGAGGAAGGTCAGCTGGTAGGGATCGGGCAGTGCGACGTTGTCGTCCTTGCGGCCTTCGAAGCGGACCACGTTGTAGATCCCGCTGCCGAACGCACCCTGGATGTTGCCGTCCTCGTCGATCGTGCCCTTGATCAGGCGCGGGCTCGGGCCGCTGAAGTGCGAGAGCAGGAAGCGGTTGCCCTGCACCGTGCCCTGCAGCTCGCGGGTGTCGCCGACCACGGTCATGAACACGCCGGTGAGGTCGTTGCCCTGCTGCTCGAGCAGGGCGACCTGCTCGCGCTTGTCGGCGCGCGCGGACTTGTCCAGCTGCAGCACCGCCCACTTGCCGTTGAGGTCGCCCTCGGCCGCCAGATCCTTGCCGGGCTCGACGAAGCGCCAGGTCTTGCCGTGTTCGGCGGTGAAGGGGATGTTGCGCGCGCCCTTGCGGCTGGGCACCAGGTCGCGGTACTCGCCGCGCACGGTTTTCGCGTCGTCGTCGATGGTGAACACCAGCGCCGCGTCGTAGGTGTTCATCGGGATCGACAGGGTGTCGTCGGAGACGCGCTCGACCACGAAGTTGTCGCGGCGGCTGCCGTTCAACAGGGTGAAGGTCGCGCCCTTCGCATCGCGGCCCTTGACCTCGAAGTTGAACGGAATCGGATCGCCGTCGACGGTGAACTCGCCGCGCCAGATGCCTTCCTGCGGAAACTTCGGCTTGGCGTGGGCGCTGGCGGCGAAGGCCGCGACCGACAGCAGCACGGCGCCGAACCGCAGCAGTGACGTGATTGATTTCATCTGGAACCTCGCGTTGCGAACGTGACGGGGGAGCGACCACAGCAGGTCGATGACTATAGGAAGCGGCGTTTTCGCGCGTCCATGCGCACGCGGCCGCCATGCATGGCGTTTCGTCATGTGGTGATGGCGCGCGGTGCTCTCGGCGGCGGCGACGCCATGCGTGCGGCCTGACGTGGACGTCACCACTGGTACTCCAGCGTGGCCGCCCAGAAGCCGCCGGAGGCATCGATCGGGCCGCCGGTGGCGTAGTAGTAGTCCATGTTCGCCGGCACCAATGGCGCGGGGTAACGCGGCACCTTGCGGTCGAACACGTTGTTGGCGGCCACCGACACGCGCAGGCCGCCATCGAAGCGCCAGCTGGCCTCGATGTCGGTCAGCCAGGTATCGCCGATGCTGTAGGCGATCTCGGTCTGGCCCGCGTACGGGCCACTGGTCGGGACCGGGTTCGGCGTGCCCCAGCGCTGGATCGCGCCGTAGTGGGTCTGGCGCAGGTTGAGGTTGAACGCACCGACGCTCCAGTTCGCGTTGAGCACCTGCTTGTTGCGCGGCGACTTGTACAGCAGGTCGTTCTGCGAGCCGCGGCTGAACACCGGGATCGACAGGTCCGCCAGCACCGCCGGCGTGGCCGCGATGTCGCGGATCCGCGCGCGGTTGTGGTGCGCGGCCAGGGACCAGTGGATCGTGCCGTAGCGGCCCAGGTCGGAATCGGTCTCCACCGTCAGCTCGAGCCCTTCGGTGCGGGTGTCGGCGGCGTTGATGAAGTAGGTGATGCCGTCGTCGCGGCCGAAGCCGGCCGCTTCGACCAGGGCGCCCGCGCCACGATAGGTGGCCTCGCTGAAGGTGGTGGCCTGGGCGATGCGGTCGTCGACGTCGATGCGGTAGACGTCGAGCGCGACATCGACCCCGGCCAGCGGTTCGAACACCACGCCGATGCCGTAGTTGACCGAGGTTTCCGGCTTCAACGGCCGCGCGCCCAGCGCGATCGCCTCGGGCGAATCGACCTTGAGCGTATGCGTGGTCGAGTAGTTGCCGTTGACCGTGCGCCGGTGCGCCTGCGCAGCCAGCGATGGCGCCTGGAAGCCGGTGCTGGCGGTGGCGCGGATCGCGAAGCGTTCGCTGACATCCCAGCGCGTGCTCAGGCGCCCGGTCAGCTCGCTGCCGAAGTCCGAGTAATCCTCGTGGCGCGCGGCCAGGTCGACCAGCCAGTCGCTGCTCGGATTCAGCGAAATGCCGGCATAGAACGAGGTGCTGCGGCGATCGGCGTCGACCTCCTCGCTGGGCTTGAAGCCCGGCAGCGCCTGCGCGCCACCAAGGCCGCGGCCGAGCACCTTGCCGGCGTTCGGGCCGTCCAGCACCGGCTGGCCACCATGCGAATACGACTGCAGGTCGCCGGCGCCGACCCGGTAGTGCTCGTCGCGGTGCTCGGCACCGATCGACAGCTGCAGCGGCAGGGCCAGCCAGTCCACGTCGAAGCCCTTGCGCAGGTCGACATTGCTGGTCTGCGCGCTGTATTCGAGCCGGCCGATGTAGAAACTGGTCTGGCTGTCCAGGCCATAGGTCGGGTTGAGCGAGTCGTGCAGGTCGATGTCGATCCGGTCGCGGCCGTAGTTGCTCGACACGTCCCAGGCCCAGCCCGATGCGGTCTGGCCCTTGATGCCCGCGGTGATGCCGACATCGTCCTCGTCCAGCTGCTCCAGCGGCGCGTAGCCGTCGGGGAACAGCGCGCGCACCACCTCGTCGCGCGCCGGATGGCGGAAATTCTGCGGTGCCCAGGCCTCGCGCTGCGAATGCACCGCCAGCGCGTACAGGTCGGTGCCCGCCGACAGCGGCAGGCCGAGATCGGCGCTGAACGAGGTCAGCTCGAACGCGCGTATCCCGCGGTTCTTCCACGCATGCGCGTCGCGCGTGGCTTCCCTCGGGTTCGGCGTGGCCCCGGCGGGCAGGCGCGGACTGCTGGACAGGTTGCCGGCCGGCAGGATCGCGTTGCCGTCCGCATCCAGCGGAAAGTAGTAGAGGAAGCTTTCGCGCGACGGCCCGGTGCGGTTGGTCGCTTCCTGTTCGTCGCGCTGCGCGGCCAGGCGCAGGTGGCCGCCATCGCCGATGCCGAAGCCTGTGCTGGCCTGCAGCGTGCGGTTGCGGCCGTCGCCGGCGAAGTAGCGGCCATCGCGGTACGACACCGTGCCACCCTCGGCCGCGTCCTCGGTGATGATGTTGATCACGCCGGCGATGGCGTCGGAACCGTAGATCGCCGAGGCGCCATCGCGCAGCACTTCGATGCGCTTGATCGTGGCGTTCGGGATCAGGCCCAGGTCGACCGGTGCGGCCGCGCCGAAACCGCCGGCACCGAGCAGCGCGGTGCTGTGCCAGCGCTTGCCGTTGACCAGCACAAGGGTGTGGCTGGTGTTGAGCCCGCGCAGCTGGCCGGAGCGGACCATGCTGTTGAGGTCGCCGGTTTCCAGCGGCAGGTTGAACGAGGGCAGCGAGGTGTTGAGGACGTCGAGCAGGTTGCTCTTGTTGGTGCGCGCGATGTCCTCGGCCGAGAGCACGTCGATCGGCGCTTCGCTGCTTTCGACCGTGCGTGCGACGCCGCGGGTGCCGGTGACGACGACGGCGTCGATGGTGGTCGGCGACAGCGCGGCCAGCGCGGTGGCGGTGCCGCCGCCGTCCGGCGATGGGGCCGTGGCGCGTTCGTCGGCACGGGCATCGGCCAGGGCCGCGGCGATCAGCAGGCACAGCAGCGCCTGTCGCGGCGCGCGGGGCGCCACGTGGGTGTGGAAGGGCATGGGATGTCCTGGGGCCGGGGCTGGAACGACGTCGGCATCGCCCGCATGACGCGGTCCCCTGCCGACCGCTCAGGACAATAGGCGTCGCCCTTCCCTCCGTCCATGCGGATGGAGGCGGCTTTTCATGACGATTCGTCAACAGGAAATCGCGCTGGACGCCACTCGGGCGCCGGTCGCGATGCCCGTCCGACTGCCTTCGATGCATCGCATCGGCCACGCCACGCACGTGTCGCAGGCCCGGATGCAGCGACGCCGCCCGGAGGCGGCGTCGGATCATTGATCAACGGGTGTCGGCGGTTCGCTGCTCAGCGGAACAGCGTGTCCGGATACTCCGGCTTCTGCTCGCGCGCCAGCAGCTGGCGCAGGCCGTCGACCGGGGTGATCTCGCCATGCAGCACCGCCTGCACGCCGGCGGAGATCGGCAGTTCGATGCCGTGCCGGTTGGCCAGGCGCATGACCTCGTCGGCGGTCTGCACCGATTCGACCACCTGGCCGATCTGCCGGATCGCCTCTTCCATCTGCTGGCCGCGGCCCAAGGCCAGGCCCAGGCGACGGTTGCGCGACAGGTCGCCGGTGCAGGTCAGCACCAGGTCGCCGAGGCCGGCCAGGCCCATCAGGGTTTCCGGGCGGCCGCCGATCGCGGCCGCCAGGCGCAGCACTTCGTTGAGGCCGCGGGTGATCAGGCCGGCGCGGGCGTTGAGCCCCAGCTCCATGCCGTCGGCCACACCGGTGGCGACCGCCAGCACGTTCTTCATCGCCCCGCCCAGCTCGGCACCGACCATGTCGTTGCCGGTGTAGGCGCGGAACGCCGGGCCGTGCATCGCATCGGCCACGATCTGGGCGAACCGTGCATCGTCGCCGTGCACGGTCACCGCGGTCGGCAGGCCGAGCGCGACTTCCTTGGCGAACGACGGGCCGGTGACCACGGCCAGCGGCACGTCGGGGCCGAGCAGGTCGCCGGCCACTTCATGCAGGAAACGGCCGGAACCGGGCTCGAAGCCCTTGGTCGCCCAGGCCACGCCCGCACCGGGCGGCAGCAGCGGCGCCAGCGTCTCCAGCGTTTCGGTGAAGGCGTGCGACGGCACCACCACCAGCACCCAGGCCGCATCGCGCACGGCGGCGGCCAGGTCGGTGGTCGCGCGCAGGCTGTCCGGCAACGGGATGTCGGGCAGGTAGCGCGGATTGAGATGGTCGCGGTCGATCGCCGCGACCATGTCGGCATCGCGCCCCCACAGCGTGGTCGGGTGACCGTTGCGTGCGGTCAGGGTCGCCAGCGCCGTGCCCCAGGAGCCGGCGCCGAGGACCGCAATGGAAGATCGCTCGGCGGCGCTCATGCGGGCGTGCAGGTCAGGCAGCGCTCAGGCGTTGCCGGCCGGCTCGACAGCGGCGATGTCGGCGTTGCCGGCTTCCTGCTGCTGACGCTGGCGCACGGTTTCGGCATACAGCGCGTCGAAGTTGATCGGCTGCAGCAGGAACGGCGGGAAGCCACCGGCCTGGATCAGCTCGCCGACCAGCTGGCGCACGTACGGGAACAGGATGTTCGGGCACTGGGTGCCGAGCAGCACGTCGACCGCCTGCGGCTGCAGGTTGGCCAGGCCGAACAGGCCGGCCTGCGCGACTTCGGCCACGTAGGCGTTCTTCTCGCCGACCTTGCAGGTCAGGGTGACCTTCAGCACGACCTCGAACAGGTTCTCGTTCAGGCGCTGCACGCTCTGGTTGAGATTCAGCTGCAGGTCCGGCTGGCCGGCCTCGCCGAACACGGCCGGGGAATTCGGGGATTCGAAGGAAACGTCCTTGACGTAGATCTTCTCGACGCTGAAGACGGGACCAGCGGGTTCCTGCTGGGCGGGGACGGCGGCGCCGTTGGTGGTTTCGTCGGACATTTCAAACTCCGGATGGAATGAGCCGATCGGAGACGATCGGACAGGAAAACGGGATTATCGCACGCCCGCCAGGGCGCATCGGCGAGCGCTCAGCCGCGGCCCTTGACCAGCGGCAGGCCGGCGGCCTGCCAGGCGTTGATGCCGCCATCGAGCCAGTGGACCTGTTCGAAGCCGGCCTTCTTCAGCTTGGCGGCGGCGTCGCCCGAGGCATTGCCGCTGCGGCAGACCAGGACCACCGGCGACTGCTTCGCGTTGGCGAGCAGCTTGGCCTGCGGGTCGAACTGGCTGGGGATGACGTTGCGGCTGCCGGGGATGTGGCCCTTCTCGAAGTCGCCGATCGCCGACAGGTCGATCACCAGCGCGCCCTGCTGGTTCATCAGCGTGGTCAGGTCGGCCGGCTTGACCGTCTTGTAGCCGCGCAGCAGGCGCGCGATCTCGGTGTAGGCGATGGCCAGGGTCAGGCCGACCAGCGCCAGCGACAGCATCGGGTGGCGGCCGAGGAAGGCCATCAGGGTTTCGAAGTTCACGGCAGGGTCTGGATTCGGGTGACTGGAGCGGGCGGCGATTGTCGCACATGCGCCGCGCGTTCCAGCCGCGGCCGGGTCCGGCTCACTCGCCGGACCAGAAATCGGGCAGCCGGCCGGCGTGCCACCAGCGCTTGCCGGCCGGATCCCAGCGCCAGCGTTCCTGGAAGCGGATCACGCGTTCGGCCTGGGTGTGGCGGTTGATCGCGCCGACCTCGACATCGCGGACCACGCTGCCGTCTTTCAGCTCACCGCTGCCGCCCTCGCGGTAGCTGGTCACCTGCAGCTGCCGGTAGCGCTCCAGCTCCAGGTCGCTCAGTGGCCGCGCGGCGCGTTCGGCCGGCTCGACCAGCTGCCAGGCCGCGTCGTAGTCGCTCCAGCGCAGCGCCGAGGACCAGGCGTTCTGGGCCTGGTCCAGCTTGGCCCGCTGGCGCGCGTTGATCGCGTCGGCCGGCGCGGCGGGCGCCAGCAGCAACAGGATCGACAGCAGGATCAGGATCGCGCGCATGTTCACTCCCCGGGAACGTCGGCCGCATCCTAGCAGGCCGGCACCCGGGCGCCTCAGCGCGGAGCGAAGGCGACGAAGCGCCCGCTGAGGGTGGTCGCCTCGCCGCCATCGGGCAGCAGGATCCTCGCGCGGATCCTGCAGCGCGCCTTGCCGCGCTGGCGGAAGGTGGCGATGAAGGTCGCCCAGTCGCCTTCTTCCAGCTCGGCTTCCGCCTCCAGTGCGGCATGCAGCGGCGCCAGGTAGCGCACCGCGCTGTCGGCGACGTAGACCTCGGCGGCGAAGCCCGCGCGCGACAGCTGCAGCGTCGCCAGGCCCCAGCCCGCCAGGGTGAGCAGCGACACCAGGCTGCCGCCGAAGGCCGAGCCCTTGTCGTTGACGTTGGGCGCCAGCGGCGCGCCCAGGCGCAGCCGGGTCGCGTCGCAGCCGATCACGTCGGCCTGCATCGCCAGGACCTGCGGAATGCGCCGGTAGTGCGCGCGCAGCGCGGCCAGTGCGTCGGAGTCGATGGATGTCGCTTGCACGTGCGGGTTCCTCACAGCGGGGACGCGGTGCGCGCGGCGGGCGCGGCACACCGGCCGGCATAATGCCGCAATGAAGTCGACACGTTCCAAGCCCTGGTGCCTGGTCTCGCTGCGTCCGCAGGGCGGCCACGACAGCCTGCGCCGCGCCGCGGCACGCCACGGCATCGACGTGCTGGCGCTGTCGCCCTGGCGCCTGCAGCCGCGCGACGACGCGGCGACCCGCACCGCGCTGGATGCGGCGCTGGCCGCCGACGTGGTGCTGTTCACCAGTCCTGCGGCGGTGCGCGCGGCGCTGGCGCTGCGCCCGCTTGCGGCGGATGCGTCGCGCAGCTGGGCAGGCGTCGGTGCCGGCACCGCGGCGGCCCTGCGGCGCGCCGGCGTCGCCAGCGCGCTGTCGCCGACGCGGATGGACAGCGAAGGCCTGCTCGCCCTGCCGGCCCTGGCCGGCGCCCGCCGGGTCGGGCTGGTCACCGCGCCGGGTGGGCGCGGCATGATCGCGGCCGAACTGGCGCGGCGCGGCGCATCCGTCGAGCGGGCCGACGTCTACGCGCGCCTGCCGGTGCCCCCGGCAGCGCGGGCGGTGGCGGCGCTGTGCCGGCTCGATCGGCCGGCCTGCCTGGCGCTGAGCAGCGAGGAAGCGCTGCGCACCGTGCTCGCGGCCCTGCCCGAGCCGGCCGCCGCCAGCCTGCGCCGCTGCCGGGTGGCGGCGGCCAGCCAGCGCCTGGCCGACCTGGCCACGCACCTGGCACTTGGGCCGGCGACGGTCGCGGCCAGTGCGCGCCCGGCCGCCCTGGTCGCCGCGGCATGCGAGGCCATGGCCGACATCGGCTGACAGGCGGTCCGGCGCGCATCCGGCACACCCGCGGCGAAGTCCACCGGTGGCACCGCGCGGCCGCGCCTGTGCGACGCGCGTCGCGCTTGCGGGCCGACTGGGGCCAAGCGATGCTTTACCTGCGGCCGCCACCGCGGACGCGGAACGCCGGTTGCGGCGGACGCGCCCGCGGTTGCCGCGGCCCGACAAGGATTGCTGCCGTGAATGATGTTCCCTCCCCCGTCTCCCATCCGTGGTTGCGTGCGCTGCTGCTGGCGGCCTGCGTGCTGCTGGTCGCCGTCGCGGCGTGGTTCGGCTGGTCGACCTGGCGCAACCAGCAGCTGCGCGATCTGGCGCAGGTCGAAGAAGACACGCGTCAGCTCGATGCGCTGATGCAGCGCATGGACACGCTGCGCGGCGACCTGCGCGCGCAGGGCCGCCTGCTGCAGGACGCGGCGTCCGCCAACCGGGTGCTGCGCGACGAGGTCCTCGGCCTGGGCCAGCGCAACGCGCTGCTCGAGGACAGCGTGGCCCGGCTCGCGGTGAGCAGCCGCGAGGCGGCGCAGGGGCTGAAGCTGGACGAGGTGGAACTGCTGCTGGTGATCGGTGCGCAGCGCCTGCGCATCGCCGACGACTACACCGGTGCCCGGCGCGCCTACGCGCTCGCCGCCGGCGTCCTGGAAGGACTGAACGACCCCTCCCTGCTCAGCCTGCGGCAGTCCCTGGCGCAGGAACGCCTGGCGATCGACGCACTGGCCGCCGGCCCGCGCGCGGCCATCGCCACGCGCCTGGACGCCTTCGCCCGGCGCCTGCCGAGCCTGCCGCACGACAGCCAGGCCAGCACGGCCAGCCAGGCCGCGCAGCCGACCTGGCAGCGGCTGCTGGCGCCGCTGGTGGAGATCCGTCCCAGCGGCGGCAACGCGCTGATGACCGACGCCGACCGCCGCGAGGGCGAGGATGCGCTGCAGCTGGAACTGACCCTGGCCCGCGCGGCGCTCGAGCGCGGCGACGTTGACGCCTTCCACACCGCGCTGAACCGCGTGCACGGCTGGCTGCAGCGGTTGTGGCCCGATTCACCCGCATTGCGTGAAGTTCGTGGCGAACTCGATGCGTTGCGTGCCATGCCGCTGCATCCGGACGTGCCTGTCCTCGACAGCACGCTTCCCCAGCTGCGTGCGCTGCGCGACGGAAGGACGCCGTCATGAAACCGTTCCGTTCACTGCTGGTCCTGCTCGCCGTCGCCGTCATCGGCGTGCTCGGTGCGCAGTGGCTTGCGCAGCAGGATGCCGAAGCGCTGGGCCGGGTGATCGTCCGCAGCGGCGGCTTCGACTACAGCACCTCGCTGCCCAAGGCCGTGTTCCTGCTGATCCTGGGCTGGCTGGTGCTGACCCTGCTGGTGTATCTGCTGCGCCTGCCGTTCCGCACCTGGGGACGCTATCGCCGCCGCCGTGGCCGCGCGCAGCTGATCGAAGGCCTGAATGCACTGGAAGGTGGCCACTGGCAGCGCGCCGACCGGCTGCTCGGTGCGGCCGCCGACGATCCGGAGACCGGCGCCGTGGCGCTGACCGCCGCGGTCCGCAGCGCCGACGCGCGTGGCGACAGCGCGGGCGCCGATGTGCGCATGCTGGCCCTGGCCGAACGCGACCCCGCCCTGCACGCGGTGCTGGCGGCGGAGCGGCTGCTCGCACGTGGCCTGCCGGTCGACGCGATCAATGCCCTCGATGTCGCCGCCGCGCAGCCGTTGCCGCCGCGCGGGCTGGTGCTGCGCGCGCAGGCGCTGGTCGCGATCGGCCACGCCGACGAGGCCTACGGCCTGCTCGGCGCCCTGCGCCAGCAGAACGCACTGACCGAACCGGCGCTGGCGGCGCTGGAGGCCGACCTGGCCATGCGCACGCTGCAGGAAGCCGCCGACGCCAACGTGCTGGCGGCGCGCTGGGAAACGCTGCCCAAGCCGCTGCGCACCGATTCCGCGGTGGTCGCGGCCTATGCCACCCGCGCCGCCGCGCTGCGCTGGAACGATGCCGCCCTGCACAGCATCGAGCACGCGCTGGACAACCAGTGGGATGAACGCCTGGCCGGTCTCTACGGGCGCCTGCCGATCGACCATGTCGATTCGCGCCGGGCCAGTGCGCAGCGCTGGCTGCAGACGCATCCGGCCAGCCCGGGGCTGCTGCTGGCGCTGGGGCGGTTGGCGGCACAGCAGGGCCAGTGGCAGCAGTCGCGTGATTTCCTGCATCGCGCCATCGCCGAAGGTGCCGGAGCCGACGCCTGGGAGGCGCTGGGCGACGGCCTGGTCGAAACCGGCGAAACCGCCGCCGCACAGCAGGCCTACGCCAATGCCCTGCGCGCGCAGCGTGGCGAGGACGTCGTGCCGCTCCGGCATCCGGAGTTGCCGGCACCGCTCGAAGCCCCGGCGGCGACGAGGATCGGGACGCTCGACGCCGACGGTCTTCCGCCTGTCGAACGCTGAGTGGGCCGGCCGTTCGCCGTCGCATGCACGGCGCGATCGCCGCGATCGGGATGAGCGCCCCGCGCACTGTCGCCCGGGCGCATTCACCGACAGGACGAACCGCACCGGACCCTTGCGGCTGACGGCAACGACGTCACGCAGCGTGAGCTGGCGTCACGGCAGATGCGGCATTGATCTGACGGATCCCGCTACCCCGACTGCGTGTCGGTGCACACCCGGCGCGCCGCTTCGACGGGACCGCGACAGCGGTTGATACGCCCACAGCGAGGCACGACATCGCGTGGATCAGCGGATGAAACACGTGGCGACGCGGATCGTCGCTCCGCTGCGGCCGCGCCTGCGACAACGGGTTCCGCCACGCACCGTGGCGGCCGTGGGCGCATTACGAAGAATGCTGCGGTATCCACAAGGCTGGCGTGTCGCGCCGATGCCGGGCCGGGCCTGACGCCACCGCGTGCCGCACGCCTGCACCGCCCACGCGGCGTTGCCGACACGACGGCCGGACGCGGTGTCACCCGCGGAACGAAGGACGATGGACCGGCGTCGCGCCGCACGGCGGACGCGGGCAGCGCAGCGTGGATTCAGCGTTCGACGATCGCGACCACGCCCATGCCGCCGGCGGTGCAGATCGACACCAGCGCGCGGCCGCCGCCGCGTTCGACCAGCTGCCGGGCCACGGTGGCGATGATGCGCGCGCCGGTGGCCGCGAACGGATGGCCGGTCGCCAGCGACGAGCCGACCGGATTGATCTTCTCCGGGTCGATCCGGCCCAGCGGCGCGTCCAGGCCCAGCCGGTTGCGGCAGTAGTCCTCGCTTTCCCAGGCGCGCAGCGTGCACAGCACCTGTGCGGCGAAGGCTTCGTGGATCTCGTAGATGTCGAAGTCCTGCAGGGTCAGCCCGTTGCGCGCCAGCATCTCGGCCACGGCCACGGTCGGCGCCATCAGCAGGCCTTCGCCATGGACGAAGTCGACCGCCGCGACGTGCACGTCGCGCAGCCACGCCTGCGGCTCATGGCCGTGGGCGCGCGCCCACTCCTCGCTGGCCAGCAGCGCAGCCGAGGCGCCATCGGTCAGCGGGGTGGAATTGGCCGCGGTCAGCGTGCCGCGGCCGGAAACCTTGTCGAACGCCGGCTTCAGCGTCGCCAGCTTCTCCAGCGTGGTGTCGGCGCGCAGGATGTTGTCGCGCTCGACGCCGCGGAACGGCGCGATCAGGCCATCGAAGAAGCCACGCTCGTAGGCCGCGGCCAGCTTGCGGTGCGAGGACACCGCCCAGGCATCCTGCGAGTCGCGCGAGATGTTCCACTGCTTGGCCATGTCCTCGCAGTGCTCGCCCATGCTCTTGCCGGTGCGCGGCTCGGCCACGCCCGGGAACTCGGGCTTCAGTTCGCCCAGCTTGAAGCCCTTGAACGCACCCAGCTTGTCCTTGAACGTCTTGCCGCGGTTGGCCGCCAGCAGGCGCGCGCGCAGCTTCTTGCCGTAGACGATCGGCACGTCCGAGGTGGTGTCCGAACCGCCACCGATGCCGGTCTCGATCTGGCCCAGCGCGATCTTGTTGGCGACCGTGATGATCGAATCCAGGCTGGTGCCGCAGGCGCGCTGCAGGGTGATGCCCGGGGTCAGCGGCGACAGGCCCGACGACAGTGCGGCCTCGCGGCCCAGGTTCCAGTCCGAGGCGTGCTTGATCACCGCCCCCATCGCCACTTCGCCCAGCTGCTGCCCGTGCAGGCCGAAGCGCTCGACCAGCGCGCCGAGCGTGCGGACCGACATGCCGAGGTTGCCGACATCCGAATAGGCGGTGTTCTGTCGGCAGAACGGGATGCGGACACCGCCGATGATGGCGACGGGACGGGCGACTGGCATGGAGTGACCTCGACTGGATTCCATTCGTGGACGGCCTGCATACGCGACCGAATGCATAATGTCCGCAGTGTAGCCTCCACCCGGCAAGCGGCCAATGACCCAGACTTTCCCAGGCATGAACGACGTCCGCACTTCCAGCTCCAGGAGCACCCGCCATGACTGATGCCCACGTCCGTGGCGTCTTCGCGCTCGAACTGGCCGGTGGCGACGCCCCGCGCAAGCCGGCGCTCGCACCCGGCCTGGCCGGCGAACTGGCGGTCCGCATCGGCCGCGATCTGGCCAGGCTGGTGCCCGCGGTGGAGGCGCTGGACCTGAGCTTCGCCGCCGCGCATTTCGATCCGGCCGAAGCGCTGCGCCCCGGCTGGCCGCTGCACCAGCGCCTGCAGGAGCTGCGCGCGCGCGCGCCCGGCCAGAAGCAGGGGCCGCGGGTGCTGGCGTTCGGCGCCGATGCCGAAGGCGACGTACCGCTGCCGTTCCAGGCCGAAGCCAGCCTGGCCGGCGGTGGACTGCGGGTGCTGCCATTCCTGCTCAGCGGCCCGGCCGACGCCATCGCCGAGGTCGGCGAAGCGCTGGAAGAACAGCTGCTGCAGTTCGGCATGGCCCAGGCCGACACCGCGCTGCTGGCGCAGGAAGGCTTCGGCGCCAGCATCGAGCACGCCCGTTACCTGACCGCGCACGACCTGGCCGCGATGATGGCCATGCAGTACGACCACCAGAACCTGGCGCCGCTATGGAATCTGGTGGAATCGGCCCTGCTCGCCCCCGGCAACGAGGAATGGCTCGACGCCGCACCCGAGCCGCTGCTGCGCCTGCACGAGGGCGAGGTGCGGATGGCGCTGTTCGACCCGGCCGGCTGGTGCGATTACTACGCGCATGGCAAGGACGACTGCGAACGCCTGCGCGGCATCTACGAGCAGTACCTGATGCGGCAGCGGCAGATGGCCGCGGTGCTGGAAGCGCATGGCATCCCCGTGCTTTACGTGCACTGCCTGAACCAAGCAAACGCAAGGGAAGCGCTCAGCGCCTGACCTTCGGCGAAGGGCATGACATACATCGCCAAGCTGCCCCCACCGACCGCACCCACCTCATCCTCATCGATTTCCCGGATCACATCGGACGAAGAACGTAGCGGCCACCCACCGGCAACCAGCCACTCCGCGTCAACGCCGATCAATTCCGCAACCCGAGGGAGCATACGGAGACTAGGCACATGCCTCCCTGTTTCCCAGTGCCCCACTGCGGCATGAGAGATACCCAATTCCTTTGCAAGGCCCCTTATTGTTAGACCAGCGCGCGAACGAGCTTGACGCAGCCGAGTGGCTAGATTCATTCATTGCTCCCACATAAATTCGGCGATGTCTAGCCCCACTAGACAAATCATCCGATCCCGTTGACCACACATTCTCGAATGGAGAATAGTCGATATGCATCAAGTCGATGCATATGGCGCAAGAACTATTTCAAGGAGAAGATCAGCATGCATGAGCTAACTCATGAAGAGGTCAACGCGGTAACCGGCGGCGCACGAGCATTCTGGATCAGCATTGCAGCTGCAGCCGCTTATGACGCACTGAAGTCTGCAGGCCAAGCGGTCATCGACCATACCAACAACGCTGAAGTCGCATTCAAGGATGATCCCAACGGCCGGGGCAGGGCATTGCTCTGACCTGTACGGTGCCGCATCCATGCATCGGATGCGGCACAATCTTCCATGATCAAGGCCCGATAAACCAGATGCGACCAAGAATCCTGCTCACCTTGTCGCTTCTCGGCTTCCTGTCCGGGATCGCAATGTCGACACTGGTGCATTCCCTTGGCTTCCGGGTCTTCGACGACATCAACGCCCCCACCCTCTCAACCACTACACTCCTTTCTGGAGTCGTGCTGGCACCGATCATCGAAACAGCCATCATCCTCTTCGTCTTTCATTTATTCCGGACGAGATTCAGCAGAAAGCCCTCCAGTTACGTTGCCGCTTTCACTCTGATTTCCCTTCATGCCCTGGTTTCTCCAGCATGGGCAGTTATAGTCACCATTCCATTCATTGTATTCACACACCCATTTAGATCCGATGGGATAACCGTGAAGCACGCGTACTGGCTGTCCACGATCAGCCACGCCCTGAGCAACGCTTATTCTTTCGTCCTGCAGGGATTACTGTCGGCTCTCTAGTAGGCAAACTGGAGGACTTGGGCTTCCTTTGGCTGCTCAAGCAATGATGCAGTCCAAATGCACGCGGAGGTAGCCCCCATCACTTGGATCGCGAGTTAAGAGGCCGTTGCCTAGAGGTAGCCCTTCCACGCACCGTGTGGAAGGGCCACGTTGCCTCAGTCAGCGCGTTGCCTGGATCACCGCGCAGGCCAGGCGGCCACCGGCATTGCCGGTCGGCTGGCTGGTGTAGTCGTCCGGGTCGGCATGCACGATCAGGCCCTTGCCGACGATGTCGAACGCGGCATCGCCGGCGATGTTGACGTCGCTGGAGACGGGGGTGTCGACCCTGGCCACGCCCTGCGCATCGGCCTTCAGGTTGGGCATGTCGCCACCGTGGTGCGGGCCGGCGGCGATGCTGCCGTGGGCGACGCCGGCCGGATTGAAGTGACCGCCGGCACTGCTGCCGTCCGGCGCGCTGCAGTCGCCCTTCTCATGGATGTGGAAACCGTGCTCGCTGTCGGGCGCCAGGCCGGTGATCTCGCCGGCGGCGTGCACGCGGCCGTCGACCACGGTGAAGGTGACGCTGCCGCGCACCTGGCTGCCTTCGGTCGGGGCCAGCTCGGCGGTGGCGCTGTTGCCGGCGGCCGGGACGCTGCCCGCCGTCGCATCCGGTGCCACCGTCGGCTCCGCTGCGGCGTCCGTTGCCGGAGCCGCGGACTCCTGCGCGGATTCCTGCGGCTGACAGGCGGTCAGGCCGATGACGGCCAGGGCGGCGAACAGGCTGGTGTGGATCAGGCGCATGGGACGCTCCTTGCTGGGAATGGGGGCCGGGCATCGTCGGCGACGCCCGGATCGAACATCGATCAGCGGGTCACGCGGATCGGCCCGCAGGCCAGCCGGGCACCGGCGTTGCCGGCCGGTTGGCTGCGGTAATCGTCGGCATCGGCGTGCACGACCACGGCACGTCCGGCGATGTCGTTGGGTGCCGCGCCACCGAGGGTGACGCCGCGCAGGTGCACGTTGACCCGTGCGACGCCGTCGGCACCGGCCTCGATGTTGTCCATGTCGCCGGCGTGGTGCGCGCCATGCGCGGCCCGGCCGTGCGGGGCATGGGTGGGGTCGAAGTGGCCACCGGCACTGCTGGCATCGACCGCGCTGCAGTCGCCGCGTTCGTGCACGTGGAATCCGTAGTGGCCGAGCGGCCTCAGGCCGCCAACCTCACCGGCGACATGCACGCCATCGCCCATCGGCGCGATCTCGAGCCGGCCGCTGACCCGGCTTCCCGACGCCGACGCGAGTGCGACCACCGCCTGCTGCGCCGTGCTCACCGGCGCGGGGATCACGGGCTCCGGGGCCCGCTCGGGCGGCGCGCTGGCGCACGCGGCAAGCCCCAGCAGGGCGATCGATGCAACGGCCTTGCGCATGTGGCGGAATCTCTGCTCGACGGAACGATCCGCGAGCATAGGCCACGCGCCGGTTCACGGCGAATGAAAGCGGCGCGCCGCTGCGGCGTCGCGTTCACGAATCACGCAGGCTGGACGCGGGTGCAGGGCCGCTCCGCTCAGCGACGCCGACGGCCGGGACCGAGCTTGCGCGTCACCGTGTTGCGGCCGACGCCGAGCAGGCTGGCCGCTTCGGTCCTGCGCCCGCCGGTGTGCTGCAGGGCGGCGCCGAGCAGGGCCTGGTCGAAGCGTTCGCGCGCTTCGGCATGCAGTTCGCGCGCACCGGCCTGCAGGCAGGCCAGCGCCCATTGCCCGAGCTGCCGGTCCCATTCGCCCGGCCCGGCGCTGCTGCCCTGCACCGCCGCGACCGGGGCCTGCATGCCGTCAAGATCGTCGATGGTGATGGTCTCGCCCGGTGCGAGCGCGGCCAGGCGCCAGCACACGTTCTGCAGCTCGCGCACGTTGCCGGGCCAGTCCAGCGCCTGCAGGGCCGCCATCGCCGCGCCGTCGAAGCGCTTGGCCGGCGCGCCGAGCTTGCGCGCGGCGCGGTGCAGGAAGGTGTCGGCCAGCGTGGGGATGTCGCCGCGCCGCTCGCGCAGCGGCGGCAGCTGCAGGCGCACCACGTTGAGCCGGTGCAGCAGGTCGGCGCGGAAGCGGCCCTGCTGGACGAGCGCTTCCAGGTCCTGGTGGGTGGCGGCGATCACGCGCACGTCGACCCGGATCAGTTCGCGCCCGCCGACGCGGAAGAACTCGCCTTCGGCCAGCACGCGCAGCAGCCGGGTCTGCAGCGAGGCCGGCATGTCGCCGATCTCGTCGAGGAACAGGGTGCCGCCATCGGCCTGCTCGAAGCGGCCGACGTGGCGCCGCTGCGCGCCGGTGAAGGCGCCGGCCTCGTGGCCGAACAGTTCGCTTTCCAGCAGTTCGGCCGGGATCGCGGCGGTGTTCAGCGCGACGAACGGCCCTTTCGCACGCGGCGATTCGCGGTGCAGCGCGCTGGCGACCAGTTCCTTGCCGGTGCCGGTTTCGCCGGTAATCAGCACCGACAACGGCGCCTGCGCCAGCCGGCCGATCGCACGGAACAGCGCGCGCATCGCCGGCGTGTCGCCGATCAGGCCGGCACTGTCGCCATCGGCGACCGGCACGGCCAGGGCCTCGGTCGGCACGCTGGCGTCCTCGGCCGGCAGGGTGCGCGCGGCCAGCGCCACCGCATCGTCCAGGTCGAAGGGTTTGGACAGGAATTCGTGCGCGCCGCCGCGGAAGGCGCTGGCGGTGCTGGTGACATCGGTATAGGCCGACATCACGATCACCGGCAGCTGCGGATGCGCGGACTTCAGCCGGTCCAGCAGCACCAGGCCATCCTCGCCGGGCATGCGCACATCGGTGAACAGCAGGTCGGGGGCGCCACGAACGCGCAGCGCGGCCAGCGCGCTGGACGCGTTCTCGAAACCGTCGACTTCGTAGCCGGCGTCGCGCAGCGCGGTGGCCAGCACGAAACGGACGGAGCGGTCGTCGTCGACCACCCAGACGCGTCGATTGTCGGGACTCATGTGGAAATGCCTCCTGCATCGGGTTCGGCCTGCGGAAGCAGCAGGGTGAAAACGGTATGGCCGGGGCGGGAACGGAAGGTCAGCGAGCCGCGGTGCTCGCGCGCCACCTGGTGCGCCAGCGCCAGGCCCAGGCCGCTGCCTTCGGCGCGGCCGCTGACCAGCGGCAGGAACAGGTGTTCGGCCAGCTCGTCGGGCACGCCGCGGCCGTCGTCGACGATCTCCACCCGCAGCGCGCGCGCGTGCAGGTGGTCGCGGATGTGCAGGCCGCTCTCGACCCGGGTGCGCAGCACGATGGTCGATGCGCCGGCCTGCAGGGCGTTGCGCACCAGGTTCCAGACCGCCTGGGTGAGCCGGTCGCCATCGCCGGACAGTTCGGGAATGCTCGGGTCGTAGTCGCGCTGCATCCGCACCGACCAGCCGCCTTCGGTTTCGGCCAGGCGCAGCACGCGTTCGAGCACGGCATGGATGTTGAGCGGTGCGTGCGGACGCTGCGGCGACGGCGACATCAGCTGTTCGACCAGCTGGCTGAGGCGGTCGATCTCGGCGCCGATCATCTCGATCAGTTCGCGCTCGCCCGGGTCCTGGTCCTGGCGCTGGCCGGCACGCCGCGCCAGCAGCTGGGCCGCGCCCTTCAACCCGGCCAGCGGATTGCGCAGTTCGTGGGCCAGGCCCTTGAGCGCGGCCTGCAGGGCACCGGGCAGGCGCTGGGCCGGATCGTCGGTGGCGAAGCTGTCGACCGGATGCACCTCCAGCAGCCAGCCGTCGCCGAACCGGGTCACCCAGCCATCGGCGAAGCCGGGCTGTTCGCCTGGCATGCCCATGGCGGTCCGGTGCAGGCGCAGCACTTCGCGGTCGCCCTGCTCCAGAAAGCGCGCCAGCGAGTCGCCCTCCAGTTCCAGGGCCGCCAGCGGCTGGCCGAGCAGGCGGCGCGAGCCGACGCCGAGCCAGCGGGGAAACGCCTGGTTCACGCCGACGATGCGGGCCTGGGCGTCGGCCCAGGCGATGGGCGTGGCGAGGTGATGGAGGGAGGGGAAATCGGCCATGAGGCTCATTGCACCAATTTAGTGCATTCGCGCAACGGCCGCGAGATGGCGGTGGAGGCATGCGTCCGGACCGGGTCGGCGGCATCCGGCAGACCATCCGACCGATCCGCTGCCGGCATCTGGCCGGACCCGGCCGGATCCGCCAGCGGATGAACGCCGGACACGACCGCCGGATGGAACCGGCATGGACCGGCCCCTTCGCCTGGATGCAGGACACGCACGGGTATCACCTCGCGACGGCGGATGGCGGTGGAACGCGCCCCCTGGGAAACACGTCGTGGGCGGACGCCGCGGGCACAGCCGCGGCCTCCGCAGGACCGGCCCGCGCGGACGCGGGCCGGGTATCGCTCGACCTCAACCCTCGTAGGCGCGTTCGCCGTGCGAGCTGATGTCCAGGCCTTCGCGCTCGGCCTCTTCGCTGACCCGCAGGCCGAACACGACCTTGGTCAGCAGCATGATCGCGGCGGTGACCACGGCGCACCAGGCGATGGTGACCAGCACGCTGAAGGTCTGCGCCCACACCTGCGCGCCGATCGACACGTCCAGGCCGGTGCCGCCCAGCGAGGCATCGCTGAACACGCCGGTGAGGATCGCGCCGACGATGCCGCCGATGCCGTGCACGCCGAACACGTCCAGGCTGTCGTCCGCGCCAAGCAGGCGCTTGAGGCCGTTGACGCCCCACACGCAGATCACGCCGGCGGCCAGGCCGATGACGATCGCGCCCATCGGGCCGACGCTGCCGGCGGCCGGGGTGATGCCGACCAGGCCGGCGATCGCGCCGGAGGCGCCGCCCAGTGCCGACGGCTTGCCCTTGGCGATCGCCTCGACCAGGGTCCAGCCGACCACGCCGGCCGCGGTGGCCACCATCGTGTTGATCATCGCCAGCGACGCGGCGGCATCGGCGGCCAGCGCCGAACCGGCGTTGAAGCCGAACCAGCCCACCCACAGCAGCGAGGCGCCGATGAAGGTGTAGGGCACGCTGTGCGGCTTCAGCGCTTCCTTGCCATAGCCCAGGCGCTTGCCGAGGAAGTACGCACCGACCAGACCGGCCACGCCCGCGTTGATGTGGACCACGGTGCCGCCGGCGAAGTCGATCACGCCCTTGTGCGCCAGGAAGCCGGCTTCGCCGCTCCACACCATGTGCACCATCGGCAGGTAGCCGAAGGTCACCCACAGCACGGAGAACAGCAGCACCGCCTTGAACTTGATGCGTTCGGCGAACGAACCGACGATCAGCGCGGTGGTGATGCCGGCGAAGGTCGACTGGAACACGATGAACAGGAACTCCGGCAGGCCGCCGGCATCGGTGTCGGGCGTGATGCCCTTCAGGAACGCCTTCTCGGTGAACGAACCGAAGAACGCATTGCCCTCGGTGAAGGCCGCGCTGTAGCCGTAGGAGACCCAGATCAGCACGATGACCGAGTACACCACCAGCACCTGCATCAGCACCGACAGCACGTTCTTCGAGCGGACCATGCCGCCGTAGAACAGGGCCAGGCCGGGCACGACCATCAGCAGGACCAGCAAGGTCGAGGTCAGCATCCAGGCGACGTTGCCGCTGTCGAACGCAGGCGCCTCGGCTTCTTCGGTGGCTTCGGCCGCCGCGATGAGCGTGGCGGCGGCAGCGGTCTCGGCGATCTCGGCCGAGGCGACGGCGGCATCGGCCGCGGTGTCGGCGACGGCTTCGCTGGTGGTGTCGGCGGGCGGCGCGCTGGCCTCCTGCGCGACGGCATTGCCGGCGAACGCGGTGGTCGCCAGCGCGGTGACCAGCATCAGCAGGCAGACAGAATAGAACCGGGTCTTCCACCCGGCCAGGAAACGGATGTTCATGGGCTCACTCCGGGTGGTGGTTAGATCGCGTCGGCGCCGATTTCGCCGGTACGGATGCGGATGACCTGCTCGACGGCGGTGACGAAGATCTTGCCGTCGCCGATCTTGCCGGTGCCGGCGGAGTGCTGGATCGCTTCAAGCACCGCGTCCAGACGCTCGTCGGTCACGACGGTCTCGATCTTGATCTTGGGCAGGAAATCGACGACGTACTCGGCGCCGCGATACAGCTCGGTGTGGCCCTTCTGGCGACCGAAGCCCTTGACCTCGGTCACGGTGATGCCCGACACGCCGGCCTGGGCGAGTGCTTCGCGCACCTCGTCAAGCTTGAACGGTCGGATGATGGCGGTGATCAGTTTCATGTTCATATCCCGATGGTGGAGGGACCGGCCGCGCAGGCCGGCGATTCGGAACATTCGGCCACGGTCGACCAGGCCCGGGTGGGCCTGGCGTTCCGTCCAACATGGCCGCCCCGTGGCGGCGGCGGCACACTGATTCGCAGGCTGCATGCGACGTCTGTGGGGGAGGTCCTGCAGGCCCTTGAATCGTCTCTCTTCCCCTGTGCTTCTCTCTCTCCGCAGCCCGCATCGACACCTGCCGATGCGGACGTCGCACGGATGGCTCCCCAGCCGTCCGTGCCCGTTGCTTACCGCATCAGTTGCCGTAGTACAGCTGGTATTCCAGCGGGTGCGTGGCAGCGCGGAATTTGGTGACTTCCTGCATCTTCAGCGCGATGTAGCCGTCGATGAAGTCGTCGGAGAACACGCCACCGGCCTTGAGGAAGTCGCGGTCGGCGTCCAGCGCCTCGAGGGCCTGGTCCAGGCTCGAGCACACCTTCGGGATCTCCTTCTCTTCTTCCGGCGGCAGGTCGTACAGGTCCTTGTCGCTCGGCGCGCCCGGGTCGATCTGGTTCTTGATGCCGTCCAGGCCGGCCATCATCAGCGCGGCGAAGGTCAGGTAGCCGGACTGCAGCGGATCGGGGAAGCGCATCTCGATGCGGCGCGCCTTCGGGTTGGACACCCACGGAATGCGGCACGAGGCCGAACGGTTGCGGGCCGAGTAGGCCAGCATCACCGGCGCCTCGAAGCCCGGGACCAGGCGCTTGTAGCTGTTGGTGCCGGCATTGGTGAAGGCGTTGATCGCCTTGGCGTGCTTGAAGATGCCGCCGATGTACCACAGCGCCAGCTGCGACAGGCCGCCGTAGCCGTCGCCGGAGAACAGGTTCTTGCCGTCCTTCGCCAGCGACTGGTGCACGTGCATGCCGCTGCCGTTGTCGCCGACGATCGGCTTGGGCATGAAGGTCGCGGTCTTGCCGTTGCGGTGGGCGACGTTGCGGATCACGTACTTCATCCGCAGCAGCTCGTCGGCCTTCCTGACCAGGGTGCTGAACTTGGTGCCGATCTCGCACTGGCCAGCGGTCGCCACTTCGTGGTGGTGGACCTCGACCTCGATGCCGACCTCTTCCAGCGTCTTGCACATCTCGGCGCGCAGGTCGTGCAGCGAGTCGGTCGGCGCGGACGGGAAGTAGCCGCCCTTCACGCCCGGACGGTAGCCGCTGTTGCCGCCTTCGTATTCGGTGCCGGTGTTCCAGGCCGCTTCTTCGGATTCGATCTTGAAGAAGGTGTGGCCCATGTCGTTGGCGAAGCGGATGGAATCGAAGATGAAGAATTCCGGCTCCGGACCGAAGAAGGCCAGGTCGGCGATGCCGCTGGACTTCAGGAACGCCTCGGCGCGCTTGGCGATGCCGCGCGGGCAGCGGCCGTAGCCCTGCATGGTGGCCGGGTCGAGGATGTCGCAGGTGATGACGACGGTCGGGTCGGCGGTGAACGGATCCAGGTAGGCGCTGTCGGCGTCCGGCAGCAGGACCATGTCCGACTCGTTGATGCCCTTCCAGCCCGAGATCGAGGAGCCGTCGAACATCTTGCCTTCCTCGAACAGCGCCGGTTCGACGATGTTCGCCGGGAACGTGACGTGCTGTTCCACGCCGCGCATGTCGACGAAACGCAGGTCGACGTACTCGACCTTGTTGTCCTTGATCAGCTTCTCAACGGTTTCCACGGACATCGCTAACAACCTCGGGTTGATGGGTACGGTGTCTGTCGCACGCTCCGTGCCAACAATCTGGCGTGCACAAGTCATTGATTTCAATGAACGCCTGCACCAAACCGATATTTATCGCACCACAATGGTGCCGTTGCACGCACCCGTGACGGCACCATATTGGTGCATCCATCGATTCATTCAGGCTGGCGTATGCTGGGCGCCGATTTCCGACGCCCACGTCCATGCACGACCTGTTCGCCGCCCTGCTGCTCGGCATCCTCGAAGGACTGACCGAATTCCTGCCGGTCTCCAGCACCGGCCACCTGCTGATCGCACAGCACTGGCTTGGCGAACGCTCGGACTTCTTCAACATCGTGATCCAGGCCGGCGCGATCCTGGCCACCACGCTGGTGTTCCGGCGCCGGCTCTGGGAACTGGCCACCGGCTGGAACGACCCGGTCCTGCGCGACTACGCCTTCAAGCTCGCCGGCGCGTTCCTGGTCACCGCGCTGGTCGGCCTGCCGGTGCGCCTGGCCGGCTGGGAACTGCCGGAAACGGTGACGCCGGTGGCGATCGCGCTGATCGCCGGCGGCATCTGGATGCTGGCCGCCGAGCACTACGCCGGGCGCCTGCCCGACAGCGCGGTGATCACCTGGAAGGTGGCCATCGCGGTCGGCCTGGCCCAGGTCGTGGCCGGCGTGTTTCCCGGCACCTCGCGTTCGGCGACGACGATCTTCCTGGCGATGCTGCTGGGCCTGAGCAGGCGCTCGGCCGCGGCCGAATTCGCCTTCCTGGTCGGCATCCCCACCATGTTCGCGGCCAGCGGCTACGCCTTCCTCGAACTGGCCGTGGACGGCACCCTGGCCGACGAGGCCTGGGCCGACGTGGCCATGGCCTTCATCGCCGCGACCGTCACCGGCTTCGTCGTGGTGCGCTGGCTGATGGGCTACATCAAGGCGCACCGTTTCACCGGCTTCGCGATCTACCGGATCGTGCTGGGCGCACTGCTGCTGTTGCTGATGCCCGCAGGCGCCTGAACCCGCGGCGGCGCACGCGCACGCGCGCAACCCCGTTCCGCGCGGTCGGGCGTTCGTCCCCGGCATGGGTACCATGCCGGTACCGCCTCCCTGCGAGAACGCCCGATGAAGAAGACCCTGTCGCTTCCGCTCCTGGTGCTGCTGCCGCTGGCCCTGGCCGCCTGTGGCAAGCCCGCCGAACCGGCGCCTGACGCGTCACCTGCGGCGCAGACGCCCGCAGCGGAGGCCGCCGCACCCGCCGCTACGACGGCCGACACCGAAGCGCTGCTGGGCGGCCACCACTGGCGGCTGGTCGAGGCCAGCGACGCCGCCGGTGCGCGGATCGAAGCCCTGTTCGTCCGCCCCGATGCACCGCTGCAGCTGGATTTCGCCGAGGGCCGCCTTGGGGTCGGCAATGCCTGCAACCGCCATTCCGGCGGCTACACCCTGGAAGAAGGCCGGATGAGCGTGGGCCGCCTGGCCTCGACCATGATGGCCTGCGCCGATCCCAAGCTGGCCGCGCTGGATGCGGCGATCGGCACGCGCCTCGAGGGCACGCTCGCGCTGGCCACCGACTCCGGCGACACGCCGCGGCTGACCCTGACCACCGCCGCTGGCGACCGCCTGGTGTTCGCCGGCCAGCCCACCGCCGCCACCCGCTACGGCACGGCGCCGGAGCGCGTGTTCCTGGATGTCGCCGCCGACACCCGGCCGTGCAGCCATCCGCTGATCCCCGACAAGCAGTGCCTGCAGGTGCGCGAGGTGCGCTACGACGACAACGGCGTGAGGGTCGGCGAGCCGGGCGCCTGGGAGAACTTCTACGAGGACATCGAAGGCTATGCCCACGAACCTGGCGTGCGCAACGTGCTGCGGATCGACCGCTACACCCGCACGCAGGTGCCGGCCGACGCCTCGCGCTACGCCTACGTGCTCGACATGGTGGTGGAATCGGAAGTGATGCGCGACCTGGATTAAGCGCAGCGGATCAGGCGCGCGCGCGATCCGTCATGAAGCGCGCGCGTCGCTGCGTCTTGGAGCGATCCGTTCCCATGACGCCAGCAGACCGGGCGGATGCGGGATACGCCGCACCCGCTGCGCCAAAGGCGTGCGGCGATGTTGCCGCGGCCCCTGCTGTGCACCATCACATCGGCCGCATGGCACGCGATGCGATGGGCACAGTCCGTATCGTTTGAGCCGCGGCGGCCCGGGGACGCGTCATGCGGACGCGCCCGGACCGGACCGCGGCCATGGCTGGCACCGCACCCGCCCGCATGGCGCGGGCATGCCGTCCAGCCGCCGCCAGGACCTCAGCCGGCGAGGGCCGGGTTGAGCGTGTAGGTGCCATGGACCGTCGCTTCGGCCAGCACGTGGCCATGCAGCGCGGCGAACACGTCGGCCGCGGTGAAGCGTTCCGGCACCTCCAGCCTGTCGGTGTCGAGCGCGAACAGGCGGAAGAAGTAGCGATGCACGCGCAGGTCGTTGAACGGTGGATACGGGCCGTCGTAGCCAAGGTAATCGCCCTGCATGTCGGCGTTGCCGGCGAACCAGCCGGTGTAGTCGTTCAGGCCCTGGCGCGCACCGGTCGGCCCGGCCGGCGCCTGCTTGCCGTGCGCGGTCACGCCTTCGCTGCAGCTGCCGGCGGCGATGACGCGCAGGTCCGCCGGCAGGTCGACCACGGCCCAGTGCACGAAATCGCCGCGCGGCTGCTCGACCGGGATCTGCAGGTCGTCGCGACCGACCGTCTCCGGCACGGTCGGCGCGTCGGGATCGATGCACACCAGCGCGAACGAGCGCGTCCCTTCCGGCACCGCCTCCCAGGCCAGGTGCGGATTGCGGTTGCCGGCGAAGCCCTCGGGCCCGCCGGCGGCGAATTCGGCCGGAATCGGGCCGCGGTGTTCGAAGCTGTCGCTCCAGATGCGCATGATGGTCTCCTTGAAGATCAGGTTTCGGGATAGCCCAGCCGCACCGCGACCGGCGTCAGCAGCGCGAATGCCTCGCCGAGCTCGGCGGTGTAGGCGCGCCAGCGGCCTGCGGACAGGCGGCGCTGGCCATGCAGTGGCGGCGGCGCGGGCAGTTCGATCCCGAGCACGCCACCGATCTGCACGGCGAGCAGGGCCGGATCATGCAGCGACTCGTCCAGACGCAGGATGGTGCTCGGGTAGGCGTTCTTCGCCTCCAGGTCCACGAGCTGCCGCAACGCCTGGGCCAGCCAGGCGGCAGCATCCACCGGCGAAGGGAATGCCAGCGGCAGCGGGCTACCCGCCGACAGCCAGTCGAGCAGCATGTCGCGCGGATCGCGCACCGCGCTCAGCAGCCGCCCTTCGGGCAGCTGGGTGCGCAGTGCCGGCACCAGTGCGTTGTCCCACCACGGCAACCAGTCGATCACGTGCTCGCCGGGGGCGCCCCGGAACCGCAACGCGGTCCGCCAGCGCTCGCCCAGGGTGTCGGCGGTCAACGTGCCGTCCTGCAGCTGCTGCGCGGTGTCGGCGAACTGCAGCGGATCGCGCGGCGCATCCGGTCCGAACCGGTCCGCCAGCACGGATGCGCCGGCACGCCCGAGCAGGTCCACCACTTTCTCGATGCCCGAGCCGGGAACGCCCCACACCAGGATGGTCCGCGTCGGGCCCGGAACCGCAGCCGGTTCGGCCCAACCGTCGGCAGGCGCACGGAAGGCCGGCAGCGGCAGCCGCCGCGGCGCCTGTTCGGCATGCACCGAACGCCAGGTCGCGATCGCGTCCGTGGTCCGGCCGCACTGGTCCTGCAGCCATCCCTTCCAGCCACGCAGCTCGACCGGCTCGCCGGCCTGGAGCGCGGCGAGTTCGTCGACGCGGGCCAGCATCCGATCCGGATCGCCGGCAAGGCCACGCTCGACGAGCACCTGCTCGGCGCTCAGGCGCCCGGGCTCAAGCGCCACGATCCGACGCGCGACCACCTCCATGCCATCGGGGTCGCCGGCATGGGAGCGCGCCAGCAGCGCGGCCTCCAGCGCCGGGACGTGCTCCGGCATCGCGGCCTCCCACCGGGCGATCACCTCGTCCGCAGCCGTGCTGCCCGGGGTTTCGAGCAGGGTGCGTGCCGTCCACAACGACGACACCTGCGGATGAATCGCCAGCAGTGCCTCCAGCGTCGCGACTGCGTCCTCGCGGTCGTCCCGTGCGCGCCAGGCATCCAGCAGCACCTGCAGCGCATGCTGATCGTCCGGGGTGATCTCGAGAACCTTGCGCAGATGGCCCAGCGCCTCGGTGCCGCGCCCTGCCGCCATCTCGTAGAACGCCATCGAACGCTGCAGGACCAGCCCGTGCATGTCGGCGGTGCCGAGCAGGGGCCGCAGCAGATCGGCCGCTTCGCCCGGCCTGCCCTGCAGGTGGACCAGGTAGGCGATCGTCGGCTGCACCGTGCGCGGATCGGGCGCCACGCTGGACAGCCGACGGAATGCCTGCTCGGCGAACGCCCAGTGCTGCTTCGACAGGTAGGCGGCAGCCAGCACCGACAGCAGCTGCGGATCGTCGCCGAGGGTTTCGCCGATGGACACCGCCAGCGCGAGCGCCTGGTCGACCTCGCCGCGCTGCAGCGCGATCGTCGCGTCGATCAGGACCAGCCGCGGATCCAGCGGTGCGATCCGTGCCGCCGTCCTGGTCAGGCTCTCCGCCTCATCAAGATTGCCGGTCACCAGTGCAAGGCGCGCCTTGGCGAGGTAGGCGGGGAACTGGTTGGGATCGAGCCCCAGGCTGACCGCGAACGCGGCCTGCGCGTCGTCGAGCTGGCGCGTGCGGGTCAACAGGGCGGCGCGCAGCAGATGCAGATCCGCGCGATCCGGCGCCAGTGCGGTGGCCTGGTCGATCGCACGCAGGGCTTCGTCGAATGCGGTGGTCTGCGCCAGGGCGACCGCCAGCGCATGCTGCGCATCGGCACTGCCCGGCTCCGCCGCGGCCCATTCACGGGCCAGGCTGACGGCTTCGTCGGTCGCATCGCGCCGCAGCGCCTCGTAGATCCTGTCCTGCATCGGAGGTTTTCCCGGGGAAAACCCGCAGTGTACCGCCTCGCTTCAGATCGCCGGCAAGGCAGCGCCGAGCCGCTCGGTGACCCAGCGCTCGGCGAACCCGTCGCCGCGCAGGCTCTCCACGAACGCGCAGTGGCCGCCCCAGTGCGCCACGTCCAGCTGCACGTCGGGCGGCAGCCGCCACTGCCGGAAATCGTCGACCGGGATCACCGGATCGTCCTCGGCCATCAGGATGTCGGCCGGGATGCGCAGGCCGAGCAGACGGTCGCCGGCGATCGAATAGCTGGCGAAATAATCGTCCAGGCTGCCGAAGCCGGCATGGCGCTCGGCCAGCCACGCCATCAGGCCGCGCATGTCCAGCGCCAGGGTCGCATCGTCGTAGGCATGCAGATCGGGGAACAGCGCGCGCTTGCGCAGCAGCGAGGTGCGCCACTTGCGCCGGAAATACCAGTCGTAGAACTGCGGCGCGCGCTCCATGCTGGCCATCGCGCCGGCCGGATCCACCAGCGGGCATACCGCGGCGATGCGGCGCAGCGGCAGGCCGGCCACGTCGGCGCGCAGGCCGAGCCGCAGCGCGAAGTTGCCGCCCAGCGAGTAACCGGCGACGACCAGGTCGTGCACGCGGAACCGGCGCACCATGTCGGCCGTGGCATGCACCACTTCGTCCAGCCGGTTGGAGTGGAAAAGATCGCGGTTCAGGTGATGGGTGTCGCCGTGGTCGCGGAAGTTCAGGCGGAACACGTCGAAGCCTTCCGTCAACAGGCGTGCGGCGGTCAGGCGCATGTAGCCGGACTCGGCACTGCCCTCCCAGCCATGCAGCAGCAGCGCCATGCCGCGCGGCGCACGACCGGGCAGCGTGCTGTGCCAGCCCTGCAGCCGGACATCGCCGCCGCCCTCCAGGATGTGGTCGCTGGTGACCGCGCCGATCGCGCTCAGGGCCTGCAGGCCACGCCGGCGGCGCAGGCTGCTCGACCCCAGCACCGACTGCAGGTGCGGATTGCGCAGCAGGCGCGGTGGACGGTAGTCGGCGGCGGTCAGCATGGGCGGTGGCCCTCCTGTATCAGGCCATTCTGCACCGCAGCATCGGGCGTGCAAGTGCCGCCGGTACGGCTCAGCGTTCCATCACCGACAGGATCCGTTCGCGCGCCTGCTCGGCCATGCGCCGGCGCCCGTCGAGTTCGCCCGGCGGGATCGGCGCCAGGAAATGCACTTCCGCCAATCGCGCTGGTTCGCCCAGCAGGCGGATGAAGTTGGCGAAGAAACTCTCGCGTGGCCCGAACGCGACCACGGTCTGGGCATCGCCGTCGGTGCCGTAGCGCAGCGCCACCGGCTGCACCGGCACCTGGGCCTCGACCGCGGCCTGGAAGATGCGCGCGTGGAACGGACCCACGTCCTGGCCGCCACGGGTGCGCCCTTCCGGAAACACGCCCACCGCCCCGCCGGTACGCAGGCGCTGGACCATCAGCTCGAGCACGCCGTTGAGCGAATCGGTGCTGCCGCGCTGATGGAAGATGGTCTGGCCCTGCGCGGCCAGCCAGCCCACGACCGGCCATCCCGCGATCTCGCGCTTGGCGACGAACCCCATCATCCGCTGGCTGTGCAGCATCTCGATGTCGACCCAGCTGACGTGGTTGGCCACGAACAGGGTCGCGCCCGGCAGCGGCGTGCCGTAACGCCGCAGCCGGAATCCGAAGATCCACATCAACCCGCCCGACCAGGCGCCAACCGCGCGGTCGCCGACGCTTTCGTCGCCGACCCGGATCCGTCCCAGCGGGGACAGCAGGCACAGCAGGGTCAGCGGCAGCGAGACCGCGAGGTGGAGCAGCAGCAGCGGCAGGCGGACCAGGTAACGGAACAGGCGCGCGACACCGCCGGCGGCGGCGACGTGGGAGGGGGGCGGGCTCATCGGCAGGCACGATACCGGATGACCGGCGGCTTGCGTATCCACCGCCGGCGCGGCGCCGGGCAGGCGTCCATCCAGTTCGCTCATTGCGGCTGGACCACCGGCACGACCGCCAGGGTGAGGCGCGAGACGCAGCTGGTGCGTCCGCCGGCATCCTCGATGCGGATGTCCCAGACCTGGGTGCTGCCTCCCACGTGCACCGCGCGCGCGGTGCCGGTGACGAGGCCTTCGCGCACCGCACGCAGATGGTTGGCGTTGATCTCCAGGCCGACCGCCATCCGCTTGCGCGTGTCCAGGCACAGGTTGCCCGCGCTGCTGCCCAGGGTCTCGGCCAGCACCACCGACGCGCCGCCATGCAGCAGGCCGTACGGCTGCCGCGTCCTGGCATCGACCGGCATCGTCGCCCGCAGCCAGTCCGGCCCCGCCTCGGTGAACACGATCCCCAGGTGGTCGATCAGCGTGCCCTGCGAGAGGCGGTTGAGGTCGTCGATGGAAACGGGCGCGAGGAAGGGCATGGGGGATGTCCGGGACGGGAACCGCAGAGTATGGCGCCTACAGGATCGGGACGAGCCCGGCGCCGAACGCGGTCAGCATGCGGGTGAACAGGGTCTTCGGCCCCAGCCGCACTTCCGGGAAGTCGCCGACCGGCTGGTAGCACTGGTGGAAACCCGGATCGCGGCGTGGCAGTGGCAGCGGGCAGTCCGGGCCGGGCATGAACGCGTAGTTGGTCGCGTAGCGCCAGGGCCAGAGGTCGAGCACCGGCGAGGCCTCCATCACCTTGCCCATGCTGTAGTTCAGCCCGGACAGCACCGGCGGCTTGACCCGCGGCGCCACCGTCCAGGAGTTCTCCGGCGCGATGTCGCGTTCGATGCTGGCGGCCAGCGCCTGCGCGAACGCCGGGTCGTCGATCACCACCACCGCCTCGGTGTTGTAGGTCTCGCTGCGCGGATCGAAGTTGTGCGTGCCGATCACCCCGATCCGGCGGTCGATCACCATCGACTTGGCATGCAGGCCCATGCGCGGGCCCTCGCGGGTCAGCGGCACCGGCCGGTTCGCCGGCTGGCTGGTGCGCAGGAACGAGGGCCGGGTCTCGGTGCGCAGCTTGTCCTGCACCTGGCGTTCGTCCGCTCCAGCCGCACCGGCACCGGCACCGCCGCTGCCGCGGCTGCCCCCGACACTGCCGCCCGGCAGTTCGCTGCGCGCGACCTGCGGCGCGGCGGCGTCGCCGGGCAGCCAGGCCGCCAGCGCCCTGTCCACCGGCGGATCCTCGGGGAACGGCTTGTACTCGAACACGTCGAATCCCAGCTCGCGCAGGTGGCGGCGTTTGTACTTGTAGGTCAGCGCGTAGACGATCGGGTTGTCGGTGGCGGCCAGGCTGTTGGTCGACACCAGCACGCGGGGCGCGTCATCGCGCGCGCGCAGGTCGCCGAACAGCGCGCGCGCATGGTCGGACAGCACCAGGTATGGGGTCTGCAGCAGGATTTCGTCGCGGGCAGCGGCGATCAGGTCGGCCAGGCCACCGGCGCCGGCATCGCGCGGGCGCGGTTCGCGGTGATGCTTCAACGGCAGGTCGGCCAGGTACTCGACCGCCCCCACCGGCAGGGCCGGGGCGACCAGACGCTGCCGGATCTGCTCCGGGTCGCTGGCCATCGCCGCCATCCGGGCGAGCCGGCCAGGGCGCTGCGGCTGCGCTTCGGGCATCGCCGGAACGCCGGTGTCCAGCAGCACCCGGGCGACGTCGTTGAGCCGCTCCACCGGCACGCTGCGCGGATCGTTCCAGTACGCGTCGAAGTTGCGCTCCATCGCATGCACTTCCGGCCCGGCCACGAGCACGTCGCGATCGCGGAAGTTGAACTCGCTGTCCCAGTCGTAATAGTCGTCCTGGTAATTGCGGCCACCGGCGATGCCGACCGCATCGTCGACCACCAGCAGCTTGTTGTGCATGCGCTGGTTGAAGCGGCGGAAGCAGCAGATCACGCTGGCGGCGTAATGCAGGTAGTTCGGCTTGGCCAGGTTGAAGGTGGGGTTGTAGATCCGCAGCTCCAGGTTGCGGTGCTTGCCGGCCAGCGCGGTCAGGATCGGCAGGTCGGCGATGGCCGAGAGCTGGTCGATCAGCACGCGTACGCGCACGCCGCGCTGGGCGGCGACGATCAGTTCGTCCAGCACCAGGCGGGCGCTGTCGTCCTTGTCGAAGATGTAGGTCTGCAGGTCGATCCGGCGGGTCGCGCTGCGGATCACGTTCAGGCGCGCCAGCAGCGCATCGCCGCCTTCGTCGAGGATCAGCGCGTAGTGGCGCGGATGGTCGGGGCTGGACGCGGCGAAGGCCTGCCCGGCGAGTGCGCGCAGTGGCGAGCGCTCGGCGCAGCGGTCGGGCTGGTCGCAGGTCAGTGCGGTGTCGCGCGCCTCGACCGCGATGGCCGCGGCGCGCTCGCGCTGCGCCTGCGGCAACGAGGCGCAGGCGCTGCCGAGCAGCGCCAGCAGCAGCACAAGGGCACGGGCGAACGGACTCACGGTGCCTGATGCTCCGTCAGCCTGACCCGCATCAGGAAGCGCACGCGCTCGCCGAGCGCCAGCTGCCAGTCGTCCATGCCGTAGCGGCTGCGGCGGATGTCGCCTTCCACCACCACATCGCAGTCGCGGCCGGGGTGCTCGCAGGTTGCGGGCTGCATGTCCAGGGTTTCCTCTTTCTGGAATCCGCGCAGGCTCAGGGTGCCGCGCAGCTTGCCGCCGCTGCGCAGCAGCGTGGTCGGGTAGGGATCGGAGACGAACTCCATCCAAGGGTGGCGCACGGTATCGAAGAACCGGTCGCTGCGCATCCACTGGGTGTAGCGCGGCCGGTCCGGGATCTCGGCCGCGGCCGTGGCCAGCCGCAAGCGTACCCGATGGCGGCCATCGGGCAAGGTCTCGACGACACCCTCGAACTGCGGGAACACCCCCTCCAGCCGCTGCCCGAGGCGCGTGCGCACCTCGAAGCCGAGGGCGCTGCGGGTTTCATCGATCCGCTCGTAGCGCTCCGCAACCGGACCGGCCGAGCCCATCGCCACCCCGGGCAGCAGGGCGAGCCAGCAGGCCAGGACGATCCGCATGGGACTCAGGGCCACCAGAACGCGGTGAGCTGCCCTGCGCCGGGTTCGATCGGGGCCTGTGCAGGCCAGGACAGCACCGCCACCGCCGAGGTCGGCATGCCGCGGTAATCGCCGGTCTGCCCGCTGTCCAGCAGCGCGACGAGGCGTTCCAGCCCCGGGTTGTGGCCGACCAGCATCAGGCGTTCGACGTCCTGGTGGGTATCGATCAGGCCGACCAGGGTGCCCGGGGTGGCCTCGTAGATCGACGGCTCCAAGCGCTGCTCGACGTAGCCGCTGATGTCCAGCACCGCCTCGAGCGTCTCGCGGGTGCGGCGCGCCGGCGAGCACAGGATGCGGTCGGGCAGCAGGCCCTGCGCGGCCAGCCAGCGCCCCGCCGCTTCCGCTTCGGCCAGGCCCTGGGGCGACAGCGGGCGATCGAGGTCTGCCTGCCCGGGCCCGGCGGGTTCGGCGTTGGCGTGGCGAAGCAGGATCAGTTGGCGCATGTGGTTCTCCGTTGGGTCAGGCCCGGTCCAGCCACTTCAGCAGCGGCTCCCAGTCGGCCTGATGATCGCGCACCTGGGCCGAGTGGTAGTCGAACAGACTGCGGCCCAGGCCCACCAGCACCACGTAGGCCTGGGTGTCGCGCAGCTGCGCAACCACCGGGTACGGCCAGGTCTTCAGCATCGCCATGGCCTGCTGCGAGGTGTTGGTCCAGGGCTTGGACCGGTTCAGCACCAACCCGACCGGCAGCTTGCGCGCATGCACGCGCGGCACCTTGGCCAGGGTGTTGAGGAAGCCGACCGTGGCCTCGATGTCCAGCGCCGACGGCTGCACCGGCACCACCACCGCGTCGGCGTGCTCGAGGAAATGTTCCAGGTCGTCGGCCAGCGCGCCGGCCGGCGCGTCGACGATCACCCGGTCGGTGTCGTCGGGGAGCCAGCTGCGCCAGGCGCGGCGGCGGCTGGCGTCGATCGGCAGCACCGCGCTGTCCAGTTCGGCCCGGCGCTCGGCCCAGCGGGTGGCCGAATGCTGGGGATCGGCGTCGGCCAGCACCGTGCGCCTGCCCTGCAGCGCCGAGTGCGCCGCCAGATGGGAGGCGACCGTGGTCTTGCCCACGCCGCCCTTGGAACCGGCCACCAGGATCGTCTTCATTCACGGCTTCTCCGGACAGGCTGGGCGCAGGGTACACCGCGGCCCGTGACCGCGGTAGAAACGCGCGCTGCGCCTGCTATCGTTGCGCGCCCCCGCACCGGATGCGCCATGAGCCAGCTGCAGGACCTGACCGCCCTGATCCGCGCCAACACCCCGCTGATCGTCATCGAGACCCTCGACGAGGACCGCGTGGTGGACCTGTTCCGGCAGGCGCTGATGCAGGTCTGGCGGGCGCTGCACCGCTGGACGATCACCGAGGGCCTGCGCCGGCTGGACCTGGACCGCGAGGACGCCGCCGACGGCCCGCCCGACGCCAGCTACGCCCTGCACGCGATCCGCCAGGCGCAACAGCGCGGCATCTACCTGCTGCTCGATTTCCACCCCTACCTGGGCTACGCCAGCCACCAGCGCCTGCTGCGCGACATCGTCCAGCGCCGCGGCTGCGAGCCGCATGTGGTGGTCCTGGTCGGGCGCAAGGTCGAGCTGCCGGCCGACCTGGAACCGCTGGCGGTGCGCTTCGTGCCGCGTCTGCCCGATGCCAACGCGCTGCTGAAGATGGTCCGCGACGAGGCGGTCGGCTACGCGCTCGAGCACGGCGGACGCCGGGTCGAAGCCGAGGAGGACGCAGTGCGCCAGATCGTGCGCCACCTGCAGGGCCTGGACCTGACCGACGCGCGCCGCATCGCCCGCCAGCTGATCCATGCCGACGGCGCGCTGACCACCTCCGACCTGCCGCAGCTGGCCAGGCTCAAGTTCGAGCTGCTCAACCGCAGCGGCCACCTGCATTACGAGTACGCCACGGCCGGCATGGACGAGGTCGCCGGCGCGCGCCGCCTCAAGCGCTGGGTCGGCCAGCGGCGGGCGGTGTTCGCCGCGGCCAGCCCGCCGCCCGGGCTGGCGCCGCCCAAGGGCGTGCTGCTGCTCGGCGTGCAGGGCTGCGGCAAATCGCTGCTGGCCAAGGCGATCGCCGGTGGCTTCGGGGTGCCGCTGCTGCGGCTGGATTTCGGCACGCTGTACGCCAAGTACCACGGCGAGACCGAGAAGAACCTGCGCGACGCGCTGGCCTCGTCCGAACAGCTCTCGCCCTGCGTGCTGTGGATCGACGAGATCGAGAAGGGCCTGGCCTCGGACGGCGGTGACAGCGACGGCGGCGTGTCGCGGCGCGTGCTCGGCTACCTGCTGACCTGGATGGCCGAGCGCAAGGCGCCGGTGTTCCTGGTCGCCACCGCCAACCAGGTCCAGCACCTGCCGCCGGAACTGCTGCGCAAGGGCCGCTTCGACGAGATCTTCTTCGTCGACCTGCCCGATGCCGACACCCGGGCCGAACTGCTGCGCCTGCACCTGCACAACCGCGGCCTGGATCCGGCGGCGTTCCCGCTGCCGGCGCTGGCCGCCGCGGCCGAGGGCTTCTCCGGCGCGGAGATCGAACAGGCGATCGTGTCCGGCCTGTACGCCGCGCATGCCGAACAGCGTGGTCTGGACACCCCGCTGCTGATGGACGAACTGCGCGGTACGCGACCGCTGTCGGTGGTCATGGCCGAGCAGGTGACGGCGCTGCGCGCCTGGGCGGCGGAACGCACGGTGGCGGCGGATTGAGCCAACGGAGGGCCTTCGCCCCGGTCTTCCCGGGCGGTGCGCTCAGCCGGGCAGGCCGCCCAGCAGCCAGGCCCAGCCCGGCAGGGTCAACAGGCACAGCACGATGCCGTAGCCGACCAGTGCGGCGCACAGGCGTGGCGCCAGTCCGTGCGACATCGCCAGGCCGGCGGCGGAGATCATGGTCGGCATCGCCGATTCGAGCACGTTGGCGCGCAGCATCGTGCCGGGCATGCCGAACAGCAGCGACAGCGGCAGCGCGATGGCCGGCATCACCAGCAGCTTGAGGACCAGGCCGGTGGCCAGCGGACGCACTTCGTCGCGCGGCAGCTTCAACTGGATCGACAGGCCGACCGCCAGCATCACCAGCGGCAGCATCGCGTCGGACAGGCGCTGCAGCCCCGATGCGATCCACTGCGGCGGCTCGGCGGGCATGCACGTGGCCGCGAACAACAGCGCCCACAACGGCGGGAAGCGCGCGATGCGGCGCAGGATCGTCAGGGTGCCGGGCGCGGCATCGCCGCTGTAGCGCGCGACGATGTACAGGCCGACCGTCGACAGCAGGAAGAACGTGCCGAACTGGTCGTACACGACGGCGTACTGGACGGCGTCCTCGCCGAGCAGCGCACGCACCATCGGATAGCCGATGAAGCTGGAATTGCACAGCCCGACGCAGACCAGCAGCGCGGCGTATTCGTCGCGCCGGAACCTCCAGACGCGGGCGGCGAGCGTCACCAGCACCCAGGTCGCCGCCATCAGCAGCCAGGGCGTGGCCATCACGCCGAGCAGCGACCATTCCATGTGCAGCCGCGGCACGTGCAGCAGCACCGCGGCCGGCAGGCACACGTACAGCACCACCAGGTTGAGCACTTCGGAAGCGTTGGCCGGCAGCAGCGCCGTACGGCCCATCGCCATGCCGAGCGCCAGCATGGCCAGGATCAGGGCGAACGCGTCATACGCCATGCGGACACACGCAACCGGTCGGGTGGCGCCATGCAGGACGCCGGGGGCCGGAGTGTGCGCCGCCGGGAATCGGCGGATCAAGCGCACCCGGCACCGCCGGCAGGCGGCAGCGGCAGTGACCGATCATCCCTGCATCAGAGGCATGGCGTCGCCGTCTCGCGTCGCGTCGCGTCGCCGTCGTGCCGTCTGCGCCGGTCAGGGCCAGGCGGGCGGACTGGCTTCCCATGCCGCCCGGATCTCGGCGAGCACGCGGTGCTCTTCCGGCGTCCAGTCCGGCAGCAGGCGCGGATAGTTGGCCGGGTCGCGCCAGAGCGCCGGCTCGGTCCGCACCGCGGCGGCATACCACCTGACCGCGTCGTCGCGCCGCCCCACGGCCCAGAATCCAAGCGCCAGGGTCGGGGGCTGCCAGGAAGGCGCGCTCGGCCATCCGTTCAACAGCGACACCCACTGGTCGATCGCCGCCTGCGGCTCGCCGGCCCGGTACAGGTCCCAGCCGTAGTTCCAGCTGACCGTGCGCAGCAGGCGTGCGTTGTTGCGCGCGTTGGCCTGGGCCGCGCGATACAGCTCGTTGCCCAGTTCGGGACGCCCGCTGCGCAGCGCGACCCCGGCCAGCTGGGCGCGTGCCTCGACGTCCTGCGGCCGGCGCTGGATCGCCGCGGCCAGCCGGTCGACCACGGCATCGCCTTCCCCTGCAACCGCGACGATCGCACGCGTCGTCGCCACATCCTCATCGAAGTAGAACTCCTTCGGCGTCGGCACCGTCTGTGCGTGCCCCTGCACGCAGCAGAACGCCAACGCGAAGGCAAGCAGAACCCGCAACGTCTTCACTCGTGATGTCCCCGGATGAACGATCTCCCCGCCCCGATCCTAACCAGATCGACGCCCGCACGTCGAATCAGCGCGGTCGTGACGAGCCGGCTTGATATCATCGCGCGCGTCCATGGCCGGCCAAGATCGGCCAGCCAGCCGCCAGGGCCAGCCATGACCAGTACCGCCGCATTGACCTCTCCCGATTCCGCCGACCTCACGCCGCTCGATCTCGACTACACGCTCGAGCACAAGTACACCCGCACCGACGGGCGCATCTACCTGAGCGGCGTGCAGGCGCTGGTGCGGCTGCCGTTGATGCAGCGCCTGCGCGACCAGGCCGCGGGCATCGCGACGGCCGGCTTCGTCAGCGGCTACCGCGGCAGCCCGCTGGGCGGCTTCGACCTGGAGCTGTGGCGCGCGCGCAGGCACCTGGATGCGGCCGGGGTGCGCTTCCAGCCGGGCCTCAACGAAGACCTCGGCGCGACCATGGTCTGGGGCACGCAGCAGACCAACCTGTTCCCGGGCGCCAACGTCGATGGCGTGTTCGGCATGTGGTACGGCAAGGGCCCGGGTGTGGACCGCTGCGGCGACGTGTTCAAGCACGGCAACGCCGCCGGCACCTGGAGACACGGCGGCGTGCTGGCGCTGGCCGCCGACGACCACGCCTGCCGCAGCTCGACCCTGCCGCACGGCAGCGAGGACGAGTTCGTCAGCGCGATGATGCCGGTGCTCAACCCGGCCGGCGTGCAGGACATCCTCGACCTGGGCCTGGTCGGCTGGGCGATGAGCCGCTACACCGGCCGCTGGATCGGCTTCAAGACGATCGCCGAGACGGTGGAGTCGTCGGCGTCGGTCGATATCGACCCGTTCGCGCGCCGGATCGTGCTGCCGGAGGATTTCGAACTGCCGCCGGGCGGGCTCAACATCCGCTGGCCGGATCCGCCGCTGGACCAGGAAATGCGCCTGCACCGCTATGCGGTGGCCGCGGCGCAGGCCTTCGCCCGCGCCAACGGCGTGGACCGGCTCGTGATGGATGCGCCGCGCGCGCGGCTGGGCATCGTCACCACCGGCAAGAGCTACCTGGACGTGCTGCAGGCGCTGGAGTATCTGGGCCTGGACGAAGCCGCCTGCCGCGAGATCGGCATCCGCGTCTACAAGGTCGGCATGACCTGGCCGCTGGAACCGCAGGGCATCGCCCGCTTCGCGCAGGGGCTGGAAGACATCGTCGTCGTGGAGGAGAAGCGCGCCTTCATCGAGCGGCAGATGAAGGAACAGTTCTACAACTGGCCGGCCAGCGCCGGCCCGCGCCCGAGCATCGTCGGCAAGTACGACGAGGCCGGCGAATGGATCCTGCCGTCCACCGGCGAGCTGACCCCGGCCACGATCGCCGGCGTGATCGGCCGCCGCATCCAGAAGTTCTTCACCACCGAGTCGATCGAACAGCGCCTGCGCTGGATGGACGAGAAGGAAGCGGAGATGGCGCTTCCGCGCGCCAACTTCCCGCGCGTGCCGCACTACTGCTCGGGCTGCCCGCACAACACCTCGACCGTGGTGCCGGCAGGCTCGCGCGCGCTCGCCGGCATCGGCTGCCATTACATGGTCACCTGGATGGACCGGGCCACCGACACCTTCACCCACATGGGCGGCGAAGGCGTGACCTGGGCCGGGCAGGCGCCGTTCACCGACACCCCGCACGTGTTCCAGAACCTCGGCGACGGCACCTATTTCCACAGCGGCTCGCTGGCGATCCGCCAGGCGGTCGCGGCGAAGGTGAACATCACCTACAAGATCCTCTACAACGACGCGGTCGCGATGACCGGCGGCCAGCCGGTCGACGGCACCCTGACCGTGCCCGACATCGCCCACCAGATGCGCGCCGAGGGCATCGACACGATCGTGCTGGTCAGCGACGAAATCGAAAAGTGGTCCAGACGCGAACTGTTCCCCTCCGGCGTCGAGTTCTTCGACCGCGCCGAACTGGACGACGTGCAGAAGCGCCTGCGCGCGATCAAGGGCGTGTCGATCCTGATCTACGACCAGACCTGCGCCACCGAGAAGCGACGCCGGCGCAAGCGCGGCAAGCTGGAGGATCCGCAGAAGCGGGTGCTGGTCAACTCGCTGGTGTGCGAAGGCTGCGGCGACTGCGGCAAGAAGAGCTTCTGCGTGTCGGTGTTGCCGAAGGAAACCGAGTTCGGGCGCAAGCGCGAGATCGACCAGTCCAACTGCAACAAGGACTATTCCTGCGTCGAGGGTTTCTGCCCGAGCTTCGTCACCGTGCACGGCGGCAAGCCGCGCAAGGGCCGCAAGGTGGACGCGGCCGCGCTGCTCGACACGCTGCCGGCACCGGCATTCCGCAGCGACCTCGCCCGGCCCTGGAACATCCTGATCACCGGCGTCGGCGGCACCGGCGTGGTCACCATCGGCGCCCTGCTCGGCATGGCCGGCCACCTGGAGGGCCGCGGCGCGACCGTGCTCGACCAGACCGGGCTTGCGCAGAAGGGCGGCGCGGTCACCACCCACATCCGCATCGCGCGCACGCCCGGGGACATCCACGCCGTCCGCATCGCCGCCGGCGAAGCCGACCTGGTGCTCGGCTGCGACATGGTGGTGGTCAACGACTACTGGGCGCTGTCCAAGGTCCGCGGCGAGCGCTCGGAAGTGGTGCTCAACACCTACGAAGCGATGCCCGGCACCTTCACCACGCGCCCGGACATGCAGTTCCCCGCGGCCGACATCATCGCCGGCGTGCGCGTCGCGCTGGGCGGGCGCGAGCCGCTGCTGGTCGACGCGACCCAGCTGGCGACCGCGCTGCTCGGCGACGCGATCGGCGCCAACCTGTTCATGCTCGGCTACGCCTGGCAGCAGGGCCTGGTGCCGATCTCGTTCGATGCGCTGATGCGCGCGGTGGAACTCAACGGGGCCGCGGTCGAGATGAACCGCCAGGCGTTCGCCTGGGGCCGTCTTGCCGTGGTCGATCCGCAGGCGGTGGCCGCCGCGGCAGGCCTGGTGCGCAACCCGGCCACGGCCAGCGAAGCCATCGGCGACGGCCTGCACGCGCTGCCGCCGGGCGACTGGGAAGGCAGCGAATGGGGCAGCACCAGTGCGCCACGGCCGACCACCGCGGCCCGCGACTGGCGCGGCCTGCCGGAGCGCGGGCAGATCCGCCCCGACGCCGCAGCGCCGCTGGACACCGCCACCGGCGAGGTGCCCGCGCTGCCGCTGGACGACCTGCGCCTGTCGCGCAGCCTCGACGAACTGGTCGCACGCCGCGTCGCCTTCCTCACCGACTACCAGGACGCGGCGTATGCGCGCCGCTACGCGGACCTGGTCGCCCGCGTGCGCAAGGCCGAACACGCGCGCGCGCCCGGCTCGGTCGCGCTGACCGAGGCGGTGGCGCGCTACGCGTTCAAGCTGATGGCCTACAAGGACGAGTACGAAGTCGCGCGGCTGTACACCAGCGGCGAGTTCCAGCGCCGGCTGGAGCAGCAGTTCGAAGGCGACTACACCCTGCGCTTCCACCTCGCGCCGCCGCTGTTCGCCAAAAAGGACGACCACGGGCACCTGAAGAAGCGGGAGTACGGCCCGTGGATGCTGACCGCGTTCCGCTGGCTGGCGAAGCTGCGCTTCCTGCGCGGCGGCACCTTCGATCCGTTCGGCCGCACCGCCGAACGGCGCATGGAGCGCCAGCTCATCGCCGACTACGCGGCCACCCTCGAGCGCCTGCTGCCCGGGCTGGACAGCGGCAACGTCGACCTCGCCGCGCAGATCGCCAGCATCCCCGAGCAGATCCGCGGCTACGGCCACGTCAAGGAGGCGCACCTGCACGAAGCGAAGCGGCGCGAGGCAGAGCTGCTGAAGGAGTGGGACAACCCGCTGCGGCTGGTCCGCGTCGACGCGGCCTGAGGCGCGCGTCGCACCGGTGCCGCGCGACGCTCAGTCGCCGCGCGGCGCGGGGCCGGTGGACTGGCGCAGCTGCAGCGCGTACGGCATGCGGACCATGCGCCCGGCGCCGCGGTCGCGCACCGCCTTGAGCAGCTGCTCGGTCGCGGTCCGGCCCATCTCGCGGGTCGGCTGCTGCACCGTGGTCAGCGCGGGGAAGATCTGGCGCGAGATCGGGGTGTCGTCGAAGCCGCAGACCGACAGGTCGCGCGGCACCTTGAGCCCCAGCTCGCTGGCCGCACGCATCACGCCGGCCGCCATGTCGTCGTTGGCGGCGAAGATCGCGGTCGGGCGCTCCGGCAGCTGCAGCAGCCGGCGGCCGGCGTCCAGGCCCGAATCGAACGAGAACTCGCCCGGCATCACCAGGGCCGGGTCGTAGCGCAGTCCGGCGCGCCGCAGTGCGCTGCGATAGCCGGCCATGCGCCATTCGCCGGCGCCGTGGTCGGGGTGGCCGCGCACATGCGCGATGCGGCTGTGGCCGAGCCCGACCAGGTGCGCGATCAGTTCGCAGACCGCGTCGTGCTCGTCCAGGGTCACGCCGATCCGGCCCTCGCGCTCGCGTGGCGAGATCGACGAGAACGGCACGCCGTGCTGGTCGAGGCGATCGAGCAGTTCGGCGCTGTCGGTCAACGGCGGGGTCAGGATCAGGCCATCCAGCCGCGACACGGTCAGCAGGGTGTCGACCGAGGCGACGAAATCCGGGCTGCGGTAGGCGACCGGCTGCATCACCATGCCGTAGTGCTGCGCCTCGCAGGCCTCGACCACGCCGCTGAGGATTTCCATCAGGTAGTTCGGCGACGGGTTGTCGTACAGCAGGGCGACGAGGTAGGAGCGGTTGCCGGCCAGCCGGCGCGCGGACGGATCGGGCCGGTAGTTCAGCGACTGCACCACCTCCAGCACGCGCTCGCGGGTGCTCGCGCGGACACCGGGCTCGGCGTTGAGCACGCGCGAGACCGTCTTCATCGACACGCCGGCGGCGGCGGCCACATCCTCGATCCTTGCGCGCATCAGTGCGTCCTGCCTTCCATCGTCCGTCGGCCGTTACCGGTGGATCACCAGAACACCACGTACAGCGCGGTCAGGATCGCGATCACGCCGACCGCGCCGATGTTGAAGCCGGGTGCGGTGGCGTAGTCGATGTCGTCGGTGCGGATCAGGTCCGAGCCCGCGCGCTGGCGGGTGAGCAGCGAGATGCCGACCGCCAGCGCCAGCGCCAGCAGGAACACCAGGCCGACGCGGTCGATGAACGGCAGCGACGGCCAGGCCAGCTTCAGCACGATCGACAGCACGAACGAGCCGATCGCCGCGGCCAGCGCGCCGGCCTCGTTGGCGCGCTTCCAGAACAGGCCGAGCACGAAGATCACCACGATGCCCGGGGTGAAGAAGCCGGTGTATTCCTGGATGTACTGGAACGCCTGGTCGAAGCTGCCCAGCAGCGGCCTGGCGGTGAGGATGCCGATCAGCACCGACAGCGCGGCGACGATGCGGCCGACGCGGACCAGCTTCTGCTGGTCGGCGGCCGGGCGCGCCTTGGCGTAGAAATCCAGGGTGAAGATGGTCGCCACCGAATTGATCTTCGAGGCCAGCGAGGCCACGATCGCCGCGACCAGCGCCGCGAACACCAGGCCGAGCACGCCGGTCGGCAGCAGCCGCATCATCGTCGGATACGCCTCGTCGGGACGCGCCAGCCCCGGCGCCAGCATCACCGCGGCGATGCCGGGCACCACCACGATCAGCGGCATCAGCAGCTTCAGGAACGCGGCGAACAGCACGCCCTTCTGCGCCTCGCGCAGGTCCTTGGCGGCCAGCGCGCGCTGGATGATGTACTGGTTGAAGCCCCAGTAGCTGACATTCATGATCCACATGCCGCCGATCAGCACGCTGATGCCCGGCAGGTCCTTGTAGAACGGGTTGTCCTTGCTGAGGATCATCTCGAAGTGGCCCGGATGCTCGGTCCACAGGCGGCTGAAACCGGCCACGATGCCCTCGCCGCCGCCGATCTGGTTCAGGGTCAGGCCCGCCACGAACAGGCCGCCGAGCACCAGCAGGGTGACCTGCACGATGTCGGTCAGCGCCACCGCCTTCAGGCCGCCGTAGAGCTGGTAGACCAGCGCAAACACGCCGATCAGCACCACCGCCAGCATCTGGTCCATGCCGGTGACCTGGTTCACCGCGATCGCACCGAGCCAGAGGATCGAGGTGATGTTGACGAAGACGTACAGGCCCAGCCAGAAGACCGCCATCAGCGTGCGGATGCTCGGCCCGTACCGCTGCTCGAGGAACTGCGGCATCGTGTAGATGCGGTTGCGCAGGAAGATCGGCAGGAAGAACTTGCCGACGATCAGCAGGGTCAGCGCCGCCATCCATTCGTAGGACGCGATCGCCAGGCCGATCGCATAGCCCGAGCCGGACATGCCGATGATCTGCTCGGCCGAGATGTTGGCCGCGATCAGCGATGCGCCGATCGCCCACCACGGCAGCGACTTGCTGGCGAGGAAGTAGTCGCTGGCCGACTTCTGGTGGCCGGCCTTCTCGCGCGACACCCACTGGGCGAGGATGAAGATGCCGGCCAGATAGGCCAGGACGATGCCGGTGTCGAGCGCTGAAAGAGTCATGCGTGGATTCCGTTGAGTCGACGGATGCGTGGCGGGGCCACCGCGATGCGGTGCGTGCGGCAGCGGAGATGCGGGTGAACGCGGATGCCGGCATCCACCGGCATCGCGGCGATGGCGACGCGCGGTGCGCCGCACGCGCGTGGTGTGCGCGGTCTGCAGGCGGTCTGCACGATCGTCTCCCTCCCCGGAGGTTTTCGTGGGTCGGACGTGGCCTTGCGGCGGCACGTGTCCGGGGCTGTTTTAAACCCGCCTGACAACGCTGTCAAACGCTTTTTTTCCGCTGCATTGCAGCATTCTTCGCGACATTCGCCGACGCCTCCCGCGGCTGGCAAGATGCCGGCCTGTGATCTCCTTCCCGCCACCACGGATTCGCCTGTGACCCGCGCAGCAGCACTGAACAACATCGACCACGCCACATTGAAGGTCGACGCCTCGCGCGGCCATGGCCGTGCGGACCTGGCCACCTCGGCAATCACGTTCCCCGCGGAATTCCGCCACGTGCAGGCGCGCTTTCCGATCGTGTTCGCGCAGGGCGCCGACGGCGTGTTCCACCCGCTGGCGCTGTTCGGCCTGCAGCAGGGGCAGAACCTGTTCCTGGACGCGCGCGGCTGGGAGCCGGGATACGTGCCGCTGGCCGTGCGCCGCCAGCCGTTCCTGATCGGTGGCGGCGCGGAGCCGACCATCCACATCGACCTCGACGATCCCCGGGTCAACACCGAAAGCGGCGAAGCGCTGTTCCGCGCGCATGGCGGCACCACCGCGTTCCTCGACCAGGCCAGCGCCCTGCTGCATGCGCTGCACACCGGACTGGCGACGGTGCCGGCGTTCGCACGCGCGCTGGACGCGCACCGACTGCTCGAGCCGCTCGCACTCGACGTGCAGCTCGGCGACGCGGGGCGCGTCCGCCTCACCGGCATGCATACCGTCGACGAGGCGCGCCTGCGCGCACTGGATGCCGAGGCGCTGGCGCAACTGCACGCGGCCGGCCACCTGGAAGCGCTGTACATGGCCATCGCGTCGCTGTCCAACCTCGACACGCTGGTCGCCCGGACCCGCCGCCATGCCGGCTGAGCCGATCGTCGAGATCGACGCACGGCACGGCCTCCCGGACGGACTGGTCGAGCGCGCGGCGCCCACCGTGCTGCGCGGCCTGGTCGCGCGCTGGCCGATGGCGCAGGCCGGCGCCGCGTCCGGGCGCGACGCCATCGCCTACCTGCGCCGCTTCGATCGCGGCGCCACGGTCCCGGCGATGGTCGCGCCCGCCGAGGCCGGCGGACGCCTGACCCACGATGATGCGCTCACCGGCTTCACCTTCCACTACGAACAGCGGCCGCTGGCGCAGGTGTTCGACGCGCTGCTGGCGATGGCCGGCCAGCCTGCCGCACCGACGCTGTATGTCGGCTCCAGCACCCTCGACACCTACCTGCCTGGATTCGCCGCCGAGAACAGCCTGCAGCTGCCGGCTGCGGCGCCGCTGGCGAGCATCTGGATCGGCAACCGCAGCCGCATCCCGACCCACCAGGACCTGCCCGACAACATCGCCTGCGTGGTCGCCGGACGCCGCCGGGTGACGCTGTTTCCGCCGGAGCAGCTGCGCAATCTCTACATCGGCCCGCTCGATGCCACCCCGGCCGGCCAGCCGGTCAGCCTGGCCGATCCGGCCGCGCCCGACCTGGCGCGCTTTCCGCGCTTCGCCCAGGCGCTGGCGCAGGCGCAGGTGGCCGAGCTGGAACCCGGCGACGCGGTCTTCATTCCCTCGATGTGGTGGCACCACATGGAAGGCCTGGCCGACATCAACGTGCTGGTGAACTACTGGTGGCGGCGCACGCCGGCCTGGATGGACACGCCGATGAACGCGCTGATGCTGGCGCTGATGACGGTGCGCGACCTGCCCGTCGAGCAGCGCGCGACCTGGCAGGAGATGTTCCGGCACTACGTGTTCGAGGCCGACGCGGACACCGCGGCGCATATCCCGGCGCAGGCCCGCCGCGTGCTCGATCCGATCGATGACGGCCTGGCCCGCGAACTGCGCGCGCGCCTGCTGCAGCGGCTCAACCGCTGAGGGATCGGCCGGCGCCATGAACGAAGAAGGGCGCCCGAGGGCGCCCTTTTCCGTACTGCGGCTCTCCTGCCCCGGTTCCGGCCGGTGTGGGAGGACACCGGCCGGAACGCGGATCAGAAGAACTTGTAGCGCAGACCGAACATGTAGCGCGGGCCGGTCTGGGTGGCGTACAGCAGCTGGTTCGAGTGACGGCCGTGCACGCGCATGGTCTCGTCGGTCAGGTTGATGCCCTCGAGCTGCAGGGTCAGACGCTCGCTGATCGCGTAGCCGATGCTCAGGTCGAACTGACCGTAGGCCTCGACGTACTGCGGGTTGGCGCCGCCGCCGTCCTGGGTGGCCGACAGGAACTCGTCGCGCCAGTTGTAGGCCGCACGCACCTGCCACGGCCCCTTGTCGTAGAAGCCGACCAGGTTGGCCGAATCGCTCAGGCCGACCAGGGCGAACTGCGAACCCAGGCTGTAGTTGTCGTAGGTCAGGCCCGAATCGACGATCGTGTAGTTGGCCTGCACGCCGAAGCCGCTGTCGCCGAACATGTGCTGGACGTTGAACTCCCAGCCATCCAGCGAGGCCGAACGCTCGTTGGTCGGCACCGTGATGCGGAAGTTGGCGATCGGGTCGCCCGGCTGGCCGGAGATGGTCTGGTTGGCCACGTCCACGCCCGCTGCGTTCGGCAGGTTGGTGAAGATCCAGCTGCGGATGCAGTCGGCGTTGGTGGAGGCGCAACCGGCCGCGACCGCCTGGTTGAAGTAGGCGCCGTTGGCCGGGGTGTTCAGGCCGAACGGCGACTCGACCACCGTGCTGGTGCCGATGTAGTTGTCGATGTTCTTGCGGAAGTAACCGGCGGACACGAAGCTGCCTTCGCCGTAGTACCACTCCAGCGACAGGTCGAAGTTGTCCGATTCCAGCGGCTTGAGGGCCGGATCGCCCTGCTGGCCGGTGCCGCCATCGACGCGCGCCAGCGCATCCAGCGTCTGCCCGCCCTGGATGTCGTTCCAGCCCGGACGGCCGATGCTGCGGCCGTAGCTGCCGCGCAGCATCAGGTTGTCGCGCAGCTCCAGGCGCAGGTCGAGGTTCGGCAGCCAGTAGTCGTACTTGCCGCGCAGGGTGGTGAAGCCCGGGTCGCTGAACTGGACGACGTATTCGTTCGCGCCGGCCCACTCGATGCCGGTGGCGATCGGCACCAGCGCCGAGGAGGTCACTTCGGTTTCTTCGTAGCGCACGCCGACCATCGCATGCAGCGGCAGGCCGAGGTCGAAGGTGTTGCCCCACTGCACGTACGCACTGCGCGACTTCTCGGTGGTGCGGCGATCGGTGGTGAACTCGGTCGGCGCCAGGTACAGATCCTGGTCGCCGGCCTGGTCGGCGACCAGATCACGCAGCGCGTCGAAATCGAACGTGAAGAACCGGCCCGACGGAATGTTGCCGCCGAAGCTCTTGAAGTAGCGGTTCATGTTGTCCGCGGTCCACAGCGAATCCGGATAGTCGGCCGCGGTCCGGCCCGGAATGCCGCCCCAGGTGTCGCGCTGGGTGTAGGCGTAGGCGGTGCGGTTTTCGACTTCGGTGTGGCCGATGCCGAAATCCAGGCGCGAGTAGTTCTCGAAGTGGAAGGTACCGCTGGCCTGGGCCTGGGTGACTTCGGACTTCATGTAGCTGTTGCGGAACGACGAACCGGTGACGACCATGTCCGACGCCTCGACCGCGCTGCGGCCGTCCGGCAGGGTGATGCTCAGCAGCGGCAGGTCGCGGCTGAAATCGACCGAGGTGGTGCCGCGGATGAAGGCGGCCGTGCCGATCGTGGCGTTCGAGCCGTACGGGCTGTCGGCAGCGGATTCGGCGGTCGACCTGTGCAGGTCGAAGGCCAGCTCCAGCGAATCGGTCACGTCCCATTCAACGTTGAAGCCGAGCGACTTGTTCTCGTTGACGGTGGCGAACCGGCCACCGGCCATCGCGATGTCGCTGTTGGCCGCTTCGATGTATTCGCCGTAGTGGATCGGGCCGGCGATCGGGCCATCGGTCCAGGCGCTGGAACCCGGTCCGTAGTTGAACCACACCGACAGCTCGTTGCGCTGCTGCTGGATCTTGTTCTCGGCGTAGGTGTAGTCCAGGGTCGCGGTGACGCGGTCGGTCGGCGCGTACTGCAGGGTCAGCTGGCCGTTGGTCCGCTGGCGCTTGGCGCCGACGATGGCATAGCCGAAGTTCTGCGGCAGGCCGTAGACGTCGTCCACGCCCGGCTGGTTGATGATGTCGTAGTCGCCGGTCGGGGTGCCGGCGGCCGGCAGCGCGCCCCAGCCCGAGTCGGCGCCGGTGTGCTTGTTCCAGCCATTGCCGACGCTGGCCTGGCTGTAGCCGAACTCGCGCTCCTGGCGGCTGGCGCTCAGCGCCACGCCGAAGCGGCCGTCCGCCGAGGTGTTGCTGAAGATGCCGGAGATTTCCGGGGTCACCTTCGACAGGTCGTAGCTGGACGGCATCTCGTCGCCGGAGGTGTCGTAGACACCCTTCAGGCCGACGTTGGCGTGCAGGCCCGGGTTGTCGAGCGGACGGGTGGTGCGGATGTTGACGGTGGCACCGAGGCCGCCGGTCGGGTTGGCCGCACGGCCGGTCTTGTGGACTTCGATCTCGGACACGGCCTCGGACGCCAGGTTGGCGAAGTCGAAGGCGCGCGAGCTGGAGGCGTAGGTGTCGCCGATGCTGGATGCCGGCATCTGGCGGCCATTCAACGTGACCATGTTGAAGTCGGGACCGACGCCGCGCACGGTGATGCGCGAGCCTTCGCCCAGCGAGCGGTCGATCGACACGCCGCTGATGCGCTGCAGCGATTCGGCCAGGTTGGTGTCCGGGAACTTGCCGATGTCCTCGGCGACGATGCCGTCGACCACACCCTGCGAGTCGCGCTTGAGGTTCATCGACGACAGCAGGCTGCCGCGGATGCCGGACACGGTCACCGTGTCCAGGGTCTGGGCGTCGTCCTGGCTGGTGGCCGGCTGGCCGGCTTCCTGGGCCATGGCCGGTGCGGCGATCGCCAGCATCAGGGCCACGGTGAGCACGCGTTTGTTCGGCATCGAGTTATGACGTTGCTTCATGAAGGGTCCTCTCCTACCCGGGTGTATGCGAATGGGCCGGCACGCAGCAGACCCCCTCCCCGTCTGTGGGGCGGGCGCATTGGACGTTTTCGCTGACAGCGTTGTCAAATTGCAGTGCAGCAAAATGGAGCCGGATTGCACCTTCCGGGTGCAGATGCGAGCGCCGCCAGCGGGAGCCATGCCGGCTGTTCCCGCCCTGGAGGGCTGCCATTTTCTCTTTCAATTCAGCATGTTGTCGCATCGCTTTCGGTGACAGGCAGGGACCGGACCACCGGGACGCTATGTCCAGCCGCGGGTGGATGCATATCGAAAAAGAAATGACAGCGCCGGCCATCCCGGGGCGTGGACGCCGCGACGGGGCGATGCCGCGCCCATGAAAAACGGCAGGCCGCACGAGGCGGCCTGCCGTCCGGTTCCACTGGCGCTGGACTCAGCCGCCGGTCGGCGGGGCGCAGCTCAGGCGGTGCTCGACCACGTCGATCGTGGCCAGCTCGGCACGTGCGATCGACAGGTCCAGCGGGCCGGCGGTTTCCAGGCGCAGCAGGGTCTGCAGCCTGGTCATGTCGGCGCCGGCAGCGGCGAAGCAGCGCAGCGGCACGCCGACCGTGGTCCAGGCATCGGCCGGCACCCTGGACAGCAGCTCGGCGACCGGCAGGCTGGCCTCGCAGCCTTCGCCACAGCCCACGCGCGCGACCAGGTCCTGCGGTACGGCCGAGTCGCGGCGCACGGTCAGGGCGATCAGCACGTCGCCGTTGCTCTCGCGGCTCAGGTCCTGCGGCTGGTCGGCGACCAGGGCCACGCTGGCGCGGCTCTTGCCCGCCCAGACGAAGCGGCGCGCGTCTTCCTGCGCCTTGTGGTCCACGCCGCGCACGGTCAGGACGTCGCCCTGCAGTGCGGCCGGCACCGTCGCCACCGGCGTCGCACCGCTGTCGCCCGCGGCGATCAGCAGGCGGGTGCCGGGCGAGGCTTCGCCACGCTCGAAGTACACGCCGGAGGCGGCCTGCACGTTGTCGATGCCCGGCTCTTCCGGCAGCGCGGCCAGCGTGCCGTCATCGGCGTAGGTCAGGCCGAAGCCGTAGGCGAACAGCGGGTCGTAGCCTTCCTGGCCGACGTTGTTGAGGAACTGGCCGGCGGTCCGCGGCCAGGAGAAGCTGAGCTTGCCCTTGAAGTCGTGGTTGACGCTGCCATCGGCCTTCTGCAGCAGCACGTCGGCGATGCCCGCGCCTTCCGAACCCGGCAGCCAGGCGGCCACGAATGCATCGGCGGCGTTGATCTCGCGGTTCATCCACAGCGGGCGGCCGCTGATGAACACCGCGATCACCGGGATGCCCTCGGCCTTCAGGCGCTTGAGCAGCTCCAGGTCGGACTCGTCGCCCGGCTTGTACATCAGCGTGGCGATGTCGCCCTGGAACTCGGCGTAGGGCTTCTCGCCGAACACGACCACCGCCGCGTCGGGCTTGCGCTTGTAGCGGCCGTCGATGGCCAGCTCGGCACTGCCGCCGGCGTCCTTGACCGCACGCGACATGCCTTCCCAGACGGTATCGGCATTCGGGTAGTCGGCGCGCTTGGTGCCGGTGCCCTGCCAGTTCAGGGTCCAGCCGCCGGAGATCAGGCCCATGTCGTCGGCATGGCTGCCGGCGATCAGGATGTGGCCCTTCGGCGACAGCGGCAGCACCTTGTCCTGGTTCTTCAGCAGCACCAGCGACTCGCGCACGGCCTGGCGGGCCACGGCGCGATGCTCGGGCGCACCCAGCAGCTCGAACTTGCCGCCCAGCGCGCGCGCCGACGGCTTGCCGGCCTCGAACAGGCCCAGGCGGAACTTCACCCGCAGGATGCGGCGGACCGCGTCATCCAGGCGTTCGGCGCTGATCTCGCCGGTCTTGGCTGCGGCCACGGCGGTTTCGTAGAAGCCCTTCCAGCTGTCCGGCGCCATCGCCATGTCCAGGCCGGCGTTGATCGTAGCCGGGCAGTTCTCGTTGCTGCAGCCCGGGATCTGGCCATGGCCGTTCCAGTCGCCGACCACGAAGCCGTCGAAGTTCATCCGGCCCTTCAGCACGTCGGTCAGCAGCGGCTTGTGGCCGTGCATCTTGGTGCCGTGGAAGCTGTTGAACGAGGCCATCACGATCTGCGCGCCGGCCGCCACCGAGGACGGATAGCCGGCGTTGTGCACGTCGCGCAGTTCCGCTTCGCTGACCTGGGTGTCGCCCTGGTCCTTGCCGTTGGTGGTGCCGCCATCGCCGAGGAAGTGCTTGACCGACGAGGCCACGTGGTGGGCGTCGAGGAATTCAGGCGAACCCGGCTTGCCCTGCAGGCCCTCGACCATCGCGCCGGCGTAGCTGGCGACGATCTCCGGATGCTCGGAATAGCCTTCGTAGGTGCGGCCCCAGCGGTCGTCCTGCGGCACCGCCACGGTCGGCGCGAAGGTCCACTCCATGCCGGTGGTGCGGGTCTCGACCGCGGTGATGCGGCCGATCTCGCGGATCAGGTCCGGGTTGCGCGCCGCGCCCAGGCCGATGTTGTGCGGGAACAGGGTCGCGCCGACGATGTTGCTCTGGCCGTGCACGGCGTCGATGCCGAAGATGATCGGGATCGCCTTGCCGCCGCTGGAGGTGTCCATCGACGCTTCGTAGAAGGCGTCGGCCAGGGCCAGCCACTCGGCCGGCGCGGCGTCGTAGCGGCCGCCCGGATCGGAGTTGCCGCCGGCCAGGATCGAGCCGAGGCGGTACTTGCGCACGTCGTCGGGGGTGATGCTGGCGATGTCGCCCTGCACCAGCTGGCCGACCTTCTCTTCGATGGTCATGCTGGCCAGCAGTGCGTCGATCTTCTGCTCCATCGCAGGATCGCGCTGCAGTGGCCATTCGACCTGCGGCCAGTGCTCGGGGTTGATGCTGCCGTCGGCGGCCGAGGCGGCCGGATCGGTGCTGGTCGCGCCGGTGGCCGGTGCGTCCTTGCCGCCGCAGGCGGCCAGCAGGGCCAGGCTGATCGCGCCGGCCAGCATGGCGCCGAAACGGAGACGCGGCGTCGATGCGTCGCGCGGTGTGGTGTCCATCAGTTCGTCCTCCCGGGATCTTCAATTGCGAAGGGCACGCCGCAGTGTGGCGGGTGCCCAGGACCCGGGCAGGCTTCCGTCAAATGGCAGCGCTGTCAACCGCGCGCGCCACCGGACCCGATCGCAGCGATGGCACGCAGCCCCCGCGGATCGCCCGGCACCGCATGGAATCGCCCGCCGTGGCGGCCCGGCCGCATCCGGCGGCCGCGCGCGCGCGCAGAAGGCAGCGTCTGGCGACTGCAGCCGCAGGGCGCTTGATTGCTGCGTCGCAACAGCTGATTGCGACGGCTGCCGGTGCCGTCGCACCCTCCGCACGCCGCTGCCCGAGCCGCAGCGCCGGCCGTACCGGGCGCCCACCCCGGGACATTCTGTCCGCTTCCGAAGCATGCGTGACGATGTTCTATAATCGGCGCCAGCTGTGGCCGGCAGGGCCACCCGCCATAGGGATGCAACGTGCGTAATTACGACCTGGAATTCCTGAAGCGCTTCTCGCTGATGATCGGCCTGCTCGGCCTGATCACCCTCGGCCTGATCCTTCTGGCGCTGTATCTGCATGGCCGCGTCCCGCCGGAGGCGTCGCCGACCGCGGGCGCGCGCACCGAGCAGCGCATCGCGCCGACCGGTGCGGTGTATGCCGGCTCGACCGGTGCCGCCGCCCAGGCCGCAGCAGCTGCGGCAGCTGTCGCCCGCGCCGCCTCGTCGGTCGCCTACGGCGGCACGACCGACGGCTCGGTCATCTACCAGAACCTGTGCGGCGCCTGCCATACCAATGGCGTGGGCCTGGCGCCGACGCTGGACCACGCGCACTGGGATGCGCGCCTGGCCCAAGGCAAGGACACGCTGTACAAGCACGCGATCGAAGGCTTCACCGGTCCGGACGGCGGCATCATGCCCCCGAAGGGCGGCAACCCCGGCCTGACCGACGAGCAGGTCCAGGTCACCGTCGACTGGATGCTCGACAACCTGAAATAAGCCCGTGCCATCATGCGCAGACGCCGCCTCCGGGCGGCGTTTTCGTTTCCGCCCCTGCCCCGGATCCGCCATGCCCCGTCGCGCCCTGCCCTGCTCCAGCCTGCTCGTCCTGCTGTTCGCCACCGGCCTGCCCGCCGACGCGCGCCAGGCGGCCCCGCTCGCCATCGGCCAGATCCAGGGCAGCGCACCGCGCAGTGCACTGGAAGGACGGCAGGTCGCGGTCGAGGGCGTGGTCACCGCCGACTTCCGCGCCGGCCTGCAGGGCGTCTATCTGCAGGACGGCGGCGATGGCGACCCGCGCACCTCCGATGCGCTGTTCGTCCAGTTCGCCGACACGGCGCAGGAGACGCCGCTCGCCGTCGGGATGCAGTGCCGGATCAGCGGACGCGTCGCCGAACTGGCCTCCGGGCGCAGCGACGCCAGCCTGACCGCACTGCAGGACGCCCGGATCGAACGCTGCCGGCCCGGCACCGGGCTGCCGCCGGCGGTGGTGCTCGAAGCCCTGCCCGCGGACTGGTCGCCGCTGGCCGGCATGCGCGTGCGCATCGACGCCCCGCTGACGGTGAACGCCACCCACGCCGTGCGCCGCTTCGGCGAACTGGCGGTCGGCTTCGACGGTCGCCAGTGGCAGCCAAGCGAAGTCACGCGCCCGGGCAGCGACGCGCATGCCCGCCTCACCCGCGAGAACGCCCGCCAGCGCCTGCTGCTGGACGATGGCAGCCAGCAGCGCGATCCGGACACGATCGCCTGGCTGGCCGACGACACCGTGCCGCGGGTCGGCAGCACCGTGCGCGCGGCCGAAGGCATCGTCGAGCACCGCCTCGGCAGCTGGCGCCTGCAGGTGACCGCGCCGCTGACGATCGACGCCGCGCCGCGTCCGCAGCCGCCGCAGGTCGACGGCCGGGTGCGCGTGGCCGCGTTCAATCTGGAGAACCTGTTCAACGGCGACGGCCAGGGCGGCGGCTTCCCGACCCAGCGCGGCGCGCGCAGCCTGGCGGCGTACCACGCGCAGCTGGCCAAGCTGGTCGGGACGATCCACGCGCTGGACCCGGACATCGCCGCGCTGATGGAGCTGGAAAACGACGGCTACGGGCCGGATTCGGCCCTGGCCCAGCTGGTGCAGGCGCTCAACGCGGACGGCGCCCGCTGGCGTTTCGTCGATGCGGGCAAGGGCCCGGGCACGGACACGATCCGGGTCGGCCTGATCTACCGCGAGGACCGGGTGCGTACGCGCGGCAGGCCGGCGACGCTGGAAGGCGGTCCGTTCGGCGCGCGCAGCCGGGTGCCGCTGGCGCAGACCTTCGCGCGTCGCGGCGGCACGCCGTTCGTGGTGGTGGCCAACCACTTCAAGTCCAAGGGCTGCAGCGAGGCCGAAGGCGCCGACGCCGACCAGCGCGACGGCCAGGCCTGCTGGAACGCGCTGCGGGTGGAATCCGCGCAGCGCCTGCATGCCTGGCTGCAGGACAGGCCGCTGGGCCGCGCCAGCGCGCGCGCGGTGCTGCTCGGCGACTTCAACGCCTACGCGATGGAAGATCCGGTGCGCTGGCTGCGCGAGCAGGGCGGCTGGGTGGATGCGTTCGCCGCCGCCGGCGTCGAGCAGCCCTACAGCTATGTCTACGACGGCCTCAGCGGCCGCCTCGACCACGCGCTGTTGAGCCCGGCCCTGGCACCGGCGCTGCGTGGCGCGGCCGAATGGCACACCAATGCCGACGAAGCGGACGAAGCCGGCTATGCCGACCGCAACGTGCCGGGCCCATGGCGCAGCTCGGATCACGATCCGCTGCTGATCGGGCTGGATCTCTGAGCGCGGCGGACAGTACACCAGCCTGCGCAAGCCGTCAGCGCGCATCGACGTGCCCGTGCTGAGCGCACCGCGGGCCACGCCTGCGACATCGACGTCGCGACGTTCGCGGCGTCTCCTGTAGAGCCGGCTCTGCCCGGCTGGCGCCATCCCGCTGAAGCCCCAGCCGGGCAGAGCCCGGCTCCACGGCCACATGGGCGGCCCGCTCCGGTGAAATGGGCTCCATGCCTGCTTCGTATCCCTGGGCCCCTGCCGCTGGTGCCGGGATGCTTCGCGTCTTACATCCCGGTCATCACGCGCATCAATGTCGATGGCATGCCAGGGTCGGAGAGGTCCCCGCACGGCAGGAGTTTCCTGTCGATCGGGGCAGTGCATGGACACACCGAGCGCTCCCGCTCTTCCCATGCATCGCCGCAGCACGATCCACGCCCGCAATGCCGATTGCCACGACGGTTCCGGACGTACCACGTAGAGCCGGGCTCTGCCCGGCTGAGGCTCTCCCGACGAACCCCCAGCCGGGCAGAGCCCGGCTCTACGCGGGTTCACTGCGACAGGGTGTCCGAGCGGATGGGAGCCGCTCCGGACACCACCGCCGGCACGACAGACCGGTGCCACGCACGCCTCCCGCGATGACGCCTGCGCGACGCGATCCCGGAACGCCGATCAGCCCGCTGCACCCTCGCCATGCAGGTAATCCAGCGTCACCTGCAGCAGCGCGCGCAGGCCGACGTCCAGCGATCCTTCGTCGAGCATGAACTCCGGCGAGTGGTTGCCCGGCGCGGTGGCCGGATCGATGCCGGTGGACGTCGCGCCGACGAAGAAGAACATCGACGGCACCTCGCGCGCGTAGAACGAGAAATCCTCGGCGCCCATCTGCAGCGGCGGGGTGATCACGTTGTCGGCGCCGACCACCGCCTGCAGGCTCGGCGTCATCCGGTCGGTCAGGGCGACGTCGTTGAAGGTCACCGGATTGCCGTCGGTGTCGGGCACGTGCGCCTCGACCTTCGCGCCATGCGCGGCGGAGACGTGCGTGGCGACGTTCTTCAGGTCGGCGAAGATCTTCTCGCGCATGCCGTCGTCGAAGGTGCGGATGGTGCCGACCACTTCGACGTCGTCGGGAATGATGTTGTAGCGGATGCCGCCCTTGATCGCGCCGAAGGTGACCACCGCCGGCAGCTTCGAGATGTCGGTGCGGCGGCTGACGATGGTCTGCGCGCTGCCGATCACGTCGGCCATCGCCACGATCGGGTCGACCCCGCCCCACGGCCGCGAGCCGTGCGTCTGCCGGCCGACCACCTTCAGGCTGAAGCTGTCGGAGGCGGCCATCAGCGGCCCCTGGCGCACGCCGATCTGGCCGACCGGGATCGAGGAGAACACGTGCAGGCCGAACATCGCCTCGGGTTTGAAGTCCTCGAACAGGCCCTCGGCCAGCATCAGCGACGCACCGCCTTCCTCGCCCGCGGGCGCGCCTTCCTCGGCCGGCTGGAACACCAGCAGGATCTCGCCCGGCAGCTGGTCCCTGATCCCGACCAGCGCCTTGGCCACGCCGAGCAGGATGCCGGTATGCGCATCGTGGCCGCAGGCGTGCATGACGCCGACGGTCTCGCCGCGGTAGGTCGCGGTCGCCTTCGAGGCGAACGGCAGGGCGTTGCGTTCGGTCACCGGCAGCGCGTCCATGTCCGCGCGCAGCGCGATCCGCGGACCGGGCAGGCCGCCCTTGATCACCGCGGTGACGCCGTGGTGGGCGATGCCGGTGCGCGGCGTCAGGCCGAGCCGGCGCAGTTCCTCGGCCACCTTGCGCGCGGTCTGCTCCTCGCGGTTGGACAGCTCCGGGTGCTGGTGGAAATGCCGGCGCCAGTCGACCACCTGCGCCTGCACGGCCCTGGCCGCGGCGGCCACTTCGGGGCGTTGCGCGGGCGCCTCCAGGGCGAACGCGGTGGGCGCGGCAAGCGCGAGGGCGAGCGGCAACAGCAGCGGCGACAGCTTCGGCATGGGGCGGTTCCTTGGATCGGTGCGGACGGGATCAGTTCGGCTTGGCGTAGATGTCTTCCATCATCGCCGCGTACTCGGCCAGGGTCGGCATGCCGAGCGCGCTGCGACGTGCATCCACGCTGTCGGGATGCTCGATCGGGCGCGGACGCAGCGCACCATCGACCTGTTCGAACTGGGTGCCGTAGACCTGCGGCCTGCCCTGCGCCAGGCGGACGCGGTCGGTCAGATAGGCCAGGTGGACGCCGGAAGCCTCGCCGCGCGCCACGGCCTCGCCCAGCAGCACCAGGACCTGTTCCTGGAACTGCGGATCGGCATCGGCATGCTGGGCCAGCAGCCAGAAGCCCTGGCTGCCGCTGCGCCCCACCCGCGTGTACGGCGGCCAGCCGTGTTCGGCGAGGTAGGCCTTGAGCCAGGCGGTGTTGTCGGCGTCGACCCGGCCCAGCGCCTCGTTGATCGCGGCATCTTCCGGATCGTCCATCGAGCGGTTGCGCAGGTCCTGGTCGCGATCGACGCGCTGCTTCAGGTCGGCGAGCAGGGCGTGGTCCAGGTCCTTCAGCTCGGCCTGCATGTCGGCGCGATAGCGGGCCAGCAGCACGCCCCAGCGCGGATCGTCGTGCAGCGTGGCCAGTTCGGGATCGTCGGCCAGCTGGCTGCGCAGCTGGTCGGACGGCGTGCGCAGCAGCCGCTCCAGCGCCGCGTCGGGCTGGCCGGCCAGGGCCAGGCAGCGGGCGGCATCGTAGGCGGTGTTGCCCACCGCCGGAACCCGGTCGGCCTGCTGGGCGTACAGGCGCGCGCACAGCGGATAGTCCTTCGCGTCGTACGCGCCCGATGCGCTGCGGGGCTGCGCCGAGGCCGCCACCGACACCAGGGTCGCGCCGAGCGCGAGCAGGCGGATCCATCCGCGTCGGTGCCTCATCATCCACGCTCCCGCCGGTGCGCCATGCCCGGTCCACCCACCTAGAATGGCACGCCCCACGGCGCCACCGCGTGCCGCCCCGCCCACTTCCCCGGAAACCTCGTGCCCGAACTCGCTCTGCAGGTCCTGCTGCTGTTGTTCCTTGCCGGGCTGCTGGCCGGCTTCATCGATGCGATCGCCGGCGGTGGCGGCATGATCACGATCCCGGCGATGGTGCTGGCCGGCATCCCGCCGCTGCAGGCGCTGGGCACCAACAAGCTGCAGTCGCTGTTCGGGTCGGGTTCGGCCAGCTGGGCGTATGCGCGGCATGGCCACGTCGACCTGCGCGGGCAGCTGCCGATGGTGCTCGGCGCCGCGCTGGGCGCGGTGTTCGGCGCACTGCTGGCCACGGTGATGCCGGGCGATGCGCTCAAGGCCGCGCTGCCGTTCGTGCTGGTCGGCATCGCCGCCTACTTCGGGCTGAAGCCCGGCATCGGCGAGGTCGAACGCCAGCAGCGGATCAGCCCGCGCGCGTTCGCGCTGGGCTTCGTGCCGGTGATCGGCTTCTACGACGGCGTGTTCGGCCCGGGCACCGGCTCGTTCCTGATGCTGGGCTTCGTCAGCCTGGCCGGCTACGGCATCCTCAAGGCCACTGCGCACACCAAGTTCCTGAACTTCGGCTCGAACGTCGGTGCGTTCGTGGTCTTCGTGTTCAGCGGCGCGATCCTGTGGAAGATCGGCCTGGTGATGGGCGCGGGCCAGTTCATCGGTGCGCAGCTGGGTTCGCGGTTCGCGATGCGCGCCGGTGCGCGCCTGATCAAGCCGCTGCTGGTTTCGGTTTCAGTCGCGCTGGCGATCCGCCTGCTGGCCGACCCGGCGCATCCGCTGCGGACCTGGCTGGGATTCTAGAAGCCGCTCCGGCACAGACAGCAGCAACCGCGCGACACCTGTTCCGCAGCCTGCTGTCCCGTTTCGCACTCGACGATCCGGCGGCGATGCGCCAGGCGATACACGGACGCCACCGGCGGGCGGCGCATCATCGGCGGGCGCGGCAGGCCGCGCGGATTGGCGCGCCGGCGCGTGCCGGCATCGGACGCTGCGACGACCAGGGCTCCCCGTCGAAAGGACCCGGGCCGGACCGCCCATCCTGCGCCGCGGGCGACGCGCCATGCCGCCTGCGCGCACGCCGCAGATGGTGCCGATGCTCGCCGCCACGCCGTCGCACTGCGTGGCGTGGCGATGCAGGCGACTCAGCGGAACACGATGGTCTTGTGCCCGTTGAGCAGGATCCGATGCTCGACGTGGCGGCGCACCGCACGCGCCAGTACCTGCGACTCGATGTCGCTGCCGACCCGGACCAGGTCGCGTGGGGTCATCGCGTGGTCCACGCGGGCGACGTCCTGTTCGATGATCGGGCCTTCGTCCAGGTCCGGGGTCACGTAGTGCGCGGTGGCGCCGATGATCTTGACCCCGCGCGCGTGCGCCTGGTGGTACGGCTGCGCGCCCTTGAAGCTGGGCAGGAAGCTGTGGTGGATGTTGATCGCGCGTCCGGCCAGCGCGGTGCACAGCGCCGGCGAGAGGATCTGCATGTAGCGCGCCAGCACCACCAGGTCGACCTGCTCGCGTTCGACCAGCTCCAGCAGCGTGCCTTCCTGCGCCTCGCGGTTGGACGCGTCCACCGGCAGGTGGTGGAACGGCACCTGGTAGGACTGCGCCAGCGGTGCGAAGTCGGCGTGGTTGGACGCGACCGCGACGATGTCGACGTTGAGCTGGCCGCTGTGGGCGCGGAACAGCAGGTCGTTGAGGCAATGGCCCTGGCGGCTGACCAGCACCAGCAGGCGCGCGCGCCGGCGCGCGTCGTGGATCTGCCAGTCCATGTCGAACTCGCTGGCCAGGGTCTCGAAGCGTTCCTGCAGCGGCGGCAGGGCATCGGCATCCGGCAGCTGGAAATGCACGCGCAGGAAGAAGCGCCCGCTCTCGTCGTCGCCGAACTGCTGGGCGTCGACGATGTTGCAGTTCAGGCCGAACAGCAGGCCGCTGACGCGGTAGACGATGCCGGTCCGGTCCGGGCAGGAGAGCGCAAGGATGTAGTCGTTTCGCATAGGCGCGACATGGTATGCGAGCGCGGGCGTCGGCGCGCGGGCGGTTTCAGCCGATACGGCCCGGCCGGGCGGTGCGCCTCCTTCCAGGCGTCTGTTCCGGCGCGAGCGATGGCCCGCTCCGGGACGCGGCGGCGGGCCATCGGGCAGGACCGGCCGCGGCAGCGTCCACGCGCCCCTGCGGGAACCGGCCGCAGGACGCGCGGCGGCGCGCGAGCCGCCTGCCGGCGGGATGGCCAGGCGGCGCGGCGGGCGCCCCACTGGATCGCGTGGATCCAGCACGCGGTGCACGCGCCGTAGGCGCTCCGCCGGCATACGCCGCCGACCGCGGCATGCCCGCGGGTGCGGACCGCGCCCTAGCGGCGCGGGAACAAGCCTCGCGCCGCATGCGGCTCGCAGCGCTCGTACTGCGGGGCCGGGCTGACCTGCGCGCCCAGCGCCGCCGCCGCGTGCCAGGGCCAGCGCGGGTCGTAGAGGATGCCGCGGGCCAGCGCGACCGCGTCGGCCTGGCCGTCGGCCAGCACCGACTCGGCATGCTGCGGCTCGGTGATCAGGCCGACCGCGATCACCGGCGTGCGCACCTGCGCCCGGATCGCCGCGGCGAACGGCACCTGGTAACCCGGAGCGAGGGCGATCTGCTGGCGCGGATCCAGGCCGCCGCTGGAGACATGGATGAAGTCGCAGCCACGCGCGTCCAGCGCCTGCGACAGGGCGACGCTCTGCTCCAGATCCCAGCCGCCGGCGACCCAGTCGGTGGCGGAGATGCGCACGCCCACCGCGACCGCAGGCGACACCGCCGCGCGGACCGCGTCGAAGATCCGCAGCACCAGCCGCATCCGGTTCTCCAGCGAACCGCCGTAGGCGTCGTCGCGCTGGTTGCTCAGCGGCGACAGGAACTGGTGCAGCAGGTAGCCGTGCGCGGCGTGCAGTTCGATCAGCTGCAGGCCGGCGCGTTCGGCACGCCGCGCGGCCTGGACGAAGTCGGCCACCAGCGCATCGATCCCGGCCGCATCCAGCGCCAGCGGTGCGGCATCGGTCTCACGGAACGGCAGCGGCGAGGCGGACACCGTGCTCCAGCCCTGCGGATGCCCGGCCTCGATCTGGCCGCCGCCTTCCCAGGGCCGCCGGGTCGAGGCCTTGCGCCCGGCATGCGCCAGCTGGATGCCCAGCGGCATCGGCGACCAGCGCCGCAGCGAGGCCAGCAGCGCGGCCAGCGCGGCTTCCTGGTCGTCGTTCCACAGGCCCAGGTCGGCATGGCTGATGCCGCCGCGCGGCTCGACCGCGGTCGCCTCCAAGATCAGCAGCCCGGCGCCGGACAGCGCCAGCTGGCCCAGGTGGATGTGGTGCCAGTCGCTGACCACGCCGGCGTGCGCCGAGTACTGGCACATCGGGGCGATCACGATGCGGTTGGGCAGGGTCAGCGGGCCGAGGGTCAACGGCGAGAACAGCAGGCTCATGGCGGATGGGGCAGCGGGGGAAGCCGGCATTGCACCCGCCCCAGGCTCATCCGGCAAGGCGGTGGGTGGATCGCTGTGTCGCGGTCGTCCGCCGCTGCCGTCCGGCTGCCCCCGTCCGACTCGCCGGAGACGGAGACCGGCCGCGCGTGCGATACGGACAGCGCGACGCCGATCCGCGTCCGTCCCGCAGACCTTCGACCGGCACCGCCATGCCAGTGAGCGCGGCGGCGGCGCACGCGCGACGCCTCGTCGATGTGCCGGTCCAGCGGCGCGTCAGGCCGGCCTCAGCGACCGGGCAGCAGCCACAGCGCACCCAGCAGGGACAGGCTGAAGACGATCACCATCGACACGTGTCCGATCGCCAGCCAGCGCCACAGCGGACGCGCCAGATGGATGCTCGACTGCTGGTCGCGCGTCCGCGCGTATCCGGGCAGCAGCAGGACCAGACCGCACTGGAACGGCGTCATCAGTGGCACCGGTGCAGGCGGCGTGACTAGGGGCAGGCTGGTGCGATGCCGATGCCGACGTTCCATCCAGACGTCGAAGACCAGGCCGACGAGAACGATGTAGATCCCGCTGATCGCGAACAGGAAGGCAATGACGACCAGCAGGGTCGGAGGTGCATCGGTCATGCCGCGATTATTCCATCCGCCGCTCAGGTGCCGGAAGCGATCGGCAGCGAACGCCTGCTCTTCGACGGAGGTTGCCTGGGGACCGAAGGCGTCGCGCACCGACGCGCATGCCTTCTCTTCGATCGCATGCGTGAAGCGAACGCAGATTCCTGCCTTCGGACGCGATGCGGTGCAGCGATGGACCAGACGGGTCCGGACAGCGCGCGGCGGCGGACGTGGTCCACGGCCAGCTGCAAGCCGCGCTGCGGGTTTGCGCGACGTCCTCCCAGTGGCCCGCATGCAATTTCCGCGAGGTGGTCGGCGACCCACCGGCTGTCGCCCTCCCGGTCGCGGCCATTGGATGACGCGCAAGCTGCCTCGATCCGGCAGCGATGAAAGCGGCGCAGCACAGTCCCATCGCAGGCCTGCAGGACGTGCGGTCATGCCGCCCGACATCCCGGGCCAGCCCGGCGCTCGGACATCCCATCCCGTTGTGAGGCGACGATGCGCGCGCAGACCCTGGAGCTGCATCCGCCCGCGCGTCGTTCTTCTCGCACGTGACCGCTGCTCCGCCGCGCGTCGCTCCGCGACCTGCCTGCCCCCGCCAACGACAGACGCGGTTGACGCGCCGCCCGGCCCCGGCTAACGTGCCGCCTGCCGAGGTTCCATCGCTTCATCCGCATGATGCGATGGATTAAAAGGGAAGCCTGTGCGGACCCCCGGGTCCAATGCCGGCGCTGCCCCGCAGCGGTAGGTGGAAACGATCTTCGCCATCAGCACTGGCCGGGAAACCGGCCGGGAAGCGGCGGACAGTAGGTGGTGCCGGTCTCCCCGGCACCGTGTCCACGAGCCCGAAGACCTGCCCTGGCCGTGTGGAGGTGTCCCTCCGCACGTTCGACCTGGAATCCCCGCGGGGGGATGGCCGGGGCCGATGCACGGGCCGTTTCCGGTCCGGGCACGCGCCTGCGTCCGCTCTCCACGGTGGTTCCGGTTCGCCCGCGGGGGCGAAGGTCGCTGGCGTGCACGATCGGCCGGATGCGGCCGCGCGGGTGCGCGGTTCCTTCGTTCCTCTTCGACCAACGAATGAGGAATCGCATCAATGAGCACCACTGTCACCAACCTCGGTTTCCCCCGCATCGGCGGGCGCCGTGAACTCAAGCGCGCGCTGGAAGCGCACTGGCGCGGCGAACTGGACGCCGACCAGCTGCAGGCCACCGCGCGCGACCTGCGCCAGCGCCACTGGCAGCTGCAGGCCGAGGCCGGCGCCGACCTGCTGCCGAGCAACGATTTCTCGCTGTACGACCAGGTGCTGGATACCGCCTGGCTGCTGGACGCCATCCCGCAGCGTTACCGCGCGCTGGCCGATGCCGAGCCGCTGGCCGGCTACTTCGCGCTGGCCCGCGGCGTGCAGCGCGAGGGCATCGACCTGCGCGCGCTGGAAATGACCAAGTGGTTCGACACCAACTACCACTACCTGGTGCCCGAACTGCACGCCGGCCAGCAGTTCGCGCTGCGCGGCGACAAGCCGGTGGCCGAATTCCTGGAAGCCAGGGCGCTCGGCTACGCGACCCGCCCGGTGCTGATCGGCCCGGTGACCTTCCTGTGGCTGTCCAAGACCACCGACGGCAGCGACCGCTTCGCCCTGCTCGGGCGCCTGCTGCCGGTGTACGCCGAGCTGCTGGCGCGGCTGAAGGCGGCGGGCGCCGACTGGGTGCAGATCGACGAGCCGGCGCTGGTGCTGGATCTGGACGACCGCGTGCGCGACGCCTTCCGCGACGCCTACGCCGCGCTGGAAACCGCCGACCGGCCCAGGCTGCTGCTGACCCCGTACTTCGGCGCGCTCGGCGACAACCTGGAACTGGCCACCTCGCTGCCGGTCGACGGCCTGCACCTGGACCTGGTGCGCGCGCCGGAAGAACTGGAGGCGGTGCTGGCCAGGCTGCCGGCCAACCGCGTGCTGTCGGCCGGCCTGGTCGATGGCCGCAACATCTGGCGCAGCCGCCTGGACAACGCCCTGCTGCTGGCCCGCTACGCCCGCAACCGGGTCGGTGCCGGCAACCTGTGGCTGGCGCCGTCGTGCTCGCTGCTGCACGTGCCGGTCGACCTCGACGGCGAGAAGGCGCTGGAGGCCGACCTCAGATCCTGGCTGTCGTTCGCGAAGCAGAAGCTGGGCGAACTGCGCGTGCTGTCCGACGCGCTGGAAGGCCGCGACGGCGCCGAGGCCGCACTGGAAGACGCACGCCAGCGGATCGAGGCGCGCCGCGCCTCGCCGCGCGTGCACCGCCCCGAGGTCGGCGCGCGCCTGGCCGCGCTGACGCCGGCCGATGCCCAGCGCCACAGCCCCTTCGCGCTGCGCCGTGGGCTGCAGGCCGAGGCACTGAACCTGCCGCTGTACCCGACCACCACGATCGGCTCGTTCCCGCAGACCCTGGACGTGCGCGAGGCGCGCGCGAAGCACAAGTCCGGCAAGCTGGCCGAGGCCGACTACGACGCCTTCATCGCCGCCGAGACCGAGCGCTGCATCCGCTTCCAGGAACAGATCGGCATCGACGTGCTGGTGCACGGCGAGTTCGAGCGCAACGACATGGTCGAGTACTTCGGCGAGCAGCTGGACGGCTTCGCTTTCACCAAGCTGGGCTGGGTGCAGAGCTACGGCAGCCGCTGCGTGAAACCGCCGGTCATCTTCGGCGACGTGGTGCGCCCGGCGCCGATGACGGTGCGCTGGTCGCAGCATGCGCAGTCGCTGACCGATCGCCCGGTCAAGGGCATGCTGACCGGCCCGGTGACCGTGCTGCAGTGGTCGTTCGTGCGCGACGACCAGCCGCGTGCCGACACCTGCCTGCAGATCGCGCTGGCCCTGCGCGACGAGGTCGTGGACCTGGAACGGGCCGGCATCAAGCTCATCCAGATCGACGAGCCGGCGATCCGCGAAGGCCTGCCGCTGCGCCGCGGCGACTGGCGCGCCTACCTGGACTGGGCGGTGCGCAGCTTCCGCATCAGCGCCAGCGGCGTGGCCGACGCGACCCAGATCCACACCCACATGTGCTACTCGGAGTTCAACGACATCATCGAGGCCGTCGCTGCGATGGACGCCGACGTGATCTCGATCGAGACCTCGCGTTCGCGCATGGAGCTGCTCGACGCGTTCGTGCGCTTCCACTACCCGAACGAGATCGGCCCGGGCGTGTACGACATCCACTCGCCGCGCATCCCCACCGTGGACGAGATGGTCGGCCTGCTGGAGAAGGCGCGTGCGGTGCTGGCGCCGGAACAGATCTGGGTCAACCCGGACTGCGGCCTGAAGACCCGTGGCTGGCCGGAAGTGCGGACCGCGCTGGAACGGATGGTCGAAGCCGCCCGCATCCTGCGCGCCGAACGCGCGCAGGCGGCCTGATCGCGCGTCGCGGGAGCCCGGCCCTCCGGGTTCCCGCGGCAACGAGGACCACCGCATGCACCGCGAAACGCTCGAACTCCCCGGCCAGGCCGAGCGCCTGCTGCTGCACTCCTGCTGCGCCCCGTGCTCGGGCGAGGTGATGGAAGCGCTGCTGGCCTCCGGCATCGACTACACGATCTTCTTCTACAACCCCAACATCCATCCGGCGAAGGAATACCTGCTGCGCAAGGACGAGAACGTGCGCTTCGCGCAGCGGCACGGCGTGCCCTTCGTCGACTGCGACTACGACACCGGCAACTGGTTCGCCCGCGCCCGCGGCATGGAGAACGCACCCGAACGCGGCATCCGCTGCACGATGTGCTTCGACATGCGCTTCCAGCGCACCGCGCTGCATGCGCACGAGCACGGCTTCCCGGTGATCAGCAGTTCGCTCGGCATCTCGCGCTGGAAGGACATGCAGCAGATCAACGACTGCGGCCACCGCGCCGCGGCGCCCTACCCGGGCATGCGCTACTGGGACTACAACTGGCGCAAGGGCGGCGGCGCGGCGCGCATGGTCGAGATCAGCAAGCGCGAACGCTTCTACCAGCAGGAGTACTGCGGCTGCGTCTATTCGCTGCGCGACAGCAACCGGCACCGGGTGGCGCAGGGCCGCGCCCGGATCGAGATCGGGCTGACGTTCTATGGCGACGCAGACCCAAATGCCGGCAACGATGACGCCAACGGGGATGGCCGCTGAGCGGGGCGCGCGCCGCCGCCCCGCGCTGGCTGGCATCGGTCTTCGACGAAACGCGCGAACAGGGCCAGGGTTGCTCGCCGACGTGATGCGCGATGCGCTCGGCATCGCGCGTGGCGATGCCTTCGGTCACGCCCAGCGCCGGCAGGAAGGCCTCGACCATGCGACGCCGCGCGCGCCGGCCACGGTCGGGAACACCCGCGATGCGGGCGCTGCACCGCCAGGCCGTCGCGGACCAGGCGACTGACCGCGCGCGCGACGATGGGCGGGGCGCCGCCGCGCCGCGCGTCATCGCACGCGTAGACTGATCGCCATTCTTCCGCTTCCGCGCCGCCCATGTTCCCCGCCGACACTGCCCTGATCGTGGTCGACCTGCAGCCGGACTTCATGCCCGGTGGCGCGCTGCCCTGCCATGAGGGCGACGCGATCGTGGCCGGCATCGATGCGCTGCTGCGCGCGCGCCGCTACCGCACCGTCGTCGCGACCCAGGACTGGCACCCGGCCACGCATGCGTCCTTCGCCAGCCAGCATCCTGGGCGCCGGCCGTTCGACCGGATCGAGCTGCATGGCCATCCGCAGACGCTGTGGCCGGACCATTGCGTGCAGGGCACGCCGGGCGCGGCACTGGACCCGCGCGTGGACTGGTCGCCGCTGGACCTGGTGCTGCGCAAGGGCGGCAATCCGCAGGTCGATTCCTACAGCGGCCTGCGCGAGAACCACGGACCGGACGGCACGCGTCCCGCGACCGGCCTGGCCGGCTGGCTGCGCGAGCGCGGCATCGCCGAGGTCCATGTCTGCGGCCTGGCGCGCGACTACTGCGTGCTGTGGACCGCACAGGATGCCGTGGCCGCCGGGTTCCGGGTGCGCTTCCTGTGGACGCTGACGCGGCCGGTCGATCCCGGCGGCGATGCGCCGACGCTGGACGCGCTGGACGCGGCAGGCATCGCGATCGATCGCTGACAGCGGCCGGCCACCACCCTCCGCATCGGACGATCCCGGTACTGCGCGCAACACGCTGCAGCGCCGATGCCGGATGCTCCGCCCGGGCCGGATGTCCGGTCACCTCCTCGCCCATCGCTGGATTTCGGCACCGTGTCCACACGGCTGGCATCGCCGCATCGCGGCGCCTGCGTGGCCGCCACGCCGTACGCCGGGCAACGGCCGCACGCGGCGTGCATGTACCGGCGCCGCTGCACGCTGCTAGGCTTGCCGCGCAATGAGCACCGAACACGATCCAGCCAGCGGCGGCGATCCGGCCGATCCGCGTCCGACGCCCCCCGAAGCGCCGCTGCCCAACGAATGCTGCGAGAGCGGCTGCCCGCTCTGCGTCCACGACCTGCATGCCGACGCGATGGCGCGGTACCGGCTGGAGCTTGCCGCCTGGGAGGCGCGGCAGGCCCGGCGCGGGCCCGACAACGGCGACGGCTGACGGCGCAGGGCGCCATCCCGCTGCGGCGGGTGCGTGGCCGCGTCAGGCGGCCGTTTCGCCGCTCGCCTCAGCCCGGGCGAGCCACGCTGGCCGCACCCTATTCGCAGCGCGCCGCGGTGATGCGGTTGTCGGCGTCGAGGTAGACGCGCAGGCGATCGCTGCGCAGATCGTGACGGACCGCACTGGTGGGGATCACCGGATTGACCAGGCCGGCGCCGCTCTCGCGCGATAGCCGGCGCAGGGTCGGCTCGTCGGCGACTTCACCCGTGGCCCAGCCCAGGCCCGCATCGCGGCACTGGCCACTGCCGGCCACGCGCGGACCCGGATCGCTGATGCAGCCGGCCAGCAGCAGGGTGCCGGCGGTTGCGGCGAGCACGGCGGACGGAAACGAACAACGGACGCGGACAGGCATCGGCGTGCTCCGGGAGTCGGCGGTGACGCGGGCAGCATAGCGCCCGCGTCATGCGCGGCTGCGTGACGGTCGGCGGCCTGCCACAGCATCACGCCGGCGACCGCACACGCGGCATGCGGTCAGGTTGCCGCTGCGGCCACCGCCGGCAAGGGCGGGGCCGCGGTCGGCCGGCCCAGCGGATCCAGCGCGATCATCACGAAGTGGCCGCGCGTGCACAGCTTGCGTTCGCCGGTCAGCAGGTCCTCGGTGATCACGTCGACGTCGACGTGCATCGAGCTGCGCCCGACCTTGACCACGCGCGCGATCACCTCGACAAGGTCGCCCTTGTGGATCGGCAGGTTGAAATCGACCTGCTCCGAGCGTGCGGTGACCACCGTGCTGCGCGCGTAGCGCGAGGCGGCGATGAAGGCGGCCATGTCCATCCACGCCAGCGCCTGGCCGCCGAACAGCGTGCCCAGGTGGTTGGTGTGGTCGGGGAAGACCATGTGCAGCAGGCGCGCCTCGGTCGGCGGCGCTTCGGGGCTCGGGGCGTCGGTCATCGGTGTTTCCTGCACGGAGAAAGCCTCTCCCGCGGCCAGCGTAGCGCATGCCGGCACGAAGCCGACGCGGCGGATGGCATGCGGCGGCAGGCGTCACCGCACCAGATCGCCGGCCACGCGGCGCGGCGCTCAGACGTCGAACGCGAGCAGGTCCAGCCCGGTCGCCGCACGCACCACGCGCCGATACAGCAGGTGGCCCTGCGCGGCGTTGGTCGTCACCACCAGGGCGCGCTGGCGTCCGGCATCGCCGATGGCGAAGTTCTTGAAGATGCCGCCGTTGCTGCCGGAATGGAAAAACACCGGCCCGTTGGCGGTGGCTTCCAGGTTCCAGCCCAGCGTCTTGTCGCTCCAGCGGCCCGGCACCTCGATCTGCCGGCTCAGCATGGCCGCGCGGGTGTCCGGGCGCAGCTCCCAGTCGGCCGCGTGCGCATGGACCATCAGCACCATGAAGCGGGCGTAATCCTGCACGGTGCAGCGCAGGCTGGCCGCGGCATTGGCGACGATGTCGCCCGGCCAGTGGACCAGCCCGGCGGGCGTGGCCGCCTGCACCTCCGCCAGCGCACGCGCGGCATCCTCGTAGCGCCAGTCCGACAGCGGCCTGCCCTGGCGGTCGGCCACCGGCTGCGCGGCCTGCCACTGTTCGCGCAGCATCTGCAGCGGCATCCCCCCGGCGGCGTCATCGGGCGCGGCATGGCCGTAGACCGAACGCGCGGCCAGCGCAGGACTCCACGCATAGCTGCTGTCGCGCATGCCGGCCGGGCCGAACAGCAGCCGCTGCATGCTCTGGTCCAGGCTTTCGCCGGTGAGCGTCTCCACCACGCGCTGCAGCCAGACGATGGCCTCGCCGGAATAGTCGATGCGGATGCCGGGGCGCGCCATCGGCACCAGCCGCTCGCGCGCCGGATCGCTGCGCCAGTTCGGCAGGCCGGTCGAATGCCGCAGCACGTCGCGCGCGGTGATCGCCTCCGCCCAGGCCTGGGCGTCACCGTCGCCGCCCAGGTACTCCGGCCGCAGGTAGTCGACCAGCGGCCGATCGAGCGACAGCACGCCGCGATCCACCAGCTGCAGCGCCAGGTAGGCGAAGACCGGCTTGCTCAGCGAGGCGACCTCGAACAGCGTGGTGTCGGTGACCGGCGTGGGGTGGCCGGCGTGCAGCACGCCGAATCCCTGCGACCAGGCCAGCGCGCCCTGCTCCACCACCGCGATCCCGATCCCGGGCACGCCCAGCGCCTGCATCTGCCGCGGCAGGTCGGCCAGGAACGCCGGCGGCGGTCTCCAGTCCAGTGCCCGTGGCGCCGGCAGCGTAGCGGTCGCCAGGCCCGGCAACCCGGCCAGCGCGGCGCAGCCGATGCCCGCGCCCAGCACGCGGCGGCGCGAGATCAGGGCAGCGGCATCAGCGGCATCGACGGGCATGGCTCATTAGAGCGCCCGGACGCGCGGCGCTTCAAGCCTGCGGACGCAGCCGGCGCGACCATGCGTGCAGCGGGGCACGTGAGGCGCCCGCGGCGCCCGCGGCGACGCGGACGGCGGACACGCACGGACGGGAAGCGGACGCCGACGCGACCTGCCGCGCCGGCGGTCGCGGATCGGCTACAGGTGCGCGCCGACCGCCTGCTCGACCTGGGCCGGGCTCTGGAAGCCGGGCAGGCGCGCCACTTCGGCGCCGTCCTTGAACACCGCAAGGGTCGGGGTCTGGCGCAGGCCGAGGCCGCGGAACAGTTCCTCGCCGACGGTCTCCATCTTCACCTTGAGCAGGACCACGCCGTTGGCGGCCTCGGTGGCGGCGAACTTCTGCAGCGACATCTCCAGCATCTTGCAGCCGGGGCAGTTGTCCTTGTGGAAGTCCACCAGCAGGCGCGGGTGCGCGGCCAGGGCGGCGGTGTAGGCGTCAGGCGACGTGGCGGTAATGGTCTGCATCAGGGTCATCGGTCTTGCAAAGGGACAGGACCTCATCGGTCCATTCGACGATCGCGCGCGCGTCGCGGTCGCCATGGGGCATCTGCTCGATCAGCAGACGCGGGAAATCGCTGGCGAAGAACGCCGCCATGCGATGCACGGCCCCGCAATAATACTCCTCGCCCCACTGGGTCTCGCCGGTACCGAACACCGCCAGCTTCGGCGGCTTGCCGCGCGCGGCGACCAGTTCGGCGATGAAGTGCTTCATCTCGCTGGGCGTGCGCCCGGCATTGTCGGTCCACGCGCCCAGCAGGAACAGGTCGAAGCGATGCGGATCGGGCGCGACCTGCGCCAGGGTCTGCACGCCGGTCTCCAGCCACGCCACGGTGTGCCCGGCGTCCTCGCAGCGCGCGCGGATCGCGCGGGCGACGTCGCGGGTGTTGCCGCTGAGCGAGGCGAAGGCGATCAGGATGTGCATGGCGATCGGTACGTGGGCGGGCGCGGCGGGCGCCGCACCCGGTGTGGCTCAGAGATCGTCGAAACCGTTGTCCGAGTTGGTCTTCTTGTACGAGGCGTTGCGCATCTCGAAGAAGTCGGTCTTGGTCTCGGTGAAGTTGTCGGCGTAGGCCTTGATCCACGGCATGACGTTGTCGGTGGTCTCGGTGTACAGCTTCTCGATGCCGAGCATGCCGGACATCTTGTTGGCGCGGTACTTCACGTAGCGGATCATCTCGTCCACGTCGATGCCGTCGATGCCGTCGAGCACTTCGCCGGTCCACTCCACTTCCAGGTCGATCGCGTGGGCGAAGGCCTTGTGCACGTAGTCGGTCAGCTCGTTGGTCTGCAGCTCCGGGTTCTCGCCGATGATGGCGCGGATCACCTCGCTGATGAACTTGGTGTGGGCCAGTTCGTCGCGGTTGATGAAGCTGATGATCTTGCCGGTGCCGGTCATCCGGTTCTGGCGGACCAGGTTGTAGAAGTACGCGAAGCCGGAATAGAAGTTGATGCCTTCCAGGATCGAGGACTGGATCAGCGAGCGCAGCAGGGTCTCGGCGGTCTTCTCGCGCATGAAGTCGTTGTAGGACTCCATGATCGGCGCGTTGCGGCGCTGGATCGTCGGATGCGTGCGCGCGATCTCGAACACGCGGTTCTGGTTCTGCAGGTCGGTGATCGAGGCCAGCACATAGCTGTAGCTCTCGTTGTGGATCACTTCCTGCTGGCCGATGATCGCGGCGTTGGCGTGCGCGGCCGGGTCGGTGATGTACTCGGCGACGTTGTAGATGAAGCGCGTCTGCGGCGAGTCCAGCGTGGCCAGCAGGCCGATGATCGAATCGTAGGCGTTCTTCTCGCGCGCCGAGAGCTCGCCGTACTGCTTGGCGTCGCCCTTCATGTCGACCTCGTCCGGAATCCAGAAGTTGGTCGAGAGTTCCTTGTAGGCGCGGTAGAACGACGGATACGGGATGTCGTTCCAGTTGAGGATGCCGCTGGTCTTGCCGTTGATGATCCCGGTCGACCGGTTCGGATGGCGCGGTTCGAGGATCTTGATGCGGTCGAGCGGTGTTGCGGACATGGTCTTTACCCGTGTTACGGGCGCCGCGCACGTGCTGGACGAAGACGCGACGCATCAATCTGGAGGAAAGCCCCCCTGAGTCAGGGGGGCGCGCCGAAGGCGCGGGGGTCTGGATGCCGATGAGCCAGGGTCCACGGTTTGCGTCGCAAACCGTGGAAGCGAAGCGCGAATGCGCTTAGCTGCTGCACCACTCGCACTCGGCGATGTCGATGTCGTTGGAACGCACGTAGTACGTGGTCTTCATGCCTTCGCGCCAGGCGGTCATGTGCAGGTCCAGCAGGGTGCTGGCGCGGATGGTGCTGGGCACGTAGAAGTTGAAGCTGATCGCCTGGTCGACGTGGCGCTGGCGACGCGCGTTCTGGCGCACCGAGGCGAACTGGTCGACCTTGTAGGCGCCCTTCTCGTAGTACGGCCAGGTTTCCAGCGAAAGGCCCGGCGCGGCGACCGGACGGCGGAAGTCCTTCTTCTCCTCGTAGTAGAACGCGGAGTAGATCGGGTCGATCGAGGCGGTGGAGCCGGCGATCTGCGCGGTCGACATGTTCGGCGCAACGGCCATCAGCCAGCCGTTGCGAACGCCGTTGACCGCGACCTGCGCGGACAGGTCCAGCCACTGCGGGCTGTTGTACTCGCGGTCGCGGAAGTAGGCGCCGTTGTGCCAGTCGCTGCCCGGGAAGGCGGTGTAGGTGCCCTTCTCCTTGGCCAGCTCCATCGATGCCTGCACGGTCAGGAAGTTGATCCGCTCGTACAGGGTGTCGCTGAACTCCTCGGCGTCCGGCGAGTTCCAGTGGATGCCCTTCTGCGCCAGCAGGTGGTGCCAGCCGAAGGTGCCCAGGCCGATCGCGCGGTACTTCTGGTTGGTGATCGAGGCCTGCGGGACCGGCAGGTCGTTGAGGTCGATCACGTTGTCCAGCATGCGCACCTGGATCGGGATCAGGCGCTCGAGCACGTCGGTGATCAGGTCGCCCTGGCCTTCCTGCGGCAGCACGGCGCGGCCGAGGTTGACCGAGGACAGGTTGCAGACGACGAAGTCGCCGGCCTGCTTGGTGGTGACGATCTGATTGCCCGAGATGATCTCCTGCATCATGCGCGTGGGGCTCATGTTCTGCAGGATCTCGGTGCACAGGTTCGACGAATACACCATGCCGGCGTGCTTGTTCGGGTTCTTCCGGTTCACTTCGTCCCGGTAGAACATGAACGGGTTGCCGGTCTCCAGCTGGCTGACCATGATCCGCTTGAAGATGTCGATCGCCTTGATCGTCTTGCGGCTGATCCGCTCGTCGTTGACGACTTCCTCGTACTTGCGGCGGAAGGTGCTGTTGGCGTCGCCACGCTTCTCGTCGTAGAAGTCCTGCAGGTACCAGCCCTTGATCCGCTTCACTTCGTGCGGATCGAACAGGTACCAGTCGCCGCGGCGCTCGACCGCTTCCATGAACAGGTCGGGGATGCAGACCGAGGTGAACACGTCGTGCGCGCGCAGGCGCTGGTCGCCGTTGTTCAGGCGCAGGTCCAGGAACGCTTCGATGTCGCGGTGCCACACGTCCAGGTAGACCGCGACCGCGCCCTTGCGCTGGCCAAGCTGGTCCACCGACACGGCGGTGTTGTTGAGCTGCTTGATCCACGGCACCACGCCGCCGGACGAATTGGGCACGCCACGGATGGCCGAGCCGGACGAACGCACGTAGCCGATGTACGCGCCGACGCCGCCGCCGCCCTTGGAGACGCGGGCGATGTCGGTGTTGGAGTCGTAGATGCCCTGCAGGCTGTCGTCGATGGTGTCGATGAAGCAGCTCGACAGCTGGCCGCCGACCTTGCCGGCGTTCTGCAGCGTCGGGGTGGCCACGGTCATGTACAGGTTGGACAGCGCCCAGTAGGCCTCGCCGACCAGCTGCATGCGCCGCTCGCGGTTGCCGCGGCCGGCGCCCAGCTCGTTCTGCATCAGGTACAGGGCGATGGTCAGCCAGCGCTCCTGCGGCAGTTCGAACACGCCGCGCGAGGTGTCGGTGGCCAGGTAGCGCGTGGCCAGCAGGTACAGGCCGTTGTAGGCGAACAGCTTGTCGCGCTCGGCCTCGATCATGCGGCCGGCTTCCTGCAGTTCTTCCTTGGAGTAGGAACGCAGGATGTCGTTGGAATAGACGTTGCGGTCGGCCAGGCTCTCCTGCAGGCCGACGAACGAGCCGTACTTCTGGCTGGCGTCGTAGAAGCGGTTGCGGCTGGCGCGCTTGTACAGACGGCGCAGGTACAGGCGCGCGGCGAAGAACTCCCACTCCGGTGCGGTCAGATCGACGCGGGCTTCGGCCTCGCGGATCAGGTGATCGACCAGGTCGTCGGCGTTGACGCTGTCCTTGCGCTCGATGAAGCCGAACACGGACCGCTTGTAGTCGACGATGTCCAGCTCGGGGAACTCGGCATGGATCGCGTCGATGCTGCGATCGAGGCGCTCGCGGTCGTACGGCATCCGGCGGTTGCCGGCTTCCTTGGTGATCCAGGTGGAGACGTTCTGTTCTTCGTTGTTCTGTACGGGCATCGCAGCAGCCTGGCGGGGCGTGGGCACCACATCGGCCGTGTCGGCGGCCTCATGCGGCGCCTGGACCGGGGTCGACGGAGTCGGGGGGGCGGTTGCAGCCGCGGCGACGGGGGTACCGGCCTCGGCAGCGAGCGTGTTTTCGGGGGTCATGCATCCTCCTCCATGTGTGGTGCACGTCACCGGCTCCGGGGCGGAACCGGCGGTGGCCGTTGCGTACCGCCACTGTGGAACGACGGGATGCAGCGGCCTGTTGGATCCTGGCGCTGCCCCCATCCCCCCACCGGAGGCACGACGACCAGAACCGCGCGCAGTGCAGAACGCGCGGTCGTCGGCGAGGTGGTTTCATGGGCACGGGACGCCGAAGCCTCCCTTCCACTACCGGCACGTTCCGGACCAGGATCCGGCGCTTGCGTAACGGAGTCGTTCCCAATGGACCGCTGCGGGGGCAGTGCCGGACTGGCGCGGACGCTTCACCGGCTTCCTTTCTGATCCGGAGGCGAGCCGCCACCGGAACCGACCGGGCACAAGATAGTGGGGTCCAACCGGCACGTCAACGCGATATGTCGCGGTTCAAATGTAAAGTCCATGTCAAGACCGGCGTGCGTTTCCGGTGCCCGACAAGGTTCCACGCGAGCCGCGGCGCGGCCACCGGCTGTGGAACATGGCGACGCTGCCGGAACGCATGCCGGACGAAGCGGCATGCGATGGCCGACCAACGGCAGCGCGGAGGGGACCGGGGCATCGCCACGGGGGTTCCAGCCGTTCCTGCAGACGGTGCCAGCGCAGCATGACCGGCGGGCGACAGCGCGCCGCCGGACGTGGTCGCCCGGGCTTTGCCGGCGCCGGGGCCTCGGCCAGACTGTCGGCATGCGTCCTGTCCGCCTTCCGCACCCGGCCCACGCCGGCACCCTGGCCTGCACCGCCCTGCTGCTGTTCGCGGTCGCCGCCATCGCGGTGCAGGCGGCCCGGCCGGAATACGACTGGTGGCTGGCGCCGCTGAGCTTCTACCTGTCGGGGCCGCACAGCGGCTGGCTGCAGCTGGCCTATGTCGGGCTGGGCTTGGCGACCACCGTACTGGGGCTGGGCCTGCGCGCCAGCCTGGTCCCGGCGGCACGCTTCCAGCTGGTGCCGCTGCTGCTGGGCGCGGGCGGGATCGCGCTGGTGGTCACGGCTGCCTGGCCAGGACCGAGCCCCGGCCGGCCGGTCAGCGGCGGTGAGGTGCTGATCCATGGCCTGGCGGCGATGACCGCCTTCCTCTGCGTCGGCACCGCGATGCTGCTGCAGTCCTCGGTCCTGCACCGCGACGCCCACTGGCGGCCGTTGGCGTGGCCGCTGCTGGCGCTGGCGGCGATCGCCTTCGCCGGGCTGTGGCTGCATGCGCTGTGGCGCGAGCTGCCGCGCGGTGCCTCGCAGAAGGCGGTGATCGCGCTCTACCTGCTGTGGCTGGGTGCCGTCGCGCTGCGGCTGCGCACCGTGCCGCGCGCAGCATCGGTGCACAGCCGGCACTGAGCGGCGCGTCGATCGACGCGCCCACGCAGCACCTGCGCGACAGCCGACGCGGCGCGCTTCACCGGCGCCACGCCCAGCACCCGCACAGCACCCGCAAAGCGCACAGCGCACAGCGCACAGCGCACAGCGCACAGCGCACAGCGCACAGAAGGGTGCAACGCCCCGCGCTCATTCCGTCCGGTCATGACAGGCGTTTCGCGTATCAGGCGCCCAAGCAACGACAGAATCTTTATCCATCTGAACATGCCGTTCGGGCATGACTTCGCACATCCATCCGGATGAACCGATGTCTAAGATCGACGCCGGGGAAACGCCACGCTTCCACGACGGATCGAGGCACCGCGCTGCAGTGCAGCCGGTGTGCGGCATGACGCCGGCCACCGCGAATGCGCCGATCACGGCGATGCGCACGGCGACCACCCATCTCCATCCGCTCGAACAGGCAACCCGCATGGCCGATCATCACCACCCGACACGCCCGACCATTCCCAACTCGGCCGAAGACCAGGCCTGGGCCGACCTGCTCTCGCCGGCAAGGCGGCGCCTGATCGTCAATGCGGGACTGGCCGCCGGCGGCCTGACCGCCGCAATCGCGCCCGGCCTGGCGCATGCCGCGCCGGCCGCCGTGCTGGGCGATCCCGCGTTCCGGCCGATCCTGCCGCCGCGCGACCACGGCAGGAGCCCGTGGGGCGACGCCACCGCCAGCGAGCCGGCGGCGCGCCCGCACAGCGTGCGGCCCGAAGGCGGCGACGGCCTGCCGGAGAAGCCGCGGCCGTACACCGACATCCACAGCTACCACGCCCACGTCTATTTCGACGAAGACAACTACACCAAGGCCGCGCGGCTGCGGCAGTGGGTGGCCGAGCGCTTCCCGGTGGAACTGGGCAACTGGAACCTGGAACCGCGCGGCCCGCACGTCACCCCGTCGTTCTATTTCGGCTTCACCAACGACCTGCTGCCGGTGGTGGTGCCGTGGCTGCAGCTCAACAGCCTGGGCCTGACCATCCTGCTGCACCCGAACTCGGACGACCCGCGCGCCGACCACCTGCACTACACGCTGTGGGTGAACCGCTCGCAGCCGGTCAACGCCTTCGGCTGGAAGCGCCCCGGCGAAGCCGGCGCACCGCAGATCGAGAAGATCCTGCCCAACATCGTGCCCAGCGTGCCGCTGGAAACCTGATGCACGCCCCACGAGACCCCACGCCATGAACCAGCCCGCCCTCGACACGCCCACCTCCCGCCCGCGCCGTCCGTGGCCGTGGACCCTGGCCGGCTTCGCCGCCGGTGCCGCGCTGACCGCCGCCGTCTTCGCCCTGGCCAGGGCACCCGCCGATGCGGGCGCGGCGGACGCACGGGCCGCGGTCGCCACGCCCGACGCCCAGGAACGCTTCGTGCCGCCGCTGGACCGCCAGGCCGATACCGGCACCCTGCCGATCGCGGTGGCGCAGGTGCCGTTCCGCAGCGACACGTTCCACATCGCGCTGGCCTCGGGCGATGAAGCCGGCCACGAACTCGAACAGAAGCTGCGCGCCGCCGCAGGCACCGCGCTGGGCTACAGCTGGAGCGTTTCCGGGATCGACAACCCGGAAGAGTTCTACGTCGACCTGCACGGCCACGCACCGCCGGCACCGGGCTACCGCGAGGACAGCTTCCGCCAGGGCGGCGGGCTGGCCGACAGCGGCAGCTTCGTCGTGCCGTTCGACGGCATCCACGGCTGGCTGTTCAAGAACGATTCGGCCGGCCCGGCCGTCGTCACCCTGCAGGTTTCCGGCTTCTACACGCCGGTGCCCGCCGAAGAACTGGCGGCGATCGAAGCCAGCATCGAAGCGCTGGCCGCGCAGTGACCTCCACCTCCCCACGTCCTCCGAGCCCCATGTCGACCCGAACCGCACTCCTGGCAGCCGCGCTGCTGCTCGCCATGCCCGCAGCGGCCCAGTATCGGGAGGCGGAACAGCCCGACGGCATCACCGCCCGCTCGGCCGATCTCATCCTCGGCAAGCCCTACACCGGCCGCAGCGTGGCCACGCCCCGCGATGCGCAGGGCAGGCCGCTGCTGACCGGCTTCTGGAAGCTGCTGCACGAACCGGGCAAGCCGGACGGCAACCTCGGCAAGGACCGTCCCGGCTTCGCGCTGCCGTACACGCCGCGCGGCCGCGAGGTCCTGGCGGCCAACCACCAGACGCTGGATCCGGAAGCGCGCTGCATCATCACCGGCAATCCGCGCCTGCTGACCAGCGTGCTGCCGTTCGAGATCCTGCATACGCCGCAGCGGCTGGCGTTCTTCCACCAGCTCAGCTGGCATCGCTGGGTGTGGCTGGACGGCCGCGCGCACGATGCCGATCCCGACCCGCGCTACCTGGGAAATTCCAACGGCCACTGGGAGGGCGACACCCTGGTGATCGAATCGACCGGTTTCCAGGACAGCGCCGACGGCAAGGTCTGGCTGGACGACAACGCCAACCCGATCAGCACCGGCGCGCGCGTGGTCGAGCGCTGGTCGCGCCCGGATTTCCATCACCTGAACCTCGAACTGACCTACACCGACCCGGCGTACTACAGCGAGCCGATCACCTATCGCCGCAGCTGGGTGCACGGGGCGCAGGGCGAGTACCTGCAGGAGTTCTCCTGCGAATGGAACACCTGGTGGATCCTCAACCACCTCGAGCCCGGACCCGGCCACATCGGCGCCGACGGCAACCGCGGCTTCGGCCCGGACAACCAGCTGGTGCCCGACCTGCCGCTGGGTGCGGTGGAAGGCAACCGCGGCACCGGCTACTGGCTGTACCGCAAGAACAAGCCCAAGCCCTCCGACCTGCCGCCGCAGCCCGCGGCCGGCACGCGCTGAACGGAGGACCAAGGACCATGACCACCATGCACCTTCGCCGCTTCTCCCCGCTCGCCTTCGCGCTGCTGGCCGGCCTGGCCGGCCATGCCGCCGCGCAGGCGCCCGCCGCCGGCGCCGCCCAGCCACCGCAGGCGACCGAGGTCACCTTCGCCCAGGACATGCGCGCCGCGCTCTACGACGGCCCGCAGGTCGCCACGCCGCTGGGACTGGACGGCAAGCCCGACCTCACTGGCTACTGGCGCGCGGTGCGCGTGCCCGGCAAGCCCGGCGGCAACCTCGGCAAGGACGAGCCCGGCTTCGTCCTGCCCTACAGCGAGGTCGGCAAGCGCGCGCTGCTCTACAGCCAGAACCACACCCGCGATCCAGAGGCGTTCTGCATCCTGGGCGGCATTCCGCGCCACAACGGCAGCGGCCTTCCGTTCGAGATCCTGCACACCCCGCAGCGCCTGGCCACGCTCTACAACTACAACACCCACCGCTGGGTGACGATCGGCACCGGTCTCACCCATCCGGCCACGCCGGACAAGCGCTACTTCGGCCATGCCATCGCCCACTGGGAAGGCGACACCCTGGTGATCGAGACCGTCGGCCTGCGCGACAGCGTCAAGGATTTCGCCTGGCTGGACGAGAACGGCAACCCGACCAGCGACCAGACCCGGGTGACCGAGCGCTGGACGCGCCCGGACTTCCACCACCTGGTCCTGGACATGACGGTCGACGACCCGAAGTACTACACGCGTCCGTTCCGTTTCCAGCGCACCTGGGTCGCCGGCCAGCCCGGCCAGGGCCTGGGCGAGTACCCCTGCAACGAAAACAACATCGACGCCGACCACCTCGGCCCGGGCGCCGGCGTGATCGGGCCGGACGGCAATCGCGGCTTCGGCTACGACGAACCGTTGCCGGCGACGCCGCCCGGCCCGGAAGCCTACGGTCTCTAGGAACCCGCCATGCACGCATCCTCCGTTCCGCCCCGCCGGCTGCGCACCCGCATCCGGCCGGTGCTCGCCCTGCTCGCCGGCCTGCTGGCCAGCGGCGCCGCCTGGTCGCAGGACCTGCCCGCCGCCCTGACCGGCAGCTGGCGCGGCGAGTTCGTGCTCGGCACGCAGCCGCTGCCGTTCAACTTCCGCATCGAAGGCACGGCGCTGGACGAGGCCCGCCTGGTCCTGCTCAACCGCCCGCGCAGCGAAGCGTTCCGGATCGAGGCGCGCGGCGACGGCCGCTACGCGGTGCCGTTCCGCAACCACGACACCGAACTGCAGCTGAGCCTGCAGGCCGACGGCAGCATCGCCGGCCAGTACCACCACCTGCTGGCCGCGCGCCAGGCCGAGGACCTGGCCTTCACCGCACGCCGCGGCCAGGACTGGCGTTTCGTCCCCGACCAGCCGACCGCCGCCGCCGATCTGTCCGGCACCTGGCGCTTCACCACGGTGGCGGCCAACGGCAGCCGGCGCGAGCGCATCGCCTCGCTGCGCCAGGAAGGCAACCGCCTGACCGGCGTGCTGCTGTCGCCGACCGGCGATTCGCGCGCGCTGGACGGCAACCTGGTCGATGGCCAGCTGCGGCTGTCCGGCTTCACCGGGCCGGCGCCGTCGCTGTACCACGGCACCCTGGCGGCCGACGGCCGGCTGTCCGGCACCGTGTTCGGCACGCGCGGCGAACAGGCCTTCGAGGCGGTGCGCGACGCCACCGCGGCCCTGCCCGATCCGTACACGCTGACCCGCGCCACCGGCGACGGCCCGGTCAGCTTCACCTTCCCCGACGCCAGCGGCACGCCGGTCTCGCTGGACGATCCGCGCTTCCGCGGCAAGGTGGTGGCGGTGCAGATCCTCGGCACCTGGTGCCCGAACTGCGTCGACGAAACCCGTTTCCTGGCCCCCTGGCACCGCAGCAACCGCGCCCGCGGCGTGGAGGTGGTGGGGATCAGCTTCGAACAGGAAGACGATGCGCAGCTGGCCGCACGCACGCTGCCGCGCTATCGCGCGTTCTACGAGGTCGATTATCCGCTGCTGTTCGGCGGCGGCCTGGACAAGGCGTCGGCCGGCCAGCGCCTGCCATGGCTGAACGAAGTGGTGGCCTATCCGACCCTGGTGCTGCTCGACCGGCGCGGCCGCGTGCGCGAGATCTACACCGGCTTCAGCAGCCCGGAAACCGGCGAGCCCTACGCGCGGTTCGTGCAGCGCTTCGACGCCACCGTGACCGCGCTGCTGGCCGAACCGGCGCCGGAGGGCTGATGCGCCACGCCCCATGCCTGCGCCTGCTCGACGCCGCGACCCGATGTTGATGCGGCGCTGAGTTCCCTCGCCCCATCCCGCAGCGGGACCGGGGCACGCACCTTCCGATTCGCCCTCTGCTGCAGGCCGCGCCTGCGGACAGGCCTCGTCATGCCTGCCGTCACCCCACACGCACAGGATCCATCCGCCATGAGCCCCGTCATCCGTCACACCCGTCCCGCGCGCCGTCCGCTGGCGCTCGCCCTGTTCGCCGCCCTCGCCGGCATCGCCCAGGCCCACGCCGAGGACGTCGCCGACATCGCCGACCGCACGACCACGCTGGACAACGTCGTGGTCACCGGCACCCGCGCCACCGGCCGTACCGTCGAGAACGCGCTGGCGCCGATCGACGTGGTCACCGGCGAGGCCATCGAGCTGGCCAACAAGTCCAACCTGCTCGAACAGCTCGGCGCCAACCTGCCTTCGTTCTTCGTGCCCAACGTGCCCACGCCCAACGTCGGCAGCATGGTCCGCGCCGGCCAGCTGCGCGGCCAGAATCCCGGCCACACCCTGGTCCTGGTCAACGGCAAACGCCGCCATTCCACCGCCTTCCTCGGCGCCGGCGGCTTCAGCGCGACCGCGCCGGTGGACCTGTCGACGATCGCCAACGGCGCGATCAAGCGCATCGAGGTGCTGCGCGACGGCGCCTCGGCGATCTACGGCTCCGACGCCATCGCCGGCGTGATCAACATCATCACCGACGATGCGGCCGAAGGCGGGCACGCCTCCGCGCGTTACGGCCAGTATTTCGAGGGCGATGGCGAAACCACGGTGCTGCAGGTCAGCCAGGGGTTCGCGCTCGGCCAGGGCGGTCACCTGCGCCTGTCCGGCCAGTACGACGAACAGAAGATCGTCGTGCGCAACAGCCCGGTCAATCCGAACCTGCTGTACTACTTCCCGATCAATCCGGCCACCGGCCGCGAGGTGCTGCCGTCCGGCCCGCTGTCGTCCTACCCGCAGCTGCCGGCCGGCGCGGTGCCGAACCCGAAGGAAGCCACGCGCGACAACAACGCCTGGAAGAACCGCGGCAAGGCGCCGTACACGCTGTCCTCGTTCGCCGCCGACGTGGGCCTGCCGATCAACGAAGCGGTCGAGGCCTACGGCTTCTTCAGCTACGCCCAGCGCGATTCGGCCGCACCGCAGAACTTCCGCACACCCAACCGCAACGAGAACGTGCGCGCGCTCTATCCGGACGGCTTCACCCCGGTCGAGGAGATCGACGAGACCGACTACTCCGGCCTGTTCGGCATCCGCGGCGAGGATCTGGCCGGCTGGGACTGGGACCTGAGCACGGTCTACGGCCGCGACCACATCGACGTGCACGTGACCAACTCGCTCAACGCGACCTACGGCGTGGACAGCCCGACCGCGTTCTACATCGGCGACCACGACTACCGCGCCTGGACCAGCAACCTCGACCTGCGCCGGCATATCGACCTCTTCGCGATTCCCACCGACATCTCGGTCGGCGCCGAGCACCGGCGCGAGCGGTACCGGCAGGGCGCCGGCGATCCGGCCGGCTACACCCATGGCGGCCAGCGCGTGCTCGACGGCCCCAACGCCGGCCAGGCGCTGGGCAATTCGCTGGCGGTCTCGCAGGCCCTCCCGGCGTACCGGCCGGAGGATGCGCAGGACGTGACCCGCACCAGCAGCTCGGTCTACCTGGGCCTGGCGCTGGCCTTGAACGCGCGCTGGACACTGGACCTGGCCGGCCGCTACGAACACTTCTCCGACTTCGGCAACGAGGGCACCTGGCGCGTCTCGACGCGCTACGACGTCACCCCGCGCTTCGGCCTGCGCGGCACGGTCAACACCGGCTTCCACGCGCCGGCGCTGGCGGCGCTGTCCTACCGTTCGGTCGGCAACGCCAACACCAGCACCAACTACGTGCTGTCGGTGAACTCGGCCGAGGCGCGCGCGCTCGGTGCCAGCCCGCTGCGGCCGGAAACCGCGCGCAACTACAGCCTGGGGCTGGTCGCCGAGCCGTTCGACGGCGTGCACCTGGCGATCGATGCGTACCAGATCGAGGTCAGCGACCGGATCACCCAGATCGCCAGCTTCAACACCGCCGCACGCCCGCTCGGCCCGGCCGCGCCGGCCGCGTCGCTGTCCGAGCAGCTGACCAACGGCGTGATCCTGCGCGGCGACGGCATCAGCTACCTGGTCAATTCCTCCGACACCCGCACCCGCGGCGTCGAGGTCACCCTCGACAAGCGCTTCGCCTTCGACAACGGCGGCAGCCTGGCGCTGGGCTATGCGGCGAACTTCAACAGGATCGAGCTGACCCGCATCGCCGGCGCGCCGCAGGTGCTGGCCGCCTACGGCATCACCCTGCTCGACACCAGCGCGGCGATCAACCTGCGCAACTCGGTGCCGCGCGAGCGCCACATCCTGTCGGGCAACTGGAAGCACGGCGCCTGGGAATTCAACCTGCGCCAGAGCTACTGGGGTTCGCTGGAACGCTCCGGCACGGTCAGCGTGCCGCCGACCACCGGTCCCTGGGCCGGCGTGACCGAATACGCCTACGACATCGGCGCCCTGTGGACGACGGACATCGACCTGGCCTACGCGTTCAACGATCGCCTGCGCGTCTCGCTGGCCGGCAACAACGTGTTCGAGGCCAAGCCCACGCGCACGCCCGCGCCGCTGCTGTCGGCGCAGGCGATCTACGACTGGCAGAACAACGGCGCGATCGGCCCGGAAGGCGGCTTCTGGTCGCTCAAGCTCGACTATCGCTGGTGACCCCGCGCCGCCGGCCACGGCACGGCGGCATCCACCGACGCGCGGGCGCGCACGGCCGGGACGATACCGGGCCGTGCGCGTCTGGCGCGGTCGTCGCGCAGTGGCCGTCATCCCCGGCGCCTGCTGCCGGCGAGCCGCTGGATGCACAGGCGCTTCCAGCCGACCACGAAGCCGGTCACGCTCAACGCCAGGCCCAGCGCGAGCGCGGCCAGCAGCAGGCCGTTGCGCAGGGCCGGACGGGCCAGCAGCCAGGGCAGGTCCCAGCTGTGCAGGCCGCTGTAGAGCCAGCGGTCGCCACGCCGTGCGCGGTCCAGCAGCGAGGCGATCTCCATGCGTTCCGGGGCGACGTGCACCCAGGTCTGCTGCGCATCGTCGAGCACGATCCGCCACACCGGCAGCGGTCGTGGATCGCGGTGCGGATGGCTCACGTAATAGGCGTCGTAGCGGGTCAGCAGCTCGCGCCGCGCGATGTGCTGGCCGCTGCCGGCGCTGACCCGCTCCAGCAGCTGCACGGGATCGGGCGCACCGGCGCGCCCGCTGCCGGCGTGCTGCCAGGACGCGCGCCCATCGCGCGACAGGCCGCGGTACCACGGCTCGCCCGCCAGCCAGCGCAGTTCCACCTCGACCAGGCCGGCCTGCGGCAACGCGGACGGCGGACGCAGTGCAGTGGAAGGCCACTGCACCGGCACGCCGCTCCACGCCTCGCGCCAGGCGGCGACCGCCGGGTTCGGCGCCGCCTCGAACGGCGACATCGACATCCAGCCGCTGAACATCCAGGTCAGCACCAGTCCGCCGCCGGCCCAGCCGAGGATGTGGTGCCAGTAGTGGATCCCGCGGTAGGCGCTGATCCGGCGCCGCCGGCGCCACGCGTCGACGCTGCGCCACAGCCCGATCAGCAGGCCGCTGAAGGCGACCACCAGCGAGACGCCGGACAGCCACAGCACCAGCTGGGTCCACAGCGGCGCGTTGGCGCGCAGCGGCGTCACGTAGATCCAGTGCAGCACCGCGCCGGGCCAGCCCCAGGTGCGCTCGTTCCAGCTGGCGTCGCGGACCACGTCCGCCGCCTGCTGCGACACGTACAGCACGCGCCCGTCGGCCACGCCGATCCGGTGCAGCGGCGGCGCCAGGCCACGCAGCCCGTTGACGGTCCACTGGTCGCGTTCGACGACTCCCAGATGGCGCACCGCGTCGTCGCCGCCGACCGCACGCTGCTGGAACGCACGGCCCACGGCCACGGCCCGGGTCGCGTCCAGCGGCGCCACCGCCACGCCGTCGACGGCATCCACCACCACGACCTCCCCCTGCGGCCCGCGCAGGCGCCACACCGGCCGCCCTTCCAGCGCGCCCAGGCGCGCCGACGCCGGCGGCTGGCCCATCCCGGCCGCCGCCGACGCGGCATCCGCACCGAGCCGCACCTGCGACAGGTCCAGCGGCGCCGCGCCGGCCAGGCGCTCGCTTTCCTGCAACTGCGGATACGGCACGAACAGCAGGATCGCGCCGGACACGAACCAGAGCACGATCGGCACGCACAGCACGACGCCGAGCCAGCGGTGCCACCACTGCAGCTGCTGTTTGACCCGGGCCCAGACCATCGGCGCGCGGCTCAGAACGCAACGCTGTAGCTGACGTGCAGCGTGCGCGGCACCCCCAGCCTGCGCACGAACGCGTATCCGCCGCCGGCATCGAGCGCGGTGCGGCTGAGCCGGGTCGCGTAGTCCTGGTCGAAGGCGTTCTCCAGGCGCAGGCCGAGCCGCTGCCGGCGCGCCGCATCGAGCCAGGCATGCGCGGCCAGGTCGACCACGCTGTAGTGCCCGTAGTCGCGGCGACCGAAGCCGGCGACCGACTGGTGGATGCCGCCGACCTGGAACGCCGACACGCTGGCGCCGACGCGGCCGCCGGCATCGTAGTCGAGCCGCAGCTTGGCGTAGCGCTCCGGCGTGCGCGGCCGCTGCAGATCGCTGCCCGGGTCGCGCGAGCGGGTCCAGGCGTAGCTGGCCAGCAGGCGCAGGTCGCGGTGCAGGGCCAGGTCGACCGTGGCTTCGGCGCCACGCACCTGGACCGTGCCGCCGACGTTCTCGTAGCGGCCGTTCGGATACGCCGGGTCGTCGTAGCCGATGTCGATCAGGTGGTCGACCTCGCGCGCGAAGCCGGTGAGCTTCCAGCCCACGTGGCCCGGGCGATCGCCGAGGCTGCCGCCGATCGACAGGTTGAGGTTGCGGCTTTCCTCCGGCTGCAGCAGCGGGTTGCCGACGTAGTCGTCGGGCGGATAGCCGACGTAGTACAGCTGTTCGGCGCTGGGCAGCAGGAACGCGGTCGCCGCCAGTCCCTCCACGTAGAGCCGCGGCGAGACGTCGAAGCGGCCGCTGAGGTTCCACACGGTCGCATCCTTGCCGCCGCTGCCGCGGTTGTAGCGCACCCCGAACGCGGCGTTGAGCCGGCCGAACGCACCATCGGCGGTGCGCGCATGGCCGAACACGGCGTTCACCGTCTCGGTGCGGCCGGCGATCGGGAACACGTCGTCACGCGCGCGGTAGTTCTGGTAGTCGTAGCCGAGGTGGTATTCGAACGCGCCACCCGGCACGAACTTCGCCAGGCCGTTGACGCCATGGTCGCGGAACCCCCAGTAGGTGCCCGGCGGATAGACGACCACCTCCTCGCCGGTGCGCGGTGCGTTCTGGATGTTGGCGTAGGTGGTGTCCCAGTCGTGCAGGTAGGCCTTGAGTAACAGCTGCAGGCGTTCGCTGGCGACGTACTCGAGCCGCAGGCTGGCCACGTCCTCGTCGCGATCGTTGTAGCTGCGCCTGGTCCGCGACGGGGCGTTGTTGTCGAGCAGCGCTTCGGTGTGGTGGTAGAACAGGTCCAGGGTCAGCGCCTCGGTCAGGTCGCTGCCGTACTTCAGGCCGATGTTGGACACGCGGTAGCTGCGGTCGCGGTCGGTCGCGCTGGGCTCGTAGTGGTCGTACTGGCGGTAGCCGTCGCCGGCATCGCGCGAGGCATAGCCGAGGAAGCGGTGGCGACCCACCCGGCCATGCGCGCTGGCATGGAGGCGCGAGCCGTCGTGGCTGTCGTAGCCGATGCCGACCTGGCCGCCGGGCGCATCGGCGTGGTCGCGGGTCACGATGTTGATCGCGCCGGCCACGGCCTGGGTGCCGTAGAACAGGCTCTCGCCGCCCTTGAGCACCTCGATGCGCTCGACCGCGCTGGCCGGCAGCGTGTCGGGGCTGGTGCCGTTGAAGATGCGGTTGTTGATGCGCACGCCGTCGATCAGCCACAGCACGTCGCCGGTCCGCGAGCCCTGCAGCGAGACGTCCACGTAGTCGTAGACGCCGCTGCCCGGCGACACGTACAGGCCAGGCACTTCGTACTGCAGCGCGCTGCTGACATCCACGTAGCCGCCGGCCTCGATCCGTTCGCGCGTCACCGTCTCGACCACGTGGCCGTAGCGCGACAGCTCCTGCGGCAGAGTCTGTTCGAGGCTGCGGCCGGTGACCTGGACCGCGTCGAGATCGGCCGCCGAAGGCAGCGCCGCCGCGCGGGCGGCGGTGGCAGGCAGACCGGCGCCCAGCAGGCAGGCCAGGGCAAGGGTATGGCGAGGCGTCATCGTCTCGGTTCGTCCGGATTGGGGTGGGATGGTCCCGGCGATGCGGGCGCAGGGCCGCATCCGGCCAGGTCATCGGCGCGCGGCGGCGCGCCGGTCCATGCGCTCCGGGCCACCGGCGCATCGGCATCGCACGTGGCGGCCAGCGCGGTGGACAGGTCGTACTAGGGGGCGAACTGCGGAAGCGGTACGTTGGAACCGGAACGGGATGCGGCTGCTCCAGCCTCGGGATCGGCGCCACCCGTGTCACGTTACAAACGGTTAACGGAGCGAGGAAACATGCGCGCGAACCTGCGTTACCGGCTGCAACGCGCGCCCGTTCAAGGCAGGCGCGGAATCAGCAGATGCGTTCTCGGCATGAGCCCGTGTCGCCAACGCCGCCGCCGCGACAGGTGCGCTGTCTAGAATCCGCATCATGGAAGCGAATGCAGGCCTGCTGCGGACCCAGGCGACGAAGATCCGCAGCAGCCCGCAGTTCGGGCGCTCGGCGCTGCTGCATCGCCTGTTCGACTATCTGGTCGATCGCTCGCTGCAGGGCGTGGCCCCGCGCGAGACCGACATCGCGGTCGACGTGTTCGGCCGCGGCGCGGAGTTCGACGCATCGCAGGACGCGACGATCCGGGTCTACATGCACCGCCTGCGCGGCCGGCTCGAGGCGTTCTACGCCGGCCCCGGCAGCAGCGAACGCCTGCGCGTGGTGCTGCCGCGCGGCGAGTACCGGCTGGGTCTGGAACAGGTCGGCCACGCTGCGCCGATCGCGCCGGAGGCGGATCACGCAACGCCGCCTGCGCCTGCGCCGACGACCACGCGCGACACGCCGCCGCCACGCGTCCGTGCATGGCCGTGGCGCGCGACGCTGGGGACCGCACTGGCGCTCTCGTTGCTGGGCAACGGTGCCGGCGCCTGGAGCGCGTGGTCGACGACGCACGACGCGCGCGTGGCCGCCGCACGCACGCACACCGGGTCTCCGGGCTGGAGCGGCCTGCTGTCCGACCAGCGCCCCGTGCTGCTGGTGCTCGGCGACTACTACCTGTTCGGCGAGGCCGATGCCACGCCCGGGCAGGTGCCCGAGGCGGATGCGGTGCACCGGCTGGTGCGCGACTTCGGCATCGACTCGCCGGCCGACCTGCATGCGCTGCTGGACCGCCGGCCCGAACTGGCCGAACGCTACCTCAACCTGGACCTGGGCTACCTGCCCACCTCCAGCGCCTTCGCCCTGCGCGAACTGCTGCCGGTGCTGGCCTCGCAGGGACGCGAGGTCAAGGTGGTGATGGCGTCGGAACTGCGCCTGGACATGCTCAAGCACGCGCACGTGGTCTACGTCGGCTTCCTCAGCGGACTGGGCGTGCTGCGCGACTTCACCTTCGCCGGCTCACGCTACGCGATCGGCCGCGGCTACGACGAACTGGTCGACCAGGACAGCGGCCGCAGCTTCCACAGCGGCGCCGGCGGCGCCCTCGGTGGCGATGCGATGTACAGCGACTTCGGTTACATCGCCGCCTTCGATGGCCCCAACCACACCCGCGTGCTGATCGTGGCCGGCACCCGCGACCTGGCGCTGATGCATGCCGCCGAAGTGCTGGCCAGCCGTCCGGCGCTGGACGAACTGGAAACCGCGCTGGACGGCGTCGCCGATTTCGAGGCCCTGTACGAGGTCAACGGCATCCACCACGCCAACATCCGCGGCCACCTGCTGCAGGCCTCGGCGCGGACCGTCCAGGACGTGTGGCGCCCGCAGGCGCCCTCGGTCGCGGCGCAGGCGCGCTGACCCGGCCGGACCGCGCACCCGCGTCGAGCGGCGGCCGCTACAGCAGGCCGACGATGCGGCCGGCGGCCGCCGCGGCCAGCCAGAGCAGCAGCGAGGCCACCGCGAGGCTGCCGGTCGCGAACGACAGGCTGTCGCCGCGCAGCGCGATGCGATGCAGCAGCCACTGCAGCGGCACCGCCAGCAGCAGCAGCGCGGCCTTGGCGCGGAACGCCGGATTGACGTAGTACTTCAGCGGGTCGGCGACCAGCATCCACAGGCCGGTGCCCACGGCGACCGCCAGCCCGGCCCGGAACCACGGCCGCAAACCCAGCGCCAGCTGGCCGGCCGGCATGGCGCCCAGCCGCAGGCCGAGCAGGCGCAGGTCCACGGTCAGGGCGATGCCGCCCAGCAGGGCGATGCCGATCAGGTGCACCGCCATCACCAGCCCGAAGTAGACGTAGTTGGCGCCGTTGAACAGGTGGCTCACGTCGGTGGACGCCAGCCATTCGAAGAATGCGCGGGGTTCGGTCATGGCGCGGCTCAGACGATGAAGGCGATCAGGCGGCCGGCGACGACGATGCCGGCCCACAGCGACAGCGACAGCGCACCGGCCACGCGCGCCTGCCATGGCGGGCTGCCGGGCAGATCCCACAGCGCGGCGTTGCGCTCCAGGCTGCGATGCCACAGCAGCGCATTGATGCCGGCGAACACGATCAGCGCCAGCTTGGCCTGCAGCGCGACGTTGGCATAGATGCGCGAGGCCTGCGGCAGCAGCAGCAGGATGCCGGTGGCGAACATCAGCAGCGCGCCCAGCCAGGTCAGCGGCAGCAGCTGCCGGCCGAGCTGGCGGATGGGCACGCCGCGCAGGGCGACGCCGAGCAGGCGCAGGTCGACGATGGCGATGGTGCCGGCCAGCAGCACGATCGCCAGCACGTGCAGCAGGTTCAATGCGGGAAACAGGTACAGCGATTCGCGGATGGTTTCACTGAGCGGCAGGTCGTACAGCCGCTCGGCCACGTGGCCGACCAGGGTCGTCATGGGGATGCCTGTGGGTGGCGGTGCGGCGTGCTCAGCGCCCGGCGGGCGCGGCCGGCGCGCGTGCCGGATCGCCCGGGCCACCGTCGCCCGGCGTGCCGCCGTTGATGATGCGGCCATCGGGCAGGGTCACCAGGCGGCCATCGACGATGCGCGCGCCGCTCTTGGCCAGGTAACCGTCGACCACCAGCAGGTCGCCGAGCTTGATGTCGCCCTTCTTGAAGCCGCGCCGCGACAGCGCGCCGGGGCCCGCGCCCTCGACCGCCCAGCTGTTGGCATTGCCCTTGGAATCGACCACGTCGATGTGGAAGTAGCTGTGCGGATTGGTCCACTCGATCTTGGTCAGCTTGCCCTGCAGGCGGATCGGCTTGTTCGCGTCGAACATCGCGGCGAACGAGTGGTGGGCCAAGGCGACGCCCGCGGAAAGCGAGAGCACGCCGGCGGTCAGTGCGGCCAGGGCGAATCGGTAAGACGCGTTCATGGAGGTCCCGGATGGAAGGCTGGCGACGACCCGCAGCAGGCCGCGTGCTGCAGTCTAGGTGGGCGCGATCGCGGCGATTAATGAGGAAATCTGCTCAGCAGATTCCATCTGGCTACATGCGAGGGCACCGTCCCGGCGCGGCGCACGTCGGACAATGCCTGCCTCCTCCCGCGATGTTCCCGCCATGCCCGCATCCCGTCGCCGTGCCGTCCTGCTGGCGTGCCTGGTCCTCCACGCAGGTGCGGTGGCCGGCGTCCGGGCCGGCGTGGGCGCGGCCGACGTGCAGGCGCACAAGGACAGGATGAACGAGGCGCAGGACCTCAAGTACGAGGCGCTGGACGCCTTCGCCGCGGGCGACCTGGCCACCGTCGGCGATGCGGCGCGCCGCATGCGGCCGCTGCTCGACCACGAGGTGCGCTACTGGGAACGCACCGGGCTGCAGGACATCCGCGTCCTGTCGGTGCGCAACCGCGCGCTGCTCGACGCGGTGGTCGCGGCGGCCGGTACCGGCAGCACCGAGGCGACGGCGCAGGCCTGGTCGGCGCTGGAAGGCAGCTGCTCGGGTTGCCACGACCTGCACCCGGAAGCGCGGGTGCAGGTGGCGGCCGAACCGGGCGGCTGATCAGCTGCGGTGCGGACGCGCCAGGTGTTCAGCGCTCTGCATCTCGATCAGGCGCGAGGCGGTGCGTTCGAAGGCGCCGGCCAGGCGGGTACCGGTGTAGAGCAGCGGCGGTGGCTCGGCGGCGGTGCAGACCAGGTTGACCTGGCGGTCGTAGATCTCGTCGATGAAGTTGACGAAGCGCCGCGCCGCGTCCTCGTTGAGCCGGTCGAAATGCGGAATGCCGCCGACCAGCACGGTGTTGAACTCGCGCGCGATCTCGATGTAGTCGCCGGTGCCGCGCGGGCCTTCGCACAGGGCGGAGAAATCGAACCAGGCGATGCTCTTGCCGCGGCCGCGCACCGGGATCTTGCGCGCCTCGATCTCGATGTTGCCGGCCAGCGCCGGCTCGCCGCCGCTGAGCGCCTTCCAGCGCTCGTTCAGCCAGGCCTCGGACTGCGCATCGAGCGGTGCGCGATAGACCGGCGAACGGGTCAGCGCGCGCAGCCGGTAGTCCTCCTGTCCGTCCGAGCGCAGTTCCACGCAGTGCTGCTGCAGCAGCGCGATCGCCGGCAGGAAGCTGTCGCGCTGCAGGCCGTCGCGGTACAGGTTCTCCACCGCGGTGTTCGAGGTGGTGACCAGGGTCACGCCCTCGGCGAACAGGCGCTCGAGCAGGCGCGCCAGCAGCATCGCGTCGCCGATGTCGGTGACGAAGAATTCGTCCAGCACCAGCACCCGCAGCTTCAGTTCGCCGCGCCACTCGCGCACGATCCTGACCAGCGGATCGGACTGGCCGGCATGCGCGCGCAGGCGCTCGTGCACGCCGCGCATGAAGCGGTGGAAGTGGGTGCGGTACTTGCCCTCGATCGGCAGGCCGTCGAAGAACAGGTCGACCAGGAAGGTCTTGCCGCGCCCGACCTCGCCCCAGTAGTACAGCCCGCGGACCGGCTCGGGCGTCTTCTTCAGCAGGCGCCCGAGCAGGCCGCCGCCGCCCGGTGCGGCCAGCAGCGCGGTGTGGATGCGGTCGAGTTCGGCCAGCGCGGGGCGCTGGGCCGGATCGTCGGTGATCTCGCCGCTGGCGACACCGGCGGCATAGCGCTGCGAGGGCGTGGCGTCGGCCGCCAGGGACGTTCCGCTCATGCCTCCGGCAACCACGCCTTGACCTCGTGCTGCAGCGCGCCGCGCAGGTCGATCAGCTTGCGGTGGAAGAAGTGGCTGGTGTCCTGCATGCGTACCAGCTGCGGCGGCTGCGCGAGCCCGTCGATCCAGTCGTAGACGGCCTGCGCGTCGACGATCTCGTCGGCGTCGCCCTGGATCACCAGCCACGGCACCTGCGGCAGGTCGATGCCGCCGAAGTCCCAGCCGCGGCCGGCCACCGGTGGTGCGATCGAGATCACCGCATCGGCCTGCAGCTTCACCGCGGCCTGCAGGCTGACGTACGAGCCGAAGCTGAAACCGGCCAGCCACAACCTGGCATCGGGATGATGGCGGCGCACCCAGTCGACCACGGCCTGCAGGTCGTCCTGCTCGCCACGGCCTTCGTCGAAGCTGCCGGCCGAGGCGCCGACGCCGCGGAAGTTGAAGCGCACGCAGGTGGCACCGAGTTCGCGCAGGCTGCGCGCGACCATGGTCACGACCTTGTTGTGCATCGTGCCGCCCTCGGTGGGCAGCGGATGGCAGATGACCGCGACCAGGGGCCGCGCGAGGTCGGGTTCGGGCAGGTCGATGGCCAGCTCGAGCGGACCAACCGGTCCGTCCAGCTGCAGGCCGCCGGATTCTGTGGGGAAGGCGGGATCGTGCATGCGCACATGATAGCCGCAGCGCCGTGCAGCCTCCGCGATGCCCGGCGCGCACCGGCAGGACGCTGCATCGCGATGGCGCCGGGGCGCGACAGTCCCGAGGCCCACGCAGGCCCGCCTACAATGGCGCCCCCGCCGCTCCGCGTGCCGCCCATGCACTACATCCTGCTCAGCGTGACCTGCAGCGTGCTGGTCGGCGTGCTGCTGAAACTGGCGCCGCGCTGGCGGCTGGACGTGGGCCAGCTGGTCACCTGGAACTACCTGGCCGCCGCCGGGCTGTGTCTCCTGCTGCTGCGTCCGCCGCTGGAGCTGCTGCGCTCGCCGCAGGCGCCGTGGGCGGCGCTGCTGACCCTGGCCGTGGTGCTGCCAGCCCTGTTCCTGGTGCTGGCCGCGGCGGTGCGCCGGGCCGGCATCGTCCGCACCGATGTCGCCCAGCGGCTGTCGCTGCTGCTGTCGCTGCTGGCTGCGTTCCTGCTGTTCGGCGAGCAGGCCTCGGCGCAGAAGCTGGCCGGCCTGGGCCTGGGCCTGGTCGCGGTGGCCGGCATCGTCGCGCGCCCGGAGGCCGCGCAGCAGGCGACCGGCCGCAGCGGCTGGCTCCTGCTGCTGACCGTCTGGGCCGGCTTCGCCGTGGTCGACGTGATGCTCAAGACGATCGCCCAGGCGGGTACGCCCTCGTCGGCCTCGCTGCAGGTCGCGTTCTCGCTCGCGTTCGTGCTGATGCTGGGCGTGCAGCTGTGGCGGCACGCGCGCAGGCGCACCCGGCTGGACCTGCGCCATCTCGGCGCCGGGCTGGCGCTGGGCGCGCTCAACTTCGGCAACATCGTCTTCTACGTGCGCGCGCACCAGCAGCTGCACGACAGCCCGGCGGTGGTGTTCGCGACGATGAACATCGGCGTGGTCCTGCTGGGCACCGCGCTCGGCACGCTGGCCTTCGGCGAACGCACCTCATGGCTCAACCGTGCGGCGATCGCGCTGGCGGTGGTCGCGATCGCGGTGATCGCGACCGCGGCATAGGCGCGCTGCCCGGAGCGGCACGCAGTACCGCGTCACCGGCCCGCCGCGATCGCCGTGCGGGCATCGGGACACGCGCGGCACGCCGCTGCGACCGCGCCCCGATCGCGCAGCCAGCAGCCACCGGCCAGCGACATCGCCGGCCGGTACGCGCCGATGCCGCAGCCGCGATGTCCGCGCGCTCGTCGCAGTGTCAAGGCCGCCACGGCGGGAACGGGTCGGGAAGATCCCGCCACAGCGCCGGGCCGGCCGCCAGCTCGTCGTCATCCAGCAGGCAGGCATCGAGCCTGGCGCGCAGCGCGGCCTCATCCGCGTCGACGCCGATCAGCGCCAGCGCCTGGCGTCGGTCGCCCCACAGCGGGTGCCAAAGGCGCAGCAGGGCGGCGTGCTCCTGCGGGTCGCCGACCTCGCGCGGCGACGGTGGCGGCGCCGACCAGGCCGCGGCCTGCCAGCGCGCGGCACCGGATGCCGCCAGCACCAGTGGCGCGCGCGCGAACGCCGCGTCCGGCAGCAGGCCGATGCGACCGGCGCGGACGCGTTGGCGCGCGGCGAACCAGAAGCCCGCGGCGCTGGTCCGGGTCGCCGCGCCGACGATCGCCAGTTCGCCGACCCAGTCCATCCGCGAGGCCAGCCAGAAATGGCCCTTGCTGCGGATCACGCCCTCCAGCCCGTGGTCGAGCAGTGCCGCCAGGCGCGCGGGATGGAACGGACGCCGCGCACGGTAGGTGAAGCTGGCGATGCCGTACTCCTCCGTCTCCGGCGTGTGGATGCCCTGCAGCTCCTGCAGCCAGCCCGGTGCGAGACGCGCGCGGTCGAAGTCAAAGCGGCCGGTGTCCAGCAGCTCGGCCAGCGGCACATCGGCGCCGCGCGATTCAACGATGCGCGCATCGCGATTGAGGCCGCGCAGCACCGCACGGGTCAGGCGCAGGCGCTCGGGATCGATCAGATCGCACTTGGCGATGACGATCACGTCGGCGAACTCGACCTGCTCGATCAACAGGTCGACCAGCGCGCGTGCGTCGTCGGGCCCGGCCTGCAGGCCACGCTCGCTCAACCGTTCCGGCGAGCCCATGCCGTCGATGAAGGTGGTCGCATCGACCACGGTGGCCATCGTGTCCAGCCGCGCCACGTCGGACAGCGAGACGCCGTGTTCGTCGCGCACCGCGAAGGTCGCGGCCACCGGCATCGGCTCGCCGATCCCGGTCGATTCGATCAGCAGGTAGTCGTAGCGGCCAGCGGTGGCCAGGCGCCGCACTTCCTGCAGCAGGTCGTCGCGCAGCGTGCAGCAGATGCAGCCGTTGCTGAACTCGACCAGGGTCTCGTCGGTACGCCGCAACGCGGCGCCGCCGTCGCGGACCAGCTGCGCGTCGATGTTGATCTCGCTCATGTCGTTGACGATCACCGCCACGCGGCGGCCTTCGCGGTTGCGCAGCAGGTGGTTGAGCAGGGTGGTCTTGCCGGCACCGAGGAAACCGGAGAGCACGGTCACCGGCAGGCGTGGGTCGGACGGAACGGGCATGGCGCCTCCTATATGTTATGTTATAACTATAACTCGATTCGGAAGCCCGTCCATGCCCGTTCCCCTGCCGCGCCCGCACGCCTTCGACCACGCCGCGATCGGCCTGTCCGGGGTGTGCGTCGTGCACTGCCTGCTGCTGCCGCTGGCCGCCGCGTTCCTGCCGCTGCTGTCGGCCTGGGCCGAGGCCGAGTGGGTCCACCTGCTGTTCGTGGCGATCGCGATTCCGCTGACGACCGCCGCGCTGTGGCGCAGCCACCGGCGCCGCCCGCTGCCCGCCGCGATCGTGCTGCTGGCGTCCGCCGGGCTGGCGCTGCTGACCCTGGGCGCCTTCGGCTGGCCGCTGCATGCGCTGGAAACGCCCCTGACCGTGGCCGGCGCATTGCTGCTCGCGGGCGGCCACCTGTGGAACCTGCGCCGCCAGCACGGCGCAGGCGCCTGCGCACGCCCTGCCGGGCCGCCCACGGCAGGCACGGCGGATAGAATGTGGCGATGAACACGCCCCACGATTCCAGCCTCGGCCGCGAGGTCGCCTACCCGAGCGGGTACGACCCGACCCTGCTGTTCCCGATCCCGCGCGCCGGTGCACGCGGCGAACTCGGCATCGATGCCGCGGCCCTGCCCTTCGTCGGCCATGACCGCTGGCATGTCTACGAGCTGGGCTGGCTCGACGGCCGTGGCAAGCCGCAGGTCGGCACCGCGACCCTGCAGGTCCCGGCCGACTCGCCGAACCTGGTCGAATCCAAGTCGCTGAAGCTGTATCTGAACTCGCTCAACAGCAGCCGCTTCGACCGCATCGACGACGTGCATGCGCGCATCGCCGCGGACCTGTCGCACTGCGCGGGCGCGGCGGTCTCGGTGCTGCCCGGCCTGCCGCCGCTGGCGGCCGCGCACGACGCGTCCTCCGCCCTGATCGACGGCCTGGACGTGGCGATCGACCACTACGGTCCGCCGCAGGCGCAGGTGCTGCAGGCCGATGCGGACGATGTGATCGAGGAAACCCTGGTCTCCGACCTGCTGAAGTCCAACTGCCCGGTCACCGGCCAGCCGGACTGGGCCAGCCTGCACGTGCATTACCGCGGCCCGCGCATCGAGCGCGCCGCGCTGCTGCGCTACCTGGTCGGTTTCCGCGAGCACGCGGAATTCCACGAGCAGTGCGTGGAACGCATCTTCCTGGATGTGCTGGCGCGTTGCCGGCCGCAGCAGTTGTCGGTCGAGGCCCGGTACACGCGCCGTGGCGGACTGGACATCAATCCATGGCGGGCGACGCCCGGCACGCAGGCGCCGCGCGCCCTGCGCGATCTGCGCCAGTAACGCGACACGCGCGCACACGGCGACGTCGGCCGGCCGACGCCGCCTGCACGCGCTGCGGGGACTGGGCGTCGGTCGGTTGCGTGCGCCGCCCAGCCTGCCCATCGCCGCCAGCGACGCGTCGTTTCCACGCGGCGGGCGATGTGCGATGAAGCCGTCGAGATGCCGCACGCGTGGCGCGCCGCGGCAGGCGCGCCGGCTTGTCGACTCGCCCGCGCAAGCCCGCACGCCCGGCTCACGGCCGGGCAGCGCCTCCCGACCCCGACGTCGCCAGGCCACCGCCGGGGGGCACGGATGAACGCCAGCGTGCGCCGCCCACGGGCCGAATAAATGTTTCACGGACCCGCGATGGGTCGTTAACAGTCGCTATGCGAGCTTGGCCGCGCACATCTCCGCCAGGTCCCGCACATGAGCACCGGCAAGTCCCCCGATTTCTCCAACGTCCAGGGCGGCGTCCGCAGCACCGAGGCCACCGGCCCCGACTTCAGCAATGTCGAAGGCGGCGTGCGCTCGACCGAGGCCGGCGACGCCGACCAGGTCTACACCGTGGTCAAGGGCGACAGCCTGTCCAGGATCGCCAAGCAGGTGTATGGCGACGGCAATGCGTGGACCCGCATCTTCGAGGCCAACCGCGACCAGCTCGACGACCCGGACCGGATCCAGCCCGGCCAGGTGCTGCGTCTTCCGCCGGCGAGCTGACCCCACCCCCAGGAGCACACCATGATCCGTTCCCGTACCGCGCTGCTTGCGCTGGCCGTCTCGACGGCGGTCGCGCTGGCCGCCTGCAAGAAACCCGAGGAAGCCGTGCCGCCGGCACCGTCGCCTGCGGTGACCGCACCGTCCACCCCGGCACCGATGGCGCCGGCGACGGCAGCGGCCAGCGTGACGTCGGTCGATCTTGGCAATGCGGTCGGCGCCGACAACCGCGTCGCCGCACCGGCCACCACCTTCGCACCGACCGACACGATCTACGCCGCGGTCGCCACCCGCACCAGCGAACCGGCCGGCAGCGTGCCCGGCACACTCAGCGCGAAGTGGACCTACCAGGACGGCCAGACCGTGCACGAGGACAGCCGCCAGCTGACCCTCAGCGGCGACGGCACGACCGCTTTCCAGGTCAGCAAGCCCGACGGGTTCCCCGCCGGCAAGTACAAGGTCGAGATCGCGTGGGACGGCACGGTCGCCCAGACACGCGAGTTCGAGGTGAAGTAAGCAGCACGTGCGACAAGCAGGGCTCTCTCTCTGTCTCTCTCCCAGCAGGGTGAGCATGTTCGGGCGCGATGCAGATCGCGCCCTTTTTTTGTCTTGCGGTTCGCGGTTCGCGACGATGGCGATGCGACTCTGCGGCTGATCCATCGCGACGAGACGTGCGGACGGTGGGTCGCGTTCGCCGTGATGCAGTGCGCTGCAGGTTGGCGGTTGGCAACGATGGCGGTGCGACGATGTCCGGCGCGGCCGGCAGGCGTGCGGGCCACGCACCGCTTCATGCAGCAGCCCTCGGCGTTCGAGCGCGCTCGGCGACAACGCGGCGGCGCAGGCAGCAGGCATCGCCTGCCTGCAGATGGCGCATGCCGATCCGTCTGCGCTGCCCACGGAAGCCCTCGGCGGCACACGACCCGCATGCGGCGAAAGCGCCGCGTCCGCGCCATGCCTGCCGCACCGATCGCTCCGGTCGGATGCAGGCGCTGCGACGGGATGCACAATCCCGAAGCACCGGCCCTTGATTCGCCTGCACCCGGCCGCCATCCGGAAGACATGAGCGACGACATCTCCCAGGCGCCCGACGCCTCTCCGCCCGGCCAGGACCGCCGCCGCCTGCTGCGCGCGTTCAACCTCAGCCTCGCCTTCGTGTTCCTGCTGCTGGTCGTCTACTCGGCGCAGCCGGGCCTGGACCTGCGCCAGCTCAGCGTCGCCCCGCGCGATCCGGGCAACTGGCTCGGCCTGCTGACCGCGCCGTTGCTGCACGGCTCGTTCGAGCACTTCGCCGCCAACGCCGGCGCACTGCTGATCCTCGGCACGCTGGCCGGCAGCGTGTATCCGCGCGCCACCACCTGGTCGCTGCCGCTGATGTGGCTGGGCTCGGGCATCGGCGCGTGGCTGCTGGGCGAACCGGGCAGCCATCATCTCGGCGCCAGCGGCGTCACCCACGGCCTGATGTTCATGGTCGGCACGCTCGGTCTGCTGCGCCGCGACCGCTCGTCGATCGCCGCGGCGATGATCGGCTTCCTGTTCTACGGCGGCATGCTGATGACGGTGCTGCCGAACGAACCCGGCGTGTCGTGGCAGTCGCACCTGGGCGGCGCGGTCGGTGGCCTGGTCGGCGGCCTGCTGTTCCGCCGGCTGGATCCGCTGCCGCCACGCCAGCGCTACAGCTGGGACGACGAGGACGAAGCCGCCGGCGATGGACCGCCGAAGGAGCGCGACGAGCTGGAGCCGCCGGTGCCGCACGACGTGCCGGTGCTGTGGCAGCGCGACGACGCGCGGCCACCCAGGCAGGGCGTCGTGCTGCAGTTCACGCCCCGCCGGCAGCCGCCCCCGGATCCGCCCGCCTGACGCCCGGCACGGAGCGCGCACGGGCGCAAGCCGCATCGGGCACGGATGCGCGGCGCGCCGGGCGAAGGCATGATGCGTCGCTTCCGCGGCAACGGACGGCGGCGCGCCTGGCGCACGCGACCGGTCGGTGCCGCGTCCGTCCAGGAGCCCACACGATGATGTCTTTCCGGCAGCGGCCGTCCGTCGCCCCATCCCGCGGACGCGGCCAGCGCCAGGCGCTTGGCGGCCTCGCCCTCGCCGCCGCACTGGCGGCCTGCAGCGCGACGGGCACGCCGACCGCGCCGGTACCCGAAGCGCGCCCGGGCGTCAGCCTCGGCTACCTCGCCGACGACGCCCTGCCCGACAGCCTGCGGCTGGTGCCCGCACCACCGGAACCCGGCAGCGCCGCCCTGGCGCAGGACCATGCGGTCGCCGCCGCGGCGCTGGCGCTGCGCGGCAGCCCGCGCTGGGAGCAGGCCACGCGCGATGCCGACCTGGTCTTCCCGCAGGCGGCCGGCACCTTCGCCTGTGCGCTGGGCGTGGAGATCGACGACACCCATACCCCGCACCTGGTGCGGCTGCTGCGCCGCTCGCTGGCCGATGCATCGCGCAGCACGCGCGCAGCCAAGCACCGCTACCAGCGCGCGCGTCCGTTCGTCGAGAACGCCGCGCCGACCTGCACGCCGGACAGCGAGCCGGGCCTGCGCGGCAATGGCTCGTATCCGTCCGGGCACACCGCCATCGGCTGGGCCTGGGCGCTGCTGCTGGCCGAAGCCGCACCGGAGCACGCCAACGCCCTGCTGCTGCGCGGGCGCCAGTACGGCGAGAGCCGCCTGGTCTGCAACGTGCACTGGCAGAGCGACGTGCTGCAGGGCCGCTTCCTGGGCGCGGCGACGGTCGCGCGCCTGCAGGCCGAGCCGGCGTTCCAGGCCGACATCGCCGCCGCCGGCGAGGAGATCCGACGCGCACGCGCCGCCGGTCGCACGCCGACTTCGCGCGACTGCACGGCCGAAGCGGCCGCCCTGGCGGAGCCGCTGCACGGCGCGCTGTAAGCAAGGCCGCCGGCAGCGGCGGCCGCAGGGCGCCATCGGTGGATGGATCCGCGCTCCGCGCCGCCTGTCTCCACCGCGGCACCGCCCGTGGCGCCCTCGCCGCTGCGTCACCAGGCCGGGCGCTCCGAAGGGGCGCATCGCATCGGCCATCCCCGGGCCCGGTCGAGCGCCCGCAGGTCAGCGGACAGCGCATCGCCCAGCCGGCGCCCGGCGCCATGCCTGCCGCCGATGATGTCGTTCACGTCGCCGGCAGCCCTCCGACACCCGGCGGCGCGTTGCCCCCGCAGGCCCGGGCATGCCGGCCCGGTCCCGAAGCCGGCAGCCTCGCCTCAGCGGCGGTTCCTGCCGGTTCGTCGGCGTGTCGAGGGCGATGCGACACCTCGCGCTCCCTCCGTGACCGCAGCGCCCTGCGAGGCGGCCCGCAGACCTGAGGTGGCATCGGGACGCCCGCAGGGGCCGTCCACGCGTCTCGGCACGACGACCGCGCTGGCTGCGCGTCGTCCGTCCGGTGCGATGGCAAGCGCGTGCATGCGCGCTCCCGAACGACATGCGGCGGGTGCCGGACAGCCTTGGACACGGTCCGACGCCCCCGGAAGGAACAGCGACCTCCGGCCCATCCGGGCGCCACGCAGCGGCGCTAGACTCCGCGCACGTTCCCTCCCGCGTTGGATGCCGCCATGACCCAGTGGTACCTGCACGACCCCGCCGACAACCGCCGCATCGGACCACTGGACGACACCGCCGCGCGCGCCCAGGTGCAGCGTGCTCCGGGGCTGCTGGCCTGGCGCGAAGGCATGGGCGAATGGAAGCCCGCACGCAGCGTGCCCGAGCTTGCCGCGCACGCGGACACCGGGGCGCCGCCGCATCTGCCGCCGCTGCCGGGCCAGGCGACGACGCGCGGGCGCAGCGACGACGTCGACTTCCGCATCGTCGGCCACGACATGCAGTTCGTGGAGATCGAACTCGACCCGGGCGAAAGCGCGATCGCCGAGGCCGGGGCGCTGATGTACAAGGATTCCACCGTGCAGATGGACACCGTGTTCGGCGACGGCTCGCACAGCGGCCAGGGCGGCGGCTTCATGGACAAGCTGATGTCCGCGGGCAAGCGCGTGCTCACCGGCGAAAGCCTGTTCGCCACGCTGTTCACCCACACCGGCCAGGGCAAGGCCAGGGTCGCCTTCGCCGCCCCCTATCCCGGCACCGTGCTGGGCCTGAAGCTGGACGAACACGGCGGCCGCCTGGTCTGCCAGAAGGACAGCTTCCTGGCCGGCGCGCGCGGCGTGCGGATCGGCGTGCATTTCCAGCGCAAGATCCTCACCGGCCTGTTCGGCGGCGAGGGCTTCATCATGCAGAAGCTCGAAGGCGACGGCTGGGTGTTCGTGCACGCCGGCGGCACCGTGGTCGAGCGCGAACTGGCCGCGGGCGAGCGGATCGACGTCGACACCGGCTGCGTGGTGGCCTACCACGGCGAAGTGAACATGGACGTGCGCCCGGTGCGCGGGGTCAAGAGCATGTTCTTCGGCGGCGAAGGCGTGTTCCTGGCCACCCTGACCGGGCCGGGCAAGGTCTGGCTGCAGTCGCTGCCGTTCTCGCGCCTGGCCGGACGCATGTGGATGGCCGCGCCGCAGGCCGGCGGACAGAACCGTGGCGAGGGATCGGTGCTGGGCGGCCTCGGCCGGATCCTGGACGGCGACAACCGCTTCTGACCCGGTCCATCGGCTGGCGCGGCAGCGCGCCGGCCACGCCGGTCAAGGCCGCGCGGCGCAGTACCGTGCGAACGCGTCGGCGCTGTTCTCGAAACCCTCGGCCGCGGCCAGTTCCCAGGGACGCTCACAGCGCTGGGTACGGGCGCACCAGGCCTGGCCGGCCGAACCGATGCAGCCATGCGCATCGCGGTCGGCACCCACTGCCGGAACCGCGGCGACGGGCGCCGGCGCGGAGGCCGGCGACCCGGGCGGCGGGCCGGCGCACGCGCCGATCGACAACAGCAGGACGGCGGACAGTCGCTTCATCGCGCAACGCCTTCGACACGGCAGGCCGGCATGGCCTGGATGACGTTCAGGCACCGGGATCGACGATCTCCACCGTGGCCGTCCCGGCCGGCGCACCGCGCGCGATCCTGCAGCTGACCTTGACGTCGCGCCGCTCCACGCGCAGCCGCCCTTCCACGCTGAGCAGGCTGCCGCGGTCGCTGTGCGAGGACGCCCACTGGTAGGTCCGGACGCCGGCCGCGACATAGCGCGCTTCGGCCGCCTGCCGGCACCACGGCACCAGATCGCCGGCGGTGGTGATGATCGGTTCGTACGGATACGGAATCACCGGCGCGACCGTGCTGGCCAGCGACAGGACTAGTGCGGCGATCGACATCGGATGCCTCCCTGGCTGGCGTCCGGACCCACGCCGGACGCTGCCGCGACGATAGCACCGCCGGTGCCGCGCCTACATCGCGCGGCCGTCGAAGCGGTGCACCGGGATCGCGTCCAGGTCGACGCCATCGAGGCAGCGCAGGTTGATCGCCGCGCTGACCTGCCCGTCCGGCGCCACGCCTTCGGCATAGGGATGGATGCCGCAGACCGGGCAGAAGCGATGGCGGATCGCGTGCCGGTGGAAGGTGTAGGTTCCCGCGGCGTCCTCGTCGGTCAGCAGGGTCATCTGCGCGCGCGGCACGAACCACAGCAGCGAACCCTTGCGGTTGCAGATCGAGCAGTTGCAGGCCAGGCCGGCGTCGATCTCGCCGCTGACTTCGAACGCCACGCGGCCGCAATGGCAGCTGCCGCGGTACTGGGTGCTCATGGCCGGTGCTCCCGCCTGATGGTGGTCGCACGATAGCGGATGCACGCCGGGTGTGCCGCCGGTCGTCGCGGCGCTGACCGGCGCCTCATCGCGGGACGCATGCGGACATGCGGAAAGCCGCCAGGAAAGCCGCGTTCGATCGTGTAGACGCCGGGCACGGCGACCGGCGTGGCGCGGGCCGGCCCAACCAGATGGTCGGCCGATCACGCCAGGTGCGGCCACGCAGCTGCCGGATGGCTCCGGGGATGCCGCAGCGACCGCGCGGCGACGGTGCGCATGCGGCCGGCTCAGTCGCCGCCACCGCCTCCGCCGTCACCTCCACCGCAATCGCCGGCCTGCGACGAGGTGCAGGCATCGCCGCTCCCATCGGCCGGCAACACCGCATACGGCATGGTGTTGGCGCCATCGTCCGATCCCGGCCGGCGCTCGCCCCGCTGCGAGGCGGCGAAGACCAGGCACAGCACCGCGCCGATCGCCGGCAGCAGCCAGACCAGCGCCAGCTGCAGTCGCCGCTGCGACGGCGTGGAGAACGGCGCGCGCAGCACCGCCCGGCTCGCGAACAGGTTCAGGCCGAGCGGCACCAGGGCCAGCAGCCACGAGGCATTCATCGGCGATCTCCGCAGGCACCGGACTGCACGTGCTGCAGACGGCATCCGGCCGACGGCGCGGACGCGCTCACTCCGGTGGGCCGCTGCGTGCGCCGAACTGGCCCAGCGCCACGCCGATGCCGATGCCGATCGCGATGCCCAGCGCGATGTTGTCCATCACCAGGCCGATCGACACACCGAGCGCGGTGCCGATCGCGATGCCGATGCCCTGCGCGCGCCGGGTACGTGGGTCCTTGGGATCATTCACGGGTGCTGTCCGACAGGAACGGCGGCCGAGCATACCCCGCGTGCCTGGACGCGTCAGCCGCGCGGCAGCGGCAGGCCGGTGAACGCCTTCACCGTGCGCAGCACGAAGCTGGAGTTCACGTCGGCCACGCCGGAGGCGTTGAGCAGGCGATCGAGCAGGAAGCGCGAGAAGTGCTCCAGGTCCTGCACGTAGACGTGCAGCAGGTAATCCATGTCGCCGGTCAGTGCGTGGCAGGCGACCACTTCGTCCCACTCCAGCACGCCGGCGACGAAGCGCTCGATGCCGGGCTGGCCGTGCTTTTCCAGCTGCACGCGGACGAAGGCCTGCAATCCCAGGCCGACCGCCCTGGGTTCCAGCCGCGCGGCGTAGCCGGCGATCACCCCGGCCGCCTCCAGCCGCTGGGTGCGGCGCAGGCAGGCCGAGGCCGACAGGTTGATCTGCACCGCCAGCTCGGCGTTGCTGACCCGGCCCTGCTGCTGCAGCAACGCCAGCAGGCGCAAGTCGGTGCGATCCAGCTCGATGGTATCGGCCATATGTTGCTTAGCAGCATCCTGAGACGCAACAACATTGCGCCAAACCAGCGTCGCGACGCAACTTAGCAAGCCTGTTGCGCGGACCAGGCTCTAGGCTGGTGGCCTGTCACCGTTCCCAGGCTGCGTGCGGCATCCAACCGGACCGGCCGCACCCGCCGCGACACCGCCTGCAAGGCCGCAGGCGGCGCGCGCCGATGCCGGTGGCACGCCCCTCGCGATCGTCCACGGAGCCCCGCCATGCAGACCTCGTCCCCGCGCCGCGTCGAACACCAGCAGACCGACAAGGGCCACGTCCCGGTCTACACCACCGCCGTGGTCGAGCAGCCGTGGCACACCTATGGCGCCGACGACCACGCCACCTGGGGCACGCTGTACGCACGCCAGCGCGCGCTGCTGGTCGGCCGCGCCTGCGACGAGTTCCTGCAGGCGCAGGACGCGATGGGCATGGACGCGCACATGATCCCGCGCTTCGACCAGCTCAACGAGGTGCTGGGCGCGGCCACCGGCTGGACCCTGGTCGGGGTCGAAGGCCTGCTGCCGGAACTGGATTTCTTCGACCACCTGGCCAACCGCCGCTTCCCGGTGACCTGGTGGATCCGGCGCCCGGAGCAGATCGACTACATCGCCGAACCGGACCTGTTCCACGACCTGTTCGGCCACGTGCCGCTGCTGATGAACCCGGTCTTCGCCGACTACATGGAGGCCTACGGCCGCGGCGGGGTGAAGGCGCATGCGATCGGCCCGGACGCGCTGCAGAACCTGACCCGCCTGTACTGGTACACGGTCGAGTTCGGCCTGATCCGCCAAGCCGACGGGCTGCGCATCTACGGCGCCGGCATCGTCTCCTCGAAGGGCGAATCGCTGCACGCGCTGGAGTCGGCCGCACCGAACCGGATCGGCTTCGACCTGGAGCGGATCATGCGCACCCGCTACCGGATCGACACGTTCCAGAAGACCTACTTCGTGATCGACAGCTTCGAGCAGCTGATGGGCGCGACCGCGCCGGATTTCACTCCGATCTACGCGCGGCTGGCGCAGCAGGACACGATCCCGGCCGGCATGGTCCGCGCGGAGGACACGGTCCACCAGCGCGGCAACGGCGAAGGCTGGCTGGACGGCGGCGACGTGTGAGCCGCGCACGGCGGCAGCGACAGCCGCCTGACCGCATCGCGGCCGGTCGATCGCGCGCCGGGTTCATCCGCGCTGGCCGGTACAGCGACGTCGCGATGGCCGCAGCTGGACCGCAGCGCACGGGACGCGATGCGGACGACCGCGCCGCGCCATCCATCGGAGCGCCTGCACCGGTTCGGCGGCGCAAGCAGCGGGCGCACGACCACAGGTTCGGTGACGGCGCAGCGGCGGTGCTACGTGCGAAGCGGCCTGGATCGCCCCGTGCGCGCCTTCAGCGGCCGCTTGGCCGGTAACGCGCGCAGGGCCGACCTCCGCGCACCATCCGCGCATGCCGGCCGCACACTGCCGGCCCGATCAGCGGCTCCGGAACCTACAGCGCGCGGGCCAGCGCCCTGGGCGATGCCGCACGCGCGGACACCGCCGGCGTCTTCAGCAGATGCCCGGCCAGCTGGCGCGCGACCACGCGCAGTTCCGGCACCGCGGTGATCTCCCACAGCTGGCCGCGCAGCAGCGGTCCCAGGCAGTACAGGCCGCGCACGGCCGAGCCGTGGCGGTCCAGCGACTCGAACTGCGGCGAGGCGCGCACGCCCAGGCCGAGCGGGTCGGCGCTGACCAGGCCGGCGTCGCGCAGCTGGGTCAGCAGCGGATGGCTGGTGCGTTCGACATCGGTGTCCAGGCCGGTGGCGCGGATCAGCGTGTCGAACTGCTCGGCCGAGGCGTGGCTCTGGCCGCGTTCGCGGATCAGCACCTCGACCGCGGTCTCGCCGCGGCGCGCACGCAGCAGGCGCCCGGCGCGGATCCGCAGGCGGCCGTCGGCCTGCAGCTGCTCCAGTTCCTCATGCAGGCTCGGCGCCAGCCGGTGGCGGACGATTTCCCAGTACGAGCGCAGGTGGCGCACGAAGCGCGCGCGTTCGCTGTCGGGCAGCGTCTTCCAGTAGCCCTGCGTGTACGGGCGCAGCGCATCGACCAGGCTGCGCCAGTCCGGCACGATCGGCGCCAGGCTGCGCAGCGCGCGCAGCAGCAGGCGTACTTCGCCGCTGTTGAGCGCGTGCAGCACGGTCGGCGGCAGCGCGATCGGCGGGCCGGCTTCGACCAGGTGCGGGCGCGGCAGCAGCCCGTGCCGCGACAGGGCGGTGATCGGCCCGCGATGGCCGCGCCGCTGGAGCGTGGCCACGGTGTCGGCCATGGTCAGGCCGGTGCCGACGATCAGCACGCGCGCATCCGGATCCACGCTGTCGATCGCATCCTCGCCCGCCAGGCTGCGCTGCCACGGCCAGGCGACATAGGCCGGGTCGACCAGCAGGCGCGGGCCGACCCCGTGCAGCCGCTGCGGCGGCAGGGTGCCGACCGCCAGCACCACCGCGTCGCTGAAGAAATCCTCGCCATCGGCCAGCAGCACCCGGAAACCACTGCCCTCGCGCTCGACCGCGATGGCCTCCTGGCCGATCTGGTTGAACGCCGCCAGCGAGGTCTGCGCGGCGCCCTGCAGTCGCGAGTACAGGTATTCGCCGTAGACCAGGCGCGGCAGGAAGCTGGATTCGGCGCGCTTGCTCAGGTTCAACCACGCGGCGAACTCGCCCGGGTGATCCATGGTCGCGCCCAGGTCCTTGGCACGCACGTTGAGCAGGTGCTCGGCCCGCGCCTCGCCGTAGGCCACGCCGCGCCCGTAGCTTTCCGGCACCCCGACCAGGTACAGCTCGGTCCCCGCCGGCGCGCCGCGCGCCAGTTCCGTGGCCAGCACGCTGCCGCTGAAGCCAGCGCCGATGATCGTGATCCGCATCCGATGTCCCCTCCCGTTCAACGCTGCCCAGAGATACCGGGCGCGGAGCGGATTGTGGTGAAACAACGGTTATCCGGGCCGGTTTCGCTGGCAACGGTTCGGCAGGTGGATATAGCCGATGGCAATGAGCAGGCGCTTGCCGATGCCATCTGGGTGACGGCGGGGCCGGTCCGCCATCCGGACTGGCGCCATGGACCGGGACCGGGTCGACGCGGTCCGGTCGCGGTGCGACGCGATGCGCGACGGCCAGCGGCACCCGGCGACTTGCGCCGGAACGCGGCCGCGATGCGGCCATTGACCCGGATCAAGGCGCCCGCGGCAGGCGGGCGTAGCCTCGGCGCGACGACCACATTCCCGCAGGAGCGATGCCATGGACAAGACGATGAAAGCCGCGGTGGTACGCGCTTTCGGCCAGCCGCTGGTGATCGAGGAGGTCACGGTGCCACGGCCGCAGGCCGGCGACATCCTGGTCCGGATCGAGGCCTGCGGCGTCTGCCACACCGACCTGCACGCGGCCGAGGGCGACTGGCCGGTCAAGCCCGACCCGCCGTTCATTCCCGGCCACGAGGGCGTGGGCCACGTGGTCGCGGTCGGCGCGGGCGTGCGCCACGTCAAGGAAGGCGACCGGGTCGGCATCCCGTGGCTGTACTCGGCCTGCGGCCACTGCGAGCACTGCCTGGGCGGCTGGGAAACGCTGTGCGAGGCGCAGCAGAACAGCGGCTATTCGGTCAACGGCGGCTTCGCCGAGTACGCGCTGGCCAACGCCGATTACGTCGGCCACCTGCCGAAGAACGTGGGCTTCGTCGAGATCGCCCCGATCCTCTGCGCCGGCGTCACCGTCTACAAGGGGCTGAAGGTCACCGACACCCGGCCCGGCAACTGGGTGGTGATTTCCGGCATCGGCGGCCTCGGCCACATGGCGGTGCAGTACGCCCGCGCGATGGGCCTGAACGTGGCCGCGGTCGATGTCGACGACGCCAAGCTCGACCTGGCCACGCGCCTGGGCGCCACGGTCACGGTCAATGCCAGGACCACCGACCCGGTCGCCTACCTGAAGAAGGAGATCGGTGGCGCGCATGGCGCACTGGTCACCGCGGTCTCGCCCAAGGCCTTCGAGCAGGCGATCGGCATGGTCCGCCGCGGCGGCACGGTGTCGTTGAACGGCCTGCCGCCGGGCGACTTCCCGCTGGACATCTTCGGCATGGTGCTCAACGGGGTGACCGTGCGCGGCTCGATCGTCGGCACCCGGCTGGACCTGCAGGAGTCGCTGGACTTCGCCGCGCAGGGCAAGGTCGCCGCGACCGTGACCACCGACCGGCTGGAGAACATCAACGCCATCTTCGCGCGCATGCACGCCGGACAGATCGAAGGCCGCATCGTGCTGGACATGGCGGACTGAGACCGGCGCCGGCAGCGGCGCGGCGGCGCCATGGAAGGCGTGCGCAGGGGGCGCACGTCACCGCTGAAACCATTCCGGCGCCCGACGCGCGCGGCCCGCGCCTGCTAGGATTGGGCGGCTCCCGGGCCGGTTCCGCCGGCCACGCCGCAGCACCCTCCTTCCCCTCTTCTGCCGAGTCCTGCCGTGTCTTTCTTCTCCACCGTCGAACTGGTCCCGGGCGATCCGATCCTGGGGCTCACCGAGGCCTACAACGCCGATTCCCGCCCGACCAAGGTCAACCTGGGCGTGGGCATCTATTACGACGAACAGGGCCGCATTCCGCTGCTGAAAGCGGTGCGGCAGGTCGAGGAGGCGCTGGCCGCCGCCGGTCGTCCGCGCGGCTACCTGCCGATCGACGGCCTGGCCGCCTACACCCAGGCCACGCGTGAGCTGCTGTTCGGCAAGGACTCGGAGCTGCTGGCCGCCGGCCGCGTCGCCACCACCCAGACCGTGGGCGGCAGCGGTGCGCTGCGCGTCGGCGCCGAGCTGCTGCGCAAGGTGCTGCCGCGCGCGACGCTGGCGCTGAGCAACCCGAGCTGGGAGAACCACCGCGCGGTGTTCTCGGCGGCCGGCTTCGACATCGTCGACTACACCTATTTCGATCCGGCCACGCACGGCCTGGATTTCGCCGGCATGCTCGCCGACCTGGGAAGGCTGGAGCCGGGCACCACCGTGCTGCTGCACGCCTGCTGCCACAACCCGACCGGTGCCGACCTGACCGTCGAGCAGTGGAAGCAGGTCGCCGCGCTGCTCAAGGAACGCCAGCTGTTCCCGTTCGTCGACATGGCCTACCAGGGCTTCGACAAGGGCATCGCCGAGGACGCCGCCGCGATCGGCATCCTGGTCGAGGCCGGCATCGACAGCTTCGTCGTCGCCAGCTCGTACTCCAAGTCGTTCTCGCTGTACGGCGAACGCGTCGGCGCGCTGTCGGTGGTCGCCGCCACGGCCAGCGAGGCCAAGGCCGTGCAGTCGCAGGTCAAGCGCATCATCCGCCAGATCTATTCCAGCCCGTCCACCCACGGTGCGGCGCTGGTCGCCGGCGTACTGTCCAGCACCGAGCTGCGCGCGCTGTGGGAGCAGGAACTGACCGAGATGCGCGAGCGCATCCACGCGCTGCGCGGCGGCTTGGTGCAGAAGCTGGCCGCCCTGGGCGCGCCGGAGTTCGGCTTCATCCAGCAGCAGGCCGGCATGTTCTCGTACTCGGGCCTGAGCAAGGCCCAGGTCGACACGCTGCGCGACGAGTACGGCATCTACGCCGTCGGCACCGGCCGCATCTGCGTGGCCGCGCTGAACCAGCGCAACCTGGAGTACGTGGCCCAGGCCGTGGCGACCGTGTCGAAGGGCTGAGACACGCCGGCAACGCCGGCGCCCCACTGCTGGAAACGAAAACCGGGAGCGCGAAAGCCTCCCGGTTTTTCGTTGCGGCACGCCGCGGCGCCGCCTGGCGGGAGGGAGCCGCCGGCCGCGGCGCCTGTGCTGCTGCAAAGGCGTGCCATCCCGCGCCGCACCGACGCCGTCCTGTCAGCGCTGTCAGCCGCTTCGATGCGTCCGGCATCGCGCGTGCACCCGTCTCCGGCCGGTTCGCGCAGTCGTCATCCCGGTGCGCAGCGGCGACAATACCCGCCCCCACACGCACAAGGCCGCCCTCTCGATGTCGCGTACTTCGCTGACCCGTTTCCTGATCGAAGAACAGCAGGCCGGCCGCATCGGCCCGGAACTGCGCCAGCTGATCACGATCGTCTCGCGCGCCTGCAAGCGCATCTCCATCGCGGTCAGCAAGGGCGCGCTCGGCGGTGTGCTCGGCGATGCCGGCACCGGCAACGTGCAGGGCGAGGCGCAGAAGAAGCTGGACGTGCTCAGCAACGACATCCTGCTGGAAGCCAACATGTGGGGCGGCCACCTGGCGGCCTGCGCATCGGAGGAGATGGACCACAGCCAGCCGGTGCCCAGCGAGTATCCGGTCGGCGATTTCCTGCTGCTGTTCGATCCGCTGGACGGCAGCTCCAACATCGACGTCAACGTCTCGGTCGGCACCATCTTCTCGGTACTGCGCTGCCCACCCGGCGTGAGCGCGGCCGGCGACGAACACTTCCTGCAGCCGGGCACGCAGCAGGTCGCGGCCGGCTACTGCATCTACGGCCCCAGCACGATGCTGGTGCTGACCCTGGGCAACGGCACCCACGCCTTCACCCTGGAGCGCGAGGAAGGCAGCTTCCTGCTGACCCAGGCCGACATGCGCATTCCCGAGGACACGAAGGAGTTCGCGATCAACATGTCCAACCAGCGCCACTGGGAAGCGCCGATGCAGGCCTACGTCGGCGACCTGCTGGTCGGCGGCGAGGGCCCGCGCGGCAAGGACTTCAACATGCGCTGGATCGCCAGCATGGTCGCCGACGTGCACCGCATCCTGACCCGCGGCGGCATCTTCATCTATCCGTGGGACCGCAAGGATCCGGCCAAGGCGGGCAAGCTGCGCCTGATGTACGAGGCCAACCCGATGGGCATGCTGGTCGAGCAGGCCGGCGGCGCGGCCACCGATGGCCGCCAGCGCATCCTGGAGATCCAGCCCGGCCAGCTGCACCAGCGCGTGCCGGTGTTCCTCGGCTCGAGGAACGAAGTGGCCGAAGCCACCCGCCATCACCTGGAGCACGACCGCGCCGCGGCGGCAGCGGGCGCCTGATAGCAGCGCGACGGCAGGCCGGGCGCGACGCCCGGCCGCCGACCGCCTTCACCGTCGGTCGCGCGGTTTCGCAGGCATGAACGGAGACACCGGGTCGCTGGCCGGAAAGGTCTCCTCCAGCGCTTCGTCCTGGTTCTCGTCCTCGTGACGCTTCCGCTCGCGTTCGGTGTCGGGCGTCGGGGCGATGCCGGATCCGGCGGAACGGCGACGGTCGCGGGCGCTCATGGCGATGCTCTTCCACGCGGAGTGATGGCCTGCATCGTCCCCGCGACGATGGCAAGGCGACGTGAGCCCGGAGACGCCGCAGCGGGACACTGAATACGCGTGTGCGTGATCCCCATCACGTAGAGCTGACAGATGCCGTGACACGCTCGCCGGTCGGTTCCAGCACGGCGCAGTCGGGTCTGCACGCATCGGTTCCGTACCCGCCACGGGCATCCGCTCCGGGCGACGTACGCCCCGTCCCGTCTGCGGCCGCGATGGCACCGCATCACCACGGGGGAAGGGATGGGACGCAATCTGCGCAGCTCCGGTGCACCTGTCGTCCGCGGCCACACGGCCGACGGGCAGGACACCAGCGGGCACATGGACCAGGCAGCGGATGGCCTGCCCGGGCTCGACCAGGATCTGGACGACGACGGGCTGGCCGAGGCCGTGGTCTTCGTCGACGCCGACCGCCGCGTCGATCCACTGACCGGCCTGACCAAGGGCGATGTCGCCGACTATTACCGCCAGGTCGCCCCGTGGCTGCTGCCCGAAGCCGCCTACCGGCCGCTGGCGGTGGCCGGCGAAGCCGGCGCTGCCGGCGGCCTGGAGCGCCGCCACCACGCGGACCTGGGCCGCCATGTGCACCCGGTGCCGCCGCATCCGCTGGATCCCGCCACGGCCGGCTTCTACATCAGCGGCGTCACCGGCCTGCTGCAGCTGGTCCGCGCCGACGCGCTGGAACTGCACGGCCGCGCCGCATCGATCCGGCAGCCCGGACAGCCGGATCGTCTCGCCTTCGACCTGTCTCCCGGCGCCGGCGCCGATCCGGCACCGCTGCGCGCGGCCGCCCTGGCCATGCGCGAGCGCCTGCAGGCCGCCGGGCTGACCAGTTACCTGCGCGTGGGCGGCGATGGCGGCCTGCAGGTGGTCGCGCCGGTCGCCGACGTGCCCGACTGGGGCCGCTTGCAGGCCTTCGCTTCCGCGCAGATCGCCGCACTGACCGGCCAGTGGCCGGAGCGCTACGCGATCGCCCATGCGGATGCGGACGACGCGCGCATCGTGCTCCGCCCGGCGCATCCCACGCCGGCCAGCACCGCCCTCTGCAACTGGTCGCTGCGCGTCACCGGCGACGGGCTGCGTGTGGCCCTGCCGCTGCGCTGGGAAGCGCTGCACGCGGCCGACGCACCGGCCGCGCCCGATGTCGCGACCGCGCTGCGGCATGCGGCCAGGCTGCGCTCGGATCCCTGGATGGGCATCGCCACGCTGCGGCAGCCGCTGCCGCCGGGCTGAGCGCGGAAACATCACGAACGCCTGACAGCGGCCGTGCGACGGTGCCCCTCCCGTCGCTGGAGACGCGCCCATGGCCCGCCCGATCTGGACCGGCACCCTGTCCTTCGGCCTGCTCAACGTGCCGGTGTCGCTGATGTCCGGCGAGCGCCGGATCGACCTGCATTTCCGCATGCTCGACTCGCGCGACCGCAAGCCGGTGCGCTACGAGCGGGTCAACGCCGACACCGGCGAGGAAGTGCCCTGGAAGGACGTGGTCAAGGCCTACGAGTACGACAAGGGCAGCTATGTCGTGCTCGAGCAGGACGACATCAAGGCGGCCGCCCCGGAGAGCCACGAGACGGTCGAGGTCGAGGCCTTCGTCGACGCCAGCCAGATCGATCCGCGCTACTACGAGAAGCCCTACCTGCTGGTGCCGGCCAGGAAGGCCGAGAAGGGCTACGTGCTGCTGCGCGAAACCCTGCGCAGGTCCGGGCGGGTCGGCATCGCCCGCGTCGTGATCCGCACCCGCGAGTACCTGTCGGCGGTGATGCCGCATGGCCATGGCCTGGTCCTGATGCTGCTGCGCTGGCCGCAGGAACTGGTCGATCCCGAGGACTACGCGCTGCCGACCGACAGCCTGGCCTCGTACCGGATCAGCGACAAGGAAGTCGCGATGGCCGCGCAGCTGGTCGAGTCGATGGCCGGCGACTGGACCCCGGACGACTACCACGACGAGTTCCGCAAGCGCCTGCAGGAGATCCTGCGCAAGCGGATCAAGCAGAAGGGCGGCACCGCGAAGGTCGACGATGCGGTCGACGACACGCACGAGGAGGCGAGCACCAACGTGGTCGACTTCATGTCGCTGCTGCAGAAGAGCCTGGATGCGAAGAAGCGCACGCCGGCCCGCAAGACCGCCACCAAGGCGGCGGCCAAGGCACCGGCGAAGAAGGCCGCGAAGAAGACCGCGACCAAGGCGGCCGGGAAGAGCACCGGCAAGAGCCCCACGAAGACACGCAAGGCGGGCTGAGCCATGTCGCTGCGCGATTACCAGCGCAAGCGCCGCCTCGGCAAGGACAGCGGCAACCCCGAGCCCCGGGCCGATGCAGCGGGCGGCCCGTCGCGGCGTCCGATCTTCGTGGTCCAGCTGCACCACGCCAGTTCCCGGCATTACGACTTCCGCCTGGAAGCCGACGGCGCGCTGAAGAGCTGGGCGGTGCCGAAGGGGCCGTCGCTGCGGGTCGGCGAGAAGCGGCTGGCGGTGCAGGTCGAGGACCATCCTCTGTCCTATGCCGGCTTCGAGGGCGACATTCCGGAAGGCCATTACGGCGCCGGCCATGTCGACGTGTTCGACCACGGCACCTGGGCCTGCGAAGGCGATCCGCTGGAGGCCATCGCCGCCGGCAAACTCGATTTCGTCCTGCACGGCGGCAAGCTCGAAGGGGGGTGGAAGCTGGTGCGCACCGCGCCGCGCGGGCGCCAGCCGCAGTGGCTGCTGATCAAGCGCGACGACGCCGGCGCGGCGGATATGGAGGCCGATGACCTGGTCGACGCCGCACCGAAGAAGAACGCACCGAAACGCGGCCGAAACGCGCAGGCATCGCGCGCCGGCGCGGCCAAGCCTGGGCGCGCTGCGCAGCGGTCCGCACCGGCCACCCGGCGCCCGCGTCGCGCCGATGCGACCTGGCGCAGGCGCGCACTCGCGCTGCCAGGTGCGCGCGACGCACCGCACCCGACCGGCTTCGCCGCGCAGCTGGCGACCTCGCGGGCAAGCGCACCGACCGGCGAGGACTGGCTGCACGAGATCAAGTGGGACGGCTACCGCCTGCTGGCCGACCTGGTCGACGGCACCGCCACCCTGCGCTCGCGCGGCGGCCTGACCTGGACCGCCGATTTCCCCGAGGTCGCCCGCGCGGTCGAGGCGCTGCCGGTGGCCGATGCGCGCCTGGATGGCGAACTGGTGGTGCTCGATGACGCGGGCCGCAGCGATTTCACCGCGCTGCAGCGGGTGATCGACGGCACCTCGAAAGCCCGCCTGCGCTACGTGGTGTTCGACCTGCCCGGCCTGGCCGGCACCGACCTGGCCGGCGTGCCGCTGCAGCAGCGCAAGACGCTGCTGCGCCAGCTGCTCGGCGAGGAACCCGGCGTGCTGGCCTACAGCGATCACGTCGTCGGCCACGGCCCGGAGGTGTTCGCCGCCACCGGCGAAAGGGGCTTCGAAGGCATCGTCAGCAAGCGCGCCGATGCGCGCTATGCCGGCAAGCGCAGCCACGACTGGGTCAAGGTCAAGCACGAGAACAGCGACGATTTCGTGGTCGTCGGCTACACCGATCCGAAGGGAGCGCGCCGCGGCTTCGGCTCGCTGCTGATGGCGCGGCCGCGCAGGGACGGGGACGACGGCGACTGGCAGTACGTCGGCCGGGTCGGCACCGGCTTCGACGACGCCATGCTCACGCGCCTGCTGCCGCTGCTGGAGGCGCGCGCCCGCAGGACGGGCGTGGTCGCCCTGCCGGCGCACGTGCCGTTTCCTCTGCGCAGCGTGCACTGGGTCGAACCGCAGCTGGTGGCCGAGGTCGCCTTCCGCGGCTGGGCCAAGGAAGGCCTGCTGCGCCAGGCGGCCTTCAAGCGCCTGCGCGCGGACAAGCCGTTGCCCGAGGTCGCGGCCGCACCGCCCGCCGGCGCGAAACCGAAAAGACGCGCCACGCCGCGTCCCGCACCGGACGCCGCACCGGCCGACGCCGACGAGGTGCGCATCAGCAGTCCCGGGCGCGTCGTCTATCCATCCACCGGCATGACCAAGGCGCAGGTCGCCGATTACTACCGCGCGATCGCGCCCTGGCTGCTGCCGGAGATCGTGCGGCGTCCGCTGTCCCTGCTGCGCTGCCCGGACGGCGTCGCCGGCGAATGCTTTTTCCAGAAGCACGAGAGCCGCGCGCTCGGCGCGCACGTGCACGCGGTGCCGCTGAAGCAGAAGAGCGGCGTGGAGGACCATCTCTACATCGAGGACGTGGCCGGGCTGCTCGAACTGGTGCAGATGAACACGCTGGAGCTGCATCCCTGGGGAGCGAGCGTCGACGATCCCGAACATCCCGACCGGCTGGTGTTCGATCTCGATCCCGGCGACGGCGTGGGCTGGAACCAGGTGCGGGCCGCCGCGCGCGACATCCGCGCGCGCCTGCGGGAAGCGGGACTGGAGAGCTTCGTGCGCCTGTCCGGTGGCAAGGGCCTGCACGTGGTGGTGCCGATCGTGCCGGAGGCGGGCTGGGAGCAGGCGCGCGATTTCAGCGAAGCCTTCGCCCAGGCGCTGGCCGCGCATGCACCGGACCGCTACGTCGCGACGATGAGCAAGGCCAGACGGCGCGGCGTGATCTTCGTGGACTGGCTGCGCAACGGCCGCGGCAACACCAGCGTGTGCACGTGGTCGCTGCGCGCGCGGGAGACGCCGGCGGTCGCGGTGCCGCTGCGCTGGGACGAACTGGGACGGATCGCTTCACCGCAGGCCTTCACTCCGGACAAGGCGCTGGCCCGCGCGCAGCGGCTGAAGGCCGATCCCTGGGACGGATTCCATGCCCTGCGGCAGCGCCTGCCCGCTGGCGGTTGAGTCGCCTCCGTCAGGCGTTCTCCCTCACTGCCGCAGGAAGCGCATCCCGTCGAAGTCGATCGCGACCACGCGCCCGCCCTGCACGTCGAAGTCGAGGAAGCGACCCGAGCCGGGTGCGAACTCCACGCGGATCTGGCCGGGCCGTTCGCCCGCGTCGGCCACCGCATCCAGGACGCCCCAGCGCAGGCGCATCCGGCCGTCGTCCTCCAGCGTCACCACCAGCGCCCCGAGCAGCGGATCGACATAGGTGCCGGCATAGGCCTCGCGTGGCAGCTGCAGCGACCATGGCCGCGCCGCGATGGCCGCACGCTGGCGGGACATCGCCTCGGGCAGGTCCCGGGCGCTGGACTGCAGCGCCTCGAAGCGGCGTGCGACCCGCGCCCCGGTGTCCGCGTCCTGCAGCAGCACGCCATAGGCGTAATCGGCGATGAGCGTGGCCAGGCGCGGCGCGATGACGTCCTCGTTGGCCAGCACCACCAGGGCGATGCGTTCTTCCGGCATGAACGACAGGTGCGCATGGAACCCGGCGAAGCTGCCGAAGTGGTGCAGCAGGCGCCGCTGCTTGTACGGGCCGGTGTACCAGCCCCAGGCATAGCCGTCGCGCGCGAAGTCCTGGTACCGCGCATCGACCGCGACCTGCGGCTGCTGCGCGCGTTCGATCAGGCGGCGCGGCAGCCGGCCGCTGTCGCCACCGGACAGCTGCGCCATCAGGAACCGGGCCAGGTCGGGCGCAGTCGAAACCACGCCACCGGCCGCGTGCAGCGTGGCGTCGGTCTTGGCCAGGCGCAACGGTACGTCCGGCACGACGGACGCCGCCGAGTACGGCCTGGCCAGCGTCCATCCGGCCGCCTGCGCCGCGCTCATCGAAGCGCTGCTGTGGCCCATGCCCAGCGGCTGGAAGACGGTCGCGTCCAGCTGCTGCTGCCACGGCGTCGTCGATACCCGGTCCATCCACACGCTGAAGAGGGTGTAGCCGGCATTGGTGTAGCGGAACACGCCGTGCGCCGCGTCCGGGTCGGGGCGCGAGCGCGCCACCAGCGCGGCACGCGAGGCCCGGTCGTGCACGCCACTGAAGGCCGACGCCCAGGCCAGGTCCTGGTTGTCCACGCCGGCGGCATGGAACAGCAGTTCGCCGGCGCCGACCGCGTCGGCATCGATGCCGTCGAAGACGACGTCGGGAAACATGGCCTGCAGCGAGGTCCGCAGGTCCAGGGTGCCGTCGGCATCGCGCGCCAGCGCGGTCAGCGCGAACATCGGCTTGGTCGCCGAGGCGATGTAGAACACGGTGTCGCGGGCGACCGGCACGCGCGCGCCGATGTCGGCGAAGCCCGAGTACGCCTCATGGACGACGTGGCCGTCCTGGATGACGATGATCGCCAGACCCGACGCGTCGCCGGTCGCGCGTCGGGTGTCCTCGATCAGGCGGTCGAGCGGGGCGAAATCCGGTGCGGGCGTGGCGGCGATCGCGCATCGCGACGCCAGCGCCAGCACCGTCAGGGCGGTGCGCAGCAGGTGCATGGGGATCCTCGGTGTTGGTGTGGTGGCCCCGCCCCGGGCGGCGAGGACGGCCGCATGATGTTCCCGCTGGTACTGACACCCAGGCGCACGTCAGCGTGGGCGCGTGCGGAAGCGCCAGGTCAGCGGCGACAACGGCACGCCGGTGCGGGCACCGAAGCCGCCCGGCATGTCGGGATGGTTCAACTGGATCAGGTAGACACTGCCGGGCACCAGCTCCACCGGAATGCGCAGGGTGCTGCCATCGTCGCTCCAGCGCGGCGTCCCCGTGACGGCAGGGACGTGGTCGCCGAACAGGCCGATGTCGCCGCTCATCGGCTGGTCGAACCTCAGCAGCAGATGATCCCGCTGCGGATCGACGGCGACGTCGCCCGGTGCCGGGAGCAGGCTGACGGTGGGCGCGACGATGCCGGCATCGGAGCCGGCATGCTCCAGCAGCAGCGCTTCGATGCCGGGAACGAGACCGGGATGCAGCAACGGCGCCTGCGCGGGCAGCAGGTCGGCCAGCGCCGGAATCCAGCCGAAGCCGGCCCGGCGGTCCTGCGCATCCGCGGCCTGCCGCTGCTCGTGCGCGCCATGATCCAGAAAGTAGCGCTGCGTGACCGCGCGCGTCAGGCTTTCGTACAGCAGGGTCTTCCAGTCGCCGTAGGCGCTCCGGCGCATCTGCGTGGCGTGTCCGGCGTACAGCGCGCGGGCCGCGGGCTCCAGTGCATCGGCATGGAGGTCCACCCAGGGATTGACCAGGGAATGGGCGAATTCGTGCACCAGCAGGCGGACGGTGCGCGGATCGCTCCATCCCGATCCTTCACCAGCTGGCGATATGACCGCATGGGCCTCGACCGTGCCGTCGGCCATGAGGATGCGGGGGCCGTAGTTGCCGCGGCCATGCAGCAGGCCGGCGACGATGCGCAGCCGCAACGGCCGCCCGTCGGCGGCGATGCCGGTGAACCAGCCTCTGTCCAGCGCAGCCCGGGGACCGGCGTCGATCTGCTCCACCACCTGGGCGTACAGGCTGGCCTGGGCTGCGAAGAAGCCGGCCGCATCGCTGTCGCGTGCGAAGCCAGGCATCGCTTCGAGCAGCGCCGATGCCGATGCGGCATCCCACTGCGTCGACACATGCGACAGCCAGACCGGCAGCGGCAGCCGCGGCGTCCAGTCGTCCGGCTCCGCCAGCAGGGCCAGTGCGACCGTGTCGCCGAAGCCGATGCCGCGCTCCCGACGCAGCGTGCGCAGCAGATCGACGGCCGGATGATCGCTGAAACCGTCGAAATGCGTGGCGACCGCCGCATCGTAGGCGGCGATGCCCGAAGCGCTGAACTCTTCGAACAGCGCCAGCCGCGCGACGATCGCCATCAGTTCGACCCGCCGATCCACCGACACCGCGATCCCGGGCGTGGGCAGGTCGCCCGATGGGCGATGCCGCGCACGGGCGTCGATGGATGCTGGCGCGACGCCGGCGGCGGCGGACACGACGATGCAGTGGGAGGCGACGCCAGGCGCATGCGCGGCGATGTCGGTCGCAGGGCATGGCAAGGCCATCGCCAGGGCCGCAAACGCGGCCGGCAGCATGATGGACAACAGGCGTTTCTCCGGGACAGGACGGCGGCGCGAAGCCTTGCGGCGATGACGCTTCAGGAACGGCGGCGCGGCGCCCTTCCCTGCACAGGCATTACTTCAGGCGGCGCTCGATCAGGAAGTAGGCCAGGTTGCCCAGGCCGGTGGCGCCGATAACCAGCCCGATCACACCGGGCGTGACCGTGTCCGTACCGATCAGTTCGATCAGGCCGAAGCCCAGTGCCAGCGCGACCAGCACGCTGCCCCAGTGCAGCGAGGCCAGCCGCCGGCGCGCGCTTTCGCCTTCCAGCAGCGCACGTACCAGTTCCTCGGAGCCGCGCGACTCGACGATGCGGCGGCGGTTGAAGGAGTCGACCACCGACTTGATCGTGTAGCCGATGCAGGCGAACAGGGCGACGGGGATGAGCAGGTTGAAGTCCATGGTGCGATGCCGTGTTGGGTGGATGGACACTGGGAGACGCCGACCGCCCGATCGGTTGCAGCCGGTCGCACCACGCCTGCCGCTCGGTTGCTGCGGCCGGCACCCGGCCGCCGCCATCGTGTGGCCGCCGGGGCGTGGCCTGCATGCCGGGGCGTCATCGGCGATCGCTTGCAACCGATCGGGCGGACACCGTATCCCTGTACGCCATGCCTCCTGCGTCCACCGACATCGACCAGATCCTGCGCAGCGACCGGGCGCTGGTCGACGCCATCCTCGCCGGCCGGCACGGCGCGTTCGAGCAGCTGGTCCGCGACTACCAGGGCCTGTGCTGGCGCGTGGTCGAGCGGATGGTGCGGCACCCGGAAGACACCCGCGAGCTGTGCCAGGACGTGTTCCTGCGCATCCACCGTTCGCTGCACCAGTACCGCGGCGACAGCCCGCTGAAGTCGTGGGTGGCGCAGGTGGCGTGGTCGGTCGCGCTGCGCCACCTGGAGCGCAGGCGCATCCCGATCGTCGACAGCGGCGACGAGGGCGAGGGCGCGTCGTTGCTCGAGCGGATCGGCGACGGATTCGATCTCGAGTCCGCCATGGCCGACCAGCAGGTCAACGCGCGCCTGCACCGCGCGATCGACGCATTGCCGCCGCTGCAGCGCACCCTGCTGAGCCTTTACCATCTGGACGAACTGCCGATCGGCGAGATCGCCACGCTCACCGGGCTGGCCGAAGGCACGATCAAGAGTCACCTGTTCCGCAGCCGCAAGCGGCTGCGCGAGATCCTGGAACCGCATATCGGAGTGCCCGCATGAGCAGCAAGCACGCATCGCCGGTCGATGCCGACGAATGGGCGGCGCAGGAGCGCGGCCGGCACGCCGCCAGCAGCGCCGCGGCCGGACCGGTCGACGCGCAGGAGCAGGCGTATCGCCGCATCGCCGAGGCGGTGCGTTCGCAGCCGCAGGCCGGACCGCCGCCCGGTTTCGCCGCCAGCGTCGCCGCGCACGCGCTGCGCGAGGACCGGCGGCTGGAACGCTCGCTGTCGCGGATCCTGCGCGGCGTGTTCACGCTTGCCGCCGCATCGGTGATCGCGGCGTACGGCCTGCAGTGGTGGCCGGCGCTGCAGCAGGCGCTCGGCCCGGATGCGCTCCGCTGGCTGCTGCTCGGCAGCGGCTGCATGGCCACCTCGTGGATCGTCCGGAGGATGCTGACGCTGCCGGCGTGCGCCGACCCGGGCCGGCGCACGCGCATCGCGCAGTCGTAGGAAACAGGCGGCGGCAGCTGGACGCTGGCGACGCGGCACGCGGCGCAGCAGCACGGCCCACTGCGTCCGGTGCCTGACGCATGCGGGACCGCAGGAGGCCGCGACAGCCGCGATGGAGGCAGGCCATCGCGACCGCCAGGTGCGCGCTTCGGCGACGGCGCTGCCGCTCAGCGCGGCAGCGGCACGACGTCCAGGGTCTGCACCAGGGTGTGGGTCGCGCCGGGCGCCAGCTCCACCACCTCGGGGCCGGCATTGGCCGGCTCCAGGCACAGGAAGCGGCGCCAGTGGTCGGCGCCCACGTCGGCCATGCGCGCGGCCGCCTGCGCTCCCGGGTTCCACAGCACCAGGGTACGGCTGCCCTGCACGGCGATGTCGATGCGGCGCTTCAGGCCCGCATCGTGCAGCTGGTAGTGGCCGCCGCCGTTGCCGTAGATGCGGTCGGCCCGCCCCGGGTCGCGCGGGTCGGCCAGCACCCAGTCGCCCTGCTGCCGGTGCGGATTGAAGCCGTCGTTCTTGTCTAAATAGGTCAGCCCGTCCAGCCCGCCCACCCGCACCTGGTCCACGTCCGAGACGCGGAAATAGTTGTGCAGGGCCTGGGTGAAGCGGACCGTGCCGGTGCCTGCATTGGTCGTCACCAGGCGCTGCTCGAAGCGGCGACCGATGCGCAGTTCCATGCGCAGGCGCAGCGCCAGATCCTCGAACAGCGGCGGCGCCATCTCCAGCACCACGGTGCCGTCGGCCTCGCGGCGCGCGGCGGTCAGCTGCCACGGCATCGTCCGCACCAGGCCGTGCGAGGGCACGTCGCCGGTCTGGTCCTGCCGGCCGAAGTACGGCCAGCACACCGGCGTGCCGCCGCGGGTCGGCGACGGCGGGCCCTGGTTCAGCGGCGACACCCAGAACACATCCTCCTGCCCGGCCGGCACGAACGACAGCACATGGCCGCCGAACAGGCCGATGGCGGCCGTGGAATGCGGCGTCTCGACCAGCAGGGCCTCCAGTCCATTGAAGCTGCCCAGGCGCAGGCCCGGTACGTTCTGCATCGCGGTGGTCCTCTGGAGTGCGGGGGAAGGCGACTGCAGCAGCTGCGGATACGCGGCCGGCAGGGTGAAGGCGGTGCCGCGCGGCGGCGGCGTTCCGGCCTGCAGCGCGCCCAGGATCTTCATCCCGGCGCGGCCATCGGCCGGGGCCAGGCCCAGCCGCTGCTGTTCGACCACGATCGCCTGGCGGCTGGCCGTGCCGATCATGCCGTCGACCTGGCCGATCGCATGGCCGCGCGCCAGCAGCAGGGTCTGCAGCTGGCGGCGCTGGGCGCGGTCCAGGCCGGGGTCGTCGGTCGGCCAGGCGGCGACCAGGCCGCTGCCGCCACGCAGGCGGTCGGCCAGGGTGCTGATCGCCAGCGCATAGCTCTCGGCGGCGTTGTAGGAAAAGATCGCGTCGTAGTTGCGGAACACCAGGAAGGCCGGGCCCTGCGCACCGGCCGGCAGCAGGACGGCCGACGCCGCATCCGACCCGGCGATCGCGCTGCCGTCGACACGGACCACGCCGCGCGCGACCCAGTCCGACAGCGGCCGGCGCTTGGTCCGCCCGGCCAGCGCGGCATCGAAGCCCGCCGGCAGGCGCACCTCGTATCCCCAGGGCTGGCCGCTGCGCCAGCCGGCGCGCTTGAGGTAGTTGGCGGTGGACGCCAGCGCATCGGGAATGCTGTCGACCAGATCGCGCCGCCCGTCGCCATCGCCGTCCACCGCGATGCGCGCATAGGTCGAGGGCATGAACTGGGTATGGCCGAACGCGCCCGCCCAGGAACCGGTCAGGTCCGGATCGCGCAGGTCGCCGCTGGCCAGCAGCTTGAGCAGGGCGATGAACTCACCGCGGAAGAACGCCTGGCGCCGCCCCTCGCAGGCCAGCGTCGCCAGCGACACCCGCAGCGGGCGCTTGCCCGACACGCGTCCGTAATCGCTCTCCACGCCCCATACCGCGACCACGGTGACCGGATCGACGCCGTACTCGGCCTCGACCCTGCCCAGCAGGTCGCGGTGCTGCGCCAGCATCGCGCGTCCATCGGTCACGCGCTGGTCGTCGACCAGGCCGGCCAGGTAATCCCAGATCGGCGTCTTGAACTCGGGCTGCGCGTCGAGCAGCTGCAGCACCGAGCGGTCCGGCTGCAGACCGGCGGTCAGGCGCGCGAACGCCTCGGCCGGCAGCCCCTGCCTGGCGGCTTCGGGCTGGATCGTCTGCAGGCAACGGTCGAAGGCGGGATCGGACGGCACCGCGGCCGGCGCGCCGGTCTGCGCGGCAGCGGGCGGCGCGAAGCCGGCGGCCAGGGCCAGCAGCAGGAAGGCGGATCGCGTCATCGTCGGCTTCGGTGGCACGGCGGGCCATGATAGCCGTGCCCCGCCGATTGGTCCCGCCGCGGTGCGGCGCCTCGTGGCGGCAGCATGGTGTGGTGCCGGGCGATGGTTCCTGTTGTTCGGGTCGGATGCGCAAGGCGCGGGCGTGGACGTGTTTTCGTGTGGGGTGTTGCCATCCCAGCCGCCGACGCGATGGGCGTTGCGACGGCTGGAGCGAGGGCACGCGCTGAAGGCGAGCGCTTCCGCTCTCCCGCTGCGTGGGCGGAGCGAGTCGCTTCTTTGCTGAAGCAAGCAGAAAAGCACGGCCGATCGCATGCCGACGTGGCTCGCCACGCCCGTCCCCTGCGCTTCTCGCGACGGTGGGGTCGGCCCACAACGCGCTGCGCCCGGGCACGTGGCCTCTTCACCCCCACCGCCGCTGCGATGCTGCGATGCCCGGCGCGCTCCACGGCATCGGAAGTCAAAGGCTGAGATGCAACTGCAACTGCAACTGCAACTGCAACTGCAACTGCAATCGAAGCGTGCGCGCGTTGCTGCGTCGGGGAACATCTGCCGCGAGCGGCAGGTACCGTCCGCAGAACGGAAAGCAGAGCAAGGGCGACAAACGAAGCGCGAAAGCGGACGGCGGAGGATCGTCGTTGCGATCCAATGCGTCCGGAACGGGAAGCGCCATTGCGCGCGGCGGTTCGGGACGTGCCGACCACGCGGCGCGCGGCGCATCCCGTTTGATCCGCACGCAATCGGCGGCGTGGAGTCACTCAGCGCGCCAGCAGGCGCAGCCCGAATCCTTCCTGTGTGCCGCCCCAGCCATCGACCACGCGCAGGCCCGCCTGTGCGGCGAGGGCGGCGAAGCGGGCGTCGCGGTACTTGTGGCTGTATTCGACCAGCATGGCCTCGCCCTCGGCGAAGTCCACGCGGCGGCCGGCGACGTGCACGGTCTGCGCGCGCAGGCTGACGATGTGGGTTTCGATGCGTTCGCGCAGCGGCACGTAGCGGGCGCGATGGGCGAAGGCATCGAGGGCGAAGTCGGCGCCGAGTTCGCGGTTGAGACGCGCGAGCAGGTTCAGGGTGAACGCGGCGGTAACGCCGGCGGCATCGTTGTAGGCGGCCTCGATGCGGGCCGGATCCTTGACCAGGTCGATGCCGACCAGGGCCATGCCGGCGGCGCCGATGGTGGCCGCCATCGCCTTGAGCAGCGCCACGGCCTCGGCATCGCCGAAGTTGCCCAGGGTCGAACCGGGGAAGAACACCAGCACGCGCCCGTCGCCGGGCGGCACCGGCAGCGCGAGCGGGCGGGTGAAGTCGGCGCACAGCGGGCGCATCGCCACCTGCGGGAAGCGGGCATGCAGGCGGGCCACGCTGGCGTCGAGCGCGCTGGGCGAGATCTCCACCGGCGTGTACGCGCGCGGTGCGTCCAGCCCGGCGAGCAGGGTTTCGGTCTTGAGCCCGCTGCCGCTGCCGTACTCGACCACGTGCGCCGCGGGCCCGATGCGCGCGGCGATCGCCGGCATGCTGCGCGCCAGCAGGTCCAGCTCGGCGCGGGTCAGGTAGTACTCGGGCTGGCGGGTGATCGCATCGAACAGGGCCGAGCCGCGCGCGTCGTAGAAATACTTGGAGGGCAGCCGCTTCGGTGTGGCGGCCAGCCCGGCCAGCGCATCGTCGCGCAGGGCGGTGGCGGGATCGGCGCCGTGGACATGGGCGACGGCGTTCATGCGCCGCTCCTGGCCAGGCGCAGCCCGGCGAACTGCCAGCGCGTGGCTGGCGCGAAGAAGTTGCGGTACGACGCGCGCACGTGGCCGGCGGCGGTGGCGCAGCTGCCGCCGCGCAGCACCCACTGCCCGCACATGAACTTGCCGTTGTACTCGCCGGTATCGCCGCTCCACGGCCGGTAGCCGGGATGGGCGGTGTAGGCGCTGGAGGTCCATTCCCAGACATCGCCGTACAGCTGCAGCATGCCGTCGCCCGGGCGGGCGGGCTGCGGCTCCAGCACGCCGGCATCGGCGAAGTGGCCCTGCACCGGCCGGATGCCGGCGGCGCGCTCCCATTCGGTTTCGGTCGGCAGGCGCGCACCTGCCCAGCGCGCGTAGGCGTCGGCTTCGTAGTAGCTGAGATGGCAGACCGGCGCGTGCGGATCGAGCGGGCGCAGGCCGCCGAGGGAGAAGGCCTGCTCCAGGTCCGGCTGCCAGTAGAGCGGATGCGCCCAGCCGCCGGCCTGCACCGCGGCCCAGCCATCGCTGAGCCAGAGCGAGGACGTGCGATAGCCGCCATCGTCGATGAAGGCGCGGTACTCGGCATTGCTGACCGGGCGGTTGGCCAGCGTGTGCGCCGGCACCAGCACGCGGTGGCGCGGCGATTCGTTGTCGTAGGCGAAGGCCGCGGACTGTTCCGGCCAGCGCGGCGCGCCGATCGACACGATGGCTTCGTCCGCCTCGATCCAGCGCAGCGGCACCGCGGTGCCGGCGCTGCGCGGCAGGTCGTCGCGATAGGCCGGCAGCAGCGGGTTGCAGGACAGCGCGTGCTTGATGTCGGTCAGCAGCAGTTCCTGGTGCTGCTGCTCGTGGTGCAACCCCACCAGCAGGCGTTCGCACAGCGCGCTGTCGAAGCGGCCTTGCGCCAGACCGTCGCCGATGCGGGCATCGACATCGGCGCGATACGCCTGCACCGCCTCCAGCGTCGGCCGCGACAGCAGGCCACGCTGCGGCCGCGGATGCCGCGGGCCGGCGCTGTCGTAGTAGCTGTTGAGCAGGTAGTTCCAGTCGGCGCGCAGCGGCGCATCGCCGGCCGCCTGCAGCACGAAGCGGTCGAAGAACCACGTGGTGTGCGCCAGATGCCACTTGGCCGGACTGGCGTCGTCCATGCTCTGCACCATCGCGTCTTCCGCCGACAGCGGCGCGGCCAGGCGCTCACTCGCCGTGCGCACGACGGAGAAGCGCTGCGCCAGCGGGGCGACCGACGGATCGTCGGAGGGAAGCGCGTGGGGGGTGGCGATGGCATGCATGGCCGGCACGGTAACCACGCCCGGATGAGCGTCACGTCATCGCGGCATGAATAGGCCATGCGGGAAACAGGCGCGTACCTGGCGCCTCCGACGACGAGGCGCACCCGGCACCGTGAGGCGCTGCAGGCAGGCGCGGAGACGACGCGCTGAACGCAATCACGGCATGGGGCGCGGCGGTATCCGTGCCCGAGCCTGAGAAGTCCGCCGACGCAGCATCGAGGCGCGCCCGCATCCATCCGGATCGACGCGCGCCGGCGTCATCGAGCCACGCATCGCAGCGGATGCTGCGGGCGGGTCGCTCAGCGCAGGTCGCCGTCGACGTAGTACCAGCGGCCATCCTCGCGCACGAAGCGGCTGCGTTCGACCATCCGCACCGCGCTGCCGCCACCGACCCGGTAGCGGGCGACGAACTCGACCTCGGCGCGGTGTTCACCGGTGGCCACGTGCTGCTTCACGTCCAGGCCGAGCCAGGTCGTGCGTGCATCGGGCGCCTCGTCCAGCGGCAGTGCGTCGACGCCGGGGCGGGTCGACGGGTGCCAGCTGGCCAGCAGATGATCGCGCAGCTTCAGCACGTAGGCGCTGTAGCGCGATCGCATCAGCGCCGCCGCATCCGGTGCGGCCTCGCCCGCGTGCCAGCGGCCGCAGCAGCGCGGATACGGCTGGCCGGTGCCGCAGGGGCAGGCGTCGCGTACCGCCACGGGGCTCAGCGTCGCCCGGCTTCGATGAAGCGCAGGAATTCGGCGCGGGTGCGCGCGTCCTCGCGGAAGCTGCCCAGCATCTTGCTGGTGACCATGCTCACGCCGCGCTTGTGGATGCCGCGGGTGGTCATGCACTCGTGCGCGCCTTCCACCACCACGCCCACGCCCAGCGGCTGCAGCACGTCCTGGATGGTCTGCGCGATCTGCGCGGTCATCTTCTCCTGCACCTGGAAGCGGCGGGCGAAGGTCTCGACCACGCGCGCCAGCTTGCTGATGCCGACGACCTTGCCGGCCGGCAGGTAGCCGACGTGCACCTTGCCGATGATCGGCGCCATGTGGTGCTCGCAATGGCTTTCGTACTCGATGTCGCGCAGCACGATCATCTCGTCGTAGCCGGCGACCTCCTCGAAGGTCCGCTCCAGGTAGGCGCGCGGGTCGTCACCGTAGCCGCTGAACCAGTCGCCATAGGCCTCGGCCACGCGGCGCGGGGTATCCAGCAGGCCCTCGCGGGTCGGATCCTCGCCGGCCCAGCGCAGCAGGGTGCGCACGGCGTCTTCGGCCTGGGCCCGGGTCACGGAATGGGCGGGGTCGGTCTTGTCGGTCATGGGGAACTGCACCCGGAAAGGGGCGAGCATCGTACCCGATGCGCCTGGCGCGGGCCTTGCCGGGACCTGTCCGGCCGCAGGCGACAGGGACGGATGCGGGATCGCGGCGACGGCCGGCGTCCTGAAGGCAGGCCTGCCGGGCGCGTCTCCGGCGCGCCGCCCGCGTTCCGGACAGCGCACCCCCGTGCCGGTGGATGCGGCGCCTACAGGCGCTCGAACTCCAGCACCTGGCCGCCCTGGCGCAGGGTCACGGTGCTGGTCGTGCCGGTCCCGGGCGCGAACTCCAGGGTGGCCTCGACCACGGTCAGGAAGAACTGCGTCGGCGACTCGGCGAAGATCTCGAACGCCGGCTGCCCCGCCAGCTGCGCCTTCGGCGTGTCGCCATCCAGGCTGATGGTCAGCGTCATCCCCTTGTGCTGGTAGCGGCCGACCAGGCGCTGCAGGGTTTCGCGCGGCAACGCGATGGCCTGGCGTGCGGCAGGCAGCGGTTCGTCGCTGCGTGCGGTGACCTCGCCCGCGCCTTCGTCCTCCTGGAACAGGCGCATCGCATTCACCGCACCGGCCGGATCGCGCTCGAACACGATGCGCGAGAAGCCCTCCTCGAACACGAACGCGTCCTTCGCCACCGGGATCAGCGCGTAGGGCTGTCCATCGGTGCGCTGCGAGGTCAGGCGGCCATCCCTGACCCGCACCACGCGCGTGGCGTCCTTGTCGATCCGGTACACGCCCTCGTACTGCGCCAGCGTGGCCGCATCCACCGCGATCGCCTGCTTCTCCGGGTACGGTTTGCCGATCGCCTGCGCGGCCAGCAGGTTGGCCAGGCGGCCGCTGCCGAGCATGCCGGGACGGCCGGCGTCGGCGTTGTAGAGCACCGCCACCGTGGTGTCGCTGCCGGGCATGTAGAGCAGATAGCTGGAGAAACCGGGGATGCCGCCACCGTGCTGCAGCACCGGCTCGCCGCGCAGGGTGCCGGCGACGATGCCGAAGCCGTAGTCGTTCTCCGCCGCCTTGCCGACCGGCGTGATCATGCTGCGGTAGCTCGCATCGCGCAGCACCCGGCCCTCGTGCAGCGCGCGGTTCCAGCGCAGCAGGTCGTCGACCGTGGACACCAGCGCACCGGCCGCATGCGGCTGGGTCATGCTCAGGTAGCTGGCCTGCGCCCACTGCCCTGCATGGCGCGAGTAGCCCGACACATGGCCGGCAATCACCGCCTCGGCCTGGTTGCCGTAGCCGGTATGGCGCATGCCCAGCGGCTCGAAGAATGCCTGCTTCAGATACGCATGCCAGGGCATGCCGCTGGCCTGCTCGATCACCGCGCCGAGCAGCACGTAGCCTGAGTTGTTGTAGCGCCAGCCCTCGCCCGGGGCGAAGTCGGGCGTCTCGTCCTTGAAGCTGTCGATCAGCCCGGTCGTGTCCACGTCCTTCATGATCGTGCCGCCGAACACGCCCGGGATGTCGGTGTAACTGCGTACGCCGGACGTGTGGTTGAGCAGCATGCGCACGGTGATCGCCCCGCCGTTCGGATAACCGGGCACGAACCGGGTCAGCGGATCGTCCAGCGACAGCTTCCCGTCCTCGGCCAGCTTCAGCGCCGCGGCCGCGGCGAACTGCTTGGTCACCGAGCCGATCCGGAAGACCTGGTCCGGCGACAGCGGCACGTCCAGTTCCAGGCTGGCGCGGCCGCAGGCGCCGCGGTAGAGCACGCTGTCGCCCCGCGCGACCAGCACCGCGGTGCCGGGCTGGCCGGGCTCGCAGTTGGCGGCCACGCTGCGTTCGGCGAAGGCGGCCATCTCGCGTGCGGACGGCGGTGCCGCGTGCGCAGCGGGCACCAGGGCGGCGGTCAGCAGCGTGGCAAGCAGGGTGGGTCGCAGCATGTCGGGCTCCATGAGGGTGACAACGTGATGAGGCCGCCGGGGCTCGCGGCCGAAGGGATCATGCGGAAGGCACAGCCTGACCGACGTCGGCGACGACGCATCGGCCCATCGGTCCCGGTGACTTTCGTCCTGCCTGCTGGGTCACGCGCATCGTCCGATGGGGCGAGCCGGCAAGGCGCCGGGGACATGCGGCGGATCGCCCGTGCACGATCCTCCACGGCGGGGCGGGCCGCGCAACGGCGCGGTGCCGGATCGTCGTGGGCGCGGGACGCAGCGTCCATCCGCCGGCCCGACCGCCCTGCATGACATCCCTCACTGGCCTTCCGGGCACGCGCGACGCCAGAATGCGGCCATCACCCCCGAGGAGAGTCCACCGTGCGTCCCGCGTTCGCCTGCAGCACCCTTGCCCTCGCCCTGGCCCTGGCGGCCTGCTCCCCGCAGCCGTCCGGCACCGATGCCGCCGGCACCACCCAGCAGGCGGAGAACGAATCCGCCCGCCTCAATGCCTGGTTCGAGACCAAGTACGAGGAACTGCTGCAGCAGAGCCCGACCCAGCTGACCTTCCTCGGCCGCCCCGACCACAACGACAAGCTCGACGACATGTCCGAGCAGGCCACGAAGGACCGCCTGGCCTGGCTGGAGGCCTCGGTCAAGGAGATGGAGGCCGGCTTCAGGTACGACGCGCTCGACGACGAGACCAAACTGTCCTGGGACCTGTGGAAGCGCCAGTACGAGAGCATGCGCGACGGCATGCCGTTCCTGGCCAACGGCTACGTGTTCGACCAGATGAACGGCATGCACAGCGCGTTCCCGACCTTCATGATCAGCATCCACAAGGCCGAGGACGAGCAGGGCTACCAGGCCTACATCGCGCGCCTGAAGGCCGCGCCGGTGATGTTCGACCAGCTGCTCGAGCGCGGCCGCGCCTCGTCGGCGCAGAACATCCGCCCGCCGAAGTTCGCCTTCGAGGGCGTGATCGACCAGTCGCGCAAGATCATCGCCGGCGCGCCGTTCGACGATGGCGCCGACAGCGCGCTGTGGGCCGACCTGAAGACCAAGGCCGATGCCCTGGTCGAGAAGAAGGTGATCAGCGCCGAACGCGCCGACCAGCTGAAGGAAGAAGCGCGCCTGGCCCTGGTCGAGCAGCTCAAGCCGGCCTACGAGCGGATCATCGCCTGGAGCGAGGAAGAACTGCCCAAGGCGCTGGTCAACCCGTCCGGCGTCGGCACCACCCAGTCCAACGGCGCGGCGTACTACACGTACCAGCTGGCCGAGAACACCACCACCGCGATGACCGCCGAGGAGGTGCACCAGCTCGGCCTGAGCGAGGTCGCGCGCATCCGCGGCGAGATGGAGGCGCTGAAGGAGCGCGTCGGCTTCCAGGGCGACCTGCAGGCCTTCTTCAAGTACATCGACAGCGACAGCCAGTTCAAGTATCCGGACACCGATGCCGGCCGCCAGGCCTACATCGACGACGCCACCACGGCGATCGACAACATCAAGAAGCACCTGCCGGAGTACTTCGGCCTGCTGCCCAAGGCCGGCCTGGAAGTGCGTCGCGTGGAAGCCTTCCGCGAACAGCCCGGCGCCGCCCAGCACTACTACCCGGGCACCCCGGACGGTTCGCGCCCGGGCATCTACTACGCGCACCTGTCCGACATGAACGCGATGCCCAAGACCGAGCTCGAGGTCATCGCCTACCACGAAGGCCTGCCGGGCCATCACATGCAGATCTCGATCGCGCAGGAACTGACCGGCGTGCCGACCTTCCGCACCCAGCAGTTCCATACCGCCTACACCGAGGGCTGGGGCCTGTACTCGGAGTGGCTGGCGAAGGAAATGCCGGACACCTACACCAACCCGTACTCCGAGTACGGCCGCCTGATGTCGGAGATGTGGCGCGCGATCCGCCTGGTGGTCGACACCGGCATGCACGCCAAGGGCTGGACCGAGCAGCAGTCGATCGACTATTTCCGCGAGAACAGCTCGATCCCGCTGACCGCGATCACCTCCGAGATCCGCCGCTATCTGATCATGCCGGGCCAGGCCACCGCCTATAAGGTCGGCATGATCCGGATCCAGGAACTGCGGAAGAAGGCCGAGACCGAACTGGGCGACACGTTCGACATCCGCGGCTTCCACGACGTGATCCTCGGCGGCGGCGCGCTGCCGCTGGACCTGCTGGAGCGGCGCGTCGACCAGTGGATCGCCTCGAAGAAGGCGGCCTGACCGCCACGCGCCGTTCTGCAGGTCGGGCGCCTGCAGAACGGCATCGATCCGGTCGATAATCGACCTCGGCGCCGGCCGGACCGGCCGGCGCCATTCATGCAGCCCGTCGCGCCGCCGACGTTGCAGCTCTTCAGCATCCAGGGGCCGCCGTCCTCATAGCGGAAGTAAAGCCCATCCACCTCGATACGTGTATGTGGAATCACGGAATCGAAAGAGGGACTAGGCCCGGGCTCCTCCAGCACGATGTCGGCAAGGCGTTCACTAGGCACTCTTGGTCGAGCCTCGCGACCTCATGCTGTTAGTCACCCGGCATCGCGATCTTTCGATCCGGCATCTCCTCGACCATCTGTTCCAGCTGGACAATGTCCCGGCGCTTGGAAATGGCGGCGCGTTGAGTGGCCTGCACCGTGGACTCGGCCTCGAGAACCGCCGCTTCGTGCTGTCTGATCTGCAGCAGGCCAGCGTACCAACTCCCTTCCAGCTTCTGGATTATGCTCAGGGTTTCTTGGGGAATATGCGTCTGCTGCTGGCGGGTTTCGATCTCCTCGTGGACCCGACGCAATTCTTCCCGCGTAATCTCGAGTTTCGCTCGTGCCCCTGCCACTGCGTTTCGAGCTGACGTTCTTGCACCGAGAATCCTGCAGTCAAGCCGTCATGGCGTTGCTTCAGGCGCATCTCCGTCGCGATCGAAACATCACCGTCATTCTTTGTCGCCCGTGCGACGTCAAGCGTGAAAGGGTATCGCCAGCATCTACCCCGGCTCCCTCCTCACTTCTCATCTGTGCGACTACACCGTCCGCCGGAGCATGGACTTCGACAAGTCCATGATGGCCACATCGCGCCGCGTGTAGCTGAAAAGCGCAAGAAAGGCGACCACGATGGCGGCACACGAACATGCAGCCACAAGCAGCACCAATGACGAGAGCGCCTGGCTGATCGATATCGAGCCGTTCCGGCTTGCGCTGCGTGCCGTAAGCACCGCTTCGCGGAAGAGATGATCCCCGGACACCCCCTTCCTCAACGTCCATTCGGTTTGCAACCGGGCATTGAAGTGGTTGCGATGGTCGCGGAATGTGAATCTCAAAGAAATCTGAATCGAGCGCAGGCGACTCCGATGCGAGCTGGTAGGAATTAGCGATTCGTCCTGCATGTATGCAGGTGATGCCTCACGCATTCGTATGATTTTCTCTTAGGATGGCTATGCCGTCAGCCTGCTTCTCGACGGCAAATCTCAATCCCAATCAGGTGATCAGCATGCGCGAACTTGTTTCAGAAGAGCTTGAAGCCGTTTCTGGCGGATCCACCATCATCGATTCCAGCATCGACCCGAGTTATCAGGAGCCGGTGAAGACCGATCAAGCGTCACCCGCGAACTGACCTGCCGCGTTCTGCGCACACTCCAGATCGGAAACGCTCGATTTGGAGTGTTTTTCCGATATACAGCGAACCAACTTGGCGGACTGCATGATGCGATTCCACTGGGGGAGTGGCAACGAACGCAGCATCAGGTGCAGAGCACTTCCTCCAAGCCCAGCCTTCTTTTTGATGTGCCTGCCCGTGCACCGAGGCTCTTCTGATTTATCTAGAATGCCTGATTGCCTGATGCGGACCACGCAACGATGCCGATCCTGACCCCGGGCGTGTTCCCCGATGTACCGAGCCTGCCCGATGGCGACGACGGCACCACCCTGGAGGCGCTGCGCGAGGATGCGACCTTCGCCCGGGTGCTGCGCCAGCTGAAGGCCGCCGAGCGACGCGATGCCGGTGGCCCGGTGCCCGAGCGCCTCGCCCGGCTGCGCACCCAGCAGGACGACGCGGCCGCGCTGCTGCCGGCCCTGCTCAAGCGCATGCATGCCGGCGGTCCCGTGCATTCGGAGAAGGCGCGCTGGGCGGCGCGGCTCGCCCAGCAGCTGCTGCTGGTCCTGCACCGCAACGTGCTGCACGCGGTGGCCGACATCGACGAAGTGCGGACCGGCCTGTTCGTCAGCCAGCGCCCGGCGCAGGACCTGCTGTGCCTGGCCCTGGACAGCGCGTGGCGGCTGGCCGGCGCCAGCGCGCATGCTTACGGCCTGCTGCCGCGCGGCTTCTGGGCCGGCTGCCATCAGCTGTACGCCTACGCGCAGGCGCAGGGCTGGCAGGACCGTGGCGGCGGCGCCGGGCAGCCGAGCATGTCGGTCCTGTACCGACGGCTGCTGCTGACCGGCATGACCGGGGTGAACCGCTACGAACCCCGCCAGATCGCGGTGCTGCTGGACCTGATCGCCGACGAGGCCGAGCACCTGGAACTGCGGCCGCTGCGCGGCATGGCGCCGGAGGGCGGCGGCTTCCTGCTGCGGCCGGAGCGCGACAGCCCGCCGGTCTACGTCGAGACCTGGCCGTTCGACACACCGGGCCTGGTCCAGCTGGACACCGACGGCATCGCCCGCGCGCTCGACCGGCGCATCGCCCAGCTGCAGGCCGCCAGCGTGGCCTCGCCGCGCCAGGTGCAGCTGATCGCCCGGATCCGCCAGGAATGGGTGCAGCCGCCGCAGCGCCGGCACCGGCGCCGGCAGCGGCTCGGCGGCGAGCAGGTGGAACTGGTGGCGACGATGGCGCACTGCTGGCCGCTGCTCGACAGCGACCGCCCCGATCCGCCCCCGGTCGGCTGGGAACGGCGCTATGCGCTGCCGGCGCCGACCCAGCGCACCCAGGACGCCGCGCCGGATGCGCCGGCCTCGTTCACCGTCTCCAACGTCAGCCACTCCGGCCTGCTGCTCACCGGCGAAACCAGCGGCCATGCGCTGGTGGCCGGCGAACTGATCGCCTACCGCCACCGCAGCAAGGCGTGGCGGCTGGGCCTGGTGCGCTGGATGCGCTGCCGGGTGGATTCGCTGGAAACCCAGTGCGGCATCGAGTTCATCGGCGGTGGCGTGCAGACGGTGATGGTCACCCCGGTCACCTCGCGCGGCGAGTCCGCGTTCCACCATGCACTGCGCCTGCCCGCGCGGCGGGTGCTGGTGGTGGAAGGCCGCTACTTCCACCCGTTCCGCGAATTCCTGGTCGCCGATGCCGGCAGCCTGGTTGCGGTGCGGGCCAAGCGCCTGCTGCTGCAGTCGGCGCAGTACCAGGCGATCGAGTACCAGATCGCCGGCGCGGTCGAACAGGAAGAAACGGAGCAGGCAGCGGACTGAGCGCGCATCGCGGGCCGGCGGATGCCCGATCCCGCCGCCTGCGCCGGTGCATGCACGGCATGGCTGCCGCAGCGACTACGCTGTGCGCATGAAGCTGCTCGCGATCACCTGCGGCACCGAGGGCGACGCCCGTCCCATCGCCGCGCTCGGCCACGCGCTGATCGGCGCCGGCCATGAGGTGACGCTGCTCGCCGATGCGTCCACCCTGGACACCGCGCATGGCCTGGGCGTGCCGGCCGAGGCCCTGGCCGGCGACATCCGCGCCACGATCACCCGCGACGGCGGCATGCGCGACATCACCGGCGCACTGGCGAAGCTGACCATCGCCAACACCGGCGCCTGGCTCGACCAGGCGCTCGCCACCGGCCGCGGCTGCGATGCGGTCATCGTCTCCGGCCTGGCCGGCTTCGTCGGGCTGTCGGCCGCCCAAGCGCTGGGCGTGCCGGCCATCGGCGCGATGCTGATCCCGCTGACGCCGACGGCGGCGTTCGCCTCGCCGTTCCTGCCGTTCACCCCGCCACGCGCGTTCAACCGCGGCAGCCACCAGCTGTTCGCGCAGCTGAGCTGGCAGGTGTTCCGTCCGGCGACCAACCGCGCGCGTGCGCGGATCGGCCTGCCGCCACTGCGCGGGCGCTGGACCGCGCGACCGGCGCTCTACGGCGTCTCGCCGGCCCTGCTGCCGCACCCGGGCGACTGGCCCGACAACGCGCACCTGTGCGGGCAATGGGTCGCGCCCGCGCCCGCCTGGACGCCGCCCGACGCCCTGCTGGCCTTCCTCGATGCCGGCGAACCGCCGATCTACATCGGCTTCGGCAGCATGGGCGGCTTCGACAGCGCGCGGATCCTGGCATCCATCGTCGGCGCGGTCGGCCAGCGGCGCGCGTTGTTCCATGCCGGCTGGAGCGGCCTCGATGCCACGCGCCTGCCCGGCAACTTCCACAGCATCGGCCGCACGCCGCACGACTGGCTGCTGCCACGCACGGCGATGGCCATCCATCACGGCGGCTCGGGCACCACGCACTCGGCCTGCCGCGCCGGCGTGCCGTCGGTGATCGTGCCCTTCGCCGGCGACCAGTTCTTCTGGGCCGCCCGCATGCGCGCGCTCGGCATCGCCCGGGATGCGCTGAAGGGCCGGTCGCTGGATGCCGCCCGGCTCGCCCGGGCGATCGCGTACGCCGACACCGGCCCGGCCAGGGCCGCCGCGGCCTCGATCGGCAGGCGCATGCGCGACGAGGACGGCCTGGCGCGCGCGGTGGCGCTGGTGGAACGGCACGTGGCGGCAGGCCGGATGGCCGCGACGTCCGCGACCAGGCCCGTGCCGCGCGGTGCGCCGAACCGATAGACTCCAGCGCTGCACAGGGGAATCCTCAGCATGAACGACAAGACGGACGCCGCCGCGCGTCCCGGCGATGACGCGGGCCGCGTGCCGGGCCGCCGCATCTCCTTCGAGCGCCTGCGCGAACGCACCGACGAGCTCGAACTGCTGATCTCCGGCCTGCTGGCGTTCGCGCTGCTCACCGTGCCCAGCCGCCTGTTCGATCTCTGGGCCGGCAACGAGATCCATGTCGAGGGCACGCTGGCGCACGGGCTGCAGTTCGCCTTCACCATCGGCGTCGGCCTCAGCTACTCGCTGGGCTTCGCCTTCGTCATCCATCTGGCGATCCGCGGCTACTGGGTCGGCCTGGTCGGCCTGAAGTCGACCTTCCCCGCCGGCATCCACTGGGACCGCCTGCCGTTGATGGGCTCGGTCGCGCGTGCGTTCTACCGCGACATGATCGGCGACCTGAGCGACGTGATCGACCGCGTGGACCGGACCGCGTCGATCCTGTTCGCCATGACCATCCTGATCGCATTGACGATCGCCTGGTCCGGCCTGCTGGGCCTGGTGCTGATGCTTCCCAGCATGCTGCTGTCGATGTTCTTCGACAACGGCGACCGCATCGCTTTGATCGTGTTCGGCGTGCTGTACCTGCTGTTCATCGCCGGCAGCATCGCCATCGTGGTGCTGGACAAGGTGATCACCCGCCGCGAACTGGCGCGGCGCCCGTCGCCGCTGCTGACGCGCATCGTGCGTGGGCTGCTGCGCGTGCTCACGTTCATCGTTCCGCAGGGCCTGATCGCACCGGTGCAGTTCACCCTGCAGAGCAACCTGGGCAACCGCGGCTTCACCGTGGTCTACCTGGTCGTGCTGATGGCAGCGCTGCTGATCGGCGTCGTGCACATCTTCAACTCGCTCAACTTCTCGCTGCTCAACCGCTACCAGGTGCTGACCACCGAGGCGGTGAACCACGGCATGATCGGCGCGCACTACGAATCGATGCGCGGGGCGGACGACGTGATGCTGCGCTATCCGATGATCCCGGCCGACCGCATCGCCGAAACCCACCTGCGCCTGTTCATCCCGCACCGGCCACGGCTGGACAACGACCTGGCGCGCGAGACCTGCCCGGGCCTGGAGCACGGCCGCAACACCGCCGAGGGCGCCGACGCCGCCACCGTTGCGACCACCTGCCTGGCCTCGATGTGGACCGTCAGCCTGGATGGCACGCCGGTGTCGATCGACCAGTTCGTCCCGCTGGAACGGCGCGACCTGGGCATGCGCGGCCTGGTCGGCTACATCGACATCGCCGGCAAGGCCCCCGGACGGCACAACCTGAAACTGGTTTGGAACGTCGGCGGCGGCGACAGCGGCCTGCATCGCGAGCGCGAATACCTGATCCCGTTCTGGTTCATCCCGTCGATCGCCCAGCCCTCGGACGAGCACCAGGCAAAGCAGCGCTGAGCGACCCCGCGGCGCATCGCGTGCCGCGGCCGTCGGAGGTCGGGCCGCCGTGCGTGGCCATGCGCCTGGTCCGGGCCGCCCGGCGCATCGCGCTTCCCGCCTCGGACGCCACGGTACCGATGACCACCGCGGTCAGGCGGTCGCCGCGCGCGGACGCCAGCCGAGCAGCCGGGCCGGCAGGGTCAGCACCGCGTACAGCAGCGCGAATGCGGCGCCGAAGGTCACGCCGATCAACCGGAACGGCAGCGACAGCAGCCAGACGATCGGCCACAGCAGCAGCGCCAGCACGGCGAGCGGCCAGCACAGCACCAGCAGCAGGCAGAAGCCCAGCACCGCGATCAACGTCTTCATCCGCGTCCCTCCATCGGCCACGCCGGCCATCGGGGCGCAGGATGCAGGGCACGGGATGGAGCGACAAGCGCGCGCCGACCGGACGCCGGATCGGCCGACGGAACGCCGTGATCGGCGACCGGAACCGGCCCGTACCGCCGCCGGCCGGCATGGAATGCGCGGTGCGCGGCACCGTTTCAGGCGCCCGCCAGACGCTTCCGTCGGCGCCATCGGGATTCCGTCGCAGCGGCGTTGCGGCCGGCGACGGAGGCCGCGCACGCTGCTGCGACCGTCCTCATCGCGCAGATGCCCCATGACCGCTTCCACGCCCTGCCTGCGCACGCGCGCCGGCCGCCCCGGTGTCCTTGCCCTGCTGCTGGCCGCCCTGCCCGCCATCGCCGGCGCCGCATCGCAGGACACGCCGGTCGCGGACACGCCGACGATCGAACGCCGGATCGCCACGCACATGGAGGACGGTGGGCTGGTCGGGATGGCCGCGGCGATCGTGGTCGATGGCCGGGTCGGCTGGACAGGCAGCCACGGCGCCGCCGACCTGGAACGCGGCCTGCCGTTCACGCCCGACACGGTGATGAACATCGCCTCGATCACCAAGACCATCACCGGCGTGGCGATGATGCGCGCGGTCGAGGACGGCCTGCTCGACCTAGACCGCGACATCAACGCCTACCTGCCGTTTCCGGTGATCAACCCGGCGTTCCCGGACGTGCCGATCACGCTGCGCCAGCTGGCCACGCACAGTTCCAGCATCGACGACCGGCCCGAGGCCTATGCGCAGGGCTACCATTACGGCGGCGACAGCCCGGTCGCACTGGCGGATTTCCTCGCCGCCTATTTCTCCACCGCCGACGGCGCCCTGGCGCAGCGCAACTTCGCGCCGCACGCGCCCGGCACGCATCACGCGTATTCCAACATCGGTGCGGCGCTGGCCGGCTACATCGTCGAACGCGCCACCGGCGAGCCGCTGCCGCAGTACACCCGGCGGATCATCTTCGCGCCGCTGGGCATGGACAGCACCGGCTGGCGGCTGGCGGACATCCCGCCGCAGCGGCATGCGCGGCTGTACGTGCGCCAGATGGGGCTGAACATCCCGCTGCCGTGGTACGGCCTGGCGACCTATCCCGATGGCGGCGTGCACAGCACCGTGAACGACCTGGGCCGCTTCTTCCTGGCGCTGCTCGGCGGCGGCACGTACGAGGGCCATCGCATCCTGAGCGAAGCCTCGACCCGCGAAATGCTGCGCCTGCAGTTCGACGCGGACCACTATCCGGCCAACCTCGATCCGGCGGCCAAGAACAGCGGCCTGTTCTGGTCGACCAAGCTCGGCGCGACCCTGGTCGGCCACGGCGGCTCGGACCCGGGCCTGAAGACCGAGATGCTGTTCGATCCCGCACAGGGCACCGGCGTCATCCTGTTCACCAACACCTCGACCTGCGTCGAGGAGATGAAGCCGTTCCTGGCCCTGCTCGGCGACCTGCGCGCGCATGCGCTGACGCTGAAGGCCGCGGACTGAAGAGGCATGCGCCGGATCGGACCTCGCTGCACACGCATCGCAGCCCGCTCCTGTAGGAGCCGCCCCAGCGGCGACCTCCATCTGTAATCACGCATTGGCCGCCACGGACAGATCGCGGTCGCGGTCCAGCCCGCTCCTACGGGCACGGGCGCAGTGGCTGCACGCACATCGCAGCCGGCCGTTGTAGGAGCGGCCGCAGCCGCGACCGCCGTCTGTAATCACGCATTGGCCGCTACGGAAAGGGCGGATATGGTTTCCACGCTGCCGACCATCGCGACCGCCCTGGGCCCCGCGAACCGGCGCCGCTCGGACACCGCACGCACGCGCTCCAGCGCCGCTTCCAGCGGAAGCCCACGCGCGAAACCCACCGGGATGGAACCGGACAGGGAGGCGAAGACCTGGCGCATCGACATCGAAGCGGCTGCGGGATCGGATTGACAGACGTCCGGCAACCGCGCAAGCAGCTCGCGGCCGCGCGAAGACATGCGCCGCGATCCGCGCTCAGCCCTTGCTGTCGATCTTCAGATCGCCGGGCCCGATCCAGCCGAGCCGGCGCAGCGGCCAGGCGAACAGCAACGTCAGCAAGGCCGGCAGCAGGAAGTGCAGCAGGCCGATGGACCACCACACGCTGGCGCCGTTGCCCATCGCCGCCAGCGTGCCGACCTGGCCGACCAGGCCACTGGTGCCCATGCCCGAGCCGGTCGGCACGTTCTGCATGCCGAAGCCCAGCGTCGCGACCGGTCCGAGCACCGCGCCGGCCAGCGTCGGCGGGATCCAGATGCGCGGATTGCGCACGATGTTGGGCAGCTGCAGCATGCTGGTGCCCAGGCCCTGGCTGAGCAGGCCGGACACGCCGTTCTCGCGCCAGCCCATCACCGCGAAGCCGATCATCTGCGCCGCACCGCCCACCGTGGCCGCGCCACCGGCCAGGCCGCCGAGCTGCAGCGAGATCGCCAGCGCCGCGCTGGAGGTCGGCCCGGTCAGGATCATGCCCATCGCCACCGCCAGCAGCACGCTCATCAGCAGCGGCTGCAGCGTCATCGCCCATTCGATGCTCTGCCCGGTCACCGCCAGCACGTTGCCGATCAGCGGCGCCAGCGCATGCGCGGTGAGGAAGCCGCCGACCAGCGCGGTGGCCGGGGTCACGATGATGTCGATCGGCGTGGTCCGGTGGACCAGCTTGCCCGCCTCGGTCGCCACCGCCACCGCGACGAAGCAGCCGACCGGCCCGCCCAGCTTCGCGCCGAGCAGGCCGATGGCCGCGCTGGCGAAGATCACGATCGGCGGCCCCTTCAATCCGTAGGCGACGCCGACGCCGATCGCCGCACCCATCGCCTGCTGCGCCATGCTGCCGGTGTCGATCAGCCAGTCCTGTCCGGTCCAGCCGCCGACGGTCTTGAGGATCAACCCGATCACCAGCGAGCCGAACAGGCCCAGGGTCATGTAGTTCAGCGCATCGATGCCGTAACGGCGCAACGAGAATTCGATGTCGCGGGAACGCAGGAAGGTCGTGAGGGACATGGCCGTGTCCGGAAGCAACGGTGGAACAGGAACGGCCGGGGTGGACCGCGCGGATCGGGGCAGCGCGCAAGCATAGCGGCTGCATGCCGCAGCGGGTGCCTGGCATCGGACGGCAGCGCGATCAACGGCGACGCGGCGCGAGTGCTGCCGGCGACGTCTTTCCTGCGTCGTGCCCAGCGGCGGCGACACGGCTGCAGGCACGCGCCGCGCTGCCGGGCGGCGATGCAATGGATCCGCGGGCACCGCGTCCAGCCGCGCCATGAGGTCCGGGATCGACGCGGGCGCGCGCCGGCAGCGGCGCTTCCTGGCGCGGTCCCGATGCGGTGCACGGGCGCTTCAATCATCGGGCGCGTGACGTCGGGCGCGACGTCATGGAACGGGATGTCACCGCGTGTCTTTCAGGCCGATCAGAGAACGTGCAGTCGCCGGGCATGCGGGTATGCTCGGGCTCCTGTCGTCGGAGCGCGTGACCATGGCATCCCGCCCGTTGCACTTCTCGCCGGCCGCCCTCGACGCGCTCCGTCGCGGCCGCCAGATCGAGGCCATCACGCACGTCCGCGAGGACAACAAGGTCGGCCTGCGCGAAGCGAAGGAGGCGGTCGAGGCCTACGTCGCCGGCAACCACGGCACGGCCCACGCGATGCCGCCATCCACGGTGAATGAGGCCGTTGATCCGCTGGCCGGCATCGACCGCCTGCTGCAGAACGGCGAGATCCTGCAGGCGATCAAGCAGCTGCGCGGTGTCAGCGGCCTGAGCCTGCGCGAGGCCAAGGCGTGGGTGGAGACGCGCGCGCAGGATCCAGCGTCGCAGGTCGCGTTGCCGCCACGGGTCTCGCACCACGTGCCGACCGTGCAGCGCGACACCGGCGGCGACGCATGGATGTGGGTGGTGCTGGCGCTGCTGCTGGTCGCCCTGCTGGTGTGGTGGTTCGGCGGCTGACAGCGCAGGCGAACGGAACCGACCACGTCGCACGCCCGGAAGGCGCTCAGTCGTTTCCGTTTTCTTCGGCCGCTTGCGGGGCCGAAAACGCCTTGCTGTAGACGCCCGAGCGATCGAAGCAGCAGGCGCGGCGCTTGCCCTTGGCGAGCATGTCGCAGGCGGTGTCGATGCGCGTGCTCCGCGTCTGCGCCTTCTTGCCCGAGCCGATCCAGTAGATCCAGTCGCGACGGGCCACCGCGGTGATGTCGTCCCAGGTGGCGCGCGCGGCGGGCACGGCGGCCAGCGCATCGCGCAGGTCGGCGGGCAACACCGGTTCGGGTTCCTCGGTGACCGGGGTCATCGTGACGGCGACGTTGTCGCCGGCCGCGACGCCGGCCTTCTCGCGCAATGCCCCGTCGATCTTCAGCCAGTGGCCGCCCTGCCCGTCCGGCTCCAGCGTGGCCTGGAACGGCTCGCCGGCGAGGGTGCCGTCGACGCTGACCATCGCGCGGGTCGGCAGTGCATCGCTGGCGGCCTGCGGCAGCACGATGAAGCACCACGCGGCGCCCTTCGGTGCGGCGGGCCGCAACAGCGGCGCCCTGAAGCGGATGGTGGCGTGGGCGTTGACCATGGGCGCGACGATAGCACCGCCGGTTCCGCTTCATCGTCGAAGGACGCCGGCCGGGCGTGTGATGCGCGCCCGGCCAGGCATCCGCTCAGCGGCCCGCGCCACCCTCGGGCGGCGCATCGCGATAGCGCTCGAACCAGCCCAGCGTGTTGAGCACCTGGGTCAGGGTTTCGCTGGGACGCGCGCCGATGCCGTGCGAGGCGCCGGGGATGCGCACCATGCCGGTGTCGATGCCGCGCAGCTTCAACGCCTGGTAGTACTGCTCCGTATCGGAGATCGGCGTGCGGTAGTCGACCTCGCCAGTGATCAGCAGGGTCGGCGTGGTCACCTTGCCCACGTAGGCCAGCGGCGACAGCTTCCAGTACAGCTCGGTGTGCTCCCACGGCGGGCCGGGGAACCAGTACTGGGTGAAGTACGGATACATGTCGGCGGTCAGCGAGAAACTGATCCAGTTGATCACCGGCTTGGCCGCCACCGCGGCGCGGAAGCGGTCGCTGTGGCCGACGATCCACGTGGTCAGGGTGCCGCCGCCGGAACCGCCGGTGACGTACAGCTGCTGCGGATCGGCCACGCCCTGCGCGATCACCGCATCCACCGCGCTCTGCAGGTCGTCGTAGTCCTGGCTGGGGTAGTTGTGGTGGATGTGGTCGGCGAAGGCCTGGCCATAGCCGGTGCTGCCGCGCGGGTTGACGTACAGCACCGCGTAGCCGGCGCTGGCGTACAGCTGGATTTCCGAGGCGAAGCGCGGGCCATAGGCCGCATACGGTCCGCCGTGGATCTCCAGCAGCAGCGGATAGCGCTTGCCCGCTTCGTACTGCGGCGGCTTGACCAGCCAGGCCTGCACGTCCAGCCCATCGGCCGAGGACTTGAACCAGAATTCCTCCACCTGCCCCAGCTGCTTGTGCGCCAGCACGTCGCTGTTGAGGTCGGTCAGCACGCGCGGTGTCGCGCCGCGTCGCACGACGGCCAGTTCGGCCGGGCGCTCGGGCGCGTCGCTGGTGTAGAGCACGCGGTCGCCAGCCACCGACAGCTCGCCGCCGGTATACGGCCGGCCCAGCGCGCTGCCGCCGAAATCGTCCGCCAGCGTCTCCACCTTGCCGCCACCGGCCGCGATCCAGCCGATGTGGCCGCGGCCTTCGCGTTCGTAGGTGAGGAACAGGCCGCGTCCGCCGCGATCCCAGTGCGGGTCGCCGACCGGGTAATCGAAGCGGTCGGTCAACACGCGCGAACGGCCGCTGGCCAGGTCGAGCACATACAGGCGCGTGACCTGGTGGCCCTTGCGCGCGTCGTCGTAGCCCAGGTAGGCCAGCTGCCGGCCATCGGGCGACAGCGCCGGATCGCTGTCCGGGCCGCGGCGGTCGGTCAGTGCGGTCAGCGCGCCGCTGGCGATGTCGAGCCGGTAGATCTCGCTTTCGCGCGGCTGCATCTCCCACTGCGGCGACTGGTTGGACACCACGTACAGGCTGCGCCCGTCGCGGCTCCACACCGGCGCGCTGTACTGGAAGTCGCCCTGGCTGACCTGGCGCGGCGTGCCGCCCTCGGCCGGCAGCACGAACACATGGCGGTAGCCCGGCCTGGTGTAGCCCCGCCCATCGACGCGATAGCCGATGCGGTCGATCAGCTTCGCCGACGGCGCCCACTCCGCGCCTTCCGGCTTCTCCGGCAGCTTGGCCAGCGACGGCGTGTCGGCCTGGACCAGCATGGTGAAGGCCAGCTGCCTGCCATCAGGCGACCACGCCAGGCTGCCCGGCGCCTGCGGCAGCCAGCCCAGTTCCACCTGCTGCCCGCCATCGACCCAATGCACCACGATCTGCGCGCGGCCATCGCGGTTGGCCACCCAGGCCAGGCGCTTGCCGTCCGGCGACCACAGCGGGCTGCCGCCATCGGCGCCGCCGGCCAGCGGCCAGTGCCGCCCGCTCTCCACATCCAGCTGCCACAGCGTGTTGCGCTGCCGGTCGGTGAGGATGTCGTAGCCCTTGCGCTGGTAGACCGCCTGGCGTCCATCCGGGGACAGCGCCGGGCTGCCCGCCCACTCAAGGTCGAACAGGTCCTTCGGCTGCAGATACCGCGGGTCGTCGTGCACGCCCGCCCAGGCCTGACCCACCGCACCTGCCACACAGGCCAGCAGCAGGCACCGCCACCACACATGTTTCATCCGGTTGCTCCGGTCGAATGGAAGCAGTCGAGCTTAGGGCAGGTTGGCGTGCCGGGGGAGGCCGCGGGCGGCGATCGCGCGGGCGGCACCGTGACCCGCAGCACGGTGCGGCCGACAGCACGCCCGGATGCAGGCCGCACCCCGCTGCCTGCCGCACCGCCACGACGACACCGCCTCAACGGCGGCCGCCGCAGACTCCGCCCACCCGACCGGAAGCCGCCGCCGTGCACCTGCCCGACACCCTGCAGCACCGCGCCGCCACCGAAGCCGACGTTCCCGCCCTGCTCGCCCTGCGCAGGAAGACCATGGAGGGCCACATGCGTGCGGCCGGCGTCGACACCTCGGACGCGCATCAGATGGAGAAGGTGCGCAGGCACTTCGACAAAGCCCGGGTGCTGGTCGAGGACGGGCGCATCGTCGGCCTGTTCAAGAGCGACCGCACGTGCTCGCCGTGGAAGATCATCCAGATCCAGCTGGCCCCGGACCTGCAGGGCCGCGGCCTGGGCCGTGCGCTGCTGCTGGACTTCATCCGCGACGCCCACGCCGCCGGCGAGGACGTCACCCTCAATGTGCTCAAGCACAATCCCGCGCGCGCACTCTACGAGCGGCTCGGCTTCCGGCCGGTGGACAGGAACGAGGAGGAAGAGGCCGAACTGGTGATGCTGCTGCCGCGGGAGCGGATGCGGCTGGAGTGACGCAGCGCTGCCCGCGTGCGGCTTCAGCAGGAGCGGGCTCGACCGGAACCATGCCTGGTTCGAGGCCATCGCGAACGGTGTAGATGGCGGTCGCGGCTGCGGCCGCTCCTACGGACACAGCACGATCCGCCCGCTGCCAGCCACTCCTGCAGGAGCGGGCTCGACTGCGGCCATGCCCGGTTTGAGGTCATCGCGAACGGTATGGATGGCGGTCGCGGCTGCGGCCGCTCCTACGGACACAGCACGATCCACCCGCTGCCAGCCGCTCCTGCAGGAGCGCACCCGACCGCGACCATGCCCGGTTCAAGGCCATCGCGAACGGGGTGAATGGCGGTCGCGGCTGCGGCCGCTCCTACGGACACAGCACGATCCGCCCGCGGCCCGCCACTCCTGTAGGAGCGGGCTCGACCGCGACCGCCATTCCTCGGTCGGGGCAAACCCACCACCGGCCATTGCGGTCCCCCCCGAGCTGGCCCTTGCTGCAACCACGCCGGCATCCGGGTGCGCCGGCGATCGCGATGTCGCCCCGCGCGCTCATCACGCGACGACCAGCCGCCGCACCACGCGGTACTCGCGCAGCCAGCGGTGGCGCAGCCGCCGGCTCAACCAGAACGTGGCGCCCAGCCAGGCTGCGGCATACCCCACCAGAATCAGCGCCACGCTGCGCCAGGAGGCATCGGCCAACAGCCACGTGACCAGACCGGCCAGCGCCGCGTACGCCAGCAGGCACCAGGCGGCGATGCGGGCCAGCCACAGGTCGCGCAGGCCGGTGCGCAGCTGGGCCAGGCGCAGGCGCGCATAGATGTCGATGCGTTCGCTGGCATCCCCGCGCCGGCGCCGCGGTACGCGCAGCAGGATCAGCCATGCGACCGGCAGGAACACCGCGTAGAACGGCAGCAGCAGCCAGTGCTCGGGGCCGAGCGTGCCTCCTGCCAGTGCGCGACCGAATACCAGCACGGCGAACAGGGTCAGCGCGAGTTCGACGCCGCGCAGCAGCCACGTGCGCCAGCGCCGCCGCCGCACGCGTCGGGTCATGTCCGGCAGTGGCGCAGAGCGGGCCTCGCCCTGCCAGGCATCCTTCAGCAGATCGTCGAAGTTCATGCGTCGGTCTCTTCTCTGGACAGTGCCTTCAGGCGGGCGCGGGCGCGGTGCAGGCGCACGCCGACGTTCTCGGCGCTGATGCCGAGCATGTCGCCCATGTCCTGGTAGTCGAATCCTTCCAGCTGCAGCATCAGCACCTGGCGTAGGTGGGTAGGCAGCGTGGCCAGCGCCTCGAACAGCCATTCCGTGCGCGCGCAACCGGCGCCGGCGTCCGGGTCGGCGACATCGTGCAGCGCCGGGTCGAACGGTACCGGTGCTGGCCGGCGCGTTTCCGAACGCACATGGCTGGCGCCCAGGTTGTGCGCGATGCGCAGCACGAACGGCAGCAGCAGCTCCGGATCGCGCAGTCGCGGCAGGCTCTCCCAGATCGCGAGCAGTACGTCCTGCAGCAGCTCCTCGCGCACGGCGGGATTGAGCTCGTAGCCGCACACCGCGCGCCACAGCTGCGGGTGGAAGGCCTGTACCTGGGGCCAGAGTGAATGCATGCGTGCGCGTGTTAGGCGGCCGATAACGGCCCGTCATCCTCTTCAGTCGCCGGCCGATGTGGATTCCTTACACCGCCGAACGAAGTCTTTCCTGCGTAAGAAATCCACTGCCGCCGGTGACTTGTCTGGCATCTCCCTCGCAACGAGACCCCGGATGCCACACACCCACCGTCTTCCCCTGCTGCTCTGCTCCGCCCTCGCCAGCCTGCTGGTGTCCGCAGCGGCAGCGGCCAACCCCGCCGACACGGTGCTGGCGCTCGACAAGGTGCACGTGGTCGAAGCGGAGCACAACCGCACGACCACCCCGCGCTGCGTGCGCATCGAAGGCAACCGCATCGCACGGGTGACCGCCGCGGGCGATGCCGCCTGCCTGCGTGGCGCCGTGGCGATGGACCTGCCAGGCCGCTATCTGATGCCCGGCCTGATCGACATGCATGCGCACCTGACGCTCGGGCCGATGGAGCTCAAGCGCGAGCGTGGCCGCGCGGTGATGCAGGCCCTGCCCGACGACGACATCGCCGTGCACAACGCCGCGCGCCTGGTCGCGTTCGGCGTGACCACGATCCGCAACCCCGGCGGCGAGCTCGCCGCCGCGGCACGCTACAAGGCGCGTCGCGCCGCCGGCGAACTGACCGGCCCGGAGAGCTTCGACGCCGGCCCGGTGATCAACACCGCCGAGCTGCCCGGCCTGGCCGAAGCGGCGCGCAGCCCGGCCGACATCACCCGTGTGGTCGATGCGCAGGTCGTCGCCGGCGCGGACTGGATCAAGCTCTACACCGGCCTGTCGCCGGACCTGCTGAAGGCCGGCATCGACGCCGCCCATCGCCATGGCCGTCCCGCCGTCGCGCACCTGGAGAGCATCGCCTGGACGGATGCGCTGGAGATGGGCCTGGACGGCATCGTGCACCTGATGCCGCTGAGCCCGGACCTGCTGACGCCGGAACAGCGCAGCGCGTGGCAGTCCACCGCACGCGCCGGCACCTACGCGTTCTTCGAATGGTGGGAGCACTTCGACCCGGACGGCGCGCATGCCGACCGCGTGGTCGCCGCCTACCAGCAGCATCGCCCGGTGTTCGACGCCACCCTGGTCGCCTTCCACGCCGCCTTCGTCCAGGACCAGGACAACGCCTACAAGGACGACGCCCGCCGCTACGCGCACCCGCGCCTGCTGGCCCACTGGAACGACTGGTTCACCTTCGCCATCGGCTGGGAGGCGGCGGATTTCGAACGCGCCCGGGCGGTGTGGCCGAAGGTGCAGCGCATGGCCGCGCGCCTGCACGCCACCGATGCGCGCATGACCGTCGGCACCGACATGAGCAACCCCTGGGTCGCGCCCGGCATCAGCCTGCACCGCGAGCTGCAGCTGCTGGCCGAGGCCGGCGTGCCGACGGCACGGCTGCTGCAGGCCGCCACAGGCAACGCCGCCCACGCGCTCGGCGCCGGCCAGCGTCTCGGCCGGATCGCCCCCGGCCATGAGGCCGACCTGCTGCTGCTCGATGCCGACCCGCTGGCCGACATCGCCCACACCCGCGCCATCCACGCAGTCGTCCTCGACGGCCGCTTCCTCGACCGCTCCGCACTCGATCGCCTCACAGGCGAACCCCACTGAGCGTTCCGTCGTTCCCCACACGCAGCCCGGCACAACCGCCCGCGGTCCTGCATGCCCATTACCCTGGAAGGAGAATCGAGATGACCCACATCACCCGCCACGTTTCCCGTCTGCTCGCCGCCGCCCTGGCCCTCGGCCTGGCCGGCACCGCCCACGCCGGCCCGCAGGACTGGGAATCGCCGAAGGCCATCGTCGACGCGCTGTACGAAACGATTTCCGCCGACGCCGGCGCCACCCGCGACTGGGACCGCTTCCGCGCCCTGTTCCTCGACGGCGCGCGCATGTCGGTGGCGATGGATTCGCGGATCGGTGCCGGCATCATGGGCATGGACACCGAGGAACTGATCGCCCAGACCGACACCGCTTACGCCGCCACCGGCTTCCACGAGATCCCGCTGGCCGCCCGGGTCGAGCAGCACGGCCTGATGGCCTCGGTGATGAGCAGCTTCGAAGTCCGCCTGCGCCTGGCCGATCCCGAGCCGCTGATGCGCGGCCTCAACCACTTCCAGCTGCTCAACGACGGCGAACGCTGGTGGATCGTGTCCAACGTCGGGATCATCGAGACCGCGGACGCGCCGTTGCCGGCGGACCTGCTGCCCTGAGCGGCAGCCAGGACGACATGGCACGGTGATGTCGGGGCGATCCCGATGCCAGCGACGTGCATCGGGAAGCCGCCTGGCGCCAGGCTGACCGCGGGCAAGGGGAACACCACGCCCATGAGAATCGTAAAGAAACCGAGCGGGGCAGTGGTTCCATCCGATTTGACTTCAATGGATTGCATGGCTCGCCGAGCCGAAGTATCGTCCTGGAATCGTAAAGAAATGGCAGGCCCGCCATGCCGCGTCCCGCCGCAGTGACCGTCGACGCCTTGCTGACGTTGCTCGCTTCAGGCGAGCCAGTGCCGGCCGGGCAGCTGGTCCAGGCACTGGGCGTGAGCCGGCCGGTCCTGGGCCGCCTGGTCGCCGAGGCCGGACCGCGCGTGCTGCGGATCGGCAAGGCCCGCGCCACCGCCTACGTCGCCAGGGAAACCACCGGTGCGGGTGGCGCCTGGCCGCTGTGGCGCATGCGCGCCGATGCCTCGCTGGAGGAACTGGGCACGCTGCATGTGCTGCGAGGCGGCCATTTCCAGCTGGAGACCAGCGGCGGGCGCAGTACGCTGACGCACCCGGTCGACACGGTGTCGGGCCACTTCCCCGGCCTGCCCTGGTTTCTGGACGATCTGCGCCCACAGGGATTCCTCGGACGCACGCTGGCGCATCGGCAGGGCCGCCAGCTCGGCGTTCCCGACGACCTCAACCGCTGGCAGCCGCGCGACATCCTGCTGGCCATCACCCGCACCGGCGGCACTGGCGCGGGCGATCTGCTGCTGGGGCAGACCGCGGTGGAGCAGGCGTTGACCGAACGTGCGACACCCACCGACGCGGTGGATACCGATCAGCGCAGTCGACGCTATGCCCAATGGGCGCAGGCGGCGCTTGCCGGCGAAGACATCGGCTCCTCTCCGGGCGGCGAGCAGCCCAAGTTCACCGCCACCGTCATCGGCTCCGAAGGCCGCCATGCCGTGCTGGTCAAGTTCGCCGTGCCGGACGACGGCCAGGCCGCGCGGCGCTGGGCGGATCTGCTGGTCTGCGAGCACCTGGCCCTGCGCTGCCTGCACGAGGCCGGCCTGTCCGCCTCCGCGTCCGAGCTGGTCGACGCCGAGGGATACACCTGCCTGGAAGTCCGCCGCTTCGATCGGACACCCGACCTGCTCGGACGACGCGGTTACGTGTCGCTGCTGGCATTGGATGCGGCGTTCATCGGGGATGGAGGCCGCGACTGGAGCCTGGCTGGCGAACGCCTGATGGCTGCCGGATGGATCGACACCGCCACCGCCACGCAGATGGCGCGCCTGCACTGGTTCGGGCGCCTGATCGGCAATACCGACATGCATGCCGGCAATCTCGGATTCCACCTGACTGATCACGCACCACTCGCGCTCGCACCGGCATTCGACATGCTGCCGATGTCGCTGGCGCCATCGCGCACCGGTGCCGTGCGCGCGGTGCAGCCACTGCAGCCTGCTGCACCGGATCGTGCCGGCCAGACACTCCATATCGCGTGGGCCGCAGCGGCGGCCTGCATGTTCTGGCGGCGCGTCGCCGAGGACGGACGCATCGGCTCGGATGCGCTGCGCCAGCTCTCACTGCGCAACCACGACAGCGTCGCGGATTTCGCCCGCGCATTCGCCGGCTGAGGGCCGACGAACAACCGCCCTCACTCAGGCCGCGCCCACGTTCATGCCGTCGTAGTCGGCGATCCCGAACTGCTCGGCGATGGCGTACAGCTCCTGCACCCGCGCCTGCAGCGACTCCGGCGTATGCCGTTCCACCTTGTCCAGCTGCAGGTAGAAGAACGGGTCTTCCTCATCGTCCGGCTCGGTGATGTCGATGATCTCGTAGCCCAGCGACTCCATGTGTTTGGCCACCGGCACCAGCTGCTCGCCGTCTTCGTCCACGAAGAAGAACGACCAGCGGCAGGTGTCGTCAATGCTCCAGGACGCGCCTGCATCCGCGTTTTTCTGCCGGGTGTCGGAGAAGAATTCCTGCAGGGCTTCGACTGTGATCATGGATTCCTGGAGTCCGCTCGAGCGCCTGGATGCGGCGTAGCGGCAAGTATCGGTCATCCATACCGGGCTGCCTACCGCACGGCCGTGGCACGGGAATCGGCATGACGTCGACCGCCGGCACGGCCACGGCCACAGCGCGTTAGACGACGCCTGGCCGGCACAGCCGCGCAGGCGGCCTGCACCGGCGGCCTGCGGTACGCACGCGTCCCCGCCTGCGCCGGCACCGACCGCAGCAGGCTCAGGCCGTGGCGGCGCGCAGCTGGGTCACGTTGCGCTTCGGCGCCAGGCCGAACATGCGCGAGTACTCGCGACTGAACTGCGATGTGCTCTCGTAGCCGACCTGGTAGGCCGCCTCGCTCACGGTGCGGCCCTCGCTCACCATCAGGCGCCGCGCTTCGATCAGGCGCAGCTGCTTCTGGTACTGCAGCGGCGTCATCGACGTCAGCTTCTTGAAGTGCTGGTGGAACGAGGAAGCGCTCATCCTCGCCTCCCCGGCCAGCTGCTCCACCCGCATGGCGCGGGTGAAGTTGTCGCGCAGCAGGTACAGCGCCCTGGCGATGCGCGCCGCATTGGTTTCGGGCAGGGCCATCCTGCCCAGCTGCGCGCCATGCGGGCCGCTGAGCAACCAGTAGCTGATCTCGCGCATGATCGCCGGATACAGCACCGGGATCGCCTTCGGCGTCTCCATCATGCGGACCAGGCGCACCATGCAGTCGGCCAGCGGCGCGTCCACCTTCCCGACGAACGCGCATGGGCCGGGCTCGTCTTCCTCGTCCTGCAGCGGCGGTGCCTCCAGGTGCTCGAGCACGTCGCGCAGCACGGCCACGTCGAAGTCGATGGTCATGCCGACGAACGGCCGGTCCTGGCTGGCCTGGCAGATGCGGCCGCTGGCCGGAAGCTCCACGCTGACCACCAGGCATTCCATCGCGCCGTAATCGAGCATGTCCCCGCCGAACAGGATCTGCTTGGTGCCCTGGGCCACGACGCACAGCGACGGGTGATAGATCCTGCGGTGCGGGATCATTTCCTGGAACGAACGGATGACGTTGACGGCCTCCAGCGGCGTCCGGAACAGGCCCTGGCCTCCACCATTGGCGTCGGCATAGGCGGTGAGCGTGTCGAGCAGCATCGATGACATGCGGACCTCCTGCGGCGTTGTGTCCGGATGCTACCGCCATTCGGGTGCAGCGCCGGGGGATCTGCAGGAATAGGCAATTTTCTCGAAGGTCCGGGCATGTCTCCGGCAAGGGCGGGCCGGTAGCGTGGCCCCACTCCACCGCACCGAGCACGCCGTGATGCACCGCCTCCCCCATCGCAGAGAACCCCGTCGCCATGCCCGGCACGTGCCGTGCGACGCGCTGGCGCACGTCGTGGCGATGGGCCATGCGATGACCGGCGTCCCCGCCGCCATGCCTCCGCACTGATCGCCCGGTCGCGCCACCGCGACGCAGGCCCGCTCCACCGCCATCGCTGCAGGACGCCGGACGTGCAGCGTCCGTCGCCGGCCTGCATCCGCACGCACATCCCCCCGCTCCATCCCCCGCCCCACGAGGACATCACGATGATCCGCACCGATGCACTGCAGCCTCCCCATCCACGCGCGTCCGGCTGGCGCGCGCGCCTCGTCTCGCTGGGCACCGCGCTGGCCTGCATGGTGGCCAGCGCCACCACCAGCGCGCAGGACGCGCCCAAGCCGGACTGGAGCCTGGCGGACATGCCCTCGCAGCAGGGCCGCATCTTCCTGGTGACCGGCGGCACCAGCGGCATGGGCTACGAGGACGCCCTGGCGCTGACTGCAGCCGGTGCGCAGGTGATCATCGCCGCGCGCAATCCACAGCGCGGACAGGAGACGATCGCGCGGATCACGCATGAGGTGCCCGACGCGCGGATCCGGTTCGAACAGGTGGATCTGGCCGATCTTTCCAGCGTGCGTGCACTGGCGCGGCGCCTGGCCGGCACGCTGCCCAGGCTGGACGGGTTGATCAACAACGCGGCGATCATGGCCCCGCCCGAACGCGGCGTGTCCGCCGATGGGTTCGAGCTGCAGCTGGCCACCAACTATCTCGGCCACTTCGTGCTGACCGGCGAGCTGCTGCCGCTGCTGCGCAGCAGCGACGCCCCGCGCGTGGTCACCCTGTCGAGCATCGCGGCGCTGCAGGGCGCCATCGCCTTCGACGACCTGCAATCGGCCCAGGGCTACGATCCGATGGCCGCGTATGCGCAATCCAAGCTGGCCTGCCTGATGTTCGCGCTGGAACTGCAGCGGCGCAGCGATGCCGCCGGCTGGGGCCTCCGCAGCATCGCCGCGCATCCCGGCGTGGCCGTGACCGAGCTGGTCGCCCGCGGTCCTGGCCTGGACAGCGACGCCGGACGCCGCTGGTCGAGCATGCGCGCGCATCTCCAGACCGCCGCCCAGGGCGCGCTGCCCTCGCTGTACGCCGCCACCGCCGCGCAGGCGCGGGGCGGCGCCTACTACGGCCCGCGCGGCCCGCAGGAAGTGAGCGGCCCGCTGGGCCTGGCCACGCTGCCGGCCGGTGCCGAAGACACCGCCACCGCCGCGCGCCTGTGGCAGGTCAGCGAACAGATGACCGGCACCCGCTACCGCTGATGCAGGCCACCCCTCCGCCACCCCGCGCGACCGCCCCGACACCGCGGGCGCCACGCGCGTCACCCCTTTCCGGATACGACACCCATGAGCAGATGGACACAGTCCAGCATTCCCCCGCAGGCAGGACGCACCGCCGTGGTCACCGGTACCGGCGGACTGGGCCTCGAGTGCGCGCTGGCGCTGGCCGGCGCCGGCGCGCGCGTGATCATCGCCGGGCGCAACGCCGACAAGGGCCAGGCCGCGGTCGCACAGGTGCAGGCGCGTTTCCCCGCCGCCTCGGTCCGGTTCGCGTCGCTGGATCTGTCCAGCCTGGAATCGGTGGCCGAATTCGGCCGCCGGCTGCGCGGAAGCTTTGCCAGCGTGGACCTGCTGATCAACAACGCGGCGATCATGGCGCCGCCGCAGCGTCTGCTCAGCGTCGATGGCCTGGAACTGCAGTTCGCCACCAACTATCTCGGGCATTTCGCACTGACCGCGCACCTGCTGCCCCTGCTGCGCAGAGGGCGCGACCCCCGCGTGGTCAGCGTGAGCAGCAAGGCCGCGAGCGCAGGCGCGATCAGGTTCGACGACCTGCAGCATGAGCGCGGCTATCGCCCCATGAAGGCCTACGGCCAATCGAAGCTGGCCTGCCTGATGTTCGCGCTGGAACTGCAACGGCGCAGCGACGCGGCGGGCTGGGGCATACGCAGCATCGGCGCGCACCCGGGCATCACCCGCACCGAGCTGATTCCGAACAGCGCCCCGCGCCTCAGTGCGGCCGGCCTGGCGCGGCGCGCGTTGTGGTTCCTGTTCCAGCCGCCCGGGCAGGGCGCCCTGCCCAGCCTGTTCGCGGCCACCGCGAAGCAGGCCGAAGCCGGCGGCTACTACGGCCCCGACCGACTGGCCGAGACCCGCGGCCACCCGGCAGAGGCCGAGGTGCCTGCGGCCGCCCTGGAACGCCACGACGCCGAGCGCCTGTGGCACGTGTCCGAACATCTGGCGGGCGTGCGCTACGCGTCGTAACGGGTCGGCCGGCCCGCACGACAGGGCGGGCGATACCGCGCGCGCATCGGCAGGCATGGGCGATGACCGCACGCAGTCCCGGCCCCGCATCACGCGGATGCGTGGCCGCCGCCCGTGCATCCCGCCGCCATCCACCGCACCGGATCGACGATCCGCCCGAGGACCCCGCATGCATACCTGGCTCGTCTACACCGCCTACGGCTGGCTCGCGCTGACCGGCGCCCTGCACTTCATCGTCGACGTGGTATCCCAGCATCTGCGCGGCAAGCGCGCGCCCGGGCTGGAAACCACCCTCTACTACGGCTTGAACACGGCGTTCTCGCTCGGTCAGCTCGCCTTCGGACTGACAGGCCTGTTCCTGGCCTGGCGCTCGATCGGGCTGCTGCGCGAAACGCCGTTGCTGCTGCTGTCCATCGCCGCCGGTTTCGGCTGGCTGGCGATCACGTTCTTCTTCATGGAATACCGGGAACCGATGTTCAACGCCGGCGTCTTCTGCGCACTGATCGTGGCCGTGTTCCTGAGCCGGTGAGGCCAGACGCGAGACCACGACGACAGGCAGGACGTTCGCCGCTCGACGGGACTGCTCGAATGCACACCTGCGTAGCAGCCGTCTGCCACGAGAGCAACGCGTCGGTTAGGGAAGCGCGGTCGGTTCTGGAAGCGGCGAATGCAGGACTGGTTCGGAAAGCACCGCGTTCCGGGACCGTGCCGCATCGGAACCGGTGCCAGGTGCACGGCGTTGCGCCCCGGAGAGCCGGTGTCGATAACGGAGCGACGACGCGGGCGCTATCGGCCGCATAAGGCGACCGATGGCGCCCGCGCGCTCACAAGCGGCCGAAGCTACGCGTGGCCCGTCATGGGTAATAAAGACACCAGGCCACGCGCACGCTTCAGCGACGTGGGATCGGGAATTGAACCTGCCCCGGTTAATCGCGCTCCCACTCATCGACCAGCCTGCCCAGCATCTCGAACAGCGCGAAGCTGATGCCGGGAAGCGCGCGGTCGGCGTCTGGCATGTTGATCGCTGTGCGCAGCAACCCGGCGATGGCGTGGGCTTCGCGCAACTGGTCGTGCATCTGACTGGTCAGCGGATGCGCGCTGGTCCTCGAGCGTGTCGATGATCTCGCGCGTGGCCAGGGCGGTGCCGTAGATGCTCTCGCCGAGCGTGGGCACGGTCTTGGCGTCGCACGGGTCGGGGGCATTCATGAGCATGTCGCCATCGGCGACAAGGAAGGCGACGTAACGGCGGAGGTCGTCCAACTGGGTGATGGTGAGGCCGAAGATGAGGCGATCGGCGAACTTCGACGCGGCGGGCGCGGGCGTGGCTTGGGTGTCGTGTGACATGGTGGACTCCTGTCTTGGAATGGAGTCCGTCACCCCCGACGCCAATCAGAGGTGGCGGACGGTGCGGGTTGGCGTACCGGCAAACAGGCAACCGGTGCCCCGAAGGGCCCGCGCACCGCCCGCCATAGCAGCTGGCAGGCATGCGCCGGGCCGACGCTGGGCATAAAAAAAGCGCCAAGCTTCGGGACGGCGCTGATGCGCCTGTTTGATGCGGGACGCCAATCCCGGTCGCCGGAGTGACGGCGACGGTGTAGTGATACTGCCGCGCCGGAGTGCCGTCAACTCCCCGCTTGTGAGATCGCACGCGCCGATGGATACCTGCTGACAAACCCCCTGCTGCGCGGCTATGTTGCAGGCTGGAACGGGGGTTCTTGCATGGGACGCAGGAAAGGAAGCGGATTCGATACGCTGGCCGCGATGCCATGGCCGGCAGGTGTCATTGCCGGCGTCGCCGTCTTCATCGCGGTGCGCTACGGCGTCGCCTGGTGGCTGTCCGATCAGGGCGGATTGCTGGCGCAGGGATTTTCCCGGCAGTCGGGATTGGTATTCGCGCCACTGGCATGGCTTCTACTCGGCATCTGCTGGATGGCCGCGCTGCTCTCGTGGCTGGGTGCACGCCGCAAACGCCGCTTCCTGGACACACGCACCACGCTGGAGAGCCTGGCTGCAGGCGGCTGGCGCCAGTTCGAGCAACTGGTGGGCGAGGCCTTCCGCCGCCAGGGCTACAGCGTCGAAGAGACCGGCCTGGGCGGCCCCGATGGCGGCATCGATCTGATCCTGCGCAAGGACGGCCGCCGCACGCTTGTTCAATGCAAGCAATGGAAGCGCCAGCAGGTGGGCGTCAGCGTGGTGCGGGAGATGGCTGGATTGCTGACGCACCATCAGGCTGATGCGGTGAAGATCGTCTGCGTTGGCTCCTACACACAGGACGCCGAGAGGTTTGCGTACGGCAAGCCGATCGAGTTGCTTGGTGGTGAGCAGTTGCTGGAGATGATCCGGGCGCTCCAGCGGGAGGGTGGCGCGCTCCCTTCATCGCAGGCGCGGATCGAACGGATGGTTGGGCCTGCGGCGGTCACGATCGCGGCAGCCGCAGCACCTGACTGCCCGCGTTGCGGTAGCGCGTTGGTGCAGCGGATTAATCGCCGAACCGGCGAAGGATTTCTTGGATGTAGCCAGTTCCCGAAGTGCCGGGGGACTGGATAAGAGAACCCGACGCCGTTAGTTGAAGGATAGGTGCTCATGGCGAGCCATGACTTGGGGGGAGCATGCTTCGGCGAATTGAATCCATTTCACAAGCCGCCGTTTGGGATGGCTACGACGGGCGAACGAGTGCGGCGCCTGACTTTGCACGCTACAACTTGATCTACGGTTGGAACGCTTCCGGCAAAACAACCCTATCTCGTGTCTTCGGACTGTTGAGCGAATCGACCTCAAGTCCGCTACCCGTCGGCGCACACGTGCGTGTCAGCGTGGGTCAGGAAGTCTTGGATAGCCGGAAAGAACAAGATCGACGGCGGATCCCTGTGCGCATCTTCAACAGGGATTTCATCGATTCGAACCTGCAGCGGGCCGATTACACGCAAGCGCCAGCCTTGTTCATCGTGGGCGAAGATAACATCCGACTTAGTAACCGCATTGCGTCGTTGTCCCGACGACGGGACCGCCTGGCGGCGATGTATCGCTCGGTCCAGACGAGACAGAGTGAGGCCAGTGCTACCAGGGAGAAGGCGGCTACCGACTTAGCCAGGGATTGCGGAACGATGCTGGGTGTCCGCGACTTCAGGGCGCCCAATTTGAAAGGTATGCAGCAACTGCTGACCGCACCGACCGACCATCTTCTCGACGCTGTCGCTTTGCAAGCAATGGTCACCCAGGCAAGAGACCAGAGTGAGTTCGCTCACATTAGGAACTTGCCAGTGGTAATGCCTCCGCCTCTGCCTGAGGTAGATGGCGTCGCTGGATTGTTGAAGGAGACGCCCAGGCAGAGCACCATCAAGCGCTTGGCTGAGGACCCAGCACTCAGCGATTGGGTGCGCACCGGCCTTCGATTTCATGAACACGGTACGGCCTGTGCCTTTTGTGGAAATGATGCAGCGCAAGCGCTAGAAGCCTACGCGAGCCACTTCTCTGCCGAGTATCGCCGGCAGCACGCCGCCATCGTGGCGGCAATCGGACGGCTAGAACAACCTAGACAGGCGCACGTCTTCCCACATGAGAGGGAGTGGGTTCCCGATGTTCGGGCCAAGGTCCAAGCAGCGCTGAGTCGGCTTGCGGCTTGGGAAGCTAGGGAAACTGAGATCCGCGCGAGTTGGACTAGCCGGCTGAAGGAGAAGCTTGCCAACATGGAAGCGGCACTCGCCGTGGAGGCAGTTGAAGATCGAGCTTCAGAGTTGACGAGCATCCTTGCTGAGCTTCATCAAGCGAAGGACGACCACAACCAAGCGTGTGACGAACTTGCTACCAGACGTCGGCATGCAGCCGAGAGGGTTAAGAGACACTTCGCAGCTCGATTTGTGCTCGATCCCGGTGCGGCGGAAGCGATCGCGTTCTTGAGCCAGGTTGAAGCAGAGCTGGAGCGAATCAAAGCAGTTGGTCAGAAGATCACAGCGCAAGCCGTGACGGCGAATGCTGAGCTACAGCGGAGTTCTGTCGCCGCAAGCCAAATCAACGGACTGCTGAAGCGATTGCTTGGACAGCGTATTTCGGTCGAGCAGGCTGAGGACAACCGGATCCAGTTCATCCGCAACGGTCAGCCGGCCACCAATATGAGCGACGGCGAGCGAACGGCGATCTCGCTGGCGTACTTCTTGGTGAGCTTGTGGCAGAACGGTCAAAGGCTTGAGGATCTGGTCGTTTTCGTGGATGACCCGATCTGCAGCTTGGATTCCAACCACATCTATGACGTGGCCTACATCCTCATGACAAGCCTAAAGGCGTGTCGGCAGCTCTTCATTTCCACGCACAATTCGGAGTTCTTCAACACGATCAAGCAGGACTGGAGCGATCGTGGAAAGTTTAAGAAGGAGCACGCCGCGTATCTCATCCACCGACAGCGTGAAGGTGCCAGCCAGCTGATAGAACTTCCAGGACACTTGGCGAAGTTCCGTTCTGACTACCATCATGTCTTCTACTGTTTACGCCAGTTCCAATCGAGTACTAACCAAGAGGTTGACGCCTATCTGAGCTGCCCGAACCTGCTCAGGCGATTCTTGGAAATGTATCTCGGCTTCCGGCGACCCACACCGAAAGGCTACTTGACCAAGCTTGACTTATTGTTCGACGACGAGGTTGAGCAGGGCGCGGTTGCAAAGTACGTGGACGAGGGATCGCATAGCGCATCAACGCTCCGCCTGCTGGAGTTCTCCGACTTCCCTGCAATGTCACGGGGAATGGTAGAGCGCGTTATGCGGGCGCTGGAGCGCGTAGATCCTGATCACTACTCAGTGTTGTTGGAGGAAACAACCTAGGCGTTTAGATTCCGGAAAATGGCATTAACTTGGTACTTCCGAAGCGGTTTTGGAAGATCCCTCGATTCAGACGTACACGGCTCCATCAGGCACGACCCAGCAGCAGATTCCCGGTCCATAGCACCCACGCCATGTGACTAGAAGATACCAGGACGCGCTCGACTGAAATATCGGTGGAGTATCGAGGTCAGGTTTAATTAACGCGGGAAACGGATCAGGGACGACAACCATGCGGTGTGTCTGGATATCCCTCTGATCCGCTTCCTATTTCCCTTCGGGAGTGAGGAGACTTTACTTCAGCGCGCCGTCTACCCGCAGCGCACGTTGTCCCGTCCACCGAGAAGGGCGTGCAGACGTGAGAGGCGGGCTGACCCGCCTCGTCGGCTGACCTGCCCGAGCGACGTGGTTGACCTGCGCCGCGGAAAAGCCGTCACGGTTTCCGATACAGCGCCACTCCCGCGCGGAAGGTCTGGCGCACGTTGCTGTAGGCGGCCACATCCGTCGTCGGGTCGCCCTCCAGCAGCGCCAGATCCGCCTGCAGGCCTGGCGCGATGCGTCCCTTGCGGTCGGCCTGGCCGAAGCGCGTGGCCGTGGTCAGGCTGATCAGGATCACGCACCACTGCGCCAGCAGTGCGATTTCGCGGCCGGTGCGGCACCCGTCCCAACCTGCACCTTACGGATCATCTCGAGCAGCGCGCGGCCGTCGATCAGGTCGATCGGCTTGCCGCTGGCGAAGCGGGCGGCGTCGCGGGTGAAGCCGCCGAGGGCGGCGATGCGCACGGCGTCGGCCTGGTGGTGGGCGAGCAGGCCGTACATCTCGCGCACGACGTTCACCGGCACGCGTTCGCGGCGCCAGTGTTTGCATTGCACGAGGATGCGCTTGCCGCCGCGGCGCAGGATCAGGTCGATGCCGCCGTCTGCACCGCCGAGGCCGGTTTCTTCCACCGCATGGCCTTCGCGGCGGAACGCTTCGCCGACCAGCAGTTCGAATTCGCGCCAGCCGAGGCGGGCGACGCTGTCCAGACCGATGCGGGTGTCGAGCAGGCGCCGGCGGTGGCGGCGACGCAGCCAGGAGATGAGCGAGGCCAACACGCACATCGCCAGGAAGGCGAACGCCAGCATGCCGGTGAGGTTGGACTGCACGGCGAAGGCCTGGGCGAGCACGCCGCTCCGGCGCGCCAGCAGCAGCGGCACGCCGTGGCCGATGAGCAGGTATCCCAGCACGCCGATGCCGATGCCGGCCTGCCATGGCAGTGCGGCCAATCCATTGAACAGACCGTGCTTTCCGCGTCCCATGCGGAGGTCCCCTGTGTCCCCTGCGCCGGACGATAGCGCGAAGCGCTCGCGGCGTGAAGCGCGTCACGGTTTGGGGCGGGAGGGTCGCGCCGGGTTGGCGCGTCGGGCACGTCTCAGGCGGGGAGCGCCCTCATCCGGCCTTCGGGCACCTTCTCCCTTGAAAGGGAGAAGGGAGAGGACGTCTGGAGCTTGTTGGACGTCCGGGAGGTAGCGGATGCCTGGAAGACAGCGTACGTCCGGAAGGTGGCGGATGCCTGGAAGGTGGCGGGCCTCTGGAGCTTGGCGGATGCCGGATCCAGACGTGAACGCCCCGACAGCAGGGACCCCGCCGAAGCGGGGTCCCTGGGCAACGCATCAGATCACCAGATCCGCACCCGGTCTTCCGGGGCGATGTACAGCGGGTCGCCCTGCTTGATGCCGAAGGCGTCGTACCAAGCGTCGATGTTTCGCAGCGGGGCGAAGGCGCGGATGTGGCCCGGCGAATGGGTGCCGTTGACCAGCTGCTGGCGCAGTGCGTCGTCGCGCCACAGGGTGCGCCACACCTGGGCCCAGCCCAGGAAGAAGCGCTGCTCGCCCGTGAACCCGTCGATCACCGGGGCGGGCTTGCCGTCCAGCGAGCGGCGGTAGGCTTCCAGCGAGATGGTCAGGCCACCGAGGTCGCCGATGTTCTCGCCCATCGCGGTGCGGCCGTTGATGTGCATGCCCGGCAGCTGCGGGAAGGTGAAGGCCTCGTACTGGGCGCCCAGCCGGGTGGCCTGCACTTCGAACTGGGCGGCGTCCTCGGCGGTCCACCAGTCGCGCAGCACGCCGGCGCCGTCGGACTTGCGGCCCTGGTCGTCGAAGCCGTGGATGATCTCGTGGCCGATCACGCCGCCGATGCCGCCGTAGTTCACGGCCGGGTCGGCATCGGGATCGAAGAACGGCGGCTGCAGGATCGCGGCCGGGAACACGATCTCGTTCTTGACCGAGTTGTAGTAGGCGTTGACCGTCTGCGGGGTCATGCCCCACTCGGCCTTGTCGACCTGCTGGCCAAGGCGGGCGCGGCGGTAATCCCACTCGAATTCGCGCGCGCGCAGGGCGTTGCCGACCACGTCGCCGTTGGCGATCTGCAGCGCGCTGTAGTCGCGCCAGGTGTCCGGGTGGCCGATCTTCAGGCCGAAGCCCTTCAGCTTGGCGTGGGCCTCGGCCTTGGTCGCCGGGCTCATCCAGTCCAGGGTGTCCAGGCGCGCGCCCATGGCCGTCTTCACGTTGGCCACCAGCACGTCCATCTTCGCCTTGGCGTCGGCCGGGAAGTACAGGGCGACGTAATCGCGGCCCACGGCCTCGCCCAGGCTGCGCTCGACCAGCTCGACGCCGCGCTTCCAGCGCTCGCGCTGTTCCAGCTGGCCGGACAGGAACTTGTCGCGGAACTCGAAGTGGGCGGTGACGAAGTCGCTCGACAGCAGCGGCGCGGCGCCGTCGATGGCGTGGAAGGCCTGCCAGGCCTGCAGCGTGCCGACCTTGGTGTCGGCGAAGATCGCGGCCAGCTTCGGCACGGCGCTGCCCTGGCGGACCACGGCGCGGTCGCCGTGGTCGACGCCGGCCGTGGCGAAGTAGCTGGCCCACGGGAAGCCCGGCGCGTAGCCGTCGAACTCGGCGAAGGTCACCGGGTTGTAGGTCTTGTCGCGGTCGCGGCTCTCGGCACGGGTCCAGTGCGCTTCGGCGATGCGGGTCTCGAAGGCCAGCACGGCCTCGGCGTTGCCCTTGGGATCGCTCCAGCCGCCCAGCTGCAGCATCTGCGCGATGTAGGCCAGGTAGCGCTCGCGCTGCGGGGCGAAGTTCTCGCGCAGGTACATCTCGCGGTCGCCCAGGCCCAGGCCGGACTGGTTCATGTACAGGGTGTAGCGGTCCGGATCGCGCTGGTCGTCGGACACGCCCAAGCCGAACAGGGTGACGCCGAAGGTGTCGCGCGCGGCCATCAGCTCGGCCAGCTTGGCGTGGCTGCCGGCCTGCTTGATGCGGGCCAGCGGGGCCTTCAGCGGGGCGGCGCCCAGCTTCTCGATGGCCGCCTCGTCCATGAAGCCGCGGTAGACGGCGGCGATCCTGGCGCTGTCGCCATCGGTGGCCGGGTTGCCCGGCGCATAGCCCTCGACCAGCGCGTGCACGCGCGCCTCGGACAGGTCGCGCAGGACGCGGAACGAACCGTAGCTGGACTGGTCGGACGGGATCGGCGTGTTCTTCGCCCAGGTGCCATTGACGAAGCCGAAGAAGTCGGCGCCGGGCGAGATGCTGCGGTCCATGCCGGCGGTGTCGAAGCCCCAGCTGCCGTAGCGCGTGGCGGTGATGGACTCGCCACCGCCGGCGTCGCCGCCTTCGAACAGCCACTGCTGGGTGCAGGCCTCGTCGGCGCAGGCGCGGGACTGGTGGGCGGTGGCCTGGGCGGCGACACCGAGGGCCAGCAGCGTGGCGGCGGTCAGCACGGTCTTCTTCAAGTTCAAAACGGTCTCCGGAAGCGGCGGCGCTTGGGCCGACATGACCGGACAGGATAGTTGCAGGCGACACCAGGGTCGGGTGCCATTGGTTGGGGCGGGACAGCGCGGGCACGAAAGGCAGCGCGTGCCTGACCCGGTGGATCGCACCTGGCCCCGTAGGAGCGGCCATAGCCGCGACGACCGCCATGCGCGATCAGGCATTGGCCAGCACGAAAAGATGGCGGTAACCGGGAGATGGCGGTCGCGGTCAAGCCCGCTCCTACGAAGACCCGAGGCGTGCCTGACCCGGTGGATCGCACCCGGCCCCGTAGGAGCGGCCACAGCCGCGACCGCCATGCGCGACGCGGCATTGGCCAGCACGGAAAGATGGCGGTAACCGGGAGATGGCGGTCGCGGTCAAGCCCGCTCCTACGAAGACACGAGGCGTGTCTGACCCAGTGGATCGCACCGGCCCCGTAGGAGCGGCCACAGCCGCGACCGCCATGCACGATCAGGCATTGAGATGCCGGTAACCGGGAGATCGCGGTCGCGGTCGAGCCCGCTCCTACGAAGACCCGAGGCGTGCCTGACCCGGTGGATCGCACCCGGCCCCGTAGGAGCGGCCACAGCCGCGACCACCATGCGAGACGCGGCATTGGCCAACACGGAAAGATGGCGGTAACCGGGAGATGGCGGTCGCGGTCGAGCCCGCTCCTACGAGGACCCGAGGCGTATCTGACCCGGTGGATCGCACCCGGCCCGTAGGAGCCACAGCCGCGACCACCATGCGCGATCGGGCATTGACCGACACGAAAAGATGCCGGTAACCGGGCGATGGCGGTCGCGGTCCAGCCCGCTCCTACGAGGACCCAAGGCGTGCCTGACCCGGTGGATCGCACCGGCCCGTAGGAGCGGCCGCAGCCGCGACCGCCATGCGCGATCGGGCATTGGCCGGCACGCGACGCCGGCGGCTGGGCGGCGTTCGTCAGCCCGGCTCGCTGTGCTCGCGGTACCGGCGCACGTGATCGACCAGCGCGCGCAGCTTCGGCGGCTGGTTGTGGCGGTTGGGGAAGTACAGGAAGAAGCCGGGGAACGGCGGCAGGTAGTCCTCCAGCAGCGGGACCAGTTCGCCGCGGTCCAGCCAGGGCCGGAAGGTCTCCTCGATGCCGAAGGTGATGCCGGCGCCGGCCAGCGCGGTGCGGACCATCAGCAGCATGTCGTTGCTGGTGACCCGCGGCGCCACCTGCACATCGAATGCATGCCCATCTTCCACGAACTCCCAGCGATGTGGCGCCATCGCCGGCGTCATGCGCCAGCCGATGCAGCGGTGCCCGACCAGTTCGCGCGGGTGCTGCGGGCGGCCATGGCGGGCGATGTAGTCGGGCGAGGCCACCGCCAGTTCGCGCTGCGGGCCGGTGACCGGCACGGCCACCATGTCCTGTTCGATCACCTCGCCCAGGCGCACGCCGGCATCGAAGCCGGCGGCGACGATGTCGAACACCTCGTCGTTGACGGTCACGTCCAGGGTGATCCCGGGGTGGGCCTGGACGAAGCCGGCGATCAGCGGGCCGGACAGGAAGCGCTCGGCGATGGACGTGGCGGTGATCCGCAGCAGGCCACGCGGTGGGCCGTCGTCGACCGCCTCCTCCAGCGCCGCGCCCAGCGTGGACAGCGGCTGGGCGACCTGGCGGAACAACCGCTCGCCGGCTTCGGTCAACCGCACGCTGCGGGTGGAGCGCTGCACCAGGGCGATGCCCAGGCTGTCCTCCAGCCGGCGGATGCCCTGGCTGACGGCCGACCGGGTGACGCCGAGGCGATCGGCGGCGGCGCGGAAGTTGTGTCCCTCGGCCACCGCCTGGAACACGCGCAGCAGGTTGAGATCGAGCTCCATGGGCCAGCCTGGCGATGTACTGGTTAGCGATTCTAACCAATGAGTCCAGCGGCGGCGGGATTCTCTCGACAGTGGCCGGCGCCTACCGTGTTCGCCAGGCCCACACGGAGACACCGCCATGCCGCAGTCCTCTTCCCGTCCAGCCCGTCGCGCCCCGGGCGCCGCCCTCGCCTCGGCCCTGCTGGCCCACTCGCTGGCCGCCGCCGAACCCGCGACGCCCGCCGACCCGCATCGCCATGTCGGCATGTGGGTGACCGACGACGGCTACATCCGCCACGAACTGCTGCCCAACGGCCGCTACGACGAAGCCCGCGGCCGCACCCGCAGCGCCTACCAGGGCCGCTACACGGTGACCGGCGACCACATCGATTACGTGGACGACACCGGATTCACCGCCGACGGCGAGTTCGTCGACGACGTGCTGTACCACGGCGGCATGGTGCTGCGCCGCGAACGTCCGGTGACGCCGCCTGCGCCGGAGAGGCCGGCGCGCGAGTAGGGAGTGCAGAACCAGTTTCTCGATGTGCTGACGCATGGCTGCACGAAGCAGAGGGACGACAGGCAGCACCGTCTTCCATCGCGTTGACCACCTCCCTCTCCCGCACGCGGGAGAGGGCCGGGGTGAGGGCATACCCCCTCATCCGCCCTCCGGGCACCTTCTCCCGCATCCGGGAGAAGGGACATCCAGAGCCAGGCGAACGCAACGCAGCGCATGGCATCGACGCCCGCCAACCGATCCGCACTCGGTTACACCCTCCATCCACTCCAGCAACAAGGATCCACACGATGAACACCATCCAAGACAAAGTCGTCCTGATCACCGGTGCCAGCAGCGGCATCGGCGAAGCCGTCGCGAAAGTGCTGGTCGCGCATGGCGCGCTGGTCGTGCTCGGCGCACGCCGCGGCGATCGGCTGCAGCGACTGGCCGAAACGATCACCGCAGACGGCGGCACCGCCATCGCGCGCACGCTGGACGTGACCGACCGCGCCGACGTGCAGGCCTTCGCCGACCATGCGCTGGAGCGCTTCGGCCGCATCGACGTGATCGTCAACAACGCCGGCATCATGCCGCTGGCGCCGATGGCCGCGCTGAAGGTCGACGAGTGGGACCGCATGATCGACGTCAACATCAAGGGCGTGCTGCACGGCATCGCCGCGGTGCTGCCGACGATGCAGGCCCAGCGCAGCGGCCACATCATCAGCGTCGCCTCGATCGGCGGGCTGTACGTGATGCCCAGCGCGGCGGTGTACTGCGCGACCAAGTTCGCGGTGCGTGCGATCTCCGACGGCCTGCGCCAGGAAAACGACACCCTGCGCGTGACCTGCGTCTATCCCGGCGTGGTCGAGTCCGAACTGGCCGACACCATCACCGATGCGGCCACCGCCGAAGCGATCCGCGGCTTCCGCAAGGTGGCGCTGAAGCCGGAAGCCATCGCCAACGCCATCGCGCACGCCATCGGCCAGCCGGCCGACGTGGACACCACCGACATCGTGGTGCGGCCGGTGGCGCATCCGGCGTGAGCCTTCGCGGCGGCCGGGCTGCCCATGCCGGCCGCCGTGTCCAGGGCTGCCGCGTCGTGGCGACGGCTTGCACCCACGTTGCACCGGCGCGACGGCCTGTAACGACTGCCCGGCCCACGCCACCGAGGTGACGTGTCGCCGGCCCAGACGCGACGCACCACCGTCCGTGCTTCGAATCCGCTCAGGAGATTTCAGATGACCATCGCATCCACGCACCGCCGACACGCATGCGCAGCCCTGCTCGCCCTGCTCGCCCTGGCCGCACTGCTGCCGCTCGCCTCCATCGCCACGGCGCCCACGGCGCCCGCGCAGCACGACAATGCCGCCCTCGTGCGCGCCGCCTTCGATGCCTGGCGCGAGGGCCGCGGCAGCGTGTTCGACCTGCTGGCCGAGGACGTGGAATGGACCGTGGCCGGCACCAGCCCGGTCTCCGGCGTGTACCGCTCGCGCGAGGACTTCCTGCAGCGCGCCGTGCAGCCGATCACCGCGCGCCTGGCCACGCCGATCATGCCCGAGGTGCAGCACGTGGTCGCGCAGGGCGACACGGTGGTCGTGCTCTGGCACGGCACCGCCACCGCGCGCGACGGCGACACCTACCGCAACCACTACGCCTGGCACATGCAGCTCGACGGCGGCCGCATCGTGCGGGTGGTCGCCTTCCTCGATACCTGGGCGCTGGTCGAACTGATGGAGTAGCACTCTCACAAGCGACGCCGATCGCACCGCGCCTCTGCAGGAGCCGCCCCAGCGGCGACCGCCATGCGTGGCCGGGCATTGGTCCCCACGGAGAGGTGGCGTCGGCCGAGAAATGGCGGTCGCGGTCGAGCCCGCTCCTACGAAAGGCCAACGGCGTGCCTGATCCTGCCGATCGCACCGCGCCTCTGTAGGAGCCGCCCCAGCGGCGACCGCCATGCGTGACCGGGCATTGGTCCGCACGGAGAGGCGGCGTCGACCGAGAGGTGGCGGTCGCGCCCCCCCGAAAACTGGGTGCAAGCAGAGCCCGCTCCTGCAGGAACGCGGCCGGCTTCGGCGGTTGGCTGGCTGCCGGACCGGCGCCGATGCTCGACCCGGCGCCTCGTCGCGGCCTCCCCGCCATCCGCTGTCGCCGGACCTTCACCGCGCCTATGCCGGCGCCCGCACCAGAATGCGCGCTCGCAGGAGCAGACCTGCGCGCAAACCGGGAGCTGGACACATGGTGTGGATCATCGTGGCGGCGGTCTTCGTCACGCTCGTGGCCGGGCTGCTGGCCCTGAACTTCGCGACCCCCGAGAAGAAGCTCGAACACATCCCCGCGCACCTGTACGGCGTGCACGACCCGTCGTTCAAGCGCGAGATGTCGGTGCTGCTGGGGCCGACGGTCCTGCCCGGCAACCGGGTGCAGGTGCTCAACAACGGCAGCGAGATCTTCCCGGCGATGCTGGAGGCGATGCGCGGCGCGCAGCACACGATCACCTTCGAAACCTACATCTACTGGTCCGGCGAGATCGGCCGGCAGTTCAGCGAGGTGCTGGCCGAGCGGGCCAGCGCCGGGGTCGAGGTGCGCGTCACCATCGACTGGGGCGGCAGCCTGAAAATGGACAACGCGCTGGTGCAGCGCATGACCGATGCCGGGGTGGAGGTGCACCGCTACCGGCCCCTGGCCTGGTACAGCCTGCACCGCGCCAACAACCGCACCCACCGCAAGCTGCTGGTGATCGACGGCCGCATCGGCTTCACCGGCGGCGTCGGCGTGGCCGACCAGTGGCTGGGCGAGGCGCAGGATCCGGACCACTGGCGCGACACCCATTACCGCATCGAAGGCCCGGTGGTCGCGCAGGTGCAGGCCGCGTTCAACGACAACTGGATCAAGACCACCGGGCGCGTGCTCAACGGCGGCCACTACTACCCGGCGCTGGCACCGGCCGGCGACTGCGATGCGCAGTTGTTCGTGGCCTCGCCCGCCGGCGGCAGCGAAAGCATGCACCTGATGTACCTGATGGCGATCGCCGCGGCCGAGCACTGCATCAACCTGGCGGCGGCGTACTTCGTGCCCGATGCGCTGATCACCCGATCGCTGCTGGAAGCGCGCGAACGCGGCGTGCGGATCCGCGTGCTGCTTCCCGGCCCGCATATCGACGCACTGTCGGTGCGGCTGGCCTCGCGCGCAAGCTGGGAACCGCTGCTGCGCGCCGGCATCGAGATCCACGAGTACCAGCCGACGATGCTGCACACCAAGCTGCTGATCATCGACGACCTGCTGGTGTCGGTCGGCTCGACCAACTTCGACATCCGCTCGTTCCGGCTCAACGACGAAGCCAGCCTCAACGTCTACGACCGCGACCTGGCGGCGCGCATGACCGGTATCTTCGAGCGTGACCTGCAGCAGGCGCAGCGCTACACGCTGGAGCGCTGGCTCACCCGGCCCTGGCGGGAGAAACTGGCCGAGAAGCTGGTCATTCCGATCCGCTCGCAGGTGTGAGAAGAGCAGTCGGGCAGAGCCCGACTCTACGAAAGCACCGGAGCAACCGCATCGGCGCAGACAGCGCGCGCGTCGAAGCGGGAGCGTCGTCGCGACAAGCACCCGTAGCGCATCCGAGCGAACGCGTTGGAACGCCAGCATCAGAGCGAAAAGCGCCGGCATCTGAGCGAAAGCGCCCGAGCGAGTGCCGGTGCGCATGCATCGGAATCCAGGAAGCGCCGAAGCCACCCGTAGAGTGGGGCTCTGCCCCACTGCTCCACCTCGTCGAACGCGATCGCAGCACATGACGGCCGTGCATGACCGACATCTCCGAGTGCGACCTGCAGAAGAGCAGTCGGGCAGAGCCCGACTCTACGAGAGCGTTGGAACGAGAGCGTCGGTGCGGTTGGATCGTGACAAAGAAGCGCCGAAGCCAACCGTAGAGTGGGGCTCTGCCCCACTGCTCCACTCAGCACATGACGGCCCTGCATGACCGGCATCTCCGAGCGCGACCTGCAGCGGGCACAGCGCTACACGTTGCTGGTCGCTTGGCCCTGACGCGAGTAGGCGGCCGAGAAACTGGTCATTCCGATCCGCTCGCAGGTGTGAGAAGAGCAGTCGGGCAGAGCCCGACTCTACGGGAGCGTTGGAACGAGAGCGTCGGTGCGGTTGGATCGTGACAAAGAAGCGCAGAAGCCAACCGTAGAGTGGGGCTATGCCCCACTGCTCCACCTCGTCGAACGCGATCGCAGCACATGACGGCGTGCATGGCTGGCATCTCCGAGTGCGACTTGCAGCGGGCACAGCGCTACACGTTGCTGGTTCGCCTGGCCCTGACGGGAGTAGGCGGCCGAGAAACTGGTCATTCCCATCCGCTTGCAGAGAAGAACGGTCGGGCAGAGCCCAACTCTACGGGAGCGGCGGAGCTGGAGCGTTGCTCATTCCCGCCGCAGCTGCCGCATCCGCCACCACAGGCCGGCCACCTGCACCAGCGAATACATCACCAGCGTCGCGGCGATGCCCATCGTCAGCGGGCTGGCCTGGAAGCCGGTCGCCGCTGCGTCGGTGGAGAACGCGCCATCGGCCCAGCGCCAGGCCAGCCGGCCCAGCAGCAGCACCATCAGCGCGGCGCCGATCCACGGATTGGGCGTGTACCAGCCCAGCCCGTCGCGCCATCCGGACTGCGTGTGGTGCAGCGACAGCAGGCCCAGCGCCGTGCCCGCCAGCGTACCCAGCGCGATGCCCGGCGCCACGCCCGGCAGACCGTAGGCCGCGAATGCCAGCAGCGCCATCACCAGGCCCAGCAGCACCAGCCGCGCGACCGCCCGGCCCGGCCGCCACAGCTGCCGGCCGAACGACTTGCGCGCACGCCGGTAGACCAGGAAGGCGACGGCCGCCATGGACAGGTAGGGAATCAACGGCGCGGCGGCGGGTGCGGGCATGACGGCGTTCCAGGTGGTGGGTGCGTACAGACTGGAATCCGGCGGGCGCGGCGACAAGGTGCCGGTTGTCACTTTCTGCGTTGGCCGGCGGTAATCAGGGTCGCGCCGCTGCGCGTTACGATGTCGGCCCCCACGCCCCACCGCAGAGCCCCATGACGTCCCGCAGCACCGACGCAGCCTCGGCGGCATGAGCGAGCCAGCGCACCCTACCAACACCGGGACCGAGCCCCGCATCGACCGCCTGCAGCCCTGGCTGGCCGCGCTGCTGAGCCTGCTGCTGCACGTGCTGATGGTGATCCTGCTGCAGCTGTCCACGCCGCCCACCGTGAGTTCGCCGCAGGGCGCTGCCGCCGGCGGCAGCCGGATGCGGGTCAACTTCGTCGGCGAAAGCCAGCCCGCGCACACCACCCAGGCACCGCCCAGCCCGCGTCCGTCCGAGGCCCCGCGGCCGCTGCGGCCTCGCCCCACGCCGGCGCCCCGCTCGGCCCTGGTGCTGCAGGCCGAGAATCCCCAGCCGCCCGAAGCGCCGCCCGCGCCGGTGCAGCCGCCGAGCGTGGCCGAGCCCGAACCGCCCAGCACCGAAGAGGCCGCGGCGTCGGCCCCGCCACCGACCACCGAACCGCAGCGCCATCCCGAGCGCTGGACCGGCCGGCCACCGGGCATGATCGAGGAAGACCTCGCCCCGGAGAACGCCGGGCTTTCGCGCAGCCGCGCGGTGAGCCGCGGCAACCAGCGCGACATGGCCGGCTCGGACGGCAGCATGGAAATCGGCGGCTACCAGGTCTATTACGACCTGCGCGGCGAGAACCAGGCGCGCGCCTGGATGGCCGAGGGCATGACCGAGCTGTCGCTTCCCCTGCCCGGCACCGAATACCACATGGTCTGCCCGCTGCAGGTCGCGCTGGAGCGCGGCGCCAGCAAGTGCCGCCTGCTGCATCCCTCCTCACCGGAAATGAAGGACATCGGCGACGCCCGCCAGGTGATCACGATCATGTCCGTCTACCGCCGCGGCGAGCAGGTCTGGCGCGGCCCGGGCCCGTATCGCTGAGCGTTGCCTCGGGCAGCTGCGTCTGGTCGGCTGACGGACATGGATCGCAGCTGCGTTGCATGCGGTCGCCTGGCGGTCGCGGCTGCGGCTGCTCCTACAAGGGACTGCCGAAGAAGCGAAGCGCTTCTGTAGGAGGCCGCTCGTGCTTGCATCCCCTTTCGGGGAAGGCCGGCGCCATGCCTGGATCGCGCAGTTGCGCCGAAAGCAGGCACAGGGCAGTAGCGGCTGCCTCCGCTCCTACAAGGGACGGAGGCCGACGAAGCGCCGCCTTTCCGTAGGAGGCCGCTCGAGGCCGACCACCATCCCAACGCCGCATCCGTGATCGAACGCGGACGCATGGCAGTCGCGGCTGCGGCCGCTCCTACAAGGGACGGAGACCGACGAAGCGCCGCCTTTCCGTAGGAGGCCGCTCGTGCTTGCATCCGCTTTTCAGGGAAGGCCGACCGGCATCCCATAGCCGCTTCGGTGCCGAGCTCGGACGCATGGCGGTCGTGGCTGGCGCCACTCCGACGATGGCAGTGCGGACCAGCCAGCCGTCGCCTTGCCGCGCTGCTGCCGGCATGGGAGACGGGCTTCCGGCTGAACCTGCCGGCGCGCCGAGGCAACGCACGCACCATGCTGCGCGCAGCCCATCCCCGCACACCCCCTGCACGCTCAGCCCGCCATCTGGCCCCGTGCCGCCACGTCGCCGTTGCCTCAACCCGGCATCGCAGGCCCGGCTGTCGCCGTGAACTGCCGTGGTTCACCGGTGAGCGGATCATCGAACGCCAGCGTATGCGCGTACAGCTGCAGCCGGCGCTGCGGATCGTCCGACCGTTGCTTTTCCAGCTCCGGATAGAACCGGTCATGCAGGATCGGCGCGCCCAGCGCCGCCATGTGCACCCGCAACTGGTGCTTGCGGCCGGTCACCGGCTCCAGCCGGTAGGTCCACATCTGCACACCGCGGGCGACCACGTCGATCACCGTCTCGCTGTTCGGCTCGCCCGCGCCTTCGCGCATCCGGAAGAACGGCTCGCCGGGCTCCAGCCGGCTGCGATGCACGTACGGGAACGTCAGACCCGGCAACGGCGGCGCCACCGCCAGGTAGTGCTTGCGGATGCGTCGCTCACGGAACAGCGCCTGGTAGAGCCCGCGCGTCTCCTTGCAGGCCGAGAACAGCAACAGCCCCGCGGTGTCCCGGTCGATGCGGTGCAGCGGCACCAGGTCCGGATTGTCGAAGCGCCGCACCAGCCGCGTCAGCAAGGTCTCACGCACGTACGCGCCGGTGGGCGCGACCGGCAGGAAGTGCGGCTTGCAGGCCACGACCAGATGCGTGTCGGCATGCACCACGGTTTCCGCGAACGGGATGACGGGTTCGTCCGGTACTTCGCGGAAGTACTGGATTTCGATGCCGACACGGTATGCGGCCGATGCATCCAGCGGCCTGCCTTCCACGTCCAGCACGCATCCCCGCGCGAAGCGGTCCTGCCAGGTGGCGGCCTCTACATCCGCGAAGCGTGCGCACAGCGCGTCGAGCACCGTCTTCCATGGCCCCGGCGGAAGCTGGAGGCGGCTTGCGGGAATGCCATCACGGAAGGCGCGGTCAACGCTCATCAGCCGGATCAAAACACGATGGGAAGATGCCATCGTAGCGCGCACCTGTCCGGCACCAGGCGCTGGTTGGTTGGCATGGCCCGGTGCAGCTCCGCGGCAGATCGCGGGTCAAGCGCGCTCCCGCCAAGAGATGATGGGCGTCATGCGCCTGCTGCCTCCATGCGGCACACTTCCCTTCCCCAGACAGTCCCTGCAGAGACACCCGCGATGATCCTCCCCGACGAATTCGACCCGGACGACAACTACACCGACGATGCCGAAGGCGCCGAGGTCGACAACGACGCCGGCGTGGAGGTGCTGGTCTGGCAGCTGCTGCTGGCGATCAATCCGGGCGACGAGGACGCGGCGCTGCAGCAGTTCGGCGCGTTCCAGGAAGCGTTGGGCGGTGGCGACCCCGAGGAGGCCGACGTGGTGTCGCTGCTGAGGGACGCGATCGACTGGAAGTCCGGCTTCCACGTGGAGGAGACCGAGACCGGCACGCTGGTCGACGCCCTCACCCAGCTCGCCGCCCGCTTCAACCTGGACATCGACTGGGACGTGGAAGATCCGACCGACGCCGCCTTCCTTGCCGGCACGACGGCCAGCGAACTGCTTGAAACCGCGTACGACCAGCTGCGCCTGGACGGGTACACACTGTGGACCTGGGAGACCGGCAGCGACGCGTTCGCCGGCTGGATGACGCTGACCAGCGACAACGAAGCCGTGCGCGTGCTCGCCCCGGCACTGGGGATCGATGCGCGGCCTGCAGGCCGGTGATGCGCTGAGCGGTGTTTCGGGAAGCGGCTGCAGCCTGAGCCGCAGCCGCTCGAAACTCACTTGGCCGGTGCGTTGGCGATCTTGCACAACTCGGTCTTGACCGTGTCCTCGGACGTGGCCTGCATGCCGGCGATGCTGAAGCTGGTTTCCACGCGGATCACGCCGCCACCCTGCTCTTTCACGATGGCGGTGACCGGCGCCACCGATCCGTTACCGGCGGTGACGGCCTGGCCGGCGGTGATGATGCCGGTGTCCTTGCTGGTGTTGATCGCGCCGAAGCCGCCGGCGGCAACCTCCTGGGCGACCTTGCGGAAAGCCGCGTCGTAGTCGCTGCCCGTGTGCTCGGCCCAGGTCTTGAACTGCTTGCCCTTGAAGAACGAGCCTTCGACGGCGAAGTTCTCTTCGCACGAAGCGGCAGCGGCGGTGTTGATGGAGGCGACGGACGCAATGGCGACCGCCACGGCGGCGGTCATGGTACGGAAGTTCATCTGTGTTCCCTGAGCAGAAGTGGCACCTGCGCGCCAGTCACGACGCGCCCTTGGCGATCACCGTGCGGTGAGCTCGCGGCGGGAAGGCTATCACCGCCTTGCGGCATCGTCAGCCTGTACCGCTTCCATGGCCGCGCCATGCAGATCCCTGTGATCCAGCGCACATTCGTGAGCGCTCGGATGGCACGTGGCGGTGACTGGCGCGCGCCGCATGCAGGCCGATCGCGGCGTCAGGTCCGGCACCACGCTCGGGCACGCCGCGGTCTCAAGCCGCCAGCCGCTCGATCCGTGCGGTCGGACCGCCAGGCGCGCGATGCGTTGGCCGGGCGACGCCCGCGGGAGTCGGACCGTCAGGACAACGCGCCTTTGACCAGCTGGCGTGTGCCTGCAACGCGCGAGGATGCCTGGATTGGCACATGGACGGCAGGCTGCTCGTCGCAGCCCCGGTCCCGACATCCGTGACAGGTGCCGCGTCAGCGCATCGCGCCTGACCGTGCGCTGCCGGCCACGGCCAGGCGGGCGCGGGCGGGATGGCGGGATGGCGGGATGGACCCGCTCGCGGAGAGCATCCAGCTGGGGGTGCGCGGCAGCTGCAGCAGGACGTCGTCGAACCCTCTGCTGTGGCCTCGTGCGCGGCCGCCGCCGTGTTCATCGGCCCTTGCCTGCTGAACGCGCAGGTGCGGAACCGGCATGATCTGGCTATCGTGCCGCACTGATCACGAAGAACCCCCATGAAGAAGACCTACGATCCGCCGCTGGCCACCAATCCGCATGATCCGATGTTCCGCGTCGACAAGGGCGTGGCCTCGGCTCGCCAGCGCCTGGATACCGCGATCGACATGAAGCGGCACCACACCAGCCACAGCCTGGCGCAGGAAGTGATCAAGGAAGCGCGCGAGGGGCTGCGCAAGGCCGAACAGGCGCGCGTGCTCAAGCTCAAGGAGCTGGCGGAGAAGGCGGTGGCGAGCAAGCGCTGAGCGGGCACGGCCGCGCGTTGGCGGAATACTCCGGTCGGGATGACACCCAAGCTGTCAGGGACGCTGCTTGTCGGGCAGCGGCGAGCACGGCAAAACCAGCAGCTTGGTGTCGTCGCACGTGCCGTCGGCGACACGGTATTGGCCAGACCGTATTCGTACATTCCAGCCGACAGCGTCCGCGTCAGGTGTCGCCAGCATCTCCGACCTTTCTGCCACGGCCGGTTGCACGCCGCTCGCGCTCCAGCTTCTTCAGGCCTTTGGTCGCGGCATCGAAGTCCCGCTCGACAGCTGACGTCTCGGCGAGCTTCTGCTGTCTATAGCGTGCGAACTGGGCCTTGGCGAACTCCATCGCCTGGTCATGACTGACGCCGCCGGGGTGCGTCAGCACCTCGCGGTCGCCCAGGCGCAGGAAATCGTCCAGCTTGGCGATCCAGTCGGCCATCGTCATCGGGCGGCGGTTCATGGCCTGCAGTTCGGCGAACTCCAGATAGGCGGTGACGATACGGTTCAGCGCCTCCAGTTCGTCGGCCTGCAGGTAGCTCTTGGCCACGGTGGCATCCGAGCCTCGCGGCGTGGCGCCGACCCAGTTGGTCATGCCGGCGGCGGGCTTGCCGCCATCGGCGCGCTGCATGATCAGCTCGGCGGCAGTGTGTCCATGCGCAGCCCAGTGCATCTTGTTCTGGACGGTGGCGAAAAACCGTTTGCTGGCCTCGGCACGGCCGTCATAGTCGACGCTTGTTGCATAGATCTTCAGGACCTGGCGCCAGAACACCTTCTCCGAAGAGCGGATATCCCGGATCGTGCCGAGCAGTTCTTCGAAGTAATCATCGCCAGGATCGCGCTTCAGGCGCTCGTCATCGATGGCGAAGCCCTTGACCAGATAGGACGACAGGCGCTCGGTGGCCCATTGACGGAACTGCGTGCCGCGGGTTGAACGTACGCGGTAGCCGACAGCGATGATCGCGGCGAGATGGTAGTGATCTACCGGACGACGGACCTGCCGCGCACCCTCGATTTGAACTATCCGGAATTTCCGGATAGTTCGTTCAGGTTCAATCTCTTCATCGTCATAGATGTTCTGCAGATGCTCGCTGACCGTCTTGACGGAAACCTGATACAGATCCGCGATCTGCGCCTGCGTCAGCCAGACCGACTCGCCTTCCAGCCGCACCTGGATGCGGGTCTGCGCGTCGTCGCTGCGGTAGAGGATCAGTTCCGATGCCGGAACCGGCTGGTCTTCCGTGCTCATGTCGTCTCCTTGGTGCGCCATCAGAACAACGCCCCCTGACTTGGCTCGCGTTCCATGCCCGAGCCTGCGGACACAGGTACGGGCGCAGGGACGTCAGGCGGCGCATTGTCGCCCCCCAGCCGCCACCCCAGCCCCGACATCCGCAGCGCATGCCTGGCCAGCGCGTCGCGCAGCACCTGGGCGCTGCCGGCCACGTGCAGGCGGGTGCGGGCGCGGGTGATGGCGGTGTAGACCAGCTCGCGGGAGAGCACGCGGCTGGGGGTGCGCGGCAGCTGCAGCCAGACGTCGTCGAACTCGCTGCCCTGGGCCTTGTGCACGGTCATGGCGAAGGCGCTTTCGTGCTGCGGCAGGGCGGCCGGATGGAAGGCGCGGACCTCGCCGGGGGTGTCGCCGGGGAACCAGGCCATCAGGGCGCCGCTTTCAGCGCGCAGGCAGATGCCGATGTCGCCGTTGAACAGGCGGTGGCGGTAGCTGTTTTCGGTGACCAGCAGCAGGCGTCCGTGGAAATAGGGGCTGGCGGCGCCGCGGCGGCCGTGGCCGGCGTCGGCCAGCAGGGCTTCGATGCGGGCGTTGAGGCCGCGCGCGCCCTGCGGGCCTTCGCGCACGGCGGTGAGCAGGCGCAGGCGGCCGGCCAGCGCCAGGGCGTCGGCCGGGCCGGGTGCGTCGGCCAGCGCGCGCCAGTGGGCGAGGAACTGGTCGCGCCGGGTCTGCAGCGGGTCGGTCGCGTCTTCGTGGAAGTGCACGCCGTGCAGCGCCTCGCCGCGCAGCAGGGCGAGCGCCTGGGCGCTGTCGCCGGCGCGCACCGCGGCGGCCAGCGGGGCCAGCTGCAGGGCATCGCTCTGGCGGTAGCCGCGCAGCAGGTGCACGCGCGCACCGGGGAAGGCGCTGGCCGCGGCGATGGCGGATGCGGGCAGCGGGCCAAGCAGCGGGCGCAGGGCGTCGGCATCTTCCGGGGCCAGGGTCTGGCCGTCGCCGGCCGCGCGCAGGATGGCGCTGAGCACGTCGCCGGCTTCCACCGAGGGCAGCTGGTCGGGGTCGCCCAGCAGGATCAGGCGGGTGCCGTTGGCCACGGCGTCGACCAGCTTGGCCATCAGCGGCAGGTCGATCATCGAGGCTTCGTCGACCACGACCACGTCGCACTGCAGCGGGTTGTCGGCGTGATGCCGGAACCGTGGCGAGTCAGGGATGGTGCCGAGCAGGCGATGCAGGGTGGTGCCGGCGAGGGGCAGCGGCGCGGTGAGGGCGGGATCGACGCCGGCGGCTTCCAGGCGCTGCACGGCGATGCGCAGGCTTTCGGCCATGCGCTCGGCGGCGCGGCCGGTGGGCGCGGCCAGGGCGATGCGCGGCGGCGCGGCGCCGGTGGTCCGCGCCTGCGCGGCCAGCAGCACCAGCAGGCGCGCGATGGTGGTGGTCTTGCCGGTGCCGGGGCCGCCGGTGACCAGCAGCAGGCTGTGGCGCAGTGCGACCGCGGCGGCGCGGGCCTGGCGGTCGTCGAACGGGATGCCCTCATCCGCCCTTCGGGCACCTTCTGCCCCGAGGGCACCCAGTCCCGCTGGCGGGAGCAGGGAGGTGTGCTGGGTCGCTTGCGGGGGAAGAGTGGCTTGCGAGACCGCGGAGGTGGGCGCTGCCTGGCCGGACGCGGACGGGAACAGGATGGCGAAGATGTCGGCGACGGCGGGGATGGTGTCGGACGGCGGCCGGTGGGCGGCGATGCGCTGCAGGCCCTGGGCCAGGCGGGCTTCGTATTCGCGGTAGCGGCGCAGGTAGAGCAGGCCGTGTTCGAGCACCAGCGGGGTCCCGGTGTCGGCGGGCCGGGCGCGGTCGTGCGGCTGGGCGACCCAGGGCGAGGCGGCGAGCGTGGCCAGCCAGTCCGATGGGGCCGGCCAGTCGATGCCGCCGTCGATCAGGCGCGCCGGCGCCTGGGGATCGAAGCCGGCGTGGCCGTTGGCGACCGCCAGCGAGGCCAGCGCCGCGGCGACGAGCACGGCATCGGGCGTGTCCGGATCGAGCCGGCGCAGGCTCTGCGCCAGGGCGTGGTCGATGGGGCGCAGCTGGCCGTTGCGGTGCAGGGCGTCGAGCAGGCTCATGCGGCGCCTCCGATACGCGCCAGCAGCTGCGCGTGGCCGTGCTCGCCACCGGCGAACAGCGCGTCCAGCGCGTGCACCAGCTCGGGCGCGAAGCGGTGCGCGAACACGCCGGGCGCAGGTTCGCCGGGCACGGCCTGCGCGGTATCCAGGCCGCGGCAGAACAGGTAGCGGATGCCGCCGAAATCGCGCGCGTAGTCGTAGCGCCCGCCCAGGCGGAAGCGCAGCCAGCGATGCAGGGCGACGGTGTAGATCAGCGCCTGCAGGTCGTACTCGCTGCTGGCCATGGCCGCCGCCAGGCGCGCGGGCGCGTAGTGCGGCAGGCGGTTGGATTTGTAGTCGAGCACGTACCAGCGCCCGTCGCGCCGGTAGGTGAGGTCGATCTTGCCGGTCATCAGCCCTTCCAGCTGGCGGCGCAGGCCGAAGCCGCGGCGCTCGCGGACCAGGCCGTGCGCGTGCAGCAGGGCCAGCAGGGCCGGCACCGTGGTGGGCTGCATGGCGAAGTGGAATTCGATCTCGGCGCGGCGCTCGCCCGTCGGCAGCGTGCACAGCGCGCCGCCTTCCGGCAGCGGCACGGTCAGGGTCTGCCCGACCAGCGGCACCAGCACGGCCAGGCCGTCGTCGATGTCCTGCTGCACGTAGCCTTCCGCGGCCAGCGCATCGCGCAGCACCTGCGCCTGCGCGTCGGGCGCGGCGTCGCCGGCGCGCCAGTGCGCCCAGGCGGCGAAGTCGGTGTTCTCCAGCGCGTCGTGCAGCACGTTGCCGAAGCGGCTGCCGGAGAAGCGCGGGTCGTAGGCTTCGGCGATGGCCGGCGCGTCACCCGTCCCGGCGGGCGCATCCTCGAGGCCGGCAGGATCGGCCTGCGCCGGTTCGTCGGTGGCGGCGCCATCGGCCTCGGTCGAGGCGGCCGCGGTGTCGTGGCCGCCATCGGCATGGGCGAGCTGGGTGAAGCTGTAGACCCACCAGTCGTGCGGTACGTGGCGGATGACCGCGCGCACCGCCGGCACCGCGCGTTCGCGCTCGGGCGGCAAGCGCGGCGGCGGCGGTTCGGCCGGACCCTCGACCACGGCCACGTCCGCGGATGCCTGCAGCGCGGCGGGGTCGGACAGCAGCGGTGCCAGCCGCGTCTTCGCGATGTCCTTGAGGTCGCCGGCGGCGATCCACAGCGCGTGCTCGGCCCGGGTCAGGCCGACGTAGAGCAGGCGCGCGTCTTCGGCCTCGCGCTCCTGCGCGGCGCGCGCGCTGGCCACGTCCCAGCCATCGTCGCCGCCGGTCTTCCAGTGCAGCACGCGCTGCTGGCCGTCGTGCACGGCATGGTGGTGCGCGGTGGCCGGCATGCGCCCGCCGATGCCGACGAAGGGCAGGTAGACCAGCGGGTATTCCAGGCCCTTGCTCTTGTGCAGGGTGATGATCTGCACGCGACGGGCATCGGATTCCAGGCGCAGCAGCTGCGCCTCGTCGTCCTGGTCGGCGCGCGCGATCTGCAGCTGCAGCCAGTCGAGCAGGCCATGCAGGCCCAGGGTGCGGGTCGCGGCCTGCTGCAGCAGTTCGCCCAGCTGCAGGTAGTTGGTGAGGCGGCGCTCGCCATCGAGCAGGCCGAGCAGGCGTTCGGCCTGGCTGGCGGCCAGGTCGGAGACCAGCGCGAACGGGCCGCTGCGCTGCCAGCGTTCGCGCCAGGCCAGCAGCCGCGCCTGCCAGTCGCGCTGGCGGTCGCCATCGGCATCCATCGCGGCGATGGCCGCGGCATCCTCGCCCAGCAGCACGGTGGACAACGCGGCGCGCAGGCGGCCTTCGTCGGCCGGCTGCAGCAGGGCCAGCAGCAGCAGGCGCAGTTCGTGCGCCTCGGTGGTGGCGTACAGGCTCTGCTTGCCGGCGGCCACGGCGGGAATGCCGGCGCGGGCCAGCGCATCCTGCACGCGGGTGGCTTCCCTGTGCGAGCGCACCAGCACCGCGATGTCGCCCGGCTGCACCGGCGTGCCGTCGATCAGGGCGCTGCCGGCGCGCGCTTCGGACAGCACGCGGTGGATGTCGGCCACGCAGGCGGCGGTGGCCGCGGCGCGCGCGGGATCGGCGTTGAGCGGTTTGCCGTCGTCGCTGCGCAGCAGGCGCAGGGTCAGCGCGGGGGCGGCGGCGCCATCGCGCAGGTAATCGCCATCGTGGCGCCTGGTGCCGGGCAGCACCGGTTCGAACCGGATGCCGGCTTCGAGGAAGGCCGCCGCGCCGGCGCTGTCGTACAGCGCCTGGATGGCACGCAGCACCGCCGGGCGCGAGCGGAAGTTGCGGTTCAGCGCCGGCGCCACCGCGGCCTGGTCCTTGGCGCGCAGGTAGGTGTGCACGTCGCCGCCGCGGAAGCCGTAGATGGCCTGCTTGGGGTCGCCGATCAGGAACAGCGCGGGTGCCTCGCCGATGGCGCGCACGTCGTCGGCATCGCCGAACACGCGCTGGAAGATCGCCCACTGGCGCGCGTCGGTGTCCTGGAATTCGTCGACCAGGGCGATGCGGTACTGCTGGCGCAGGCGCGCGACCAGCGCCTGGCGGTGCGGGCCCTCGAGCGCGTCGGCGACGCCGTCGATCAGGTCGTCGTAGGTCTGCACGCGCTGCAAGCGCTTGAGCGTGGCCAGGCGCAGGCGCGCGTCCTCGCGCAGGGCGTGCAGCAGGGCGATGCGCTGCTGCGCGCGCCACTGCTCGAACAGGCCACAGGCGTCGACGTAGCCCGCGATCAGCGGCTGCAGCGGCGACACCGGCGTGCGGCCGGCGTGGGCCTTGTTGGTCTTGGCGTCGAGCGCGTCGAAGGTCAGCCGGTCGATGCGCGGGTCCAGCGGCGGGCGCGACTGCGGCGCCTGGCACCAGGCCTGCAGCTGCGCCTGCAGCGCCAGCAGCCAGTCCAGCTTGTAGCTGGCCTTGTTGAGCACGCCGCCTTCGACCGCGCCGGTGAGCTGGGCGAAGTAGGTGTCGCCGTGTTCGCGCAGGCCGGCCAGCAGCGCGTCGCAGGCGCCGTCGAACCGCGCCTGCGGATCGCGTGCGCCGGGCTGCGGCAGCGGCAGCAGCGGCAGCGCGCCGACCAGGCCGGGCAGATCCCGGGACAGCGCCTCGGGGCCGCTCCACAGCCCGGTCAGCGGGTCGAGGCTGGCGGCATGGCTGGCGTACTGGCGCCACAGGTCGGCGGCCAGTTCGTCGTGCAGCGCGCGGGTGCTGGCCAGCAGTTCGGGCGCATCGAAACTGTGCCCGCTTTCCAGCGCGTGTTCGGCCAGCACGCGGCTGCAGAACCCGTGGATGGTGAAGATCGCGGCCAGGTCGATCTCCTCGGCCGCGGTCTGCAGGCGGCGCGCCAGCTGCGCCGGCGTTTCGGTCCCGGTGGCCAGGTGGCGCTGCAGCACGGCGCGGGTCAGCGCGATCTCGGGATTGGCGGCGTCGCCATCGGCCGTATCCACCAGGCGCGCGGCCAGGGCCAGGCGCTCGCGGATGCGCTTGCGCAGTTCCTGGGTGGCGGCGTCGGTGAAGGTGACCGCGAGGATCTGGCCGATGCGCAGGCCGCGTTCCACCACCAGCCGGGTGAACAGCGTGGCCAGGGTGAAGGTCTTGCCGGTGCCGGCGCTGGCTTCGATCAGGCGCACGCCGTCGAGCGGCAGGGCCAGGTAGGGATCGTCGGCGACGAGGGCGGGGCTGGCGTTGTCGGCGCTCATGCGATGGTCTCCGGGGCCACGACGCGGCCCTCGCGCAGCGCGGTGTAGATGCGCAGGCTGTTGTCGACGAACCAGGCGAAGTCGTCCGGGTCGGCCAGCGGGTCGCGGCCGCGCAGCGCCAGCTGGATCGCCTCGCCGGTGCTTTCGCCCCAGCCGAAGTCGGACGGATACCAGCGTTTGGCCGCGGCGGCGGCGCGCTTGTCCGGATCGGCGCGGTAGATCTCCCAGCCGGTGTATGGCGCGAACGGCAGCGGCGCCTGCAGGCCTTCGCGGCGCAGCTGCAGCAGCAGGCGCAGCGCGGCCTGCGCGTGTTCGGGATCGAGGGCGGGAGTGACGTGCGGGCCGATGCCGGCCTCGCCCGCATCGTGGAACTGCACCAGCGGCACCCGCGCGCCGCAGGCGCCGAGCAGCAGCCAGTCCAGGCCGTGGCGGATCGCCGCACCGCCGCCGAGCGGCCCGATCTGCATCCGCATCAGGCCCTGCGGGTAGAGATCGGCGATGCGCCCGTGCACGCGCACGCCGTCGATCTCCACCTCCAGCGGCACCGCGCCGCCGTCGCGGCCGACATAGCCGCGCCATTCGACCTGTTCGGCCCAGTGCTGCTGGTTCCAGGCATAGCGTTCGGCGGCGTCGAGCAGCAGCAGGAAGCGGTTGCGTTCGGCGGCCGGGCCGTGCGGCAGCCAGCGCCAGCGCGCGGCGTCCTCGTCGCGCATCCACGGGAACAGCCGGCGCTGCGCGAGGCTGGCGCACAGGGCCATGCCGTCGAACGGCGCGCCGGTGAGTACCGCGGCCAGGACTTCGCGCCCGTCCGGCTCGCCCAGCGCCTCGGGCAGGGCGTGGCGGCGATCGAAGCTGGACCAGTCGGCGAAGGCGCGCGCATAGGGCTCGACCTCGGCCAGCAACTGCTCGACCGCCTGCGCACCGATCGGGCCGGACGGCACCAGGCCGCGCGCGCGCAGGCGGGCATGCAGCATGGCCGGGGTGCGTGCGCGGTCGGGGCGGCGCCAGTCCAGCAGCCACTCGAACACCTCGCGCTGCAGGCGGGATTTTTCCAGGCCGCGCCCGGGCCGGGTCAGCGGCTCGACGTCCTCGACGTCCTCGATCGGCTCGGGCAGGCGCAGGCCAAGGCGCTGCGACAGGAACTGGCCGGCGGGGTCGCTGAAGAAGCGGCGCAGGCTGTCCAGCGACACCGCGCCCTCATCGTCCTGCGGCGGCGGCAACGCGGTGCCGGCCCACGGCGCCAGCGCGCGCCGCGCCGCGCCCAGCGCGCCGGCGGCCGGGTGCCACTGGCTGCGGTAGCTGAAGCGGCGGCGCTCGTCGTGGCCATCGCTGCCGCCACCGAAGGCGGCCGGCGCGAACGGCTGCAGCGGATGGCGCACCACCAGCGCCCGGGCCGCGGCCACCGGATCGGCGTGGTACTGCGCGGCGGCGTCGATCAGTTCGCTGACCAGCACCGAGGGCTCGCGCACGCTGCCGTCGCGCGGATCGGCGCCGAGGTAGCTGAGGTAGAACACGTCCTGCGCGGCGGCGAACAGCTGCAGGAACAGGAAGCGGTCGTCCTCGCGCAGCGAGCGGTCGCCGCGGCGGCGGCGCGCGGTGCCCAGTTCGGCGGTGAGGCGACTGAGCCCGGCGGCCGGATCGCGGCGCGGGAAGTCGCCATCGTCCAGGCCGAGCACGCAGATCACCCGGAACGGCAGCAGCCGCATCGGCACCATCCGGCCGAAGCTGATGCCGCCGGTCAGCAGCGGCGCGCGGGTATCGGCCTGGGCCAGCTGCGCGGAGAAATGCGCGCGCACCACGTCGGCCGGCACCGGCGCATCGACGCCGGCGGCCGCCGCCTGTTTCGCGAAATCGCCGATCAGGCGGCGCAGCCGGTCCAGCGCGCGCTGCGCCGCCGGTGCGGCGGGCTCGGCCGGCAGCAGCGCGGCGAGCAGGCCGAGCAGGCGCTCGCGCCACTGCGCCGGGCTCAGCGTCTCGGCCAGGGTCTTCTGGTGGCGGGCCAGCACGCGCAGCAGCCGGATCAGCGCATCCAGCGCATCCAGCGCGCTCCCTTCCAGTTCGGGCCAGGGCGCGACCACGCGCGCATGATCGGCGCTGGCGATCGCGTCGTCGTCGCCGCTGGCATGGCCGAGCAGCAGGCGGTCGAGCGCGAACTGCCAGGTGTAGGCATCGTCGGCCGGCGCGGCGTGCACGGCGCGATGCGCGGCATCCAGGCCCCAGCGCGCGCCGGCGGCCTGCAGCCAGCCGTGCAGGCGTTCGAACGCGGGCGCATCGAGGCCGGCCGCGGTGGCGATCGGCGCGCTGGCCAGCAGGTCGAGGATCTCGTTGAGGCCGAAGCGCGACACCGGCAGGCCGAGCAGGTGCACGAACACCTCGGCCAGCGGCTCGCCGGCCAGCGGGCTGGTATCGGCCAGCGCCCACGGGATGTGGTCCTCGCCCGCGCCGCGGCCACCGAACACCGCATCCAGGTACGGCACGTACGGGTCGATGTCGGGCGCCAGCACCGCGATCTCGCGCGGCTGCAGCGGCGGATCGAAGCGCCGATCCTCCAGCAGCCCGCGCAGCTGGTCGTGCAGCACCTGTATCTCGCGCAGGCGGGTATGGCAGGCGTGCACCTGCAGGCTGGGATCGTCCTGGCGCAGCGCCGGCAGCAGGGCGCCGGTCGGCTGCGCGCGGCGATGGAACAGGTCGCGCTGCAGGCGGTGCAGCAGGCTGTCGGACAGGCCGCCCGCGTCCAGCGTGGGCCGGCTGTCGGTTTCGGGATCGACCCAGGCCGGCACCTCGCCGGACGGATGCACGACCTCGTAGCTGCCGAGCACCGCGACGAAATCGCGGCCGGCCTCGCCCCAGGCCTGCAGCAGGCGGTTCTCGCCGGCGTCGGCGCCGAACGGATCGGCCACGCCGCTGCGCAGTTTCTCGGCCAGGGTCTGCATGTCGCCCCACCACGAACCGGTCGGCGTGGGCATGTAGAAGTGCAGCGTGCCGACCCGGGCCTGGGTGGCGATCACCCGCAGCACGTCCGGCGAGACGTTGAGCGTGGCGAAGGCGAACACGCGCGTCGGCAGGCCGGCCGGCAGCGGCTTGCCGGCGCCTTCGAAGCGGTGCAGGTAGGCCTGGATGCGGCGCGCCCGGTACTGGCGGCCGGCGGCGATGTGGCGCCACAGGATCGCCTGCGGGTCGTCGGGGTCGGCGCCGCCTTCCCAGCGCAGCAGCCAGTCGCGGCGCCAGGCCTGGTACTTCTCGAACACGCTGCCGAGCTCGGCGGCCAGCGCCCAGGGCTTGAGCAGATCGTCGCCAGCCAGGTAGCCGGCCAGCTGCGCCATCGGCGGGCGCGCCAGCAGCGCGCGGTCGGTCAGCGCCGCGTACAGGCGCCAGTGCAGGCCGGCGGCATCGAGGTCGTCCTGTTCGCCGGGCACGTTGGCATCGAGCGCGTTGCGCACGAATTCGCCCGGGGTGAGGAATTCGAGGTTGGCGGCGATGCCGTAGCGGTCGGCCAGGGTCGACTGCAGCCAGCGCCGCATCGCCACCTGCGGGATCAGCACCGTATCCGGTGCGAGCAGCGGCATGTCCGGCGCCGGCTGGCGCAGCTCGGACGCCAGCATCCCCGCCAGCACGTCGAGCGAGTTGGACGGATAGAGGCGGAAGTCGGCGGCCGGGTCGGTCATCGCACCATCTTGCCGCAGCCGTATCGCAGCGCGCGAGACGCGGATGATGGGAAGACCGGATGGATGGCGTGCGCGGGGGTGGTGTGGACGCGCATCCGCAGGTTGGCGGTCGCGCTCAAGCGCGCTCCTACGAAGGGCCGTGGAGCAAGGCAGGTTCGCTGTGGCCGTGCACCCGTAGGAGCGGCCACAGCCGCGACCGCGCGGCATGGGCACGCATTGGTTGCGCAGGAGGGATGGCGGTCCGCCGCGGACGGAGGAGGTTCGCCCGCGGAGGACAGATGGCGTTCGCGCTCAAGCGCGCTCCTACGAAGGGTCGTGGAGCAAGGCAGGTTCGCTGTGGCCAAGCACCCGTAGGAGCGGCCACAGCCGCGACCGCACTGCATGGGCACGCATTGGCCGCACAGGAGGGATGGCGGTTCGGCCGCGCAGGGCAGTTGCCGGCCGCACCCGAGCGCACTCCTGCAGGGCCACGGCGCGCGTTCCTGCGGCAGGCGGGTCGCGTGCAGGTGGCGCGCTGCGCGCCGCGTGCGTCCGGCGAGGCACGTCATCGATAATGCGCGGCCCTGGATCCACGGATGGCCGTCGATGAACTACCGGATGCTGCTGGCGATGCTGGCCGCTGGCGCGCTGGGCTGGTCGTTCTGGAACAGCGACGGCTGGCTGCAGCTGTGCGCGGGCCTGGCGATCTTCCTGTTCGGCATGCAGTGCCTGGAGGAAGGCCTGCGCCAGCTGGCCGGCGGGCGCCTGGAGCTGCTGCTGGCGCGCAGCACCAGCACGCCCCTGCGCGGCCTGCTGTTCGGGATCGGCGGGACCACGCTGCTGCAGTCGAGCACGCTGGTGTCGCTGCTGACCATCGCCTTCATCAGCTCCGGGCTGATCCAGCTGGCCGGCGGCATCGCGATCATCTTCGGCGCCAACCTGGGCGCGACCAGCGGCATCTGGCTGCTGGCGATGGCCGGGCAGAACGTGAGCCTGTCGCCGCTGGCGCTGCCGCTGCTGGTGTTCGGCGTGCTGGCCGGCTTCTGCGGCGCGACCGGCAAGGCGGCCGGGCGCGTGGTGCTGGGCGTGGCCTTCATCTTCCTGGGCATCGACCAGATCAAGGCCGGTTTCGAGGCCTTCGGCGGGCTGGACGTGACCGCGGTGCAGGGCGCGGGCGTGGCCGGCACGCTGCTGTTCGTGGCCGGCGGCCTGGTCGCCACGGTGATCCTGCAGTCCAGCCACGCCACCCTGATGCTGACCCTGGCCGCGCTGGCCGGCGGCCAGCTGCAGCTGGAGCAGAGCCTGGCGATCGCGATCGGCTCCAACGTGGGCAGCAGCGTCAGCACCGCGGTGGTCGGCATGCTCGGCGGCAATCGCAGCGGCCAGCGCCTGGCCCTGGCGCACGTGCTGTTCAACGCGGTCACCGCGGTGCTGGCGCTGGTGCTGCTGGTACCGCTGACCTGGCTGGTGAAGGCCGGCTCCGGCCTGGCCGGCTTCGGCGACAACACGCTGCTGCAGCTGGCCCTGTTCCACACCACGTTCAACGCCGGCGGCGTGCTGCTGTTCTGGCCGTGGCAGGCGCAGCTGGCCGCGCGCCTGCAGCGCTGGCTGCCCGAGCGGGTGCAGCCGGCGGTGTCGGTGGTGGTGCCGGTGGCCGACGAACGCCTGCGCGCGGTGCACCTGAGCGGGCCGGCGCTGGAATCGGCCGATGCCGCGGCCGCGGCGGTCGCGCTGGAGCTGCGCCGGCTGGGCACGCTGAGCCTGGAGGTGATCTGCCAGGCGCTGTGCCTGCCGCAGTCGCAGCTGGAGGCCGAACAGGCCGACCCGGCGCTGCTGGACGCGCACCCGGTGGCCTGCGCCGATGCCGAAACGCTGTACCAGCACCGGGTCAAGGGCGTGTACGGCGACCTGCTGGCCTTCATGGGCCGGCTGGAGATCCCGCTGGACGAGGAGCACCAGCGCTTCTGGTCCGGCAGCCAGCTGGCCGCGCTGCAGATGGTCAATGCGGTCAAGGGCGCCAAGCACCTGCAGAAGAACCTGGGCCTGCGCCTGCAGGAGGCCGACTCGCCGCTGCGCAACGCCTACGTGGACCTGCGCCGGCACCTGTTCGGCCAGATCCGCGCGCTGTACGCGATCGGCCACGCCCTGCCGGACGCGCCGCAGCTGCAGGCGCGCCTGCAGGAACAGGATCTCGAAGCCGCCGCGTTCGACGCTGCGTTCCGCCAGCAGCTGTTCGCCCAGGTCCGCCAGGGCCGGCTCGACGGATTGCAGGCGGGCTCGCTGCTCAACGACCACGGCTATGCGGAACGGATCTACCGCAGCCTGCGCGAAGTCGTCGCGTTCGCCGACGAACCTGGCTCGCTGCGGGAGTTGCGGCGGGTGGCGAGCGGCGGCGACGGGCCGGGCTGGCGTGCGCCCGGGCAGGCGCTGGAGTCCTGAAGCACGAGCGCCGATGGCGCCGCGCCCTGGTCGCCACCGCAACCGCCACCCCGAACCGCGACCGTCAATCCGAACGCGGGTGACGCCCATATCCCCCGTGTCCGGATACGCCACGGTCGGCCTCGAGCGGCCTCCTGCAGTGGCGGAATCGCTGGCGGACGCTGCAGGTGCGGAAGGCACTCCACAGGAACAGGGGCGATCCGGTCGTCGAGAAACAGCCACGGCCGCGACCGTCATCCAACGGCGCCGACCGCGGCGCCGGCTCCAGGCATGGCAGCCGGCCTCGAACGGCTCCTGCGAAGATGGCGGGCGCCGCGCCCCTCCAGCGGAAAGACCGCACACCCGTGCATGGTCGGCCGCAGCCGGCACGACGATGCGGCGACAGCGGCCTGGTGCGATCGGGGGATGGTGTATCCCAACTTTCTGCACTGCTTGAACCGCGGCGCCTGTGACATTATTGGACGCTCCGGTTTGCTTTTGTTCAGTGCCCTGTACCGAAGCTAGCCCGTTGTTTGATCCGGCCCCCGCTGCGATGACCTCTTCCGTTCCCGCCGTGCACCTGTCCAACGCCCGCCTCGATCGCGGCGGGCGCACGATCCTGCGTGGGCTGGACCTGACGGTGCCGCGCGGCAGCATCACCGCGGTGCTGGGCCCCTCGGGCACCGGCAAGTCGACCCTGCTGGCGGCGCTGACCGGCGAGCTGGTGCCTGCCACCGGCACGGTCGAGGTGTTCGGCCAGCCGGTGCCGCGCAACCCGCGCGCGCTGCTGGAGATGCGCAAGGGCATCGGCGTGCTGCTGCAGGGCAACGGCCTGCTGACCGACCTGTCGGTGGCCGAGAACGTGGCCCTGCCGCTGCGCACCCACACCAGCCTGCCCGAGCCCGTGCTGCAGCGGCTGGTGGCGATGAAGCTCAATGCGGTGGGCCTGCGCTCGGCCGCCGACCTGCATCCGCGCGAGCTGTCCGGCGGCATGGCCCGGCGCGTGGCGCTGGCCCGCGCGCTGGCGCTGGACCCGCCGCTGATGGTCTACGACGAGCCGCTGACCGGGCTGGACCCGATCGCCTCGGGCGTGATCATGAGCCTGATCGAACGGCTGTCGCGCAACCTGGGCCTGACCAGCATCATCGTCAGCCACCACGTGCGCGAGACCCTGCCGATCGCCGACCAGGCGGTGGTCATCGCCAACGGCGGCATCGTCTTCGACGGCACCCCGGCGGCGCTGGAAAGCAGCGACGACCCGCTGCTGCGGCAGTTCCTGCACGGCCAGCCCGATGGCCCGATCCCGTTCGAAAGCACCCGCGACCAGGAGGTGGCCTGATGGCTGTCGTCGCCTCGCTGCAGTCGCTGGGCCGCGCCGGCCTGTTCTCGCTGTCGGTGTTCGCCGCCTCGAAACCGACCGCCGACTTCTTCCGCGAGCTCATCCGCGAGATCTATAAGATCGGCGGGCGTTCGCTGCCGATCATCGCCGTTGGCGGCGCGTTCGTCGGCCTTGTGCTGACCCTGCAGGGCTATCGCACGCTGACCACCTTCGGTGCGGGCGATGCGCTGTCGACCCTGCTCGGCCTGTCGCTGTACCGCGAGCTGGGCCCGGTGCTGACCGCGCTGCTGTTCATCGGCCGCGCCGGCAGTTCGATCTCGGCCGAACTGGGCCTGATGCGCGCGACCGACCAGATCAAGGCGCTGGAACTCATGGCGATCGACCCGATCGCCAAGGCCGTGGCGCCGCGCTTCTGGGCCGCGGTGCTGTGCGTGCCGCTGCTGACCGGCTTCTTCTGCTCGCTGGCGATCAGCGCCAGCTGGTTCGAGGCGGTGAAGGTGCTGGGCCTGGACAACGGCACGTTCTGGGCCGCGCTGCAGGGCAGCGTCGATTTCTGGGACGACTTCGGCGTGGCGATGCTCAAGTCGGCCGTGTTCGGCGGCACCGCAGCGCTGGTGGCCTCGTACGTGGGCTTCCATGCCGAACCGACCATCGAAGGCACCTCCGTGGCGACCACCCGCGCGGTGGTCAACGCCTCGCTGCTGGTGCTGATGCTGAACTTCGTGATGTCGGCCCTGCTGTTCCAGTGATGTAAGTCCCTCACACGGGTCCGCGCATGCTGCGGCGGATCCGCGTGGAAACACCGGCTCGTCCGGGCCCCGCTGCACTTTCCGTTCAAGAACGTCTCGACAGGTACTCACCCATGGCAATCCGTGGTCCCAGACTCGAACTCGCAGTCGGCGCCTTCCTGGTGCTGGCGCTGGCCTCGCTGCTGGTGCTGGCCTTCGCCTCGACCAACCGCCAGTTCGGCTTCGGCGGCGGCAGCTACGAGCTGACCGCACGCTTCACCAACCTCGGCCAGCTGCGCCTGCAGGCGCCGGTCAAGATCGGCGGCGTGGTCGTCGGCCGCGTCGACAAGGTCGAGCTGGACCCGGTCCGCTTCGACTCGATCGTGACCCTGGCGATCAACGACAGGTACGCCGATCTGCCGGGCGACACCTCGGCCGGCATCTTCACCAGCGGCCTGCTCGGCGAGAGCTACATCGGCCTGCAGCCGGGCGGCGACCCGGACCCCCTGAAGGCAGGCGACGAAATCGCCTTCACCCAGCCGGCGATCGATCTGCTGCAGCTGGTCGGCAAGTACATGTTCAGCGGCGGTGCGCCGGGCAGCAGCGATCCTGCCCCGGCACCAGCCCCGCACACGGAGGAAGCCCCGCAATGAAGCCCATGATCCTGTCCCTCGCCCTGACCGCCGCGCTGTTCGCGGCCGCACCGGCTCCCGCCCAGGCCCAGCAGGCCGCCGCCGCCACCCAGACCGCGGCCAAGCCCGGCCAGCAGGTGGTGGACAACGGCACCCGCATCCTCGGCACGCTCGCGCAGCGCCGGGCCGAGTTCACCAGGAACCAGGCCGCGCTGAAGACCTACATCGACAGCGAGCTGCGCACCAGCTTCGACCGCGAGTACGCCGCGCGCCTGGTGCTGGGCGCGCATGCCCGCACCGCCTCGGACGCCGACGTGAAGCTGTTCGCCGACGCGATGACCGACAACCTGATGCAGCGCTACGGCGCGGCCCTGCTGAGCTTCGACGGCAAGCCGCGGATCCGCCTGAAGTCCGAGACCCCGCTGCCGGGCAACCGCGGCGTGCGCGTGTCCACCGAGCTGCTGCGCGAAGGCGGCAACCCGATCCCGGTCGACTACCTGGTCCGCGACAACGGCGGCTGGAAGATCTTCGACGTGATGGTCGAAGGCGTGTCCTACGTGCAGACCTTCCGCACCCAGTTCGACGGCCCGCTGCGGCAGAAGTCCGTGGCCCAGGTCGCCAACGAACTGCGCAGCGGCGCGATCCAGACCAATGAGCCGCGCTGAACCGGCCACGCTCACCCGCGAGGGTGACCGCCTGCGCATCGCCGGCACGCTGGACCGCGCGTCGGTGACGGCGCTGTGGCCCGGCCTGGAACGGCAGGCGCCGGGCGTCGCGGTGCTCGACCTGGGCGGCCTCGCCCGGGTCGACAGCGCCGGCTTGGCGCTGCTGGCCGAACTGGCCGCGCGCCTGGGCGGCACGCTGCGGATCGAAGGCGATCCACCCGGCCTGTCCGACCTGCGCGCCGCCTATCGCCTTGGCGACACTTTCGACTACGCGGCCCACGCCCCATGAACCCTCGCCTCCACCTGCCGTTCGTTGCCGTCATCCTGCTCGCCCTGGTCGGCTGCGCCAGTGCGCCCGCTCCCCAGACCGCCGGCACCGCGCAGGACGCCGAGCGCGTCGCCGGCACCGGGGTCCGGCAGGCCGACGCCGCGCCCATCGCCACCGATCCGGTCATCGTCGATGCGGCCGCGCCGGCCGCAGCCGTCGACACCACCGACGCGCTGGCTGCCGACGCCGGTGACGCCGCGCCTGTCGATGGCGCGTCCAGCGAGGCGGAAGACGACTACGCCGCGCTGTACGGCAGCGCCGCGACAGGCGATGCCGCCACCGATGCCGGGGCCGCGGCCTACGACCCGTGGGAGCCGATGAACCGGCGCGTCCACGCGTTCAACAACGTCGTGGACCGTGCGGTCGCGCGCCCGCTGGCGCGTGCCTACGTGGCGGTCGTGCCGCAGCCGGCGCGGCTGGGCGTGACCAACTTCTTCGACAACCTCGGTTCGCCGCTGACGATGGTCAACCAGCTGTTGCAGGGCCGCCCGCGCGACGCGGTGCAGACCTTCGGCCGCTTCGTGGTCAACAGCACGCTGGGCATCGGCGGCATCTTCGACCCGGCCAGCGATTTGAAGATGAAGCGGCGCAGCGAGGATTTCGGCCAGACCCTGGGCACCTGGGGCTGGCGCCAGTCGCGCTACGTGGAGCTGCCGTTCTTCGGCCCGCGCACCCTGCGCGACGTGTTCGGCCTGGCCGGCGACATGCCGCTGTCGGCCACGCGCCAGATCGACGACGACACCGTGCGTTACGGGCTGCAGGGCCTGCAGCTGGTCGATACGCGCGCGCAGCTGCTGTCGATCGACTCGCTGCGCGAAGGCGCGGCCGACGACTACGTGCTGGTCCGCGACGCCTGGCTGCAGCGCCGCAACTACCAGATCCAGTCAGATCTGCGCCGTACCCGCGGCGACGAGCTGCCGGACTATCTGCGCGAGGAAGAAGAGCGCGACGTCACCGTGCCGGCCAGCGCGATGCCGATCCCGGGCGGCTGATCCGGCGCGGCGGCAGGCCGCGGCATTCGGCGAGACCGACAAGGCCCGGGAGCGATCCCGGGCCTTGTCGTTTGCGCGCGCCGCACATGCGATCGACGGCTCCGGCAGCAACGTGCCCGCGGTCCATGTCACCGCCCACACCGCGCGACCCGTAGGAGCGGCCACAGCCGCGACAGCACGACCAAGACCCCGACCAAGACCCCGACCAAGATCGAAATCGCAACCGCAACCGAAAAGCACGATGGCGCATTGGCCGTCACGGAAAGTTGGCGGTCGCGGCTGTGGCCGCTCCTACGGACGCCACCGCCACCGCCACCGCATCATCATGGCCGCAGGCGCAACGACATGGCTGCGGGCCACAGCGCAGGTCGCCGCCATCCGCACCCCTGTAGGAGCGGCCCCAGCCGCGACCGCACGACCGCGCAATCGAGATCGAAATCGAGGCCACAAAGCCCGATGGCGCATTGACCATCACGGAAGGATGGCGGTCGCGGCTGGGGCCGCTCCTACGAACACCACCAGCAACTGCATGACCACCGAGCACGTCGCATCGGTGGTCGGTGGTCATCCACGGACGATGATGGCCGAACGGACGCAGGCACCCGCAGGGACGCAGCGTGCGAGCAGCCATGCGGTCGCTCGGGATGCCGCGGTGCCTAGGCTGCGAGCGCGGCGTCGAGCGCGGCCAGCAGGCGCGGGTCGTCGGCGGCCACGTCCGGGGAGAAGCGGCCGACCACGCTGCCATCCCTGCCGATGAGGAATTTCTCGAAGTTCCACAGCACGCCCGGCTGCGGATTGACGTCGATGCCCAGGCCCTGCAGGCGCTCGCGGAACGGGCCTTCGCCGGTGCTGGCCGGCTGGGTCGCGATCAGAGCCCGGTACAGCGGATGGGTCGCTTCGCCGGTCACCGCGATCTTGGAGAACAGCGGGAAGCTGACGTCGTAGGTGAGCTGGCAGAACTGCTGGATCTCGGCGTCGCTGCCAGGCTCCTGGCCCTTGAAATCGTTGGCCGGGAACGCGAGTACCTCCAGCCCGGCATCACGCTTGCCGCGATAGAGCGCTTCCAGGCCCTCGTACTGCGGGGTCAGGCCGCACTTGGACGCGACATTGACCACCAGCAGCACCTTGCCGGCGTGATCGCCGAGCGTGGCCGGCTTGCCGTCGATGGTGGTGACGGGAATCTGCTGCAGGGACTGGCTCACGGTGGGCTCCTGTGATGCGGCGAAGGGAGCCACAGCTTACGCCGGCCTCCGTGCGCGACCCGCACGCTCCAGGCCACGCCGGCCCCCATTCAATCGACGCAGATCGTGCCCTGGGCGACGCCGCCGTCGATGCGCTGGCGGCAGCCGAAGTTCTCGCTGACATCGCGCTGGCAGACCCCACGCGCGGCCGCGCCCGCGCTGATGTCCGTCGTGGCCAGGCACTGGCCGGTGCAGTCGCTGCTGGCGCTGCAGGCCTTGCCGGCATCGGCGTAGGGCACCACGCACTGTTCGCGCTGCAGGCGGCCGAGCGGACGGATCACACCCCCCTGGTCCGCGCAGGCGGCATGCACGTCGGCGGCCGGCGCTGCGGTCGAGCCGGCCGGTGCCGCCGCGGCGGTGTCGGGGACGGTGGTGCAGGCGGACAGCCCGAGCATCAGGGCGAGCGACAGGAGCAGGGTGCAGGGGTGGCGCATGCGATGGGTTCCGGTGGAAGGGGGGACATCATGACGCAGGCCACCGCAGCGGCCGGACGCCCGCAGGGGCGCACAGGACGGATGCCGCGATGCCGTGGCCAAGCCTCGCAGGACGGCTGTCGACACGCCGTGCTCAGTCCTGGCTGTCGCGCGCGGCCTCGTCGTCGGCATCGGCATCCGGGTCGGGGCCGAGATCGCCGAGCAGGCCCTGCGCCTGGTCCGGCGTCAGCGATTCAACCCCGCGCAGCTGGCGCTCGATCGCACGGGTACGCACGCCGGCGGCCTTGATGCTGTTCTGCACGGTGCCCAGCTGCGAGGTCGCCTTCTCCAGCACGTTGGCGAACTTGCCGAACTCGCTCTTGACCGCGCCCAGCACCTGCCAGACCTCGCTGGACCGCTGTTCGATGGCCAGCGTGCGGAAGCCCATCTGCAGGCTGTTGAGCAGGGCGGTGACCGTGGTCGGCCCGGCGATGACGATGCGGTGTTCGCGCTGCAGCAGGTCGACCAGGCCGGCGCGGCGGATGGTTTCCGCATACAGGCCTTCGGTGGGCAGGAACATCACCGCGAAATCGGTGGTGTGCGGCGGGCAGACGTACTTGTCGCTGATCGACTTGGCCTGCACGCGGATCGCACGCTCGAGCTGGGTCGCGGCGACCTTCACCGCTTCGGCATCGCCCTGTTCCTGCGCGTCGAGCAGGCGCTCGTAATCCTCGCGCGGGAACTTGGCGTCGATCGGCAGCCACACCGGCGTGTCGTACTGGCCGCGGCCGGGCAGGCGCACGGCGAAGTCGACCGCCTCGGCGGTGTCCGGCCGCACCCGCACGCTGCGCGCGTACTGCTCCTGGGTCAGGGTCTGCTCGAGGATGTTCTCCAGCTGCACTTCGCCCCAGCCGCCGCGGTTCTTGACGTTGCTCAGCACGCGCTTGAGGTCGCCCACGCCGGTGGCCAGCTGCTGCATCTCGCCAAGGCCGCGCTGGACCTGTTCGAGCCGTTCGGAGACCAGCTTGAACGAGGAATCCAGGCGCGTCGCCAGGGTGCTCTGCAGCTTCTCGTCGACGGTCTCGCGCATCTTCTCCAGCTTCTGCGCGTTGTCGTCCTGCAGCGCGCGCAGCTGCTGCTCCAGCGTGGCCCGCATCTCGCCGATGCGCAGCTCGTTGCGCTGGGTCAGCTCGGCCAGGCGCTGGTTCTGCGACTCGGCGAAGCGCTGCTGCGACTCGGCCGCTTCCTGGCGTCCCTTGCGCGCGTCTTCGCTCAGGGTGTCGCGCAGCACGTCCAGGCGCTGGTCGGTGCGCACGCCGAAATCGGCCAGCAGGCGGGCGAAGCCGTCGCTGCGCTGCGCCTGCGCGTTGGCCAGGCCATCCAGCAGCTGGCGCAGCTCGCCGCGCCCCTCGCGCTGCTCGTCGCGCAGGGCGTCGGCCAGCTCCGCGCGCAGCCGCACCAGCGCCTCGTCGGGACGACGGCGCAGCAGCAGGACAAGCAGGACGAGGGCCGCCAGGACGGCGACCAGCAGCAGGATCAGCAGGATCGAATCATTCATGCGCCCAGTGTAGCGACGGCCGTCTCAGCGGTCGCGACGCGCGGCGTGCGCAGGGCCCGGTCCGTTCGGTGCCGGGCCCTGCGATGCAGCGGCCGGATCAGTCCAGCACGCGGCAGAACACCGCCTTGAGATAGCGCGATTCCGGCACGTGGGCCAGGAACGGATGGTCGGCGCCGGCGCCGGACACCTTCAGCACCTGCACGGTACGCCCGGCGTAGAACGCGGCACGGCGCAGCATGTCGAGGAACTGGTCCTCGGCCACCAGGCCGGTGCAGGAGAACGTGGCGAACAGGCCGCCGGGCTTGACCACGCCCAGCGCCAGCTTGTTCATGTCCAGGTACTTCTTCAGCGCGGTGATGACCTGGTCGCGGTCGCGGGTCATCTTGGCCGGGTCCAGGATCACCGCGTCGTACAGGTCGCCGCGCGTGGCCGCATCGCGCAGCCACGGGAAGATGTCGGCCTGGACGAACTTCGGGCGCACGTTGTTGAGTTTCGCGTTGCCCTTGGCGATCTCGATCACCGCCTCGTCGATGTCCACGCCGGTGACCTCGCCCGCGCCGCGCGCCGCCGCGTACACCGCGAAGCCGCCGGTGTTGCAGCACAGGTCGAGCACGCGCTTGCCCGCCACCTGCTGCGAGAACCAGTCACGGTTCTCGCGCTGGTCGGCGAAGAAGCCGGTCTTGTGCGCGCCGGCCGGGTCGGCGCGGAAGCGCACGCCGTGCTCGGTGATCACCGCGGGCTCGGGGCTGCCGCCCTCACTGTAGACAGGGCGGTAGTCGAAGCTTTCCTGCTTCTGCACGTGCTCTTCGGCGAAGCTGTAGATGCGCGCGCCGTCGAACTGCTCGCGCAGCGCGGCGTAGATCCACTCGCGGTGGCGGTACATGCCGGCGCTGAAGAACTCGACCACCAGCAGGTCGGCGTAGCGGTCCACGACCAGGCCGGACAGGCCGTCGCCCTCGGCATGGACCACGCGCCAGGCATCGGACACCCGGTCCAGCTGCAGCACGTCGCGGCGCAGCGAGACCGCGGCGGCGATCTTGTCGCGGAACCAGCCGGCATCGACGGCAACGTCCGGGTCGGTCTCCAGGATCCGCAGCGCGATGCGCGAATGGCCGTTGTAGAAGCCACGGCCGATCCAGTCGCCGTCGACGTTGACCACGTCGACGATCTCGCCCGGACGCGGCCGTTGCGCGGGCTTTTCGACCAGTTTCTGGAAGATCCAGGGATGGTTGGAACGCCAGGCGTTCTTCAACCGGACAAGGGGGAGTGAATTCGTCATCGGGCTATTGTACGGCGGTCGCGGCGTCGGCCCGCGCCACGGCGACACCAGCCGTACCCGGGCGCATGGCAGGCGCCGCGCATGGTTGCGGCTGCAACCGCGCAGACCGCGGGAAATCGCGCGACAATGCCGGGGTTTCACTGCCGTGTCCCCGCCTCGCCGCGCCTGCCGGCGCGTCCGCCCGGGCCCGCGCACCGCCTCATTCCGTCGAACCGCAAGAGAGTCCCTGCAGACAATGTCGAACACGCCGAAGATCATCTACACGCTCACCGACGAAGCCCCGTTCCTGGCCACCCAGTCCCTGCTGCCGATCGTGGAGGCGTTCACCGCCACCGCCGGCATCGCGGTGGAGACGCGCGACATTTCGCTGGCCGGCCGCATCCTGGCGCAGTTCCCGGACACACTGAGCGATGCGCAGAAGATCGGCGATCACCTGTCCGAGCTGGGCGAGCTGGCGACGAAACCGGAAGCCAACATCATCAAGCTGCCCAACATCAGCGCCTCGGTGCCGCAGCTGAAGACCGCGATCAAGGAACTGCAGGCGCAGGGTTACCCGCTGCCGGCGTATCCCGATGAGCCGAAGGACGAGGCCGAGAAGGACGTCAAGGCGCGCTACGACCGGGTCAAGGGCAGCGCGGTGAACCCGGTGCTGCGCGAGGGCAACTCCGACCGCCGCGCACCGCTGTCGGTGAAGAACTACGCCCGCAAGCACCCGCACCGCATGGGCGCGTGGAGCGCGGACTCGAAGTCGCACGTGGCGCACATGGCCGGCGGCGATTTCTACGGCAGCGAGCAGTCGGCGACGATCGCGCAGGCCGGCAGCCTGAAGATCGAGCTGGTCCAGGTCGACGGCACGACCGTCGTGCTGAAGGAGAAGACCGCGGTCAAGGCCGGCGAGATCGTCGACGCCTCCACGCTGAGCCGCAAGGCGCTGGCCGCCTTCATCGCCGAGCAGATCGCCGATGCCAGGGCCCAGGGCGTGCTGTTCTCGCTGCACCTGAAGGCGACGATGATGAAGGTCTCCGACCCGATCATGTTCGGCGTCGTCGTCAACGAGTTCTACAAGGACGCGCTGGCCAAGCATGCCGACGCGCTGAAGTCGGTCGGCTTCGACGCCGACAACGGCATCGGCGACCTGTACGCGCGCATCGGCACGCTGCCGGAAGACCAGCAGGCCGCGATCAAGGCCGACATCGACGCCGTCTACGCACAGGCGCCGGCGCTGGCGATGGTCAACTCCGACAAGGGCATCACCAACCTGCACGTGCCGAGCGACGTGATCGTCGACGCCTCGATGCCGGCGATGATCCGCGACTCCGGCGGCATGTGGAACGCGCAGGGCAAGCTGCAGGATGCCAAGGCGGTGATCCCGGACCGCAGCTACGCCGGCGTGTACCAGGCCGTGATCGCCGACTGCAAGGCGCACGGCGCCTACGACCCGACCACGATGGGCAGCGTGCCCAACGTCGGCCTGATGGCGCAGAAGGCCGAGGAATACGGCAGCCACGACAAGACCTTCAAGATCCCCGCCGACGGCACCGTGCGCGTCACCGACGCCAGCGGCGCGGTGGTGTTCGAGCATGCGGTCGAGGCCGGCGACATCTGGCGCATGTGCCAGACCAAGGACGCGCCGATCCAGGACTGGGTCAAGCTGGCCGTCACCCGCGCCCGCCTCAGCGGCACCCCGGCGGTGTTCTGGCTGGACAGCGCGCGCGCGCACGACCGCCAGGTGATCGCCAAGGTCGAGCAGTACCTGAAGGACCACGACACCGCCGGCCTGGACATCCGCGTGCTGTCGCCGGTCGAGGCGACGCAGTTCTCGATCGAGCGCATCCGCAAGGGCCAGGACACGATCTCGGTCACCGGCAACGTGCTGCGCGACTACCTGACCGACCTGTTCCCGATCCTGGAGCTGGGCACCAGCGCCAAGATGCTGTCGATCGTGCCGCTGATGGCCGGTGGCGGCCTGTTCGAGACCGGCGCCGGCGGTTCGGCTCCCAAGCACGTGCAGCAGTTCGTCGAGGAAGGCTACCTGCGCTGGGATTCGCTGGGCGAGTTCCTGGCCCTGGCCGCCTCGCTCGAGCACCTGGCCCAGCAGTACGACAACGCCGCCGCCGGCGTGCTGGCCACCGCGCTGGACCAGGCCAACGGGCTGATCCTGGACAACAACCGCTCGCCCGCGCGCAAGGTCGGCGAGCTGGACAACCGCGGCAGCCACTACTACCTGGCGCTGTACTGGGCGCAGGCGCTGGCCGCGCAGGACCAGGATGCCAGCCTGAAGGCGACGTTCGCCCCGCTGGCCAAGGCCCTGGCCGACGGCGAGAGCGCGATCCTGGCCGAGCTGGTCGCCGCGCAGGGCAAGCCGGTCGACATCGGCGGCTACTACCAGCCGGACCTGGCCAAGGCCGGCCCGGCGATGCGCCCGAGCAGCACCCTCAACGCCGCGCTGGCGACGCTGAAGGCCTGATCGGCACAGGCGTTCGACACGAAAGGCCCGCCCCGGAAGGAGCGGGCCTTTCGTTTGCCCGCTCGCCAGGCATGGCGTGCCTCAGCGGGACGCGGACGGGAGCGGCGCTGTCGACGGGCATGGCGGTCGCGGCTGGGGCCGCTCCTGCGGAAGCGATCCGCGATCCGGGCACGCGAAGCTCATGCCCTCTGTAGGAGCGGGCTCGACCGCGACTGCCATCCCTCCGACAGGACCAAGGCGCCTCCGCGCAGGGCGGTCGCGGCTGGGGCCGCTCCTACGGAAGCGGTACGCGCTCCGGGCACACGAAGCTCATGCCCCCTGTAGGAGCGGGCTCGACCGCGACCATCATTCTTCCGGCCGGGCCAAGGCACCGCCACGCAGGGCGGTCGCGGCTGGGGCCGCTCCTGCGGAAGCGGTACGCGATCCGGGTACGCAAAGCTCATGCCCTCTGTAGGAGCGGGCTCGACCGCGACCACGATCCTTCCGACCGGGCCAAGGCATCGCCGCGCAGGGCGCGGCTGAGGCCGCTCCTGCGGAAGCGGTACGCGATCCGGGTACGCGAAGCTCATGCCCTCTGTAGGAGCGGGCTCGACCGCGACCATGGTCGGCCCGATGCGGTGATGCCTGCGGGCAAGCGCTTCAGGCGGTCGTGGCGACCGGTTCGCCCAGGTTGAGCATCAGCCGGTTGGCCCAGGCGAAGATCGCGATGCTGTGGACCAGGTCGAGGATTTCCAGATCGTCCAGGCCGGCCGCGCGCAGCGGTGCCAGGTCGTCCGCGCCGATCCGCTCGGGGGCGAGGGTCAGGTCGATCGACAACCGGGCGATCGCCCGCTCGCGCGGGGTGGTCCCGGCCAGCGCCGGGTCGTCGAAGATCTGGGCGATGACGTCGTTGCGGCGTGCCAGCTGCTCGAAACGGCGCGCGTGCACCGAGCCGCAGTAGACGCAGCCGTTGACCCGGGAGACCACGGTGCTGGCCAGTTCGCGCTCGGCACGCGACAGCCCGCCGGGGGCGTACATGATCGCGTTGAACACCTGCGAACGCTGGCGCAGCACCTCGGGCTGATGGACCAGGGTGAGGTAGTACGGCGAGGTGCGCGCGGTCGGGCCGCTCTCGTCCAGCACCTGCAGCTGGATCTCGCTGGCCTGCTCGGGCGCCACCGTCGGCAGCCACGGCGACCACGCCAGCGGCGCGCTGGTGAAACCCTTGATCTCCAGTGGCGCGCTCATGCCGCCACTCCCGCCGCCGACAGCGCGCGCAGGCCGGCCAGCAGCCGCACCTGGAACGACAGGAACGCCGCCAGCTGCGACAGCAGCACGATGTCGCCGGTGGCCAGGCCGGCCTGTTCCAGCGCCTGCAGCGCGGCGCGGTCGCCTTCCAGCGGACGCAGCAGTAGCGTGGCTGTGTAGTCGAGCATCGCGCGCAGCGCCGGCGACGCGAGCACGGCCGGTTCGCCGCCGGCGATCTGCGCGACCAGCGCCGGATCGGCGCCGGCCTGCAGCGTGCGCGCGCGGTAATCGGCGGCCAGCGCCGGCGCGGCGGCGACGGTCACGCCGTGCAGCGCCAGCAGCAGGCGCCGCTGCCGTTCATCGGCGGGCAACGCGGCATCGAACAGCACCGCATCGCTGCCCTGGGTGCCGTCGCGGACCTTGTCGCGGCGGCGGCGCAGGACATCCAGCGGCGAACCGGCGGCGATGCCGGCCACCGCGTCGATGCGGTCGGGGGAAGCGGAAGACAGACTCATCGGGTCACATCCGGGGCGGGAAGAGGGGTGGCGGCGTCGACCGGGTGCAGGTCCCAGGCGCGGATCCAGTCGTCGCCGCGCGGCTGCCAGCGCACCCGCGGCGAGGTCGCGTACGTGGCCGGCTGCGCGTACAGGAACAGCACCGGCGCCTGCTCGCACAGGTGCGCTTCGGCCTGGCGGTAGATGCGGCCGCGCGCGTCGGCGTCGAGGGTGTCGCGGCCCTGCGCCAGCAGCCGGTCCAGCACCGGGTCGCGGTAGTAGGCGTAGGGGCTGTCGCTGTGCAGCAGCGACAGCAGGCCATCGGCGTCGATCGTCGGCCAGGCGTGGGTCAGCAGCGACAGCGGCGCCAGCTGCCGGCCCTTGATGTATCTGTCCATGTAGTAGGCCTGGTCCAGCTGCACCAGGTCCACGTCCAGGCCCACGTCCTGCAGCTGCGCGGCCACGGCCTGGGCCACTTCCTCGCCCTGCAGCGTGTAGTTGACCGGCACCTCAAGGCGCAGCCGCGTGCCCGGTGAGATGCCCGCTTCGCGCAGCAGCGCGCGGGCGCGGTCCGGGTCGAACGGCGGTGGCGCCAGCGCCGGATCGAAGCCCAGGTATTCCGGCGTCAGCAGCTGGCAGCGCGACACCGGTGCCTGGCCTTCGAACAGTGCTTCGGCGATCGCCTGGCGGTCGACCGCCAGGTTCAGCGCGCGGCGCACGCGCACGTCGTCCAGCGGCGGCTGCAGCGTGTTGAACTTGATGAAGACCGAGCGGATCGACGGCACGCTGCCGGCGTCCGCGCGGCCGCTGGCGCGGATCCTGGCCAGTTCGGCGATCGGCAGGCCGGTGATGAAATCGACCTCGCCGGCCAGCAGCGCGGCCACGCGCGCGGTGGGCGAGGGCACGACGCGGAACTCGACCTCGTCGAACGGGGCCGGCGCGCCGTACCAGTCCGGGTTGCGGCGCAGGCGCAGGCGGTCGCCGGGCAGGTTCTCGACCACGGTGTAACGGCCGCCGGGCGCGGTCTCGCGTGCGGGGTCGTGGCTGGCGGCCCACTGCGGCGGCAGCAGGAACAGCATGCTCAGCTGTGCCGGCAATGCCGGGAACGGCGAGCGGGTGTGGATCTCCAGCGTGCGCGGGTCCGGCGCCTCGACCCGTTCGATCGCGGCGAACCACGGCCCGATCCGCGCATGCACGGCCGGGTCGCGCACCCGCTCCAGGTTCCAGCGCACCGCCTGCGCATCCAGCGCCTCGCCATTGCCGAAGCGCGCGCCATCGACCAGATGGAAGCGCCAGTGGGTCGGCGACACGGCGTCCCAGGAACTGGCCAGCGCCGGCCGCAGCTGCAGGTCCGGCCCGCGTTCGACCAGCGCCGGGTACAGATGGCCGAGCACGCTGAGATTGCCGCCGACCGCAGCGGTCATGTGCGGGTCGAAGGTGGTGACGTCGCTGGCCATCGCGATCACCAGCGGGCGTCCGGCGGACGGCTGCGGCGCGCGTGCGCAGGCGGCCAGCAGCGCCAGCAGCAGGACGGCGAGTGCGACGCTGCGGCAGACAGCCGATCGTCCCGCAACGCGGCCGGGCACCGCAGACGCACGACTGGACAGCGCGCTTTCGCCGGCGCGCTGCAACGGCGACACGCCGGCACGCGCGGCACGCATGCACGCCGAGCGGATCCGCTGGAACAGGACAGCCGTCATTGCAGCACCAGGTGGCCGGGCGCGACTTCGCGCAGTTCGGCATCGGGCGCGACTGGATACCGCGCGGGATCGAAATCGATGCGGCGGCGCAGGCGCTCGATCCGCGGGTCGGGCACCGGCACCGCCGACAGCAGCGCCTGCGTGTAGGGATGCCGCGCGTCATCGAACAGCGCTGCGGTCGGCGCCAGTTCGACGATCCGCCCGGCGCGCATCACCGCCACGCGCCGGCTCAGGTGCCGGACCATGCTCAGGTCGTGGCTGATGAACAGATAGGCCACGCCGCTGCGCTGCTGGATGTCCTGCAGCAGGTTGACGATCTGCGCCTGGATCGACACGTCCAGCGCGGTGATCGGCTCGTCGGCGACGATGAAGCGCGGCTCCAGCGCGATCGCGCGGGCGATCGCGATGCGCTGGCGCTGGCCGCCGGAGAACTGGTGCGGCCAGCGCTGCATCAGCGCCGGGTCCAGCCCGACCTGGGCGAACAGCTCGGCGACGCGGGCATGGCGCTGCTCGCGGCTGCCGGCCAGGCCGTGCACGTCCAGCGCCTCGGCCACCGACGCGCCGACCCGCATGCGCGGATCCAGCGAGGCGTACGGATCCTGGAACACCATCTGCATGCGCCGCCGCAGCGGCCGCAGCTGGCGCCGGTCCAGGCCGACCAGCGGCCGGCCTTCGAAATGCACCTGGCCGGCGCTGGCCTGTTCCAGCTGCAGCAGCAGGCGGCCGACACTGCTCTTGCCCGAGCCGGATTCGCCGACCAGGGCCAGGGTCTCGCCGGCGTCGACCTCGAACGAGACCCGGTCCACCGCCAGCGGCGCATCGCGGCCGTAGCGCTTGCTCAGGCCGTCGGCGCGGACCAGCACCGGGGGCGGCGTCGCGCTCATGCCGCGGCCTCGGCGGCCAGCGCAGCGCGCAGGTCGTACCAGGCCGCGACCAGATGCCCGGGCGCGGCGTCCTCGGCCTGGCGCAGCGGCGGCCGCTCGCGTAGGCAGCGCGCGGTCGCATACGGATTGCGCGGCGCGAACGGATCGCCCGGCGGCGGTGCGGACGGATCGGGCGGCTGGCCGGGAATCGCGCGCAGGCGGCCGGCCGGCGCATGCCCGGGCAGCGAGCGCAGTAGGCCCAGGGTGTAGGCGCTGCGCGGGTCGTGGAACAGCGCGTCGACCGGCCCGCGCTCGGCGATGCGGCCGGCGTACATCACCTGCACCGTGTCGGCCAGGCGCGCGACCACGCCCATGTCGTGGGTGATCCAGACCAGGGCCATGCCCAGCGCCTCCTTCAGCTCGCGCAGCAGGTCGACGATCTGCGCCTGCACGGTGACGTCCAGCGCGGTGGTGGCCTCGTCGGCGATCAGCAGGCGCGGATGGCAGGCGATGCCGATCGCGATCATCACCCGCTGGCGCTGGCCGCCGGACAGCTGGTGCGGATACTGCGCCAGGCGCTGCGCGGCGCGGTCGATGCCGACCTGCTCGAGCAGTTCGATGCAGCGCCGGCGCACTGCGGCGCGGTCCAGCCGCAGGTGCCGGACCAGCGGCTCGGCCAGCTGCCGGCCGATGCTGAGCAGCGGATTGAGCGAGGTCATCGGGTCCTGGAACACGAAACCGATGTCGCGGCCGCGGATGCCGCACAGCGCGTTGGCGTCCAGCGCCAGCAGGTCGCGCCCGTCCAGCCGCACCTGACCGGACACGCGCGCCACCGCCGGGTCGAGCAGGCCGGCGATCGCCAGTGCCTGCACGCTCTTGCCGCTGCCGCTCTCGCCGACGATCGCCAGGGTCTCGCCGGCATGCAGGCTGTAGCTCAGCTCATGGACCACGCGCACCGGTCCGCGCGGCGTGGCGAAGGACACGTCCAGCCCGTCGACCTGCAGCAGCGGGCTCGCCCGCGACCGCCCACCATCCTGCATGCCACCCGTCACCAGGCCTGCCTTCGCATCATCCGCCGCACCGATGCCCATCTCAGGCCTGCACGAAGCCGTCATGGCCGGCGGTCAGGAACTCGCAGCCGTCCTCGGTGATCAGCACGGTGTCGGAGATCTGGGTGCCGCAGACCGGCGGCACCCGCAGATTGGGTTCGAAGGTGATCAGCATGCCCGGCTGCAGCGCATGGCTGGACTGCGCATCCAGCGACAGCGCCTCGTGCGCGCCCAGGCCGATGCCGTGGCCGATCCGGCCGGGAATGTTGCGCGGGTAGCCGCGCCGTTCCAGGCCGGCCCTGGTCGCGGCGAACAGCGCGGCGATCGGCGTGCCCGGACGCAGCAGCGGGCGCAGTTCCTCGCGCAGCGACAGCACCGCATCCAGCGCCTGGCGATGGGGGTCCGGAATCTCGCCGAGGGCGACGGTGCGCTCGATCTCGGCATGGGTGCCGTTGGCGCTGGTCCAGATCAGGATCGAGGTCAGCTCGCCCGGCTGCGGCCGGCGCGTGGTCGGCACGTCGGCGTTGAGGAACATCCGCTCGCCGCTCAGCGCCCAGGCCTGCAGGCCATGGAACACGCCGCCTTCCAGGCTGCCGAAATCGGCCACTTCCACGTCCGGGTACTGCGCGTTCCAGTGCTGGCCCATCGCCGCCTGCGAGGCCAGCACGATGTCGCGCTCGCTGCCGCCGTCGCGCAGCGCCTGCACCGCCGCATCCATGCCGACGTTGGCGATGTCGGCGGCGATGCGCGCATCGGCGATCTCGGCCGGACTCTTGATCATGCGCGCCTCGAAGAACAGCGCCGAGCTGTCGGCCCAGCGCGCATCGGGCAGCGCCGCGGCGAGCTGGCGCTGACGCTGGATCGTCAGGAAGTTGTCTTCCACGCCGATCCGGGCGCGTTCCAGGCCGAGCTCGGCGACGATCGCCGCCAGCGCCTTCAGCCAGTCCGGGCCCATCGTGACCTTGGTCGACCAGGCGCCGTACAGGTGGATGTGCTGCAGCGATGTGCTGGCGCGCGCGTGGTCGTCGCGCAGCGCGTGCACCAGCAGCCGCGGTTCGCCGTCGCGCGGCAGCAGCGCCACCACCGGGTGGCTGTAGATGATCGGATTGAAGCCGCCGAGGTAGAAGCTGTGCTCGGGCTTGAGCGTGATCAGCAGGTCGATGTCCTGCTCGGCCATCGCGTCGCGCAGGCGCTGCAGTTTGTGCTCATGGTCGTTGCGGCTGGCGGTCATGGGGGCTCCGGGGAACGCGTGTCGGGGAATCGGGTGGGAGAGGCGCGCGGGTCAGCGGCGGGGGTCGAGGCGGTCGCGCAGGCGGTCGCCGCCGAGGTTGATGGCCAGCACGGTGGCGGCGATCGCCAGTCCGGGAAACACCACCACCCACCAGGCGGTGGCGATGTAGATCTCGCCTTCGGCCAGCATCCGGCCCCAGCTGGCGGTCGGCGGCTGCACGCCCAGGCCGAGGTAGCTCAGCGCGGCCTCGACCAGGATGGTGCGGGCCAGTTCCAGCGTGGCCAGCACCAGCAGCGGACCGGCGAGATTGGGCAGCAGGTGGCGCAGCATGATCCGCAGCGGGCCGGCGCCGATCGCATGCGCGGCCAGCACGAACTCGCGCTCGCGCAGCGACAGCACCTGGCCGCGCACCAGCCGGGCGAAGCGGGTCCAGCCGGTCAGCGCCAGCACGATCACCAGGTTGGCAATGCCCGGCCCCATCGCGGCCACCACCAGCAGTGCCAGCAGCAGCGTCGGCAGCGCCATCTGCATGTCGGTCAGGCGCATCAGCAGCCGTTCCCAGCCGCCGCCGGCATAGCCGGCCACCAGACCGAGCGCGGTGCCGCCAATGCCGCCGAGCAGCACCGCGCCCAGCGCGAGCGACAGGGTGATGCCGCTGCCGTGCAGCAGCCGCGCCAGCTGGTCGCGGCCGAGCGCATCGGTGCCCAGCCAGTGGCCGGCGCCCGGTGGCTGCAGGCGCCGGGCCAGATCGATCCGGTCCGGGTCGGGCAGGACGGTCCACAGCGCGGCCAGCGCCAGCAGCGCCAGGCCGAGCACGGCCAGCCAGCGCCAGCGGCGCGACGCGGCGGTCAGCGTATCGGCGGGCGCGCTCATCGGCCGCTCCGGCGCAGGCGCGGGTCGAGCAGGCCGTAGCCCAGGTCGACCAGCAGGTTGATCGCGACATACAGCGCGGCGACCACCAGCACCACCGCCTGCACCACCGGGAAATCGCGGCCGGCGATCGCCTGGATCAGCAGCCGGCCGATGCCCGGCCAGGCGAACACGGTCTCGACCACGATCGCGCCGCCCAGCAGTTCGCCGGCGAGGATGCCGGTCAGGGTCAGCACCGGCGCCAGCGCATTGCGCAGCACGTGCCACAGCAGCACCGTCGAAGGCAGCAGGCCCTTGGCCCGCGCGGTGCGCACATGGTCCTCGGCCAGTACCTCGAGCAGGCTGGCGCGCAGCAGCCGGGCGACGCCGGCGGCGATCGCCGCGGCCAGGGTCAGCGCCGGCAGCAGCAGGTGCGCGAGGCCACCGCTGCCACCGGTCGGCAGCCAGCCCAGGTGCACGGCGAACACCATCACCAGCATGATCCCGAGCCAGAACGCCGGCGTGGCCTGGCCGAGCGCGGCCAGCCCCATCGCCAGCGCACGGGCGGCGCGGCCGCGTGCCAGCGCACCAGCGAGGCCGGCGCCCAGGCCCAGCAGCAGGCCCAGGCCGAGTGCGGCGACGGCCAGCGCGGCGGTGGCCGGCATCCGCTCCAGCACCACCTCCATCGCCGGGCGCCCGTGCACGAACGAAGTGCCGAAGTCGCCACGCAGCGCATCCAGCAGGTAATGCAGGTACTGCAGCGGCAGCGGCTGGTCCAGGCCGAGGCCGGCACGCAGCGCGGCCAGCTGGTCGGGCCCGGCGCCAACCGGCAGCAGCAGGGTGGTCGGGTCGCCGATCATGCGCGTGGCCACGAACACGATGCTGACCGCGCCCCACACCGCCAGCAATGCGCCGAGCAGATGGCCGCCCGCCTGGCGCAGCGCCGCCGCGCTCATCGCCGGCACCTGCAGCACGCTCCGCGGTGGCCGGCGCGCGGCTCAGGCATCGGCGTCGGTCCACTCGTCGCCGAGCAGCTCGGGTTCGTCGTAGGCCTGCAGCGCGGCGAAGTGGTGTTCGCGGTCCTCGGCGTAGAAGTGCGCGGCCAGCGCATGCGCCAGCCGCCAGGCGCCGGCACTGACCCCGGGAATGTCGCCGGAGAGCTTGCCCAGGCTCAGCGCGGCCGGGTAATTGAAGCTGTGCACGCGCGACAGCCACGGCGCCTGCGCCGGGTCGCGCGCCTGGAAGGCGAAGTCCGGGCCGAGGTCGGGCGAGGCATCCAGTTCGGCATCGGCCTCGCCGGCCGGCGCACGGTAGCGGTCCTTCCAGAACCGGATGTGCGGGGCCAGCGCGGCCAGTTCCGGACGCCGTGCCAGATCGACCTGGAAGCCGGTGGCGACGATCAGGAAATCCAGCGTGTAGCTGCCGCGCGGGGTGCGCAGCTGCAGCATGTCGCCATCGGCCTGCAGGTCCAGCACCGGCGCGCCGAGGTGGAAGCGCGCGTTGGCATGCCGCGACACCCGCAGCGTGCTGTCGCGCGGCGGCGGCACCTGCTGCTGGTTCACGTAATGCTGGAAGCGCCACTTCCAGTCGTCCGGCAGGCCGGCATAACCGAGGAAACTGCCCGGCCCGCTGCCGCCCTTGCCCTTGTTGACCGTCGGCATCGCCGCGCGGCGCACGAACAGGTCGACGCTGGAGGCATCGGCTTCCAGCGCGCAGGCGGCGTTGTCCATCGCCGAGGCCCCGGCGCCGATCACGCCGACCCGGCGCCCGCGCAGCGCGGCGAAATCGATCGCGTCGGCCGAATGCGCCCACAGCGTGCGTGGCAGGCCGTCGCAGAACGCGGGCACCGCCGCACCGCCGAGGCCGTCGCGGCCGGTCGCCAGGACCACGCGCCGCGCATGCACGCTGCGTTCGCCGGCGGCATCGCGCAGGCGCAGCGCCAGCAGGTCGCCATCGCCCTCGAGCCCGAGCAGGGCGGTGCCGTTGGCCACCGGCACCTGCATCGCCTGCCGGTACCAGACCAGATAGTCCATCCACTGCGTGCGCGGGATCCTGTCCAGCGCGTCCCAGGCGGCGCGGCCGAAACCGGCCTCGTACCAGGCGCGGAAGGTCAGCGCCGGCAGGCCCAGCGCCGGGCCGGTCAGCTGCTTGGGCGAGCGCAGCGTCTGCATCCGCGCATAGGTGCGCCACGGGCCTTCGCTGCCGACGGGCGCACGGTCGAACACCTGCGCGCGCACGCCGGACAGACGCAGCGCGGTGGCCGCCGACAGGCCGGCCATGCCGCCTCCGATCACCGCCACGTCCAGCACCGCGGCGCCGGCATGGCGGCGCTCGGGCAGCCAGGGTTTCGCCGGCAGTTCCAGCCAGGCCAGATCCTGGCGCAGGCGCGCCTCGAGCATGGCCAGGCCGTCGGCGGAGGGAGAGGCGGGGGAGGAGTCGAACGTCATGGGTCGCCGTGGATCCGTTGCAGCAGCGCGTCGTGGGCGCCGAGTTCATGGCGCACGAAGCCGGGGAGCAGCGCGCGGGCGCTGTCCTCCAGCGCTCCGATCAACGCCCGCGCGGTCGCCGACAACGGATGCGCGTAGGGCGTGATCACGCCGAAGAAGAAGGGGATGTCGGCATCCAGCGGGCGCACCACCACGCCCTGCTGCGGGATGCCCAGCGCGGTCACCGGTTCGACCAGGGCGATGCCCAGCCCGGCCCGGGCCATCTGGGTGGCGTTGAGCGAGGCGTTGGTCTCCAGCACGTGCAGCGGCTGCGAGGCCGCCGCCAGCACCTTGTCGATGCGCCGGCGCAGGCGGTACGGGTTGGCCAGGGTGATCAGGGTCTGCCCGGCCAGCGCGTCCAGCCCGATCCGCGGCAGCGCGGCCAGCGACGAGTCGGCCGGCAGCACCGCCACGCACGGCGCCTCGCCGATCCAGTGCACGTCCACGCCGCGGTGCTCCAGCGGCAGGCTGACCACGCCCAGATCGATCGTCTTGCTGAGCACCGCATGCACCACCTGCTCGGCCGGCAGGCTGCGCAGCTGCACATGCTGGGCGCGCACCGCGGCGGGCAGCCGCGCCAGCGCGGCCGGGACCAGGCCCGAGGCCAGCGCCGGGGTCGCGACCAGGCGCACTTCCCGGGTCTCGTCCTGGCAGATGCGCTCGGCCCGCTGCCGCACCTGGCGCACGCCGGCCAGCGCGCCCTCGACTTCGGCCTGCAGCAGGAAGGCCTTGTCGGTGGGAATCACCTTGGGCCCGTTGCGCTCGAACAGCAGGAAGCCCAGCTCGTCCTCGAGGTCGCGGATCAACCGCGTCACCGCCGGCTGCGAACGGCCGAGCATCTGCCCGGCGCCGGTCACGCTGCCGACGGACATCACCGCGGCGAAGGCTTCGAGCTGGCGCAGATCCATGCGGTCTCCCGATCATCAAAGGAATGGACACAAATCGAAGATGCATCCGTTTTGTTGATGATATTTGCGGGGCATCGGGGGTCCTACCGCGGCGCATGCATAAGCACATGCCATCTGGATATGACGAAAACCCCTGTATTTCATTGCGATCCGAGCGACCGGCTGCCTAGCATCGTTTTAACGCATGGATGCAGTTGAAGGATTCAAAAAACGAATCCTCCATTCAATTTCTGCATACAGGGGCTGCGGCCCCAGCCCCCCACGAATCCGGTTCGCCGAAGGAAGCCCCGATGTCCCTCCCCCGTACTGCGACCGGCCTCGCCCGTTCGCCGCTGGCCGTGCTGATCGGCCTGTCGCTGGCCGCCAGCGCCGGCAGCGCGCTGGCCCAGCAGGCCACCACGCTCGACACCCTCACCGTCACCGGCACCCGTGGCCAGGCCCGCAGCGTCGCCGACGCGCCGGCGCCGATCGACGTGGTCCCGGCCGCCCAGCTGCAGACCATCGGCCGCGACGGCCTGCAGGAAGCGCTGAACGCGCTGCTGCCCTCGTACAACCTGCCGGCGATGTCCGGCTCCGGCACCGGCGGCGTGGTCCGCGCGGCCGGCCTGCGCGGCCTCAATGCCGACCAGGTGCTGATCCTGGTCAACGGCAAGCGCCGCCACGCCAGCGGCCTGCTGCAGAGCGGCTCGTGGACCAGCAGCGGCTCGACCCCGGCCGACCTCAACCTGATCCCGATCGGCGCGATCGACCACATCGAGATCCTGCGCGACGGCGCCGCCGCCCAGTACGGCTCGGACGCGATCGCCGGCGTGGTCAACGTCATCCTCAAGGCCGACGACAGCGGCGGCCAGGTCCAGGCCAGCTGGGGCCGGAACGACGAAGGCGACGGCATCACCCGCCAGCAGGGCTACAGCCAGGGTTTCGCGCTGCCGAACGAGGGCTTCCTGCACGTGGCGCTCGACAACCGCGACCAGGACAACTACACCCGTGCCGATGACGCGGTGCGCTACGGCTTCGATGCTGCCGGCCGGATCGTCCCGGTCGGCACCGAGTTGATCAACCAGGGTTACGGCAACCCGAAGACCAGCATCACCAACCTGTCGTACAACGCCGGCCTGCCGCTGGCCAACGGCACCGAGCTGTACTCGTTCTCGACGTTCTCGCACCGCGAGGGCTGGAAGCACGCCAACTTCCGCCAGGCCACCGCCAACGGCAACCTGGTCGAGCTGTATCCGGACGGCGATTCGCCGCGCCAGGGCCTGCGCGAGAACGACTACCAGCTGGTGTTCGGCGCGCGCGGCGACTGGTGGGGCTGGGATGGCGACCTGAGCAGCAGCTACAGCCACGACAAGGTGCGCCTGCTCAGCCACAACAACCTCAACCCGACGCTGGGCCCGGACAGCCCGCGCAACTTCCGCCTGGGCCAGCAGGTGTTCACGCAGTGGACCACCAACCTGGACCTGACCCGCGCCTTCGACACCGGCCTGGCCGCGCCGACCCAGGTCTCCTGGGGCCTGGAGCACCGCTACGAGAAGTGGGAACTGCGCGCCGGCGAGGCGGACTCGTACCGCCGCGGCAGCTACGTCTACACCTCCGGCCCCTACGCCGGGCAGAGCCCGAACAGCTCCAGCGGCGTGCGCGGGGTCAGCCCGGACGATGCCGGCCAGGCCGACCGCAACGTCTATGCCGGCTATGTCGACGTCGCCTTCCAGCCGACCGAGCACTGGTACACCGCGCTGGCGCTGCGCCACGAGCGCTACGACGACAGTGCCGGCAACAGCACCAACGGCAAGCTGACCACCCGCTACGCGCTGAGCCCGACCTTCGCCCTGCGCGGCACCGCCAGCACCGGCTTCCGCGCGCCGTCGCTGGCCCAGAACACCTACCAGCAGAGTTCGGTCAGCGCCTACCAGGCCACCACCGACGGCTACGTGCAGTACTACTACAAGATGCTGTCACCGACCTCGCGGATCGCGCAGGCGCTGGGCGCGCAGGCGCTGACCCCGGAAAAGTCGCGCAACCTCGGCGTGGGCTTCAGCTGGACCCCGCTGGACACGGTCAGCGTGACCCTGGACGCCTACCAGATCGACATCGACGACCGCATCGTGCTGTCCGACGTGCTGACCGCACCGGCCGTGGTCGCGCTGCTGGAGTCCTACGGCCTGCGCGACTTCAACGGCGCGCAGTTCTACACCAACGCCGTCGACACCCGCACCCGCGGCGTCGACCTGGTGGCCGAGTACCGCGCCGACTACGGCCGCTTCGGCCGGGTGCGCTGGAACGCGGCGTACAACTACAACGAGACCGAGCTGCGCGACGTCGACAACCAGGTGGTGCTGGGCACCGAGTACCGCGTGTTCGGCCACTCGGCGCAGGGCTACCTGCTGCGCGGCAACCCGCGCGACAAGGTCATCCTGGGCGCCGACTGGCGGCAGGGCGGCTGGGGCGTGAACCTGCGCGCCACCCGCTACGGCGAAGTCACCCAGCCCGGCTCGACCGCGTCCACCGACCGCACCTTCAGCGCCAAGTGGATCGCCGACCTGGGCGTGGACTACACCTTCGGCAACGGCCTGAACCTGGCGGTGGGCGCGAACAACCTGTTCGACACCTATCCGGACAAGATCGGCATCACCAGCAGCACCGGCCTGGGCGCGTACGGCTACATCTCGCCGTTCGGCTTCGGCGGCGGCTACTACTACGCCCGCGCCACCTACAGCTTCTGAAGGAGACCGGCATGAAACGACGCCACGTCCTGCAAGGGCTCGGCGCGCTGGCCGCCGGCGCGGGCCTGTCCCGCGCCCCGGTCGCCAGCGCAGCGACCACCGCGAGCGCCGCCAGCGCCGGTGTTCCATCGCCGGCCGCCGGTGCGGCCGACGATGGCCGCCGCCGGATCCGGATCAACGGCGCCGACCTGCATTACTCGATCGCCGGCGAAGACAACGCGCACCCGCTGATCGTGCTGCATGGCGGCCGCGGCCAGGGCCAGCACGGCAGCGTGTTCGCCGCGCACCTGCCGCTGGCCGACCGCTACAGGGTGATCGGCTTCGACATGCGCGGCCACGGCCATTCCAGCCTGACCCCGCCGTACACCTTCGACCAGATCGTCGACGACATCGAACAGCTGCGCCTGACCCTGGGTGGCGGCGGGAAGATGGTGCTGTCGGGCGGCTCGTTCGGCGGCTTCATCGCGCTGAGCTATGCGGTGAAGTATCCACAGGGCCTGTCGCACCTGGTGCTGCGCGGCACCGCGCCCAGCTACCGGCACGAGGAGGAGGCGATCGCCAACTTCCACGCGCGCGCCGAGGCCAAGGCGCCGGCGGCGACCCGGGCGATGCTGGACAAGGTGTTCGCGCCGACCATCGTCGACGACGAGGAGTTCCGGCTGATCATGTTTGCGCTGGCACCGATGTACCTGCCGGAAGGCGCGAAGCCCGACTACGACAGGATCCTGGAGAATTCACGCAAGGGCATCTACCGGGCGAAGGTCCACAACGACCTGTACCTGCCCGAGGTATGGCACGCCTACGACGTGGTCGACCGGCTGAAGGACATCCCGGTGCCGACGCTGGTGATCTGCGGCGAATCGGACTGGATCTGCGACCCGGCGCAGTCGCGCCAGATCGCCGCCGGCATTCCCGGCGCGAAACTGGTGGTGGTGCCCGGCGCCGACCACGCGGTGCCGCCGGACGTGCTGCTGCGCGAGACCCGCACCCTGCTCGGCGCCTGAGCACGCGATGACGGCCTCGCCGCTGCAGTTCCTCGGCGAGCGCCGGATCCCGTACCTGCGGGTCTCCGGCGATGCGCATGCGCGCGGCCTGCAGCGTGGCCAGGCGCTGCGCGACATGGTCGTGTCGCGTTTCGAACGCGCACTGGCCGAGTTGCGCAAGGGCGCGGCCTGGGCGGTGTCGTGCGCGGTCGCCGACCGCTTTCAGCAGACGCTGGCCGCACGCGACCCGGACGTGCTGCAGGTGCTGCGCGGCATCGCCGATGGCGCCAACCTGCCGTGGGACGATTACCGCGTCGCGGTGATGGGCGCCGGCGGCTGGTTCCGCCTGGACTGCTCGGTCTTCGCCGCCGGCGGCGCGGCCACGGTCGACGGACAGCTGATCCTGGGCAAGAACGGCGACCTGGAACCGCCGTTCATGGACGAGCACGACGTGTTCGTCCAGCAGGTGACGCCGGACCGCGGCTACCGCTTCATCGAGATGGGCGTGTACCCGGAGCGCGCGTACCAGCCCGACGGCATGAACGAGCGCGGCCTGGCCATCGTCGGCTGCGGCCAGCGCGTGCGCGACGGGCTGGACGCCTGGCGTGCCGGTCGCGACGTCGGCCTCACCCTGTACGACGCGATGCACCGGCTGTACACGCAGTGCGCGACCGTCGACGAGGCGCTGGCGGTGCTGCACGAGGCGCCGCGCGGCTACAGCGGCCGCACCCTGGTCGTCGGCGACGCCAGCGGCCGCTGGGCCAAGGTGGAACTGAGCTACGACCGGATCGCCGTGTTCGAGCCGGAACCGGACCGCCACTACCCGGGCAACTTCGTCTGCGCCGGCGTCTCCGGCACGCTGTCGGCCGCGGCGCTGCGGCCGCTGATCACCGGCATCCACGAACGGCCCTCGTCCTACCGCCGTTACGACCGCTACATGGACCTGCTCGGCCGCCATGCCGGCCGCATCGACCAGGCCTTCGCCCGCGCGCTGCTGCGCGACACCCACCCGGAACCGGGCGAGAACAGCATCTGCAAGTACGGCAGCCAGCCGACGCTGGAATCGTTCCTGTTCGCGCCGCAGCAGCGCCGGATCTGGGCGCTGAAGGGCGATCCGCATCGCAGCGGCTTCGTCGAGCTCGGGTTCGACTGAATCGCACGGACCCGCCTGACGGGAAACGCGCAGGCGGGCGCCGGACGATGGCGGCGCCAGCAGCACGCCATCCGCCCGCTTGAATGGCTCCCATGCCGGATGCATGCTCGCAGGCGATCCGTTCCGGAGATGGTCACGCATGCGATCCGTTCCGACCGGCGCTCCGCGAGCGGGCGCCCCGCATCGCGGTCGGGCCGCCTGTTCACGCATGGCCGCGGCACGATGAGCTCCCCGCCGGAAGACGGTCCCGCCATCGCCGCGCTGATCCGCGATGCATTCGAGGACTACCACGCACGTTTCGCCGACATCAGCCGCCGCGCGGGGCGGCGCTTCGCCGACCGCGACTGGGCCGGCGCCCGCAGCGATGCCAGCGAACGCATCGGCCTGTACGACCAGTGCATCGCCACGTGCCGACTGCGCCTGGAAAGCGTGCTGCGGCAGCACGCGCACGATCCGGTGCTCTGGTCGGCGGTCCGCGCCGCGTTCGCCGCGCTGATCGAACCGCAGCTGGACCGTGAGCTGTACAAGACCTTCTACAACACGCTGACCCGGCGCTTCTTCGGCACGCGTGGCGTGGATCCGGCGATCGAGTTCGTCGCGCTGGACATCGCGCCGACCGATGCGATCACCCATCCGGCGGCGCGGCGCAGCTATGCGGTCTCCGAACTGCGGCCGGCCGAGACCTTCGACCGGGTGCTCGAGCACTACCGCTTCGACCTGCCCTGGGCGCATCGCACCCGCTGCGCCGCGGCGATCGCGGTGCGCCTGCAGGACGACCTGGCTCATTGGGGCGGCGGCCAGCCGGTGCGCGGGATCGAACTGCTGGACACGGTGTTCTACCGCGAGCGCCGCGCCTACCTGGTCGGCCGCGTGTTCGGCGAACACCGCTTCTCGCCCTGCGTGATCGCCCTGGTCAACGACGACGGTGGCCTGCGCGCCGACGCGGTGCTGACCCGGCGCGCCGACGTGGCGCAGCTGTTCGGCGTGTCGCGCAGCTATTTCCAGGCCGACCTGCCGACCGTCGGCGACGCGGTGGTGTTCCTGCGCTCGCTGCTGCCGAACAAGCCGGTCGACGAGCTGTACACCGTGCTCGGCCGCGCCAAGCAGGGCAAGACCGAACGCTACCGCAGCTTCTACCGCTACTTCGACGCGCATCCGGCCGAGCGCCTGGTGCGTGCGGAAGGCACTCCGGGCACGGTGATGGCGGTGTTCACCCTGCCGGGCCAGCCGCTGGTGTTCAAGGTGATCCGCGACCGCTGGGCCAAGCAGGTCACGCGCGCCCAGGTCGAGGCGCGCTACGCGATGGTGTTCGCCGGCGACCGCGTCGGCCGCCTGCTCGACGCACAGCCCTACCGGCACCTGCGCTTCCCGCGTGCGCGCTTCGACCCGGCATTGCTGGACGAACTGCTGACCAGCTGCAGCAGCGGCATCAGCGAGGACGGCGCCGACATCGTCGTGCACCTGTGCTACGTGCAGCGCCGGCTGCGCCCGCTGGACCTGTACCTGCGCGAGCAGACCGCCGAGCGCGCGCGCGAGGCCGCGCTGGACTACGCGCAGGCGATCGCCGACATGGCGCGCAGCAACGTCTTTCCCGGCGACATGCTGCTGAAGAACTTCGGCGTGTCGCGCCACGGCCGGGTGGTGTTCTACGACTACGACGAAGTCGAGCCCATCACCGACCTGCGGTTCCGCGACTGGCCGCAGCCGCGCAGCGACGAGGAACGGCTGGCCGACGAACCCTGGTTCCATGTCGGCCCACACGATGTGTTCCCCGAACGCTTCGCGCTGTTCATGGGCCTGCCCGCGCCGCTGCTGGGCGCCGTGCGCAACGCCAACGGCGGCCTGTTCCAGCCGCAGTCGTGGCGCGACCTGCAGGCGCGGCTGCGCGAGGACGACTGGCCGGACACGCCGCCGTATCCGGCCACGCTGCGGCTGGCGTAAGCCGCGCTGCCGTTGCGCGCGTGCGGACGGCGGGCGCTTCGGCGGGAGGGCGCGGCTGGGGCCGCTCCTACGGGTGAACCAAATCGCGCCGCACGCGCCCCTGTAGGAGCGCGCTTGAGCGCGACCTCCCTGCGTCCCGGCACGACCAATGCGTGACCGGGCATGGCGGTCGCGGCTGGGGCCGCTCCTACGGATGAACCGACTCGCGCCGCATGCGCCCCTGTAGGAGCGCGCTTGAGCGCGACCTCCACGCATCCCGGCGCGACCAATGGGTGACCAAGCATGGCGGTCGCGGCTGAGGCCGCTCCTACGGATGAACCACCTCGCGCCGCATGCGCCCCCGTAGGAGCGCGCTTGAGCGCGACCTCCCTGCATTCCGGCACGACCAATGCGTGACCGGGCATGGCGGTCGCGGCTGGGGCCGCTCCTACGGATGAACCGACTCGCGCCGCACGCGCCCCCGTAGGAGCGCGCTTGAGCGCGACCTCCCTGCATTCCGGCACGACCAATGCGTGACCAAGCATGGCGGTCGCGGCTGGGGCCGCTCCTGCGGATCAACCACCTCGCACTGCACGCGCCCCCGTAGGAGCGCGCTTGAGCGCGACCTCCATGCATCCCACCGCGGCCGATGCGTGACCGGACATGGCGCGGTCGCGGCTGGGGCCGCTCCTACGGATGAACCCGCTTGCGTGGCCAGGGATCGATCCGCACCACCACCTTGCCGAAATTGCCGCCGCGCAGCAGCTCGACCAGCGCCTGCGGTGCGTGCTCCAGGCCGTCGATCACGTGTTCGCGGTAGCGGATCGTTCCCTCGCGCAGCCAGTGGCCCATCTCGCGCAGGAACTCCGGGTACAGGCGGATGAAATCGCGCTGGATGAAGCCGCGGACGGTCAGCCGCTGGCGCAGGATCTGCGAGAGCAGCGCCGGGGTGCGGTCGGGGCCAGGCGGCAGTTCGCCGCGGCGGTTGTAGGTGGCGATGGTGCCGCACACGGGGATGCGGGCGAAATCGTTGAGCAGCGGCAGCACCGCGTCGAACACCTTGCCGCCGACGTTCTCGAAGTAGATGTCGATGCCGTCGGGCACCGCCGCGCGCAGCTGTCCGGCGAAGTCGTCGGCGCGGTGGTCGAGCGCGGCGTCCACGCCCAGCTCCTCGCGCAGGTAGCGCACTTTCTCCGGCCCGCCGGCGATGGCGACCACGCGCAGGCCCTGCCGTTTCGCCAGCTGCGCGACCGTGGCGCCGACCGGGCCGCTGGCCGCGGCCACCACCAGGGTTTCGCCTGGCTGCGGTTTGCCGATTTCGTGCAGGCCGGCGTAGGCGGTGAAGCCGGGCATGCCGTACACGCCCAGCGCCGTGCTGGGCGGCAGCGCATCCTGCGGATCGAGCCGGCGGGTCAGGCTGGCGCCGTCGGCCACCGCATGCGTCTGCCAGCCGCCGAGCGGGGCGAACACCCAGTCGCCCGGGGCCAGGTCCGGATGATGCGATTCGAGCACCTCGGCCACGGTGCGGCCTTCCATCACCTCGCCGATCCCGATCGGAGGCGAGTACGACCTGGCGTCGTCCATCCGCCCGCGCATGTACGGGTCCAGCGAGAGGAAGCGGTTGCGCAGCAGGACCTCGCCGGGACCGGCTTGCGGCAGCGGCACGTCCTCGATGCGGAAGTTGTCCGGCCCCGGTTCCCCCGATGGACGCGAGGCGAGCACGATGCGGCGGTTGGTGGACGTTGTGGACATGGGGCTCTCCTGTGGTCCGGGGCCGGTCAGCGCCCCGACGGATCCGGGCGATGGTGGACGTACTCCACCACCGTGCCGTCTGGATGGATGGCGTTGAATGCCGCACCGGTGGGCACGACCTGCAGCGGAAAGACGATCTGCGCGCCGGCCGCGACCAGCCGTTCGTAATAGGGCTGCACGTCGTCGACCAGCAGGGTGCCGGTGGTCGAACGGAACGGCGCCAGCGCCTCGTCGCTGCCTTCGATCAGCAGGAACGCGCCGACCATCGCCAGGCGCAGGCCGGCCTGGGGAAACGGAAAGCCGCCATCGGCCGCCACGTCCTGCAGCCGCTCATAGAACGCGACCGCAGCCTCCAGTCCGTGCGGCGGCACGAACACGCGGATCAGCACCCGCGGCTCGCGCTGGGCGGAGGTGTCGTTGCGGTGCCGCCACAGCGTGTCGAAGCGGCCGCTCACGCCGCCTCGTCCGCGCTGGCGGCATCGAGCGCGGCGATCTCGTCGACGCCCAGCGGCAGCGCTGCGGCCGCGAGCAGTTCCCGCAGCTGCGCGGTGCTGGTGGCGCTGACGATCGGCGCGCTGATGCCGGGACGTGCGATCTGCCAGGCCAGCGCGACCTGGGCGGGCGTGGCGGCGTGCGCCGCGGCGATGGCGTCCAGCGCGGCGAGAATGCGCAGGCCGCGCGGATTCAGGTACTGCTTCACCACACCGGCACCGCGCGCCGCGCTCCGGGCCGCATCGTCCGCGCTGCGGTACTTGCCGGACAGGAAGCCGCTGGCCAGCGCGTAGTAGCCGATCACGCCGAGGCCGTGCTCGCGCGCCAGCGGTTCCAGGTCGGCCTCGTAGCCTGCGCGGTCGTACAGGTTGTACGGCGGCTGCAGCGTCTCGTAGCGCGGCAGGTGGTACTGGCGCGAGACTTCGAGCGCATCGCGCAGGCGGCCGGCGCTGTAGTTCGATGCACCGATCGCGCGCACCTTGCCCTGCTCGATCAGCCGCGAGAACGCGCCCAGGGTTTCTTCCAGCGGCGTGGCATCGTCGTCTTCGTGCGCCTGGTACAGGTCGATGACATCGGTCCGCAGGCGGCGCAGCGAATCCTCGACCGCAGCCTGGATGTTCTCCGCCGACAGGCCGGGCCGTTCGGCCCACTTGCCGAGCTTGGTCGCGATCACGACCCGGTCGCGGCGGCCGCCGCCCTGCGCCAGCCAGCGGCCGATGATGGTTTCCGACTCGCCGCCGCTGTTGCCCGGCACCCAGGCCGAGTAGGCGTCGGCGGTATCGACCAGGTTGAAGCCGGCATCGACGAAGGCATCGAGCAGGGCGAACGAGGTCGTTTCGTCCGCGCTCCAGCCGAACACGTTGCCGCCCAGCGCCAGCGGCGCCACCTGCAGTCCGGAGCGACCGAGTTCGCGCGTGGTGGTCATGGCTGTCTCTCCGCGGGTCGGCGGTCCAGCATAGACAGTGCGGTGTCGCGAACCGATGCGATCGGCGCGAAATCAGTGTTCCGCCTGCGCGTGGCGACGTAACCGCGATCTAACATCCGCCCCGATCGGATCGACTACGCGCACGCGTGCTAGGCTCGCCGCACTTCGAACATCGGGAGTCCGCGATGAACCGCATTCCGCTCGTCCGTGCCAGTCTGCTTGCGCTGGCCCTGTGCACCGCCGTTCCGACCGCGCTGGCGGTCAAGCCTGCCGACAGCGCCACGCTGCCAGCACCCGATGCCGCGCTGCAGGCCGCGATCGACGGCAGCTGGCGCGATCCGGCCAACCGCGTGCGCGACCCGCACCGCCATCCGGGCCAGACCCTGGCGTTCTTCAACATCGCCCCGGACCAGACGGTGATCGAGATCACCCCGGGCGGCGGCTGGTATGCCGAGATCCTGGCGCCCTACCTGCACGACGGCGGCCGCTACGTGGCGGCGGTGGTCGACCCGGCGGCGGTGGCCGAAGGGCGCGGGCGCGATTACCAGCAGCGCGCGAAGGACGGCCTTGAAGCGAAGTTCGCCGCCGCACCGGCGCAGTTCGGCAAGGCCGGCGTGGTGGGCTACGACCCGACCGCTCCGGTGTTCGGCACGGCCGGTTCGGCCGACCTGGTGGTGACCTTCCGCAACGTGCACAACTGGCGCATGTCCGGCCAGGACGCGGGCATGTTCAAGGGCTTCTTCGAGGTGCTCAAGCCCGGCGGCGTGCTCGGCGTGGTCGAGCACCGTGCCAAGGCCGACGTGCCGGCCGACGACCGCAGCGGCTATGTCGGCCAGGACCAGGTGATCGCGCTGGCCAGGGCGGCCGGCTTCGAGCTCGCCGGCAGCAGCGAGGTCAACGCCAACCCGCGCGACAGCAAGGACCACCCGAACGGCGTGTGGACGCTGCCGCCGTCGAACAATCATCCGGAAGCCGATCGCGCGAAGTACCAGGCGATCGGCGAAAGCGACCGGATGACGCTGCGCTTCGTGAAGCCGCGCTCCTGACGCGCGCGCAGCCGCACCGGCCGTGAGCGCGGCCGGTGCGCTGCTTCCCCCCGGCGCCACCCGCGCGCGACTCCGCTTCATCGTCCGCACGCAGGCGCCATGCGCCTCCACCCACGCCAGGATCGCGCAGCATGCAGCGTCGCCAGTTTTTCACCTTGCTGGTCGCAGGCGCCGCAGCGCTGGCGCTGCCTGTTTCCGCCACGCCGGGAGACACCACGATGTACGGACTGATCGGAAAGATGCGCGCCCATCCCGGGCAGCGCGCGGCACTGGCCGCGATCCTGCTGGAAGGCGTGGCGGGCATGCCCGGCTGCCACAGCTACGTGGTCGCCGAGGATCCGGCCGACGCCGATGCGCTCTGGATCACCGAAGTCTGGGACAGCGCCGACAGCCACAAGGCCTCGCTGGCGCTGCCATCGGTGCGCGAGGCCATCACCCGCGGCCGGCCGCTGATCGCCGGCTTCGATTCGCACGTGGAAACGCGCCCGCTCGGCGGCCAGGGCCTGCCCGCGACGTGAGCGACCCGTGCGCGATGCAGGTCGCGCCGGACACGCCTGTGGGTGGCTCGCCCACATCCACCCACCGATCGAAGCTGTCGTTCCCATGCTCGTGCTGTTCAACAAGCCCTTCGGGGTCCTGACCCAATTCAGCGACCGCGGGGCCACCGGGCACCGGACCCTGGCCGGGTTCGCACTGCCGCCCCGCGTGTATGCGGCGGGCAGGCTGGACCAGGACAGCGAAGGCCTGCTGCTGCTGACCGACGACGGCGGCCTCGCGCATCGCCTGACCGACCCGCGGCACAAGCAGCCCAAGACCTACTGGGTGCAGGTGGAAGGCGATCCGCAGCCGGAACAGCTGCAGGCCTTGCGCGACGGCGTGGTGCTCAACGACGGCCCAACCCGTCCGGCCAGGGTACGCCGGCTCGATCCGGCGCCAGCGTTGTGGCCGCGCGATCCGCCGGTGCGTTTCCGCAAGACGGTGCCCGATGCCTGGCTGGAGCTGGTCATCACCGAAGGCCGCAACCGCCAGGTCCGGCGGATGACCGCCGCGGTGGGCCTGCCGACACTGCGCCTGGTGCGCGTCGCGATCGGCACGCACCGGCTGGACAGCAGCGGCACGGACGGTGGTTGGCTCGCACCCGGGACGTGGCTGCGGCTGGACTGATCGCGGGTGTCGGATCCGGTGTCGGATTCAACGCGGAAGACCTGCCCTCATCCGCCCTGCGGGCACCTTCTCCCGCATGCGGAGAAGGGCTTGAGTGGGAGAAGGGCGTGAACTGTGCGCTCCACTCGCGCCGGATGTGGCGCGCGCGTGGTGTGGTCTCGCGCGTATGCCGGCCGTGTGCCGTGTGCCGTGTGCCGTGTGCCCGACAGGATCCTGCAACCGGCGCGAAGCCTGTTTCGCTGGGCGTCGGTGTGAGCGACGCGCAAGCGAGCGCAGCGCATGTGCTCGGCTGGTGGGCGCTGCAGCACGGGACTCGAACACGCCAGACAGGGACGACTGCATCGTTGGCAATCGCACGGATGCTCGACGGAGGACGGGCCCTCATCCGCCCTTCGGGCACCTTCTCCCGCATGCGGGAGAAGGGTTTGAACCGTGGGATCCGATCGGGCCGGATGTGGCGCGCGCGGTGTGGTGTCGCGCGTGTGACGCGTGCACGGCAGGATGATGGAACACACGCGAAGCCGGCCTCTCCCGGGCGCTCCGCAGGAGCGACGCGCAAAGGCTATCGAAGCACGCATGTGCGCGGCCGATTGTGAGCAGCCGATGGACTGCAGGCGGGACTGCCATGCCGGAAAAACAAGACCGACCGCGGCAGCGGCGCGGCAGGCAACTCGCTGTCGGGTCGGTCTGGCGGGCCCTGCCCGGTGTCAGGCAGGACGGGCCGTCACCGCGGCGGGGTCATTCGGCCGTCGAGGTGCTGCGCGTGCTGCGGCTGCGCGAACGGGCGGGGGCGCGGCGGGCGGTGACCTTGCGCGACTCGCCTTCGATCGGCTCGCCCTGGGCGCGCTCGCGACGCTTGCGGTAGATCACGTAGGCCAGCACACCGGCACCGACGACCGCCGCGGCGGCGGCGACAGCGACCGGATTGCGGCGGACCACGGTGCTGGCGACCTTCGCCCCGGTGCGGGCGGCGCCGAGCGCGGCACCGGCCTTGAGCCATTGTTCGGCGCCGTGGCCGGCCCCGCGCAGGCTGGCGCCGGCGTGACGCAGCCCGGTGCCGGCCTGGCCGGCCAGTTCCAGGGCGCGGTCGGTGATGATCGTGAGCTTGCTCATGCTGGACCCCGTGGAGGTAGGAGGAAGACGTCGCCAGTGTCGGCGACCGCCTGTGGACGATACGTCAGCGCCGCATGCAGGCCCAGCGCGGGCCGGCGCCGATGGACGGTCGCGGTTCATGCCGCGCGATGGCGCGGGCGGCCAGGACAATGACCGTTCCCGCAGCCGCCGCCCCGGCGGCACCGCCTGCATGAGGCGGCAGGAAGCCGCGTCTACGGAGACGGAGGTCGCGGTCGAGCCCGCTCCTACAAGCCTGCGCGGAGCCGGAACGGGGGGCCCGAAGTACCGATCAGAAGAGGATCCCGGGCCCGTCATCGCCTTCCCCACGGAAGGCGGCGCTCAGGTCCCGCGCGGTTTCGCGCGATGGGTGGCCTGTGCGGTCCAGGGGTCGTCCGGCCACGGGTGCCGCGGATACCGGCCCTTCATCTCCTTCTTCACCTCGGCGTAGGTGCTGTCCCAGAAGTTGCGCAGGTCGGCGGTGACCTGCAGCGGCTTGCCGCCGGGCGAGAGCAGGTGCAGCAGCAGCGCGATGCGGCCGTCGGCGATGCGCGGGGTGTCGGCCTGGCCGAACAGTTCCTGCAGCTTGACCGCCAGCACCGGTGGGCGCGGGCTGCCGTCGTGGTCGAGCGCGTAGTCGATGCGCCGCTCCTGGCCGGAGGCCACGCCGATCCTGGTGGGCGCGTGGCGGTCCACCAGCTGCCGCTGCGTCCACGGCAGCGGCGACTTCAGCGCCTCGCCGAGTTCGTCCTCGGCCAGCGCGTCCAGGCGGGTCTTGCCGGCGAACGCCGGCTGCAGCCATGCATCCAGCGTGGCCAGCAGCGCGCCGTCGGAGAGGTCGGGCAGGTCGAGTTCCGGCATCCACTGGCGCAGCGCGACCGCGCGCGCCTGCCACTGGCGCAGGCTTTCGGTCCACGGCAACGCGTCCAGGCCGAGCTCGCGCACCGCGTCGGTCAGCGCGCGCGCCGCATGCGCCGGGTCGACCCGGCCGGCAGGACGGCTGTCGAACACGAGGCGGTCGAAGCGCGATTCGCGTCGCGCGACCAGGGCGCGCCTGTCCGCATCCCAGCGGACCACGTCTTCCTGCACGAAGCGCCCCGCGAAGTCGGCGCGCAGGCGCGCTTCGTCGACCGGTGCGGCGCGCAGCAGCAGCGCGTCGCGGGCTTCGTGGCGCAGTTCGCTGGCGACCAGCCACGGCTCGCCGCGCAGGTCGCTGCTGTCGAACAGGCGCACGCTGCGGCCGTTGGCCAGCAGGTAGCGCAGCGGATCGGTCGGATGCCGCGCGGCGATGCGGTCGGGGAAGGCATGGGCGAGCAGGTCGCCGAGCACATGCGCTTCGAGGTCGGCCGGCGGCGCGGCATCGCAGCGCAGGCGGCGACGCCATTGCTTCGCCGCCGCGTCGATCGCGGCCAGGCCGCTGCGGTTGGCGTCCGGCGGCGCGCGACCGCTGCGGAACGCGGCCAGCGCACGCCAGCGTGCGGCGAGGGCATCGCCGCCCTGGCGCAGCGGATCGCGGGCTTCGACCAGCGCCGCCAGATCGCAGGCGATGGCCTGTTCGCGCGGGTCGCGCGCGGCCAGCAGCATCGCCGCCAGACGTGGATGGGTGCCGAAGGCCAGCATGCGCCGGCCGGTGGCGGTGATGCGGACATCGCCGTCGAGCGCGCCGAGCCGCTGCAGCAGGTCGCGCGCGGCGGCCAGCGCACCGGCAGGCGGTGGATCGGGGAAGCGCAGCGCGTCGCTGCCCCAGGCGGCCAGTTCCAGCGCCAGCGCGGCCAGTTCGACCTGGGCGATCTCCGGACGCCGCTGCGCGTCCAACCGCTGCGACTGCGGCCACAACCGCCAGGCCCAGCCCTCGGCGACGCGGCCGGCGCGGCCGGCGCGCTGGTCGGCCGAGGCCTGCGAGACCAGGCCGACCTCCAGCCGCGAGAAGCCGCTGTTCGGGTCGTAGGCCGGTTCGCGCGCCAGGCCGCTGTCGATCACCACGCGCACGCCGGGCAGGGTCACCGAGGACTCGGCGACGTTGGTCGCCAGGACCACGCGGCGGCGGCCATCGGCGGCCGGCTGCAGCACGCGCGACTGCTGCTCGACCGGCAGCTCGCCGTGCAGGGCCAGCACCTCGACGTCGGCGGGCAGGCCGGCGGCGTCGAGCGCGGCCTGCGCGCGCGCGATCTCGCGCTGGCCGGGCAGGAAGGCGAGCACGTCGCCCGGATGCTGCGCCAGCGCCTGCTCGACCGCGCGCCGCAGCTGCGTCTCCGGCGCCTCGTCGCGGCGCGCGGGGAAGTGCGCGATCCCGACCGGGAAGCCGCGGCCTTCGCTGCTCAGGCGCGGCGCGTCGAGGAACTGCGCCAGGCGCTGGCCATCGAGCGTGGCCGACATCACCACGATGCGCAGGTCCTCGCGCAGGCCGGTCTGCACGTCCAGCGCCAGGGCCAGGCCGAGGTCGCCGGCGAGGTGGCGTTCGTGGAATTCATCGAACAGCAGCGCGCCGACGCTTTCCAGCAGCGGGTCGTCCTGCAGCATCCGGGTCAGGATGCCTTCGGTGACGACCTCGATCCGGGTCCGCGCCGAGACCTTGTTCTCGAAGCGGATCCGGTAGCCGACCGTGCCGCCGACCTCCTCGCCCAGCTGGCGCGCCATGAACAGCGCAGCGCTGCGCGCGGCGACCCGGCGCGGTTCCAGCATCACGATCTTCCGGCCTTCCAGCCACGCTGCGTCCAGCAACGCCAGCGGCACCTGGGTGGTCTTGCCGGCGCCCGGCGGCGCCTCCAGCACCAGCCGCGGATGCGCGGACAGGCTGTCGAGGATCCGCGGCAGCAGCGGGGCGATCGGAAAGACGGGCGTGCTCATGCGCGGCAAGGATACGGGCTGGGCGCACGCACGGGCACCGCGCAGCGCTCACGAAACGGCGATGGCGGCCGATACTGCCATGGTCCTTCGTCCTGTGCCGGGTCAGCTCGTCCATGCATCCACCGCTCCCTGCCGCCGCTGGCGGCTACCTCCAGCAGAACTACACGCAGGCCGTCGCCGATCTGGCCGAAGCGCAGACCCGGCTGCAGGCCGCCCGCGACGAGGTCGACCGGCATTACCCCGCATGCGAACAGGCCGCCGCGGCGATGCAGCAGGCGCTGCGCGAAACGGTGCGGGAACAGAACGGCGTGATCCTGCAGGACGCGCGGCGCTCGGTCCGCAGGAAGGCCCTGTCGCTGAGGGCGGTGAGCGCCGGCTGGAAGACCGGCGCGCTGCTGTGGCTCGCCCTGCTCGGCATCGGCCCGTGGCTGACGCTGAAGCTGCTGCCGCTGTTCGGCATGCCGATGCCGTTCCTGCAGTGGCTGTCGTTCCTGTCCGAGCCTTGGAACTGGGGGCTCAACGGGCTGGTGTTCTACCTCGCCAACCTGATCCCATGGGGCCTGGCCTACGCGGGCCTGGTCAGGTTCGGTGGATACCGCCTGTCGCGCAGCAACACGACCCAGTCGCGCGCACTGATCCAGGCCTTCGCCACGTACCGGATCAGCATGATGCGGTTCGCCACGCAGGACAGCGGCGATGCGACTTATCCCTACCTGGCCACGCGCGCGCCGTGGGACGAGCGCGACGTGCTGGACAGCTGGCGGATCGATGCCAGCCACGGTGCGATGCACGGCGCCACGTTCGCCTGCTTCCACCTGCCCGGCGAAGAGGGCGCGCTGCACAGCGTGCTGCGCCTGGACGGGGAACCGCTGCTGCTGCCGATCAAGGGCCAGCAGGCCCCGCACGAATGGCAGTGGCTCGGCCTGCTGACGCAGCGCGGCGCGGCCGCGCTGGCGGCCCACGCCGCGCCGATCCGGGAGCTGTCGGTGCATGCCGAAGTCCTGCGCACGCAGCAGTCGCAGGTGCGCGCGCTGCAGCGGCGGGTCAAGACCCTGCACGACGTGCAGACCAACTGGACCGACGTGGCGATCGACGCGCCGGTGCTGGACCAGGTGCTGAAACTGGTCGACCTGTTCGTGTCCGGGCGCAAGCCGGCGCCCAAGGGCATCCTGATGTACGGCCCGCCCGGCACCGGCAAGACCCTGATCGCGCGCAAGCTGGCCCGGCATGCCGGCTGCCATTTCGAATCGGTGACCATCGCCGACCTCAAGGGCGAGTACCTGGGCCACACCGGGCCGAAGGTCAAGGCGATCTGGGAGCGCTGCCGCAAGCAGGCGCCGGCGCTGCTGTTCATCGACGAGTGCGAGAGCGCGTTTGCGCGCCGCGGCGGCATCGACAACGACCGCTTCGGCGACGAGCTCGTGCAGACCTTCCTGGCCGAATGGGATGGCGTCGAGCAGGCCAACGGCAAGGTGTTCGTGATCGGCGCGACCAACCGGCGCGACATCATCGACGACGCGATCGTGTCGCGCTTCACCACCATGGTCGAGATCGGCCTGCCCAATGCCGACTCGCGCCGCCGGATCCTGCGCCACGAGCTGCAGCAGGCCGGCATCAACCTGGCCATCCCCGATGCGCTGGTGACCGAGACCAGCGGCCTGTCCGGCCGCGACCTGCACACCCTGGTCGCCTCGCTGATGGCCGAACACCTCAACGGCACGCCCGACGCCGACGCGCTGATGGCGGCGGTGCGGCGGATCCGCGGCAAGGGCTCGACCCAGGTCAAGGCGCTGGGCTGGGACGACATCGTGCTGCCGCCGTCCACCCGCGAGGAGTTCGTCGGCCTCGGCAAGGAACTGCGCAACGCCGAACAGCTGGCGCAGCTGGGCATCCCCGCGCCGCGCGGGATCCTGCTGTACGGCCCTCCCGGCACCGGCAAGACCCAGATCGCACGCGTGCTGGCCAGCCAGTCGGGGCTGGGCTTCGTCGCCGCGACGACCTCGGACATGAAGGCCAACTACACCGGCCAGTCCGGCAGCAAGGTCAAGGCGCTGTTCGAGCGGGCACGCGCGCAGGCGCCGTGCATCCTGTTCATCGACGAGATCGACATCGTCGCGCCCTCGCGCGACGGTGGCGGCGACAACTTCAGCCAGGAGATCGTCGGCCAGATGCTGCAGGAGCTCGATGGCGTGGCCAGCAAGGAAGGCCAGGTGTTCCTGCTCGCCGCCAGCAACCACCCCGAGCGCATCGACAGCGCGCTGCTGTCGCGGATGGAGCGCAAGGTCGAGATCGGCCTGCCGGACCGCGCCGGCCGCGCGGCGATCATCGCCCTGCAGCTGTCGGGTAAGCCGCTGGCCTTCGATCCGGCCGAGGTCACCGCGCAGCTGGCCGATCGCACCGAAGGCTGTTCCGGCCGCGACCTGCAGTCGCTGGTCACCCGCGCCACCCGGCGTGCGGTCAAGCGCGCGATGCTGCATGGCGACGATGCCAGCGCGACCCGGCTGGAACTGGTGGACCTGGAAGAGGCGATGGCGACGGCCGAGCCGGTCTGATCGCGCTGCGCCGTGCCTGCGACGCCCGGTACGGCTCTGCAGGACATCGCGGGAATGCGGAGTCGCGCGTCGTGAAGCGCAGAACGCGCAGCGTGGATGCGCGGCGCTTCCGACCAGCACGCGCGCGCCGGCTGGCAGGCGCAACGGGACCTTGGACGGGTTCCCGGCTGCATCCGGACGCCTGCCATCGCCCGCAGCCGCTTCCGCAGGTGGCCGTGGTCTGCGCAGGCCAGCGACTACAATGCGCGCCTCCCACGGTTCCACGCAGTCCCCATGCATCTGATCGACATCGGCGCCAACCTCACCCACGACTCCTTCGACCGCGACCTGGACGCGGTGCTGCAGCGCGCGCGCGATGCAGGCGTCGCAAAGCTGGTGGTGACCGGCGCCAGCCGCGAGCATTCGCCCAAGGCGCTGGCCCTGGCGCAGGCGCATCCGGGCCTGCTGTACGCGACCGCCGGCGTGCATCCGCACCACGCGCTCGAATACACCGACGAATGCGACGCGCAGATGCGTGCGCTGCACCGGCATGCCGAGGTCGTCGCGGTGGGCGAGTGCGGGCTGGACTACAACCGCGACTTCTCGCCGCGCCCGGCGCAGCGGCGCGCGTTCGAGCGCCAGCTGCAGCTGGCCGCCGACCTGGTCGCGGCCGGCACGCCCAAGCCGCTGTTCCTGCACCAGCGCGACGCGCACGAGGACTTCATCGCGATGATGAAGAACTTCGACGGCCGGCTGGGCCCGGCGGTGGTGCACTGCTTCACCGGCACCCGCGCCGAGCTGTTCGACTACCTCGACCGCGACTGGTACGTCGGCATCACCGGCTGGCTGTGCGACGAGCGCCGCGGCCAGCACCTGCGCGAACTGGTGCCGCACATCCCGGCCGCGCGGCTGATGGTGGAAACCGACGCACCGTACCTGCTGCCGCGCACGCTCAAGCCGATGCCCAAGGACCGCCGCAACGAGCCGGCCTTCCTGCCGCACATCGTCGAGGAGCTCGCGCGCGACCGCGGCGAGGACGTGGCCACCACCGCGGCCGCCTCGACCGATGCGGCCTGCCGCTTCTTCGGGTTGCCGCCCCTCGGCTGAGTCCACCGCCGGCCCTGCGCGTTCGCGGCACGCGGGAGCGAGCGGCTTCGCGCGACGTGACCGGTGCGCATGCTTGGCCGCGGCACCGGCACCGGCATACCATCCAGCGATATCGAGGCCACCGCCCTCGCACATGCGTGAAGGGGGTGAGGCCAGGGCGGCCCCCTTCCGCCCTTCGGGCACCTTCTACCCCGAGGGCACGTCGCCCCGCAGGCAGGGGAAGGAAGACCGCTGCAATCGGCCAGAGTGATGAGGGGTCGGTTGGCGAAGGCGAAGGCGAAGGCGAAGGCGAAGGCGAAGATGGTCGCTCCCTCTCCCGCCTGCCGGAGAGGGCTGGGGTGAGGGCAATGCCCCCATCCGCCCTTCGGGCACCTTCCCCCGCAAGCAGGGGAAGGAAGAGCACTGCGATCGGCCGTAGTGATGAGGGGTCGGTTGGCCTACGCGATGGCGATGGCAATGACAGCCGCCCCCTCTCCCGCCTGCGGGAGAGGGCTGGGGTGAGGGCACTCCCCCATCCGCCCTTCGGGCACCTTCCCCCGCAGGCAGGGGAAGGAAGAGCACTGCGATCGGCCGTAGTGATGAGGGGCCCGGTTCGCCTACGCGATGGCGATGGCGATGACAATGACAGCCGGCCCCCTCTCCCGCCTGCGGGAGAGGGCTGGCGTGAGGGCATGCCCCCTTCCGCCCTTCGGGCACCTTCCCCCGCACGCAGGGGAAGGAAGACCACTGCAATCGGCCGAGTGATGAGGGGCCCGTTTGCAGGCGGCGATCACTGTCTCCGTCAGGTGTCGCAAGCGGTCACAGCGCCGGTGCCGGGCCTGTTCCATGCCGGCAGCACGGCATCCGTACGGTCTGCGTGTACCGCGGTCGACCGCGTCGCGGGAGGCGCAGGCGGCATCGCATCGCGGTCCCCCGCCTGTCAGTAGAATTGCGCCGCGCCGATCCGGCCCTTCGTCTGGCTCTGAACGTATGTCGATCCGTCTGCGGTGCGTGGTGGGCGTGGCCGGTCTGGCACTGGGGCTGTCGGCCTGCGGGGACAAGGCGGGGGACGCGGACGAGGACGCCGGCCTGTCGACGATGGCGGTCACCCTGGTGGCCGCGCAGCCGCAGACGCTCCAGCGCACGCTGCTGGTGTCCGGGCCGGTGTCGGCCTGGGAGGAGATGCAGCTGGGCGTGGAGATCGGCGGCGCGCGGGTCACCGCGCTGAACGTCGATGTCGGCCAGGTCGTGCGCCGCGGCGACGTGCTGCTGGAGCTGGACCACCGCACCCTCGACAGCGACCTGCAGCAGGCCCAGGCCGGGCTGGCCGAGGCCGAAGCCGGCGTCGCCCTGGCCCGCGCCAATGTCGCCCGCGCCGAGCAGCTCGCCGCCGACCGCTTCATCAGCGCGGCGCAGCTGGACGAACTGCGCGCGCAGCGCACCCAGTCCGAAGCGCAGCGCAACACGGCGAGGGCCGGACGCGATGCGGCGCAGCTGCGGCGCGATTTCGCGCAGCTGCGCGCGCCGGCCGACGGGGTGATCTCGCGGCGGCTGGTGCAGCCCGGCCAGGTGGTGTCGGCCGGTACCGAGCTGCTGCGGCTGATCCGCGACGGCCGCCTGGAATGGCGCGCCGAACTGCCCGAGGCCGAGTTGATGCGGGTGGAACCGGGCGCGGCGATCGAACTGCCGTACCAGGGCCAGACCATCGCCGGCCGGATCCGCGCGGTCAGCCCCGGCATCGACAGCCAGACCCGCACCGGCACCATCTACGCCGACCTGCCCGAACCCGGCCCGCTGCGCGCCGGCGTGTACCTGGAGGGCCGCATCGTCACCGGCAGCGGCCAGGCGCTGATGGTGCCCAGCGCCTCGGTGGTGCAGCGCGACGGGCACGCCTACGTGTTCACCGTCGACGACGCGCAGGTCGCGCACCGGCTGCGGGTGCGCACCGGCGCGAGCGACGCCGGCAACACCGAGATCCTCGAGGGCATCGCCGCCGGCGAGCGCGTGGTCGCGCAGGGCGCCGGCTTCCTCGGCGACGGCGACCGGGTGCGCGTGGTCGAGGCCGGGCAGGCGCCGGCCGCGGCCAGGGCGGGCACGCCATGAACATCTCCGCCTGGGCGATCCGGCGGCCGCTGCCGGCGGTGATGGTGTTCTTCGTGCTGTGCGTAGCGGGCCTGTGGGGCTTCCACCAGCTGCCGGTGGCGCGCTTCCCCGACATCGCCTTCCCGATGACCACGGTGACCATCACCCAGCCCGGCGCGTCGCCGAGCCAGCTGGAAGCCGAGGTCACCCGCCGGGTCGAGGATTCGGTCGCCACGATTCCCAACATCAAGCGGGTGGTCTCCTCGGTCAGCGAGGGCGTCAGCACCACCAGCATCGAATTCCAGCTGGAAGCGGACCTGGCCACCGCGCTGGACGACACCCGCGACGCGGTCACCCGGATCCGCACCGACCTGCCGCAGGACATCCAGGAACCGGTGATCTCCAAGGTCGACATCGGCGGCTCGCTGATGAGCTATGCGCTGGTCGCGCCGAAGCTGACCCCGGACGAGGCCAGCTGGTTCGTCGACCGCGAAGTGACCAAGGCCATGTACGGGGTGCCGGGCGTGGCCCAGGTGACCCGGGTCGGCGGCGTGCAGCGCCAGGTGCGGGTCGACCTGGATCCGAACGCGCTGCAGGCCTTCGGCGTCACCGCCGGCGACGTGTCGCGGCAGCTGGCCGCGATCCAGGTCGAACGCGCCGGCGGCAAGGCCGAGCTGCAGGGCGCGCAGCAGGTGATCCGCACCCTGGGCACCGTGGCCGATGCGCAGGCGCTGCGTGACTACTCGATCAGCCTGCCGGACGGCCGCGCGGTGCGCCTGTCGGCGCTGGCCCGCATCACCGATGCGGCGGCCGACCCGGTCGAGGCGGCGATGCTGGACGGGCAGGACGTGGTCGCGTTCTCGATGTCGCGCACGCGCGGCTCCAGCGAGATCAAGGTCGAGGAAGGCGTGCACGCCGCGCTCGATGCGCTGAAGGCGCGGCATCCGGACATCGATTTCCGCCTGGTCACCACCGCCATCGACGAAACCCACCGCTCCTACGATTCGTCGATGACGATGCTGTGGGAAGGCGCGCTGCTGGCGCTGCTGGTGGTGTGGCTGTTCCTGCGCGACTGGCGCGCGACCTGGGTCTCGGCGGTGGCGTTGCCGCTGTCGATCATCCCGACCTTCGCGGTGATGCACCTGTTCGGCTTCAGCCTGAACCTGATCACCCTGCTGGCGCTGTCGGTGGTGGTCGGCATCCTGGTCGACGATGCGATCGTGGAGATCGAGAACATCGTGCGCCACCTGCGCATGGGCAAGCCGCCGATCGAGGCCGCGCGCGAAGCCGCCGGCGAGATCGGCACCGCGGTGATCGCCACCTCGCTGACCCTGGCCGCGGTGTTCGTGCCGGTGGCCTTCATGCCCGGCATCGCCGGCAAGTTCTTCCGCGAATTCGGCTGGACCGCGGCCACCGCGGTGCTGTTCTCGCTGCTGGTCGCGCGCCTGCTGACGCCGATGATGGCGGCCTACATGCTCAAGCCGCACGGCGAGGAGAAGCCCGAATCGCGGCTGATGACCTGGTACCTGGGCTGGGTCGACGCGGCGCTGCGGCATCGCGGCCGCACCCTGTGGATCGCCACCGGCCTGTTCGTCGCCTCGCTGGGGCTGATCCCGCTGATCCCCACCACCTTCATCCCGTTCTCCGACCTGGGCCGCAGCAACCTGAGCCTGGAACTGCCGCCCGGCACGCGCCTGCAGCAGACCGTGGCGGTGTCCGAACGCGCGCGCGGCCTGCTCGGCGACCTGCCGGAACTGAAGCAGGTCTACACCACGGTCGGCAGCGTGCTCGACCTGGGCGACCCCTCGCGCACCGGCGTGGGCGAGTCGCGCAAGGCGACCCTGGTGCTGGACTGGGGCAGCGCCGACGACCGCGAGCGCGATCAGAAGACGCTCGAGCGCGAGGTGCGCCGGCGCCTGTCCAGCCTGCCCGGGGTGCGCGTCAGCTACGTCAGTTCCGAACCGGGCGAGATGCTGCAGCTGGTGCTGTCGGGCGACGATCCGCAGCGCCTGCAGGACGCCGCGATCGCGCTGGAACGCGACCTGCGCCGGATCAAGGGGCTGGGCAGCGTGACCTCGTCGGCCTCGCTGCTGCGCCCGGAGATCCAGATCGTGCCGGACCCTGCGCGGGCGGCCGACCTGGGCGTGTCCACCGCCGACATCGCCGAGGCCGCGCGCATCGCCACCGCCGGCGATTACGAACAGCGGCTGGCCAAGCTCAACCTGCCGGACCGGCAGATTCCGATCCGGGTGGGTTTTTCGGAAGCCACGCTGGCCAATCCGGCGCTGATCGGCCAGCTGCGAGTCAGCGGCCGCTACGGGCCGGTGCCGCTGGCGGCGGTCGCCGAGATCCGCGATGGCAGCGGCCCGTCGCAGATCTCGCGCTACCAGCGCCAGCGCAACGTCACCCTGACCGCCGAGCTCAATGGCCGCCCGCTGGGCGAGGTCATGAGCGAAGTGCAGGCCCTGCCCAGCGTGCGGAACCTGCCCGACGGCGTGAGCTTCCTCAACACCGGCGACGCCGAGGTGTTCGTCGAACTGTTCCTCGGCTTCGCCCTGGCGATGGTCGCCGGGCTGGTGTGCATCTACATGGTGCTGTTGCTGCTGTTCAACCATGCACTGATGCCGCTGACCATCCTGACCGCGGTGCCGCTGTGCGCCGGCGGCGCGTTCGGTGCGCTGCTGCTGACCCAGAACATGCTGTCGCTGCCGGCCCTGATCGGCCTGCTGATGCTGATCGGCATCGCCACCAAGAATTCGATCCTGCTGGTGGACTACGCGGTGATCGCCGAGGACGAGCACGGCCTGAGCCAGCACGACGCGCTGATCGACGCCTGCCGCAAGCGCGCCCAGCCGGTGATCATGACCACGCTGGCGATGGGCGCGGGCATGATGCCGATCGCGCTGGGGTTCGCCGGCGATTCCAGCTTCCGCGCGCCGATGGCGATCGCCGTGATCGGCGGCCTGATCACCTCCACCCTGCTGAGCCTGATCGTGATCCCGGCCACGTTCACCGTGGTCGACGATCTTGGCCACTGGATGACGCGGCGGTTCCGGCGCAGGTCCGCGGTGGCGGACGCCAGCCACTGAGCGCATCGAACGGCGCCGCGTTCGATGGCGCGGCCGCGCGCGGCCCGGTTCAGCGCTGCAGCGGCGCGGTGACGCGCTGCAGCCACCGGGCCGCATCGCCATCGAGCAGCGGCAGCAGGCGCGTGCGCACCTGGGCGTGATACGCGTCGAGCCAGGCGGCCTCGTCGGCATCCAGCAGTGCCGGCTCGATGCAGCGCAGGTCGAGCGGGCACAGGGTCAGCGTCTCGAAGCGCAGGAATTGGCCGAAGCCGGCATCGCCGGCCGGCACCGCCAGCACCAGGTTCTCCCAGCGCACGCCCCACTGCCCGGCGCGGTACAGGCCGGGTTCGACCGAGGTGACCATGCCGGCGCGCATCGCGGTGTCGGCATGCGCATCGGCGCGGAACGAGAACCCCTGCGGCCCTTCGTGCACATTGAGGAACCAGCCGACGCCGTGGCCGGTGCCGTGGCCGTAGTCCAGGCCGTGCTTCCACAGCGGCGCGCGCGCGATCGCATCCAGCATCGGCGCGCGGATGCCATCGGGAAACCGCGCGCCGGACAGCGCGATCATGCCCTTGAGCACGCGCGTGGCGTCGGCGCGCTGCTCCGGCGACAGCGCGCCGACGGCGACCATGCGGGTGATGTCGGTGGTGCCGCCGCCGTACTGGCCGCCGGAGTCGATCAGCAGCAGGCCGTCGCCGGCGATCGCGGCGTGGTGCTCGTCGGTCGCGCGGTAATGCGGCATCGCGCCGTTGCCGTTGAAGCCGGCGATGGTGGCGAAGCTGGGGCCGACGAAGCCGGGCTGGCGCGCGCGCTCGGCCGCCAGCAGCGTGTCGATGTCCAGTTCGGTGATGGGCGCGGCAGCGGCCAGTGCACGGTCCAGCCGGCACAGCGCGCGGCACAGCGCGGCGCCGTCGTGTTCCATCGTGGTCCGCAGCGCGGCGATCTCGGCCGGGCTCTTGACCGCCTTCAGCAGCTGCGAGGGATTGAGCGCCTCGACCACCGCCACGTCGGCGCCGAGCACGCGGCGCAGGCCGGCGGTGGTGCGCGCCGGATCGGCCAGCAGGCGCGCGCCGACGGGAACCGCACGCAGCGCATCGGCCACCGCGTCGTAGGGCTGCGCGACGATGCCGTCGGCGCGCAGCGCCGCGGCGACGTCGGCCGGCAGCCGCGACGCGTCGACGAACAGCCAGGCCTGCTCCGGCCCGATCAGCAGGTGGGCCAGGAACACCGGGGTGTAGTCGACGTCGGCGCCGCGCAGGCCGAGCAGCCAGGCGATGTCGTCCAGGCTGGACAGCAGGTGCCAGTCGCTGCGGCGCGCCTGCATGCGCTCGCGCACCCATGCCAGGCGCTGACGCCGGTCGTGTCCCTGCGCGCCGTCGGGCAGCGCACGCAGCGGCGTGGACGGGCGCGGTGGACGCGCGTCCCAGACCGCGTCGACCAGGTCCAGCCCGGTGTCCAGCTGCAGCCGGTGCAGCGCGGCCGCGGACTGCAGCGCATCCAGGTCGCGCAGCGCCAGGACGCCGCCATCGACCGCGATGCGGCCGCCGGGCCCGGCCAGGCCGCACATCCAGTCGATCCACACCGGCGCACGCGAGGCCGGCAGCTCGATCACCGCGATGCCGCTGCCGTCCAGCTGCCGCTGCGCCAGCGCCGTGTAGCGGCTGTCGACGAACAGCGCGGCCCGCTCCAGCCCGACCACCAGCGTGCCGGCCGAACCGTCGAAACCGCTCAGCCACGCGCGCGCCTGCCAGCGTGCCGGCAGGTATTCGGACAGGTGCGGATCGGAGGTGGGCACCAGCAGCGCGTCGATGCCATGGCGGCGCATCGCCGCGCGCAGGCGTGCGATGCGGGCGGCGGGCGTGTCGGCGTGGGGCTCGGTCATGGCGGGCACGATGCGGCGGGCAGGGGCGACGATGCTACCGCCTCGCCCACGCGCGGCGCCTGCGGCGCGACGCCGGTCAGGAAGACGACGGGAAGCGGACGGTCGCGCGGACGCCGCCGGCCGGCGAGGCCTCCAGGACGAAGCGGGCGCCATGCCGCGCGGCGATCTCGCGCACGATCGGCAGACCCAGGCCGCAGCCTTCGCCATCGTGGACGCGGCGATAGAACCGCTCGACCACGCGCGCGCGCTCGTCCTCGGGAATGCCGGGGCCGTCGTCGTCCACGCGCAGCACCACCGGCGCGGTGTCCAGCGACACCGTGACCATGCCCTGCGGGCGCCCGTAGCGCAGCGCGTTGTCGACCAGGTTGGCGACCAGTTCGCGCAGCAGCTGCGGGTCGCCGCGCACGCGCACGCCGGCATCGGGGCCGTCGTAGCCCAGGTCCACGCCGCGGGCGATGGCGGCGTCGGCATGCCGCTCCAGCGCCTCGCGGCACAGCGCGGCCAGGTCCAGCGGCAGCATCGGCAACGCATCGTCCGGCGAGGACTCGGAGCGGTTGAGCATCAGGATCTGGTGGGTGACGTGGCCGAGCCGCGCCAGCCCCTGGCCAACGCCCTGCAGCGCCTCCTGGCGGGCCGGGCCCTCGGCTTCGCGCAGCGCGCTTTCCAGCTGCACCTGCAGCGCCGCCAGCGGCGTGCGCAGCTGGTGCGCGGCATTGGCGACGAAGCGCTGCTGCGCCTGCTGCGCCTGCGACAGGTGCTCGATCAGCACGTTGAACGCATCCACCGCCGGATGCAGTTCGCGCGGCGTGTCGCCCGGGTCCAGGCGCCGGTGCAGGCCGCTGGTGTCCTGCTCCGACAGCCGGTGCGCGGCCTGGTTGGCGGCGCGCACCGCCGCGCCGATGCCGAAGCGCACCAGCAGGCCGGCGAGCAGGAACAGCGCCGCCTGCAGCGGGATGCTCGACAGCAGCAGCCGGCGTTCCAGCCGTTGCCGCTTCTTGCGGGTCTCGGCGACGCGGATGATCGGCCCGGCCGGATCGGCCTGGACCTGCACGACACGCACGCTGCGGCCCTCGATGGCGGTGTCGTAGTAGCGGCGCTGGGTGGGTCCGGCCGGTGCCGGCGCGGGAATCGCGGCGGTGCCGAACACGCGCGTGCCGGCGCCGTCGAGCACCTCGACATGGATCCGGTCGACGCTGTCCCACTCCAGCATGCGCAGCAGCGCCGGCTCCGGCGACCAGCCGCGCAGCGCGCCGTCGGCCGGCATCGCCTGGAGCAGCGACATCGCCGAATCCCACAGCCAGCGGTCGTGCACTTCCTCGGCGTAGTGGCGGGCCAGCGCGAACGCACCGATCGCCCCCAGCGCCATCACCAGCAGCAGCGGCAGCCACAGCCGGCGCAGCAGCAGCGCGCGCAGGCTGTCGGGCCGCTCAAACCGCATCGGGCGCCGCGTCGTCGCGAGCGACGGCCTCCAGCCGATAGCCGAGCCCGCGCAGCGCGCGCACGCCGACACCGGCGTGCGCCGCTTCCAGCTTGCGCCGCACGCGGCTGATGTGGACCTCGATCACCGACAACCCGGTATCGGCATGCCAGTCGTACAGCGCGTCGTACAGGCGCTGCTTGGAGACCACGCGCCCGGGCTGCTGCATCAGCGCGCCGAGCAGCGCCAGTTCGCGCGCGGTCAGTTCCAGCCGCCGGGTGCCGACCCGCGCCTCGCGCGCGGCCGCATCGAAGGCCAGCGCGCCGTACTGCACCAGCGGCGTGCCGCTGCCGCCACGCCGCACCAGCGCGCGCAGGCGCGCTTCCAGCTCGCCCAGCGCGAACGGCTTGGCCAGGTAATCGTCGGCGCCGGAATCGAGCCCGCGGATCCGGTCCTCGACGCCGTCGCGCGCGGTCAGCAGCAGCACCGGCGCGGTCAGGCCGTCGCGGCGCAGCTGCGCCAGCAGGTCCAGGCCATCGACATCGGGCAGGCCGAGGTCGAGCACCAGCGCGTCGTAGGCGGTGACCGCCACCGCGGCCGCGGCGCCGTGGCCCTGCGCGAGGTGATCGCAGACATGGCCCGCCTGGGCGAAGGCACGGCGCAGGCCGTTCGCCAGTTCGACATCGTCCTCGATCAGCAGGATCCGCATTGCAAGCTTCGTGCAAGGCACGGGAAAGTTTCGGGCAAGCGCCGCACCTTACCGTGCCGCAGATGAATTCCCCACGTCTGCTCCTGCTGTGCGCCGCGCTGCTGGCGCCACTTCCTGCCGCTGCGTTGAGCCTGGCCGATGCGGAACAACGCATGCTCGCGCACGATCCGGCGCTGGCCGCCGCCCGCATCGCGCTGCGCGGCAGCCAGGGCGACCTGGTCGCCGCCGGGCGCCGCCCGGTGGCCGAGCTGGAACTGGGCACCTCCAAGTACAGCCGGATCGAGGGCATGGGCCCGGGACGCGTGCACGACAAGCGCCTGGACAGCACGCTCGGCGTCGGCTGGACCTGGGAGCGTGGCGGCAAGCGCCGCCTGCGGATGCGCGAGGCCGATGCGATGGTCGCCGCAAGCGCGCTGGACCTGGCCGATGCCGGCCGCCTGCAGCGGCTGGCCCTGCACGAGGCCTACTTCGGCCTGAAGGCCGCACAGGAAACGCTGGCCGTGGCCACCGGCAACCGTGCGCTGTCGGCCGACGCGATGGCCGCGGTGGAGCACCAGGTGCGGGTCGGCGCGCAGGCGCCGATCGCGCGCGACCGCCTGCTGGTCGAAGACCTCAAGCTGGCCGCCGAACTGCGCGATGCGCGGCTCGACCTGCTCGATGCGCAGCAGACGCTGGCCCTGCTGATCGGCCACGCCGGCGATGTCGCGGCCCTGGCGGCCGACGACCCGTGGCCCGCGCCGGACGCGCGGCCCGGGCCGGAACCGGAACTCGACCAGGTGCTGGCGCGGCGCCCGGACCTGCGCGCGGCCGAACGCCGGCTGCAGGCGGCCGACGCCGGGCGCGAGCTGGCGCGCAGCCAGCGCCGCCGCGACCTGGGCCTGGCGATCGAGGCCGAGCGCGAACCGACCGACGTGGCCGGCGTGACCTGGGGGGTGTCGGTCAGCGTCCCGCTCAACGGCCCCGGCCACTACCGCGGCGAGATCGCCCGCGCCGAAGCCGATTACGACCTGGCCCTGCTGGAGCAGCGCCAGGCCCGCAGCGAGGCGCTGCAGGCGCTGCAGCACGCACGGCGCGCCTGGCAGCAGGCCAGCGAACGCCTGCACGACTACCAGACCCGCCTGCTGCCGGCAGCGACCAGCGCGCGCGAAGGCATGGAGCTGGCCTACCGCCGCGGCGCCGCCTCGCTGACCGATCTGCTCGATGCACGCCGCGCCGCACGCGAGGCCGAGATCGACCTGATCGAGGCCCGCATCGGCCACGCCGTGGCGCAGGCGCGCTGGCAGGCGGCCATCCAGACCGTACCGTCCGACGAGACCACGCCATGACCCGATCCGCCTCCCACCGGCCGCAGCGCACGCGGCCGGCACCGCTGCTGTGCGGTCTCGCCCTGCCGCTGCTGCTGGCCGCCTGCGGCCCCGACGCGGGGGTTCCGGTGCCGGCCGCGCAGGTCGAGGGCGAGCAGGTCGTGTTCCAGGCCGACAGTCCGCAACTGCAGGTGCTGCGCAGCGCACCGGTCGAGGCCGACGCCACGCCGTCGGTCGAAGTGCCCGCACGGCTGGCCTGGGACGACACCCGCACCGGCTACCTGCGCGCGATCGCGCCCGGCCAGGTCAGCGCCATCGACAGCGCCCCCGGCGACCGCGTCGCCGCCGGCCAGACCCTGGCCTGGATCGCTTCGCCCGAATTCGGCGCGATGCAGGCCGACAGCGTGCGCAGCGCGGCCGAACTGCGCCAGGCACGCAACGAGCTGGACCGCACGCGCGAGCTGCACGCCGCCGGCGTGGCCTCCGCGCGCGAGCTGGACGAAGCCGAGTCGCTGCTGGCCGCCGCCCAGGCCGAACACGGCCGCAGCGCGGCCGGCGTGCGCGCCTTCGGCGGCGGCACCCGGGTCGACCAGCGCCTGCCGCTGCGCGCGCCGATCGCGGGCGTGGTGGTCGAACGGCGCCTGAGCCCGGGCATGCATGTCGGGCCGGACGACGAGGCGCCGCTGGTGGTGGTCAGCGATCCCGACCGCCTGTGGCTGCTGGTCGACGTGCCCGAACACCTGGCCGCGCGCGTCGCCGCCGGGCAGCCGGTCGCGGTGGAGACCCCGGCCGGCACCGTGAGCACCACGCTGGAGCACGTCGCCGACTACATCGACCGCGAACGCCACGTGGTGCCCGCACGCGCGGCGATCGACAACAGCGCGCGCCGCTTCAAGGCCGGGCAGCTGGTGCGCGCGCGCATCGCCCTGCCCGGTGCCGACGCCCTGGCGATTCCCGCGCGCGGCCTGCTGCAGGCCGGCGACGGCCAGGTGGTGTTCGTGGACGAGGGCGACGGCCGCTACCGGCGCCAGCCGGTGCAGGCGCAGCTGGCCGGCGCCGGCCGGGCGCTCGTCAGCGACGGCCTGGACGCCGGTGAGCGGATCGTGGTCGAGGGCGGCCTGCTGCTGCAGCAGCTGCTCGACCAGGCCGCGACCGCGCCGGGCCGCGGCGGTGCCGACGCCGCGCAGGGCGCGCCATGATCGAACGCCTGGTCGCGTACTGCCTGCGCCAGCCGGTCATGGTGATGATCGGGCTGGTGCTGTTCATCGGCGCCTCGGTGCTGGCCTTCCGCCAGCTGCCGGTGGAAGCCTTCCCCGATGTGTCCGACACCCAGGTCACCGTGGTGGCGCTGCACGACGGCCGCGCGGCCGAGGAGGTCGAACGCGAGGTCACGATGCCGCTGGAGGTCGCGCTGAGCGGCATCCCGCATTCGGTACGCGTGTTCTCGCACACGCAGTTCGGGCTGTCGATGGTGATCGTCACCTTCGACGACGGCGCCGACGACTACTTCGCGCGCGCCCAGGTGCTGGAACGCCTGCAGGACGTGGACCTGCCCGACGGCGTCGTCCCCGGCCTGGAGCCGATGAGTTCGGCGGTCGGCGAGATCTACCGCTACGTGCTGCGCGGCGACCACCTCAGCGCCACCGAACTGCGCACGCTGCAGGAATGGGTGATGGAGCGGCAGCTGCGCACCGTGCCCGGCGTGGCCGACGTGATCAGCTTCGGCGGCTGGATGCGCACCTTCCAGGTCTCGCCGGACCTGGAGCGGCTGCGCGCCTACGGGATCGGCCTGGACGATTTCATCGGCGCGCTGGAAGACGCCAGCGGCAACGCCGGCGGCGGCTATGTCGAGGTCGGCCAGCAGCAGTACCTGGTGCGCGGCATCGGCCTGATGCGCTCGCCCGACGAGATCGGCATGGCGGTGGTGGCCGAGCGCGACGGCAGCCCGGTGCTGGTGCGCGACGTGGCCACCGTGGACGACACCGGCCTGCCGCGGCAGGGCCTGGTCGGGCACGACGACAACGACGACGCCGTCTACGGCATGGTCCTGATGCGCAAGGGCGAGAACCCGTCGCTGGTGCTGGACGCGCTGCACGAACGGATCGAGCGCATCCAGGCCAAGTCGCTGCCGGCGGGGGTGACGATCGAACCGTTCTACGACCGCTCCTGGCTGGTCTCGACCACGCTGCGCACGGTGTTCGGCAACCTGGTCGAAGGCGCGGTGCTGGTGTTCCTGGTGCTGTGGCTGTTCCTGTACAACGCGCGCGCCGCGCTGATCGTGGCGGCGATGATGCCGCTGGCGCTGCTGTCCACGTTTCTGGGCCTGCACCTGTGGGGCGTGCCGGCCAACCTGCTGTCGCTGGGCGCGATGGACTTCGGCATCATCATCGACGGTGCGGTGATCGTGACCGAGCACATCGTCGCCCGGCTCGGCATGCTGCCGCCCGGCAGCGACCGGCGCACGCGGCTGCGCACGGTGCTGGAGGCGACCAACGAGGTCGGCCGGCCGACGTTCTTCTCGATGCTGATCATCATCGCCGCGCACATCCCGATCTTCACCCTGCAGCGGCACGAGGGACGGATGTTCGCGCCGATGGCGTTCTCGGTGACCTCGGCCCTGATCGGCGCGCTGATCCTGGCGCTGACCCTGGTGCCGCTGCTCTGTTACTGGTGGCTGGGCCGGCGCAAGCGCGCCGAGCGCGAGAACCCGGTGATGAAGCGGCTGACCGGCTGGTACCGGCCGGCCCTGCTGTGGGCGCTGGCCCGGCCGCGCAAGGTGATCGGCGTGGCGCTGGCGCTGCTGGTGCTCACCCTGGGCCTGGGCACGCGCCTGGGCACCGAGTTCCTGCCGGAACTGGACGAGGGCTCGATCTGGCTGACCGCCACGCTCGACCCCAGCGTCAGCCTGGCCGAGGCGCAGGCGCAGTCGTCGCGGATCCGCGCGATCGTGCGCGAGTTCCCCGAAGTGCAGACCATCGTCTCCCAGCTCGGCCGCCCCGAGGACGGCTCCGATGCCAAGGGCGCCAACCAGATCGAATCGCTGGTGGCGCTGCATCCGGAAAAGGACTGGACGCGGAAGATCGGCAAGGCCGAGCTGGTGCGGCAGCTGCAGCAGACGCTGGAGGAGCGCATCCCCGGCCCGGAGTTCTCGATCTCGCAGCCGGTGCGCGACAACATCCTGGAGGGCATCTCGCAGATCAAGGGCCAGATCGTCATCAAGGTGACCGGCGAGGACCTGGGCGTGCTCGACACGCAGGCGCGCGCGATCCTGTCGCTGGTGCGCGGCGTCGACGGCGTGGAGAGCGCCTTCATCGACCGCGACGGCCGCCTGCCGCAGCTGCGCATCGACATCGACCGCGAACGCGCGGCACGCCACGGGCTGAGCATCCGCGCGATCGACGAGGTGATCGAGACCGCGGTCGGCGGACGCGAGGTGGGCGAGTTCTGGGAGGGCGAGCGGCGCTTCCCGGTCACCGTGCGCCTGGCCGATGCCGACCGCGAGCTGCACCGGCTGGCGGCGATCCCGCTGGATACCGGCGACGGCCGCGGCGTGACCCTGGGCGACGTGGCCGACCTGCGCACCACCAGCGGCGCGATCAACATCTCGCGCGAGGACGGCACCCGGGTGCGCGCGATCAGCATCTTCATCGCCGATCGCGACATGGGCAGCGTGGTCGCCGAGATGCAGCAGAAGGTGGCGGCGGGCGTGGCCCTGCCGGCCGGTTACGAGGTGGCGTGGTCGGGCGAGTTCGAGAACCAGCAGCGGGCGATGGCGCGTCTTGCCTGGGTGGTGCCGCTGTCGGTGCTGCTGATCTTCGTGCTGCTGTTCGACGCGTTCAAGCAGTTCACCAGCGCCGCGCTGATCATCGCCAACGTGCCGTTCGCGCTGATCGGCGGCATCCTGGCGCTGCTGGCCACCGGCACGCCGCTGTCGGTCTCGGCCGCGATCGGCTTCATCGCCCTGTTCGGCCAGGCGGTGCTGAACGGCGTGGTGATGCTGACCCGCTTCGGCCAGCTGCGCGAGGCCGGCATGCCGCTGTACGAGGCGGTGGTCGAGGGCGCGCTGCAGCGCCTGCGCACGGTGCTGATGACCGCGCTGCTGGCGATGTTCGGCCTGCTGCCGATGGCGACCTCGACCGCGATCGGCGCCGAGACCCAGAAACCGCTGGCGATCGTGGTGATCGGTGGCCTGGTCTCGGCGACGCTGCTGACCCTGCTGGTGCTGCCGGCGCTGTACTACCGGGTGATGCAGCGCCGCGAAGCGCGCGAGGCCGCTGCCATCGCGGGCGCCAGCGCCTGACGGCCTGCGCCCGCGGCCTCATGCCGCGGGCGCGGAACACGCCGCTCAGCGCCGGACCAGTTCGACCCGGCGGTTCCTGGCACGGCCGTCCTCGCTGCCGTTGTCGGCCACCGGCCGGTCCGGGCCGAAGCCGGCGGCGGACAGGCGCGTCGCGGCGATGCCCTTGCCGGTCAGCGCGGCCACCACCGACCGCGCGCGCGCCTCGGACAGGCTGCGGTTGTGCGCGGCCGCGCCGGTGGTATCGGTATGGCCTTCGATGGCCAGCGACAGCGCGGGGTCCTGCTGCAGCAGGGCCAGCACCTGGTCCAGCTGCGGCTGCGCGTCGGGCAGGATCCCGGCCTTGTCCACCGCGAAGTTGACCTGGATGGCGACGCGGCCGTCGGCGTCCAGCTGCTGCCTGAGCGCGGCGGCCGGCAGCAGCGCGGCGGTCTGGACGAAGCCCTGGCGCTCGGCGACGACGTAGCCGGCGCTCATGTAGCCCAGGTTGGCGTGGACCCAGACCTGGCGGCCGTCGGCCAGATCGGCTCGGTAGATCCGCACTTCGTCCTCATGCCAGCCGTAGCCGGCGGCATTGCCGTAGTTCTGCTTGATCGCCTGGTCGACGCTGTCGGAGGCCTCTTTCGGCAGATGCCCGGCGAACACCAGCGTGCCACCGGCTGCGGCGATCATCGCATCCAGGTTGCGACGCACCTCGTGCAGCGAGTACGCCTTGTCGCCCTTGTCGAAATCCAGTTCGTAGGTGCGCCCTTCGACCTGCTCGAACGCGCCGCCGGTCCAGAACGGGAACAGGTCGTAGTCGCGCGTACGCGGGCGGTTGCGCTGCGCGTAGCCGGCCGGCACGCCCAGATGCGGGAACTCCGCGGACCAGTGCGCGCTGGGCTGGAACGCGATCTGCTCGACCACGGCCATGCCGGCGCCGTGGCTGTCGTAGGCGATCTGGAACCAGAGGCTGCGGTCGGCCAGGCGGATCACGTGGACCTGGGTCGGCACCGTCGCGTCCATGTTGACCGCGTCGATGAAGCCGCCGCCGATCTCGGCTTCCAGCTGCGGGCCGTAGTAGATGTCGCGGTTGAGCGGGCCATCGAACACCTGCACCGCACCGGCCTGCTTCAGCACCGCTTCGAGGTTGCGGCGCAGTTCCAGCGACGAGTACTCCTTGTCGCGATCCTTGCGGTCCACTCCGATCCGGCCGGACCAGCTGCGGCCTTCGACCCAGTGCACGCCGTCGCCGAGGCGGAACGGAAAGCGCGCCCAGTCGCGCAGGTGGGGGCGGTTGACCGCGCCGTAGCCGGCCGGCAACGCGATCACCGGCAGCGCACCCAGCGCCTGCGTGCCGAGCGGCACGCCGTCCAGGTCGAACGGCAGTTCCGCGACCGGCGTTCCATCCCTGGCCTGCAGGCCGGTGGGGACCTCCGGTGCTGCCGGTGCGGGGGCGGTGTCTTCCGCGGCCGGCGCATCGGGCGGCGGCGCATCCTGCCCGGGGGGCGCGGCATCCGTGGCGGCCACGTCGCCACTCCTGTCGCCACACCCCGCCAGCGCCAGCAACAAGGCGCTGCCGATCATCCATCCACGCACACGCATCCGTTCGCTCCCGATCCTGGCCGGAAATCCGGCCGACGGCCGAGCCTACCCGATGCCGCCGACGCCGGACGGGGATGCCGGCACGGTGCGGCCTTCGCCCGCCATGTCGGCCCAGGCCGCGGCCAGCCCTTCCCGGTAACCCGGATAACGCGGCACCCAGCCCAGCGCCTGGCGCGCATGACGGCTGTCGATGCGCTTGCTGCCGGCATGGAAGCGGCGCATGGCCGGCGACACCTGCGGATCGTCCTCGGCCAAGGCCAGCGGCATCGGCAGTCCCGACAGCGCGGCGGCATGTTCCAGCACCTCGCGCTGCGACGCGGGCTGGCCGTCGGCCAGCAGCCAGGTGTGGGCGGCCGGCGGCAACGCGGACGCCAGCGCCGACTGCACCGCCGCCGCGATGTCGTCCACGTGCACGCGGTTGAACAGCACCTCCGGCCGGTCCAGCCAGCGCGCGCGGCCCTGCGCCAGCTGCACCAGCGCGTTGCGCCCGGGGCCGTAGATGCCGGCCAGGCGGAACAGGTGCAGCGGTACGTGGTGGCGGGTGGCCAGGGCGCGCCACTGCGCTTCGGCGGCCAGCCGTGCCAGCGCGGTGCGGTCGGTGCCGTCGGCCGGCGTGTCCGCATCGACGCTGCCGCCATCGCGGCCGGCGTAGACCGAGGTCGAGGACAGATAGCCGAGCCAGCGCAGCCGCGGCAGCGCAAGGCCGGCATCGACAATGAAGCGCGCGGCCGGATCGCCATCGGCGTCGGGCGGCACCGACGACAGGACGACCTGGGCCTGGGCGGCGATGCGACGCAGGTCCGTGGCGTCGGCCGCGGGGAACTGCAGCCGCGCGATGCCGTCGGCAGGCGGCGACGGCGGCGGCACCGCGCGGGTGGTGCCGGTGCAGGCCGTACCACCCGCCGTCAGCGCCGACGCGATGCGCTGTGCGGTGTAGCCGAGGCCGAAGATCAGCACCGGGCCGATCGCGCGCACGGCCGCGGCGCTCACCGCGCGGCCAGCGTCGCCTGGTAGCACTGCAGGTGCACCCAGGCCGCCTGCAGCAGCGGATGCGGCAGGCCGGCGCCAGCGGCACGCGCGACCATGTCGCCGACGATATGCGCCGCCTCGACCCGCGCACCGGCTTCCAGGTCGCGCAGCATCGAGGCCTTCACGTCGGAGCCCGGCTGGGTCAGGCCGCTGCGCGCGGCCTCGCGGGCCGGCCCGGCGATCGGCTCGCCCGCGGCCGCGGCCACCGCCAGGCATTCGTCGTGCAGCGCGGCCATCAGCGCGGCCCCGCCTTCGCTGGCGACGATGGCGCCGACGCTGGCGCGCATCAGGCAGGTGCCGGCGGCCAGCGTGGCGAGGAAGCTGAACTTGTTCCACTGGTCCTGGGCGATGCGGGCACTGGCCTTGTGGTCGATGCCGGCCTGCGCGCACAGCGCGGCCAGGCCGGCCACGCGGGCGCTGTCGCCGCCGTCGCGCTCGCCGAAGGTGATCGAGGCCGGGCGGCCCAGGTGCAGCACCGTGCCGTCCTCGCCCTTGGCCGCGCTGATGAAGCACAGCCCGCCGAGCACGCGCTCCCGGCCGAAGCGCGCATCCAGCGCGGCGTAGTGCAGCAGACCGTTGAGGATCGGCAGCACCGTGGTGCCGGCGCCGACCGCCGGCGCGATCGCCTCGATCGAGCTGTCCAGGTCGTAGGCCTTGCAGGACAGGATCACCAGATCGAACGGCCGCGCCTGCGCCAGCGCGGGCAGGGCCTCGGCGGTGACGTGGGCGACCGCGAGCGCGGCATCGCCGAGCGGGCTGCGGATGCGCAGGCCGTCGGCATCGAGCTGCGCGGCACGCGCCGGCCGCACGAGGAAGGTGACGTCGGCGCCGGCCTGGGCCAGGCGTCCGCCGAAATAGCCGCCGGTTCCGCCGGCGCCGAGGATCAGGATGCGCATGCTGTGTTCTCGTTGGGGGAGTGGAAGGTCACGCGGGCAGGCAACCGGTTCCGGGCACGCACGACGACGCGGCCGGTCTCAATCGCGCTCACCGAAGTTCCCGGTATAGCCGAGCAGCAGGGTGCGCCGCAGCCGCACCGCGGCGGACAGGGTGTCCCACGCCTGGTCGCTGCCGGCCGGGCCGTACACCAGGCGCAGGTCGGCGATCAGGGCGTCGGCCGCGGCCGCGGCCAGCGGATGGGCGTGGACGAACCCCAGCCACGACGCGCCGATGCCGAACAGCCGGTAACCGTGCGCCTGCAGGCGGCGCGCCAGCGCGTGGTTCTGGAACAGGTCCCAGTCGAAGCGGAAGTAGCCGTTGGGCAGGCCGGCCAGCAGCAGGTCGTCGCGCGCCACCGGCAGCCGCAGCAGGTGGACCTCGTCGTCCAGCACCGCGTCCGGCGCTGCGTTCATCGCGGCCAGCGCCTCGATGTCGGCGTCGGTGCATTCCAGCGTGCCGGCCAGCGCGGTCCAGTCGACCCGGTGTTCGTCGGCGTCCAGCCGGGAAACGACGTGCGCCAGCCGGCGCAGGGCTCGTGCGTGCCCGGCGTCCGGGCTTTCATCCTGGACGTCTTCGTCCAGGTCGATCCGCGCGTCCATCGAGGCGTGCATGCTGGTGTAGCCGCACTGGCCGATGTCGTCGAGCGTGCACAGCACGCGCGCGGCAGGATCGGCGGCGCGCTGCTGCTCGAGAAATCCGAGCAGCGCCTCCAGCGACGCGATGCCGGTCAGCTGCAGCGTGGCCAGCGCGTTGACCGGACGGAACGGGCTGGTCTGCCCGGGTGCGATCGCCTCGACGTGCATCGCGCGCGTTCCCTGCTTCAGCTGCGCAGGCCGACGCCGCGCCGCAGCAGCCACAGCGCCAGCGCGCTGAGCACGGCGACGAAACCCAGCATCAGCGCATACGCCACCCACAGCGGCACGTCCGAGGTGCCGAGCAGGCCGTAGCGGAACGCGTTGACCATGTAGAAGATCGGGTTGGCGTGGGTCGCGGCCTCGGCCCAGCCCGGCAGCAGGGTGACCGAATAGAACACGCCGCCCAGGTAGGTCAGCGGGGTCAGGATGAAGGTCGGCACGATCGCCACGTCGTCGAACTTCTTGGCGTAGACCGCGTTGATGAAGCCGGCCAGCGAGAAGATCGTGGCGCCCAGCAGCACCGTGGACAGGGTCACCAGCGGGTGCGGGATGCGCACGGGGGTGAAGAACATCGCGATGACCAGCACGATCACCCCGACCATCACCCCGCGCAGCACCGCGCCGGCGACGTAGCCCCACAGGATCACCCAGTTCGGCATCGGGCTGACCAGCAGTTCCTCGACATGGCGGCCGAACTTGGCGCCGAAGAACGAGGAACTGATGTTGCCGTAGCTGTTCTGGATCACGCTCATCATCACCAGGCCCGGCACGATGAACTGCATGTACGAGTAACCGCCCATCTCGCCGACCTTGGAGCCGATCAGGCCACCGAAGATCAGGAAGTACAGGGTCATCGTGATCGCCGGCGGCACCAGGGTCTGGCCCCAGATGCGCAGGATGCGCGAGACCTCGCGGCGCACGATCGTGCCCAGCGCGACCCAGTTGCGGGCGGTGTTGGTCGGCGCGCTCATGCCTTGTTCTCCTGCTGCCCGGTCATGCGCACGAACAGTTCTTCCAGCCGGTTGCTCTTGGTGCGCATCGAGCGCACCCGGATGCCGGCGGCGTCCAGGGCGGCGAACACGCGGTTGAGGTCCATCGCGCGCGGCATGTCCAGGTCCAGGGTGTGGCCGTCGATCACGCTCAGCGTGGTGCCTTCGATCGTCGGCAGCTGCGCCGGGATGTCGCCATCGATGTCGAACAGGAAGCCTTCGACATCGAGCTGGGCCAGCAGGGTGCGCATCGGGCCCTGCTGCACGATCGTGCCGCGGTCGATGATCGCCAGGTTGCGGCACAGGCTCTCGGCTTCCTCCAGGTAGTGGGTGGTCAGGATGATCGTGGTGCCGGCGGCGTTGATCTCCTTCAGCACACGCCACATGTCGCGGCGGATCTCGATGTCCACGCCGGCGGTGGGTTCGTCCAGGATCAGCAGCCGCGGCGAGGTCATCATCGCGCGGGCGATCATCAGCCGGCGCTTCATGCCGCCGGACAGGGTGCGGCTCATCACCTGCGCCTTCTCCCACAGGTGGGCGCGGCGCAGTTCCTGTTCGGCCAGGGCCAGCGCCTGCTCGCGCGGCACGCCGTAGAAGCCGGCGTAGTTGACCAGGATGTCGATCGGCTTCTCGAACAGGTTGAAGTTGATCTCCTGGGGCACCAGGCCGATCAGGCGCATCGCATCGCTGCGGTGGGCGACCAGGTCGGTGCCGAACACCTCGACCGCGCCTTCGGACAGGTTCACCAGCGAGCTGACGATGCCGATCAGGGTCGACTTGCCGGCCCCGTTGGGGCCGAGCAGGGCGAAGAAGTCGCCGGGCATCACGTCCAGCGACACGCCCTTGAGGGCCTGCACGCCGGTGTCGTAGGTTTTGCGCAGGTCGCGCACGCGCAGCGCCGGGGGCGCCGCCTGGGTTACAGCGGAATTCATGGGGGCCTTCGCCGCATGCGCGGCGCCGATCGGAGCTGCCGGTATTATAGGTCTCCGCCGCGACCCACCCCGGCGACACTCCGTTGCGAAACCGCCCCCGTGCCCGTCCAGTTCCCGCTCCGCCTCGTCGACCGCCGCATGCTGGCGCCCTCCATCGGCCACTACACGCTGGCGCGCGACGACGGCCAGCCGCTGGACTTCGCCCCCGGCCAGTTCATCCAGGTCCATTTCGACTACGCCGATGGCACGCCGACCAGGCGCAGCTACTCGCTGGCGACCCTGCACGACCACGCGCTGGGCCCGGGCGAGGCGGTGGAGATCGCGGTCAGCTTCGTGCCCGGCGGCGCGGCCACCGCGTTGTTCGAGGGCCTGGCGATCGGCGACCAGGTCATGGCCAGCGGCCCGTTCGGCCGCTTCTGCCTGCAGCGCAGCGACCGCAACCGCCGCTACCTGCTGATCGCCACCGGCACCGGCGTCACGCCGTACCGGTCGATGCTGCCGCTGCTGGAGCAGGCGATCGCCGAGCGCGGCATCGAGGTGGTGCTGCTGTACGGCGCGCGCAGCCCGGCCGAACTGCTGTACGGCGACGAGTTCCGCGCCTTCGCCGACACCCATCCGGGGTTCCGCTTCGTGCCCTGCTTCTCGCGCGAACAGCCGGCCGACGGTTCGCCGCACGCGCATGCCGACGTGCGCCACGGCTACGTGCAGCAGCACCTGGCCGAGTTCGCCCCGGACGCCACCGGCGACATCGCCTACCTGTGCGGCAACCCGGCGATGGTCGATACCTGCTTCGAGACGCTGCGCGAGGCCGGCTTCGGGCCGGCGCAGGCACGCCGCGAGAAGTACGTCAGCAGCAAGTAGGTCCGGCGGCGGCACCCGGCGCCTGCTGCGCGGATGCGCCCACGTGCGCGGGGCGCAAGGCCTCACCAGGCCAGGCGGGTCGAAGGCCCGGGCCATGCGGTGCGCGGCCTGGCATGGGCGGCGCGATCGCCGTCGAGCGGGCGCCTGCCGCAGCGGTTGCGCATGCACCGCGTCACGGCATCGGCGACGGGAGCGGCGCGGCATCGCGCCGACGCGGCCGGCCACCTGCGGGTTCGCGGCACGGACGGCACCGGCCCGACGTGACGTGACGTGACGTGACGTGACGCAGCGTCAGTCCGCTGCCGCCAGCCGGACCACGCCATCGCCCACCACCCGCGCCGGGACGATGCGGCCGGTGCTCTGGTTGCGCACCGTCACCATGGCGTCGGGGGCGCCGTCCTGCAGCGCGATGCCGGCGATGCTGACCTCGAAGCCGTCGCGGCCGGCCACGATGCGGACCACCTGGCCGCGACGGATGCCGGCCTCGCTGTGCAGGAAGCGCTCCTGCAGCACCTGGCCGGAGCGCAGGCTGCGCCGGCTGCTGCGGCCCACCGCCCCGGCCGGATCGGAGAGCGCGTCGGGCACCAGCGCCAGATCGTGCTCGGCCAGGCCCAGCATCGCCTCGGTGAGGACCTTGCCGGCCGGCACCTGCGCCTGCAGTACGACCACCGGCGCCGTCACCGAGGCCCGCACCGCATACAGGTCCGGCGCAGCGTCGGTTCCGGGGCATCGCACCGCCACGCGCAGGCGGTCCATGCGGCTGCCGTCCACCACCTGCAGCTGCACCAGGCCGGCGCAGGGCGGCACCAGGCGCGCCGGCGGGACGATGGTCAGGGCGATCCGCGGCGCGGTCACGCCGAGGTCGCGGCTGGCCGCCAGCAGCCAGGCGCGCGCCTCGGCCTCGATCCGGGCCTCGAGGGCGGAAGCGGCCAGCGCCGGTCCCGCCAGCAGGGCGCAGGCCAGCCCCGCCAGGACGCCGGCGCGGCGGAGAAACGGCAATCGGATCAAGGCGTTCGGCATCGGTCCGGGATTATCCGCGCGGCCCGGCCGGCGGATCGCTCAAGGTGTTTTTAGATTTCGGTCCATGGCAACCGGGCTGCCTACCATGCGATCTCCGGCCGTGGCAGTCGCGCGGCCCCGATAGGAACCCGGAAGCCATGGGACTGAATCTCGAGCAGGCGCTGGGCCTGCATCCTGCCGCGCTGAAGCTGCGCGGCGAGCGCGCGCGCGTGCTGGCCTCGAACCTGGCCAACGAGAGCACGCCCGGCTACCAGGCGCGCGACCTGGATTTCCGCGCACGACTGCGCGAGGCCGAATTCGGCTTCAGCTCCGCCGGCGCGATGCCGACCTTCGATTCGGACGGCGCCCTGTACCGCGTGCCGAGCCGCCCGACCACCGACGGCAATACGGTCGAACTGGGCGTCGAACAGGCCGAATTCGCGCAGAACGCCCTCGATTTCCAGACCAGCCTGACCTTCGTGAACATGAAGATCAAGGGCCTGGCCGGCGCGATCAGCGGGCACGGCTGATGGCCTTCAAGCAGATCGCCGAGATCGCCGGATCGGCCATGGCCGCGCAGACCGTGCGCATGAACACCATCGCCAGCAACCTGGCCAACGCCGGCACCTCCGGCACCGAGCAGAACGCCTACCTGGCGCGCAAGCCGGTCTTCGCCTCGGTCTACAACGGCCTGGGCGCGCGGGTGCAGGTGGTCGACGTGATCGGCAGCCAGGACCCGCTCGACCGCCGCTACGAGCCGGGCAATCCGCTGGCCGACGAACAGGGCATGGTCTTCTACTCCAACGTCAATCCGGTGGAGGAGATGGCCGACATGATGGCCGCTTCGCGCGCGTACTCGACCAATGTCGAAGTGCTGGTGCGGATCAACGGCATGCAGCAATCGGTGCTGAAAATGGGTGAAGGCGCATGAGTACGGCAGTCGACAACAATTCCGCCGGCGTCTACGGCGGCGGCACTTCGACCGCGGTGAAGAGCAACGGCGAGAAGGTCTCCGACCTGTTCCTCACCCTGCTGGTCGCGCAGATCCGCAACCAGGATCCGCTGGCGCCGATGGAGAGCAAGGACTTCGTCAACCAGTTCGCCTCGATGAGCCAGGTCGAGATGATGGAGAACATGGCCAGCCTGACCAGCACCTCGGCGGCGCTGCAGGAAAGCATGCTGGTGGTCAGCCTCGGCGCGCAGGTCGGCTCGGACGTCATGGTCGCCACCGATTCGCTGGCGCTCGGCGGCGACGCGGTCCGCGGCGGCTTCGTGCTGGACTCGGCCGCGAGCGACGCGACCCTGGTGCTCAAGGGGCCGGGCGGCGTCGAACGCAGGATCGCGCTGGGCGCGCACGACGCAGGCACCGTCGATTTCCGCATCGACCCGCAGGCCCTGGGCCTGCCGGCCGGCCGCTACAGCCTGAGCGTGGTGACCAACACCGGCGAGGCGCCGCGCACCGAGATCCTCGGCCAGCTGCAGAGCGTGCGCCTGGATGCCACCGGCGCCGTCGTGCTGGCGGTGACCGGGGTGGGCAACGTCAGCACCGGCGACATCTCGCGCTTCCTCGGCCGCACGGGCGGCTCTTCCACGACCTCGGCACAAGGAGCCTGACGGCCATGGCATTCAACATCGCGCTCAGCGGCCTCAATGCGATCAACAGCCAGCTGAACCAGATCAGCAACAACATCGCCAACAGCGGCACCTACGGCTTCAAGTCCGGCCGCGCGAACTTCGCCGCCGCGTACATGCAGGCCGAGGTCGGTGGCGTCTATGTCGGCTCCACCACCCAGTCGATGAGCGCGGGCGGCAACATGCTGCCGACCGGTCGCGGCCTGGACGTGGCGATCCAGGGCCGCGGCTTCTTCGTCTCGCGCGACACCAGCGGCATGCTGACCTACTCGCGCATGGGCATGTTCAACGTCGACAAGGAAGGCTACCTGGTCGATGCCTTCAGCCGTCGCGCGCAGGGCTACGGCACCGAGAACGGCGGCGTGATGGGCGACCTGCGCGTGCCGAACGAGGCGATGCCGGCCGAGGCGAGCACCAGCCTGCGCTACGCCGGCAACATGTCCGCCGACTGGACCACCCCGGCGCTGGCGTTCGACATGAACGAGCCGACGTCCTACAACGACCTGCAGGTGTCCAGCGTCTACGATTCGCTCGGCCGCCAGCACACCCTGACCCAGTACTTCGTCAAGGGCGCCACCACGGCGACCGGCAGCGACGTCAACGTGTACTACGCGCTGGATGGCGTGCTGGTCGGCGGCACGCCGGACCACACCCTGAACTTCGGCCTGGACGGCAAGCTCGGCGGCACCGGCGCGACCACGCTGAACCTGCCCGCGACGCTGGCCGCGCTGGCCGGCGCCGAGGCGCTGGAGGTCGACCTGACCTACACCGGCACCACCTACTTCGGCGGCAGCTTCACCACCACCACCAACCGGCCCGACGGCAACGCACCGGGCACGGTGATCGACGTGGCGCTGGCCGAGGACGGCAGCGTCCAGGTGCAGTACAGCAACGGCAACCGCGTCAACGTGGGCACCCTGACCCTGGCGGTGTTCCCGAACGAACTGGCGCTGACCCCCGTCAACGGCACCGCCTGGCAGCCGAACGCCAACACCGGCGAGCCGATCTACGGCGCGGCCGGCTCCGGCCTGATCGGCGCCCTGAACGTGGCGACCCTGGAAAGCTCGAACGTCAACATGGCGACCGAGCTGGTCAACCTGATGACCGCGCAGCAGAACTACCAGGCGAACTCGAAGGTGCTCAGCACCGAGAGCGAGATGATGCGCACCCTGATGCAGTCGATCTGACGCCATGGACGCGTTCCTCTACACCGCGGTCAGCGGCGCCGACTACGCCCAGCGTGCGCTGGCGGTGCGCGCCAACAACCTCGCCAACGCGCAGACCTCGGGCTTCCGCGCCGACATGGCGGTGGCCGAGCACCTGCAGGTGTCCGGCTACGGCTACGACTCGCGCCACCAGGCCGGCGTGACCGGCACCGTGGTCGACCAGAGCCGCGGCCGTCTCAACGAGACCGGCCGGCCGCTCGACGTCGCGGTGCAGGGCGACGGCTACTTCAGCGTCCAGACCGAGGACGGCGTGGCCTATTCGCGCGCCGGCCACTTCGTGGTCGACGAGGAAGGCGCGCTGACCCTGGACGGCCGTCCGGTGCTGGGCGAAGGCGGACCGGTGGTCCTGCCGCCGCACGAAGCGCTGAGCGTCGGCGTCGACGGCAGCATCTCGATCATGCCGCTGGGCGGCACCGAGATGCAGGTCGCCGATCGCCTGGCCCTGGTCGCGCCGGAACCGGCCGACCTGATCAAGCGGCCCGACGGCCTGCTCGGTTCGCGTGGCGGCATCGCCTATGGCCAGGATCCGGAAGTGCGCGTCGCCTCCGGCCACCTGGAAGGCAGCAACGTCTCGGCGATCGAGGAAATGATGCAGACCATGCAGCTCAGCCGCACCTTCGAGATGCAGATGCGCATGTTCCGCAATGCCGACGAGATGGCCGAAACCGGCAACCGCCTGATCCGCGGCTGAGTCCGGCCACCCACCCACTTCCGAGAAGACTCCGATGAACCAGGCACTGTGGATCAGCAAGACCGGCCTGCAGGCGCAGGAAGCGCGGCTGCAGACCATCTCCAACAACCTCGCCAACGTCAACACGGTCGGCTTCAAGCGCGACCGCGCGATGTTCGAGGACCTGTTCTACCGGGTCGAGCAGCAGCCGGGCGCGCAGTTGAACGACGCCACCCTGTCCGGCGGCGTGCAGCTCGGCAACGGCACCCGCCTGGTCGGCACCCAGAAGGTGTTCACCACCGGCAACATGCTGCCGTCCGGCGGCCAGCTGGACATGGCCATCGTCGGCGACGGCTTCCTGCAGGTCGAACTGCCGACCGGCGAGATCGGTTACACCCGCGCCGGCCAGCTGCGCCTGGACCAGGACGGCAACCTGACCACCTCGCAGGGCCTGCCGGTGGTGCCGGCGATCACCATTCCGCAGAACGCCACCGACGTCACCATCGGCGAGAACGGCGTGGTCACCGTGACCACCAGCGATTCGGTCAACGCCACCGAGGTCGGCCAGCTGCTGCTGGCGGGCTTCGTCAATCCGGGCGGCCTGCTGGCGGTGGGCGACAACCTGTACCGCGAGACCGTGGCCAGCGGCGCGCCGACCGAGGGCCAGCCGGGCCTGGAAGGGCTGGGCAAGCTGAAGCAGTACGCGCTGGAAGGCTCGAACGTGCAGGCCGTGGAAGAGATGGTCGAGATGATCGCCGCCCAGCGCACCTACGAAATGAACACCAAGGTGCTGACCGCGGCCGACAACATGATGCAGCAGCTGGCGCAGGCAGCCCGCTGATGTCCGCGCTGCACCGGCTGCTGTCGCTCGCCTGCGTGGCCGCCTGCCTGGTCGGCTGCACGACGATCCGTGGCGAGGTGGCGATGCCGCTGGGCGACGACATGCCGGACCTGGCATGGGAGCCGCAGCAGGGCCAGTCCGGCGGCGTGTTCGTGCCGGGCTCGGTGCGCGCGCTGACCTCCGACAGCCGCGCCTACCGCGCCGGCGACGTGCTGACCGTGGTGCTGCAGGAATCGACCCAGGCCAGCAACCGCAACAACAGCGCGATCAGCAAGGAATCCAGCCTGAGCATGGCGCCCGGTCGCCTACTCGGCTCCGACGTCGACCTCGACACCGAGCTCGGCCTCACCCGCGGCGCGACCGGCGCCGGCAGCAGCAGCCAGCAGAACATGCTGGTCGGCTCGGTCACGGTGATCGTGCAGCGGGTGCTGCCCAACGGCCTGCTGCAGGTCGGCGGCGAGAAGAGCCTGGGCCTGAACCAGAGCGTGGAGACGGTGCGCCTGAACGGCTACGTGCGGCCGGCCGACATCGGCTCGGACAACCGCGTCTCCTCGCAGCGCGTGGCCAACGCCCGCATCCAGTATTCCGGTCGCGGACCGGTCGCCAGCGCCAACCGCGCCGGCTGGCTGACCCGCTTCTTCAACAGCCCGCTGATGCCGTTCTGACCATGCGCCGCGCCCGCTTCCCCGCCCCGTCCCGCATCCTCCGCAGCGGCGCCCTGTGCCTGCTGGCGCTGCTGGGCGTTGCCGCGCCCGCCGCCGCGCAGCGCATCGGCAGCCTGGTCGACGTGGAAGGCGTGCGCGAGAACCAGCTGGTCGGCTACGGCATCGTGGTCGGCCTGAACGGCAGCGGCGACGGCACCCAGGCGCGCTACACCGGGCAGTCGATCCGCAACATGCTCGACCAGTACGGCGTGCGCATGCCGGAAGGACAGGCGCTGCGCGCGCGCAACGCCGCCGCGGTGATGGTCAGCGCGACCTTCCCGCCCGGCTACCGCAAGGGCCAGACCATCGACATCACCGTGTCCTCGATCGGCGACGCCAAGAGCCTGCGCGGCGGCACCCTGCTGCTGACCCCGCTCACCGCCGCCGACGGCCAGGTCTACGCGCTGGCCCAGGGCAACGTGGTGGTGCCGGGCCTGAGCGCGCAGGGCAACAGCGGGTCCAGCGTCACCATCAACACCCCGACCGCCGGCCGCATCCCCAACGGCGCCACGGTCGAGCAGGTGATCCCGTCGGATTTCAGCACCGCGCCGACGATCCGCCTGAACCTCAAACGCCCCGATTTCCAGACCGCCACCAACATCACCGAGGCGCTGAACCGCGAACTGGGCGCCGATGCGGCGTTCTCGCTGGACGCCACCGCGGTCGAGGTGGCCGCGCCGGACGAGCCGCGCGCGCGCGTGGCCTTCGTCGCGCGCCTCAATGCGATCAACGTCGACGCCGGCAGCGGCGTGCCCAAGGTCGTGTTCAACTCGCGCACCGGCACCGTGGTGATCAGCCAGGACGTGACGGTCAAGTCGGTCGCGGTCTCGCACGGCGCGCTGCGGGTGACCATCGGCGAGGATTTCGCGGTCAGCCAGCCCAACGCCTTCGGTGGCGGCCAGACCGCGGTCACGCCGCGCTCGGACGTGCAGGTGCAGGAGCCGGTGCCGCATGCGTTCCAGTGGCCTGCCGGCGCCAGCCTGCAGTCGATCGTGGACACCATCAATGCGATCGGCGCCACGCCCGACGACATGATGGCGATCCTGCAGGCCCTCTCCGAAGCCGGCGCCCTGTCCGGCGAACTGGTGGTGATCTGATGATGCCCGTCCCGTCCCCGATCCTGCCGCTGTCGCCGCTGGACATGCCGTTCCAGGCGCGTGTGGCCGCGGCCGGCGAAGGCGGCGATGCCGCGCTGGAAAAAGCCGCTGTGCAGTTCGAGAGCCTGTTCGTCGCGCAGATGCTCAAGGCCATGCGCCAGGCCGCCGACGCCTTCGGTGACGGCAAGGGCGACGGCGAAGGCGCGGCGCTGCTCGACCACGCCTACTGGGCGGTCGCCGACAGCATCGCCAGCCAGCGCGCGTTCGGCATCGCCGACAGCCTGATCGCACAGATGACGCCGCCCGCCGGCAGCAGCACGCCCGACCCGCATTCCCCCGGAGCCACGCGATGAGCATCACCCATATCGGCCTGTCCGGCCTGATGGCCTCCCAGTCGGGGCTGAACATGTCGGCGCGCAACACCGCCAACCTGCTGACCACCGGCTACACCCGCCAGGGCGTGCTGCTGTCGGCGCGGGTCGGCGGCGGCGTCGAGGTGACCTCGCTGCTGCGCTACGCGGACGCGTACAAGACCCAGCAGCTGTGGAACACCCAGGCGCAGGAAGGCCGCTACGCCGCCTCCGAGTCCTACTTCCGCCAGCTGGAGGAAGTGATGGGCCTGGGCGAGGGCTCGGTGAAGGGCGGCATCGACAAATTCTTCGCGACCCTGGACGAGGTCAGCACCGAGCCGACCTCGGTGCCGCTGCGGCAGCAGGTGATCTCGGCCGCCGACAACCTGGTCAAGCGTTTCGAAAGCCTGCGCCAGACCCTGTTCGGGCAGCTCGAAGCCACCCGCCAGCAGGCCTTCACCACCACCGACCAGGTCAACACGCTGGCCGAGACGATCGCCCGCCTGAACCATCGGATCGGCGAGTCGGCGGCCACCGGCGGCGCACCGTCCGAACTGCTGGACCAGCGCGACCGCGCGATCAGCGAACTGGCGACCCTGGTCGGCGTGCGCGTGGTCAACCATCCCGACGGCATGGTCGACGTGAGCCTGGAGAACGGCCCGCCGCTGGTGGCCGGCAAGCTGGCCGGACGCATGGAGGCGCAGCCGGCGGCCAACGGCACGTTCTCGCTGCGCATGACCCTGGGCAATTCGCAGTTCGGCCTGATCGGCGAACGCATGGGCGGCTCGCTCGGTGGCCTGTACGCGTACGCCAACGACGTCGTCACCGTCCAGCTCGAGCACGCCAACACCCTGGCCGTCGAACTGGCGACCCGCACCAACGCCAGCCTCACCGCCGGCTTCGGCACCGATGGCCTGCCCGGCGCCGGCCTGTTCGTCATCGACGCCGCCACCGGGCGGATCTCGCTGGATCCGGCCGCCACGCAGGCGCGCCTGGGCTTTTCCTCCAGCGCGACCGAGCCGGGCAACAGCGACAACCTCGCCGCGATCATCGACGTGCGCATGCAGTCGATCGCGCTGCCGGGGCTGGGCACGGTCTCGATCGGCGACGCCTACACGATCATGGTCGGCAAGATCGGTTCGGACAGCCAGAGCAACCTGGCCTCGCTGGAGACCGCCGCCACGCTGCGCGAGCAGGCGCATCTGAACGTGCTGTCGGTCAGCGGCGTCAACAGCGAGGAGGAGGTGATCAAGATCTCCGAACTGCTGCAGGCCTACCAGGCCAACATGAAGGTGATCTCGGTCGCCAACGAGCTGTTCGAGACCACCCTCAACGCGCTGTAAGGAGACGCGTCATGCGCATCGCCAACGGACATTTCAGCACCACCATCCAGTCCGCGCTGTCGCGGGGCAACGCCCAGCTCGGCGACCTGATGACCCAGATGGCCAAGGGCGAGCGCCTGGTGCGGCCCTCGGACGACCCGATCGCCAGCGTGCGCCTGCGCATGCTCGAGCGCGACTCGGTGATGCTCAAGCAGTACCGCAGCAACGTCAGCGCGCTCGGCATCCGCCTGCAGCAGAACGAGACCCAGCTCGACGGCATGCTCGGCTCGGTGATGTCGGCCAAGGACATGCTGCTGTGGGCGCTGGACGGCGCCAACACGCCCGAAGACCTCAACGCGATGTCGACCAGCCTGCGCACGCTGCGCGACACGCTGCTGGCCTCGGCCAACGCACGCAACTCCGAAGGCCATTACCTGTTCTCGGGCACGGCGACGTCCACCGCGCCGATCGCCTACGACCCGGCCCAGCCGGTCGGTGCGCGCTACAGCTTCGTCGGCAACACCAACCAGCAGCAGGTGGTGGTCGGCAACGGCATCACCCAGGCCGGCAACGTCAGCGTCGAGAACCTGGCCGAGGTGCTGAACCAGATGGACAGCGCGCTGGCGCTGATGGAAAGCCCGGGCGTGCGGATCAACGACCCGGCCGTCCGCGCGACCCTGGCCGCCGCCGAACGCGCCCTCAACGACGGCATCGGTTCGATCAGCGGCAAGATCGCGCAGCTGGGCGGCGCGCAGAACACCCTGCGCGTGCTCGACGACAGCCATGCGGCCGGACAGGTCAGCAACGGCGAGGCGCAGCAGCGGGTCGGCGGCCTCGATGTGGTCGCCACCTACGACCAGCTGACCCGGCACACGGTCGCGATCCAGGCCACCTACAAGGTGTATGGCCAGATCATGCAGCTGAACCCGTTCCAGCTGCTGTGACGCCGCGATGAGCGTGCGCCTGCTGCCGGCCGGGCTCGAGCGTCAGACCGTGTCCGGCACCGGAACCGTCGCCGCACCGGCGGCGGTGGGCGGGCCTGCGCCGCCGCCGCGCGTCGCGCCACGCCGCGAGGAAAGCGATACCTCCTGGTACACGGGCTTCGCCGCGCGGCAGGCGCAGCTGAACCAGCAGTCCACCGGGGCCCAGCGCGCGCTCGCCTTCCTCGATGCGCTGCAGCCGCGGCTGCGCGATCTCGGCCGCCGGCTCAGCACCGAAACCGCGCTCGACGGCGTGCCGGCCGCGCTGGCCGACAGCCTGGACCAGATCCGCGACACCTGGACGCAGCGCCACGCGATGAGCGGCGGCACCCTCGACGCCGACCTGCGCCATTTTCCCGACGGCGATGCCCGGCAGCGCTTCCGCATCCGCGGGCTGGACCGGGCCGCGCTCGCGCATCCCGAGGCGGAAACGATCACGTTCTATCCGCGCGGCATGGGCCGCCCCTCGCGCACCCTGTTCCTGGCCGCGGACGGCAGCGTGGACGAACGCCTGCAGCGGCTGGACCGCGCGCTGGCCCCGGCCGGCATCCGCGTCGCCCTGGACGACGCCGGCGAACCGGCGCTGTCGGTACTGGAAGCGGCCTGGCCGACGCTGCGCGACCAGGTGCTGGTGCAGGGCGGCGGGCGCCGTTTTCCCAGCGGCTGGCCGGCGCGGGTCACCGCCGAACCGGATCGCGCCCGGATCGCGCCGCTGGACTGGCGGCTGGACGGTGCCGAAGCGCGACGCGATGCGTTCCGCCAGACCAGCGCGGCGATGACCGTGGTCGAGGAGGTCCGCACCGCACTGCTGCGCGCGCTCGGCGATGCCGCCGCCGCGGTCTACGCCGAACACCGGCGGCCGGGCCGGGCCACGCTCGGCGCGGCCGCGCATGCCTTCGCCGGCGCACTGGCGGGGGATTCGGGCTACCGGCGCCTGGCCACGGCCGGTGCCTGCCTGCGCGGCCTGAGCCGGCAACGGGTCGGGTCGGTGCTGGACCGCTGAGCGGATCAGCCGCGCGGCAGCACGATCCGCACTTCGGTGCCATGGCCGAGGTGGCTGCTGATGCCGACCTCGCCACCGTGGCGTTCGACCACGCTGCGCACGAACGCCAGGCCCAGGCCGACGCCGCCCGAGCCGGCATGCGGCTCGTCCACCTGCACGAACGGATCGAACAGGTTCGGCAGGTTCTCCTGGGCGATGCCGCGGCCCTGGTCGGTGATGCGGATTTCCAGGTGCAGCTCGTCGAGGATGGCGACCCGGGTGTGCACCCGGGTCTGCCGCGGCGAATACTTGATCGCGTTGTCCAGCACGTTGACCAGCACCCGGACCAGCATCGCCGCGTCGCCGCGGATCCAGGTGTCCTCGTTCTCGCCGAGCGGTCCGATCAGTTCGATCGCGTTCTGTTCGGCGGCGATCCACATCTGGTCGATCGCCTCGGCGGCCACATCGGCCAGGCAGACCGCGTTGAACTGCTTGCGGTCCAGCTGCTCGGCGCGCGACAGCTGCAGGAAATCGCGCGAGAGGCGCAGCGAATAGTCGGCCTGGCGCCGCAGTTCGTCGAGGAACGACAGGTCCACGCCCGCCGGCAGCAGCGGGCGCTCGCTGATCCGCACCGAGTGCTCCTCGATCAGGGCCAGCATCGTGGTCAGCGGGCTGCGCAGGTCGTGCGCGATATGACGCAGCGCGGCCTTGTCGCAGCCGCAGCCGATGGCCTCCAGGTCGATCAGGCACACCAGCCGGTGCGGCAGCTGGCCGGCCGATGCGCTCAGCGCGTAGGGCAGGTGCACGGGCAGCCAGCGGCGTCCGTCGATCGGTACGCCCACGCCGCCCTGGGGATCGAGCTGGTCCAGCCCGGCGACGAACGCCTCGAGCCCGGCAGGAGTCTGCCGGTCCGGCGAGGCCTCGGCCAGGCGCCGTCCGCGCTGGTTGCACAGCACGATCCGGCCATCGGCATCGAGCAGGAACAGCGGATATTCCACGCGGTCGAGCAGGGCCACCTGCAGCCGGCCGCGCTCGCGGACCCGGCGACGGCGATGACGGACGCCGGCAGCGCCCGCGCCCGCGGCGGCGCTGCCGACCACCAGGATGCCAAGGCTCAGCCAGGCCGGCAGCACAGTGGCAGGCGCGGCCAGGGTCACGGCGGCCGCGGCATGGCCGGATACGGCCAGCGCGCCGACCAGGGCCGGGGCGATCGCCGGCAACGCCTTCCGCCACCCGCGCCGCAGCCATCGGCCGGTGGACATCCCCTGCACCGCCATCAGCCCGCGCGCAGCTTCATCGGCGAGGCGTAGCCATCGACGCCGCGGCTGCGCGCACGCGCGCCGGGCAGCTGCTCGAGCCGGTAGCCGTGGTTGTAGACGGTCGACACGATCATGCCGTTCTTGGCGCGCAGCTCCAGGCTGCTGCGCAGCTTGCTGACGTAGGTCGCCAGGGTCGCGTCGTACTTGCGCTCGACCTCGCCCCAGATGCAGCCGATCAGTTCGTCCTTGCTGACGATCCGGCCCAGGTTGCGGAACAGGTGCTGGGCCAGCGCGAACTCGCGCGACGGCAGGTGCACCAGGCGGGTGCCTTCGGCCGCGTCGACGCGCACGCTGCGCGCGGTCGGGTCGAGCATGTAGTTGCCGACGGTCACGACGTCGCCGCGCAGCTTCTCGGGAAAGTACTTGCGCGCCTGCGCGCGCACCCGGGCGATCAGTTCGCGCTCGCCGGCCGGCTTGACCAGGTAATCGTCGGCGCCGCTCTCCAGGCCCTCGACGATGCTGTCCTCGGTGTCGTTATGGGTCAGCATGATCACCGGCAGGGTGTCGGCATGCCGCTCGCGCGCCCAGCGCAGCACGTCGATGCCGCTCTTGCCGGGCACTTCCCAGTCCAGCAGCAGCATGTCGACCTGTTCGGTCTCCAGCAGCCTGATGAAGCTGTTGCCGTCGTGGCGGACCACGCTCTTGTAACCGGCCCGGTCCAGCCAGCTGGCGACCGACATGGCCTGCCTGACGGTGTCTTCCAGTATCGCGACGCGCATGGGGGCAAATCCTTTTCATCAGGTGGAGGCGTGCGGAACCGCGGTGCAGTGGGCCGGCGCATTCCTGCGAAGGCACTGTGCGGTCGAGACACCAGCAAGCGACGGATGCACGGTCCGTGCCGGACGCCTCCACGCCCGTCGCGGACCCTGTCCTTCCTCCCCGGAAGGGCCGCCATGAAGTGTGACAACCCTCATGGAAGCAGTGCGAACCCCGTCAAACTTACTGTTTTTCTCGATCTCCTTTCCAAAACCCATTGAACAGAAAGGAGATTCCGTTGACCACCTGAATCGTCCTCCTCCTGTGTTTCTTGAGTACGACACCACGGTTTCGTGATGCAGTGCACAACTTCTCCGCACCGGCGTCACGGTGCGTAGACAAGAGGGGTGTTATCCGGCGCGCCCGTGGGCGCCGGGCTCAGCCGAGCGCGCCGACCAGGCTGACTTCCTTGCCTTCCGGGATCTCGGTGTAGGACAGCACGCTCAGTCCGGGGGCGAACAGGCGCGCGTAGCGGGCCAGGATCGGGCGCAGCCGCGGGATCACCAGCAGCACCGGCGGCAGCCCCTGCTGCTTCATCTGCTCGCGCGTGGCCGGCATGTTGAGCTGCAGCTGGGTCAGCACGTTGGGATCGATCGGATAGTTGTCCAGCGGCAGCCGCCCGCCGGAACTCTCGGCGCTGCTCAGCGCGCCCAGCAGCAGCCCTTCCAGCTCGCTGCCCAGGCCGAAGCCCTGGATCTGGCGCTTCTGCCCGATCAGGTCGGTGACGATCTGGCGGCGCAGCGCGCAGCGGACCTCGGCGGCCAGCAGGATCGGGTCCTTGGTGGTCTCGGCCGCCTCGATCAGGGCCGAGGCGATGGTCTGGATGTCCTTCAGCGAGACGTGCTCGGCCAGCAGCAGGGTGAACACGCGCCGCAGCTGGCCATGGGTCAGGGCCTTGCCCAGCGCCTCGCCGAGCACCGGCGCCAGCGTGGTCAGGCGCTCCTGCATCGCGGCCACGTCGTCGTAGCTGAAGAGCTCATGGATGCCCTCGCGCACCACCTTGGCCAGGTGGGTGGCGATGACCGTCGCGCAGTCGACCACCTGGTAGCCGAGGCCGAGCGCATGCGCGCGGCGCTCCGGATCGATCCAGGTGACCTGCATTTCGTAGGCCGGGTCCACGTCCTGGACGCCGTCCAGCGCGCCGTAGACGTTCGGCGAGGGAATCGCCATCAGCTGGCTGGCGTGCACCTGGCCCTGCGCGACCACCGCACCGCCGAGCAGCACCGCGTACTGCGACGGCGGCTGCGACAGGTCGCTGCGGGTGCCGACCGCCGGCACCAGGAAGCCCAGCTGTTCGGACAGGCTCTGGCGCATGCCGCGGATGCGCTTGGTCAGCGGCGCGCCCTGGCCTTCGTCGATCAGGCCGATCAGCTTGTAGCCCAGCGCCACCGACAGCGGCTCCACGTACGGGATCGCGCTCCAGTCCAGGGTGCCGGGCGGCGGCGTCAGCAGCGCCGCCTCGGCTTCGCGCACGTTCTCGGCCACGGCCTCGGCCGGGCGCTCCTGGGCCAGGCGCCAGCCGATGTAGCCGATCAGGCCGGCGAACGCCAGGAAGATGAAGGCCGGCATGCCCGGCAGCATCGCCAGCAGGAACAGCAGGCCCGCCGCGCCGTACATGACGTTGGGCGAGGCCAGCAGCTGGCGGCTGACCTGGGTCTCGAAATCGCCGCTGGCGCTGATCCGGGTGACGATGATCGCCGCGGCCGCCGACAGCAGCAGCGCCGGGATCTGCGCGACCAGGCCGTCGCCGATGGTCAGCAGGCCGTACTGCCGGAACGCGTCGCCGAAGCTCATGTCGTTCATGGCCACGCCAATCAGCAGGCCGCCGACCATGTTGATGATCAGCACCAGGATGCCGGCGATGGCATCGCCGCGGACGAACTTGGACGCACCGTCCATCGCGCCGTAGAAGTCGGCTTCGGCCGAGACTTCCGTACGCCGCTGCTGGGCCTGTTCCTGGGTCAGCAGGCCGGCGTTGAGATCGGCGTCGATCGCCATCTGCTTGCCGGGCAGGGCGTCCAGGGTGAAGCGCGCCGACACCTCGGAGATGCGCTCGGCGCCCTTGGTCACCACGACGAAGTTGATGATCATCAGGATGACGAACACCACCAGGCCGACCACGAAGTTGCTGCCGATCACCACGTGGCCGAACGACTCGATCACGCGGCCGGCCACGTCCGTGCCCTCGTGGCCGTTCAGCAGCACCACGCGGGTGGAGGCGACGTTGAGCATCAGCCGCATCAGCGTGGCGCCGAGGATGATGGTCGGGAACGCCGAGAACTCCAGCGGGCGCCGCACCGTCACGCTGACCAGGATCACCACGATCGCCAGGGCGATGTTGAACACGAACAGGGTGTCCAGCACCGACGGCGGCAGCGGCAGGATCAGCATGCCCAGCAGCAGCAGCACGCCGAACGGCGCGGCCAGCTTCAGCTTGCGCATCTGCGAGAGGAAAGTGGCGAACGGGCTCATGCCGGCTCCGGGACGTTCAATGCGGCGGGGATGTCGAACCTGGTCGGCAGCGGCGGCTGGCCGCGGCGCTCGCCGCGACGGAACGCCTTGATCTGCAGGACGTAGATCAGGACCTGCGCGACCGCGTCGTACAGCGCGGCCGGGATCTGCTGGTTGACCTGGCTGGTGTGGTAGACCGCGCGCGCCAGCGGCGGCAGGGTCAGGATCTCGACGCCGTGCTGCTCGGCCACCTGGCGGATGAACAGCGCGGTTTCATCGACGCCCTTGGCCAGCACGAACGGCGCCTGCGCGCGCGATTCGTCGTACTTGAGCGCGACCGCGTAATGGGTGGGGTTGACCACCACCACGTCGGCGCCCGGCACGCTGCGGCGGATGCCGCTCTGGGTCAGCGCGCGACGCAGCTGGCGCATGCGCTGCTTGACCTCGGGCCGGCCCTCGCTGGTCTTGTGCTCGTCCTTGACGTCGCGCTTGCTCATGCGCTGCTCGCGCATGAACAGCAGCCGCTGCACCGGCACGTCGATCAGCGCGAACACGATCAGGATCGCGCACAGCCACATCACCGTATCGGTCAGCAGGCGCGAACCGTGCAGCAGCGCCACTTCCAGCGGCGCGCCCTGCAGCTGGGCGAAGTGGGCCAGGTTCCTGCGCGACAGCCACCACAGCGCGGCGATCACCGACAGCGCCTTGAGGATCATGATCCCTGTCTGCGCGTAATGCCGCGGCGAGACGAACTTCTTGAGGTTGGTGATCGGGTTGACCCGGCTGAACTTGGGGATCAGCTGGTGGCTGGACAGCAGCAGGCCGCCGGGGAACAGCGAGGCCAGCGCGATGCAGAACGGCACCGCCGCCAGCGGCAGCAGCATCTTGGCGACCAGCAGCAGGGTCGAGGGAAACAGCTGCGAGGTGGCCGAATCCAGGGTGCCCAGGCCGGCGTGGTCGGCCATGCCCAGCACGAACAGGCGGCGGAAATCGTCCAGCCACCACGGCAGCATCCACAGGGTCAGCTTCAGGCAGACCAGGATGCCCACCGCGGTGCCGATGTCGCGCGAGCGCGGGACATGGCCTTCCTGGCGCGCCTTGCGCAGTTTCTGCGCGGTCGGCTGTTCGGTCTTGTCGCCGGTCTGGGAGCCGCTCATGGCGTCACCAGCGGCGCCGGCGCCAGGCTGTCGAGCAGTTCGACCACGTGCACGACCATGCGCATGAAATGATCGGGCAGCGAGGGCACCAGCAGCGAGACCAGCACCAGGCCGAACATGATGGTGATCGAGAAACCCAGCGCGAACAGGTTCAGCGGCGGCGCGACCCGGTTCAGCAGGCCGGAGCCGAGCTGCACCGCGAGCGCCGCGAAGGCCAGCGGCAGCGCCAGCATCAGCGCGGCGGCGAAGATCCAGCCCACGCCCAGCACCAGGCGCAGCAGCGCGGCCGCATCGAACCAGAACCCGCCGACCGGCCACACGTGGAAACTGCGCGCCAGCACCTGGGTCAGCACCAGGTGGCCGCCGGACGAGAAGAACAGCAGCACGAACACCACGTACATCAGCGCCGAGATCGCGTCGCTGGAGGTGCCGTTCATCGGGTCGTTGAGCGCGGCCATGGACAGGCCCATCTGCGACGACGCCAGCGCGCCGAACAGCAGCATCACCGACAGCACCAGGTGGAAGACCATGCCGATCAGGCCGCCCAGCAGCACCTGCTCGAACACGGCCAGCACGCCATGGGCGGAGAAGGGATCGATCGCCGGAAAGGCCGGCAGCGCCGGCTGCACCGCGACGGCCAGGATCAGCGCGACCAGCACGCGGGCGCGCACCGGCATCATCATCTCGCCCAGGACCGGCGCGCTGGCCAGGGCGGCGGCGATCCGGATGAACGGCCACAGCAGCCCCATGTACAGCGTCTGCAGTTCGCGCAGGACCGCTTCCATGCCGGCATCACCCCACGAGCTGGCCGGCGCGCTGGAACAGCTGGACGGTGTATTCCATCAGCTTGTTCACCAGCCAGTTGCCGGCCACGCCGATGATCAGCAGGGTCGCGATCAGCCGCGGCAGGAAGCTCATGGTCTGCTCGTTGATCTGGGTGGCGGCCTGGATCAGGCTGACGACCACGCCGACGATCAGGCTCGGGGTGATCAGCACCACCACCAGCAGGATGATCAGCTGCAGCGCCTGCACGGCCAGTTCGGCGACGATATCGGGCGTCATCGCACGGCTCCGCCGGCGGCACGCGTGCACCGGGCGTGGGGACGACGGGGAAGCGACACGGAGGCCATCGCTAGAACCCCTGGATGCTGGTGACCAGCGTGTTCACCGTCAGCGACCAGCCGTCGACCAGCACGAACAGCAGCAGCTTGAGCGGCAGCGATATCACCAGGGGCGAGAGCATCATCATGCCCATGGCCATCAGCACCGAGGCCACGACGATGTCGATGACCAGGAACGGGATGAACAGCATGCAGCCGATCTGGAACGCGGTCTTCAGCTCGCTGAGCACGAACGAGGCCAGCTTGACCGTGAACGAATAGTCCTGCGGCTCCAGGTCGGTCGGGGCACCGGAGATGCGCGCGATGTGCGCCAGGGTCGCCTTGTCGGTCTGCGCCAGCATGAAGCGCGACAGCGGATCGTCGGCGCGGCGCAGCGCTTCCTGCATCGTGATCTGGTCCTGGTCGTAGGGCATCAGCGCGTTGTCCCAGATCTGCTGTCCGACCGGGCGCATCACCAGCAGGGTCAGGACCAGGGCCACGCCGGTGATCACCCGCTGCGGCAGGCCCTGCTGCAGGCCCAGGGCCTGCTTGAGCAGCGACAGCACGATCACGTAGCGCAGGAAGCTGGTCATCGTCATCAGCAGCGCCGGCAGCAGGCCGAGCAGCGTCATCAGGACCAGGATCTGGGTCTTGACAGTGAAACCTTCCTCGATCGAACCGCTGACCAGCGGCGCGGCCAGGGCCGCCAGCGCCGGCAACGGCAGGATCGCCACGCCGGCGAGGGCCGGCAACGCCAGCCGCTTGCTCAGGCGACGTGCGCGCAGCGCCCGGCTCATGGCGTGAGCGTGCCCAGGTCGTCCAGCTCGACGATCTTCAGGCCGTAGTTCTCGCCGGAGACCACCACTTCGGCGCGCCCGATCGCGGTGCCGTTGACCTTGATCGACAGCGGCTCGCCGGCCAGCCGGTCCAGCTCCACCACCGAGCCGTGCTCGAGCGCGATCAGCTCGGACAGCGGCAGGGTCGCGGCGCCGACCTCCAGGGTCAGCTTGACCGGGATGCGGCGCAGCAGCTGCAGCGGCTCGCGCCGGGCCTGGCCCGCGCCGGCATCGGCCTCGGTCTGGCCGGTGATGGCGCCCAGCAGCGCGTCGGGGTCGAAGTCTCGGTTGCTCATGGCTTACTCGGCGGGCTCGAAGAAGGTCAGGCACAGCATTCCGCCCTGTTCGGCGACGCTGGCCCGGTACAGGCGCACGCCCTCGACCAGCACGTCGGCGGTCGAGACCGGACGGATCGGCAGGACATCGCCCACGCGCAGGCGCAGCAGGTCGTCGAAGGCGACATCGCGGCTGACGATCTGCGCCTCGATCCGCACCGGCAGGCGGCGCTGCAGCGGCGGCCGCGCATCGGTCGCGGTGGAGGCCGGCGTGCGCTGCGGCACGACGTTGTCGAACAGGCGGGTCAGCCAGGCTTCGTCGAGTGCGAACTCGATCGTGCCGGACAGGCCGAGGGTGGCCTCGGCGACCTCGATCCGCACGATGCGATGCCCCGCACGCGGCAACGCGCCGGGATCGGCCGCGAAATGGCCGGCGCTTCCGCTCGCGCACAGCGAGAGCGCGTCGAGGAACTGCAGGTGCAGGGCGCTGGCGAAGCGCAGTTCGGTCTCGGTCTCCGGCGCATCGTCCACGGGGACCTGGCCACGCACCGTCTCGCCGTAGTGATAGTCGAGCATCGCCAGCAGCAGGGTGCGTTCGACGCGCACGGCGATCGTGCCGGTGCCGTCGCGGTAGCCGCGCCAGTGGCCGCCATCGGCCGTGCCGGGCAGGAACGCGACCACGCCGGCGTTGCCGAGCTGGAAGGTGGCGTCGCAGCGCCGGTTGAAACGCTGCTGCAGCTGCCGGTCCAGATGCGTGACCAGGCGCCGCAGGTAGTCCTCGAGCAGATGGAACGGCCGGCCCAGCGTGCACGGATCCAGCGGTGCCACGCGACGCGGGGCGATGCCGGGATGGGGGCGCGGTCGGGCCATGGAGTGCGCGTTCGCCAGGGGCAGCTCAGGAGGCTGCATTGTGGTCGGCGCGATTTGGACCGGGGGGGATTCTCAACGCAATCCAAAGACGCGAACGGACCGCGGGGCAGGGCCCCGCGGTCCGTCGATCGCATCGATGTCGCGTCCCGTCCGGCGCGTGCCGGACGGGACGTGGCCGCTTACTGCAGCAGCGACAGGACCATCTGGCTCATCTGCGAGGACTGGCGCAGCATCGAGGTGCTGGCCTGCATCAGGATGTTCTTCGACGTCATGTTGGCCGTCTCCGATGCATAGTCCACGTCCGTGATGCGGCCACGCGCGTCGGTCGTGTTGGTGGTCATGTTCTGCAGGTTGTTGTAGGTGTGGGTCAGACGGTTCTGAGCCGCACCCAGCTGCGAACGGATCTCACCGACGTCGTCCAGCGAATCGCTGAGCGTGGTGATCAGCGCGTTGGCGGCGGTCTGGGTGGTGATGGCGCCGGAGACACCGATCGAGCCGGTATCGCCGATCGCGCCGCTGATGGTGCCCAGGGTCGAGGAGATGTCCACGTCCATGGTCTCGGCCGCGGTCGCGCCGATCTGGAAGGTCACCGCGCCCGAACCCAGCTTGCCTTCGGCGGCCAGCAGCTTCTCGCCGCCGTAGGCGGTGTTGCTGAAGATGTTGTTCAGTTCCTTGACCAGGTCGTCGTACTCGCTCTGCAGGGCGGTACGGTCGTTCTCGGTGGCGGAGCCGTCGGCCGACTGGGTGGCCAGGTCCTTCATGCGCAGCAGGATGTTGGTGAACTCGCTGAACGCGCCTTCGGCGGTCTGCATCAGGGAGATGCCGTTCTGGGTGTTCTGCGCAGCGACGGTCATGCCGCGGGTCTGGGCCAGCAGGCGGGTGGCGATCTGCAGGCCGGCCGCGTCGTCCTTGGCCGAGTTGATCTTGAAGCCGGTGCCCAGGCGGGTCATCGACGTGGTCAGGGCGGTGCGGTTGCTGGCCAGGTTGTTCTGGATGCTCAGCGAGGCAGCATTGGTATGCAGGCTCAACATGACTGACGTGTCCTTGTTTGCTCAGGGGTTTTGGAATTGGGCGTGGACGCCGTCGCCCACATGGATGCAAGACGACCCTGGCCGCGATCCGTTTAAGCGCTGAGGCTGCATTCGCAGTGAAATCCGCGCTGCGAATGCGAATGTGTGAGCCGTATCACACCTGGTCCGCCGTCGATCCGATCACGTGCCGATGGGCTGCGGCACGCGCGCACGTGCGACGCGACTGCATCGGGGCGGCGCTGGCGCATCGCATGGTGCGACGCCTGGCCTGCGGACGCGCGGCGTGTCGCCGCCGGGCTCAGGGCGCGGAGAGGCGCTGGATCTGGCGCGCGACCTGTTCCAGCTTCTGCGCGTAGGCCGGATCGGTGGCGTAGCCGCCCTGGACCAGGCCCTTGGCGAAACTGCGCACGTCGGCGCCGGCATCGCGGGCACCGGCGTAACGCGGCAGCTGCAGCAGGCGCGCGTAATCGTCGAAGGCGCTGCCGTAGTCGCTGTAGGCGCGGAAGCGCTGGACCAGGCGCAGCGACGCGCCGTCCAGGTGTTCGGTGGTCAGCGTGTCGGCGGTGGCGCCGGCCCACTCGCCGCCGGCCTTGATCCCGAACAGGTTGTGGGTGGACGCGCCGTCGCCGGTCCTGACCGGCTGCCGGCCCCAGCCCGACTCCAGTGCGGCATGCGCCATCACCAGTTCCTGGGCCACGCCCAGCTGCCGCGCGGCACGCTCGGCCCAGGGACCGATCTGCTGCATGAAGCCGCGCCGCTGGTGTTCGCTGGCCGGTGCGGTGCTGCCGGCGTCCGTGGCGGGCGGCGCCTGCGCCGGTGCCTGCCAGGCCATCGAGACGGGCGCCTGGGCCGGTGTGCCGAAGCCGTGCTGGATGCTGTCGATCACGTCGGCCCGCAGCCGCGTGTAGGTCCCGGAAAACCCGGAGCCGGTCATGCGCGCGGGCGTGACCGGTGCGACGGGTGCCGTGGCGGGCGCGGCCGGGCGATCAACCCGGAGCATAGGTATGGGCTTCGCCGTGCAGGACCTGGTGCATGGTCTCGAACTGCGAGGCGAGCAGGTTGCCGTTGCGGATCGTCAACGACTTGCACTGCACCGCCAGCTGCCGCAGTTCCCGGCAACGCACTTCCAGCGCGGCGTGCTGGCTGGCATCGAGCTGCGGCGATGCGGTGCCCTCGGCGCCGCGCCGGCAGATCAGCGCGACCACGTCGAGCAGGCGCGGATGGCGCCCGCCGTTCTGCGCATCCAGCTGGCGCACTTCGCTGGCGATGTCCTCGCTGATCCGGGTCATCGCCGCGGTATCCATCCGGACCGCCATCGCGTACTGCTGCTCAAGCATGTCGGCCAGGCCGCGGTAGATCGCCAGCTCCCTGTCGAGCTCTTCGAACACGCGCGTCAACGCCGTTGCCTGGGCCACGTGGTCAGTCCTGCTTGCCGTGATGACGGAGGATGTTCGCTGCCAGCACATCGGCGTCGAAGCGGATGCGGCCGGCCTGGACCGCCTTCTTGATCTCGCTGACGCGGCCGTCGAAATCGGATCCGGCCTTGAGCGCGGCTTCCGCGGCACGGACGATGTCGGCATCGTCGTGGGTCTGCGGTTCGCCCGCGACCGCCGGTGCCGTCCGCTCGACCGGAGACACGGCCTTTTCGGCCGATGCGAGCTTGGACGCGGCCTGCGGCTGGACAGGCGGAGGGAGCACGATCTTCATGGCGGTCACCTTATGCGGGTTCGGTTCGGGGAGGGCAAAACCTGAATGAAATCTCCTCTCTATCCCGTGCTAGACGACCGGGACCGCCAGAACCTTAAACGATCCCGCGCCGGCTACTTCGGCCCGCCCTCCGCGCCCTGCAGCTTGAGCCCCGGCATGTTGCCGACCGCCTGGACCCCGTCCATCAGCGGGGTCGGGTTGTCCGGGACCCCGAACATGCGCCGGATCGCCTGGGCGCGGGCGCTGCCCAGGATCATGAACTCGATCCGCCGGTTCACCGCCGCGTCCGGGTCTTCCGGCGCCAGCGGCGCGTTGTCGGCCATGCCCACGCTCTGCAGCACCGACGAAGCCGGCATGCCGCCATCCAGCAGCAGGGTCCGGGCCGAGAGCGCGCGTTCGCTCGACAGGTGCCAGTTCGAGCGCGTGCCGGTCGCGGACCGGTAGGGGACGGCGTCGGTGTGGCCGACCACCAGGATCGGGTTGCCGACCCCGGCGAACAGGGTGCCGAGCCGGCGCAGCAGGTCGCGGAACGGCTCGGTCGGCGCCGCGCTGCCGAGGCGGAACACGCCGCGGCGTTCGGTGTCGTGCAGCATCACCCGCAGGCCGGCGTCGGTGACTTCCAGGCCCAGGTTGTCCTCGAGCCCGGCTTCCTCGCCCATCTGGCGCAGGCGGTCGGCCAGTTCTTCCAGGTCTTCCTGGGTCTCGTAGACGCGGGTCGCGTCCGGCGGGGTGTGCACGCTCTCCATGCGCCCGCCCTCGCCGTCCAGCAGCCCGGTGCTGCCCTCGAACATGGTGCTGCGGCCCAGGTCGCGCACCGCCTCGTCCTCGCGCGCATTCAGCAGCCACAGCACCAGGAACAGGCACATCAGCGCCAGGCAGAAGTCGGCGAACGCCACCTTCCAGCTGCCACCGTGGTCGTCGTCGTGGGCGTGGGCACGGCCACGCTTGACGATGGTTTCGTGGTGGCCGCCCGCCTTGCCGCCGCGCCCCTTGGCACCATGCGCGGCGTCTTCGGCGCTCACGCCACCGCCTCATCCAGCTGGTTGATCCAGGTCTCGAGCTGGGCGAAGCTCGGCTTGCTGTTCAGCGGCACCAGGCGCCGCCCGGCGTCCAGCGCCAGCAGCGGCGGCTTGCCCGCGGCATAGGCCACCAGCACCACCTTGATGCACTCCAGCTCGGCGACCTCGCTCTTGACCACCTGCGCGATCACGTTGCTGATCGGGTCGAGCACGCCGTAGCAGAGGAACACGCCCAGGAAGGTGCCGATCATCGCCGCCGCGACCTTGGCCGCGATCTCGCCCGAACTGGCGCCCTCGGCCACGATGCTCATGGCCATCACCACGCCCAGCACCGCCGCGACGATGCCGAAACCCGGCATCGCCTCGCCGATCTTGCGCAGCGACTTGGACGGCTGCTCCAGGTCGCGGTGGATCGATTCCAGTTCCTGTTCCAACACGCCTTCCAGTTCGTGGGCGGTGATCTTGCCCAGCGCCATCAGGCGGAAGTTGTCGACGATGAAGGGCAGCAGCTGGGACGATTCCAGGATCAGCGGATAGCGCTGGAAGATCGGGCTCTGCGCCGGCGCCTCGACGTGTTCGTCCAGCGCCTTGAGGTCGCGGCCGAGCTGCAGCAGTTCGTACATGACCAGCAGCAGCTGGCGCTCCATCTCGTGCTCGGTGCCGGGCTTGGAGCGCACGAACACCTTGCGCACCTGGGCCAGCAGTTCGATCAGGACGTGGCGCGGGTTGCCGACCACCAGGGCGCCGACCGCCGCGCCGACGATGATCAGCAGTTCGACCGGCTGCCACAGCAGGCCGAAGGTGCCGCCCATGATGAGGAAGCCGCCGAACACGCAGCCGAGGACGATGACGATGCCGATCAGTTGTTGCATTGGAATTCCCGAGTGCCGGCCGCAGGCCGGCGTACCGATGTCTAGTCCTGTTCCAGCACGGCGCGCATCTTGGCCAGCGCGCGCTTGTTGACCTGGCAGATGCGTGCGGCGGTCAGGTCCAGCACGCGCGCGATCTCCTCCAGGCTGAGGTCGAATTCGTAGTACAGCTGGATCACCTTCTGCTCGCGCTCGTCCAGCGCCAGCAGCGCACGCGCCAGGGTGGCGCGGTCGACCGCGCGCTTCTCCGGCCCGGCCTGCTGGCCGGCGATGTCGATGCCGTCGGCGATCATCGCGTCGAAGCTGGCGAACTCCTCGGCGCAGTCGTCGCGCTGCAGGCGGTCGTACTCGTCCAGGCTGATCGCCATGGCCTTGCAGACCTCGGCCCGTTCCGGCTCGCGCCCGAGTTCGCGGCGCAGCGTGCGCTCGGTGGCCCGCAGCCGGTGCGCGCCCTGGCGGGCGGTGCGCGGGCGCCAGTCCAGGCGCCGCAGTTCGTCCAGGATCGCGCCGCGGATGCGCATGCTGGCGAAGGCGCCGAACTTCGCATCCGGCTGGCCGTAGCGGCGCAGCGCCTCGAGCAGGCCGACCAGGCCGATCTGCTCCATGTCCGAACGGTCCATGACGCTGCCGGCATGCGAGGACAGGCTCCGCACCACGCGCTTGACCAGCGGCATGTACGTGATCATCCAGTCGCGCTCGACGCTCGGGTCGACCGCGTCGCCGATGCACTGCACATGCATGTACTCGGCGTGGTGCAGGCTCATTCCAGCATCATCCTGGCGATCATGACCTGGCTGAAGGGCCGCTCCTCGGCGCTGCCGTAGACCTTGGTGTACTCGGCCTCGAGCATGCCGACCAGCTCATCCAGCTCCATCTGCCGGATCTCGCCGGCGTGGTAGCCGGCCAGGCTGCGGTGGGCGACGCTGCGCAGCAGCGGCAGCTGCGCCTTGGCGCGCGCGGCCTTCTTCTTGTCGTCGGTGGCGAACACCAGGTCGACCGCCAGATAGCGCGCACGCGTCTGCGGGCCATCGGCGCGCAGCATCACCACGAGCTTGTCGAGGGTGACGAAGTGTTCGGGCGGCGGCGGGGGCGGCGCGGGGGCCGCCGATGCGGCCTCGGTCGCCGACGCGGCCGCGAACGGGCCGAGCTTGGCGTACCACGCGTAGCCGCCGCCACCGAGAACCAGGAGCAGCAGCGCCGCCAGGATGATCACCAGGATGCGCATGTCAGTCTCCGCTGCCGTTCATTTGCCGCAGCACGCTCGCGAAGGCGGCATAGGCGTCGTCGGAGTCGCCGAGCGCGCGGCCGGGCGTGCCCTGCCCGGGCGCGGCGCCGTCGTCGCGCGCATGCCGGCCGTGACCGCCGTCGCCGGGATGGCGCTGGTGCCCGACCTGCACGCTGACGTCGGTGAACTGGCGCGAGGCCAGTTCCTGGCGCAGGCCTTCGCCGACGGTCTGCAGCTGGCGCACGACATCGTCGTTGCTGGCGGTCAGGTGGATGCGCAGCACACCGGCTTCGTGCCGCACTTCGACCTGGACCGTGCCGGCCATGTAGGGCTCCAGCCGCACCGTGGCCTGCTGCACGCCCTGCTGGGTCTGGATCTGGATCCGCTGGCCGAGCAGGCCGACCAGCGAGGATTCGGTCTGCGCCTGGGTCGGCGCGACGTCGCCGGCGCGCAGCGCGGCCGTGGCGAACGTGGTGGTCGCAGTCTGCTGCAGACCCGGCACGGCGGCATCGACGGTGACGATGGCCGGACGCACCGGCGCCGCCGGATCGGCGACATCGGCGCGCGGCGCCTGCAGCGCGACCGGCGTCGGTGCGGCGTTGGCCGCGCCCTGGGACGGGGCTTGGGCGGGAAGCGCGGGCGCGCCGCTCGACGCGCCATGTGCGGCAACGCCCGGCAACGGCGGCGCGGCGACAGGAGGCGGAACGACGGCCGCAGCCGGCACTGCCTGGGGGGCGAGCGGAGCCGGTGCCACCGGCGCGGCGGCCTCGGTGGCCAGCGCCCTGGCGAGCACGCCTTCGAGATCGGTGCCGGCCAGCAGTGCGAGCAGGTCCGGATCCAGCGTCGCCGGGGCGTCCTGGTCGGATGCCACCTGATCGGCCGGGAACAGCATCGCCATCAGCGACAACGCGGCGGCGTGCTTGGGGTCGGATGGATCGGTCCCGGCCGCGGGGGCCGGTACGACCGCTGCGTCCGGGTCGCCGGGGCTGCCGGCCAGACCGGCCAGCAGCGCCTGCATGCCGGCATCGGCGATCGCCGGAGCCTCGCCCACGGCAAGGCCGAACCGCGGCTGTGCACCGGACGTGGCGGCCGCCGCGATCGGGGCGGCCTCGACCGCGACCGACAGGCCCGCCTGGGTCGGCGCGACGATGTTCATTGGCCTTCGTCCAGCGGCAGATCGTGGTCGGCATAGGCCTGCGCACCGGTCCGCCGGTGCTGCAGCGCGTCCATCTCGCCGGCGAGCCGCTGCATTTCCTGGTCCATCAGCACGCGCGCGGCCTGCAGTGCCTGCTCGGCGCGGCGCAGCGGCGCCAGCAGCTCCTGCTGCAGGTCGGCGGCCGGATCGATCGCCGCGAGCAGGTGGTGCAGGGTGCGGTCGGCCGCGCCCATCGCATCGAGGTCGCCACTGGCCACGGCGGCCTGCATGTCGTCCACGGCGACCGGCAGCAGCCGGATGATCTTCTGCGGCTGGGTCATCCCGACCTCGCCTCGAGCGTGCGCCAGGCGTCGCGCAGGGTCACCACCAGCGATTCGACTTCCTCGACCATCGCCGGCTCCATGACGATGCCGGCCTCGTTCAGGCGCAGGGTCATGAATTCGTACAGACGCGCCAGTTCGACCACCGGTTCGCCGCCGAGCTCGAAGTCCAGCGAGCTGGACAGCGCGGTCAGCAGGTCGATGCACTTGTTGATGCCAAGCCCCTTGGCCTCGTAGCGGCGCGCCTCGATGTGCGCGCGCACGCGCGCCAGCTCGTCGAGCAGGCCGTCCATCAGCACCAGCACCAGCTGGACCGGCGAGGCGCTGGCGGTCTGGGTGTTCAGCCCGACCGATTGATAACTTCCGTATCCGATCTGGTCCATGGTCACTTGCTGGTGCTCGGCAGCATGGCCTCGAGGAGAGACAGCGTGTCCTTCATCTGTGCGTCCATGACCTGCACCTGCGTGAACTGGGCCAGATAGCGCGCGTAGAAACGATCGTACTGATCGTTCAGGTGCAACTCGCGCTTGTTCAACGCTTTTTGAATCGATTCGGCGCTGTCCTGGCGGCTCTTGAGCTGCCCCTTGGTGGACGACAGCCAGGTGTCCAGATAGTTGTTGAAGACCCCGGTGAGGCCGGTCTTGCCGTCGCCGAGCAGCGTTCCGGGCAGTTCCGGGTCCAGCTCCAGCGCCTTTCTCAGCTGGGTGCCGTCCAGCGACAGCTGGCCCTTCTTGTCGGCGCTGATGCCGATGTCGGACAGGCGCTTGCCGCCGACCGCCTGACGCAGGATGTCGTCCAGGCGGGTGCGCAGCGCGCGCACGCCGGCATCGCTGGAGAACGCACCGCCGGCGTCGCCGCTGGCGAGATCGCCGGCACGGGTCAGGCCGTCGAGGGTGGTCTTGAGCGCGTTGTAGGCGTCGACGAAGGACTGCACGTTGGCGGAGGTGGCGCTGTCGTCGCGGGCCACGGTCAGGCCGACGTCGCCGCCGGATTTCGTGAAGGTCAGCTGCACGCCTTCGATGCCGGTGAACGTGTTGCTGCCCTGCTCGATCCGGGTGCCGCCCTGGCCGCCCAGGTGGAAGACCGCATTGCGCGCTTCGCTGGTTTCGGTGGTGCCCTGCAGCGCCGCGCGCAGGCCGGCATCGCCGACCGCGGCCGCGTCCAGGGTGATCTCGCCATCGGCGCCGCCGACACCCGAGTTGAGCACCAGGCGCTGCTGGCCATTGACCGTCAGGGTGGCCGCGCTGACCTTGCCGCCCGAGGCCTGGTTGATCGCACGCGCGATCTCGGCCGGGGTCAGGTCGCCATCGCCGTTGCCATCGGCGGTGGCGAGGTCGACGTCGAAGCTGCTGCCGTCCTGGAGCTGGATCGAGAAGCTGCCCGCGCCCGCCGTCGGCACCGTGGCCGCCAGGGTGCCGCTGGACAGCTGGTGCGACGAGGCCAGGCTCTCGACGTAGAAGCTGTAGCTGCCCGGCGTGGCGCCGCCCGACACCGCGACGCTGCCGCGCGTGGTGTCCGACAGGGTGCCGCCATACTGGACCACGCCGGTGGGCTTGGCCGTCAGCGTGGCCAGCGCGGTGTTGAACCGGCCCAGCGCGGTGCGCAGCGTGTTCAATGCGGTGCTGTTGGTGCTGGCCGCGGATTTCTGGGCGGCAAGACGTTGCTGCGCGCCGAGCGCGGACATGTCCGCGTACGACTTGGCCATGGTGTGCGGGTAGCTGGAGTCCGAGATTTCCATGCGTGTCTCCTTCGGTTCTGTCTCAGGACGCCGTCGCGAAATGGCGTGCGTGGACCCACGATTGCAGGGCCAGCTGGTCCTGCCGCTTCTGGTCGCGCACGTTGCGCTCCTGGCGCAGGGCGCCCTGCTTGTCCTGCAGCGCGCGGTCGACGCGCTCGCGGCGCAGGGTCGCGTTTTCCAGCGCCACCCGGCTGGCCTCGATCAGCGTCTCCTGGCTGGCCAGGTCGCGCCGATGCGCCGAAATCATGTCCACCAGCGACGCCTTGTAGTGCGCGCTGTTGCTGGCCAGCACCGCGCAGCCGGCGCTGCTGCGGCCGACATCCACCAGCATGTCGCGCATGCGCTGCAGGTTGCGCCGGTAGCGTTCGGCCACCGCGTGGTGCTTCGTCAGTTCGGCGGTCAGGGTCTCGACCTCGCGGTTGCGCAGGTCGACCAGGCGGCCGAGGTTGGTCACCGTGTTCTGCAGGTTCATGCCAGCACCTCTTCGAGTTGGGCGCGCGTCTGCGCGAGCGTCGCGGCTTCGTTGGTGCCCTGGCGCAGCCAGCCGGCCAGGCGCGGATGCAGGTCGACGGCGCGGTCGGTGGCCGGATCGGCGCCGGGGACGTAGCCGCCGAGCGGAATCAGGTCGCGGACCTGGGCATGCCGGGCCAGCAGTTCCTTGAGTTCGCGCACGCGGCCCAGGTGGGCTTCGTCCACCACCAGGTCCATGCAGCGGCTGACCGAGCGCAGCACGTCGATCGACGGGTAATGGCCCTGCGCGGCGAGATCGCGCGACAGCATGATGTGGCCGTCGAGGATGGCGCGCGCGGTGTCGACCACCGGGTCCTGCTCGTCGTCGCCCTCGGCCAGCACGGTGTAGATGGCGCTCATGCTGCCGTCGCCTTCGCCGTTGCCCGCGCTTTCCACCAGCTGCGGCAGCAGGCCGAACACCGACGGCGGGTAGCCGCGGGTGGCCGGCGGTTCGCCCAGGGCCAGCGCGACCTCGCGCTGCGCCATCGCGTAGCGGGTGAGCGAATCGACCAGCAGCAGCACGTGCTCGCCGGCGTCGCGGAAATGCGCGGCGATCGCGTGGCACAGCTCGGTCGCCATCAGCCGCATCAGCGGCGATTCGTCGGCCGGCGCGACCACGACCACGGCCTTGCGCAGGCCTTCGGCGCCCAGCGAGCGCTCGATGAACTCGCGCACTTCGCGGCCGCGCTCGCCGATCAGGCCGACCACCACCACCGAGGCGGTGGTCTGGCGCGTGATCATGCCCAGCAGCACGCTCTTGCCGACGCCACTGCCGGCGAACAGGCCGACGCGCTGGCCGCGGCCGAGGGTCAGCGCGCCGTTGATCGCGCGCACCCCGACATCGAGCACGCCGCGCACCGGCTGCTTCTTCAATGGATTGACCCGCGGCGGATGCAGGTTCAGCGGCGCGGCGCCGGTCAGCGGGCCCAGCCCGTCGATCGGTTCGCCGAGGCCGTCGATGACCCGGCCGCGCCAGCCGGGCCCGATCAGCAGGCCCTGGTCTTCCTGGTCGGCGACCACGCGCGCGCCGGCGACCAGCCCGGACGGCTTGCGGAACGGCATCAGGAAGCAGGCGTGTTCGCGGAAACCGACCACGCGCGCGGCCAGCCAGCCGCCCGAGGCGGTTTCGATGCGCACGCGCTGCCCGGTTTCGAAGGCATAGCCGCTGGCTTCCAGCAGCAGGCCGGACACGCCGGTCAGGCGTCCGACCGGGCGCGCGACCGGGATGTCGTCCAGCCGCAGCGGGCGCGGCGTGCCGCTCATCCGCGCGCACCCTCGTTGGCCGATGCGCTCAGCTGCGCCCGGATCTGCTCCATGCAGGCGGCCAGGCGCTGGCCGCAGCCGGCGTCGAGTTCGCGCATGCCGGCCTTGATCCGGCATTCGCCGGGCGCCAGGCGCTCGTCGGGGCTCAGCTGCCAGCGCGCGGCCTGCTCCGGCGCGGCCGCCACGATCCGCTGGTACTCCTCCGGATGCAGCCGCACTTCGATGCTGTCGGCCGGCGCGGGCAGGGTCGACAGCGCTTCGTCGACGAAGGTCAGCAGCCGCTCGGGGCTCTGTTCCAGTTCGCCGCGCACGACCTGGCGCGCGACCTGGTCGACCAGGTCGGCCACTTCCTGGCGCAGCGCGTCGCGATGCTGGTCCTGCAGGGTGCGGAAGCTGGCGATCAGCTGCTCCAGCGGCTGCGACAACGCGGCCAGGCCGTCCTGCGCGAACTTGCGCGCACGCGCGGTGCCTTCCTCGACGCCGAGCGCGCGTCCTTCCTCGCGGCCCTGGGCCAGGCCCTGCTGGCGCGCGTCCTCGAGCAGTTCGGGGCTGGGCACCGACAGCGGCGGATCGTCGAGCAGGGCCGGCATGCCGTCGCTGCGCACGCTGGCGCGCAGCCGGGTCAGCGAAGGGAAGGTGTGGCGGCGGTAGAGCGGGTTCATTCGACCACGTCCTCGGAGAACAGCTGCAGCTCGATCTCGCCGGTCTCGGCCAGGTCGCGGACCTGTTCCATGATGTCGCGACGGACCTGGTCGATCCGGCTCATCGGCAGCGGCCCGGTCCGGCGCAGCATTTCCTCGAAGGCCTGCACCTGGCGGCGCGGCATCGAGCGCGACAGCACGTCGCGCAGCGCCGGTTCGGCGCCCTTCAGTGCCACGCCCCAGCTGTCGAACGGCACCGCTTCCATGATCGAGGCGATGGTCTCCGGGCTCTGGTAGGCGAGCAGGTCGATCGAGTACACGCGGTCCTCGATCTGCGCGGTCGCGGCCGGGTCGTGCTCGCGCAGGACCTCGATGATCTGGGCGCGGTTGCCGGGCAGGCGGGTCAGGATCTCGGCCGCCTGGCGCACGCCCTCGACCGAGGCGCTCTGGTTGCCCATGTTCTCCAGGCAGGCATCGACCACCGCTTCGAGGTCTTCCAGCAGCTCGTGGTCGATCTCCTTGAGCCGGGCGATGTGCAGCATCACCAGCTCGCGTCGCGATTCGGGCAGCGCGGCGATGACCTGGCTGGCCTGTTCGGGCTTGAGGAAGGCCAGGAAGATCGCCTGCATGCGCACGTGTTCGCGGGCCAGGCGCTCGGCCAGCCACTGCGGCTGCGCCCACTGCAGGCGCGACATCTTCGGACCGATCACGTCGCCGTAGATGCCGTTGAGCACGCTGTTGGCGACGGTGCTGCCCAGCGCCATGTCGAGCGAGCGCTGCAGGTAGCCGCGCGAGGCGCCGTTGACGCCGCTCTGTTCGCGCCAGGCGTCGAAGAAGTGCTGCAGCGTGTCCTGGACCGCGTCGAGCTTGACCCCGTTGATGCCGGACATCACCCGGGTCACTTCCAGCAGTTCCTCGCGCGACAGGCAGCGCATCACCGCCGCGGCCGCTTCCTCGCCCATGCTCAGCAGGGTGATCGCGGCGCGTTCCAGCGGGCTGACCTCGACCCGGCGCGCGGGCACCAGTTCGGTCGTCACGGCAGCGGCGGCACCGGGATTATCCATGCTTGCGGATCCAGGGCTTGATGATTTCGGCGACGCGCTCGGGGGCCTGGGTCGCCAGGACCTTCAGGTGGTCGACCATCACGTCGACCTCCGACCCCATCGGCGGCAGTTCCGGCTCGGCGTCGAGCATGGCGGGACGGCTGCGGCCACCCGGCACGGCCACCGCCTCGATCGTCCCGGCGGGCCCGGCCACCAGCGCCGGCTCGGCGCCGCGCGTGCTGGCATCGGTCCACTGCCGCAGCATCGACAGCAACGGACGCACCACGAGGAAGAAGCCCAGCAGCAGCGCCAGCGCATAGCCGAGGTAGGGCAGCGCCACCACCAGGCTTTCGGGATTGCGCCACCACGGCGGGGTCAGCTGTTCGGCGGTCGGCTGGAAGTCCAGCGCGGACACCACCAGCGCATCCTGGCGCGCGGTATCGATGCCGATGCCGCTGCGCAGGATGCCTTCGATGTTGGCGATCTGCGCCGGCGTCCAGGCCACCGCGGTGCCGGCGGCGGCACCCGCGGCCGCCGGGGCGACCGCGTTGTTCAGCACCACCGCCACGCTCACGCGCTTGACCCGCTGCGGGCTGCGCTTGATCTGCACGATGTTGCGGTCGTAGGCGTACTGGCGGCTGATCGCGTTGCGCTGCGAACGCGGCCCGTCCGGGCCGTCGGCCGGCGCGGCGGCGGCCGGCGCGGGGCGGTTGGACAGCGAGCCCGGCACGCCGATCGGCGTGGTCCCGGTGTCGTTCTCCTCGCGGGTCGCTTCCTGTGTCAGGCGCGGCGCTTCGCCGAACTGCTCGTGGGTCTCCTCGATGCGGTCGTGGTCGACCTCCACCGCCACCGAGGCGCGGAAGTTGCCTTCGCCCAGGGTCGGTGCGAGCAGCTCGTGGATGTTGCGCAGGGTCTCCTCGCGCAGACGCCCGGCCATTTCGTTGTTGTCGCCGCCGGTCGGGTCGGTCGGGTCGATCATCGCCGACAGGAAGTTGCCGGCCTGGTCGACGACCGAGACCTTGCCCGCATCGAGGTTGGCGACGCTGCCGGACACCATCGAGATGATCGCCGCGACCTGCTCGCGGCTGAGCCGGCGACCGGGCTTGAGCGCAAGCACCACCGAGGCCGAGCTCTTGTCGCCGTTGCTGAGGATGAAGGACGAGGACTTGGCCACCGACAGGTGCACGCGTGCCGAGGCGACCGGGTCCAGGGTCATGATGCTCTGCGCCAGCTCGCCTTCCAGGCCGCGGCGGAAGCGCACGTCCTGCACGAACTGGCTGACGCCGAGCGGATCGCTGCGGTCGACCACTTCAAGGCCGGCCGGCTGCTTGGCGTTGATGCCCTTGGCGGCCAGCAGCATGCGCGCACGGCCCAGCTGCGAATCGGCGACCAGCACCTGGCCGCTGTCCGGATGCAGGCGGTACGGGATGCCCTCGGCGTCCAGCGCGGCCATCGCATCGGCGGCGACGATCTTTTCCTGCACGCCGAACAGCGGCTTGTAGCGGGAATCGGCGTGGCGCAGGTACAGCATCGCCAGCACGGTCAGCGCGATCGCCAGCAGCACGACCGGCAGCAACCGGCTCAGCGTGGCCGAATTCGGAAGCTTGGCGGTCGCCGGAAGGAAGCGCCCGGCCAGGGGCTTGAGTCTGGCGATCACGTCGGCGGCCCCGTCAGATGGTCATCTTGATGACGTCGTCGAAGGCGCTCATCACTTTGTTGCGCACCTGCACCAGCATCGAGAACGACAGGCCGGCCTGCTGGCTGGCCAGCATCGCGCCGACCAGATCGTCGCTGGCGCCGGTCTCGACCGCCTCGACCTGGCGGCTGGCGCCATGCTGCTGTGCGTCCACGCCATTCAGGGCGCGGGTGAACAGGCCGGCGAAGTCCGCGGCGGCGCCTTCGTTCTGGCCCACGGCAGGGCGGACCAGTTCGCCAGGAAGCAGCGATTCCAGGTTCGGCATCGGGGGAAGCGTGGGCAGCACACTCATGGGGCGACTCGTGGCTCGGGCAGGCTGCCGGCATTGTGTCCGCGCGCTTCCGGCACGGCGCCGAATCTCAAGAGAATCTACAGACGCCCTGCGCCGGGGCGCGGCGACGGTCGCGCGTGGCACACTCCGGCCGATGCACGACCACGCTCCACCGCCGCCGGCCGGGTCCGGCACCGCCGCGCTGTACCCGCCGCCACGTCCAGCGGCGGGTGCGTCCGGCGGCGGCGGAACCGCGCGCGGCCTGCTGCGGCTGCTGGTCGGTCTGGCCGCCGGCCTGGTGTTCGGCATGACGGTGGCGCACTTCGGATTCGCCCTGTCGGGCGCCGGCGCGCCGTTCGCCCTGCTCGCCGGCGTGCTGCTTGGCCTGTGGCCCAACATCCTGCTGCACGAAGCCGGTCACGCCCTGGCCGGCATGGCCCGCGGCATGCGGCTGGTCGCGGCCGGGATCGGCCCGCTGCGGCTGGAACGCCGCGCCCAAGGCTGGGAGATCCGCCGCGGCGGCGCGATCCAGGGCCTGGGCGGCTTCGCGGCGCTGGTGCCGGTGGCCGGCCGCGGCTCGCGTCTGGACATGGCGGTGATGCTGGTCGGCGGTCCGGGCATCAACCTGGTGACCGCCGCGCTGGCGTTCCCGCTGGCGACGCTGACCGACGGCTGGCCGGCGGCCCTGCTCCAGGGGTTCGGCGCCAGCGCGCTGCTGCTCGGGCTGGCCAACCTGCTGCCGCTGCAGACCGGCGGCTGGCGCTCGGACGGCCGCGGGCTGCTCGACCTGGTCCGCGACCCGGACACCGCGGCGGCGATGCTGCGGATGAACCAGCTGACCGCGCTGAGCATCGCCGGCACCCGGCCGCGGGACTGGCCGGACACGCTGCTGCCGACCGGCCTGGCCGACGGGACCCCGGCGCTGGCCCGCGCCGCCGCCGGCATGCTGCTGCTCCTGTCCGCCACCGATCGCGGCGAGCCCGGGGAGGCGGACCGCCACGCGCGCAGCCTGCCGCCGCTGCTGTGGGACACGCCGGACGGCTTCCGCCAGCACCTGGCGGTGGTGATGGCCATGCATGCGGCAGCGGGACGGCGCGACCTGCCGCTGCTCGCCGCCTGGCGGCCGCTGTGCGAGGGCGGGCTGATGGACCTCTCGGCGTGGCGCCACTGGCTCGATGCGGAGCTGGCCGCGGGCGATGGCCGTCTCCGGCAGGCCCTGACCCTGCTGGAACAGGCGCGCGGCGCACTGCCGAAACTGCAGGATCGCGCCAGCGCGCGCCTGCTCGACGAATGGCTCGACGCACTCGCGTCGCGGCTCGATGCCGGTCCCACACGCACCGGCGACTGACACCCGATCGCGCCGGCAGCCCGCCGCCACATCCACGCCCGGCCGGGCGCATGCGAGGGTCGATACCTGTCAAGGATGCTTGACAGGCTGTCGGGACCGGCCTAGCCTGCATGTCAAGGGAACTTGACAGGGGACGGCCTTGCACGCGGGACGGACATGCCACGGCTGCATCACCACCGACCATGCCGGCAGCGGCGTCATCGGGCTGCCTGGCCGTACCACCGCACCGGCCGTCCTCCGGCACGCGCCACTGCATCCGGCCGGTGCACGCCATGGGCACTGAGCCGATGCGCCGCCGCTTCCCTGCTGCCTGGCGCCTGCTCGCCCTGGCCGTGGCCTGCGGACTGGCCTCGGTCGCGCTGCAGCAGCTGGCGCCCGACCGCACCCCCGCACTGCTCGTCGGGCTGCTGTTCGGGGCCGGGCTGGGCCTGGCGTTCGCCGCGCTGCTGGCCTGGCAGCTGCCGGACGCCTGCGATGCGGCGCCGCCGGCGCTGCGCCGGCGCTACACGCGGGAAATGCTGCTGGCGATGGCGGTCTACGTCGTGGTGCTGCTGGTCTCGACGCAACTGCTGCAGCACATGCAGCTGACGCTGCCGCAACGCGCACTGGTCGCATTGCTGCCGGTGCCGCCGATCGCCATGGCGCTGCGGGCGATGCTGCGCTACATCCGCGATGTCGACGAGATGCAGCAGCGGATCGAACTGGAGTCGATCGGGCTGGCCACCGCATGCGTCGCGCTGGGCTACATGACCGGTGGTCTGCTGCAGTCGGCGAAGGTCATCGACGTGCCGGCCAGCGTCGCGATGCTCTGGGTGTTTCCGCTGCTGAGCATGGGCTATGGCCTGGCCAAGGCCGTGGTCGCGCGGCGGTACCGCTGATGCACAACCGCCTGCGCGAGCTGCGCGACCGGCAGGGCTGGTCGCAGGGCGAGCTGGCCGAGCGCCTGGAGGTGTCGCGGCAGACCGTCAACGCGCTCGAGACCGGCAAGTACGATCCGAGCCTGCCGCTGGCGTTCCGCATCGCACGCCTGTTCCACCTGCGCATCGAGGACGTGTTCGACCCCGATGCCATCTGAATCCGCTTCACGTACGCTCCATTCCATCCGCACACACATCCACGGGCACGATTCGATGAATCCAGGAAAGACCCGCTTCCTCCTCACCGCCGCACTGGCCGGTGGCCTGCTCGGAGGCTGCGACTCGGCTGCCGATCCGACGACGGCGACCACCACCACGCGCCACTACGGCCAGATCGCCTTTTCGCCCTGCACGCTGACCAGCGGTTCCTCGACGGTGGAAGCGCAGTGCGGCAGCCTGGAGGTTCCCGAGAACCACGACGCACCGGAGGACGGACGGCGGATCTCGCTGCGCGTGGCCTGGCTGCCCGCCGAGGAAGAAGCCTCGGCCGCGCCCGATCCGGTGTTCTTCCTCGCCGGTGGCCCGGGCCAGGCGGCGGTATCGGTGTGGCCGGTCATCAACAGCGCGTTTTCGGAAGTCCGCAAGCAGCGCCACATCGTGCTGGTCGACCAGCGCGGCACCGGCGGCTCCAACGCGCTGGACTGCCATGAGCTGAAGGACGAGGAGCCGCCGACCGGCGAGGTCGACGCAGCGGCGCTGGCCGCGTTCGCCGCCCGCTGCGCCGCGGCGGTCGCCGGGCGCGCCGACACCCGCCTGTACACGACCACCGATGCGATCCGCGACCTGGACGCCGTGCGCGGCGCGATCGGCGTGGCGAAGGTCGACCTGGTCGGCGTGTCCTACGGCACCCGGGTCGCCCAGCAGTACGCGATGCGCTATCCGCAGCAGGTGCGCAGCATCGTGCTCGACGGCGTCGCGCCCAACGACCTGGTCGTCGGCGGCGAGTTCGCCAACACCTTCGAGGACGCGCTGGCGCTGCAGTCGGCCCAGTGCAGCAAGCTGCCGGCCTGCGCCGAGCGCTTCGGCCGCGATGCGCGCGAACAGCTGGGCGAGCTGGTCGCACGCCTGCGCAGCGCGCCGGTCCAGGCCGAATACCGCGATCCGGCCACCGGCGAAGTCCGCACCGGCACGGTCGACGCCGACACCGTCACCGGGCTGGCCTTCATGTTCTCGTACATGCCGCAGACCGCCGCGCTGCTGCCGCTGGTGCTGGACGAGGCGATGCAGGGCCGTTACGGCTCGCTGCTGTCGCTGGCCGACCTGATCGGCCGCAACACCGGCGATTCGATGGCGCGCGGCATGCAATGGTCGGTGATCTGCGCCGAGGACGCCGACCGGCACCAGGTCGCCGCGGCCGGCACCGGCACCGTGCTCGGCCCGGAGGTGGCGCGGATGTTCTTCGCCGCCTGCCCGAGCTGGCCGCATGGCAGCCGTCCGGAAGGCTTCAACGCGCCGTTCCGCTCCGAGCTGCCGGTGCTGCTGCTGTCCGGCGAGCTGGATCCGGTGACGCCGCCGCGCTACGCCGAACGCGTGCTCGAAGGCCTGCCCAACGGCCGCCACCTGGTCCTGCGTGGACAGGGCCACGGCGCGCTCGGCCAGGGCTGCATGCCCAAGCTGGTCGGCCGCTTCATCGACACCAACGACGCCGCTGCGCTGGATGCCTCGTGCCTGGACACGATGACCTACGTGCCGCCTTTCACCAGCTTCAACGGATGGGAACCCTGATGCGCCAGACCACGACCGCGGAGGCCGGCCGATGATCCGCGCCCACGACCTGCACAAGCAGTTCAAGACCAAATCCGGCCTGGTCCAGGCCGTGCGTGGCGTCGGCTTCGACGCGCACGACGGCCAGATCACCGGCCTGCTCGGCCCCAACGGCGCCGGCAAGACCACCACGCTGCGCATGCTGTACACGCTGATGCAGCCCGACCAGGGCCGGATCGAGGTCGACGGCGTCGACCCGGCGCGCGACCCGATGACGGTGCGCCGCAGCCTGGGCGTGCTGCCCGACGCGCGCGGCGTCTACAAGCGCCTGACCGCACGCGAGAACATCGCCTACTTCGGCCGCCTGCACGGCATGAGCCCGGCGCAGATCGCCGAACGCACCGCGGCGCTGTCCGAAGCGCTGGACATGGACGAGATCCTGGACCGGCAGACCGAAGGCTTCAGCCAGGGCCAGCGCACCAAGACCGCGATCGCGCGTTCGCTGGTGCACGATCCGCGCAACGTGATCCTGGACGAGCCGACCAACGGCCTGGACGTGATGACCACGCGCGCGCTGCGCAACTTCCTGTTCCAGCTCCGCGACGAGGGCCGCTGCGTGATCTTCTCCAGCCACATCATGCAGGAGGTCGCCGCGCTGTGTGACCGCATCGTCATCATCGCCAAGGGCCAGGTGGTCGCCGAAGGCACCGCCGACCAGCTGCGCGAGCAGACCGGCGAGAGCAACCTGGAAGACGCCTTCGTCAAGGCGATCGGTTCGGAAGAGGGGCTGCTGGCATGAACATGCTTTCCACGCTCTGGACCGTCCTGATCAAGGAACTGCGCGACATCGGCCGCGACCACCGCACCCTGGCGCTGACCGTGCTGATGGGGCCGATCCTGCTGCCGGCGCTGATCCTGGGCATGGGCACCCTGGCCGAGAAGCGCGCCAAGACCCAGCTCGACAAGGTGCTCGAGGTGCCGACGATCGGCATCGAGCATGCGCCGAACCTGGTCGCCTTCCTCGGCACCCAGGGCATCAAGGTGGTGCCGGCGACCGACACGCTCGAGCAGGACATCCGCGCGCAGAAGGTCGACGTGGCCCTGCGCATCTCCGATGACTATGCCGAGGACTGGAAGGCCGGACGCCCGGCACTGGTCGAGATCATGCTCGACAGCACCCGGCGCGATTCGGGCATTCCCAGCCGCCGGCTGCAGAGCGCGCTGGCCGCCTACAGCGGCCAGGTCGGCGCGCTGCGCCTGCTCGCACGCGGCATCGATGCCTCGGTCGCGCAGCCGGTCAACGTCGGCCAGCTCGATCTGGCCACGCCGGAGGCCAAGCGCGGCATGCTGCTGTCGGTGATGCTGCCGTACTTCCTGATCATCTCGGCCTTCCTCGGCGGCGCGGCGCTGGTGCTGGATGCCACCGCCGGCGAACGCGAGCGGCAGTCGCTGGAACCGCTGCTGGCCACGCCGGCGTCACGCGGCGCGATCGTCTCGGGCAAGATCCTGGCCGCCTGCCTGCTCGGTGCGCTCTCGCTGCTGCTGACCCTGATCGCGCTCAAGCTCAGCGCCCAGGCCTCCAGCGCGATGGCGCGCCAGCTCGACGTGTCGCTGCTGGCGATCGCCAAGCTGCTGTTCGTGCTGATGCCGATGCTGCTGATCGGCACGTCGCTGCTGACCTTCCTGGCCTCGGGCGCCAAGAGCCTGAAGGAAGCGCAGAGCCACATGAGCTGGCTGATGCTGCTGCCGATGATTCCGACCATCGTGCTGATGGTCAATCCGGTGAAGACCCAGCTCTGGCAGTTCTCGGTGCCGTTCCTGGCGCAGAACCAGCTGCTGCTCAAGGTGATCCGCAGCGAGCCGATCGACGCGCAGACCTGGGCGGTGTACCTGGGCTGCAGCGTCGGCCTGGCGCTGCTGCTGTGGGCCGGCGCGGTCTGGCGCTACCGGCAGGAGAAGCTGGCGATCTCGACCTGATACCGGTCGGCAGCGTAGCGATGCGAAGGCCCGGGATCTCCCGGGCCTTCTTTTTTTCAGGCCATCGGAAGCAACCCACGCGCTGTGGTGTGTGTCGCCGCTCGGGCACCGGCAGCGATCGTCCTGGCGGACGATGAAGGCGAGGACGTCACCGCGCTGGTCAGCCCGGCGCAACAGCGACAGCGCGCGATTCCCGCCGTCCGCGCGGCGGCGGCTTCCAGACAGGCGCGCGCTGCTCGACCGCGGGCAGCCACGGCTGCGGACATCCGGGCTGCGGTCCACCAGGCGATGTGCGTCGTCGGCGCAGGACGCGTCGCGCCATGCGCGCAATCCGGCATCAGGATGCAGGGCAGGCATCCGACCGTGATCGCGATGCGTGTCGTTGCGCGCCCATGCGGCTGTGGCGCCGACACGCGTGGCTTGCGTAGCGACGCGGCGAGCAGCGCAGACCCATCGCACGGCCGGGTGGTGCTCCATCCACGGGAACGCGGCGGACCGCAGCGTCTTCCAGCCTTGGTTGCCGGATGACCGATGCACGGCCCGTGTTCCGAAGCAGCGCACAACTTACCCAATGCACGGCCGGCCAGTATCGGAGCAGCGGGAACGCAGCGACGCGCAGGCCAGGCCCATCGCACTGCAACCACCGGGCGCCTGGATCATCCGCGCCGTGGTGATGCCACCTGCAGGAAGGAACGGCTCACGCGCTGCACAACGCGCGTGTGCGGCGGCATGCGCGTGCCGGAACACGCGTGACCGGGCGGACGCGCGAGCGCACGCGTCCACCGGATGCTGGCAGACGCGGCACACGATGGATGCGCGCGGGGAGCCGGCGAGGTGCGCGGCATGGCTGCCGCGCTGTCGGAACGCGGGCACTCGATCATGCCGCTCCGCGTGACCGGGCGGACGATGGCATTGCGGCGCGCTGCATGGCCAGTCCGCGCAACGCGGGGTCCACGCTGCTCACGCGCTCCGCGCCGCTCCGGTCCGTGCATGCACGGCCGGAACGGCAGGACGATCAGCCGCCGTTGCTGAAGGCGACCGTGCGACGCGTGGTCATCGGCGCGTCGAGCGGTTCGAAGCGCCAGCGGCGCACGGCGTTCAGGGCTTCGCGGTCGAACACCCGGGTCGGATTCGCGCGCAGCACGCGGGCATCGGTCACCGCACCGTCGGTACCGACGGTGAATTCGACCAGCACTTCGCCCGAGGTGCCGGCACGCAGCGCTTCGGGTGGATAGCGCGGGGCGGGCATGCTGATCGGACGCAGCGCGCGGGGCTCCGGCGCGGCCGGACGCGGGGCCGGGGCGGCAGCCGCCGCCTGGCGGGCCGCGGCCGCGCGCTGCTCGGCTTCGCGCTGCTCGGTGGCCTGGCGTTCGCTGGCCTGGCGCGCGGCTTCGGCTTCCGAAGCCAGCCGGCGCGCGGTTTCGGCTTCGGCGGCCTGCTGCGCGGCGGTGCGCTGCTGCTCGGCCTGGCTGCGCGCCTCGGTCTCGCGGCGGATGCGTTCGGCGTCGGCGACGCTGCGCTGGGCCACCGCCTGCTGGGCGCTGGTGATGCTTTTCTGGATCCGCGGCAGGGCCGGCGCGTTCGCGTCGGTCTTCTCGATCAGCGCGGCCAGGCGCTGGGCCTCGTCGAACTGCTCGCGGCTGACCGCCTGCTCGGCCGCGATCACCGTGTACGGCATCAGGTCGGTCAGTGCGCTGGACACCACGGCGTCGTCGGGCAGCTTGTCGCGCAGCGCGAGGTAGTACTCCATCGCGTTGTCGCCGGCCGGCGCGTACATGCGGTTCTCGCGCAATGCCTGCGTGGCCGATTCGCGCAGCTGGTCGGCGCCCATCGCCTGCACGCTGGCGGCGACGGCCGGGGCCGGCGGGGTCTGGGCGGCGGCCGGCGTGGTGGCGGTCGGCTGGGTGGCATCGGCCGCCGGTTCCTCCTGCCTGGAGCAGGCGGCGGCAAGCACCGCGAGAAGCAGGCACGCGGACAGCCGCGACTTCGGCGAAATCGTGAAGGACAGCATCGGTTCTCCCCCGTTGCAGAGCAATGTAGCGTCGAGCGGCAACCGCTAGGACGCGTGATTCCATCCCGATTGTCAACCGGGTGACCGCCGCCCCACAAGCGGCGCGATCAAGGCGGGCCGCAGCGAACTGTGACCGCCATCATGCGGCACGTCGCCTCACTTGCCGATGCAGAAGCTCGAGAAGATGTGCCCGAGCAGGGCATCGGCGCTGACCTGGCCGGTGATTTCGCCGAGCGCGCGGTGCGCCAGGCGCAGTTCCTCGGCGGCCAGCTCGAGCTGTTCGTGCTGCAGCTGGGCGGCGGCCTGTTCCACGTGGCCGGCGGTGCGCTGCAGGGCCTCGATCTGGCGCGCGCGCGCGCTGAATTCCCCGTCGGCCGCCTCCGGTGCGCCGCCATCGGCCAGCCGGCGCAGCGCGGCGTGCAGGCCGGCCATGCCGGCACCGGTCAGGGCGGAGACGTGGACCGTGTCGTCCGCAGGGGCCGAGGGCACCGGATCCTCGACCAGGTCGCGCTTGTTGTGGATCCACAGGCAGGCGGGCGCGGCGGCCGCGGCATCGGCCAGCGCGGCCCGGGCCGGCGCCGGATCGCGTGCGTCGACCACCAGCAGGACCAGGTCGGCGCGCTCCAGTTCGGCGCGGGCGCGGCGCATGCCTTCGCGTTCGATCGCGTCGCCGCCGTCGCGCAGGCCGGCGGTGTCGGCCAGCACCAGTTCCAGCCCGTCGATGCGCACGGTCTCGCGCAGTACGTCGCGGGTGGTGCCGGCCACGTCGGTGACGATCGCGCGCGCATCGCCGGCCAGCGCATTGAGCAGCGAACTCTTGCCGGCGTTCGGCGCGCCCAGCAGCACCGCATGCAGGCCATCGCGCAGGCGCCGGCCGCGCTCGGCCTCGGCCAGCAGCTGGCGCAGCTGGGCCTGGGCGTCGTCGAGGCCGCTGCGCAGGGCGGGCCCGCCGAGGGTGTCGATCGGATCGTCGACGAAGTCGATCGAGGCTTCGATGTGGATGCGCAGGCCGAGCAGGCGCTGCGCCAGCGTGTCGACGCGCGCGGAGAACACGCCTTCCAGGCTCCTGCGCGCGGCGCGTGCCGCACGCAGGTCGGCCGCCGCGATCAGGTCGGCGATCGCCTCGGCCTGGACCAGGTCGAGCTTGCCGTTGAGGAAGGCGCGGCGACTGTATTCGCCCGGCCCCGCCGCGCGCGCGCCGAGTTCGCAGCAGCGCTCGACCAGGCGCCGCAGCAGCACCGGGCTGCCATGGGCCTGCAGTTCGACCACGTCCTCGCCGGTGAAGCTGTGCGGCCCCGGGAACGCGAGCACCAGGCCGTCGTCGATCGTTGCGTTGTCCGCATCGAGGAAGTGCGCGCGCAGCGCGCGCCGCGGCGGCAAAGCGCGCGCGCACAACGCGGTGGCGATCGACAGCGCCTGCGGCCCGGACAGGCGCACCACGCCGATGCCGCCCGCGCCGGGCGCGGTGGCGATCGCGGCGATGGTGTCGTCGTCGGACGCGATGCTCATGGCTGCAGCTTCCGCAGCTGCGCGCGCGCCTGCTCGGCGCCGCTGCCCTGCGGCTGCAGCGCCAGATAGGTGGTGTAGGCCTGCTTCGCCTTCGCGGGGTCGCCGCCGTGCAGATAGGCATCGCCGAGGTTGAGATGGGCCACCGCGCGCGACGGGTCGATCTTCAGCGTGTTCTCCAGCCAGCGCGCCGCTTCGGCGTAACGCTGCTGGCGGTAGTAGACGAAGCCGAGGTTGTTGGCCGCCAGGGCGAAATCGGGGCGCAGCTTCAGCGCCTCGGTGAACTGCGCCACCGCCTCGTCGTAGCGCTTTTCGCGGTACAGCTGCAGGCCGCGGTCGTTGGCCTGCTGCGCGCGCTGGCGGTCCGAGGTCTTCACCGCGGTCGGCACCACCAGGGTGTTGCTGCCGCCCTGCAGGTCGGCCACGCGCACCGGTGCCTCGCCATCGCCCTGCGCCGCATCGACGCGGCTGTTGAGGGCGATCGCGTCGGCCGGCAGCTGCGCGGTGTCGGCGTTGAGGAACTCCTGGCTGTCGGGCACCTGGAACACGAACTCGCCGCCCTGCGAGCCGGGCAGGCTGCCGAACGCCGGCGTCTGCCGCGACACCGCCGAGACCGCCGGCGCCACGTAGGCGGCCAGTTCGGTGCCGGTGATCAGGCCATCGCCGTTGAGGTCGCCCTTGCCGGACAACGCCTGCAGCAGCACCCAGGTGAAAACCGAATGGCCGTTGGGGCCGCTGTCGGCGACCTGCTGGTCGGCGCCGCCCGCGGTGAGCATCTGCCGCGCGCTGCGGCGCGCGTTCTCGCGCAGGAACGCGGACGAGGCCGGTCCGCCGCGGGTCAGGCCCAGGCCGCTGTAGCAGGCATCCATCACGAACAGCACATGCTTGGCCTGCAGGCTCTCGGCGATGTTCTGCACGTCGGTCATCGCGATCGCGTCGGTGGCGAACTCGTCGGGATCCGAATCCACCGGGATGATGTAGCCCAGGTCGCGGCCCGAGGCGAGCCGGCGGGTCGCGCCGTGGCCGGCGAAGAACACGAACACGCGGTCGTTCTTTCCAGTGCGCTCGTCGGCGAGGCGGTCGTGGAAGGCGGCCAGGATGTTGTTGCGGGTGGCCTGCTGGTTCTTCAGCACGATCACCTGCGAGGACGGAAAGCCGAACTGCCCGGTCAGGGTGTCGGCCACGGCCTGGGCGTCGCGGCTGGCGTATTCCAGCTTCGGCCAGTGCGCGTAGTCGTCGATGCCGACGACGATCGCCCACGACCTGTCGTAGCCGGTGGTGACCGTGGCTTCGCTGGCGGTGCCCGCGCGCGGCCGGCTGACGGTGAAGTCGCGCCCGTTCCAGCCGGCGAACTGGTAGCCGTCGGCGATCAGGCGGTCGAGGATCTGCGGCAGCGCCTTGACCGCGCGGTCGTGGATGTCGTGGAACAGGATGATCCCGCGCTGCTCCTTCTCGACCTGCGCCAGCACGCGCTGGACGATGGATTCGGGCACCGGATCGGCCCAGTCCATCGAGTCGATGTTCCACATGATCGACTTCAACCCGGCCTCGCCGAGCAGCTGCAGGCCTTCGGCGTTGCGCGCGCCATAGGGGAAGCGGAACAGCGGTGCGCGTCGCGCGCCGACCTGGCGCAGCAGCGCGTCGGCATCCAGCACCTGGTGCCGCAGCGCGTCGCCGCTGGTGCGCGAGAGCTGGGCGTGGGTCTGGCTGTGGTTGCCGACCGCGTAGCCGTCGGCCATCAGCTGGCGGCTGATGGCGGCCATCGGCCCAAGCCTGGGCGTGCCGTCGTCCTCGATCGCACCGACGTTGCGGCCGACCTGGAAGAACACGCCGGGCACGTCGTAGCGCTTGAGGATGGCGGTGATTTCGTCGGTGTGGACGCGGTGCGGACCGTCGTCGAAGGTCAGGACCACGGTCTTGCGCGGCAGGTCGCGACCGAAGATTTCGCGTTCGCTGTCCTGCATCGACATCGGGTAGGGCTCGATCACGCCGTGGTCGCGCAGGATCGCCTCGCGGCTGTGCAGCGTGCGCAGGTGGGCGACGTAGTCGTCCCACTTCTCCCGTTTCGGCACGATCGCGCGGGTGCGGTCGAAGCGGCTGAAGATCCGGGTGATCTCCTGGTCGTAGTGGCGCTCGATCCCGTCCAGCGCGTCGAGGTCTTCGCCGATGCGCTGGTGCAGCTTCACCGCCGGCAGCGATGAGTCGGCGCCCACGCGCTCGTGCAGGTCGCGCAGCACTTCGCGGAAGGCCAGGCGGTCGGCGTCGTACAGCGCAGGCGCGGACTCGATGTAGTCCAGCACGTGGCCGAGGGTGGCGAAGCGGCGCGGATCCGGCGTGCGCAGCAGCGCGTCGAACTGCGCGGCGATCGCCGCGTGCCGTTCCAGCCCGTCATGGAACAGCTGCTGGCCGATGCCGCTGGACGTGGCGCGGTCGCGGTCGGACTGCGTGGCCTCGTCGGCCAGCAGGACGATGATCCGGCGGTGGCCGTCGAGCTGCTGCTGCAGCGCGGCCACGATCGGCGCGGCCGCCGCCTCGTCGCCGACCGCGGCGGAGGCCGGGGCCGGACTGGAATCGGACGATGCAGGCGAGGCGGCGCGCTCGCCACACCCGGCCAGCAGCAGGGGCAGGCACAGCAGCAGGAGGCGGGGCGAAGCGGAAAAAGAGGGCATGGACCAGGCTTGGATGCGTCGGCACGGCGGAGGGCGGCCGGAGAAGTCTAAGGCAGCCCGCCGCAGGCGGCCCGATCCGATGCCGGCAGTGGGCGGCGCGGGCGTGCTGCTTCCGGTGCGTCATCGACCATGGCCGGTACGCAGGTTCCTGCATCGGCCGGCGCGGCAGGGGACAGATGCGAGGAACCCGCCTTGCGGCGGGTTCCTGGAGTCGCATCGCACGACGCTTACTTGGCCGGCGTGGCCTTCGGTGCCGGCTCGCCGTGGCGCTTCATCATCCACCACTGCTGGAGCAGGCCCAGCGCGCCGTTGGTGACCCAGTACAGGACCAGACCGGCGGGGAAGAAGGCCATCATCACGCCGAATGCCAGCGGCATGAACTGCATCATCTTCTGCTGCATCGGATCCATGCCCGGCGCCGGCTGCAGCTTCTGGGTGAACCACATCACCGCCATGTTGAGCACGGGGAGGATGAAGTACGGGTCGCGCGCGGTCAGGTCGTTGATCCAGGCGAACCACGGGGCCTGGCGCAGCTCGACCGACTCCACCAGCACCCAGTACAGCGCCAGGAACACCGGCATCTGCACCAGGATCGGCAGACAGCCGCCCATCGGATTGATCTTCTCCTTCTTGTACAGCTCCATCATGGCGACCTGGAACTTCTGCTTGTCGTCGCCGTAACGTTCCTTCAGCTGCTGGATGCGCGGCTGGAACTTGCGCATCTTGGCGAAGCTCTTGTACTGCGTCGCCGACAGCGGATACATGATCAGCTTGACCACGATCACCAGGCCGATGATCGACCAGCCCCAGTTGCCGAGCAGGCCGTACAGGTGGCTCAGCACCCAGAACAGGCCTTCGCCCAGGACCGCCAGGATCGAGAACTGGCTGTAGTCGACCGCACGCTCCAGGCCCGGCACGTTCTGCGCATGGATCTGGGCGACCAGCTTGGGACCGACGAACAGGCGCGCTTCGGTGGTGGCGGTGGCGCCCGGCGCGACCTGCAGCGGCGCGCTGAGTTCGCGCACCAGCGGGCCGTTCGGCACCTGGTCGATCGAGATCGTCGACGGCTGCACGCCTTCGGGAATCCAGGCGCTGAAGAAGTGGTGCTGCAGCATCGCCACCCAGCCCTGGGTGGTCTGGCGGTTGACGTGGCCGTCCTCGAGGTAGTCCTCGTCGAACTTGCGGCGCTGGTACTTGCCGTCGTACCAGGCGGCGCCGTTGAAGCTGAAGGACTCCGGGCTGGTCATGCCGCGCTTGATCACCGGCGGCTTGCGGATCAGCTGGCGGTAGACCTGGCCCTGCCACGGCTGCGCGCCCTGGTTGAGGACCTCGTCGCGGACCTCGATCGCGTAGCTGGCACGCTTGACCGTAAAGGTACGACGGATGCTGACGCCATCGGCGCCCTGCCACACGAACGGCACGGCGACCTCGCTCTGGCCATCGGCCAGCGCGTACTCGCGCGCCGGCTCGGCCGGCACGAAGCCGCTCTGGTGGTTCGGCGCGGCGCCGCCGGCGCTGACCCAGCCGCTCTGCGCGGCATAGAAGTGGTCCGGCGCGGTGCTGAACAGGCGGACCGGGGCCGCGCCTTCTTCCTTGCTCTGCGGGAACTGCAGCAGATCGGCCTGCAGCACGCTGCCGCCATCCAGGACCAGGCGCAGCACGTCGGTGTTCACGGTCACGCGGGCCGCCGCGGTCCCGGCTGCGACGCCGGCCGACGCCGGCGCCGCTGCAACGGGTACCGCGCTGGGCACCGACGCATCGGTACCGGCGTCGGCCGGCGTCGCAGCCGGGACCGCGGCGGGCACGGAGGCGTCGCTGGTGTCGGTCGCGATGCTGCTGGTCTGGGCGACGGCGGCGGGAGCGGCCTGCTCCTTGCCCCACTCCATCCACAGCAGCAGGGCCACCATCAGCCAGGCAAGGATCAGGAATACGCGGGTCTGGTTCATCGGGCAGGCATGCTCAGCCGGCGGAAGGATCCGGCTTGGAAGGGTGATCGGGAGACGTCGGCGCGGTGGCCGCGGGCATTGTGCCGTCGGCGGACGGGAGGGGCAACGCGCCGGCGCGACGCAGCAGGCGCAGCCAGGCGTCCAGGATGCGTGCATTGTCCGCGCTGCCGGCGGCGGCGCGGGCGACGATCACGTAGTCGCCGCCCTTCAGCTGCGGGCGCAGCTTGCGCATGCTGTCGCGCAGGATCCGCTTGATCCTGTTGCGGCCGACCGCACGCGGGTCGACCTTGCGCGAGACGGCAAGGCCCAGGCGCGCCGGTGTGTCGCCCGGCAGCCAGTGCAGGGCAAGCAACGGATCGCCGATACGGCGCCCCCCTTCGAAGACACGTGTATATTCCGCACGCAGACGAACCCGCGCGTCGCGAGGGAATCGCGCGCGCGGGTTCGATGTCATCTCGGGACTGCGGAGCACCGCGGCCGTTGGCCGCGAGGTGCTCAGGCGCTCAGACGCGCACGGCCCTTGGCGCGACGACGCGCCAGGATCTTGCGGCCGTCGGCGGTCTTCATGCGCGCACGGAAACCGTGGTCGCGCTTGCGCTTGAGATTGCTGGGCTGGTAAGTGCGCTTGGTGGCCATGGTGGCGCTCGGCTGATTGGAACGAAAGAACCGGAAATTCTAGGGCCCGTGCCGGCCGCGGTCAAGCCCGGCAGACGGGAACGCGCCGCGGGGTGCCTGCAATGCTGTGGATGGCCTGTGCATAAATCTGGGAAAACCCGGGAGCGGATGGTAGTCTGGCCAGTCCGAATTCCCACCCCACGGTTGTCCGGCGACGCTTGCGCGGCGCGGCGATCGCCCGATGAGCTTTGCCTTTCCGATGGATGCCTGGCCCCGTTGTCTCGAGCGTCTCGAAGCCGAATTGCCGGCCGAGGACGTGCATACCTGGCTCAAGCCCTTGCAGGTCGACGAGCACGGCGACAGTTTCGTGCTGTACGCGCCCAATTCCTTCATCGTCGAGCAGGTGCGCGACCGCTACCTGCAGCGGATCCGCGAACTCGCCCAGCATTTCGCCGGCCATCCGAACGTCTCGCTCGAGATCGGCTCGCGCCCGAAGGCCGCTGCGCCGATCGAGCCCACGCCCGCCTCGACCGCCGCGGGCAGTGTCGCGACGCCAGCCGCGCGGGCGGTGCCGGCCGAGCCGTTCAACGGCAACCTCGACACCCACTACGTGTTCGCCAACTTCGTCGAGGGCCGCAGCAACCAGCTGGGCCTGGCCGCGGCGATGCAGGCCGCGCAGAAGCCCGGCGACCGGGCGCACAACCCGCTGCTGCTGTACGGGGGCACCGGCCTGGGCAAGACCCACCTGATGTTCGCCGCCGGCAACGCGATGCGCGAGGCCAATCCCGGCGCGCGCGTGCTGTACCTGCGTTCGGAGCAGTTCTACAACGCGTTCTTCCGCTCGCTGCAGGAAAAGACCGCCGACCAGTTCAAGCGCCAGTTCCAGCAGATCGACGCGCTGCTGATCGACGACATCCAGTTCTTCGCTGGCAAGGACCGCACCCAGGAAGAGTTCTTCCACACCTTCAACGCGCTGTTCGACAGCCGCCAGCAGATCATCATGACCTGCGACCGCTACCCGCGCGAGGTCGACGGCCTGGAGCCGCGCCTGAAATCGCGCCTGGCCTGGGGTCTATCGGTGGCGATCGATCCGCCGGACTTCGAGACCCGCGCCGCCATCGTGCTGGCCAAGGCGCGCGAGCGGGGCACCGAGGTGCCGGACGAGGTCGCGTTCCTGCTGGCCAAGAAGATGCGCAGCAACGTGCGCGACCTGGAAGGGGCGCTCAACACCCTGGCCGCGCGGGCCAACTTCACCGGCCGCGCGATCAGCGTCGAGTTCGCCCAGGAAACGCTGCGCGACCTGCTGCGCGCGCAGCAGCAGGCGATCGGCCTGCCGAACATCCAGAAGACCGTGGCCGACTACTACGGGCTGCAGATCAAGGATCTGCTGTCCAAGCGCCGGACCCGCTCGCTGGCCCGCCCGCGGCAGATGGCCATGGCCCTGACCAAGGAGCTGACCGAGCACAGCCTGCCGGAAATCGGCGACGCGTTCGCCGGCCGCGACCACACCACGGTGCTGCACGCCTGCCGCCAGATCCGGACCCTGATGGAGACCGACGGCAAGATGCGTGAGGACTGGGACAAGCTCATCCGCAAACTCAGTGAGTGAACGGGGGAGTAGCTGGGGATAAACCGGGGATAGAATCGGCACTGCAAATCCATCCACAGCTTGTCCCTGCTGCCGAAGGGTGTTTCCGCCCAGACTTGTTGGTCGCGATAAATTCATTTATATCAACGGCTTGATGTTGTTATCCACAGAAAAAAGCGCCCTCCAACACCACCACTTTTAGATTTATTCCACATTCTTTAAAAGCTTAAGAGGCACGGAATCCATGCGTTTCACACTGCAACGCGAGGCCTTTCTCAAGCCATTGGCCCAGGTCGTCAATGTCGTTGAACGCAGGCAGACCCTGCCGGTGCTGGCCAATTTCCTCGTCCAGGTCCAGAACGGGCAGCTCTCGCTGACCGGTACGGACCTGGAAGTCGAGATGATTGCCAGAACGGCCGTGGATGACGCCGAGAACGGCGAAACCACGATTCCTGCCCGCAAGCTGTTCGAGATCGTGCGCGCACTGCCCGACGGCAGCCGCGTCACGGTGTCGCAGAGCGGCGACAAGCTCACCGTCCAGGCAGGTCGCAGCCGCTTCACCCTGGCGACACTGCCGGCCAACGACTTCCCGTCCGTCGACGAGGTCGAAGCGACCGAGCGGATCACGGTGCCGGAAGCCGGCCTGAAGGAGCTGATCGAACGCACGGCGTTCGCGATGGCCCAGCAGGACGTGCGCTATTACCTCAACGGCCTGCTGTTCGACCTGCGCGACGAAACGCTGCGCTGCGTGGCCACCGACGGCCATCGCCTGGCGTTGTGCGAGACCTCGCTGGAACAGACGGTGGGGACCAAGCGCCAGATCATCGTGCCGCGCAAGGGCGTGACCGAACTGCAGCGCCTGCTCGAAGGCGGCGACCGGTCACTGGAGCTGGAGATCGGCCGCAGCCATATCCGGGTCAAGCGCGACGATGTCACCTTCACCTCCAAGCTCATCGATGGCCGCTTCCCGGATTACGAAGCGGTGATTCCGATCGGCGCCGAGAAGGAAGTGAAGCTGGACCGCGAGGTGATCCGCGCCGCGTTGCAGCGTGCCGCGATCCTGTCCAACGAGAAGTACCGGGGCGTCCGCGTCGAGGTTTCTCCGGGCCAGCTGAAGATCAACGCGCACAATCCGGAGCAGGAAGAAGCGCAGGAAGAGATCGAGGCCGACACCGTGGTCAGCGATCTGGCCATCGGCTTCAACGTGAACTACCTGCTGGATGCCTTGGGCGCGCTGCGCGATGAGTTCATCGTGATCCAGCTGCGCGACGCCAACTCGTCGGCCCTGGTGCGCGAGGCGGGCAGCGAGAAGTGCCGGCACGTGGTGATGCCGCTGCGTCTCTGATGGTTCGACGCAGCGACAGCAGCCACGTGTTTCACGTGGAACACGCGAGACGCCCGGCCAACGCCGGGCGTCTTCGCATGCGGGCGACGTCCGGGAGCCGCCGATGCGGGTGACGCGACTGGTTCTGCGCGACATGCGGCGGTTCGACGAGATCGAACTGGCGCCTTCGGGCGGTCTGAACCTGGTCACCGGCGCCAACGGCGCGGGCAAGACGAGCCTGCTCGAAGCCCTGCACCTGATGGCATACGGCCGCAGCTTCCGCGGACGCGTACGTGACGGCCTGATCAGGGACGGCCGCGAGGCGCTGGAGATCTTCGTCGAATGGCAGGATGCGGGTACGCGGCCGCGTCGCGCCGGGTTGCGCCATGGCGGGCAGCGCTGGACCGGACGCCTCGACGGCGAGGATGTCGGGCACCTCGGGCAGTTGTGTGCCGCCCTGGCGGTGGTGACGTTCGAGCCGGGCAGCCACGCGCTGATCAGCGGCGCGGCTGAACACCGTCGCCGCTACCTGGATTGGGGCCTGTTCCACGTGGAACAGCGCTTCATGCCGGTCTGGCGCCGCTATGCACGTGCGCTGAAACAGCGGAATGCGCTGTTGAAGGCGGGTGCGGGCCTCGGCCAGCTGGAGGCGTGGGACCGCGAACTGGCCGAGTCCGGTGAAGTGCTGACCGGATATCGCGTCGCATACCTGGACCTGTTGGCACCGCGTGCGATCGCCAAGGCCACCGTCTTCACCGACGGACTGCGTTTGACCGGGTTGGAGTTCCATGCGGGCTGGCGCCGCGGCGACATGTCGCTGGCTGACGCCCTGTTGCTGGGCCGGGAGCGGGACCGGGCGTCTGGGTTCACAGGCGTAGGGCCGCATCGCGCCGACTGGAGCCTGGGCATCGACGGTCTGCCGGGCCGTGAGGCGTTGTCGCGCGGGCAGACCAAGCTGGTCGCACTCGCGATGTTGATGGCGCAGGCCGAAGATCTGGGCATCCGCCATGGCGATTGGCCGGTCATCGGCCTGGACGACCTGCCGTCCGAGCTGGATCGGGAACACCAGCAGCGCGTGCTGGCCGATCTGCATGCCTGGCCGGACGTCCAGGTGTTTGTCACCGCGACCGAATCGCCGGCGGTATTGACCGGAATGGGGCTGCAGCCTGCTTTGTTCCACGTGGAACAGGGCGCACTGCACCGGCGATGAGCGCCGGGAATGGGCGGGGAAAGGGCCCCGGACTGCTATAATCGCCCGTCACCCCTGGCGCCACGCTGCCGCGACCCCTGGTCCGCGGGGGCGGGCCACGAGCACGGCGAAGGCATGAGCGAACAGACCCCGAGTTCCACCCCCGTCAACACCACCTACGACTCCAGCAAGATCACCGTCCTGCGGGGTCTGGAAGCGGTCCGCAAGCGGCCCGGCATGTACATCGGCGACGTCCACGACGGCACCGGTCTGCATCACATGGTGTTCGAGGTGGTGGACAACTCGGTGGACGAGGCCCTGGCCGGGCACGCCGACGACATCATCGTGCGCATCCTCGAGGATGGCTCGGTCGCCGTGTCCGACAACGGGCGTGGCGTGCCGGTCGACATCCACAAGGAAGAGGGCGTCTCCGCGGCCGAGGTCATCCTCACCGTGCTGCACGCCGGCGGCAAGTTCGACGACAACAGCTACAAAGTGTCCGGCGGCCTGCATGGCGTCGGCGTCTCGGTGGTCAACGCGCTGTCCGAGCACCTGTGGCTCGACATCTGGCGCGACGGCCACCACTACCAGCAGGAATACGCGCTGGGCGAGCCGCAGTACCCGCTGAAGCAGCTGGAAGCCTCCGAGCGCCGCGGCACCACGCTGCGCTTCAAGCCCGCTGTCGACATCTTCAGCGACGTCGAGTTCCACTACGAGATCCTGGCCCGACGCCTGCGCGAGCTCTCGTTCCTGAATTCCGGCGTCAAGATCACCCTGATCGACGAGCGCGGCGAAGGCCGGCAGGACGTGTTCGAGTACGAGGGCGGCATCCGCAGCTTCGTCGAACACCTGTCCCAGCTGAAGACCCCGCTGCATCCGAACGTGATCTCGGTGACCGGCGAGCACAACGGCATCGTGGTGGACGTGGCCCTGCAATGGACCGACGCCTACCAGGAAACGATGTTCTGCTTCACCAACAACATCCCGCAGAAGGACGGCGGCACCCATCTGGCCGGCTTCCGGGCCGCGCTGACCCGCACGATCAGCAACTACATCGAGCAGAACGGCCTGGCCAAGCAGGCCAAGGTCGGCTTCTCCGGCGACGACATGCGCGAAGGCCTGATCGCGGTGCTGTCGGTGAAGGTACCGGACCCGAGCTTCTCCAGCCAGACCAAGGAAAAGCTGGTCAGCTCCGAGGTCAAGCCGGCGGTGGAGAACACCTTCGGCCAGCGCCTGGAAGAGTTCCTGCAGGAGCATCCGAGCGAGGCCCGCGCCATCGCCGAGAAGGTGGTCGATGCCGCCCGTGCGCGCGAAGCCGCGCGCAAGGCGCGCGAGCTCACCCGGCGCAAGGGCGCGCTGGACATCGCCGGCCTGCCGGGCAAGCTCGCCGACTGCCAGGAGAAGGATCCGGCGCTTTCTGAACTGTTCATCGTCGAGGGCGACTCGGCGGGTGGCTCGGCCAAGCAGGGCCGCAACCGC